>Ga0222713_10000007_pt1 | contig 245483 bp, 208 predicted proteins | sample C33_649DmetaG_FD_165061 | JGI IMG/M metagenome (GOLD analysis project Ga0222713, IMG submission 165061) | Estuarine water microbial communities from San Francisco Bay, California, United States - C33_649D | ecosystem: Environmental > Aquatic > Marine > Unclassified | place: USA: California...
GCTGCAAGCTCCAGGCGCGAACAAATCTCCGCAGTAGCGGGCTGCAGCCTTGCCGACAGCACCTCGGTAGCAGGCAAACGGCCCTGTCCGCCCACCATCGCGTGGAAATGGCTACGCACCAATGGGTTGTAGAGCACCCGCGGTGGCGACACGAACCAGCCACGACGGTCTTCGCGATAGATCATACCGAGTGATTCCAGCTGCCCCAAGGCTTCGCGTAGCGTGATGCGTGTGGTGGCGAACAGCTCACTGAGCTTTCGCTCGGACGGCAACTGGCCGCCCGGCTGCAGCAAGCCATGACGGATCTGTTCCTGGAGCGAGCTGCAGATCGCCGTCACCGTCCGCGGCACTTCATCGCGCATCGTCTTTTCTCACTGGACTATACCAAGTACCAAAACGGGGCACGGGCTGCCGTCTTTTCCCGGTTTATGGCGGGTAACGCTAGAGCGTAACGATGACTGTCGCATGACAATGCAGCGGCAAAAACAGCCCGCGGACCGTATAGATAACGCGGTGCACTACGGACAAAAAAAACTGTGCAGGCCTTTTCAGGCAGGGTTTTGCGCGTGCGCTAGGCTTGTTACGGCACTCCTGTCGCAGTGTCGCCCGTTACGGCGATGGCGGAGGCAACGACATCAAACTGTCACTTGCACCCCATAGCTTGGTTGCATCGAACTGATCTAGACCAACCGACCTGCGAAAGGAGCTTCGAATGAAACGACTGCTGCTGGCTTCACTACTGGGATCAGCGATCGCCCTGGCGACATCGGCGAACGCTGCACAAACGGATCTGAAAGCGCTCGAAGAGGCGGCTCGCGCGGAAGGTGAGGTCAATAGCGTCGGCATGCCGGACAGCTGGGCCAACTGGAAGGACACCTGGCAGGACCTTGAGAAAAAGTACGGTCTCAAGCATATGGACACCGACATGAGTTCGACCCAGGAGATCGCCAAGTTCGCAGCCGAAAAAGACAACGCCACGGCCGACATCGGAGATGTCGGCGCCGCCTTCGGGCCGATCGCCGTTCAGCAAGGTGTTACCCAGCCGTATAAGCCCACTACATGGGAGCAGATTCCCGAGTGGGCTAAGGACAAGGACGGGCACTGGATGCTGGCCTATACCGGCTCCATCGCCTTTATCGTCAACACGCAGCTGGTCAAGGATGTGCCGACCTCCTGGGCCGAGCTGAAGGATGGTCAGTACAAAGTCGCCATCGGCGATGTCAGCGCTGCTGCACAAGCGGTCAATGGCGTACTGGCCGCGGCCATCGCCAACGGTGGGGACGAGACGAACATCCAGCCGGGCCTGGATTATTTCGCCGACATCGCCAAGCAGGGCCGCTTGTCGCTGTCGAACCCGACGATCCAGACACTGGAACGCGGCGAAGTGGAAGTGGGTGTGGTCTGGGACTTCAACGGCCTGTCGTACCGCGATCAGATCGACCCCAGCCGCTTCGAGGTCGTGATTCCGTCAGATGGCTCGGTGATTTCCGGCTATACGACCATCATCAACAAGTGGGCCAAACACCCCAACGCCGCCAAGCTCGCCCGCGAATACATCCTCTCCGATGCCGGGCAGATCAACCTGGCCAAGGGCAACGCCCGGCCGATCCGCGCCGAGCACCTGACACTGCCCGCCGAGGTTCAGGCCAAGCTGCTGCCGAACGAGCAGTACGTCAAGGTCAAGCCGATCGAGAACGCCGATGCCTGGGAAGCAACTTCCAAGGCTCTGCCGCAGCAGTGGCAGGAAAACGTGATCATCGAAATGGAGTGATCGGCTGCCAACCGACAGGATCGTAAGGTGGTGAGCGGCGCCCCACTTCAGCCTGCCAGCACGCAGGCGGTGGGCTGAAGCCCACCCTACGACGCGCACCAGGTGTGCCGGAAGACGGGTTGGGTCGGGTTTTTGTAGGGTGGGCTTTAGCCCACCAGAGAAAGTCCCGCCGAAGAAACGGTGGGCTGAAGTGGAGCACCGGCCGGCCCACCCTACGGCCCACTGCTGATAAGGAAAAGTCCCATGGGCAAAGCCATCCTCGTTGTGCTCGACGGCCTCAGCTATCAGGTCGCGGAGCACGCGCTCGGTCATCTGCAGGCCTATTGCGTGGCCGGCCGGGGAGCGCTGTACCGCTTGGAATGTGAATTACCCGCGCTGTCCCTCCCCCTTTATGAATGCATCCTGACCGGCGTGACACCAATCGACAGTGGCGTGGTGCATAACGACGTGGTGCGGCTATCCACCGAGCGCAGCATCTTCCATTACGCCCGCGACGCTGGTTTGAGCACGGCGGCCGCGGCCTATCACTGGGTCAGCGAACTCTATAACCGCGCGCCCTTCGTGGCGGCACGCGATCGTCATAGCGAAACGCCCGAACTGCCGATCCAGCACGGTCACTTCTATTACGAGGATCACTACCCGGATTCGCATCTGTTTGCTGACGCGGAAAGCCTGCGGCTGCGGTTCAGTCCCAACTTCCTGCTGGTGCATCCGATGAACATCGACGACGCCGGCCACAAGCACGGCCTGGATTCGTCCCAGTATCGCAACGCCGCGCGCCGCGCCGACATTCTCCTCGCCGACTACCTGCAGCGCTGGCTGGACGATGGTTACCAAGTGTTGGTGACGGCCGATCACGGCATGAATAACGACCGCTCCCACAACGGCCTATTGTCCGAAGAGCGCGAGGTGCCACTGTTCGTTCTGGGTTCAGCATTCAGCCTCGACCCAGGCGCACGACCGAAACAGACCGAGTTGTGCGGAACATTATGCGAGTTGCTCGGTGTGGCCCATGACAAACCACTGTGCCAGGACCTGCTGAAATGAGCGCGCCGCTTGAAGACAACCTCAAGACCGCCGCCATTCGAGACGGTGCTGTGCCTGGAATCGCAGACCGTCGGGCGCCGCGCCGCAAATGGCTGGCCCTGCTCTGCCTGCTGCCGTTCGCCGTGTTCTTTTTCGCCTTTCAAATTGCTCCGCTGCTGTGGGTCACACTCAACAGCCTGAACACGGCGGACGGCTGGAGTCTGGCCAATTTCGAGAAAGTCTTCGGCTCCAAGTTCTATCTACAGGCTATCAAGCACAGCTTGCAGATCGCCTTCTGGTCGAGTCTGTTCGGCATCGTCATCGCCATCCTTGGCAGCTACTCGCTGCGCCAGGTCGATTCGAAGTTGCGCGACTTCGTCATGGCCTTTTCCAACATGACCAGCAACTTCGCCGGGGTACCGCTAGCGTTCGCCTTCGTCATTCTGCTCGGTTTCAACGGGGCACTGACGATCCTGCTCAAGCAGGCTGGCATCATCGAGGACTTCAATCTCTACTCCAAGACCGGCCTGATCGTGCTCTACACCTACTTTCAGATCCCGCTGGGCGTGCTGCTGCTCTACCCCGCCTTCGATGCACTGCGCGAGGATTGGCGCGAGTCAGCCTCGTTGCTGGGTGCGGGCACCTGGAGCTACTGGCGTTATATCGGCCTGCCGGTATTGACGCCGGCACTGCTGGGCACCTTCGTCATCCTGCTGGCCAATGCGCTGGGGGCCTATGCCACGGTTTACTACCTCACCACCGGCAACTTCAACGTGTTGCCAATCCGCATCGCGGCGATGATTTCCGGCGACATTTCCCTCGATCCGAACATGGCGAGTGCATTGGCGATGGTGTTGGTTGGTTTGATGGGCGTGATCACCGTGGCGCATCAGCTGCTGCTCAGGAGGAGCTACCATGCGGGCCGCTGAAGCCAAACGCGGGGCGCTGTACCACCGCATGGTGGTGTGGCTGCTTTTCTTCATCCTGTTGCTACCCCTGGCAGCGACCTTTCTCTACTCGATCTCAAGCAGTTGGTCAGCGACCATCCTGCCGGACGGGCTGACGTTCGACTGGTATGCGCAGCTCTGGAGTGAAGAGCGCTTCCTACGCGCATTCGCTCAGTCCTTGCTGGTCTGCCTCGGGGCGCTGACCCTGGCGGTGGTGCTGATCCTGCCGCTGCTGTTCGTGGTGCATTACCACTTTCCCAAGCTCGACGGGCTGATGAACATCCTGATCCTGCTGCCGTTTGCCGTGCCGCCGGTGGTGTCCTCGGTCGGCCTGCTGCAGCTCTACGGCTCGGGGCCGCTGGCGATGGTCGGCACGCCCTGGATCCTCATTGGCGCCTACTTCACCATAGCGCTGCCGTTCATGTACCGGGCGATCAGCAACAACCTGCAGGCGATCAATCTGCGCGACCTGATGGATGCGGCCCACCTACTCGGCGCCAGCACCTGGAAGGCGGCGTTTCTGGTGGTGCTGCCGAACCTGCGCAAGGGGCTGATGGTGTCGCTGTTCCTGTCATTTTCGTTTCTGTTCGGCGAATTCGTCTTCGCCAACCTGCTGGTCGGCACCCGCTACGAAACCTTGCAGGTCTATCTGAACAACATGAAAAACAGCAGCGGCCATTTCAATAGTGCGCTGGTGATCTCCTACTTCTTCTTCGTGCTGGTGTTCACCTGGGCGGCGACCCGGTTGAATCGGGAAAAGCCTTGAGGGGAAGTGTTTGCAAGAGGGCCTGGCTAGTTTGTTCGGTGGGCTGAAGCCCACCCTACGTGACTCACCGGGCGTACCGGAAGGCGTGCCCAGCGGTTTTTGTAGGGTGGGCTTTAGTCCACCAGAGAGAGCCCCGCCGAAGAGCCGGCGGGCTGAAGCCCATCCTACGGAATAGCAGCGTGGCGCTGAAACGGAGCACCGCCTGGCCAACCCTTTTTTAACGACAGGCCCCGGCCACCGCTGCGGCTATTCGAGACAGGAACACTCCATGAGCTACCTTTGCGTTCGTAACCTGCACAAAGCCTATGGCGACACCCAGGTCTTCAGCGATATCGATTGCGAGATCGCCAAGGGTGAGCTGATTACATTGCTCGGCCCCTCAGGCTGTGGCAAGTCCACGCTGCTGCGCTGCATCGCCGGTCTGACCGAGGTCGACGGTGGTCAGATCCTGCTGGATGGCGAGGATCTAGTGCCAATCTCACCGCAAAAGCGCCAGATCGGCATGGTCTTTCAGAGTTACGCACTGTTTCCCAACATGACGGTGGAACAGAACGTCTCCTTCGGCCTGCGTATGCAGAAGATTGCCAGAGATGAAAGCGCCAGTCGGGTGGCCGAGGTACTGGCAATGGTCGAGCTAGGCGACTTCGCCCGCCGCTACCCGAGCCAGCTCTCCGGCGGGCAATGCCAGCGGGTGGCTCTGGCGCGTTCACTGGTCACCCGCCCTCGCCTGCTGCTGCTCGACGAACCCCTGTCGGCCCTGGATGCGCGCATCCGCAAGCACCTGCGTGAACAGATCCGTGCGATCCAGCAGGAGCTGGGACTGACAACCATCTTCGTCACCCATGATCAGGAAGAAGCACTGACGCTGTCTGATCGCATCCTGCTGATGAACGCCGGACGGATCGTCCAGAGCGCCGATGCCGAGACCCTGTACACCGCGCCCGTTAGTGCCTTCGCCGCTGGCTTTATCGGCAACTACAACCTGCTCGCCGCCGATGTCGCCTCACGACTGTTGCAACGCCCTGTCCATTCGAAAGTGGCGATCCGACCGGAAGCCATTGCCCTGGTCAATTCAACAGGAAGCAACGAGGGGATCGCGGCGGTCATCAAGAGCCACAGCCTGCTGGGCAATGTGATCCGCTACCGCGTCGAAGCGCGCGACGTCGACCTGATGGTGGACGTGCTCAACCGCTATGCCGCCGATCTCTATCCCCACGGTCGCCAGGTAAGCCTTACCATCGACGCTTCGGCAATTCACGAGGTGGCTTGATGGCCCTGGCAATTTTCGACCTGGACGAAACACTGATTGATGGTGACTGCGCCAGTCTCTGGGCCCATGAAATGGCCAAGATCGGCTGGGTGGATGGAGAATCCTTCCTGCGCAAGGACGCCGAGCTGATGGCCGAATACGCCTTCGGCACGTTGGCGATGGAAGACTACATGGCGTTCAGCCTGACACCGCTGGTAGGCCGCACGGCTGAAGAGGTGGACCATGTCGTCGAGCCCTTCGTCGAGGATGTGATCGAGCCGCTGATCTATAACGACGCCATGCGCTGCATCGCCGAGCATCGCAAGGCCGGCGACCGCATTTTGGTGATTTCCGCTTCGGCGGAGTTCCTCGTCGGGGCCGTTGCCGAACGCCTCGGGATCAGAGAAGTGCTGGCCATTCAGCTGGAGGAACAACACGGCTTCTACAGCGGCAACACCCGTGGTGTGCTGACCTACCGTGAAGGCAAGGTGACGCGGTTACGTGAGTGGGCAGAGGCGGCGGGCGAATCGCTGGAGGGCGCGCACTTCTACTCCGACTCGATCAATGACCTGCCGCTGCTCGAGCAAGTGGCGCATCCGCATGTAGTGAACCCCGACCCGCTATTGCGCGAACAAGCCGAAACCCGGGGATGGCCTCAGCTGACCTGGACCTGATGCGCGCCCGTGCGCCTCAGGCGTTGGCATTCAATGGCAGCAGAACCCTGAACAACGCACCCTTGCCCTCTTCGCTCTCGACTTGAATCTGGCCTTTGTGTGCTTTGACGATCTGTTCTGCGATGAACAACCCAAGGCCGAGGCCAGCACTGCATTCACTGCCTTCGGCGCGCTCGAACTGGCAGAAGATGCGCTCCAGGCTCTTCGGGCTGATACCGATACCCTGGTCGCGCACTTCGATACAGGCCCCAGACTCGCTCGCGCCGACACTCACCTGAACCGGATTACCCGCACCGTAACGCATGGCATTGGTGAGCAAGTTGGCCAGCACCTGCTCGATACGAAACTCGTCCCAGCAACCGATGATCGGTTCGGGGCGCTGGAACAGCAGGGTGCAGCCGCTCACTTCCATTTGCGGGGCGAAATTTTCCACCACGCTGGCTACGAGCTTTCCCAAATCCACCTGCGTCGGCCGAATCGACAGCTTGCCGGTGCGGATACGCGACACATCGAGCATGTCGTCGATCAGGCGAATCAGGCTCTGGACCTGGCGCTCATCCTTGTCGACCATCTGCCGCAGCTTGTCCTCACTGAACACCGCGGCGCTCTCGCGACCGAGCTGTAACTTACGCAGCTGCACTTCCAGAATGAGCGTATTGAGCGGCGTTTTCAGCTCATGGGAGACGATCGACATGAAGTCGTCGCGCATGCGCACCGCATTCTCCAGCTCGGCCTTGGTGCTGCGCAGCTCGTCCAGCAGTACTTCCTGTTCGCGGCGGCTGCGCTCCAGCTCTTCCAGCTGACGCGCCAGGCGCTTGCGGTTGCGATACAGGTCGACGAACACGCTGACCTTGCTTCGCACCGCATGGGTATCTAGCGGCTTCTGCATGAAGTCGACAGCACCGCTTTCGTAGCCCTTGAACGCATAGTCGAGCTCGCGCCCGGCGGCGCTGACAAAGACGATGGGGATCTGCTTGGTGCGCTCAGTACCGCGCATCAGCTCGGCCAGCTGAAAACCATCCATGCCCGGCATCTGGACATCGAGAATGGCCAGTGCAAATTCGTGGCGAAGCAGCAGCTCGAGCGCCTGCTCCGCCGACTCAGCCTGATGTACACGGATGCCCGGCCCTTTCAACAGGGCCTCCAGCGCCAGCAGGTTTTCCGGCAAGTCATCGACGATCAGCAGGTTCGCTTCATCGGCTTGGTTGGGCATCGGTCACTCCAGTTCACGCAACAATCGGTGAATGTCGCGCAGGGGCAAAATGTAATCCGGCGCGAAGCGCTGGAGTGCAGCAAGTGGCATCGTCGGAACCTCGGCTTCGCCGGGCTCCTGAACGATGGTGAGGCCGCCGGCCTGCTTGATCGACTCGAGACCGGCCGCGCCGTCCTCGTTGGCCCCGGTCAGGAGGATGCCGGCGACGCGGTCGCCCCAGGCATCTGCCGCTGACTCGAAGAGCACATCGATCGAAGGTCTTGAAAAATGCATCGCCTCATCCTGGCTGAGCGACAGCGTCATGTCCGCCTCGACCAGCAGGTGATAGCCCGGCGCTGCGAAGTAGAGCGTGCCGCCGTGCACCGGCTCCTTGTCGCGCGCTTCTTTCACAGCCAGATCGGTCTTGCGTTGGAAGATCTCCACCAGCTGGGTCGGCCCTTTCGGGGGCACATGCTGAACCATCAGCAGCGGCAAGCGAAACGTACGCGGCAACCCCGACACCAGCGCACTGAGCGCGGCCAACCCCCCAGCCGACGCACCGATCACCACGGCATCCACAGGCCGGGCGGGCAGCTTGGTTGAGGCTTCGGCAGGCGCTTTCATAGCTTGCGGAAAATCCTTTCCTGCTTGTTGAAGGCTTCGAAACGCTCGGCATAGCCGGAAAACTCAACGGTTTCCTTGCTGCCGAGGCCGAGAAAGCCGCGATGACAGAGCGAATTGAGAAACAGACCAAAGGCCCGATCTTGTAGCGGCTTGTTGAAATAGATAAGCACGTTGCGGCAGGAAATCAACTGCGTTTCGGCGAATACGCTATCGGTCGCCAAGCTGTGATCGGCGAAAGTTACGTTTTCTTTCAGGGACTTATCCATGATTGCCGAGTCGTAGGCGGCCGTATAGTAATCGCTCAAGCTGTGCTTGCCACCGGCACATTGGTAGTTATCGGTGTACTGGCGCATGTTATCGATGTTGAAGATGCCCTGACGCGCACGCTCGAGCGACCTTGGGTTGATGTCGGTTGCGTACAAGATTGTGCGATCGAGCAGCCCTTCTTCCTTGAGCAGGATCGCCATCGAGTAGACCTCTTCGCCCGTACTGCAACCGGCAATCCAGATCTTCAGTGACGGGTACGTGCGCAGTACCGGGATCACCTGTTCACGCAACGCCAAGTAATAGCTGGGGTCACGGAACATCTCGCTCACAGGAATGGTGAGAAACTGCAGCAGCTCCATGAACGCCTGCGGGTCGTAGAGAATCCGGCGCTGCAGCTCCGAAATGCTCTCGCAGCGCATCTGCTTTAGCGCCAGCAGCACGCGGCGCTTGAGCGAAGCACTGGAGTAGTCGCGAAAATCGTAGCTGTAGCGCAGATAGATCGCTTCGATCAGCAGCTTCAGTTCGATGGCCTGGTTGCGGTCCGGCATGTCAGAGCAGCTCCACCTTCGGCAGCCAGACGCGGATCAGCGAGAACAGACGGTCCAGGTCGATGGGCTTGGCCAAGTAATCGTTGGCGCCCGACCGCAGGCAGCGATCCTGATCATCCTTCATCGCTTTTGCGGTCACGGCGATGATGGGCAGCTTGGCGAAGCGCGGGTCCTTGCGGATCTCCTGCATGGCGGTGAAGCCATCCATTTCCGGCATCATGATATCCATCAGCACCAGGTCGATATCGCCGACGTTCTGCAGCTGCGAGATGGCCTCATAGCCGTTGCGGGCAATCTCGATCAGCGCACCCTTCTGTTCCAGCGCGCTGGTCAGGGCGAAGACGTTACGCACATCGTCGTCGACCACCAGAATCTTGCGGCCCTCGAAGGCCTTTTCCCGGCTACGCACACTTTTCAGCATCTTCTGCCGCTCCGGCGGCATGTCGGATTCGACCTTGTGCAGGAACAGCGTGACCTCATCGAGCAACCGCTCCGGCGACCGGGCGCCTTTGATGATGATCGAACGCGAATACTTCATCAGCGCCGCTTCTTCGTCGCGGGTCAGATTGCGTCCGGTATAGACGATGACGGGCGGGAACGAACAGATATCTTCACGGGCCATGCGTTCGAGCAGTTGATGGCCGTCCATATCCGGGAGTTTGAGGTCGATGATCATGCAGTCGAAGACCGTGGTACGCAGCAGTTCGAGGGCTTGCTCGCCGAACTCCACCGCGGTGATCTCGATATCGGCGTCCTCGATCAACCGCGAGACGCTCTCGCGCTGACGGGCGTCGTCTTCGACCAGCAGGATACGTTTGACCTTCTGCGCCAACTTCTCCTCGAAGCGGCCAAACACGGCCTTGAGGTCTTCACGCGTCGTCGGTTTGGTCGCGTAGCCGATGGCGCCCATCTGCATCGCGGCTTCCTTACGGTCCTCCACCGAGACGATATGCACCGGAATGTGCCGTGTGATGGGGTTTTCCTTCAGCCGTTCAAGCACGGTCAGCCCGGAGTGGTCTGGCAAGCGCATGTCCAGCAGGATCGCATCGGGTCGGTATTGCACCGCGGTGTCAAAGCCGTGGTCGGCGTTCTGCGCGATCAGGCAGCTGTACTTCAGCTCGTGGGCAAGATCGCGAAGAATGCCGGCGAACTGCGGCTCGTCCTCGATCACCAGCACCGAGCGCTCGAACGGGAAGCGCTCGCGGTCGTCCGCCAGGGCCGCCACGCTTTGGCTTTGCTCCTGTACCGGTCGCGGCGTTGCAGCAATGGGCGTCACTACGGGCGCTGGCGCTGCCTGGATATTGATCGGCGCAGGTAAAGGCTCGGGTTCCTGCTCGGCCACCGGGGCGCTGTAGTTCTCCGGAACGATCAATGTGAACACACTGCCGGCCCCCGGTTCGCTACTGACCTCGATGGTGCCGCCGAGCAGCTGGGCCAGTTCGCGGGAGATGGACAAGCCTAGCCCGGTGCCGCCATAACGCCGGTTGGTGGTGCCATCGGCCTGACGGAAGGCTTCGAAGATCACCGCCTGCTGATCGGCGGGGATACCGATTCCCGAATCACGCACGGCAAAGGCGATCTGCTGGTCGTCACGGCGCGTGACCCGAAGTTCGACCAAGCCCTTCTCGGTGAACTTGAAGGCATTGGACAGCAGATTCTTGAGAATCTGCTCCAGGCGTTGGCGGTCGGTAAAGAGGCTGGATGGCACGCTTTCATCGAGTTGAACATCGAACTGCAAGGTCTTTTCCAGCGCCTGGGCGAGAAACAGGCTCTTCAGCCCATCGACCAACCGCGTGAGGATCAACAGCTCGGGGTGCACATCCAGCTTGCCGGCCTCGACCTTGGAGATGTCCAGAATGTCGTTGATCAGACTGAGCAGATCGTTGCCCGCCGAGTAGATCGAGCGTGCGAACTGCACCTGGTCGTCCTGCAGATTGCCGTGCGGATTGTCTGCCAGCAATTTGGCCAGAATCAGCGAGCTGTTCAGCGGCGTGCGCAGCTCGTGAGACATGTTGGCGAGGAATTCCGATTTATAGCGACTGGCGCGCTGCAATTCATCGGCGCGCTCTTCGAGCATCAGCTGCACCTCATGCAGGCGATGGTTCTTCAGGTCCATTTCGTCGCGCTGCTGCGCCAGCGCCCGGGTCTGCTCGGCGAGCTGCTCGTTGGTCTGTTCCAGCTCGGCCTGCTGCTCTTCCATGTGTGCCTGCGACTCACGCAGGGCGTTGGACTGCTCTTCGAGTTCCTCGTTGGCGGCGCGCAGCTCTTCCTGCTGTACCTGCAGTTCCTCGTTGAGCTGCTGGGTTTCAGCCAGCATGCGCTGCAGACGCTGACGGTAGCGCGCGGCCTCGATGGCCGAGCCGATGCTCTCGCTGACCCGCTGTAGCAACTCGCGGTCTTCATCAAGCAAGGGCCGCAAGAAGCCGATCTCAAGCACGGCGTTGACCATGCCGCTGTCCTCAACAGGAAAGATCAACACTGACGCAGCGTCAGCGCCGCCCAGCGCCGAACTGACGTTCAGGTAACCCTGCGGCACATTGTCGAGCCGCATCACGCGGCGCTCCAAGGCCACCTGGCCCACCAGCCCCTCGCCAAGCTCCAACGCGCGACCGGATTGCAGGCGCTCCCGATCCCAGCCGAACTCTGCGACGCGCTGCAGTTTGCCATCCTGGGTGACGTAGAGCGCGCCAACACTCATGCCCAAGTAGCGCGCAACGAAGCCAAGCACATTCTGACCCAAGGTTGGCAAGGCCTGCTCGCCAATCATCGATTCACTGAGCTGAGTCTGGCCTGTTCGATACCAGGCCTGCTTTTCCAGAGCGGCGGCATGCGCCTGTTGCTGTTCGAGCGACTCCGAGTAGCTGTCCGACAAACTGATCAGGTCACGCCGCCCGAAATAGACCAGCAGGCCGCTGAAAATCAGGCTGAACAGCAGGAATGCGCCGATCAGAGCGGTGGTGATCGTTTCGGTCGTATCGGTACGTTCGGCTCGGATTTGTCGTTCGTAGGCGATGAAATCGTTGAGCAGGCGACGCTGCTCTTCCTTCAGCTCCAACCCTTTCTGGCTGCGTACATAGTCAACGACGGATTCGTTCAGCGCCCGACGGTCGATTGCCTCCTCCGCAAAGGCGATCCATTGCTCATGCAGGCGGCCGATGCGCTCGACTCTATTGAGCTGTACCGGGTCGTCAGCGGCGTACTTGCTCATCTGTTCGAAAAGGCTTTCGTATTCCGGCAGCTGATTACGGTAGGGCTCGAGAAACGCCTCTTCTCCGGCGATCAGGTAGCCACGCATCGAGGCCTCCAGATCACCCATCACCTTGAGCATATCGTGGGCATAGCCGACGCCCACCACCGAGCGCTCGACCCAATGGCTGACATTGATCAGGAAATAAACAATGGCGCTGAAGAAAAACGCACTGAGGAAACCAAAACCGAGCGGCACCGCCACGTTGCGGTTAAGGATTCGCTTGAAGTGATTCTGATCGATGAAAGAGTCGCCCATCTGGTTCCTTCCTGGTCACTGTGCTTCCGACAGTGATCCACGGCCACGCCGGCAGATGCATCCGCGCGAGGCGAACGTCTCCGATCCCGACAAGTTCTTGGTGATTCGCGTGAGATGTCATAAGCCACGCAGTCGATCGGGGACTTTACACCGCCTCGCTTGCAAGCACAAAAAAGCCCGGCGAATGGCCGGGCCCGATTGCTCGCGGGTCAACCCTTAGCGACGGGCGATGATCCAGACCGCATGAATGATCCCCGGGATATAGCCCAACAAGGTCAGCAGAATGTTAAGCCAGAAGGCGCCCCCCAGGCCGACTTGCAGGAACACCCCCAGCGGCGGCAGCAATATCGCGATGATGATGCGTATCAGGTCCATTGTGGTTCCCCTTAAGTCTGGTTTAGCCAATCGGTCTACTGTGAATCGACCGGTTAGCCGGAAAGGGGTTCCTTTGACTGCAGCAATCGGCGCGCCTGCAGATAGCGCGTCGGGGCGTTTCGATGAGCAACCGCAGCCGAAAAAGGCAGCGATTTCAAGATCCGGTAGCGACCGTTTGAGTCGCCTGGGGCACCCAAAGGGCGCAAGAAGGAGAGAACGCGGCTGGCCTTGGAATGCAGTCAGCTGAATGCGTCGATGCCGTCTGCCTTGTGAGCTACGCGCAACGCCGAGCAATAACGCTCAGCGAGGCGACTATCGCCGATAACCCAAGCCGGTCGCCATAAGCGAATAGTCGAACATGACAGTCAAGATATCGGCTTAACGCTCACGACGAGCAGGCGGTTCGGACTTGTTGCGCTTGCGGCGTATGTTGATCCAGGACAGCACGGCCAATGCCAGCATCAACCCGGTCATGTTGTAGTTGCCAATCGCAGCGTAGCCCAAGGCCGCCAGCGAACAGGCTACAAAACCGATCCAGCGCACATACCCCATCATGGTGCGGACCGCTCCACCCACGCGGTCATCGTCTTGCTGCCCCATCAAGCCGACCTCGCCCGCATGCGCTCAAGCTCCTTGGCATCATGGCTGCAGAACAACGTCACCTCGTTCTTGTGCTCCAGCGAAAGGGCCCAGAGCCGATGCTGATTTGCCAGGCGCGCTGTGCGATCAGCCTCCATCATGCGTTGATAGAAGCGCAACCCCGGCGTGCAGGCGCGTTCGGTTTGGCCCACCTCGTCCCGGTAGAAATAGGCATCACCGGCGTGCAACAGCCAACCGTCGCCAGTCTGCAGCGCGACGCCGGCGTGGCCATGGGTGTGTCCGGTGAGCGGGATCAACAGAATCTCCGGCGGCAGGCCGCGCAGCTCGCGGACCGCCTGGAAACCAAACCAGGTGTCCCCGCCCGGCTCGTAGAACTGCCAGTGGCGCACCTCGTCCCATTGCTGATGACGATAGCGGCGGTGGCCGACGAAGCTGTGAGTCGAGCGCGCCGCGTCCATCTCGCGCTGCAGCACGTGCACCTGGGCATTGGGGAAGTCCTCGAGCCCGCCGGCGTGGTCGAAATCCAGATGGGTGAGCACGATGTGCTGCACGTCGGCCGGACTGAAACCCAACTGCCGAACCTGCTCCAGCGCCGTGAAGCGACGCTCGAATTTGATGTTATTGAGGGCAATGAAGAACGAGCTGAGCCGCTTGCGTGGTTCCAGCACGTCGCAGCTGCCGAAGCCGGTGTCAACCAGCACCAACCCGTGCCCGTCGGTCTCGATCAACAGGCAATGGCATACCAGGCTGGCCGTCAGCCCACTGCTGAAGCCGTCGAACAGCTTGCCGCCGAACGGGCACATACAACCGCAATTGAAATGATGAACGCGCATGAAAGTCTCCTCAGGCCCGGAACGCCGCACAACGGCACGCTGCATCGCAAGGCGCCGTTGATCAGCTTCTTATCAGCTGTGAGGCTTACGAGCCGCGCAGAGTTCAGGTGCCAGCGACCTGGACCGATGATCTGTGTCACGGTCCCGCACGGTCGCGGTGAACCCGTGGCCGGCTGGACTATCCTCTGAAGACTGCCTCGATCAATCACCTGGCACCAACCTGGGAGGTCACCGCTGATGCGTCGTCGCTCCACTCACCGATTCGCCTGGCTGATGACTCTGCTGCTGGCCTTCATCAGTACTGCGCACGCGGCCGATTCGGTCTTGGTGCTGCGTGTGGACGGGGTTATCGGCCCAGCCAGCGCCGACTATGTCATCCGCGGCATCCAGCGGGCGCAGGAGGCTGATGCACAGCTGCTGGTGCTAGAGCTGGACACACCCGGCGGCCTCGACATTTCGATGCGCGCCATGATCAAGGAAATCCTCGCCAGCCCACTGCCGATCGCCACCTATGTCACGCCCAGCGGTTCACGTGCGGCCAGTGCCGGCACTTACCTGCTCTACGCCAGCCACGTCGCCGCAATGACCCCCGGCACCAACCTCGGCGCCGCAACCCCGGTGCAGATCGGAGGCAGCGGCGGCGGCCCACCGGTGCCTTCACCGAATGCCGAGCAGGAAAATGAAAAGAATGGCGACGCCATGAGCCGCAAACAGGTCAACGACGCAGCCGCCTACATTCGCGGCCTGGCGCAACTGCGCGAGCGCAATGCCGAATGGGCCGAGCGGGCGGTGCGTGAGGCCGTCAGCCTCTCGGCAACCGAGGCATTGGAGCTGAACGTAGTCGACTATCTGGCTGACGACCTTGATGACCTGCTGACCCAGCTCGACGGGCAAACCATCCAGACCACTGCCGGCCCACAGACAATGAGAACAGCTGGCGCCACTGTCGAGCGCCATGACCCGGACTGGCGAGTCCGCCTGCTTGCCGTGATCACCAACCCCAGCGTGGCGCTGATCCTGATGATGATCGGCATCTATGGGCTGGTCTTCGAGTTTTCCAACCCAGGCACCGGCGCCGGCGGCGTCATTGGCGGGATCTGTCTGCTGCTGGCGTTGTTTTCGTTGCAATTGCTGCCAATCAACTATGCCGGGGTCGCCCTGATTCTCCTGGGCCTTGCGTTCATGGTCGCCGAAGCCTTCGTGCCCAGCTTCGGTGTGCTAGGCCTTGGCGGCGTTGCCGCCTTTGTCACCGGTTCAGTGATCCTGATCGACACGGAGGTGCCAGGCTTCGGCATTCCATTAGCGCTGATCGGCACCCTTGGCGTCATCAGCGCGCTGCTGGTCTTTGCCATCGTCAGCATGGCACTCAAAGCCCGGCGGCAGCCTGTGGTCACCGGTGATGGCGAGCTGATCGGGACGCTCACCCGAGTCACCGGTGTCGAGGCCGATAGTCCTGGCAACGGCTGGGTGCAACTGCACGGCGAGCACTGGAAAGTGCGGGGAACGGCGCCGCTGCAGGTGGGCCAGCAGGTTCGCGTGGTAGCACGGCATGGCTTGCAACTGGATGTGACCGCGGCCGACGGGCCCTCAATCGAGAAGAGGTGAAACACATGGGTTTTGAAATGAGTTTTGTCGCCGTCGCAGTGCTGGTGATTGCGCTGCTGGCATCCACCTTCCGCATCCTGCGCGAATACGAGCGCGGCGTGGTGTTTCAGCTGGGTCGCTTCTGGAAGGTTAAGGGGCCGGGGCTGATCCTGATCATTCCTGGCATCCAGCAGATGGTACGGGTCGACCTGCGCACCCTGGTGCTCGACGTACCGACTCAGGATGTGATTTCGCGCGACAACGTCTCGGTCAAGGTCAACGCGGTCGTCTACTACCGGGTGCTGGATGCCGAGAAGGCGATCATCCAGGTCGAGGACTATCACTCGGCGACCAGCCAGCTGGCGCAGACGACGCTGCGCGCGGTGCTTGGCAAACATGACCTGGACGACATGCTGGCCGAGCGTGAACAGCTCAACAATGACATCCAGCAGGTGCTCGACGCGCAAACCGACGCCTGGGGAATCAAGGTCGCCAATGTCGAAATCAAGCATGTCGACCTCGACGAATCGATGATCCGCGCCATTGCCCGGCAGGCCGAAGCGGAACGCGAGCGGCGCGCCAAGGTCATTCATGCAGAAGGCGAGCTGCAGGCCTCAGAGAAACTCATGCAGGCCGCTGAGATGCTCGGACGTCAACCCGGCGCCATGCAACTGCGCTACATGCAGACGCTGAGCAACATCGCGGGCGACAAGAACTCGACCATCGTCTTCCCGCTGCCCATGGAGCTGCTGCAGGGCATGGGTAACCTCACCAAGAAAACCGAGTAGAGACCTCTATGCCCTTGCGCTCCGCCGTACCCGTTGTTCGCCTGCTGTCGGTCTGCCTGTTGATGCTGACCCTCGCTGGCTGCGCGGCTTTCTTCGACCACGACCCGCTCAATGTACAGGTGGCCGGCATCCAACCGCTGCCTGGGGAAGGACTGGAGCTGCGCATGGCGGTGAAACTGCGGGTGCAGAACCCCAACGACCGGCCGCTGGATTACGACGGCGTAGCGCTGGAGCTGGAAATCAACGGGCGCAACCTGGCCAGCGGCGTCAGCGACGCAAGCGGCACCATCCCACGCTTCGGCGAAACCGTATTGAGCGTGCCGATGACCATCTCGGCATTCTCCGCCGCGCGGCAAGCGCTGGGCCTGGCTGAGCATATCGGCATGGATGAAGTGCCCTATGTGCTGCGCGGGAAGCTGGCGGGCGGCAGGACGTTCGGCACGCAGCGGTTCGTGGAGAAAGGCACGTTTGATCTGAACCGCGCGCTGCCTAGCCCGTATCGGCGGTAACTCGCTAGGGTTCACAGCAGACGGACGCGCTCTTGCAAGCGGGTAACCTAGCCGTCGGCATCTCCCAACGCTTCGCGAGCAAGCTCGCTCCTACAAAAGGCATCCTGTCTCGTTGAGTAGGAACGCTTGCTCGCAAATGGCAGGGCTGCCGAGCCGCCACAGTCGCGGCAGCTGTCCGCCCGGCTCACTCCACCCGGCAGCGGCCAGCTCGGCAACGGTGAGCTTCATGAGACGGGTCGGCCTGCATCAGCTTACGGGTCACGCCGTTGGTCCAGCCGAAGCCGTCCTGCAACGGGTATTCACCGCCGCCGGCGTGCTCGGTGCAGGGCCGCAGCACGTATTTCTCCACCAGCTTGCTCTCGCTTTCGAACAGCAGTGAAACGATCTTCAGCCAGCGCTCTTCGATCTGCAGTGCCAGCGCATCGTGACCGTAGTGTTGCAGTCCACGGATGCCCATCCATTGCAGCGGCGCCCAGCCGTTCGGGCGGTCCCACTGCTCAGCGCTGCCACTGACTTCAGTGGTGGAAAGCCCGCCGGGAGCCAGCAGCCGTTCACGCACCACCTCAGCCACCCGTGCCGCCTGCTCGGCACTGGCGTGCTTGACGAACAGCGGCGTCAGAGTCGCGGCGGTGAGATTGTCCCGCGGCTGCGCCAGGCACCAGTCGTAGTCGAAATAGGCGCCTTGCTGCTCGCTCCATAAGTAATCATTGATCGCAGCCAGACGCTTTTCGGCACGCTGACGGAACGCCTCGGCACACTCATGCTGCCCCTTCGCGTGACTGAGACGGGCGATCTGCCGCTCAAGGTTGTAGAGAAAGCTGTTCAGGTCCACCGGAATGATCTGGGTGGTGCGAATGCTCGACAGGCGCTGAGGATCACCCAGCCAGCGCGAGCTGAAATCCCAGCCGGATTCGGCCCCGGCGCGCAGGTCGCGATAAACCTCATGGGCGGGCCGACTGGAGGAGCGCGCCGTTTCGACGTCTTCAATGTAAGACTCCTCGCGCGGCGTGTCCCGCTCATCCCAATAGCGGTTGAGCACGCTGCCATCGGCCAGACAGACGCAGCGCCGATGGGACTCGCCAGGGCGCAGTTGATCGTCGCCGTCGGTCCAGAACGCATGTTCCTTGCGCAGTTGCGGCAGGTAATCGCTGGCGCGGTGCACGCCGGACTCCTCGAACAGATCGGTCATCAACGCGAAAACCGGCGGCTGCGAGCGGCTCAGGTAGTAGGAACGGTTGCCGTTCGGCACATGACCGTAGGTGTCGATCAGGTAGGCGAAATTGTCCGCCATTGACCGCAGCAGCTCGCAATGCCCGCTTTCGTCCAGACCGAGCATGGTGAAGTAGGAGTCCCAGTAGTACAGCTCGGTAAAGCGACCGCCCGGCACCACGTAGTCGTGGGGCAGCGGTAACAGCGAGGAAAACTCCGGGTGCTGCCGCGGCTTTCGGGTCAGCACCGGCCAGAGCCGATCAATGTGCTCAGCCAGGGTATTGTCGGGGTCGGCGACAAACTCGATTGGCTTTCGCTGGTAGACCTCGAAATGCTTAAGGACAAAGTTGCGCAGATCGAAACCTGGCTGGCTGTTCTGTGCCCGGTAGGCTTCCAGGATGCGCTCTGGATGCTGCCGAGGGGCGCAGTCGACGAAGGTCTTGCTGTCAGGAAACACGCGCTGCATCTGCACCGCCACGAACAGTTCCTGGTAACGGTCGGCGGGGGTCAGGGTATCGGCGGCCGAAACCGCACGAGTGTCGTAATCGAAGTCGCTCGAAGGGATATCGGTCATTGCTCGCTGTAATTCCATAGCAGTCCACCATCTATCACCAGTGTAGTGCCGGTGACGTAGTCGGCGTCGTCCGAGGCGAGAAAGGCCACTGCACCCGCCACGTCGTGCGGCTGCCCCAAACGCTTGGCCGGGATGTTCTCAAGCAGCCCGGCGAGTTTTTCCGGTTCGTTCATCAGCGTCTGATTGATTGGCGTCTCGATCGCGCCGGGCGCGACGTTGTTGACGGTGATCCCCAGCGGGGCCAGTTCGATCGCCAGGTTGCGCGTCAGCATTTTCAGACCGCCCTTGCTGGAGCAGTAGGCACTGAAATTGGGAAATGGCAGCTCCTCGTGAACTGAGCTGTTGTTGATGATCCGTCCGCCTCGCCCGGTGTCGCGCAGGTGGCGGGCAAACGCCTGAGACAGAAAGAAAGGGCCGCGCAGATTGACGTTCAGCACCTGGTTGTAGTCCGCCTCGCTCACATCGAGAAAGGCGTCGTGTTTCTGCACCCCGGCGTTATTGACCAGAATGTCCAGGCGACCCATCTGCTCGACGGCCTGCTCAACCAGCCGATAGCAATTGGCAGGTTCTGCAACATCCGCGGCGATAAAGCAGACCCGATGCCCTTGGGCCCGCAGCTGCTCGAGTGTTTCGCGCGCTTGGTCGTCGTCATGTCGTCCATTGATAACCAAATCGGCGCCTTCCTTCGCCAGGCGTATGGCTATGCCGCGGCCGATGCCCTGGGTGCTGCCGGTAACCAGGGCGACCTTGTTCTGCAGTTTCATCGAACACCTCGTGTGGCTGTCGAGTCGCAGCGGCGACCCCGAGTCGTCCACTTTGAGACGGGCTGCAGGCGGGCGCGTTCAACCTCGGGTGTTTGCGAATGCTTCCAGAACGCGCCCGAGGCGGTCTGCGCAGCAGACAAATGCCTGCATCAGGGCGCAAAATGGCCGGCTCTCCGCCGCCCCGCTTTCAGGACAGCCATGGCCACCGCCGATCTGCGCAAGGGTTACCTACTGGGTCTGATGACCTTTTCCATCTGGGGCCTGTTCCCGCTCTACTTCAAGTCCATCGAGCAGTACGCGGCGCTGGAAATCGTCACTCAGCGGGCCATCTGGTCAGCGCTGTTCGGCACGCTGGTGCTGAGCCTCTGGCGCCACGCAGGCTGGTGGCAGGAGTTGCTTGCCCATCCCCGGCGGATCGGTGTGCTGATGATTTCCAGCGTGCTGATCGCCAGCAACTGGCTGATCTACGTCTGGGCGGTGAACCACGACCACATGCTCGAGGCGAGCCTGGGCTACTACATCAATCCGCTGGTCAATGTGCTGCTGGGGCTTATCGTGTTGCACGAGCGCCTGCGCCCGCTGCAATGGCTGGCCGTGGCGATGGCGGCTGTCGGCGTGCTGCTGCAGTTGATCACCCTCGGCGACTTTCCCTGGGTGTCGATCGCGCTGGCGCTGAGCTTTGGCAGCTATGGCCTGTTGCGCAAGCAGGCGCCGGTCGCCGCCCTGCCGGGCTTGGTGGTAGAAACCTGGCTGCTGTTGCCGATCGCGCTGGGCTGGCTGTTTTTCTTCGGCACTGGCCCAAGCACTGAATGGTCGTTCTGGACCGAGCCGCAGGCGCTGTGGCTGGTAGCTGCCGGGCCGGTCACGCTGCTGCCACTGCTGTGCTTCAACGCAGCGGCCAGGCATCTGCCCTACTCGACCCTGGGCTTCCTGCAGTACATCACGCCCACGTTGCTGCTGCTGCTCGCAGTATGGGTGTTCGACGAGCCCTTCCCGGCTGATCGCCAGCTGGCCTTTGTCTGCATATGGGCGGGACTCGCCGTGTACAGCTACGACGCCTGGCGCGTGATGCGTAAAAGCGCCATGCGCTAACGGCAAGTCAATCGGCAGGCTGCAGTTTCAACTCCACCATCAGGTCGTCGGCCAGTGTTTCCAGGTGTTCCTGCAGCTCGTCCAAGGACAGTTCACTCGGCACGGCCAACCGCGCATCAGCCCGGAACAGCAACTCGTTGGTCATCGGCGCGGGCAGAACGTCGGTGTCCAGGCTTTCCAGATTGACGCCGTGACGGGCAAGCAACTGGGTGATATCACGGACGATGCCCGCGCGGTCGTTGCCTACCAGCTGCAGCTGAATCATCTGCCAGCGCCGTTCAGGCTCCGCGCCGCTTTGCGCAACGAGTACCCGGATACCCTGTTGCTCAAGCTGCTGCAGGGCCTCGCTGAGATCGGCGTGAGCCTGAGCCGGCACCGCGACCCGCAGAATTCCGGCGAACTGGCCCGCCATACGCGACATGCGGCTCTCCAGCCAGTTGCCCCCATGTTCGGCGATGCACTTGGCCAGGCATTCGACCAGCCCCGGCTGGTCCTCGGCAATCACGGTAAGAACGAGATGATCCATCTGCGGCTCCTTTAATAGAGAAATACGGCAAGCGGCGTTGGCCGTGCGACTGCTGAGAGTAATGGACCGCTCCCGTGGCGTGCGACTCCATAGGTATAGAACAAACGTCGCCAACTCCGTATTAAAGAGGCCGGTACGCAGCGTGCCGACTGCCGGATGAGCGATATTCAGGGCCTCGAGCTTGCGCCGTGTGGCGGACTGATTTTCCGAACGGCTTCATGTAGTATCCGTCGACCCGGACTACAAGAAGAAACTGTCCGAAGGATTTGAAGAAGAACCAAGTGAGGCGAGTAATGACTGAGCGCGTTCAAGTCGGTGGCCTGCAGGTCGCCAAAGTCCTGTACGACTTCGTGAACAACGAAGCGATTCCTGGTACCGGCGTTGATGCCGATGCCTTTTGGGCCGGCGCTTCCAGCGTCATCCATGACCTGGCGCCAAAGAATCGCGCGCTGCTGGCCAAGCGTGACGACCTGCAAGCCCAGATCGACGCCTGGCACCAGGCGCGTGCCGGTCAGGCCCACGATGCCGCGGCCTACAAAGCCTTCCTGCAGGAAATCGGCTACCTGCTGCCGGAAGCCGAAGACTTCCAGGCCACTACCCAGAACGTTGACGAAGAAATCGCCAGCATGGCCGGCCCGCAGCTGGTGGTGCCGATCATGAATGCGCGCTTCGCCCTCAACGCCGCCAATGCGCGCTGGGGCTCGCTGTATGATGCGCTCTACGGCACCGATGTGATCTCCGAAGAAGACGGCGCCAGCAAAGGCCCCGGCTACAACGAAGTCCGCGGCAACAAGGTCATCGCCTATGCCCGCGCCTTCCTCGACGAAGCCGCTCCGTTGGAAACTGGCTCGCATGCCGACTCCACTGGCTACCGCATCGATGCTGGCAAACTGGTCGTCTCGTTGAAGGATGGCAGCACCACCGGCCTGCAGAACCCAGCGCAACTGCGCGGCTTCCAGGGCGACGCCAACGCACCGATCGCCGTGCTGCTCAAGCACAACGGCATCCACTTCGAGATCCAGATCGACCCGTCCAGCCCCATCGGCCAGACCGATGCAGCCGGCGTGAAGGACGTTCTGATGGAATCGGCACTGACGACCATCATGGACTGCGAAGACTCGATTGCTGCGGTCGATGCCGATGACAAGACCATCGTCTACCGCAACTGGCTCGGCCTGATGAAGGGCGATCTGGCCGAGGAACTGGACAAGGGCGGCAAGCGCATCACCCGCGCCATGAACCCGGACCGCGTCTACACCCAGGCCGACGGCAACGGTGAGCTGACCCTGCACGGCCGCTCGCTGCTGTTCATCCGCAACGTCGGTCACCTGATGACCAACGACGCCATCCTCGACAAGGACGGCAACGAAGTCCCCGAAGGCATCATGGACGGTCTGTTCACCAGCCTGGCCGCGATTCATAACCTCAAGGGCAACACCAGCCGCAAGAACACCCGCACCGGCTCGATGTACATCGTCAAGCCGAAGATGCACGGCCCGGAAGAAGTGGCCTTCGCCACCGAACTGTTCGGGCGCGTCGAGGACGTCCTGGGTCTGCCGCGCAACACCCTGAAAGTCGGCATCATGGATGAGGAGCGTCGCACCACGATCAACCTCAAGGCCTGCATCAAGGAAGCGCGTGAGCGTGTGGTGTTCATCAACACCGGCTTCCTCGACCGCACCGGCGACGAGATCCACACCTCCATGGAAGCCGGCCCGGTAGTGCGCAAGGCCGCCATGAAGTCCGAGAAGTGGATCAGCGCCTACGAGAACAATAACGTCGACGTGGGCCTGGCCTGCGGCCTGCAGGGCAAGGCGCAGATCGGCAAGGGCATGTGGGCCATGCCTGACCTGATGGCCGCGATGCTCGAGCAGAAAATCGGTCACCCCATGGCTGGCGCCAACACCGCCTGGGTTCCGTCGCCGACCGCTGCCACCCTTCATGCTATGCACTACCACAAGGTCGACGTGCAGGCGCGTCAGGTCGAGCTGGCCAAGCGCGAGAAGGCCTCCATCGACGACATCCTCACCATCCCGCTGGCGCAAGACACCAACTGGAGCGAGGAAGAGAAGCGCAACGAGCTGGACAACAACTCGCAGGGCATCCTCGGCTACATGGTTCGCTGGGTCGAACAGGGCGTCGGCTGCTCCAAGGTGCCGGACATCAACGACATCGCGCTGATGGAAGACCGCGCCACCCTGCGTATCTCCAGCCAGCACGTGGCCAACTGGATGCGCCACGACGTGGTCACCAAGGATCAAGTGGTCGAAAGCCTCAAGCGCATGGCGCCGGTAGTCGACCGCCAGAACCAGGGCGACCCGCTGTACCGTCCGATGGCGCCGGACTTCGACAACAGCGTGGCCTTCCAGGCCGCCCTGGAGCTGGTCCTCGAAGGCACCAAGCAGCCCAACGGCTACACCGAGCCGGTGTTGCATCGCCGCCGCCGCGAGTTCAAGGCCAAGAACGGCCTGTAACCCGCACTGCTGCTGAGACTGAACCGCCCCACGGGGCGGTTTTTTTTATGCCTTTATCCGCCGAATGGCGTTCAAGTTCGGCTTGTTACAACCGATAACGTGACTCGAAGGCCACTTCTAGTCACAATATTTCAGATAGATGGCATTCCGCTATTAGTCGCCCTCTCGTAGTATCCGCCGCCCTGCCGTGGAGTCGTTGCATGTTCAAAAATTTCTCGCTAACCGCGAAGCTGTCGCTGGTTCCTGCCGTCGCCCTGCTCGGGCTGATCCTTTATGTCGGCTATACCTCGCTGCAGCTTTCTGCGACGGATTCGCGTCTGGTCAGCATCGAAACTCAGAGCTATCCCACACTGGAAAAAACCGACGCGGTGATTTTTCAGTTTTCCCGTATACCCGGCCTGCTAAACAATGCCGTGGCAGCAGGTGAGGCAGGCATTCTCGACGAAGCACGCGAGGTACTCAGCGAAATCGATGCACAGCAACAGGCGCTCGCCACGCTTCTGAATGATCAACCGCAACGGCTACAGGCGCTCAACGAGTGGCGCAAGGCAGTCAAGACTTACGCCGACAATGCGCTCGATGCTTCAGCGAAGCTGATCGATGGCAGTGCGTCGTTCGATGACCTACGGCCGAGCCTGGACCGTATGGCCAGCGATCTCGCTCAGGCTCAGAAACTCGCATCCGACTTCCGCACCGGTGCCTACCAGGATTTCCAGCAAACCCTGGCCGAAACCCGTGAAGCCAACGAAGCCACCACACGCCTGGGCATTATCCTCAGCGTAGTGCTGATCGTGGTGGTCAGTCTCGGCGCCTGGCTGGTGATACGCAGCGTGATGGCCAACGTGCGCGGCGTGATTGCCTCGCTGCAATCCATTGCACGCGGCGATGGCGACCTGACGCAACGCGTGAACGTCGAATCGAACGACGAAATCGGCGCCATGATCGAGCTGTTCAATGGCTTTCTCGACAAGCTGCAGCGCACGATTCGCCAGATCATCGAGGCGGCCAGCCCGCTCGGCCAGGTATCGAAAGAACTCTACAACCTGACCCAGGGCTCGGAAGAAAACGCCAAATCGCAGCAGCACCACACCGACTCCATCACCCGCGACATCCTCACCATGACCGGCAGCATTCAGGAGGTCGCGCAGCGTTCGCAGCAGGCTTCCAACGAAGCCAACTCCGCTGCGCGCCAGGCCGCCACGGCACGTGAGCATGTCGGCAGCCTGTCCACCGGCATCAGCGATCTGGGTGACAGCGTGATGGGCGCGGTCAAGGCCATGGAACAGCTGGAGGAAGAAACCCAGGAAGTCGGCTCCGTACTCACGGTGATCCGCAGCATCGCCGAGCAGACCAACCTGCTCGCGCTGAACGCCGCCATCGAAGCCGCCCGCGCCGGCGAACAGGGTCGCGGCTTCGCCGTGGTAGCTGACGAGGTGCGTAACCTGGCGCAGAAAACCGCAGCTTCGACGGCAGAGATTCAGCAGATCATTCAGCGTCTGCAAAGCAGCGCCAACACGGTGCTCAACGTGATGAACAGCAATGGCGAGAAATCTCGCGCCAGCATCGAGCGCTCGGTGGAAGCGACCCAACTGCTCGAGACCATCGCCCGCACCGTCAACCAGATCGACGAACTCAACGCCGGGATCGCCCAGTTCACTCAAGAGCAGATCGGCCTGTCGAGTTCCATCCAACAAGAAACCCAAGTGTTGCAGCAGGACGCAAAAGCAACCGCAAACGGCGCCGAAGCCACCGCCCGACTGGGCGAGCAACTGGTCAGCACGGGCGATCACCTGCGTGCGGCCACGGCCCAATTCCGCGTTTAAATTGATTTTAGGAGCACCCTGATGACCGCAGTACGTGTTATCGGCCTGGCAGCCGTCTGCCTGGCGACCACTCAAGCCTTCGCCCTCGAGCAAGGCGAGCACCGCTTCAACGGTTTCGGCACCGTCGGCTTTACCCATCTGGGTGGCGAAGACGATGGCCGCAGCTATGGTGTGCAAGGCCAAACCAACGACTCCTGGCGCGGCGACCAACTGTCCAAGTTCGGCGCCCAGCTGACCTACGGCATCACCGACACCGTCGGCGTGACCGTTCAGGCCACTGCCAAGGCGCAGCAGGATGAGTGGAAAGCCAACCTGGAGTGGGCCTACCTCTCGTGGCAGACCACCGATCAGCTGATGCTCCGCGCCGGTCGCCTGCGCAGCCCGGTCTACATGTATTCCGAAAGCCTCGACGTCGGCTACAGCTACCCTTGGCTGCGTCTGCCCGACGAGGTCTACAGCCAGGTCCAGGTGACCAATTACGAAGGCGTTGACGCCGTCTACACCGTTCCGCTGTCCTACGGCTCAGTGACCTTCCAGGTCGCGGGTGGTCAGGCCAAGAATCGTGACTACTACGCCTATGACGAGCAGTTCGATATTGACTACGGCAACCTTTTCGGCGCCAGCGTCAGCCTGGCCACCAATGATTTCGGTACGCTGCGCGTCGGCTATGTCGAAGCGGATATCAAGACGGATATCAACGGTACGGTCACTGTGGCGCCGGGCGTTAGTGCTCCGCTGAGCCTGCTCACTCTGGACAAGGAAAAAGGCAAGTTCACCTCGATCGGCTACCAGTACGACAACGGCGTCTGGGTCAGCAGCAACGAATGGACCTCACGCATGATCGAGAACGACGACATGGAGTCGATCGATTCCTTCTACTTGATGGGTGGCCGTCGCTTCGGTGATTTCCTGCCGCACGTGACTTATGCACAGCTGGACGACAACGGCGGTCGTCAGTCCTCCTGGACGCTGGGGCTGAACTACCAGGCCGCCCCGACCGTCGTGGTCAAGGGCGAGTACAAGCGCGTCGACACCAAAAATGGTTATGACGGTGTGTTCACCCGCAACGCCCAGGAAGTCTTCAACAACGCAGTGTATGACCTCAGCGCTGGCACCCGTGGCACCCCTGCCCGCAACTACGACGGCGACATCGTTTCCGTCGGCGTTGATTTCGTATTCTGAGGAGCGTCCAGATGAAAACATCCCTTCGCATTCTCGGCAGCGCAGCCCTGCTCGGCATGGTTTCCATGGCTCAAGCTGAAGTCGCGGTCATCGTTAATCCCGGTGCCGCCAAGGCGCCGTCGCAGTCCGACGTAGCCAACATCTTCCTGGGCAAAGACAAGTCCATGAAAGGCGTCGACCAAGCCGGCTGGACGCCCGCCAAAGAGGCTTTCTATTCAGGCGTCACCAACAAGAACGAGTCGCAGCTCAAGTCGTACTGGTCCGGGCTGATCTTCACCGGCAAGGGCCAGCCACTGCCAAGCGTCGCCGACGACGCAGCGATGGTCGCCCAGGTTGCCGCCGAAGCCGACGCCATCGGTTATGTCGACAGCGCCGCGGTCAACGATTCGGTCAAGGTACTGTTCACCCTGCCGTAATCGAACGCACCACCAGAACCGCCCTACGGGGCGGTTTTTTTATGCGCGCAAAATCCTGCTACAACCCCGCCCGCTCAGCTGACCCGTGTCAGCCCGATGCAGCCTGCCCGCGACTAGACTTACGTCCAATGTGCCCCACCGGACCCACAGCCCACCATTGGGCGCAAAAATGGAACCGAACCATGAGCAAAGCCGATGCTTTCGCCGAGGCAGGCAAAACCGCCGTGCTGCAGAATATCCACGGAACCATGGAGTTTCTGCGCAAGTACCCGCCGTTCAACCAGATGGAGCCCGGCCATCTGGCTTATCTGGTTGAAAACTGCCAGCTGCGCTTTTACAGCGAAGGCGATTGCATCATTTCGCCTGATGACGGCGTCGTCGAACACTTCTACATCATCAAGCAAGGCCGGGTTCATGGTCAGCGCCCACACACCAGCAAGCGCGGCACCGACACAACCTTCGAGGTGATCGTCGGCGAATGCTTTCCGATGGCCGCCTTGATGGGCGAGCGCGCCACCCGCACCGGGCACTTCGCCGCCGAAGACACCTTCTGTTTTCTGCTAAACAAGCCCGCCTTCGTCAAGCTGGTCTCCAAATCCGCGGCATTTCGTGACTTCGCCATGCGCGGCGTCAGCAGCCTGCTCGACTTGGTCAACCAGCAGGCGCAGATGCGCGCGGTGGAGAGCTTGGGCGAGCAATACTCACTGGAGACGCGCATCGGCGAGCTCGCTTTGCACCATCCGGTCTCTTGCCTGCCATCGATGCCACTGGCCGATGCGGTGGCCCTGATGCACGAAAACAACACCGGCAGCGTTGTAATTACCGACCTCGAATTTCATCCGCAAGGCATCTTCACCTTGCGCGATCTGCGCCGGGTGATCGGCACCGGTACGACCGACCTCTCTGCCCCGATTGCCGAATTCATGACGCAGGATCCATTCCATCTCCCGCCGGATGCAACAGCCTTTGATGCCGCTATCGCCATGACCGAGCGTCACATCGCTCACGTCTGCGTTGTCGATAAAGGCCTGCTGAGCGGGGTGATTTCCGAGCGCGATCTGTTCTCGCTGCAGCGCGTCGACCTGGTTCATCTGGCGCAGGCGATTTCGCACGCCGACAGCGTCGAGACGCTGGTGATCATCCGCAGCCGGATCTTGCAGTTGGTCGACAATATGCTGGCGCACGGCGCCTCCTCTACGCAGATCACACACATCATCACGCTGCTCAACGACCATACGGTTTGCCGCGTGATCGAACTGGCCATCGAATTGCTCGGCGACCCCGGCATCCCTTTCACCTGGCTGTGCTTCGGCAGTGAAGGGCGCCGCGAGCAGACCCTGCATACCGATCAGGACAACGGCATGCTCTTCGAAGCTGCTGACGCAGCCGAAGCCGCTTCTATCCGGGGCCGCCTGCTGCCGCTTGCAGAGCGCATCAACCACGATCTGGACACCTGTGGCTTCACCCTGTGCAAGGGCAACATCATGGCCAGCAACCCGCAGCTGTGCCTTTCACGACTCGAATGGCAGCGGCGCTTCAGCGCCTTCATTCGGGAATCGACACCGGAAAATCTGCTCAGCAGCACCATTTATTTCGACCTGCGCGCGATCTGGGGTCCCAGCGAGGGGTGCGAGCAGCTGCGCAGCAACATGCTTGAGGAGGTCGGCGACAGTCGGTTGTTCCAGCGCATGATGGCGGAAAACGCGCTACGTCATCGCCCGCCCGTAGGACGTTTTCGCGATTTCGTGGTGACCCGTAAAGGCGACGGCAAAGCGACCCTGGATCTTAAAGTGCAGGGCCTGACACCCTTCGTAGACGGGGCGCGGCTGCTGGCGCTGGGCCACGGCATCACAGCGTGCAATACGTTGGATCGATTGCGCCAGCTGGTCGAAAAAGATGTCATCGACGGAAAGGATGGTGCTGCCTATGAAGAGGCCTACCATTTCATCCAGCAGACCCGCATGCAGCAGCACCAGCAGCAGGCACGCGACGGAAGGCCTTACTCGAACCGGCTCGACCCCGACACCCTCAATCACCTGGATCGGCGTATCCTGCGCGAATCCTTTCGCCAGGCCCAGCGCCTACAGAGCAGTCTGGCGGTCCGCTACCAGTTATGAATATGCCCTGGTTCAAACGTCGCGGCCCTATCCTCGAACTCGAACAACTACAACGGCGGGATCAGCTTGCGCCGCCTGCTGCCCTGGACCTTTGTCCGCTCGACGTGCAGCGTATGGTGGTGCTTGATCTTGAAACCAGCGGTCTGGACATGCGCCGCGATATCGTCCTTTCCATTGGAGCAGTGGTTATCGAGCGAGGCGGCATCCAACTGGGGGACCAGTACGAATCGACACTGTTGCGCCGGGCGCAAAAGGTCAGCGAAAGCGTGCTGATCCACGGGATTGCGCCAAGCGAACTCGAAGCGGGCGAAGACCCGGCCGAAGCGCTTCTGGATTTGATGGAGTTCATTGGCGACAGCCCGATTCTGGCGTTCCACGCCGGTTTCGATCAGCGCATGCTCACCCGCGCGTTAAAACAGACGCTAGGCTACAAGCTTCGCCATCCATTCATCGACATCGCCGAAGTTGCACCCATGCTTTGCCCCGACAACCGGCCGAGGCAAAACGGTCTGGATGACTGGTGTAGCCATTTCGGACTTCAAGTTCTGCAACGCCATCACGCCAGCGCAGATGCACTGGCCACTGCTGAGCTGGCGTTGATCCTGTTCAGCAAGGCGCGTCGACAGGGCGTGGACAGCCTTGAGGCGATGAGCCAACGATTGGCCAACTGGCGCAAACGGCAGCAGGCTCAGTTCATGTAATAGGGCTTGCCGGGTTCCTGATCGAACGGCGCAACATCCTCGTTGCACCGCTGCCGGCAACTTGCGATCATGTGCGAATAGTTCTCGTTACTGGCCGAGATGTCGGCCTTGGAGCATTCGTTTGTCGGCTGGGTCGACCCATCAACAGTTCGTTGGCTCGCTGTATCGCGATCATCGCGATTGGCTGTTGAACTGGCTGCGCCGCCAACAAGCGTGTCCTCATCGCGCCGAGGACCTGAGCCAGGACACCTTCCTGCGGCTGCTCAAGCGTGACGATATAGGCGATCTACGTGAGCCACGCACTTTGCTGGCGACGATCGCTCGCGGCCTGTTGATCGATCATTTTCGTCGCAGCGCGCTGGAGCGCGCCTATCTCGATGAGCTGGCACTGCAGCCGGAAGACACGCAACCCAGCGCCGAAGATCAGCTGCAAGTGCTGCAGGCATTGCGCGAAGTTAACCTCATGCTCGGTGCGCTCTCGGCTAATGCACGTGCAGCCTTCTTCTATAACCGCCTGGACGGCCTGACCCACGCCGAAATTGCGTCGCGCCTCGGCGTCTCCGTTCCACGCGTAAGACAGTACCTCGCCCAGGCTCTGCGACAGTGTTATATCGCCGTTTACGGTGAGCCTAGATGAGTGTGGACCGGCAGCCGGTATCGGCCCGTGTGCTCGATGAGGCTATCGCCTGGCAGCTGCGTCTTGGCGACGATGGGGCGAGCCCACAGGTCCGAAAGGCGCTACAACGCTGGCTGAGTGAAAGTGCCGAGCACGCTAAAGCCTGGGCACAACTGGGCGGCATCGATCAGCAACTCGGCACCATTAATTCCCCATCCGCGCGAAGGGCGTTGCAGATCAGTGCTCACTCCGGACGGCGGACAGTAGGTCGTGCGCTTCTCGGCCTGGCATTGCTGTGCACGCTGGGCATGGGAATCGCACTGCAATCGCAGCCGCTGCCGGTGTGGTTAGCTGACGAACGCACCGGCGCCGGGGAACAGCAGAGCGTTACGCTGGCTGACAATAGCCACATTCAGCTGAACAGCCGCAGCGCACTGGATATTCGCTTCGATCAGCAAGAGCGCCGGCTGTTTCTGCACAGCGGTGAGGTGCTTGTTGAAACCGCACCGGGCAATGACCCAAGACCCTTTGTCGTCGAAACCGAACAAGGCGATCTGCGCGCGCTCGGCACGCGATTCATCGTTCGCCGAGAAGGTGATGCGACCCGCCTGGTCGTACTCCGATCCGCTGTGGCCGCCCTTCCCGGCGGCCTACAGGCGGGTCGCACCGTGCAGGCTGGCGAGCAGGTACTGATGCACCGCGATCATCTCGACGACAATCAGGCAGCACCGGTTGCTGCAGACGCCTGGAGCCGGGGCATGCTCGTGGTAGAAGACCTGCCGTTGAGCGAGCTGCTAGCCATACTCGGTGAGTATCGCGGTGGTTACCTCAGCCTCGACCCAAGCCTCGAATCCCTGCGCATCAGCGGCAGCTTTCCATTGCACGACACTGATCGCGCGCTGGCAGCTCTGCCACCCAGCCTACCGGTGCAGATCGAGCGGCACACTGATTGGTGGGTCAAGGTCGTTCCGGCGCAACCCGTCAGCCCACCGGGCAAGTAGCGGCGGCGCCCACCGCAGCGGCGCTGCAGGCCCCTATGAAAAAATTTTCAGCTGTCCCTATCACTTTTCATTTCTGATCCGGCCTGATGAATAACTGAGACATATTCCTATTCGGGAGTTATTCACAAATGCCATCGCTTTCACTGTTCCGCCCCAGCCTTCTGGCCGTTGCTATTGCCGTCGCGCCACTGCCACTACTGGCCCAGACCTCCAATGGCGAAACGGCTGCTGGCGAGGTCCGCGAATACTCCCTACCCGCCGCGCCTCTGGCTTCGACGCTGAATCGCATCGCCGCCGAAGCAGGGCTGGTGCTCAGTATTGATCCCGCTCTGACTCGCAACCGCATGGCGGAGCCGGTACAAGGCCGCTTCGATGGCCAGGGGGCGCTGCAGCGAGCCTTGCGCGGAACCGGACTCGAACTTCGTCAGGACCCTTCGGGCAGCTTCAGTTTGCAGCAGGCAGCAACCGAGGCGATGGCACTGCCGGATGTCACCGTGACGGCAACCGAGGCGTTGGCTGAGGGCGGCGAAGAAAGCGGCTATCGCGCCAGCGCCGTGCGAAACGTCGGCGCGCTGGGCGGAATGGCACTCCAGGATGCTCCCTATTCGGTGACAGTGATTTCCTCGGAGCTGATGGACAACATCCAGGCCACCTCCAGCGACGACATATTCAAGCTCAGCCCGACCACGCAGTTCACCTCCCCGACCAGCGCGGGTTACGCCAGCGCGGTAGCCATTCGCGGCTTCAGCGGCGTCGGCAACCTGAGCATCGCCAATGATGGCCTGCGATTCAGTAATAGCTACGATGGCGGAAACTTCATCGAGGAAATGGAGCGGCTGGAGATCCTCAGCGGCCTGTCCGGTTTTCTCTATGGCCCAGCCAGCCCCGGCGGGCTGGTCAATTATGTGCTCAAGCGCCCCACTGCCGAGCGCTACAACAGCTTGACCTACGGCACCCCCGGCGGCGAGAACCAGTACCTGCACGGCGACTTTGGCGGGCCGATCGACACCCAAGGCCGCTTCGCCTACCGCGTCAACCTGCTCGCCCAGGACGGTGAAACCGCCATTGATGGACAGGTCGAACGCCGTCACATGGCCAGCGTCGCACTGGACTGGAACGTCAGCGACGACTTGCTCATCCAGTTCGACGCCTCGCACAAGCAGAGCGAGACGCGGGGCCTCACCAGCTATTGGTACTTCGCCGATCAAGCATTCCGACCTGATGCCGACGACTTGGAGAACGACGAGCTCTATAGCCAACGATGGGCCTACAACGACAGCCGCCACGACCGTGTCGGCAGCCGCTTACAGTGGCGCCTGAGCGACGTGTTCAGCCTGCGCGGTGCGCTCGGCTACAGCCAGTACACGACCGAATACGCCTATACGGGGCCGACCGTGAACTCGGCCGGCGTGTACGTCCAGCCGCTCTACGCCTTCGCCCCGGTGGAAACCGAAGAGACCTCCGGCAACCTTTTCCTCGATGCGGTTTTCGACACCGTGGGCATCGGCCATGAGATGACCTTCGGTTACCAAGGAAACATTGCACGGGTTCGCTACAACACCGACTACATCCCGTTCCCGGGCCCACAATATGTATCGGTCACCCCCCAAGTGCCCTTCAGCGAGCGGCCGCAGGTGGCCAAGCCCGCCTACGATCTCGGCGATGGTGACTACCATCTGGCCAGCCGCAGCCAGTCCGACAGCGTGCTGATCGGCGACGTCATCACCTTCAACGAACAGTGGTCGACAATTCTTGGCGTGACGCACTCACGTATCAAAACCTTCAGCGACAACTTCGTCTGGGTCGAAGCGTTCGGCAGCCCGCCGGCGATCGAGGACTACAGCGAAACTAAAACCTCGCCCAACGTCTCGCTCGTCTACAAGCCAGTCGAGTGGCTGACTACCTACGTGACCTACATCGAAGGTCTGCAGACGGGTGGCGTGGCGCCGAGCGGCACGAACAACGCAGGCCAGGCACTGGCGCCGATCGTCAGCGACCAATACGAAATCGGTGCGAAAGCCGAGCTCGGCGGTGCCCTGTACACCGTTGCGCTGTTCGACATCGAGAAGCCCAACACCTACACCAATGCAGCCAACTTCTTCGTTCAGGATGGCATGCAGAACAACAAGGGGCTGGAGCTCAGCGTAACGGGCAACGTTACCCCAGCACTGACGCTGGTGGGCGGCGTCACTTTGCTCGATCCGGTCGTAGAAGGCGCGGCGAACGCTGCCAACGACGGCAACCGCCCGGTCGACGTGGCGCGGCACCTGGCCAAGCTGTACGGCGAATACGCGATATTCGGCGTACCCGGGCTGACACTCACCGGTGGCGCCTTCTATACGGGCAAGCAATACACCGACGAGGCCAACGACCACACCATCCCCTCGTTCACCACTTTCGACCTGGGCGGTCGCTATCGCATGGCCTTGGCGGATGAACGTGCCCTGACCCTGCGCGCCAACCTGAGCAACCTGACCGACGAGGAATACTGGCTGAGCAGCCATTACCTTGGAGCACCACGCACGCTCAAGCTGTCGGCGCAGCTGGAGTTCTGATGCGGGCCACCACCATCCGCCGCTGGTCCTTCGTCCATACCTGGACCAGCCTGATCTGCACGCTGTTTCTACTCTTACTGGCGGTCACCGGATTGCCGTTGATCTTCCATCACGAACTGGAACATCTGCTTGGCGAGGCGCCTGAGTTGCGTGAGATGGCACCCGATACGCCGCATCTCGATCTGCAGCAGTTGGTGACAGCCGCCGAGCGGCACCGCGAGGGTGAGGTGGTGCAGTATTTTGGTTGGGAAGCAGACGAGCCTAACGGTGTTGTGGCGATTACCGCTGCAACAGCCGGCACCGAACCCAACTCTTCCTACACCTTCATGCTCGATGCCCGCACCGGCGAAGCGGTCGAGATGCCAGCGGCTAATGGCGGCCTGATGATGTTTTTCCTGCGCATGCATGTGGACATGTTTGCAGGGCTGCCCGGCAAGCTGTTCCTGGCCTTCATGGGCCTGCTGTTTATCGTGGCAATCATTTCAGGCGTCGTGCTTTATGCGCCCTTCATGCGTCGGCTCCAGTTCGCTCAGGTACGTCACGGTCGCTCCAACCGGACTCGCTGGCTGGATCTGCACAACCTGATCGGTGTGGTAACGCTCAGTTGGGCGCTGGTAGTGGGTATTACCGGAGTGGTCAGCGCCTGCGCTGATCTGGTGATCGAGGCTTGGCGCGCCGACTCACTCGCGTTAATGCTCTCGCCCTACAGTGATGCGCCAGCACTGACGTCGCGCGCCCCGGCAAGCGACCTTCTGCAAATCGCCGCCCAAGCAGCACCGGGTATGCAGCCGGACTTCATCGCCTTTCCGGGCACGCGCTTTTCCAGCGGGCATCACTACACCGTATTCATGAATGGCAGCAGCCATCTGACCTCACACCTGCTTACCCCCGTACTGATCGATGCGCAGACACTGGAGGTCACAGCCGTTGGCGAGCGGCCTTGGTACATGGATGCCTTGGGCCTGTCACAACCACTGCACTTCGGTGACTACGGCGGTCGGCCGATGCAGATTCTGTGGGCAGTGCTCGATGTGCTGACCATCATCGTACTGGGTAGCGGGCTTTATCTATGGTGGGTTCGCCGACGTGGCGTGCAGGCGGCAGGTCGCGAGGTGGCAGCGTGAGCTGGCGCAAATCGACCTTCTTGCTGCCGGGATTGATAGCCGTGCTTGGCCTAGCCGGTCTTTTCGCTGCGTTGCTGGGGGATGGCTGGTGGGATGCACTTGCCTGGCTCGGCCTAGGCCTCCCGGCAGCGCTCGGCGCATGGCCGCTGCTGCGCTGTCGGATGGCAGCATCCGCCAGAACTGCGCAGCCTGTAATCAAGGATTGAGTTCCTGAAAGCCTCGGCCGGCTGCCCGACCTAGACTGGCCAGACGTTGCCTCCAACGCAGCGCTGCGCCCCAGCAACGGGCTCAGCGGCGTGATGGATCCAATCTTCCGCCGAGGCTTAACGCGAATCGGCACCGCAGATGCGTTGAAACAGCGGCGAATCGGCGTCCAACTCGGTCAAGGTTTCGGCTTTGGCCTGACCCGCCTCGTTCAGCCTGAACATGGCCTTTTCCGCGCATATCAGCTGATAACGTCCACTGACGACGGTGGAAGTTAGATGCTGCTTATCGAAGCGATACAGGACAAAGCGGGCTATGCGGCCCTGGTTCGTATCCTGGGTCTGCGCGTTTGCCTGATCAAGCACGGTGTAACTCAGCGGCATGGGATACATCATGGTCCATGGGCGCCACAACATTTCTCCCTCTTCGCTCGAAACAACCACGGTCCCTTCCGGTAAGCGGGCCTGTTTGGTTTCGAACCAGGTGTATTCGTAATGGATGGTGTAACTCAGCATTCCCAGACCTGCACAGACAGGAATGATCCATTTCGGCACTCGCTTGCGCGTCAGTGAGCGCAGCAGCAGCCCGATGCCTGCACCCGCTACACCAGCGACGATTGCCGCAATTAGATGCCAGAACATATACAACTCCCCTAAAAAAATCGGGCTTCCATATGGAAGCCCGACTTGTACCTCAACCTTGTGCCAGAACGAGTCTGACGTCCGGCTGCATTATCAGTTAGTGATCAAGCGCAACGCCAGCACCCTTAGGAGTACGAACGCTCTCGACCAGATCCTGAATCTCCTGCGGCGGAGCCTCGGTAGCCATCGACACAGCGTAGGCAACAGCGAAGTTCAGCATCGCACCTACCGCACCGAAGGCCTGCGGCGAGATGCCCATCCACCACTGATCAGGCGTGTTGGGGATGCTTGCAGTGCCAGGGATGAAGAACCAGCCCAGGTACAGGAAGATGTACACGGCAGTGGAAACCACACCAACCAGCATTCCTGCGACAGCGCCCTTGCTGTTCACACGCTTGGAGAAGATACCCATCATCAGCGCCGGGAACAGACTCGCTGCCGCAAGACCGAACGCCAGGGCGACGACCTGAGCCGCAAAGCCCGGAGGATTCAGGCCCAGCCAAGTCGCCAGCAGGATCGCTGCCGTCATGGCCAGACGAGCGGCCAACATCTCGTTCTTCTCACTGATCTTCGGATTAATGATCGTCTTGATCAGGTCGTGACTGATTGCCGAGGAAATTGCCAGCAGCAGACCCGCAGCAGTCGACAAGGCGGCCGCGATGGCGCCTGCAGCGATCAGACCGATGACCCAGCCCGGCAGGTTGGCGATTTCCGGGTTGGCCAGAACAATGATGTCGTTGTTCACGGTCAGCTCGTTGCCATTCCAGCCACGCTCAGTAGCGGTCGGGGTGAAGGCGGCGTTGGTGTCGTTGTACATCTGCACACGACCGTCAGCGTTCTTGTCTTCCCAAGCGATCAGACCAGTCTTTTCCCAAGTTTGGATCCACTCTGGACGATCTTCGTAGCGGATCGCTTCGGCCTGTGGACCTTCCGGATAGATGGTCTGTACCAGGTTCAGGCGTGCCATGGAGGCAACAGCCGGCGCGGTGAGGTACAACAGAGCGATGAAGATCAGCGTCCAGCCAGCGGACCAACGGGCGTCAGCCACCTTCGGTACGGTGAAGAAGCGGATGATCACGTGTGGCAGACCAGCGGTACCGATCATCAGCGACAGGGTGAACAGGAACATGTTCAGCTTGTTGTCGACGTCCGCAGTGTAAGCGGCGAAGCCGAGGTCAGTGACCACCTGGTTCAGTTTCTCGAGCAGCGGCATACCGGATTCGGTATGGGTGCTGAACATGCCGAACATCGGGATCGGGTTGCCCGTCAGCTGCATGGCAATGAACACGGCCGGAATAGTGTAGGCAATGATCAGAACCACGTACTGCGCCACCTGGGTGTAGGTGATGCCCTTCATGCCGCCAAATACCGCATAGGCGAACACGATTACAGCAGCAATCCAGATACCGGTGGAGTTGCTCACTTCGAGGAAGCGAGAGAACGCCACACCCGCACCAGCCATCTGGCCGATTACGTAAGTTACGGAGATCAGGATAAGGCAGACGACTGCAGTCAGGCGCGCACCACGGCTGTAGAAACGGTCACCGATGAAGTCCGGAACCGTGAACTTGCCGAACTTGCGCAGGTAGGGCGCCAACAGCATCGCCAGCAGCACATAGCCACCGGTCCAGCCCATCAGGTACGCCGAAGTGGCATAACCGCCGGAGGCGATCAGACCTGCCATGGAAATGAAGGAAGCAGCAGACATCCAGTCTGCCGCCGTTGCCATGCCGTTGGTTACCGGGTGAACACCCCCACCAGCGACATAGAATTCTTTGGTCGAACCGGCGCGGGCCCAGATCGCGATCCCGATATAAAGCAGGAAGGACGCGCCCACGAACGACATGTTGATCCAATATTGGCTCATTCTAGTTACTCCTCAACCCCGAATTCCTTGTCCAGTTTGTTCAGCCGCCACGCGTAGTGGAAGATGATCAAAATGAACGTAATGATGGAACCCTGTTGAGCGAACCAGAACCCCAGGTCAGTTCCCCCGACCGGGATACCCGCCAGCAAAGGGCGCAGAAGAATGGCGAAACCATATGAGACAAGAGCCCAAACTACCAAGCTCCATGTTATGAGGCGAACATTCGCCTTCCAGTACGCATCAGCATTTTTTTTGTCGTCGTCGTCGGCCATGACGTTCTCCGTCTTATTTTTATTACGGGTGAAGGGAACCACATCGTGAATTTAGCAAGGATGCGTCGTGAAAAGATAGCCCCGACTTTAGTCTGACGGGCTCTAGAACAAGCGCTAAAACGACACCCCCAACCGTCGCCTGACCGTCCCATATCCTCCCCGCAGGCCATATGCCAGCGCACTAGTAGTGCCTAAAGACACGCTACCCTCAAGCCATACACTGAGCGCTTCTGCCAACACCTCAGCGAAATGGAACCCAATCATTCGAGCCGCTTGCCGCGCGCAGAGGATCATTATTACCTGACTCAGCGGTCACGAAACAAAACAAGCGTTGAACTAGGGTTTCTAATCCTCGAATACTAGCCACTAAACCGATACCGGAAATAATAAAAGCGTAAGACGACTTATATTTATCTTTCGCATAGGGCCCAAAGATCAGAGCAGTAATAATATGCGCGAATTAAATAACATCCGAAGATTATGATTAGATTACAAGCCGAGTCGGGCTCGTTGACGATAATAGTCGTTAATACGCATCGCTAAGTGCGCTTCTGATTGCGACAAACCATAGGGGTCAAATGGGTGCGTCGGGCGCGGGAGGCTATAACCATCCGCGCCCGCTTGGCTCGTAGGAAGCGAGCCGAACTAGCAGGTGGGACGCCCAGCCGTATACTTCTGGGCAGGGTCAATTGCCGCTTCCAGGTCGCGAATTGCCGTCGCACCTATCAATAGCGGATAGCGGAAGTGGCTACGGTCGGTCAGATTGACCTCGGTTTCGCGTAGCTGGTCACCGATGCATAACTGCATCTCGACAACCGGCCGCTCGGCTACATCCGGCCCACGCTCCACATCGGTGTCGTCGTCCGGGTCGACCGCCTCTTCTTTGCGGGTTTTGATTTCGGCGATACGCGCCAGCCGATGCTCATATAGCGTGTCGTCAGCGCCTTCGACTGCCAGGCGGAATCTCACCCAGTCTTCACCATCTCGCTCGAAGCGTTCGATATCGCGTGCCGACAGCGAAGCCGTCATGGCACCGGTGTCCATCTTCGCCTTGAGGGTCTTGCCGAGGTCTTCGATCTTGATCTGCTCATAGCGGCCGAACAGCGTTGGCTCAGCGGCAACGGCGGGAAGGGTTAAAGCGCTCAATAGCAACAACAAACGGGACAAAACGGCCTCCTGACTCTGTATTGACTTCAGTGGGACCGGCTGTCGCCGCGATCCGTTCCGCCCGTGGTGCCAGGCCATCGGCAGCACGCGTGGATGCGGGCCGCCTGTTAGACTGCGCCTCACTTTTTCTAGCAGATCAATACCGTGCCCAGTTCAGCCTTCGCCACCCTGCCCCTCAGCCCTGCAACGCTGGCCAACCTCGACGCGCTCGGCTATGCCGAAATGACGCCGATTCAGGCGCAAAGCCTGCCGGTCATGCTTAAAGGTATGGACCTTATCGCGCAGGCGAAGACCGGCAGCGGCAAGACCGCCGCCTTCGGTATCGCCCTGCTGGAGCCAATCAACCCGCGCTATTTCGGCTGTCAGGCGCTGGTGCTTTGCCCGACCCGCGAGCTGGCCGATCAGGTCGCCAAGGAACTGCGCCGGCTAGCGCGCTCGGCAGATAACATCAAGATCCTGACGCTTTGCGGCGGCGTGTCCATCGGCCCGCAAATCGGCTCGCTGGAACATGGCGCCCATGTCATCGTCGGCACGCCTGGGCGCGTTCAAGAACACCTGAAAAAGGGCACGCTGAAACTCGACGGCCTGAACAAGCTGATACTCGACGAAGCCGACCGCATGCTCGACATGGGCTTCTACGATGCGATTGCCGAGATCATCGGGCAGACTCCGACTAAGCGGCAAACGCTGCTGTTCTCGGCGACCTACCCCACCGGCATCAAACAACTGGCCTCGACCTTCATGCGCGATCCGCAGCAGGTCAAGGTCGAAGCCCTGCATGACGACACCCAAATCGAGCAGCGCTTTTACGAGATCGATCCCGAGGCGCGCACGCAGGCGGTTATTCGCATCCTCGCCAGCTTCCGACCCGAGACCTGCGTGGCCTTCTGCTTTACCAAGCAGCAGTGCCAGGAATTGGTCGACGCTCTCACCGAAAAGGGTATCTCTGCCATGGCGCTGAACGGCGATCTGGAGCAGCGCGACCGCGATCAGGTGCTGGCGATGTTCAGCAACCGCAGCCTGTCGGTGCTGGTCGCGACCGATGTGGCGGCCCGCGGATTGGATATCGACGCGCTGGACATGGTAATTAACGTCGAGCTGGCACGCGATTCCGAAATCCACATCCACCGGGTTGGGCGTACCGGTCGCGCTGGCAAGAAAGGCATCGCCATCAGCCTCGTCGCCCCAGCCGAAGGCCACCGCGCCCAGGCCATCGAAGACCGGCAGAAAGCGCCGCTCAATTGGCAGCCCCTGAGTGATCTGAAAGTGCAGCCAGGCGAACCGCTGCAACCGCCGATGGTGACGCTGTGCATCGGCGCAGGCCGCAAGGACAAGCTGCGACCCGGCGACATCCTCGGCGCACTGACAGGCGATGCGGGGATTCCGGGCAAGCAGGTGGGCAAGATCGCGATCTTCGACTTTCAGGCGTTTGTTGCCGTCGAGCGCGACGTGGCCAAGCAGGCAATGAATCGCCTGAACTCCGGCAAGATCAAGGGGCGTTCATTGAAGGTCAGGCAGCTTTAAGCTGAATGCTGAATGTAGGGTGGATCACGCTTCTCCGATCCACCGGCGACGGTGGACGTAAGAAGCGACGTCCACCCTACAAACTAAACAAGTCCGATCAGCTCCTTCTGATCGGGCTCATCAGAACTGGACTTACAGCGAACCGCGAGCCCAGGGACCCCATATGGCAAAGGTGATGCCGGGGGTCTGGATGTTGACGAACAGGAAGTGTCCGGTCGGATCGAAGCAGGCGCCGCAGAACTCACGGTTGCGGTAGTCGCCGCCCGATACATTCTTCCCGGCCGCAGCGGCCTGGACGTCATCGAACACCACGTTGTTCTTGGCGAAGATATACGCCTCACCGGCCGTGGTCAGACCCAACAGGCGCTCACCGAAGCCATAAGTATCCTGCACACCGCCGCCGTCTTCGCAGAGCAGTACACCGCCCCGTGGGCTGACGGTGATGTTGTCCGGGTTGTTGGCGATTTCGGCGTCAGTGGAGGTGAAGATGCAGGTCAAGCGGTCATTGGCCAGGTCGTGCATCCACACTGCCCCGTTGCCATAACCGGCACGCCCCTGACTGTCGGTACCGGCGCTGGTGTCGACAATGTAGAGCTTGCCCTCGCTGTACCAGATCCCTTCGCCGCGGCTCATGCTCAGGCCGCCGGCCTGACGCGCCTGAACATATGGGCCGCTGCCTTCGGGCTGAGGCTCGAGGTCCGGATTCGATACTTCCACCCATTCCAGCTGATAGCTGTCGCCCTGCTTCGGCGCATGCAGGTCGATCAACGCACGATTACGCACCCGAGCGGCTTGCAGTATTCCACCCGAGGCAAGTGAACCTGGCTGCTGGCTCGCATCAGTGGGGATATAGCGGTAATAGCCGGATTGGTTGCGGGCGTCCTCCGTCAAATAGACATAGCTGTTACGCGGGTCCACTGCGACCGCTTCGTGGCGGAAGCGACCCATCTGCACGATCGGCTGGCCAGTGGTCAGCGCCGGGTCGGCCGTCACCTCAAACACATAGCCGTGGGCGCGACCACCCACGCTGCGGTAGTCAGAGGTGTTCTCTTCACAGGTTAACCAGGTGCCCCAAGGCGTGACGCCGCCGGCGCAGTTGGTACGGGTTCCGCCGAGGCTCGGCAGGGTGCGTACCGGCTGCATGATGTCGCGGGAGACATAAAGATTGGTGGTGCCGCCGGCCGGACGCTGGCCGTTGGACAGGGTCACGTCATCGTAGATGCCGGTGGCGTCGATCAGCGGGCCGGTGCTGGCTTCATGGTTACGCACCAGCACGATTTCCGGGCCATGCTGGCCGCGACGCACTTCGATAACGCCCATGCCGTCATGGGACGTGGGTACAGGCTGACCGTTTTCCATCAGGTCGCCAGTCCATGAAAAGCTCTTGTACTGGAACCCATCGGGCAGCTGGAGCAATTCCAGACCGGTGCTCAGGTCCTTGGTCGGACGCAACGGGCCGTAGCTGCTGCGAACCAGGCCGGCGCCGCGACCTTGTGCGTTACGTGCAGCGAAGGCCTCGAGCGTGCCGAGAAAAGGCGTGCTGGCGACGACGGCGGCGGTGATAGCGCCACCTTTGAGCAGGCTGCGGCGGCTGGCATCGTGTTCACGGTTCATGCGGTGTCCTCTTTTATAGGAATGGGAGGGGGCGCATGAATGAAGCCTGACGAATACGGCTAAACGATGACCGTGCGGTTTCGTTCCGATGATGCGAGACGGATGGACGGTATAAGCTTTGCTTTGATTGCCGTGACGTCCGCCCACGGCTGACGTCCAACCTTCCTCTTAACCCAGCCAGGTCCGACTCGCTCTATGCGCTCACCATCGCTCAGCCATTCCCTGCGCCAGCTCTGGGCGCTGGACAAGTTCGGCTACAGCCTTCGTGTACTGATTGCACTGGCCGGCAGCATGGGATTGAGCTGGCACCTCTCCCAGCCATCAATGGCGATTCCTTTGTTCCTCGGGGTCATCGCGAGCGCCCTGGCGGAGACCGACGACAGCTGGCTGGGGCGGTTATCGGCACTGTTGGTCACTCTGCTGTGCTTCAGCATCGCCGCGGTATCGGTACAGCTGCTGTTCCCCTTCCCTCTGCTCTTTGTGCTCGGCATGGCGGCAGCCGCGTTTGGCCTGGTGATGCTCGGTGCGCTGGGCGAACGTTACGCGACCATCGCGCAGGCGACGCTGATTCTCTCGATCTACAGCATGATCGCAGCCGACCAGCGGGGCGGCGAGGCACTGCACCCCTGGCGCGACCCGCTGCTGTTATTGGCTGGGGCGACCTGGTACGGGCTGCTCTCGGTCATTTGGAATGCAATGTTCGCGCACCAGCCGGTGCAACAGAGCCTGGCCCGCCTGTACCGGGAGCTGGGGCAGTACTACAAACTCAAGGCTGCCCTGTTCGAGCCGGTTCGCCAGCTCGATGTGGAGGAACGTCGCCTGCAACTGGCGCAACAAAATGGTCGGGTAGTGAGCGCGCTGAATGCAACCAAGGAAACCCTGTTGCATCGCCTGGGCAATGGTCGGCCAGGGGTGAAGATCAGCCACTACCTCAAGCTCTACTTTCTCGCCCAGGACCTGCACGAACGCGTCAGCTCCTCGCACTACCCTTACCAGGAGCTGGCAGAGGCGTTCTTTCACAGCGACGTGCTGTTTCGTTGCGGCAGGCTGCTGCGCTTGCAGGGCATGGCATGTGCGGATCTCGCACATGCTGTCCAGCTGCGCCAGCCGTTTCGCTACAGCGAAGCCAATGCACAGGCGCTGGCAGATCTGGAATCGTCGCTGGAACATCTACGACTGCAGAGCAACCCGGCCTGGCGCGCCCTATTGCGCTCACTGCGCGCGCTGTCCGGCAATCTGTCGACCATGCAACGCCAGCTGTCCACGGCGACTAACCCCGATGCCCTGGAAGGGGAACAGGACAGCAGCCTGCTGGATCGACAGCCACAATCGCTGCGTGATGCGTTCAACCGTATCCGCCTGCAACTGACGCCAACCTCATTGCTGTTCCGCCACGCCCTGCGCATGAGCCTGGCGCTCGTCTGTGGTTACGCCGTGCTCCACACCATCCATCCCGAACAAGGCTATTGGGTCTTGCTGACCACGGTATTCGTCTGCCAGCCCAACTACGGCGCCACGCGGATCAAGCTGGTGCAACGCGTGACGGGCACGGCGCTTGGCCTGGCTGTTGGCTGGGCGCTGTTCGACCTGTTTCCCAGCCAGCAGATACAGGCGCTGTTCGCGGTGATTGCGGGCGTCGTGTTCTTCGCTACTCGCAGCAGCCGCTACACCCTGGCGACTGCGGCGATCACGCTGCTGGTGCTGTTCTGCTTCAACCAGGTGGGCGATGGTTACGGGCTGTTCTGGCCGCGTCTGGTCGACACTATCCTGGGCAGCCTGATCGCTGCGGCCGCCGTGTTCCTCGTCCTGCCGGACTGGCAGGGCCGACGCCTCAATCAGGTTGTCGCCAATACACTGGCCCGTAGCGCCGATTATCTGCGGCAGATCATGACCCAGTACGAAAGCGGCAAGCGTGATGACCTGGCATATCGGTTGGCGCGGCGCAACGCACACAACGCCGACGCGGCACTCTCGACCACCCTGTCGAACATGCTTCTGGAACCTGGGCATTTCCGTAAGGACGCGGAAACCGGCTTTCGCTTCTTGATCCTCTCGCACACGCTGCTCAACTACCTGTCGGGCTTGGGCGCCCACCGCGAGAGTCTGCCCGACGATGCGCGTGACGAAATGCTGGAAAGCGCGGCACAGCAATTGGCGAGCAGCCTCGACGAGCTGGCCAACGGGCTGCAACACAACCAACCGGTTGCCGTTTACAGCGAAGCAGAGGAAGCGCTGGCGCAACAGTTGGAGCAGACCTCGGAAGACCTCGACGATAGCCATCGTCTGCTGCAGACCCAGCTGGGACTGATCTGCCGACAGTTGGCACCACTACGGAGCATGGCGGCGCACCTGCTGCGGCAACCTCCGCAGCCTCAAGGCTGAGGCAGCGAATTCGGCGAAGGAAGACGATGACGCGCGAAGATGGCCGCGTAGGTGCCATCCTCGACCATCGCCTCGATCTCGCGGTTGAAGGCCGCAATGATTGCAGCCTGCTGCGGATGATCATTACGCACCACCAGCGACAGGTCGCGAATGCTGAATTCACCCGGTACGAAACTCAGCCCATCGCTCACATCCTTGAGCGAGCCGTTGAAGTGAAACAGCACAGTACGCTCGTCCTCAAGAGCCAGATCAGCGCGATCGGCCAGCAGCATTCGAGCCGCCTGCACGAAGTTATTGGCGTAGCCTTTGTTGAGTGTTGAATCGTCTGCCAGCTCATCGCTATAGGCATAACCATTGGTCAGCACGATGTCATAAGTGCGCAGACTTTCACGTCCCTCATAGCGGATGCCTGCACCCTGCCGCTGTACCCAACGCACCCGGTTGCTCAGGAAGGGACGACTGTACGTTGCGTAGTCTGCATGCCGGGTCGTGAACCAGTCGTTGATGATGTCGTACTTACCTTGCTGTAACCCCAGCACCGCCCGCTCCCAAGGCACCTCGGTGTAGGTGACGTCATAACCCGCTCGACCAAGCGCCGTGCGGATAAGCTCGACCGACAACCCGTCGCCGGGCAAGGTTTGGTCTGTGTAGGGCGGCCAGGCATCACCTGCCAGTCTCAGCACTTCGGCAGAAACCGACGCACTGGTCGACAGCAGCATTCCAACCATAAATTTTTTTATTGTTGTCAAAGCACTCTCCCGCACACTCATGGCGAAGCGCCACCAGCGCTAGCTAATCACAACCAGCGCCGTTTGGGATGCCCGGCTCGTCGGATGCGGGAACACCGAGCTGCAGCCAGCGAGCGGCAGGAGTACCATCGCGCATTTTCCGGGCGAGGTAGCTGGCAGTGCAGACGGACGTGGTAGTAATCGGCGCAGGGGCTGCCGGGCTGATGTGCGCCTTCACAGCAGCCGCCCGGGGCAGACGGGTCCTGATCCTCGACCACGCCAACAAAGCCGGCAAAAAGATCCTCATGTCAGGCGGTGGCCGCTGCAACTTCACCAATCTCTATACCGAGCCGGCCAACTTCCTTTCCGGCAACCCGCATTTCTGCAAATCCGCGCTCGCCCGCTATACCCAGTGGGACTTCATCGAGATGGTCAGCCGTCACGGCGTGCCCTACCACGAGAAGAAGCTGGGCCAGCTGTTCTGCGATAACAAGGCGAGCGACATCCTGGGTATGCTGCTGGACGAGTGCGAGCAGGCCGGCGTCGACCTGCGGCTCGAGACGGCCGTACAAACCATAGACAACGCGGATGGTGGCTACCAGCTGCTGACCGATGCAGGACCGGTAACCTGCCAGTCGCTGGTGATCGCCACCGGCGGCTTGTCGATCCCGACCCTCGGTGCGAGCGGATTCGGTTATCAAGTGGCGCGGCAGTTCGGCCACACCGTACTGCCGACCCGTGCTGGGCTGGTGCCCTTCACCATCACCGAGCCACAGTTGAAGTCGATGTGCGAGGCGCTGTCGGGGACTTCAGTCGAGGATTGCCTGGTCAGCTGCAACGGCCAGAGCTTCCGCGAAAACATTCTGTTCACCCATCGCGGGCTGTCCGGCCCGGCGATTCTGCAGGTCTCCTCCTACTGGGAGCCGGGCGATGCCATCGAGATCAACCTGTTGCCGCACCTGAACCTGAGCGAGTGGCTGGACGAGCAACGCCGCGAGCGCCCCAATACCGAACTGAAAACCCTGCTCGGCGAACTGTTCACCCGCAAGATGGCCGGACTCCTCGCAGAGCACTGGTTCGTCTCTAAACCGTTGAAGCAGTATTCGGCCAACGAGCTGATCGAAATCGCCGAGCAATTGGGTTGCTGGCGCCTGGTGCCGGCAGGCACCGAGGGCTATCGGACGGCCGAGGTGACCCTCGGCGGCGTGGATACGAAGGAAGTGTCATCCAAGACGATGGAGTCCCAGAAATCACCAGGCCTGTATTTCGTTGGTGAAGTTCTGGATGTCACCGGCCACCTTGGTGGCTTCAACTTCCAGTGGGCTTGGGCATCGGGCTACGCCGCGGCGCAATACGCCTAGCCCGACTACTGATTGGTCATGTTGGAAGGCGGCGAGATTTCACGCGGGCCGGCCGGGTCGGTAGCCGTGTTCTGGTACTCCTGCTGGTTCCGTTCGACATTGCGCAGCGCCGACGGCTCGTCGTCTGGCGAGCAGCCGACCAGTGTCAATGCGAGCGGAAGTGCTGCAGTGATGGCAATCAGTCTGGATTTCATATCATTTCTCCTGCGGTGCAGTGCGCCAGGCTCATGTTGGGCGGCTTCGGCACATGCATTCAGATCATTCGGAAGTTTACTGAGCAGCGCCTGATGCGCCGCGTGTGGTGTTGGGAGCGGTACCCGCGCCGGACGCTGTGCCCAGGCCGCTACCGTTATCCGCTGGCGCTGTGTCCATGTTGCCCTCTGCACCGGTCGCCAGTGGTGCACCAGCTTCAGGACCGGCACCCTCTCCATCATTGGAGGGTGGCGCACCCGTGAAGGGCGGCTCAGGCTTTTCGATCGCAGGTTCGGGCGTCGCCACCTCCCGATCAAGGTCATCCTGTCCACAACCCACCAGGACCAGGCCAAGAACAGGGGCACACAGATAGGCCAATCGCATCAATACCTCCAAGCATCTATCCCGCGAGTAGCCTGCGGGCATGAGTCAATCCTTATCAAAATTGACCCTGTAGACATCCCGGAGTGCCCCGCCCCGGTGTCCAGGCCGCCCGACGGTTCCGAGTGGCTGCCTGCAGCTGCCGATAGGCAGGCGGCCTAGGCCGACACGGCCAACTGCCAAAGCCCATCGACGCAATGGTCATGACGGAAGCGTTGTCGCAGCGCGTCGGCCAACAGGGGTCGGCTGAATAGATAACCCTGGGCGTACTCGCAGCATTCAGCCTCAAGGAAGGCTAGATGGCTCGCCTCTTCGACGCCCTCGGCGACTACCGTCAGACCGAGGCTCTGACCCAACCCGATGATGGCCCGGCTGATCACGGCGGCATCCGCATCTTCCGCCACCCCTGCAATGAAACTGCGGTCGACCTTGAGAATGTGCAGGGGAAACTGTTTCAGATAGCCGAGCGAGCAGTAGCCAGTACCGAAATCATCCAGCGCCAGCCGCACACCGAGGTCGGCGATTTCCTGCAGGGTCATCAGCACCGCGTCGCTGTGCTGCATCAGCAGGGTCTCGGTGATCTCCAGTACCAGGCTCGAAGCGGGCAGCTGCGTCTCGCCAAGAATGGCGATGAGACGGTGGATGAAGTCGGCCTGCTGCAGCTGCCGAATCGACAAGTTCACCGAGCAGTAGAGCTGCGCCTGACCGGCCTGCTGCCAGCGTCGCACCTGCGTACAGGCCTCTCGCAACACCCATTCGCCGACCCGGACGATTTCCCGCGACTCCTCGAGTATCGGGATGAACTCCTGAGGCCCGACCGAGCGCCCGTCATGCTGCCAGCGCAACAGCGCCTCAACACCGGCCAGATGGGCTTGCCCACCAACCAGACGGCATATCGGTTGGTAACAGAGCGTGAACTCGTTGCGTTCCAAGGCTTGCGCCAAATTGCTTTCCAGCTCCAGTTGACGCTGCGCTGTGCTTTGCAGCCCTTCGCAGTACAAGGCGAACTGGTTCTTGCCGGCGTTCTTGGCGCGGTACAGCGCCAGATCAGCGGCTTGCAATGCATCTAGCGGTTTGCCGTCACGCTGTAACGGAGCGATACCGATGCTGGCACTGAGCGAAAGTGTTCGCTCAGCCAGCTGCAAGGGCGCCCGCAGCGCGTTGAGCATGCGCTGCGCCACGCGCTCGGCGTCGCTGGCGCACGCAAGGTCGCCCAGCAACGCCACGAACTCATCGCCACCGAAACGGGCAAGGTGATCACCGGGGCGCAGGCAACCGGAGAGACGTCGAGCAACCTCCACCAAGACCTGATCGCCAACACGGTGACCAAGGCTGTCATTGATCAGCTTGAAACGATCGACATCGACGAATAACAGCGCCGAGTCCCGTACCCCGCCCCGCTGCTGCGCGGCCTTGAGAAGCTCATCCATATGCAGACGATTCGCAAGCCCGGTGAGCGGATCGTGACGGGCCGCGTGGTGCAGACAACTTTCGGCGATTTTGCGCGCGCTGATGTTGGTTTGCGAGCCGGCCATGCGCCGCCCGCTGCGTTCGCAATGCTCGACCACGCCGCGCACCTGCACCCAGAGGTATTCGCCGTAGTGGGTTTGAATGCGGTACTCATGGTTCAACGATGCCGTGCGACCACCCAGATGCGCGGAAATGGCTTCGCGCAATCCCGCCAGATCATCCGGATGGACCCGATTGAACCAGCTGTCGCTGGTGTATCCGGGCTCGGCGGAAAGGCCCAGCATGGCCATCCAGCGTTCGGAGAGATAGAGCTGGTCGGCATCGATGTGCCAGTCCCAGATGCCATCCTCGGTGCCCCTCATGGCGCGGGCCAAGCGCGCTTCACTGTCTTCCAGGGCCTGACGCTGCGCCACCGTGTAGGTGTCGATCGCGAGAATCATGTCGAAGAACACCGCCTTGAGCAGGCTGTCGAACACGCCATACCCCGGCGCATCACCCACCAACTCCGCCAGCATGTCGCCGAGATACAGGCGATAGGCGCCCAGATACCACTCCAGATCAACGCCCACACGCTGATGTACCAGCCCGACCAATAGACGGTCCGTCACATAGCTACGGTCGTATGGGCCATTCCACAACCGTTCGTAATAACTTCGCTGGCTATGCTTGAGTCGCACCAGCCGCTGGGGATCGGCAATCAGCGCCGTCGGTACCTCGAAGGCGGCCATGTGGCTGTAGAGGCGCTCAATGAACTTGGCATGCGCATCGTCCACATCGGCAGCGGCACTGTTCAACCGTGCGCCATCGCTTGACTGCCACTCCAGAAAGCGCATGCGCGTACGGATCGCCTCAGGCCCGAGACCAATCCGCTTCAGCAATTCCTTTAGCTCGTCTTCCATCCGTCACCTACTCTGAAGCCGCCAAGCGTGGCTCCTTTCGTTTGACCCGCTACGAGCAGGCAATACCGCCACCAAGTAGCACTAGGCCATCAAGCCTGACAGTAGCGTTGAGCAGGGATGTTGATGCAGATCAGCGAGGCGCCGAGCGAAGCCTAGTGCTTTCGTAGGCCCGGATAGACCGGGGCATTGCGCCCCGGCATCGTTAAATCAAGCTGCCTGTTTGGCAGCAAATTCTTTCTTCAGGCGGGTCTTGAGCGCTTCCATCTGCTGCCCCATCTCGTTCAGCTTGTCTTCGCTGAACAGTTCACGCGCAGAAGGAAACATCTCGGACTCTTCTTCCTCGATGTGATGCTCGAGCAGTTCCTTGCACACTTTCACGCGCCCGGAGAATTCGAGCGTCGACGGGTCAGTTGCCTTGAGGTCAGGCAATACCAGCGAATCGACCGCACGGTGCTCTTCCTTGGCCTCGTGATACATGGTCTTTTCCTCTTTTCCGCCTGCTTCCTTGAAGGCTGGATAGAGAATCTGTTCTTCCAGCTGGGTATGGATCGACACCTCCATCTCCAGCTTTTGCAGCAACTCGGCACGGGTCTTGACCGCACGCTCGGTGGTATCGGTGAGGCGCGTCAGGATGTCTTTGACTTTCTCGTGGTCGTCAATCAACAGGTCGATGGCATTCATGGACATTTCCTCGATCAGGTTTGTGCTGCATTCAGACTCTTCGGTCCGATCGTCAGCATGGGGGAGGCTTGTTTGAGAACGGCAGGCCTATGGCAGTGCAGGCCTGCCGTAGGTCTCAGGCGTACTCGTAGGTAGGTAACCCGGTGCGGCTCTGGCTCTGCAAGCGGGCAATGGCCGGCGACATTCCCGCTTCCAATGCGAGATCACGGCGGACCGAGCTGATGACCCATTCCAGCTGAATGTCGGTCTGGGTCTGGCCTTTGGACAGGGCCCGCTTGATGACATCCCTATCATCATTACGAAGTGTTAGCAGAAGCCCACCATCCGGACGAGGTGCGGTGATGACTTCGAACTCAGGAAACGCGGCAGAGAGAACTTTTTCAGCGGCAATCATTATTGTGTACTCCGGTTATGTTCCAGCGTACCTAGCTAGAGCATTGATCATGCCAACCGGTCGACCACAAAAATCCGCATCATTTCAGTGACTTGCGTCACATAATAGCGTTTTGTACACATGCAAAACGCATGACGGTTACGCTTACGGCATGCATTCTGCGTTGCCGAAGAACAAAACTCGAAGTTCGCTGTCTTGTGCTCAAGCCTTGCGCCAGACGCTCGCAAGCCACGGCTGTTGCTCGCGCGGCAACCCTGGTGGGCGATAGTAATGCTCCAATTCAATGAACCCGACGGACTGCAGTAAGCGCTGCCAAGTCGGCCAGTCGTACCAGGTGCCGTAGCGAGCGCCACTCCAGCCTTCCTGATTGTCGCCACGTGGATTTGAGCAAAACAGCACGCCTGACGGACGCAGCGCCTCGCGCAGCTTCGCCAAGACTTGAGTGATTTCGCTGCTGGGCAGATGAAACAGCACGGCATTGGCAAAGATGCCGTCAAAGGTTCCGCTCGGCAGATCCAGCTCCAGAAAGTTCTGGTGCAGCACCTCGCAGCCGGTGTCGGCACGTGCCATCCGGACAAAGGGCTCGGCTCCATCGACGCCAACGGCAATATGCCCCCGCTCGGTGAATGCCTTGAGGTCCCGCCCGGGCCCGCAGCCAAGATCGAGAATGCGCAGCGGCGGCTCACCCTGGATATGCCGCAGCAAGGCGTCGATGTTCTGGCTGACGTCGTGGTCTCGGGTGCCCTCGCGAAACGCTTCGGCGTTGGTACGGTAATCGTCCAACGTCAGTTCTGAAATGGCACGATGATTTTCGTCAGGCATGAGCGAGCTCCGGTGATGAAGAGGCGAGCCTAACGGCACGATTGTCGATTGCCAACGCATGTGAAACCGCGGAAACCGCGTAAATGCACAGCAAAGCAGTTGACGGATGGCTGCACATCGCTGAACTTGCTGTACGGCGCTGGCTCCAACGCTGATTCGCGTGAATTAATACCCCTACGCCGCACTATGTTCATGAAACACATCGAGAATTGCTCCGATGAGCCAAGCACCCAATAAAGTCGTTCTACTCGTCGAGGACGAACCTCACATTCTTGCCCTGCTGTCTGATTACCTCGCAGGCGAAGGCTATAAGGTATTGGAGGCGGCAGGCGCGCCGCAGGCCTTCGAGATCCTGGCGACAAAGCCGCAACTTGATTTGCTGGTGACTGACTTCCGTCTTCCTGGCGGCGTGTCCGGGGTGATGATCGCTGAACCTGCACTGAAGCTGCGCCCTGACCTCAAGGTCATCTTCATCAGCGGCTACCCAATCGAAATCTACGAATCGGGCAGCGACATCGCGCGTTCCGCACCGATTCTGGCCAAGCCTTTCTCGCTAGACACCTTGCGCAGCCAGATCCAGCAGTTATTGGCCGAACCGCGCGCCCTCTGATTTAGCCCTCTCATAACGCAACGAGCCCGCACTAGGCGGGCTCGTCATCAACGCTTCGACTCAGTTGACTTTGGGGTCGAGTTCGCCTCGCGCATAACGCTCGAACATGGCGTCCAAGGAGATCGGCTTGATCTTCGACGCGTTGCCGGCGGTACCGAAGGCTTCGTAACGGGCGATGCAGATGTCGCGCATCGCAGTTACGGTCTTCGCCAGGTATTTGCGTGGGTCGAATTCGCTGGGGTTCTTCGCCATGAATTCGCGGATCGCACCGGTGGACGCCAGACGCAGGTCGGTGTCGATGTTGACCTTACGCACACCGTACTTGATGCCTTCGACGATTTCCTCGACCGGCACGCCGTAGGTTTCCTTGATGTCACCACCGTACTCGTTGATGATTTTCAGCCATTCCTGCGGGACCGAGGAGGAGCCATGCATTACCAGATGAGTATCCGGGATGCGCTGATGGATCTCCTTGATGCGCTGGATCGACAGGGTGTCACCGGTTGGCGGCTTGGTGAACTTGTAGGCGCCGTGGCTGGTGCCGATGGCGATGGCCAGGGCATCGACCTTGGTCTTGGCGACGAAGTCAGCGGCTTCTTCCGGATCGGTCAGCAGCTGGCTGTGATCCAGGGTGCCTTCGGCACCGACGCCGTCTTCCTCACCAGCCATGCCGGTTTCCAGCGAGCCCAGGCATCCCAGCTCACCTTCTACCGACACGCCACAGGCGTGGGCGAAGGCGACGGTCTGCTGAGTGACGCGGACGTTGTATTCGTAATCGGACGGCGTCTTGCCGTCTTCACGCAACGAGCCGTCCATCATGACTGAGCTGAAGCCCAGCTGGATGGAGCGCTGGCAGATGTCAGGGCTGGTGCCGTGATCCTGGTGCATGACCACCGGGATATGTGGGAATTCTTCTACCGCCGCGAGGATCAGGTGACGCAGAAACGGCGCGCCTGCGTACTTACGAGCACCGGCCGAAGCCTGGACGATCACCGGGGAGTCGGTCTTGTCGGCCGCTTCCATGATGGCTCGCATCTGCTCGAGGTTGTTTACGTTGAAGGCCGGCACGCCGTAGCCGAATTCGGCGGCGTGGTCGAGCATCTGGCGCATGCTGATGAGTGCCATGTTTTCCTTTCTCCCGGTTAGGGTCGTTTAATCATGTAAAGCCTGCCGCAGGGGCCGGCGCTGTTCAAGCACCGCGCGGTATGGCGCGGCATTGTAGTGGTGGACGGCTCAAAAGCCATCAGGCCCGGCGAAAACGCCGCAAATCAGGGAAATCGCCCGCCTTTTCGATCAGATGTTGATCAACGACGCACTGCAACCATGGGCGAGCAGCTTGTCATCAGCCAGGCGATAGACCAGCGCGCCAGTCCCCTTGTCGTGGAAGGCCACAACGCCATCGCTATAGAAAGCACCACGGGTCACGGGTTCCTTGCGCAACCTATGGACTTGCTGACTGTCACCGATTTTCAGCTCCACCATCTGGCGGCTTTCATCAGCATAGCGCCAGGCGATGTTCTGCGGGCTCTGGCACTTCCAGCCTACAAAGGGTGCGTCCGGGCCGGATTGCCAGTGGCCGCACCCGCCAAGCAGTAATGCAGCAATCGAAATGAGCAGGCCTTTCATCGGTTCTCCTAGCGGGCTCAGGAGCAGTCCTGGACGTCAGCAGCGGTGCCTGCCGTCGGGTCGCCAGTGCTCTGCATCTCAATGCGCTGATCGTTCTGCGCAGTCGGGCTTTGTACCGGTGGCGGGTCGATCACTTCACAGAGCGAGTCTGGTGAACCTCCGGCACAACCGGCCAGGCCAAGACAGCAAACAGCTATTGCGGCGTAACGCATGGTGAGTCTCCATTCCTCGTCTGGACAGAACAGAGACAGCAACCAGTCGCAGGGGTTGCCTTTGCCGTTACGCTTGTAACGACAAAAGGCCATCAGCCGTTTACTTTGCGCGCTGCTCCAGCACTTCCACAGCAGGCAGAACCTTACCTTCAACGAACTCGAGGAAAGCACCGCCGCCGGTAGAAATGTAGGAAATCTTTTCGCTCACGCCATACTTATCGATAGCCGCCAGCGTGTCGCCGCCGCCAGCGATAGAGAATGCCGGGCTTTGCGCGATGGCCTGAGCCAGCACCTTGGTGCCGTTGCCGAACTGATCGAACTCGAACACACCGACCGGGCCGTTCCACAGGATGGTCTTCGACGACTTCAGCAGTTCGGCGAAATTGGCTGCCGTCTGCGGGCCGATGTCCAGAATCATGTCGTCTTCGGCGACGTCCGCGACTGCCTTGACGGTGGCTTCAGCATCTTCGGCGAAAGCCTTGGCCACGACCACGTCGACCGGCAGCGGCACGCTGACCTTGGCGGCGATGGCCTTGGCGGTGTCGACCAGATCGGCTTCGTACAACGACTTGCCCACCGGGAAGCCGGCCGCAGCGAGGAAGGTGTTAGCGATACCACCGCCGACGATCAGCTGGTTGCAGACCTGGCTCAGGCTGTTGAGCACGTCCAGCTTGGTGGAGACTTTGGAGCCGGCGACGATGGCTGCCATCGGCTGAGCGGGGCTCTTCAGCGCTTTGCCCAGGGCATCCAGCTCGGCTGCGAGCAGCGGGCCGGCACAGGCCACCTTGGCGAATTTGGCCACGCCGTGGGTCGAACCCTGGGCGCGGTGCGCAGTGCCGAAGGCGTCCATGACGAACACATCGCACAGCGCCGCGTACTGCTGCGCCAGCTCGTCGGTGTTCTTCTTTTCACCCTTATTGAAACGCACGTTCTCCAGCAGCACCAGCTCACCCGCCTGCACCTGGACGCCGTTCAGGTAATCCTTGACCAGCGGGACTTCGCGATCGAGCGCCTTGCTCAGGTAATCAGCGACCGGCTTGAGGCTGTCTTCCTCGCTGTAGACGCCCTCTTCCGGACGGCCCAGGTGTGAGCAGACCATCACCGCTGCGCCCTTTTCCAGTGCCAGCTTGATGGTTGGCAGCGAAGCGAGGATGCGCGCATCGCTTTTAACCGCGCCATCCTTCACCGGCACGTTGAGATCCTCACGGATCAGTACGCGCTTACCCTGGAGGTCGAGGTCGGTCATCTTCAAAACGGTCATGTGATCTTCCTTAAGTTCAAGAACGGCGATATTTGTAAGCTGCGGCCGGCCAGGTAAAGCCCGCCAGACAGTGACGGTTAGGCGCGGTGGGCGACGCGCAAATAATGATCGGCCACGTCGAGCATGCGGTTAGCGAAACCCCACTCGTTGTCGAACCAGGCCAGCAGGTTCACCAGCCGCGGCCCGGAGGCGCGCGTCAGGCTGCCATCGACGATCGCAGAATGCGGGTCGTGGTTGAAATCACAGCTGGCGTGGGGCAGCTCGGTATATGCGAGCAGGCCTTTCAACGGGCCGGATAACGCGGCTTCCCGCAGAATCCGATTGATCGTTGGGGCATCCGTATCGCGGGAGGTCTGCACGGTGATATCCAGACAGGACACGTTCACCGTTGGCACCCGCACGGCTTTGGCCTGAATCCGCCCCGAGAGTTCCGGCAGCAGGCGTTCGATGCCTTTTGCCAGACCGGTCGACACAGGGATCACCGACTGGAAAGCCGACCGCGTGCGGCGCAGATCATCGTGGTGATAGGCGTCGATGACCGGCTGATCGTTCATCGCCGAGTGAATCGTGGTGATCGAGACGTAATCGAGCCCGATGGCATCGTTGAGCAGCTTGAGCAGCGGTACGCCGCAGTTGGTAGTGCAGGACGCGTTGGAGACCAGTCGTTCGGCTCCCGTCAGCTGCTCATGGTTGATGCCCATGACCACCGTCGCATCAACGTCAGCGGCCCCGCTCATGGGTTGCGAAAACAACACGCGTGGAACACCAGCCGCGAGAAAGCGCTCCCCGCCGGCACGCGTGTTGTAGGCACCGGAACACTCGAGCACCAGGTCCACGCCCAGATCGCGCCAATCGACCGCTTCAGGCGTCGACTCGCGCAAGACCTTTACGCAGTGGCCGTTCAGATGCAGACAATCGCCTTCCACCGTCACGTCGCCGGGAAAGCGGCCATGGGTAGAGTCGAAACGGGTGAGGTACTCAAGACTGGCCATGTCGGCGAGGTCGTTGAGGGCGACGATCTCGAAATCGAAGGCCGCGTTGCGCTCGTAGAAGGCTCGCAACACGCAGCGACCAATGCGACCGTAGCCGTTGAGGGCAATGCGGTAGGGGACATTTCGGGGCATTCGCGGCTCGCCTTATGCGAGCTGGAAGCTGGAAGCCAGACACTCGAAGTGGCTCGTGCCGCCGCCACTCCGATGTTGAGCCGCCACTTCTCAGCTGCTGTGATCTCGCAAACCTGAGCTGGAAGCCCCTTACTCAGGCTCCAGCTCCCAGCTTAGCTATCAGTCTTCCAGCAGCTCTTCAGCCACCGCAAGGATGTTGTCGACCGTAAAGCCGAACTCCTCGAACAGCTGACCAGCCGGGGCCGACTCGCCGTAGGTGGTCATGCCGATGATGCGGCCGTCGAGGCCAACGTACTTGTACCAGTAGTCCGCATGCGCCGCCTCGATGGCGATGCGCGCGCCGACTTCTACCGGCAGCACGTGCTGCTTCCAGGACGCATCCTGGGCATCGAAGACGCTGGTGCACGGCATCGAGACGACACGCACGTTGCGGCCCTGCTCAGTCAGCTTGTCGTAGGCCTGAACGGCTAGCCCAACTTCCGAACCGGTGGAAATGAGGATCAGCTCCGGCTCGCCGACACAGTTCTTGAGGATGTAACCACCCTTGGCAATGGACGCTTCGGTTTCGTTATCACGGATGTGATACGGCAGGTTCTGGCGCGAGAAGATCAGCGCGCTCGGGCCGTCCTTGCGTTCGACCGCATGCTTCCAGGCGACCGCAGATTCGACTGTGTCGGCCGGACGCCAGGTATCCAGGTTCGGCGTGGTGCGCAGGCTGGTGAGCTGCTCGATCGGCTGGTGAGTCGGGCCGTCTTCGCCAAGGCCAATGGAGTCATGCGTGAAGACGTAGAGCACACGCTGCTTCATCAGCGCCGACATGCGCACTGCGTTGCGCGCGTACTCCATGAACATCAGGAAGGTCGCGCCGTAGGGAATCAGGCCGCCGTGAAGGGCGATGCCGTTCATGATGGCGCTCATGCCGAACTCGCGCACGCCGTAGTACATATAGTTGCCCGAGGCATCCTCGGCGACCACCGGCTTGCAGCCCTTCCACAGCGTCAGGTTGGAGCCGGCCAGATCCGCCGAGCCACCAAGCAGTTCCGGCAGCAGCGGGCCGAAAGCGTTCAGGCAGTTCTGGCTGGCCTTGCGGCTGGCAATGGTCTCGCCCTTGGTGGCAACTTCGCGAATGAACGCCGAAGCTTTCTCAGCGAAGTCTTCCGGCAGCTCGCCGGCCATGCGGCGCTTGAACTCGGCGGCCATCGCCGGGAATTCGGTTTCGTAGGCAGCGAAGCGCTTGTTCCATTCGTTCTCGGCGTCCGCGCCCTTCTGCTTGGCATCCCACTCGGCGTAGATGTCAGCGGGGATTTCGAACGGGCCGTGCTTCCAGCCCAACGTCTCGCGGGTCAGGGCGATCTCGGCGTCGCCAAGCGCGGCGCCATGGGATTCTTCCTTGCCCTGCTTGTTCGGCGAGCCGAAGCCGATGATGGTTTTGCAGCAGATCAACGTCGGGCGGTCGCTCTTACGCGCGGTTTCGAGGGCGATCTGAATTTCGTCGGCGTCATGGCCATTGACGTTACGAATGACCTGCCAGCCGTAGGACTCGAAGCGGCGCGGCGTGTCATCGGTGAACCAGCCATGGACTTCGCCATCAATGGAGATGCCGTTGTCGTCGTAGAACGCGATCAGCTTGTTCAGCGCCAGGGTGCCGGCCAAGGAGCAGACTTCGTGGGAAATCCCTTCCATCAGGCAGCCGTCGCCCATGAACACATAGGTATGGTGGTCGACGATGTCGTGGTCGGGACGATTGAACTGTGCGGCCATAACCTTCTCCGCCAAGGCGAAGCCCACGGCGTTGGCCAGGCCCTGACCCAGCGGACCGGTGGTGGTCTCGACGCCAGCGGTATAGCCGAACTCGGGATGGCCCGGGGTTTTGCTGTGCAATTGCCGGAAGTTCTTCAGGTCGTCGATGGACAGGTCGTAACCGGTCAGGTGCAGCAACGAGTAGATCAGCATTGAGCCGTGGCCGTTGGACAGCACGAAGCGGTCGCGGTCGGCCCACAGAGGGTTGGTCGGGCTGTGCTTCAAATGGTCTCGCCAGAGGACCTCGGCGATGTCCGCCATGCCCATGGGGGCACCCGGGTGGCCGCTGTTGGCTTTCTGCACGGCATCCATGCTGAGGGCGCGGATGGCATTGGCTCGCTCACGACGGCTGGGCATCGCTGAATCTCCTGCGGGGTAGCTTCTGAAACGAAGGGGGCGGAAAAAGGCGGCCATTTTCCCCTACCGCGGGTGGCGGGGCAATGACTGAATAAGCGCCGCGGGGCCGCCAATGCCCTCTAATTAGTCGAGCAGCCTGACGCCACAGCTGCCGATGTCCGGCAAATGTTGCAGCAAATAGTCCTTCATGCGCGTCAGCGTCAGGGGCGGCTCTCCCGCCGCCGGCCAGACCAAGTAATAGCTGTCGCCGGAGCGCACCGCCTGGTCGAACGGCAGCATCAGCGAGCCTTTGCACAACTCGGCGTCAACCAGGGCCAGATCGCCAATCGAGATGCCATGCCCCTGTGCTGCTGCGGAAATCCCCAGCTCCAGCGTGTCGAACAGCTTGCCCTGCTGCCAGGCGACAGCCTCGACCCAACCGACCCGTTGCAGCCAGCGGCGCCAGTCCCGGCAGTCGCGCGACGGGTGAATCAGCTCTGCATCAGCGAGGCGTGCAGCCGTCCAGGATGATCCCCCCTGATAGTCCGGTGAACACACCGGCACCAGCCATTCATCGAACAACTTGATCCGGTTCCAGTCTGCCGGAAACCCACCATGCCCCAGCAGGATGGCGCAATCGAAGGGTTCGTTGTGGAAGTCCACCGAATCGAGGTCCATCCAGGCACTGGTCAGTTGCACGCGATCCTGCGGATGGGAGAGTTGGAAATTCTCCAGCGCACCGAGCAGCCAGCGCATGGTAAGGGTCGAGGGCGCCTTCAGCCGGAGCGCGTCCTGCTGGCGGTTGATGGCGATGCAGGCGTTTTCGATGGTACGGAAGCCGACCTTGAGTTCCTGCGCCAGCAGCCGTCCGGTGTCGGTCAGCGCCAAACGCGAACCGCGACGCTCGAAAAGCGAGCAACCGAGGCTCTCTTCCAGCGTCTTCACGTGCCGACTGACAGCACTCTGGGTGATGCACAGGCTTTCAGCGGCCTGTGTAAATGAACCGAAGCGTGCCGCGACCTCAAAGGCACGCAGCGCGTAAAGCGGCGGCATGCGCAACGTCATGCCACCAGCCTCCGGCATGAGTAAAACTCATCGGAGATGGCCGTTTTTTCCATTTTGCAACCCTCCAGGGCCCACCAATACTCGCCGGCAATCGGGCCAGCCATGCGCTGGCACCTACTCAATAAGAGGCCTCTGCCTTGTATAACGCTAGGGAAGGATGACATGCCCACTCGCGAGTTCGATCAACTTTTGTCTGCCAGTATTCGTCACGGGGGGCTCAGTCAGGCGCAGATAGCGGACATCCTTGATTTCAAGCTGTTCGGCAACGCCAAGGGTTTTGTCCTGTTGGAAGACACGGAAATCGGCGTGATCCCGCCGACGCCCGCCTCACGCACCGACCTGAACAAGACCGACGACCGCAGCGAGCGCCTGCTCTTGCAAGCCACCGCGCTGCTGGGAGAGCCGATCGGCTACGTGCAGGAATCGGGCGGTTGCATCGTCAACAACTTCTTCCCGCAGCAGACGCAGTCACGTGCCGCGACCTCGGACAGCTTCGACACCGAACTCGACCTGCATACCGAAAATGCCTTCCACGCCATCCAGCCGGACTACCTGCTGCTGCTCTGCCTGCGTCAGGATCCGGCTGCCGAGGCCGTCACCTACATCGCGTCGGCCGAGCGCATCCTCGAGCGACTTTCCTACGAAGACCAGGCGTTCTTTCTCAACGAGCCCTACAACTTTCTGTCCGACTACGGCCACAGCGAAAAGAACCAGCGCATCGATATCAACAAGCATCAGACCGTGCTGTACGGCGACCCTGACGCCCCGTTTCTGCGCTTCGATCCGCAATTCATGGTCGCCTACAGCGATCGGGCTCAGCGCGCGCTGGACCGACTTCGCGCCGTTGCATGGGAAGTGGTCGAGCCAGTGCGCCTCACTCGCGGCGATCTGCTGATTATCGACAACCGTCGCACGGCACACGCACGCAGCCCCTTCACTGCCCGTTTCGATGGCAGCGATCGCTGGATGCAGCGCACCTTCGCCAGCTGCAACCTGCGCTTCTATACCGAAAAGCTGGGCAAGCAATCACGCATCTTCGAACTGGTCACCGAGCTATGAATGCCACCTATCTCGCCTTTGCCGCCGCGGTCGCCTTGCTGATCGCCTCCCCTGGCCCGGTCGTCGCGCTAGTTATCGCCGACGCCCGACGCAGCTGGCCGGCCTGGACCATTCTCGGCGGTGTGCTTTCGGCGCAAATGCTGCTGATCGCTGCGCTGATGGTGATCTACCTGGCCCTGGACCTGAAACCGGTGATTCTCGAATGGGGCCAGGTGCTCGGCGGGCTCTACCTGATCTGGCTCGGTGCCGACGGCCTCTGCGGCGGCGGTGGAGAAGCTAAGGAGCTGCCGCGCCCGCAATCGCATTACTTCTGGCGGGCCATGGCGGTCGGACTGTCCAACCCCAAGGACATCCTGTTCTTTCTCGCCTTTCTGCCAGGCTTCATTCTGCCGGCGCAACCCTTCGCGCCGCAGGCGCTGGCGCTGATCGCCATTTGGGCACTAGTCGATGTTTCGATTTTGATCACCTACAGCCTGGTGTCACGCCAGTTGTCGAGCAATGACCGCCTGCAGGGGCTACTCGATCTGCTGCCCAATTTCTTTCTACTGGCGCTGGGTCTGGTGTCCTGCGGCATGGGCGTCAACAGCCTGATCCGTTAAGGCGTTGCTTGTCCAATATCAAAACTTTTTGATATTGGCATTGCTGGACGAAAAACGACCGACTAGACTGCGCTGCCTATGAGCCTGCGCATTCCCCAGATATCTTTCGACGACAGCGATCAGCTCGCCGCCCTGTGCAAGGCCGGCGGCGATTCGCTGCGGCTGAACGTACTGCGCGCGCTGGCCAGCGACTCGTTCGGCGTGCTCGAGCTGGCGCAGATTTTTGCCACCGGACAATCCGGCATCAGCCATCACCTCAAGGTACTGACCCAGGCTGGCCTGCTGGCGACGCGCCGAGAAGGCAATGCGATCTTCTATCGCCGCGCCCTGCCCCAGAGCGACAACCTTGGCGGCAGGCTGCATGCAGCCCTGCTCGAAGAGGTGGATCAGCTGAGCCTGCCGCTCGATGTGCAGGCGCGCATTGCCGCAGTGCATGCTCAGCGCAGTGCCGCCAGCGAAGACTTCTTCGCAAGGATGGCCGGTAGCTTTCAGGCGCGGCAGGACATGATTGCCGGCTTCCCGCAGTACCGCGACAGCGTGGTCGCGCTGCTCGATGCGCTGAATCTTCCAGCCCAGGCAACAGCGCTTGAAGTAGGCCCCGGCGACGGTAGCTTTCTGCCCGAACTGGCACATCGGTTCGCTCGAGTGATCGCGGTGGACAACAGCGCGGCGATGCTCGAGCTGGCTCGCTCACGTTGCGAGCGGGATGCGCTGAAAAATGTCGAGTTGAAACTTGCCGACGCATTGCAGGACGAATGCCCATCGGCAGACTGCGTCGTGTTGAACATGGTTTTGCATCATCTGGCGGCGCCGGGTGAAGCACTCAAGCAACTTGCACGGCTGGTGAACATCGGCGGTAGCCTGCTGATCACCGAGCTGTGCAGCCACAACCAGAGTTGGGCCAGGGAGGCCTGCGGCGACCTCTGGTTGGGCTTCGAACAGGATGATCTGGCCCGTTGGGCCGATGCCGCGGGGCTCACGCCCGGCGAGAGCCTCTACATTGGCTTGAAGAACGGTTTTCAGATCCAGACCCGGTACTTTTCCCGGCTCGCCCCTGACAGCCGACTCACCCACCGGTAATTAGGAACCGATAGATGAGCGAATATTCGATTTTCACCTCCGAGTCCGTGTCCGAAGGGCACCCGGACAAGATTGCCGACCAGATTTCCGATGCGGTGCTGGACGCCATCATCGCCGAGGACAAGCACGCCCGCGTGGCTTGTGAGACGCTGGTCAAGACCGGCGTTGCGATCGTCGCTGGCGAAGTCACCACCAGCGCCTGGGTCGACCTTGAGCAGTTGGTACGCGACGTCATCATCGACATCGGCTACAACAGCTCGGAAGTCGGCTTCGATGGTGCCACCTGCGGCATCATCAACATCATCGGCAAGCAGTCGGTGGACATCGCCCAAGGCGTCGACCGCAGCAAGCCGGAAGACCAGGGCGCCGGCGATCAGGGCCTGATGTTCGGCTACGCCAGCAACGAAACCGACGTGCTGATGCCGGCGCCGATCCGCTTTTCCCACGCGCTGGTCGAGCGCCAGGCTGAAGCGCGCAAGAACGGCCTGCTGCCTTGGCTGCGTCCGGATGCCAAGAGCCAGGTCACCTGCCGCTACGAAGGCGGCAAGGTGGTCGGCATCGACGCCATCGTGCTCTCCACCCAGCACAACCCTGAGGTCAAGCATTCGGACCTCAAGGAAGCGGTGATGGAGCTGATCGTCAAGCACGTGATCCCAGCCGAACTGCTGCACAAGGACACCCAGTTCCATATCAACCCGACCGGGCAGTTCATCATCGGCGGCCCGGTGGGCGACTGCGGCCTGACCGGGCGCAAGATCATCGTCGACACCTACGGCGGCATGGCCCGTCATGGCGGCGGCGCCTTCTCCGGCAAGGACCCGTCCAAGGTCGACCGTTCGGCTGCTTACGCTGGCCGCTACGTGGCGAAGAACATCGTCGCCGCCGGCCTGGCCGAGCGCTGCGAAATCCAGGTTTCCTACGCCATCGGCGTGGCCCAGCCGACGTCGATCTCCATCAATACCTTCGGCACCAGCAAACTCAGCGACGAGAAGATCGTCGCTCTTGTCCGCGAGCATTTCGATCTGCGTCCGTACGCAATCACCACCATGCTCGACCTGCTGCACCCGATGTACAAAGCCACAGCAGCCTATGGTCACTTCGGCCGTACTCCAGTTGAAATGACGGTCGGAGGCGACACCTTCACCGCCTTCACCTGGGAAAAGACCGACAAAGCCGACGCCCTGCGCGCCGCTGCCGGGCTCTGACCCGCCTCCAATCCGTAGGGTGGGCTTTAGCCCACCCCCGCGGAGCTGTCACCAACTCGGTGGGCTGAAGCGGAACGCCGCCCGGCCCACCCTACGAGACGGCCAAGCGCATGAAAAAGCCCCGCCAGCGAAAGCCGGACGGGGCTTTTTTACAGGTGCGACGGTTCTCTGCCACCCCGACAAGGCCGACGCCCCGCAGCACCGCTTCGGCTTCGGCCTCGACCCGCCCCAAACCGTAGGGTGGGCTTCAGCCCACCAACACCGACCTGCCCCCAACACGGTGGGCTGAAGCCCACCCTACAAACCGGCCAGCGCACGGAGAAACCCGGCTTAATTCTTCAACCGATAACCCGTCTTGAAGATCCACCAGATTAGTACCAGACACAGCGCCAGGAAGCCGAGCGTCATGGCCAGGCTGATACCGACGTTAACGTCGGAAACCCCGTAGAAACTCCAGCGGAAGCCACTGATCAGGTACACCACCGGATTGAACAGTGTGACCTTTTGCCAGACTGGAGGAAGCATCTCGATGGAATAGAAGCTGCCGCCGAGAAAGGCCAAAGGCATGACGATCAGTGACGGCACGATCTGCAGCTTTTCCCAACCGTCCGCCCAGATGCCGATGATGAAACCGAACAGGCAGAAGGTCACCGCGGTGAGCACCAGGAACAGCGCCATCACCCACGGATGCGCGATCTCGTAATCGACGAACAACCGAGCGGTCAGCAGGATCACCAAGCCGAGAATGATGGACTTGGTCGCAGCGGCGCCGACATAGCCGATGACGATTTCCAGGTAGGACACCGGTGCCGACAGCACCTCGTAGATGGTCCCTGAATAGCGCGGCATGTAGATGCCGAACGACGCATTGGAAATGCTCTCGGTTAGCAGCGCCATCATGATCAGGCCGGGAATGATAAAGGCGCCGTACGGAATGCCGTGCATCGCCTCCATCCGCGAGCCGATAGCCGAACCAAACACTACGAAGTACAGCGACGTGGATATGACTGGCGTGGCGATGCTCTGCAGCAGCGTGCGCCAGGTGCGCGCCAGCTCGAACAGGTAGATGGCACGGATTGCATGGAAATTCATGTGCGGCTGCCCTTTACCAAGCTGACGAAAATTTCTTCCAGCGAACTCTGGCTCGACTGCAGGTCCTTGAAGTCGATGCCGTGCTCGGCGAGACGTCTGAGTAGCTCGGCGATGCCGGTGTCCTCGTGCTGGGCATCGAAGGTGAACACCAGCTGATTGCCTGAGTCGACCAGTTCGAGCGGATAGCTGGCCAGATCCGCCGGAATCTCGGCCAGCGGACGTTGCAGATGCAGGGTCAGCTGCTTGGTGCCAAGCTTCTGCATCAGCGCTTTCTTGTCCTCGACCAGGATGATCTCGCCCTTGCTGATCACGCCGATGCGATCAGCCATCTCCTCGGCCTCTTCGATGTAGTGTGTAGTCAGGATGATGGTTACCCCGCGCTCACGCAGACGGCGGACCATCTCCCACATATCGCGACGCAGCTCGACGTCAACGCCCGCCGTGGGCTCGTCGAGAAACAAAATGGTCGGTTCGTGGGACAGCGCCTTGGCAATCATCACGCGGCGCTTCATGCCGCCGGACAGCTCGATGATGCGCGCGCTCTTCTTGTCCCAAAGCGACAGGTCACGCAGCAATTGCTCCAGGTAGGCGTCATCCGGCGCCTTGCCGAACAGTCCGCGGGAAAAGCGCACCGTCGCCCAGACACTCTCGAAGCCTTCATTGAACAGTTCTTGTGGCACCAGGCCGATCTTGGAACGTGCGGCGCGGTAATCATCGATGATGTCGAAGCCATCGACCCGCACGCGACCGCTACCGGGATTGACGATCCCGCAGATGATGCTGATCAGCGTGGTTTTGCCCGCCCCGTTGGGCCCGAGCAGGGCAAAGATCTCGCCCTTGTGGATCTCCAGATCGATCTGCTTGAGCGCTGGATGCCCCGACGCGTAGGTCTTGGTGAGGTGCTCGATGGTGATCACGGGTTGCACTGATGAATCACTCCGCAAAACATTTGGCTGGCGATTGTACGACGCAGTTAATTAGCTCACTAATCAATGCCGTTGATAACGATCATGCCCACCACTGCATCGCAAGCGCATGCTTCTCATGCTTCATCACAGCAGGGGGCACCGCCATGCAACGGATCAGACTGGCCTTAGTCGCATTGTTCATCACCGTGACCCTTCTCTGGCTCGCTGCTGCGGGCGGCATCACTGACGGCTATCCCCGTTTCTGGCCGCTGCGCGCAGACATGGTTCACTACAGTGGCGCTCTTGCCATCAGCGCAATGAGCGTGGCGATGTACCTCGCCATCCGCCCCCAGTGGCTGGAGCGCCTGCTGGGTGGCCTGGACAAGAGCTATCAGCTGCATAAATGGCTGGGAATCGGCGTGTTGGTGGTATCAACCGTACATTGGGGCTGGGCGCAGATTCCGAAATGGCTGGTGGGGTTGGGCTGGCTCGCAGCCCCTGCCCGACGCGGCGCCGGCAAAGCCGAGGATGGCCTGCTCGGCTGGCTGCATGGGCAACGGGGGTTCGCTGAGGACATCGGCGAATGGGCCTTCTATGTCGCCGCGTTACTGATTGTTCTCGCACTGATAAAACAGTTCCCGTACCGCTGGTTCTTCAAAACCCATCGCTGGCTGGCACTGGTCTATCTGGTGCTGGCGGTACACAGCCTCATGCTGATGCCTCCCGCCTATTGGCCGTCCCTGCTGGGCGCGGTGATAGCCGTGTTGCTTATTGGCGGGACCTTTGCCGCTACTGTTTCGCTGCTGCGCCAGGTCGGACGCGCACATCAGGTTGTGGGCCGCGTCGATGGCCTGAGCTACCACCCCGACAACCATGTTCTGCGTGTGGATGTGGCGCTGGAAGGGCCCTGGCCCGGTCACAAACCCGGACAATTCGCCTTTGCCAGCTTTGACCAACAGGAAGGACCACATCCCTTCAGTCTTTCCAGCGCCTGGCAGAACGACGGCAAGCTCTCCTTCTCGATCAAGGGGCTCGGGGACTACACCCGTCGCTTGCCGCAAACCCTGCACAACGGCGATGCGGTTACGGTAGAAGGCCCTTACGGCTGCTTTGATTTTAGCGGACACAAAGCGGGGCAAATCTGGGTAGCGGGCGGCATTGGAATCGCCCCGTTCATGAGCCGGCTACAGGCGCTGGCGGGCAGCAGCAAGGACAACACCATCGATCTGTTCTATTGCACCAGCGCACCGGACCAACGCTTCATCGCGCAGTTGAAAGCACTCGCTGCGTCCGCCCGGGTACGCCTGCACGTACAGGTGGCCAGGGAGCATGGTCGGCTCACGCCTGACCAGATCCGCCAAGAGGTGCCAGACTGGCTGCAGCGTGACGTCTGGTTCTGCGGACCGGCCCGCTTCGGCAGCAAACTGCGCCAAGACCTGACCGAGCACGGCCTGCCAGCCAGCGATTTCCATCAGGAATTGTTCAACATGCGCTAGCGCACGGCCTCAGCTGACCCTGCGGAGCAGAATGGGCGACCTCAACGAGCAAGGATGCTCTCTATGCAGCGCTTGATTGCGACAGCACTCTGTACTTTCTCCTGCCTGGCAATGGCGGATTGCCCTGACTGGCCGAACCGCCGCGCTGAAACGGAGATCGCAGCCTTGGCCGCCCAGGTGGCGCAATGGGACGACGCCTACCATCGGCGCGGTCTCTCGCTGGTCGACGACGAAATCTACGACCAGACCCGGCGGCGTCTGGAGCAATGGCAAGCCTGCTTTTCGACTGACAGCGCAGCAACAGCTGCAGACCCGCTGGACGGTAGCGACGGGCCCGTTGCCCATCCAGTCGCCCAGACCGGCCTGGCCAAGCTTGCCGATGCCGAGGCGGTCAAGGACTGGCTCACGGCCCGCTCGGATGTTTGGGTCCAGCCCAAAGTCGATGGCGTCGCGGTAACGTTGCATTACCAACAGGGTTCACTGGTCCGGGTGGTGAGCCGCGGCGACGGCAGCCATGGACAGGACTGGACCGACCGCGCCCGGCAACTGCAGGCCATACCGCTGCAGCTGCCGATCAAAGAAGAATTCATCTTGCAGGGCGAGCTGTACTGGCGCTTGCCGGACCATGTGCAAGCGCAAGCCGGCAGTGCCGGGGCGCGCAGCAAGGTCACCGGAGCGATGGCGAGGTTGGTGCTGGATGAGGCGACCGCCGCGCAGATCGGCCTGTTCATCTGGGACTGGCCCAACGGCCCGGCCGACATGCGATCTCGCCTCGCCGGCCTGGTGGCGATGGGATTCGATGAAAGCGCTGCGCTGACCGTGCCGCTGGAAACTGCGGAACAAGCTGGCCATTGGCGTGACCACTGGTTCCGCCATAGTCTTCCGTTCGCCAGTGATGGGATCGTGCTGCGCCAGGGTGAGCGCCCGGACGCCTCCCGCTGGCAGGCCCAGCCGCCGCACTGGGCAATTGCCTGGAAATACCCGCTGCGCACAGCCGTTACCCGGGTGCGCGAGGTGACATTCAGCATCGGTCGCAGCGGCAGAATCACACCGGTACTGCAGCTGGAGCCGGTACAGCTCGATGACCGCCTTGTCAGCCGCGTCAGCCTCGGATCCGTGAGGCGTTGGCAGCAGGCAGACGTACAACCTGACGATCAGGTCGCGATCGCCCTGGCCGGCCTGACCATCCCACGCTTCGAGCGTGTCGTCTGGCGCATGCAGCAGCGGCGGCGAGTCGAAGCGCCCACGCCGGACGACTACCACTTCATGAGTTGCTGGCATGCCAGCCCTGGCTGCGATCAGCAGTTCGTCGCACGCCTCGTCTGGCTCAGCGGAAAGAAAGGGCTCGACCTGCCCCACTTAGGTCCGGGGACTTGGCAGGCATTGGTGGATGCCAGGCTGGTCGATGACCTGCTTGACTGGCTGCACCTCGATCAGCGTCGTTTGCAACAGGTGCCAGGTATCGGCGAAGCCAGCGCCAGCACACTGGTCGCCAGTTTCCAGCTGGCACGCGCCCGCCCTCTCGCCAGTTGGCTACGGGCGCTCGGCACGCCACCGGGTGCCGATGCAATCCCGGCCGACAGCTGGGACGACCTGGACGCAATCTCCCTGACGCAATGGCAGGCCGAGCCCGGCATCGGGGCGAAACGCGCCAAGCAGCTTCGGACCTTCTTCACGGCGCCGGAAATCCTCCGGCTGCGTCAGCAACTGCATGAGGTCGGGATTGCCGGGTTCTGAGGGCACTTCACCGCTGGACTCCAGTCTTATGACATCACAACAACAAAAAGGACCTGTGCATGACCGGCCGGCACAATCCCTTCGCGTATCTGCTGATCTGTCTCTGCTGCAGTGTGCCAACGATGGCCATGGCAGAGACGGACGCAGCCTGCAGCGAACCGCGCGAGCGCATCAGCCAGCAAATCAAGGACGCACGCCTGAAGGGCGATAGCAGCCAGCGCGCGTTACTAGAGGCTCAACTGCAACACCTGACCGAGCGCTGCAGCGGCGTGGTCCCGTTGCAACCCAACCACGCAGAGATCGAACGCGCGATGCGCCTGGCTACGACGCGTGAAGCGCAGCTGCGCGAGGCCTTGGGAACAGGCGATCCTCAGGTGATCGAAGTGAGCAAACGACGCCTGGATCAGGCCCGCAAGGAGCTGGAAGCGGCCAAGCGCTGATCGGTGTGCCGCCTCGATCAATAAGCGCGGAACTCCTTGTGGCACGCTTCGCAGGCGTCTTCTACCTGCTGAAACGCCGGCGCGACGCTTTCGGACGTCACCGGCATCTGAGTGGTCGCGGCAACGAGCGCGGCAGTTCGGGCTTCTAGCTCTCGGGCCATCTGGTTAAATCGCGCCTGCTGCTGCCATACATCGTCGCGGGCATCGCTCTGCGCTTCCTTCACTTCTGGGTAATGCTGCCAGGGCTGACGGGACAGCTGATCCAGCTTCGCCGCTCCGCTGGTGAAGCCTTCTGGATCGAACGGCAAGCGACCGCGCAGCATGCCGCCCAGGTCCTCTTTGACGTCGAGCATCTGCTGATAGATCGCCTTGCGTTTGCCGAGCAGAGAGTTGGGATCGATACGATCACAGCCAGCCAACAGCGCCAACACGGCGACCAGCGACACACTCAACGGCAACAGCTTCATGGTTCTACCACTCGGAAATACAACGGCCGGCGATTATCGCCCCTGCCGGCCGTATCACCAAACGTCACAAGCCTACTGCGACCATTCACCACCCGCGCTTTCACAGTCGACCTTGGCCTGGGCGTGGTCCGTTGCCTTGTAGTAGAAGGTGACGATGCGTGCCTGCTCGGGCACCGTGGTGGGCGCGGGCGTGCTGGTGGCCTGACTGCCAGTGGCGCGCTCGTTGGCCAGCGTCGCGGGCGTCAACGCGGCAGTACACACGCCGAAGTGACCGGATGGGCAACTTTCGAGGATCTCCCGGCGAGAATTCTTCACTGCCTCGTTGTTTTGACAGACCCAGTCGATGTTGTTGTCTTGCATGCCCTCGTAGCGAAAACACTTTTCGGTCGCCACCGGCGGCGGCACTGCGCCGGAGGTTTCGGCGCTGACGTAGCAGGAATTGGCGGCAGCCGGCAGGCTCAGCCCGGCAGCAATGGCTAGCAGAACAGAACGAAACAAGAGGTTCATGTTGGCAGCTCCTGAAAGGATCACTCGCCCGGCGAGGTTCACCGAACCTTATCGTTCGACCCTTCAGGCCGTGGCTGAGTTCGCGATTTGCCTGGCACCATTTGCGTCGAAACCTAGTCCACTCTGCATTCGCCCATCGATGCTGCCCTGAGGACCCCATGCTCGAACTTTCGGCCATTTTCATCAGCCTCACCGCACTGCTCGCCTACCTCAACTACCGTTTCATCGGCTTGCCACCCACCATCGGCGTAATGGCCACGGCACTGGTGTTTTCGCTGCTGCTTCATGGTTTGACCATGCTGGGCCTGCCGCTGCTGGAAGCGCAGATCGAAACCCTGGTTGGCCGGATCGACTTCAACCATCTGTTGATGGATGGGATGTTGTCGTTTCTGCTCTTTGCCGGCGCACTGCACATCAACCTGGCCGACTTGCGCGCCCGCCGTTGGGCGATCGGCCTGCTGGCCACCGTAGGCGTGCTGTTCTCCACTGCCGTGATCGGCTTCGGTAGCTGGTGGATCCTCGATCTGTTCGGCTTGCAGCCGCCGTTGATCTACTGCCTGCTGTTCGGCGCGCTGATCTCGCCGACCGATCCGATCGCCGTGCTCGGCATCATGCGCTCGGCCGGCGCGCCAAAAGCGCTGGAAACCACCATCGTCGGTGAGTCGCTGTTCAACGACGGGGTCGCGGTGGTGGTCTTCACCGTGCTCCTGGGTGTGCTAGCGCGGGGGGAGGCTCCGGGCGCGGGGGAGGCTGTCTGGCTGTTCGTCGAGGAAGCCGGCGGCGGCATGCTGCTCGGTGCGCTGCTCGGCGCATTGACGTTTGCCCTGCTCAAGAGCATCGACCAATACCAAGTGGAGGTCCTGCTGACACTGGCGCTGGTCCTGGGTGGTTACACCCTGGCAACCCATCTGCACCTTTCCGGCCCGATCGCGATGGTGGTGGCCGGCCTGATCATCGGTAATCAGGGGCGGCGCCACGCGATGTCGGATCATACCCGGGAGAATCTGGACAATTTCTGGGAGCTGCTCGACGAGATCCTCAACGCGGTGCTGTTCGTGCTGATCGGCATGGAATTGGTGCTGCTGCCCTTCAGCGCGCAATACCTGCTGATCGCACTGTGCATCACACTGTTGATTCTGGGCACGCGCCTGGTGGCCGTCGGGCCGCCCGCGCTGCTGCTGCGAAAGATGGGTCGCGCACTGCCCAATGGAACGGTACGCATCCTGACCTGGGGTGGGCTGCGAGGCGGAATTTCTGTCGCGCTGGTGCTGGCATTGCCGGCAAGCGACGAACGCAATCTGCTGCTGAACATCACCTACCTCATCGTGCTGTTCTCGATCCTGGTCCAGGGATTGAGCATCGGTCGGCTGGTCCGCCAAATCTGCACGCGCGACAGCGGCGGCGGTCACTGACCGAGAGCACTGCGCCGGGCTTGGGATTGCTCGCGGTCACAGCTATAATCGCCGGGCTCTACACCGCCGACACTGCTCGGCCGTGCCCGCCACCTGTCCGAGGGGCGCTGCAGCAGGCTTACCTTCAGGGGGTCTGTCAGGCTCGGATAGGGCGTTAACCATACGCATCAACGGCGCCCATTCGCACAAACGAATGGAGAACTCTTCAATGAGCGCTGTCATGACGCCTGCAGGTTTCAACGATTTCAAGGTCGCCGACATTTCCCTGGCTGCCTGGGGTCGCCGCGAGATCATCATCGCCGAATCCGAAATGCCCGCCCTGATGGGCCTTCGCCACAAGTACGCTGACGAGCAGCCGCTAAAAGGCGCGAAGATCCTCGGCTGCATTCACATGACCATCCAGACCGCCGTGCTGATCGAGACGCTGACCTCGCTCGGCGCCGAAGTACGCTGGTCCAGCTGCAACATTTTCTCCACTCAGGACCAGGCTGCTGCTGCCATCGCTGCTGCCGGCATCCCGGTATTCGCCTGGAAGGGCGAAACCGAGGAAGAGTACGAGTGGTGCATCGAGCAGACCATCCTCAAGGACGGCCAGCCGTGGGACGCCAACATGATCCTCGACGATGGCGGCGACCTGACCCAGATCCTGCACGACAAGTACCCACAGGTGCTCGAGCGCGTGCATGGCGTCACCGAGGAAACCACCACCGGCGTACACCGCCTGCAGGACATGCTGAAGAAAGGCACCCTGAAGATTCCGGCGATCAACGTGAACGACTCGGTCACCAAGAGCAAGAACGACAACAAGTACGGCTGCCGTCACAGCCTCAACGACGCCATCAAGCGCGCCACCGACCACCTGCTCTCCGGCAAGCAGGCACTGGTGATCGGCTATGGCGACGTGGGCAAGGGCTCGGCGCAGTCGCTGCGTCAGGAAGGCATGATCGTCAAGGTTTCGGAAGTCGACCCGATCTGCGCCATGCAGGCCTGCATGGACGGTTTCGAATTGGTTTCCCCGTACCAGGACGGCCTGAACGACGGCACCGATGCGAGCATCGACACCGCGCTGCTGGGCAAGATCGACCTGATCGTCACCACCACTGGCAATGCCAACGTGTGCGACGCCGGCATGCTCAAGGCGCTGAAAAAGCGCGCGCTGGTCTGCAACATTGGTCACTTCGACAACGAGATCGATACCGCCTTCATGCGCAAGAACTGGGCGTGGGAAGAGGTCAAGCCGCAGGTGCACAAGATCCACCGCACCGGCGCCGGCAGCTTCGATGCGCAGAATGACGATTACCTGATCCTGCTGGCCGAAGGCCGTCTGGTGAACTTGGGCAACGCCACTGGCCACCCGAGCCGAATCATGGACGGCTCGTTCGCCAACCAGGTGCTGGCGCAGATTCACCTGTACAACGAGAAGTTCGCTGACCTGCCGGTCGCTGAAAGGACCCAGAACGTCACCGTGATGGTGCTGCCGAAGAAGCTCGACGAGGAAGTCGCAGCCGAAATGGTCAAGGGCTTCGGTGGGGTCATCACCCGCCTGACCCCGACCCAGGCCGAGTACATTGGCGTGGAAGTCGAAGGTCCGTTCAAGCCGGATAGCTACCGCTACTAATAACGGCCAGAGCCGCACCAGCGCTTTGCACGAGCCAGCTCGGTCAAGCGCGGTGTGGCTGATCGCCGAAAGGAATTGTCATGTCACAAACACGTAGCCATAGCTTCAGCTTCGAGTTCTTCCCGACCAAGACCGACGCCGGGCACGAAAAACTTCTGGCCACCGCCAGGCGCCTGGCCGAATACAAACCGGACTTCTTCTCCTGCACCTACGGTGCCGGCGGTTCGACGCGTGATCGCACCCTCAATACCGTGCTGCAGCTCGACGGCGAAGTGAAGGTCTCCACGGCGCCGCATCTGTCCTGCGTTGGCGACACCAAGGCTGAATTGCGCGAACTGCTGAACATCTACAAGGACGCCGGGATCCAGCGCATCGTCGCCCTGCGCGGCGACCTGCCCTCCGGCATGGGCATGGCCAGCGGCGAGCTGCGCTATGCCAATGAGCTGGTGGAATTCATTCGCGCCGAAACGGGAGATCATTTCCATATCGAAATCGCGGCTTATCCGGAGATGCATCCGCAGGCGCGCCATTTCGAAGATGACCTGGCCAATTTCGTGCGCAAGGCCAAGGCCGGTGCTGACAGCGCCATCACCCAGTACTTCTTCAACGCCGACTGCTACTTCTACTTCGTCGAGCGCGTGCGCAAGCTGGGTGTGGACACGCCGATCGTCCCGGGCATCATGCCGATCACCAACTACAGCAAGCTGGCGCGCTTCTCCGACGCCTGCGGTGCGGAAATTCCGCGCTGGGTGCGCAAGCAGCTGGAAGCCTACGGCGACGACATGGAGAGCATCCAGGCTTTCGGCACGCAAGTGATCACCGAGATGTGCGAGAAATTGCTCGCCGGTGGCGCGCCTGGGCTGCACTTCTACACGCTGAACCAGGCCGAACCCAGCCTGGCCGTCTGGGAAAACTTGAAGCTGGTTCGCTGAACTGCTCAGCTCCCTGCGAAACAGGGAGCTGGCCAATGAACCTGCGAACTGCCACACTGTCCTACCAATGCGGCGTTAACAGGCTCTGTTATACTCCGCGCTTCCGCCAGGCTTACGCCCGGATGTCGTTATCGTAGAGATGCGGCAGGACCGGACGGGATCGCACGCCAGTCGCGATTCGAGCCAGGCATGACCATCCCTGGGCAACGCCCTACACAAGACAGGATTACTCATGTCCTTTGCTTCCCTCGGTCTCTCCGAGGCTTTGGCCGGTGCCGTCGAGGCCGCCGGTTACACCCAGCCTACACCGGTGCAACAGCGGGCCATTCCCGCCGTGTTGCAAGGACGCGACCTGATGGTCGCTGCACAGACGGGAACCGGCAAGACCGGTGGCTTTGCCCTCCCCGTACTCGAAATTCTTTTCCCAGGCGGCCATCCTGACCGCGAGCACCGCCACGGTCCGCGCCAGCCGCGCGTACTGGTGCTGACGCCGACTCGCGAGCTCGCCGCCCAGGTACACGATAGCTTCAAGCTGTACGCCCGCGACCTGCCGCTGAAAAGCGCGGTGATCTTCGGAGGCGTCGGCATGAACCCGCAGGTTCAAGCCATTGCAAAGGGCCTCGACGTGCTCGTAGCCTGCCCGGGCCGCTTGCTCGACCTGGCTAACCAGAAAGCCGTCGACCTTTCCCACGTGGAGATTCTGGTCCTCGACGAAGCCGACCGCATGCTCGACATGGGCTTTATTCATGACGTCAAGAAGGTCCTCGCCAAGCTGCCGACCAAGCGCCAGAACCTGCTGTTCTCGGCGACCTTTTCCAAGGACATCACCGACCTCGCCAGCAAGTTGCTGCACGAGCCGGAGAAAATCCAGGTCACACCGCCGAACACGACCGTCGAGCGTATCGAGCAGCGTGTTTTTCGTCTGCCATCCACGCACAAACGCGCCCTGCTGGCCCATCTGATCACCAAAGGCGCCTGGGAACAGGTGCTGGTGTTCACCCGCACCAAGCACGGCGCCAACCGCCTTGCCGAGTATCTCGACAAGCACGGCCTGCCAGCAGTGGCGATTCACGGTAACAAGAGCCAGAACGCACGTACCAAGGCGCTGGCGGATTTCAAGGCCAACCAGGTACGTATCCTAGTCGCCACCGATATCGCCGCGCGCGGGCTGGACATCGACCAGTTGCCTCACGTGGTCAACTTCGAGCTGCCGAACGTCGAGGAAGACTACGTTCACCGGATCGGGCGTACAGGTCGGGCTGGCCGCAGCGGTGAAGCGATTTCGCTGGTCGCACCTGACGAGGAAAAGCTGCTCAAGGGCATCGAGCGGATGACCAAGCAGAAGATTCCGGACGGCGATTTGCTGGGCTTCGACGCCAGCACCATCGAAGCGGAGAAGCCGGAAGTCCGTGAGCCACGCCAGCCACGTCCTGCTCGCAACAGTGAACGCAAACCTCGGGGCGAGCGCGCTGCCAAAACCACCGAAACTGCAGCCAGCGAGCCGAAAGCGGGCGACCGCAACCGTCGCGGGCGCAACAAGCCGCGCAGTGCGCGTCCAGCTCAGGGCTCAGCAGAGCAGACAGCTGCAGCTCCGGTGAGCCGTCCGCCTCGCCTACCGAATGATCGCGCTCCGGACGAATTTCTTGATGACGAAGTCGATAACTTCGGCAACAGCGTCGACTATGTCAGTCCCTACCAGAACAAGCAGGGACGTGGCCGTCGTCCCGGCGCGCCGGCTCAACCGGCTCAACCGGCTAGCCAGCCACGTGCCGCGGCAGCCCCACGCAGCGGCGCTGCCAGTGCAGGCGCTCAAGGTAAAGGCAAGCGTCAAGGGCAGCCTGCACGTGGCGCGCAGCCACGCCGCAAGAACGAAGGGCGTCGGATCGACGGTGATAGCGGTGGTGCCCGCCGGGACGTTGCGGAGAAGCCGAAGGAAAAGCAGCCGGTCATCATCCACAAGGAGTCGAAACTGGACCGACTGCCCAGCATTGAGCAGTTGGAACAGCTGCCGACCAAGCCTCGCGGCGAGAAGCCGGCATTGCTGACCCGCAATCGCTGAAACGCAGCACGAATAAAAACGCCGCCCTCAAAGGCGGCGTTTTTGTTTGAGCGTTGGCTCGATAATCACACCATCGACCGACGGCAAGCGTCGCGAGACAGACTCAACCCGGCCCAGGGATAGCCTCGGCATTTGCATCCCAACCGCCGCCCAACGCCTTGAACAACTCGACTTCGCTGATCATCTGCGCCAGACGGTCACTGATGTACTGCTGCTGCACTTCGAACAGCTGACGCTGTGCGTCGAGCAACGTCAGGTAGCTGTCTACGCCCGTCCGGTATCGCCTCTCGGCGAGACGATAGTAGTCTTCGCTGGTCTCCAACAAGTCACGCTGAGCCTGCAACTGGCGAACATAGGTCGCCTGGGCGGCCAGCCCATCCGCCACTTCACGGAACGCCGTCTGGATTGCCTGTTCATACTGAGCCACCTGGATGTTGCGGCTGATCTCGGCGTAGTCGAGGTTGGCACGCAGCTGCCCGGCATTGAAGATCGGCACACTGATGCTCGGAGAAAAGTTCCAGTAGCTGGAGCCCCCATCGAACAGCCCGGACAGCTCGCTGCTCGCGGTACCTACCGCACCAGTGAGGCTGATACGCGGAAAGAACGCCGCCCTCGCCGCCCCGATATTCGCGTTGGCAGCGCGTAGCTGATATTCAGCTTGAATGATGTCCGGACGCTTATAGAGCAAGTCCGACGGTAGCCCCACCGGAACCGTGGCCAGCAGGTCGCGCTCCAGCCGACCATCGGCCGGCAAGTTCAACGGAACGCTCTGGCCAAGCAGCAGCGTGAGGGCGTTGCGGTCTTGGGCAACCTGGCGGGTATAACGCTCGATCCCCACTCGTGCGGTATCGACCGCGCTGCGCGCCTGGCTCAACTCGAGTGCCGAGGCTACGCCGACATCGAAGCTGCGCTGAGTAAGTGAGAGGCTTTCCTCATAGGCATTTAGCGTGTCACGACTCACCTGCAACAGAGCCTGATCAGCCTGCAAGGTCAGCCAGGCATTGGCAACGCTCGCGATCAGGCTGATCCGAGTGCTCCGCTGTGCTGCCTCGGTGGCGAAATACTGCTGTAGCGCCTGTTCACGCAGACTACCCAGGCGCCCGAACAGGTCCAGTTCCCACGAGACACCGAGCGTCGCGCTGTACTGGCTGCTGATGGCACCGTCGCCGGTCTGGTTCAGATCTCCAGGCGTTCGAGTACGACTGCCGGCCGCGTCGCCACTTACCAGCGGCAGCAGATCGGCCCGCTGAACACGGTAGAGCGCGCGATACGCATCGACATTTAGCGCCGCAACCCGAAGGTCGCGGTTGTTCTCCAGGGCCACGCGTATCAACTCACGCAGCGCGGGATCCCTGAAGAAGGCCTGCCACTCCATCTCCATCTGCCGCCCTTTCACCGCACTGGCAGAGCCGATGTAAGCCTCACCCTCGGGCCAGGACTCAGGCGTTGGTGCGTCGGGGCGCTGGTAATCAGGCATTAACGAGCAACCGCTCAGCGCTGCCATCAGCGCCAGGCTCAGTACTGACTTGTTCATTGCGCCTCTCCGTTTTGCTCGTCGCCCACAGTCTTTTTGCGCTTACCCAGCGAAGACACCAGCACATAGAACAGCGGCACCCAGAAGATCGCCAACAGCATGGCGCTGAGCATGCCGCCGATCACACCTGTACCGATCGCATGTTTGCTGCCGGCACCCGCTCCGCTGGAGATCGCCAGCGGAAGTACGCCAAGCATGAATGCCAGTGAGGTCATGATGATAGGACGTAAACGAATGCGGCAGGCTTCGATCGCCGCCTCGGTTAGTGTCATGCCCTGCTCGTGCAAGGTCTTGGCGAACTCGACGATCAGGATTGCGTTACGCGCCGACAAGCCTACGGTGGTCAGCAGACCGACCTGGAAGAAGACGTCATTCGACAACCCGCGCCCCATGGTGAACGCCAGCGCGCCAACAATACCCAGCGGCACAACGAGCATGACCGAGAGCGGAACCGACCAACTCTCGTACAGGGCCGCAAGCGCGAGGAACACCACCAGCAGCGACAGGGCATACAGTGCCGGCGCCTGCGACCCCGACAAACGCTCTTCATAGGACTGGCCAGTCCATGAGAACCCAATGCCAGCCGGCAACTGCGCGGCGATCCGCTCGACCGCAGCCATAGCCTCGCCGGAGCTGTAGCCCGGTGCGGCCGCCCCCAAAATCTCCATCGCCGGCACGCCATTGAAACGAGTCAGCTTAGGCGGGCCATACGTCCACTCTCCGGTGGCGAATGCAGTAAACGGCACCATCTCGCCTGCAGCGTTGCGTACATACCATTTGCCGAGATCTTCCGGGTTCATCCGTGAAGTGGGTTCGCCCTGCATGTAGACGCGCTTGACCCGACCCCGATCGATGAAGTCATTGACGTAGCTAGAGCCCCAGGCGATGGACAGCGAGTCGTTGATCGCGGCAAGGGAAACCTGAAGAGCACGCGCCTTTTCGTCGTCGATGATCAGCCGATACTGCGGTTCGTCGCGCATCCCGTTGAAACGAACGCCGGTGAGCGCTGGGTCCTCTGCGGCCAGCTGCATGAACTGGTCACGCGCCTTGCTCAGTGCATCATGGCCGAGCCCGGCCTGGTCCTGCAGATATACGTCGAAACCGGTGGCGTTGCCCAACTCCATCACCGCAGGCGGCGCGAAGGCGAACACCATGGCATCGCGAAGACTGAAGAAGTACCCCTGGGCACGCTCAGCCAGCTCGAATACACCCTGCCCCGGCTCGGTCCGTTCTTCCCATGGCTTGAGCATAATGAAGGCCATGCCTGAACTCTGGCCGCGGCCCGCGAAGTTGAAGCCGGTAATGGTGAACACCGATTTGACCGTCTCGCTTTCCTCGGTCAGCAGATAATCCCGCATCTGTTCGACAACCTCCTGGGTGCGGCTCGCGGTCGAACCGGCAGGCGTCTGCACCTGGGCGAACAGCACACCCTGATCTTCCTCGGGAAGAAAGGCAGTGGGAATGCGGGTGAACATCCAGATCATGATGCCGACAATGAGCAGATACATCAGCAGATAGGGCGCCTTGCGCCGCAACACAGCTTTCACACCACGCTCGTAGCGCAGGGTGCCGCGCTCGAAGGTGCGGTTGAACCAGCCGAAGAAACCGCGTTTGCCCTCATGATCGCCGCTATGCGGTTTGAGGATGGTGGCGCACAGCGCTGGCGTGAAAATCAGCGCGACCAGGACCGAGAGCACCATGGCCGAGACGATGGTTATGGAGAACTGACGATAAATAACCCCGGTAGAGCCACCGAAAAACGCCATCGGCAACAGTACAGCGGAAAGCACCACGCCGATGCCTACCAGCGCGCCCTGGATCTGCCCCATCGACTTGCGCGTCGCCTCCCGCGCGGAAAGCCCCTCCTCGCGCATCACCCGCTCGACGTTCTCCACCACCACGATGGCATCGTCCACCAGCAGACCGATCGCCAGAATCATGGCGAACATGGTGAGCGTGTTGATGCTGTATCCAAACGTCAGCAGGATCGCGAAAGTGCCGAGGATCACCACTGGCACAGCCAGCGTCGGGATCAGCGTGGCCCGCAGGTTCTGCAGGAACAGGAACATCACCAGGAACACCAGTACGAAGGCTTCTATCAGCGTGTGGACTACGCCTTCGATGGAGGCCGAGATGACCGGTGTGGTGTCGTAGGGGTAAACCACCTCGACGCCAGGCGGGAAGAAAGGCTCCAGCTCGGAGATCGTCTGACGGACCGCTGTTGCGGTATCGAGCGCGTTGCCACCCGCCGCCAGGCGTATCCCCAAACCTGCTGCAGGCCGGCCGTTGTACTCGGCGCGAATTGCATAGCTTTCGGCGCCGAGCTCGACCTTGGCCACGTCACGCAGGCGCACCTGTGATCCATCGGCGTTAACCTTCAGCAAGATCTTCTCGAACTGCTCCGGCGTCTCCAGACGGGTCTTGCCAATGATCGTGGCGTTGAGCTGCTGGGTTTCCATCGCCGGCAAACCACCAAGCTGACCGGATGAAACCTGGACGTTCTGCTCCTGGATCGCAGACCGGACGTCCACTGCGGTCAGTTGGTACTGCTGCAGCTTGGCTGGGTCCAACCAGATCCGCATGGCGTACTGCGCGCCGAACACTTGGAAGTCTCCGACGCCAGGGGTACGCGAAATTGGATCCTGCACGTTAGCAACGATGTAGTTGGCCAAGTCAAAGTTGCTCTGCTGTCCGTCCTTGGACACCAGCGCCACCACCATCAGGAAGTTACGCGCCGACTTCGACACACGTATGCCCTGCTGCTGAACTGCTTGGGGCAGCAGCGGCGTGGCGAGCTGCAGTTTGTTCTGAACCTGCACCTGCGCGATATCAGGGTCGGTGCCCTGCTCGAACGTCACGTTGATCGTCATGCTGCCATCGGAGTTACTTTCCGATGAGATGTAACGCAGGCCATCGAGGCCATTGAGCTGCTGCTCGATGACCTGGACGACGGTGTCCTGAACCGTTCGCGCCGAAGCGCCCGGGTAGTTGACCGAAATCGACACGTTCGGCGGTGCGATGCTCGGGTACTGGTTGACTGGCAGCTTGAGGACTGCCAACGCTCCGGCAAGCATCAGCACCAGGGCAATCACCCAGGCAAAGATGGGCCGGTCGATGAAGAACTTGGACATGTCTGGTTATCCCTCTTGGCCAGCGGCGGCTGCGCCAGCCTGGCCATTGCTCTGCCCGGCCTGCTTGACGTTACCGGCTGGCTGCGCATTGACCTCGACACCTGGGCGAATGAACTGCAGCCCTTCGGTAATCACGCGATCACCTGGCTGCAAGCCTTCGCTCACCAGCCAGCGATTACCGACTGCACGCTCGGTCTTGATCTGACGCAGTTCGACCTTGTTGTCGGCGCCTACAACCATCGCCGTCGGCTCACCACGAGCGTCACGGGTAACGCCCTGTTGAGGCACCAGCAATGCCTGCTCTCGAACACCGGCTGGCAGGCGCGCGTGAACGAACATGCCAGGCAGCAGCTCCTTTTCCGGATTCGGAAACTTGGCGCGGATGGTGACCGAGCCCGTGCCTTCGTCCACCGACACTTCGGAAACTTCCAGCGTACCGTCATGCGGATATTCGGAGCCGTCCGGCAAGATCAGCCGGGCCTTGGCCCCGCTGTCGCCAGCCTGCTGCAGCCGACCGCTTTCCAGGTCGCGCCGCAGGGCAATCAAGTCCTGCACCGGCTGGGTCACATCGACATAGATCGGATCAAGCTGCTGGATGGTCGCCAACTCCTGCGCCTGGCCATTGCTGACCAACGCCCCTTCGGTCACCGCGGAGCGGCCTATACGCCCGGAGATGGGCGCAAGTACTTTGGTATAGCGAACATCGATTTTCGCCCGTTCCAGCTCGGCCTGGGCCTGCAGAGACGCAGCCCGGGCCTCATCATGGGCTTGCTGGCTCACGGCTTGCTCCTTGACCAGCAGCGCATAGCGATCAGACAGCGACTTGGCCGACGCCAGCCGCGCCTGAGCACTTTTCAGGGTGGCCTCGTATACGGCCGGATCGATCTGATAGAGCTGCTGGCCCTTCTTAACTTCGCTCCCTTCTGTGAACAGGCGCTTCTGAATGATGCCGCTGACCTGCGGCCGGACCTCGGCAACGCGGAAGGCTGTGGTTCGCCCCGGCAGCTCCGTTGTCAGTTCGAACGGCTCAGCTCCGAGTGTCACGATGCCAACCTGTGGGGCCGGCTTCCCCGCCGGCGCCGCCGCTTGTTCGTCCTGACAACCGCTGAGCAGTGCTACGGCGACGAAAAGTGGAATCAGAACAGCACTGGCTGGTTTGATCAGCATCGGGAGTGACCTCATTGAACAAATGGCCCTAGAGCAGAACAGCCTGGGCAGACTCGAATGGCAGAATGCGGCGAATATACTTACATGCAGTAGTGTTTGTAAACAGGCGATTGCGTCTCCGACGGGCTATCGCGCTGATACCGATGCTGCCAAGAACGCTGCAAAATGCCTGGACGCGGCCCTGACCACCGCACAAAAAGCAGAACGCCGGCTTACGCCGGCGCCCGGTGACTATTGTCGATTACTGGCGGATGCCTTCGACGGAGATGATCAGATCAACTGACTGCGAAGCCGGTCCAAGATCCATTTTGATATCGAAGTCTTTCAACTTGAGCGTCGTCGTGCCTTCAAAGCCTGCACGGTAGCCGCCCCATGGGTCCTTGCCTTCGCCGAGGAACTTGGCCGCGATGATCACCGGCTTAGTGACGCCGTTTAGGGTCAGATCGCCCGTGATATCTGCAGTACCGTCACCAGTCGGCTTGACCGAGGTGGACTCGAACGTCGCCGTTGGGTGCTCAGAGACATTCAGGAAATCCTCGCTGCGCAGATGCTTGTCACGCTCGGCATGGTTGGAAAAGACGCTGTCCGTCTCCAGCGTTACCTTCACGCTGCTTGCTTCAGGCTTCGTGGCATCGAAGCTGAAGCTGCCGTCGAACTCCCTGAAGGAGCCCCACAGCCAGCTATAACCCAGGTGGCTGATCTTGAAGTTAACGAAGGCGTGCTGGCCTTTGGTGTCGATCGCGTAGTCAGCGGCAAACGCCTGGCCAGCAAGCATCATCGAGCCCAGGGCCAGTGCAGCGAAGCTTTTCTTCAACATGGAGTACTCCTTTCGAGGTTTGTCAGGCATCGGCGCGTCCGAACATTCGCTTGAGCGTCGGATCGCGATCGATGAAATGGTGCTTCAGAGCCGCCAGGGCATGCAGACCGGAGAAAATCACCAGTCCCCAGGCGAGGTATTCGTGGATCAGTCCGGCTATGTCTTCCTGATCCGGAATCGAGGTGATCAGCGCAGGCACTTCGAACCAGCCGAACACGCTGATGCTGCGGCCGTCTGCCGTGGAAATCAGGTAGCCCGAAATCATCACTGCGAACAGCCCAAGGTAGAGCACGCCGTGACCCGCCTTGGTCGCCAACCGTGTCAATCGGCCGTGGCTAGCAAGTGGCGCTGGGCCGCTGCTAAGGAAGCGCCAGGTGACGCGCAGAATCATCAGGGCCAGCAAGAGCAAGCCGATACTTTTGTGGATGTCCGGCGCCGTGCGGTACCAGCTGCTGTAATAGGTCAGCCCGACCATCCAATAACCCAGCGCAAACAGGCCGACTACGGCAACCGCTACCAGCCAATGCATCGTGATGCTGACCAGACCGTAGTTAGTGGAAGAGTTTCGCCATTGCATTGCTAAGTCCCGAACTGATTAACGCGCTTAGCCTAACGGCTAACAGATCGAAATGAATCGCATTTTTTCGTTTCAAAATATCGGCCCGGTAGATAGGTCCGTTTTCGCTGAACGGACCACCGTGCGGTTTCTGCTAGGCTGCGCCGATGTCTATACCAAGGAGCAACGATGAGCCTGAATGACAGCTGGATGCAGCGTGACCTGTCCGTGCTCTGGCACCCCTGCACTCAGATGAAAGATCACGAGCAGCTTCCTCTGATTCCAATCCGGCGCGGCGAGGGCGTGTGGCTTGAGGATTTCGATGGGAAACGCTATCTGGACGCCGTCAGCTCCTGGTGGGTCAATGTATTCGGACACGCCAACCCGCGCATCAACCAACGCATCAAAGACCAGCTCGATCAGCTCGAACACGTCATGCTTGCCGGCTTCAGCCACCAGCCCGTGGTCGAACTGTCGGAGCGGCTGGTCAACATCACGCCTGCCGGGCTCGATCGGGTGTTCTACACCGATAATGGATCGACCGGCATTGAAGTCGCGCTGAAGATGAGCTTCCACTACTGGCGCAATATCGGACGCCCAGGCAAGCAGCGGTTCGTCACCCTGACCAACAGCTACCACGGCGAAACCGTTGCCGCCATGTCGGTAGGCGATGTGGCGCTGTTCACCGACACCTACAAGCCGCTCTTGCTGGACACGTTTAAGGTACCGAGCCCGGATTGCTACCTGCGTCCAGACGGCGTGAGCTGGGAAGAGCATTCGCGCACCATGTTCGCCCATATGGAGCAAACCCTGGCCGAGCACCATGACGACATTGCGGCAGTGATCGTCGAGCCCCTGATCCAGGGTGCAGGCGGCATGCGCATGTACCACCCGATCTACCTCAAGCTGCTGCGAGAGGCCTGTGACCGGTACGAGGTGCATCTCATCCATGATGAGATTGCGGTAGCCTTCGGCCGCACCGGCACCATGTTTGCCTGCGAGCAAGCCGGGATCACACCGGACTTCCTTTGTCTGTCAAAGGCATTGACCGGCGGCTACCTGCCCATGGCCGCTGTGCTGACCACCGACAAGCTGTACCAGGCGTTCTATGACGATTACTCGACCTTACGGGCCTTTCTTCATTCACACACCTATACCGGAAATCCCCTGGCCTGCGCGGCGGCGTTGGCCACCCTCGACATCTTCGAGCAGGACAACATCCTAGAGGCCAACAAAGTGTTGGCAGCCCGCATGGCCAAGGCCACTGCACACCTGAGCGATCACCCGAACGTGGCCGAGGTGCGCCAGACCGGCATGGCCGTTGCCATCGAGATGGTGCAGCACAAAGCCAGTAAAACTCCCTATCCCTGGCAAGAGCGCCGCGGCTTGAAGGTCTACCAGCACGCTCTGCAACGTGGCGCATTGTTACGCCCGCTGGGCAGCGTGGTGTACTTCCTGCCGCCCTATACCATCACCGAGGAACAAATCGACTTTCTTGCCGAGGTGGCTACCGAAGGCATCGATATTGCGACACGCGCGGCAATCAGCGTTGCTCTGGCACCGGGCGCGCCCAGCACATTCCACGATCCCGGCTAGCACCGACACAGGCTGAAGGCTTCAGGGTACACGGCCGACGCTATAAACTGCCGCCCCAACCTTCGACCGTAGCTTTCCGATGCGCATATCCCGACTCTTCATCGACACGCCTCTCTCACTTGGTACATGCGAGCTACCGGACGCTTCAGCGCATTACCTCAGCCGGGTTCTGCGACTGCCCGTCGGCGCTGGAGTGCAGCTGTTCGACGGCAGCGGCCAGGAGTTCTGCGGCGAACTGGTGGAGGTGAGCAAGAAGCATGTGAAGGTCCGACTGCATGAGCAGCGCCCTGGCTTGCCCGAATCAAAGCTGAAGATCCACCTGGGCCAAGGGCTGTCGCGCGGCGAGCGTATGGATTGGGCCATTCAGAAAGCGACCGAATTGGGCGCTGCGGAAATTACGCCAATCGTCAGCGAGCGCTGTGAAGTACGGTTGAATGACGAACGTGCCGATAAGCGCTTGGCGCACTGGCGCCAGATCGCCATAAGCGCATGCGAACAGTGTGGACGCTCGGTCGTTCCGACCATTCACCCACCAATGCCACTGCAGGATTGGCTGGGGCTGGACGCGGATCTGAAACTGGTCCTGCATCCGGTAGCTGAGCCGCTATCCTCGCATCGCCCACCGGCTACATTGGCGTTTCTCATTGGTCCCGAAGGCGGCTTGAATGACGCCGAGGTTGAACTGGCGCGCAATGCAGGGTTTCAACCGGCCCGCCTCGGGCCACGAGTATTGCGCACAGAAACCGCCCCAGTCGTGGCACTTAGCATCGCGCAGCAACTCTGGGGTGATTTCCAGCCTGACGCCTGAGTGGAAAAACGCGGCAGTCGATCTGGCGGCCGGCGGCACGACCGGCATGTCCCCATTTAGATCAGGCCGGCGTCCGCCAGTTTCTGCTCCAGCGCGATAAGGTCCGGTATGCGCGCCTGAGCATCGCCAAGGTTGACCGCATCCAACTCCAGAGGGGCCAACGGGACGTCCGAACGTGCCAAATTTGGGTCAACCTTGACCGAGCGCGGGATACCCTGAACCAGCAAAGCGATGAACTTCACATGATCACGCCCACCCAGGGCATTTAGCACGGCTACGCGCGAACCGGCCCCCGTGCTGGGTTGACCGTCCGATGCCGCCTCGAACGACAGCAGCGGCAATGTCAGGTCTCGCCACGACACCTGCCCAAGGAACCAGGGCGGGGTGCCTTGCGCCGACTGCGGAGCGCGATAAGGAATAAGCTCGGCTAACGCGACGTTTGGCACTAGCAACATTCGGTCGGCTAAGGGGACCAGAAGCCCGGTTAGGCTGGCAGAGGTATCCTGAGTGATAGCGGCTTGACTCATAGGTTATCCAGTTGCAATGCCGCAACGGGCTGGCTGGCCTGTTGCGCAAAATGATTGACCAAGGCCTGAGCCAGCTCGCGAGGGTCACCGCTGAGCGAGCTATAACCACCCTCGCGGAGGCTGTCGGGCATGCTCGAGCAGACGCAAGAGTCGGCTTGTTGGGTCCAGACCCTGCCGCCCTGACGTAAAACATAGGCGGCTGCGGCATTGCCATCGCTGCCCATGCCGCTGAATGCGATAACACCGCAACGATCACCGAACTGCTGAGCCAGATTAAGCATCATCTGATCGATGGACGGACTATAGGGCTCGGGCCAGCTTCGCCCATGGAGCAGCATGGCGCCATCCTTGCCGAACCCCATCTCCTCGCTGATAGGCGCCACGACCACCTCTCCGCAACGTATCGAGTCGTTTGCACGACTTTGATTAACGCTCCACTGACTGTGTCGCCCCACCGCTTGCGATAGGGCCGATTCGAAGCTTTCCTCGATATGCTGGGCGTAGACGAAGCCAACCGGCAGCCCTACCGGCAGCGCATCAAGAAAAGCCTTTACCGCCTCTGGCCCACCCAGCGATGCCGCCAGTAGCCATACTTCGCGGGCAGGTTCCCCGGCGATCGAATCAGCCGCAGCCAGCAGCGTGCCGGGCAACGCCAGGCGGGTGGCACGTTCCGCTTCTCCACGCAACCCCTCAAGACGTGGGCCCACAACTCGAGAAGGGTCGCCAACCAACCGCTTCAGCTTGCCAAACATGCGCCGTTCCCAGCGCGGATAATGTTCGGAGTGGCGCTCCGGCGCGTGCCCCTCGCCAAACAAAACCGGACAGCTGTCCCGCTCGAGCAAGGCATTGACCAGCGGCGAATCTTCCGTCTGCGCCAGATCGACCAGCCACAGGTCGGCTTGCGCTGCCACCAGGTCTGATTCTTCAATCCGTGCCGGGTCGCAGTTGAGCACGACGTTGTAACCATTGGCGCTCAAGGCCTGCTGCAACACATGGCGCTGCAACGAAGTGTCTGCGATCACTCCGATGCGGGCGGGGCTGACTTCACTCATGACGCGGAACCAATTTCTGGATTGTCTCGAGTAGCAGCGATTCCTGATAAGGCTTTCCAAGGTACTCGTTCACACCGATGGCCATGGCCCTATCCCTGTGCTTTTCGCCGGTTCGCGAGGTAATCATGATGATGGGCAGATCCTTCAGATGCTCATCGTGGCGCACCAGCGTCGCTACTTCGAAACCGTCCATCCGCGGCATCTCGATATCCAGCAGGATGATGTCCGGCTTGCGCTCCTGCAGCTGCGTGATTGCGTCGACACCATCCTTGGCCGTCAGCACGTTCATTCCGTTCCGCTCGAGGAGGCGGCTGGTGACCTTGCGCACAGTCACCGAATCGTCAACGACCATCACCAGCGTTGGCCGATCAACTTCAATATCGGCCGGCTCGTCTTCGCCAAGCAGGCGCAATGGTTGCTGCTGGGTGAGCAGATGCGCATGCAGAACACGGATGGTCGCGAGCAGATCGAGGATCACCACGACTCGGCCATCGCCGAGGATGGTCGCACCGGAAATACCTGGAACAGTGGCAAATTGCGGCCCCAAGCCCTTCACCACAATTTCTCGCGAACCAGCGAGGCTATCGACCTGTACCGCCACACTGTGGTCATTCGAACGCACCAGGATTACCGGCAACGGCAGGCTTTGCCCGACCAGCTTTGGCCGCTGACCGTTGTTCAGCAGCTCGCCTAAGTAGCGCAACTCATAGGTCTGTCCCGCATACTCGAAGCGCGATGCACCTGGCTGGTAATAGGCTTCGAGTTCGTAAGGCGACACACGCACGATACCTTCGATCGTGTTCAGCGGAATCGCATAAAGGTCCTCGCCGGAATACACCATCAGAGCCCGATTGACCGACACAGTGAATGGCAGGCGGATCAGGAAGCGTGTCCCTTTGCCAAGCGTAGACTCGATACTCATGGAGCCCCCGAGCTGCTTGACCTCGGAATGCACCACATCCATGCCGACACCACGCCCGGATATCTGCGTCACTTGCTCGGCGGTCGAGAAACCGGCCTCGAGAATGAACTGCAGCACGTCATGGTCCGACAGTTCGATGCCGGGCTGCATCAAGCCGCGCTCGATCGCCTTGCGGCGAACGGCTTCAAGGTTGATGCCTGCACCGTCATCGCTCAAGGCCAGCACGATATCCCCGCCTTCACGGCTCAGGTCCAGGCGAATGTTGCCCTGCTCGGGCTTACCTGCTGCGACACGCTTGGCGCCGACCTCAATACCGTGGTCAACCGCGTTGCGCAGCATATGCTCCAATGGCGCAACGATGCGCTCGAGTACGCTGCGGTCCATCTCACCTGTCGCATTGCCCACCTGGAACTCGACCTGCTTGCCTAGCTCGCCAGCCACCTGACGAACGATCCGGCGCAAACGAGGCACCAGCCGATCGAAGGGAACCATGCGGGTGCGCATGAGGCCTTCCTGCAGCTCCGTGTTGACCCGCGCCTGCTGCAGCAGCAAGGTTTCCGCGTCGCGATTACGCGCGGCCAGGGTTTCCTTTAGATCCAGCAGGTCCGATGCCGACTCGAACAGTGCGCGTGACAGCTGCTGCAACTGCGAATGCCGGTCCATTTCCAGCGGATCGAAGTCGTCGTAGCCTGCACGCTCGGCCTCAGCCTGATAGCGGCTAAGGATCTGCGCCTGGGTTTCGGTGTCCAACCGTCGCAACTGATCGCGAACCCGCTCGATAGTGGCTTCCATCTCTCCCAAGGTGAAGCCAACGTCGCTGACCTGCTGCTCAACCCGACCGCGGAAAATTGATGTTTCGCCCGCCAGGTTGACCAATCCCTCCAAAAGGTCCGCAGGCACCTTGACCAGTTCCTGCGGTGCGCGGCGTGAAGCAGCATCCAGTGCAGCCTGTTCGGCGCGGCGGATGAATGGCAGAACCTTAGCCGGCGAGGTGCTGATCGGAGCCTGAGCACTGGCGGCCACAATAGGCGTTTCGAGCACGATGACGGACGAGCTTGTGTGCTCCGCCTGCGTATTTTCCTGCGGCTGTGAGTCTGTCTCTGGATCGGGCTCAGTTATCAGCCGCGAGCGCATCGACTCGACCTCTTTGAGCAATGCGTCATAGCTGCCCTGCACGTCCAGAAACAGGCTGTCAGTCCATGGACCGCCTTGCAGTTGCGCCTCGCTCAGACGCTGCTCCAGGTCATGCGCCATGTCGCCTAGCCGAACTTGAGCCGCCAGCCGCGCACCGCCTTTCAGGGTGTGGAGCACCCGCATCATGTCGGCCAGAGGCGCGACGCTATCACCTGTGGCTTCCCAGCGCCCGAGAGCGGACTCCATTTCCTCCAGCAGCTCGTCCGCTTCTTCGACGAAAATATCGAGAATCTCGGCTTCGGCAGCGTCTTGGGCGGCATCCTGCGCTGCCTTCAACGCAACGCTGCTGGGCATGCTCAATTGCTCTTCAGGGTTCGCCCGAAAACGCTGAATGGTTGCGATCAGGTCTTGTCCGTCCGGCAGCTCACGGAAAGCGCGCACGGCATCGAGCATCGCCGCGAGGCGGTCATGGCATGTTTGCAAGAGGGCGAACAAGGCTGGACTGGCGCGGTAATGACCGGCACACAGCCCCTCGTAGAGGTACTCCAATTCGTGGGCCAGATCACCGATCTCGCGTATGTCCGCCATCCGCGCACCGCCTTTCAGGGTGTGCAGATCCCGTTGCAACGCTTCGATCTCAAAACTATTGTCAACATCATCGATCCAACGTTGAAGCGATGCTCCGGCGCGCTCGATGATGTCAAAGCCTTCCTCTAGAAAGATCTCTACCAGCTCTGGATCGCGGTTTTCCCAGCTGCCTGCTCTTGCCTTGCCTGACTCGGTCGCCGAAGTCGGCTCCGGCGATTCGGCCGGTTTCGGCTCTTCGGGCAGCTCTACGATGACCTGGTCCACTGGCTGGACCAACGTTTCAAACGGGAGGGCGTCGCCCGATGCACGTTCGACCTCAGGTTCATTGGTGTCCGCATTATGCTCGAGCATGGAATCATCGGGCCCATGCGCAGCTTCCAGTTGCTCTGAGTCAGCAGCAGCGGACTCAGCCCTCTGCGGGTCCTCGTCGCCCATTTGCATTTCGTCGTCGGCCGAAACAGCCGGATCGAAGCTCGGTGCGATCCCTTGCCGATAAGCGCGAATATGCTCGATTAGCCGCGCAGCGGGGTCCATTGGCTTGTGCGCCTGGAGCTGCTCAAGTTGAATAGCCAGCTGATCGTGGCTGCGTAGGAGCAGCGTGGCTAGATCATCCGTATGCACGTAGCGACCGTCTGAAAGCCCTTCATAGAGGGTTTCGAGCTCATGCGCGAGATCGCCAATCGGCCGAATCTCAGCCATCCGCGCGCCGCCTTTGAGGGTATGCAGGTCACGCAACAAGGCCGATAACGCCAACTGATTGGCTGGGTCACCCAGCCAGCGTTCCAGCGCGCCGCCAGCGCTTTCCAGCAGATCGACCGCTTCGTCAAGAAAGATCTCGACCATTTCCTCGTCTAGCTCGTCCTGGCCCAAAGGCTCGGCGAGCCAGGCTTCGGCTTCGGCTTCGGCTTCGGCTTCGGCTTCGGCTTCGGCTTCGGCTTCGGCTTGAGGCTGCGTGGCACCGTTCACTGAGTCAAACGTAGCAGACGGCGCCATGGCGCTTTCTTCGCCCGGCTGCTCAAAAGTGAGCGGATCAATCGCTTCGGCCAGCAACTGTTGAAGCCGGGCCACCAGCTCCGGCTGTCCGGTCACCTGCAGACCGGCCGCCACCTGATCCATCATGCCAACCAGCGCCTCGTGAGCCTGTTCAACGTCATCGAAGAACCGTGCGCTGACTGCGAGACGACCTTCCTGCACAACCGCATACAGGTCGAGTAACACCTGACACAGCGTGTCGATTTGCGGAAGCTCGGCCATCTGAGCGCCGAGACCAAGCGTCGTCAACTCTTCCAACAACGCCGTTAGCTCCTGCCGCTCGGCAGGATGCTCGCGCCAGCTCTGCAAAAGCGCTTCGGCGTCGAGCAGGATGTTCATGCCCTCGGAGAGAAACATCGCAATCATGCCTGGATCGCGTGGCTCACCCTGTTCTGTATCACCACGCTCGCCAGCGTCCGCCAGCCGTGCCTGATGCAGCGCATGCACGCTGGCTATGAAATCTTCTGCTCCCTCGATCGTTGCCAGTGGCTCACGCTCAAGATTGTCCAGCCCTCGCCTGAGCAGCTGCTCTGCGGTATGTAACAGTTCGGCCTCGGCCAGATCCATCTGTATCAGGTTGGCCTTGAATTCCTTGACCATTCTTTCCAATGGTGTGGCGATCTCTGCCATCGGAAGGATTCCGGCCATGTGCGCGCTCCCCTTGAGGGTATGTAGCGCACGCTGTAAAGGGTCGGTAACTGGTTGCGGCAGGCGTTGCGCGCAATCGGCGAGAAAGTCGACGAGCGTTGCAAGATGCGCTTCTGCCTCGTTGCGGAATATCTCCAGCAACTGCGGATCCAGCACTTCATCAATCACCTCTTCCTGGGCCGGCTGGTCAATCGCAACTCCGCCCTGAGGGTCAGGTTCAGGTGACTCCCCTTTGGCCAAGGCGTGAGCGTTGGCAGCCAACCGATCGACATCGTCGCGCTGGCGTTGTGCCTTCGCTGCAAACTCTTCGACCAGGGTTGGCATCAGAGCCACTACGTCACGTACCAGTTGCTTGACCGGCTCGCCTACGTCAATGCTGCGATCAAGGACCCGATTGAGCAGGTTTTCGACAGACCAGGCGAGTTCGCCAATGATCAACGCACGGACCATGCGCCCGCTGCCCTTGAGTGTATGGAAGGCGCGCCGCACCTCGCCGAGGGCCTCCTTGTCAGAGGGATCTTCACACCAACGCGGCAGGTATTCGGTGATGGTTTCGAGAACCTCAGCGGCTTCCTCGATGAACACTTCGAGCAAGTCATCGTCGACTGCCTCCTCACCTTCAGGCGGAGGCAGAAGGCTCGGCGGAACATCCCGAGCAGGGGGATTGACCGAGACGACAGGCGTAGCCATGACGTCCTCCATGGTCAGAGCCGGCTCGTCAGAAGCCGAATGAACCATGGGGCCGGGCAGCACGACTTCAGGCATATCGAGCGCAGCCATCTCGGCTTCGCTCCACTCCAGCTCGTAGCCCGGCGAATCATCGGCAGGCTGTCCTTCGGCAGCGTGCGACGCATCGTCCACCTGCAAAGGCTCCAACTCGGTCAGTTCGAGAGTTTCGCCTGGCCAATCGAACGACTCGGTTTCCGCCAAAACATCGACGCCCAATGCTCCTTGGTTGGCCAGCTCGGTATCAACACTCGGGTGCTGCTCAGAAGGCGGTAAATCTGATCGTATCGAGGCCTGGTCTTGCATTTCGGCAGCCGGCTCGGGGGCCTCCGCGGGCTCGGAAGGCAGCACTTCGATGTCATCGAGCGGATCTGACGGCTCGACGCTCACCTCAGGGCTGGCTTCTCCCAACGCGCTAGAAGGCTGCTCACTGAGCGGATAGCCCAACGCCTGCAGACTCTCTTCAGCGACATCCAGAATCAGGTCGCCCTGCGAGCCGCAGTCTTCGCTGAGACGCTCGAGGTAGTACTCGACGCTGGTTATTGCGTCAGCCAGCGTATCCAGACTTTGCCAATCCGGGATCGCCTGCTTCGCGAGCAATTGCTCCTGAATGTAGCGGTTACAGGCATCCAGCAAGGCGGCAGCGCGGGCAAGGGGAACCATTGCGAGCCCGCCACGGGATTGGGTCAGCAACTCCGGAACACGTGCCAGATGTTGATGATTCCATTGGGAGGCGATGAATTCGATAATCGCGTCTTTTGCCTGTTCCAGCCCCGTACGTGCCTCTCGGATAACCAGGCGGTGGATCTGGCCGACGTCCGTGGTTGGGAGGTGACTCTCCTCGCCTCGATGCTCGGCTGCGGTGCCCCCAACCATGCCAGCGAGCGTCGCCTCGACGTACAGCAGGGCGCCTGCGACATCCATCAAAGCAGCGTCGTCAGGCTGCTGCTGCCCATTGGCCAAGGCTTCGACCAGGCTGATCTGCTCTAAAATGATCTTACGTGGTTGACCGAAACCGAGCACGGCTAGCGTATCGGCAATCTGCTTGAGCGGCGGCTGCAACGCGCCAAGCTCAGTGAGTCCCAGGCGGTCGCTGCGTACAAAGAGGTCCAGGCTGTCCTTGACCCGAACCAGCTCCTCACACAGCGCGGCCACAACCGACCGCATGGCGCCGCGGTCCGGTCCGGCCAGCTGAGCCCGCTCTTGGTCGACTAGCGTGCTGTCGGGCAATGCGTCATCCAGACTGTACTCAGCTTTCAAGGCCTGGATGCGGGGCGACTGAGCCGGCGCCTTGGCGATGTAGAACAGCAGATTCTTGGTCAGCTCGTCCGGAGCGGCCTGGTTGATGCCCTCTGCGCCCTGAGCGACCAGACGCTTCAGCTCTTTGTCTACCTGCCGTAACAGGTTCCGAACCGTGGTGCCATTAGCAACAGCGCCACTGGCGAGCCCCTCAACCACGCCGGATGCGATCTGCCACAGCGCACCCAACGGCGCATCCTTACAGAGCATTTCCAGACGCGCGAAGACTCGCGCCATGTAGCTTAGGTTGGTAGGTAGATCCTGGTTGCGAATGACCCCAACCAACGCGACCTGCAACATCTGCCGTAGTTTTCGCAGCAAACTTGGCAGATCCTCGGTCTGTCGCTGCGCCAAAAACTCGCCCGACAGGGCCGGCGCCCGCGCGGACATGTTTGGCGAAAACAGGCTGGTTTCCGATAACAGCTTCTCGCCACGCGCCGCCCGAAGATCGTTAAGCAGCGGCAGCACGACCATGGGTAGATCGCGCCGAGCACTCTGGATACGATCCAGATAAACCGGCATCTGCAGAATCGCCTGCATGAGCACTTCAAGCGCTTCGGTCTGGCTGGCGACGCTTTCATCCAACAGCGCACGGGCAAGCTGCTCCATTTCCTCGGCAAGCAGTGCAGCGCCATAAAACTCAACCATCTGCAAAGTGCCAAGCACCTGATGCACGTAGGTCAGACAGAAGCGCATCCGCGTCGAGTCTTGCGGGTTTTCGACGAACGCTTCCAAGGCCTGCCGTGCCTGCTTCAGCGTTTCGGCAATTTCGCCTTTCACCCACTCCAGGGCGACATAATCGTGCCGATCACCCATAGCGACTCCGCTCATAAACATTTCCGGGTAAAGGCCAAAACCTGACTATCAGCCACCGGAACCAGCTCCGGGTGCTGCCAACCGACAACCTCGCCCGCACCAATAACCAGCAATCCTCCCGGCGCCAGGCGCTCGACAAGACGATTGAGGATTTCGCGGCGGCGCCAGCGGCGGAAGTAAATCAACAGGTTCTGACAAAAAATGACGTCCACATCGGACATTGGCGCACCGGCCAGCTCCAGCACGTTAAGTCGGGCAAAGCACACCCTTGCTGCCAGGCTAGGCACTACTTGGAAACGATCACCCGCCAGTGGTTGGAAATACCGCTCGCGTAGGTCGGGGTCCAGCTGCTCGAGCCGACGAAGACCGTAAAGGCCCTCGCGCGAACGGCTTAACGCGCTGAGACTGATATCGGTTCCTATCACACCAAACTGTGTTTTGCCGCCGGCGCACTTGAGCGCCTCTGCGGTACAAATCGCCAACGAGTATGTTTCCTCGCCGCTTGCGCAACCAACGCTCCACAGCGACCAGGGCTGAGCAGCGCTTCGCGACTCGACACGCCCCTTTATGTAATCGGAAAGCACTGCAAACGACGGCGGGTGACGGAAAAAGCGAGTCTCCTGTACCGTCAGACGATCCATGAGGGTGGACCATTCCACAGCCCCGCGGGGGCCGTCAGTGACCTGACGGAAATAACTCGCGTAGTCCTGCGCCCCGACTTCGCGCATTCGGCTGCTCAGATTGGTCTGAAGAAAGGCCCGACGCTGCTCGGTCACGACCATACCGGAGCGCTCTTCGAGCAGGGCCTGCCAGTCATTGAATTCCGCCGCCGACATATCAGCCAAGGGTCTCAGTGACCAATCAACACCTGGCTGCATGCCCTGCCCCTTATCCATGAACTTCCACAGCGGGCCATTTCAGGCCGCCGCGTTCTCCAATTCAGGCCTGATCCTGCGCTTCCGGCAGGGTAAAGCCGGATACCGAATGCCGCATTTCATTGGCCATCTTGGCGAGGTTACCAATGCTCCTAGCAGTAGCGGTGGTGCCCGAGGAGGTTTGCGAGGTAATTTCCTGAATGACGTTCATGGTGTTGGAAATATGACCAGCCGACGACGCCTGCTGGCGGGCCGCGTTGGAAATGTTCTGGATAAGCGCCGCGAGGCTCTTGGATACCTTTTCGATTTCCTCCAGAGCAACCCCGGCGTCCTGGGCCAGACGGGCACCTCGAACCACTTCGGATGTAGTCTGCTCCATCGAGATAACCGCTTCGTTCGTGTCGGTCTGAATCGTTTTCACCAGGGCTTCGATCTGCTTTGTTGCAGCAGAGGATCGCTCCGCAAGGCGTTGTACTTCGTCCGCAACTACCGCGAAGCCTCGACCGGCATCACCTGCCATGGAGGCCTGAATCGCAGCGTTCAACGCAAGGATGTTTGTCTGGTCGGCGATGTCGTTAATCAAACTAACGATATCCCCGATCTCCTGCGAGGACTCGCCGAGACGCTTGATTCGCTTGGAGGTGTCCTGAATCTGCTCCCGAATGTTATCCATGCCGGTGATGGTGTTATGCACCACCTCGTTGCCCTTGTTTGCGATCGCTACCGAGCGCTCGGCTACCGCCGAGGATTCGGCGGCGTTGGCCGATACCTGGTCAATCGACACCGCCATTTCGTTGATCGCCGCCGATGCACCGGCAATTTCCTGAGCCTGATGCTCGGATGCCTCGGCCAGATGCATTGCAGTCGCCTGGGTTTCCTGGGCCGCACCAGAGACCTGTACGGCGGTCTGGTTGATCGTTTCAACCAGGTCTCGCAACTGGTCAATGGAATAGTTGATCGAGTCGGCGATGGCGCCGGTGAAGTCTTCGGTAACCGTGGCAGCTACCGTCAGGTCACCGTCAGCCAGATCGCCGATTTCGTCGAGCAGACGCAAAATCGCTGTCTGGTTACGCTCGTTCTTTTCCGCGGTTTCGCTCAACCGACGACGTGTAACCTGGACCATAACCAGGCCGATCAACAGAATTGAAGCCAGTGCCAATGCACCAAGGACATAGCCAGCCAGTGTATTGACGTAACGGGCTTCGGCACGACTTTGAAGCCCTTGGGTCAGTTCGGACGTTTTGTCGAGCAGGGTCTGCGAGACTTCGAAAATACTGTTCGATGACTCACGCACCTGGAACAGTTCCGGTGAAGTTTCCAGGATTTCATCCACTGATCCGGACACGAACTGGAACAGCTCAGAGGTTGCCGCCAGCCGATCCAATGCTTCGACGTCGCTCACCCGGGTGATCCCCATGGCTTCGTTGCCTTCGAGCATGGCGCTGAGAACACGACCGAACAGGCTGGCGTCACGACCAAACATATCTGCAGCCTGCACTGAGTCCTGGTCGCCGGAAAGTACCTTGTTGACCGAGCCCAGAATACGTTCCGCGAGCAGCGACTGACGCTGCGCTACGGAAACCTGAGCGGCAGGGGCACCACTTTCGAGAAGGATGTCCACGACCTCCTCATACTCGACCTGAAGCTGGGGGATGGTTTCGGCCAGGGTCGCAGCAACCTGGTGCAAGGACAGTACGGTTTGTTCGCTGGCAAGGATCGCGTCAGTGTTTTGCCGCAGCGTATCCCAATCCTGCTGCACTGCCGCCACCTCAGACTGAAGCGACTCCGGCACCGCTGGCAGCCCAATGCGCTCATCACCGACGGAGAGATAGCTCCAACGCTCGCTGAAGTCATTGCGAGCATCTTTCAGCGAGTCGAATGCTTCGGCAGTACCAGTGGCCGCCTCAACCGCGTTCTTCGCAATACGCTGGGAGAGAACTCGCAGCTCACCTGCGTGTCCAACATATTCGTTATCGTAGTCGGCCTGTGTATTGATGTACGCGAAGTTCACGAACAGCAGCACCATCGACACGATCAGGAGGATAAACAGGCCAGCAATCAACGTATTGCTACGTACACCTGCCAACAATGCATTCGCGTTCATTTTTTTCATTTTTTCCGGCCCCCGCCTGGACCACCCGTACGTTTCCTTCCAAGAACCAAAAGGCCGGCATCAGCCGACCCCACCTAAATCAATACGCCACGTCCAGGAATTTCTGGTGCGCGGCAAGCGCGTGCGGACTGAAGACCAGCCAGGGCTGCTCACGCTGAAAAACACCATGAATGAATGGTTGAATCGATGCCTCAACAGGAGGCAGCTGTTCGGAAAAAGCATCTACCGGAAAATGCTGCATGCCGAACACTTCATCGACCGTCAATCCCGCAAACACTTCCTGATGGTCCACCACCAGCACGCGCCGCTGCTTGCGTAGCGGCGATAACTCCAGTCCTAAATAGCCGCACAGATCCATGATAGGCAAAAGCCTGCCGCGGACGTTGGCAACCCCTTTCACCCAGGCTTTCACTCCGGGGAGCAGGGTATAGCGCGGCTCGTGGAGTATTTCGCCAACCTCCCCCATCGGGGCAACGAACAGTCGGCCACCCATCCGGAAACCTATACCGGCCCATGTCTGGACAGCTTCTTGCTGCGACGGCAGTCCGGCAGCCAAAGCCCTACAACGGCTGTCGATCTCCAAGAGTCGCTGAAAAGGCGAAGGCGTATCCGACATGCTGGCAACTTCCTTTGTCCGAGTCCCGAAATCGTCGATTAACCGGCAAGTACGGCGCTCAGGGTCTTCAGCAGTGTCGCTTCGTCCACAGGCTTGGTTAGGTAATCCTTGGCACCTTGACGCTTGCCCCAGACCTTATCGGTTTCCTGATCCTTGGTGGTCACAATGATCACCGGAATGTGACTGGTTTCAGCATCTTTGGTCAGTTGGCGAGTTGCCTGAAAACCGTTCAGGCCGGGCATTACGATATCCATCAAAACCGCGTCCGGTTTCTCCTGGCGCGCAAGCGCTACGCCATCGGCACCGTTTTCGGCCTTGAGCACGACGTGTCCATGCTTTTCCAGCATGGCTGTCAGCTTGTACATCTCGGTCGGCGAGTCATCAACAATCAGAACGCGAGCCATGGTTTCTCCGTAGGAAAGGCTTCAGCGGCACACAGGGCCGGACTTCAGGATACTTGCTCAACCGGTGAAAAATCCGGCACATGGGCCTTGATAGCACCGAGCAACTCTTCTTTGCTGAACGGTTTGGTGAGGTACTGGTCCGACCCCACGATCCGCCCCTTGGCCTTGTCAAACAAACCATCCTTCGAGGACAGCATGATCACCGGCGTGGACTTGAAAGAACTGTTGTTCTTGATCAGCGCGCAAGTCTGATAACCATCAAGCCTGGGCATCATGATATCGACGAAGATGATGCGCGGGTGACTATCCGCAATCTTGGCAAGCGCATCGAAGCCATCCACCGCCGTGATCACATCACAACCTACTTTCTTCAGCAGGGTTTCAGCAGTGCGACGAATCGTTTTCGAATCGTCGATCACCATGACCTTCAAGCCCTCGGAGTGCTGTTCCATTTCGCCCTACCATCGCCTCGGTGAGTCGTAGTTTATCGTTATGTCAGTGCGCCGGAGGCCCTGTCATCGATGGGCTGCACCCAATCGCCGGACCTTTTTAGCACACTCCTCAAATGCAAGCTATCTGCCGCCGGAGCAGCGGGATTTTCCTTGACCCAGCGCACAACCGCGGCCAATCTGCGTCGGTATTTCAAGCCTCTGCAGCCCCTGCTGCCACTCGTTGGAGACCACCACATGACTGTTCGCGTCGGGATCATCATGGACCCAATCGCGCAGATCGCATTCAAGAAAGACAGCTCCCTGGCCATGCTGCTGGCAGCCCAGGACCGCGGCTGGACGATCTATTACATGGAACAGCGCGATCTTTACCAGCTTGCCGGCGAGGCGCGGGCCCGCATGCGCCCGATCCAGGTCTTCAACGACCCCCAACGCTGGTACGAAACAGGGGAAGAGGTCGACGGCGCTCTTGCCGATCTCAATGTCATCCTGATGCGCAAGGACCCGCCCTTTAATAGCGAGTATGTCTATGCCACCTACCTGCTGGAGCTTGCCGAGCAGGCCGGCACGCTGGTGGTGAATAGTCCGCAGAGCCTGCGCGATTGCAACGAGAAATTCTTTGCCACCCAGTTTCCGCAATGCACCCCACCAACCCTTGTCAGTCGGCGGTCCGACATTCTGCGGGAGTTCGCTCGCGAGCAGCGTGACATCATTCTCAAACCGCTGGATGAAATGGGTGGCGCATCGATTTTCCGCCACCGCGAAGGCGACCCGAACCTTTCCGTGATTCTCGAAGTACTGACCGAGCATGGTAGTCGCCAGATTATGGCGCAGCGTTACATACCGGCCATCAATGAGGGCGACAAGCGCATCCTGATGATTGACGGCGAGCCGGTGCCCTATTGCCTAGCGCGCATTCCGGCAGCGGGCGAAACACGGGGCAATCTTGCTGCCGGCGGACGCGGCGTCGCCCAGCCACTTTCTGAGCGCGATAAGGAGATCGCCGCGATTGTCGGGCCAGAGTTGCGCAAACGCGGGCTGCTTTTCGTCGGACTGGACGTGATCGGTGATTTCCTTACCGAGATCAACATTACCAGCCCGACCTGCATTCGTGAGATCGACAATGCGTTCGATACCCGCATCGGCGAGCGCCTGATGGACGCTATCGCTGCAAAATTGAGCAGACCCAACGTTTAGTGACAAGGCGGTTGGCCTAGCCGACCGCCTCTCCACCGAACGCCCCCTGTGTTTGGGGCGACCCATCGTCACGCCGACCCATCGAAGCTGCCGCCTGGTTCATAGACTTTTACGGTCACGCTGGGCAGACTGCGCGCACTTCAAGCCGACTGAAATGCGATGAACGCCGCTACACGCCAACCCTCTCTTACCCCTACCGGTGTCCGTCCGGCAGACCGTCTCGGCTTTACGATATTTCTCGCAGCCGCGCTTCATGGTGCCCTCATTCTAGGGCTCGGGTTCACGCTCTCCGAACCAAAGCAGACCAGCAAATCGCTGGAAATCACCTTGTCCACGTTTAAAAGCGAAGACAAGCCAAAGGAAGCAGATTTCCTGGCTCAGGACAATCAGCAAGGCAGCGGCACGCTGGAGCATAAGGCCTCGCCGAAAACGACCGAGCAAGCGCCGTTCCAGGACACTCAGGTGCGCAAGGTCTCGCCCGCTTCGTCGCCACCGCCTAGCAGCCCTAGCGAGGCGCCTAAGACAGCTGTAGCAACCCGCGCACCGCAGCCGGACAAGACACCGGCAAAACCACAAAAGAACAAGCCGCAGCCACAGGCGCAGCCGGCTCCCGTCTATGACAGTTCGCAGCTCAGCGCGGAAATCGCCAGCCTTGAAGCCGAACTCGCCCAACAGGTCGAGCAATACGCCAAGCGGCCTCGCGTCAGTCGTCAGAACAGCGCAGCCACCATGCGCGACATCAGCGCTTGGTACCGGGACGAATGGCGCAAGAAAGTCGAACGCATCGGCAATCTGAACTACCCCGACGAGGCGCGCCGTCAACGTATCTACGGCAGCCTGCGCATGCTGGTGGTCGTTGACCGAAACGGTGCGGTTCAGGAGCTTCGAGTACTCGAATCTTCAGGCCAGCCGATGCTCGACCAGGCCGCTATGCGCATAGTCAGGCTTGCCGCACCTTTTGCCCCTTTTTCCGGTGAGCTGGCGCAGAACTTCGATCAGGTCGAGATCATCAGAACCTGGCGGTTCGAGCGTGGCGACCGTCTGTCAAGCCGCTGAAAAGAGACGTTCGCGCCGCGTCGGGCACGTATCTAGCGCGGCTGCTTCACGGCCCAGCCCGTAACGCTTAAGCTAGCCCCCATGAACGCGACCTCGCCCAGCTACCTCAAGCATCACTTTCTGATCGCCATGCCGCATATGGCGGACCCCAATTTTGCCCAGACCTTGATCTATCTGGTGGAGCACAACCGGGACGGCGCGATGGGGCTGATTGTCAATCGCCCGAGCGGATTGAACCTGGCGGATATCCTTGAGCAACTCCGCCCGGATCAGCCAGGCGATGTCAGCAGCCAACATCTGACGATTTTTTCGGGCGGCCCGGTTCAGACCGATCGAGGTTTCGTGCTGCATCCGGCCGACGCCCAGTTTCAGGCAACGCTCGCTCTGGGTCCGCTCGGAGTGACCACGTCCCAGGACGTTCTCTTCGCCATCGCCGACGGCTACGGCCCCAAGCAGCATTTGATTGCCCTCGGCTATGCGGGCTGGGAACCTGGCCAACTGGAAGCGGAGCTGGCCGAGAACGCCTGGCTCAGCTGCCAGGCGCAGCCAGAGATTCTTTTCGACCTGCCCTATGATCAGCGTTTGACTGCCGCTGCCGCATCGCTAGGGGTCGACCTTAGATTGCTCAGCAGCCAGGTCGGCCACGCATGAGCACGCTGCGTCTACTGCTCGGCTTCGACTACGGCACCAAGCAGATCGGCGTCGCCGTTGGACAGGCAATTACCGGTCAGGCACGCGAGCTCTGCGTGCTCAAGGCGCAAAATGGCGTACCCGACTGGTCACAAATCGAGGCACTGCTGCGTGAGTGGCAACCGGATGCACTAGTGGTCGGGCTGCCTTTAAACATGGACGGCAGTGCCAGTGAGATGAGCGCTCGTGCTGAGAAGTTTGCCCGCCGCCTCAATGGTCGCTTCAACCTGCCAGTGCATACCCATGACGAGCGCCTCACGACATACGAAGCCAAAGGCGAGCGCCTGCGCGGCGGCCAGAGCGGCGGTTACCGTGAACGCCCTGTCGATGCGCTGGCCGCCGCTCTTTTACTCGAAGGCTGGCTGAGTGCCCAGCAAACCGCCTGAAGCGGTCCCAGGAGAAATCATGACCCTGCCCAACCCCGACCAGCTGCTCCCGGAAATGGCTTTCGCTCTGGACCGACACCTGAACAGCCGCGCCGTCAGCGAACCTCGCTTCATCGGCATCCGCACCGGCGGCGTCTGGGTCGCCCAGGCGCTGCTTGAACGGCGGAACAAGAACGAGGCGCTGGGGATTCTGGATGTCTCCTTCTACCGCGACGATTTCACCCAGAACGGTCTGCATCCCCAGGTCCGCCCCTCGGAGCTGCCTTTCGAAATCGAAGGGCAACACCTGGTACTGGTCGATGATGTACTGATGAGCGGTCGCACCATTCGCGCCGCGCTCAACGAGCTGTTCGATTATGGTCGACCCGCCAGCGTCAGCCTGGTATGCCTGCTCGACCTCAACGCCCGCGAGCTGCCAATCCGGCCAGACGTAGTTGGCGCGACACTCTCACTGGCTCCTGACCAACGGGTGAAATTGCTTGGCCCGACCCCGCTAACGCTCGAGCTCCAGACCCTCGCCTCCGCCAATTGAGACCCTCGCGATGACGCCAACCGACGCCAAGCGCCCACTCCAGCTGAACGACCATGGACAGTTGCGCCATTTTCTCTCGCTGGATGGGCTACCCCGCGCGCTACTTACCGAAATCCTCGACACCGCCGACTCGTTCCTCGAGGTCGGCGCCAGAGCAGTGAAGAAAGTCCCGCTGTTGCGAGGCAAAACCGTTTGCAACGTATTCTTCGAAAACTCCACACGCACTCGCACTACATTCGAGCTGGCGGCCAAGCGGCTGTCGGCGGACGTGATCACCCTGAACGTCTCGACCTCATCGACCAGTAAGGGCGAAACACTTACCGATACCCTGCGCAACCTCGAGGCGATGGCCGCCGACATGTTCGTCGTCCGTCACGCGGATTCCGGCGCTGCGCACTTCATCGCAGAACACGTCTGCCCGGATGTAGCGGTCATAAACGGCGGCGATGGGCGCCATGCGCACCCGACCCAGGGCATGCTCGACATGCTCACCATTCGCCGGCATAAGGGCGACTTCGAAAAGCTCTCAGTGGCCATCGTCGGCGACATCCTGCATTCGCGGGTAGCCCGCTCCAATATGCTCGCGCTGAAAACACTGGGCTGCCCGGACATTCGTGTCATCGGCCCGAAGACGCTGCTACCCGTCGGCCTGGAGCAGTATGGCGTGAGCGTCTACCACGACATGAACGAAGGCCTGCGCGACGTCGACGTGGTGATCATGCTGCGCCTGCAACGTGAACGCATGCAGGGCGGGCTGCTGCCCAGCGAAGGCGAGTTCTATCGGCTCTATGGACTCACAATCCAGCGTATGGGGTTGGCCAAGCCGGACGCCATCGTCATGCATCCCGGCCCGATCAACCGTGGCGTCGAGATCGAGTCCGCAGTGGCGGATGGTGCCCAGTCGGTCATTCTCAACCAGGTCACCTATGGCATCGCGATTCGAATGGCGGTGCTGTCCATGGCGATGAGCGGACAGACCGCACAACGCCAACTTGAACAGGAATATGCAGCCGAGGAGCAGAATTGATGCCTACCCACATCCTCGGTGCTCGCCTGATCGACCCGGCCAGCGGGCGCGACGAAGTCACTGATATTTATTGCCAGGACGGCAAGATTGCTGCGTTCGGCCAAGCCCCAGCAGGCTTCAATGCCGCCCAGACCTTTGACGCACGAGGCCTGGTCGCAGCGCCTGGCCTGGTCGACCTATCGGTAGCACTTCGTGAGCCTGGCTTCAGCCGCAAGGGCAGCATCGCCAGCGAAACGCTCGCGGCAACCGCCGGCGGCATCACCAGCCTGTGCTGCCCACCGCAGACCAAGCCAGTACTGGACACTGCTGCAGTAGCTGAACTGATCCTCGATCGCGCCCGCGAGTCCGGTCATGCCAAGGTCTTTCCGGTCGGCGCGTTGACACGCAATCTGGCCGGCGAGCAGCTGTCGGAACTGGTCGCGCTACGAGACGCGGGCTGCGTCGCCTTCGGCAACGGCCTGGCCAACTTCACCAGCAATCGCAACCTGGGCCGAGCACTGGAATACGCAGCCACATTTGACCTCACGGTCGTCATCCATTCACAGGACAGCGATCTGGCCGAGGGTGGACTGGCCCACGAAGGCCCAGCGGCAGCCTTTCTCGGCCTGGCCGGAATTCCCGAAACAGCGGAAACCATTGCCCTGGCGCGTAACCTGCTGCTGGTGGAGCAAGCCGGTGTGCGCGCGCACTTCAGCCAACTCACCACCGCCCGCGGCGCGCAGATGATTGCCGATGCGCAGGCTCGCGGACTGCCAGTCACCGCTGATGTGGCGATGTATCAACTGATCCTCACCGACGAAGCGCTGCACGGCTTTTCCAGTCTCTACCATGTACAGCCGCCTCTGCGCAGTGCCGCTGACCGTGAAGGCCTTCGCCAGGCGGTCAAGAGTGGCGTCATCTCGGTGATCTCGAGCCACCATCAACCGCATGAAGCCGACGCCAAGCAGGCCCCTTTCGGCGAGACCGAGGCGGGCATGAGCAGCGCCGAAATTCTCCTGCCTCTCGCCCTGACGCTGGTCGAAGATGGCCTGCTGGATCTACCGACCCTGCTGGCTCGCCTGAGCAGCGGCCCGGCCACGGCGCTGCGGCTGCCAGCCGGCCGGCTGTCGATTGGCGGAGCCGCAGATTTGGTCCTTTTCGACCCGAACAGTTCGACCCTGGCCGGCGAGCGCTGGCACTCGAAAGGCCGGAATTGCCCGTTCATCGGGCATTGCCTGCCCGGGGCGGTGCGCTACACCCTGGTTGACGGACGAGTCGCCTTCCTCGGCTAGATCTATTGCCCAGCCGTTCGCAGCCGAGCAGAACTGCGAACGGTCAGCGCACGATCAACGATCAATGCGTTTTTCCATATTCTGCATCGACACCTGGCTATTGAGCGTCCAGAAGTCATAAAGAATGCCGATGAAAAACAGCCCACCCGTGCAAAGATAGATCAGCCCGGTAATCCACTTGCCCTGGTACATCCGGTGCACGCCGAATACACCCAGGAATGTCAGCAGAATCCAGGCGACGGTGTAGTCGATCGGGCCAGGCTGGAAGCGCAGGTCGGCTTCACGATCCATCGACGGGATCAGAAACAGGTCGATGATCCAACCGACGAAAAACAACCCGAGCGTGAAGAACCAGATGGTGCCGGTGATCGGCTTGCCGTAGTAGAAGCGGTGCGATCCTAGAAAGCCGAAAATCCACAGGAGATAGCCAATCAGGGTGCTATGGGTGTTTTGACGCATCTGAGCCTCGCTGTCCGATAGTGGAATTTCTTGAGCTTATCTGATTACCGCTCGATTGCAGCGCCTGCCGAGCGGACATCATTCAACTGAGCCACCATGATACTGTATATACAACCAGCGTCATGGTGATTGTTATGCAGTTGATCGAGAAGCTCAGCGTCCTGGCCGACGCCGCCAAATACGACGTGTCTTGTGCCAGCAGCGGTGCGCCCAAACGCAGCTCGAAGGGACGCAGTGGGCTCGGCGCCACGGATGGCATGGGTATTTGTCACAGCTTTACCCCAGATGGTCGCTGTGTGGCGCTGCTGAAAATCCTGTTGACCAACTTTTGCCTGTACGACTGCCAATATTGTGTCAACCGGCGTTCCAGCGATGTTCCGCGCGCACGCTTCACCCCAGAAGAAGTGGTGACGCTGACACTGGACTTCTACCGCCGCAACTGCATCAGCGGCCTGTTTCTCAGCTCAGGGATTATCCGCTCGGCTGACTACACCATGGAGCAGCTCAATCGCGTGGCCAAGCTGCTACGCGAAGAGCACGAGTTTCGCGGTTACATTCATCTGAAGACGATTCCAGATGCCGACCCGCAACTCATTGCAGAGGCGGGGCGTTACGCCGACCGCCTCAGCGTCAACATCGAACTTCCGACCGAGGCCAGCCTGATTCGCCTGGCGCCTGAAAAACAGGTAGTGACCATCAAGCAGGCGATGCACGCCATTCATGAGGGTGAGACCGAAGCGAAAGCGGAAAAGCGAGCGCCACGCTTCGCACCGGCAGGTCAGAGTACGCAGATGATCGTCGGCGCGGACGCCACCGATGACAGCACCATTCTGCATACCGCCCAATCACTGTATGGCGACTTCAGACTGCGCCGCGTCTATTACTCGGCATTCAGCCCCATTCCGCACAGTCCGAAGACAGTACCCTTCGAAGCACCGCCGCTGCTGCGCGAGCATCGCCTATACCAGGCCGACTTCCTGATGCGCAGCTATGGCTTCAAGGCCGGTGAATTGTTGACGGGCCCGGGCAACCTGCCGCTGGACATCGATCCGAAGCTGGCGTGGGCACTGTCCAATCGCGAGCATTTCCCGGTTGATCTGAATAGCGCCGAACCTGCATTGATCGCGCGCATCCCCGGCATCGGCATTCTCAGCGCCAAACGGCTGGTCGCCCTACGCCGGCAGAAGCGAATCCGCTTCGAAGATCTGACCCGCCTTCGCTGCTCGCTGGAAAAAGCCAAGCCCTTCGTCATCACTCAGGATTACAGGCCCAGCCTGGCCTACCGAGAATCGTCCGCCTTGCGCCAGCAGCTCAGCGAAGGCCCGGTGCAGATGGGGCTCTGGTAATGCTTCAGGTTCGTTTCGACGGTCGTTTCGATGGCTGGCGCGAGGCGGCTCGCGATTTGCTCCTCCGTGGAATCGCCCCGCATCACGTGGAATGGCTTGCTGGCGACGAGGCGGGTGGCTTGTTCGGCGGCCACGTTGCACCGGAGCCGATCGAGCCCAGCTCGCCGGTACGCATCCCTCGGCAGTTGCTCGCCGAACTGGAAACTGCGGCGCGCTTTCGAACAGCTGACCGCTGGAGCCTGCTGTACCGCATCCTTTGGCGAGTCGCGAAGGGCGACCAGACGGCCAGGCTGGTTGGCGATGTCGACGGCAGCGAACTGCACGCGCGAATCAAGACAATCCGCCGCGAAATGCACCATCTGCACGCCTTTCTCCGGTTCAGCCCGATTACGTGCCCGAGCGGCCCCGACTACGCGGCCTGGTTCGAGCCGGCGCACGACATCCTGACCAGCGCCGCGCCGCACTTCGCCGAGCGGATGGGCCTGCATTCGTGGTTGATCGCGACACCGGATGATGCAGTGTTGTGGGACGGGGACGTCATGCACTACGCCAGTCCCTGTCCGGCCATCTGGCGCCAGTTGGCACAGACCGCCCAGGAGTCTGGCGCTGAGTTGTGGAAGACCTATTACGAAAGCACGTTCAACCCGTCGCGGCTCAACCGCGACGTGCTGCAGAACAATCTGCCGGTGCGCTTCTGGAAAAATCTGCCGGAAGGGCCGCTGATCCCGCAACTGATGAGCCGTGCCCGGGCTGGAGCGCAACGTGACGGCCAGGCAGAGCGCGTCGCCACCCGTCCGGGCAAGCGCATCGAACGGCCCGGGCAGGCATGATCAGCGGAAGCTGCGACCCGTATCGTCGTCGCTGACTTCCAGCGTAAGCCCCTGAGATACGCTGGTGAGATGTTCACCGTCGGTTTCCGAACCAAGCTTGATCATCAGCCGTAGATCGTTGGAGGAGTCGGCATGCGCCAGGGCGTCTTCGTAAGTGATTTCGCCTTGCACGTAGAGGCTGTACAGCGCCTGGTCGAAGGTCTGCATGCCTAGGTCGGTGGAGCGTTTCATCAGCGATTTGAGCTCGTGAACCTCTCCTTTACGGATCAGATCAGCCGCCAGGGGAGTATTGATCAGCACTTCGATTACCGCGCGACGGCCTTTGCCATCGGGCGTCGGGATCAGCTGCTGAGCGACGATGGCTTTGAGGTTCAGCGACAGATCCATCCAGACCTGCTGCTGCCGATCAGCCGGGAAGAAGTTGATGATTCGGTCCAGCGCCTGGTTAGCGTTGTTGGCGTGCAGGGTCGCCAGACAAAGGTGGCCGGTTTCGGCGAATGCAACGGCGTAGTCCATGGTTTCCCGTGTCCGCACTTCACCGATCAGGATCACATCCGGCGCCTGGCGCAGGGTGTTTTTCAGCGCTACATCGAAGGAGTCGGTATCGATCCCAACTTCACGCTGGGTAACGATGCAGCTCTGATGCTGGTGAATGAACTCAATCGGATCTTCGATCGAGATGATATGGCCGCTGGAGTTCTTGTTGCGGTAGCCGATCATCGCAGCCAACGAGGTCGATTTGCCGGTACCGGTCGCACCGACGAACAGCACCAGCCCCCGCTTGGTCATTGCCAGCTTTTTCAGCACTTCGGGAAGTTTCAGGTCTTCCAGCGTTGGTATGTTGGTCTCGATACGGCGCAATACCATGCCCGCGAGGTTGCGCTGATAGAAGGCGCTGACCCGAAAACGACCAATGCCGCGCGCGCTGATGGCGAAGTTGCATTCGTGGTTTTCCGTGAACTCGCGACGCTGCTGCTCATTCATCACCGCGTGAACCGTTTCGCGGGTCATTTCCGGTGACATCGGCGTCTTGTTGACTGGCAGGATCTTGCCGTTGACCTTCATTGACGGCGGCACGCCAGCGGTAATGAACAGGTCGGAACCGCCTTTTTCCACCATCAGGCGCAACAGTTTCTCGAATTCCATCGTCGTTCTCGTAGTCCGGCGTAGCCGCGCTATAGCAAAGCGAAGAACCAGGCTTAGCGCCAGGCCCCGGTAGGTTTAGAAGTTTTCCGGCTGTTTGGCTTTTTCTTTGGCACTGTCACGCGAGACCAGCCCCTTGGCGAGCAGCCCTTTGAGGCAGGAATCGAGCGTTTGCATGCCCAGCGAGCCGCCGGTCTGGATGGACGAGTACATCTGCGCCACCTTGTCCTCGCGGATCAGGTTACGGATCGCAGGGGTGCCGATCATGATCTCGTGCGCCGCCACCCGACCGCCACCGACCTTTTTCAACAGGGTCTGGGAAATCACAGCCTGCAGAGATTCGGACAGCATCGAGCGGACCATCGACTTCTCTTCAGCCGGGAACACGTCTACGACCCGGTCGATGGTCTTGGCCGCCGAGGTGGTGTGCAAGGTGCCAAACACCAGGTGGCCGGTTTCCGCGGCAGTCAGCGCCAGGCGGATGGTCTCCAAGTCGCGCATTTCGCCGACGAGAATGATGTCCGGGTCTTCACGCAGCGCCGAACGCAGTGCTTCGGAGAAGCCGAGCGTGTCTCGATGCACTTCACGCTGGTTGACCAGGCACTTCTTCGATTCATGAACGAATTCGATCGGGTCCTCGATGGTGAGGATGTGGTGGTACTTAGTGCTGTTCAGGTAGTCCAGCATCGCCGCCAGGGTGGTCGACTTGCCCGAACCGGTCGGCCCGGTGACCAGCACCAGCCCGCGCGGTACGTCGGTAATCTTGCGGAAGACCTCGCCCATGCCGAGGTCTTCCATGGTCAGCACCTTGGACGGAATGGTCCGGAATACTGCACCAGCGCCGCGGTTCTGGTTGAAGGCGTTGACCCGGAAACGCGCCACGCCCGGTACTTCGAACGAGAAATCGGTCTCGAGGAACTCTTCGAAATCCTTGCGCTGCTTGTCGTTCATGATGTCGTAGATCAGCGCGTGTACCTGCTTGTGGTCCATCGCTGGGAGGTTGATCCGGCGCACGTCGCCATCAACGCGGATCATCGGCGGCAAGCCGGAAGACAGGTGCAAATCCGACGCACCCTGCTTGGCACTGAAGGCCAGCAGCTCTGTGATATCCATGGGACTCCCCAATTACAAGCAAGCAGGTAGAATGCCGCGCAGACCCTAAGGTGGCAGGCGCAGGTAATGTCCACGATAGCGACGAATATTGCAAAGGTCGGAACGCGCATCCGTGAGGCGGCGCAAGCTGCAGGGCGTGATCCCGACGGAGTGCTCCTACTTGCGGTGAGCAAGACCCAACCGACCGAGGCCATCCGTGAAGCCAGCGAAGCAGGCCTTCGCGATTTCGGTGAAAACTATCTACAGGAAGCGCTGGAGAAACAGGCCAAACTCGCCGACCTGCCATTGGTCTGGCATTTCATTGGCCCCATCCAGTCGAACAAGACCAAGCTGATCGCCGAGCATTTCGACTGGGTGCACTCGGTGGACCGCTTGAAAATCGCCCAACGTCTTTCGGATCAGCGTCCCGAGCACCTGGCTCCGTTGAACCTCTGCCTGCAGGTCAACGTCAGCGGTGAGGCCAGCAAGTCCGGCTGCGAGCCGCAAGATGTTCACGAACTGGCTCAGGCCATCTCCGCATTGCCCCGTCTGCGTCTACGCGGCCTGATGGCGATCCCCGAACCGACCGACGACCCAGCCGAGCAGCGCGCTGCCTTCGCCCGCCTGCGCAAGCTACAAACCGAACTTCGGTTGAACCTGGACACTCTTTCCATGGGCATGAGCCAGGACCTCGAAGCTGCCATCGCCGAAGGGGCAACCTGGGTTCGGATCGGCACTGCCCTGTTCGGTGCCCGCGCTTATCCTTCGAAAGCAGCCGCAGACGCCCCACCGCATGAATAAAAGGAACCGTACTTTGAGCACTCCCCGTATCGCCTTCATCGGCGGCGGCAACATGGCCGCGAGCCTAATCGGCGGCCTACGCGCCCAGGGCACTGCCGCCTCCGCGATTTGTGCCAGTGATCCCGGCGCCGATAAACGCAGCGAACTCGAAGCAGCCCATGGCATCGACGCTTTTGCCGACAACGTCCAGGCCATCGCAGGCGCAGACGTAGTCGTACTGGCGGTTAAGCCGCAGGTGATGCAAGCAGTCTGCCGTGATCTGGCCGCAAGCCTCCAAGCGAATCAGTTGGTTGTCTCGATCGCAGCGGGTATCGATTGCGCCAGTCTGCAGGCGTGGTTAGGTGAACAAACGCCGCGCGCGATCGTGCGCTGCATGCCTAATACCCCGTCCTTGCTGCGCCAGGGTGTGAGCGGGTTGTTCGCCAACGATCAAGTGACCGACACGCAAAAACAGCAGGCCGAACAACTGCTTTCAGCGGTTGGGCTGGCGCTCTGGCTGGACAAGGAATCGCTGATTGATGCGGTGACAGCTGTGTCGGGCAGTGGCCCGGCGTATTTCTTCCTGATGATCGAAGCCATGACCGCGGCGGGTGAGCGAATGGGCTTGCCACGTGACACCGCGGCACAACTGACCATGCACACCGCTTTGGGCGCCGCGCGAATGGCCTGCGAAAGCGATGCCGGAGCCTCTGAACTGCGACGCCGCGTCACCTCGCCGAACGGAACCACCGAAGCGGCGATCAAAGCCTTCCAGGCGGGCGGTTTCGAAAGCCTGGTCGAGCAAGCGATGGCTGCAGCCGCACGACGCTCGGCCGAACTCGCTGAACAATTGGGCAACTAAGGAGCCTTCATGTCGCAACTCTCGCAAGCCCTGATCCTGATCGTTCAAACGCTAGGCAGCCTGTACCTGCTGATCGTCTTGCTACGATTCATCCTGCAGCTGGTCCGGGCAGACTTCTACAACCCACTGAGCCAGTTCATCGTTCGCGCCACGCATCCGTTGCTTAAGCCATTGCGCCGCGTAATTCCCAGCATCGGCGGACTCGACCTGTCGTCATTGGTATTGGCGATCATCGTCCAGGTCCTGCTAATGGCCGCTATCCTGATGATCGCGTTCGGCACCATCGGCAATCCGCTGCAGCTACTGGTCTGGGCGATCATTGGCGTGACCGGGCTGTTCATCAACATCTTTTTCTATGCGCTGATCATCAGCGTGATCCTGTCTTGGGTCGCACCTGGCAGCCACAACCCCGGCGCCCAATTGATCAGCCAGATTTGCGAACCGGCGCTCGCACCGTTCCGCCGCCTGCTGCCGAACCTGGGAGGGCTGGATATCTCGCCGATTTTTGCATTTCTGGCAATAAAATTGATCGACATGCTGGTCATCAACAACCTGGCGATGATGACGCATATGCCCAACATCCTGCGTTCGCTCATCTAAAACCGAAACCGCCCATAGCCTCGTGTAGCCTTTTGGGCGGTGGTTCACAAAAGGCTCGATTGACCCGTACCCGGCGGCAGGGATAATCGCCCCCTACGCCATCAGGAAGCACACCACGCTCATGGAACGACTCGACCGGCAGGTGGATGCCTATGTCTCCTGGAAACGCGACCTGATCCGCGAAATCACGCGTTATCGCAGCTGGCTGGCGCACAACCGACTGAACTCCGATGTGGTTGAAGCCAGACTGGACCGCGCACTCAAACTGTTGCGCACTGACCACATCACCCTTGCGTTTGTCGGCGAGTTTTCCCGCGGCAAGACGGAGCTGATCAACAGCCTGTTTTTTGCTGGCTACGGCCAACGCATCCTGCCATCGCGGGCCGGTCGCACCACCATGTGCCCGACTGAGCTGTTCTTCGATCCACGTGCGGAACGTTCCTACATTCGCCTGCTGCCGATCGAGTCCCGCTTGGAAGACACCAGCATCGCGCAGCTCAAACGCACCCCGCACCTTTGGACCAACATTGCACTGGATCCCGCTAACCCTGACGCCATGGTCGAAGCGTTCGGCCAGGTTGCCTCTACCCGGTCGCTGCCCGTGGAGCAAGCCATTCAGCTGGGCTTCCATCCCGACGCACTGGAGGCGTCCGATGCCGACGGGGAAGTGATGGTGCCGGCCTGGCGACACGCCATGGTCAACTTCGATCATCCGCTGCTACGCCAAGGCCTGCGCATCCTCGACACGCCCGGCCTCAATGCCCTCGGCAGCGAGCCAGAGCTCACCCTGTCGATGCTGCCTAACGCCCAGGCGGTGATTTTCCTGCTGTCTGCAGATGCCGGGGTGACGGCAAGCGACATGGGCATCTGGCAACAGCACATTCGCCAACTCGACGACGGTGGACAAAACCGCTTGTTCGCGGTGCTTAACAAGATCGATGTCCTGTGGGACGACGTATCCGGTGACGCCTTCGTCAGTGAGGCGATCCAACGGATGCAGGCCGCTACGGCGCAACAGCTGGGCATTGCCATCAAAGATGTGCTTCCACTCTCAGCAAAGCAGGCCCTGCTGGCGAAAATTCGCGGCGACGAGGACCTGCTCAAACGCAGTCAACTGATTGAGCTGGAGCACCTGCTCTGTGAGCGTATCCTCGCCCAGAAGGAGCGCCTGCTTGAGCAACAGGTCGTGCGCCAGGTGCTCGCGCTGCTGCAAAACAGCCAGCACATCCTGACCCAGCGACTGGCCAAGGTGCGCGAGCAATGCGAACTGCTCGACAGCCATCGCCAAGACAGCGGCCAGATGCTCATGGAGCTGACAGCCCGTACCCGCCATGACCATAACCAGCACCATAAGCGTTTGCTGCAGTTAAAAACCAACCAGCGATTACTGCAACGCCAGGGCGAGCTTCTGCGTTCGACGGTGCGCCCAGAACGGCTCGAGGAGCACCTTGCCCGACTGCGTCGCAGCCTCACAGGTAGCCTGACCACACTGGGTATCAACCTGAGCATCGTGCATTTCTTCCGCTCCGTAGAGCAGGATCTCGGTGCGCTTGAGCACGAGGCGGCATTGGCAAACAAGATGGTCTCGGCCATCTACCGGCGCCATAACGACGAAAACCCGCTGCACGGGGTAGACGCCCCGCTGTTCCGCCTAGCGAGGTACCAGAACGAACTTAAAGGCCTGCAAGGCAAGGCCGACCAGTTTCGCCTGCAGCTAAAGACCCTGCTCACCGAGCAGCGCACCTTGACCCGACGTTTCTTCGCCACCCTTGTACAAGAGGTGGTCACCATGCATCAACGGTTGCGCCAGGAAGCCGAGCATTGGGCCAACGAAGCGCTGCTTCCACTGATGCAGCATTCGTTGGAACACAAGCAGCAGCTGGAAGCGCATATGCTGCGCCTCAAGAGCTTGGCGCAGGATAGTCAGCAAAGCAGCCAGCGCGGCCGCTTGCTGACACGTTACAGCCTGGAGCTGGAACAACAACTGGCCCAGGCCAGCGAAATGCTGCGACTGCTGCGAAAACCCGCGCCGATCCGCCGCCAGGGCAAAGTCGTCAGTCTCACCAGCGCCAGCATCGGCTGACACAGACGTTGCGATTGAGGATGAATTGAGGCGCGCTAACCTTTAGACTTTGCCGCCTTCTTCCAGTACGAGCCAGGGTCGATGCCCACAGCTATTCCAGCCGATTCCGTTGGTCTGGTGAGTCCGAAGGTCGCGCATTTCGCCGAGCCGCTGGCACTCGCCTGCGGCCGCACGCTGAACGCTTACCAGCTAATATACGAAACCTACGGCGAGCTGAACGCCTCGTGCAGCAATGCCGTGCTCATCTGCCACGCACTTTCAGGCCATCATCATGCGGCCGGCTTCCATGACGCCGAAGACCGCAAGCCCGGCTGGTGGGATAGCTGCATCGGCCCGGGCAAAGCCATCGATACGAACCGCTTCTTTGTGGTCAGCCTGAATAACCTCGGCGGCTGCAATGGCTCGACCGGCCCCAGCAGCACCAATCCAGCAACGGGCAAGCCTTATGGCGCGGATTTCCCGGTCGTCACCGTGGAAGACTGGGTCAACAGCCAGGCACGCCTGGCTGACATGCTGGGCATCGAGCAGTGGGCCGCAGTGGTGGGCGGCAGCCTCGGTGGCATGCAGGCCATGCAATGGACCATGAGTTACCCGGAGCGCGTCCGCCATTGTGTGGCGATCGCCTCGGCACCCAAGCTGTCAGCCCAGAACATTGCGTTCAACGAGGTAGCGCGCCAGGCCATCCTGTCGGACCCGGAGTTTCACGGCGGGCATTTTCAAGAGAAGGGTGTAATCCCCAAGCGGGGCCTGATGTTGGCGCGGATGGTCGGGCACATCACCTACCTGTCCGACGACGCCATGGGCACCAAATTCGGCCGTGGGCTCAAGAGCGAAAAGCTGAATTACGATTTCAACAGCGTCGAATTCCAAGTCGAAAGCTACCTTCGCTACCAGGGCGAAGAGTTCTCCGGCCGCTTCGATGCCAATACCTACCTGCTGATGACCAAGGCGCTGGATTACTTCGACCCGGCGGCGACGCACGACGATGATCTGGCCAAGGCACTGTCCACGGCGAAAGCGGACTTCTGCGTTATATCGTTCACAACCGACTGGCGCTTCTCCCCGGAGCGCTCGCACGAAATCGTCGACGCGCTGATGGCGGCGGGCAAGAACGTTTGTTATCTGGAGATCGACGCCCCTCAAGGCCACGACGCCTTCCTGATTCCGATCCCTCGATATCTACAGGCCTTTCGCGGTTACATGAACCGCATCGCCGTATAAGGAACCTATATGCGCGCCGACCTGGAAATCATCCAAGAGTGGATACCGGCGGGAAGCCGCGTGCTCGACCTGGGCTGCGGTAACGGTGACTTGCTGGCCTGGCTGCGGGACAACAAACAGGTGAGCGGCTATGGTCTGGAAATCGATCCAGACAACATTGCCGCCTGCGTCGAAAAAGGCGTCAACGTCATCGAGCAGGACCTCGACAAGGGCCTCGGCAACTTCGCCAGTGACAGTTTCGACATGGTGGTTATGACCCAGGCACTGCAAGCGGTCCACTACCCGGACAAGCTGCTCAAGGAGATGCTGCGGGTCGGACGCGAGTGCATCATCACCTTTCCCAATTTCGGTCACTGGCGCTGCCGTTGGTACCTGGCCAGCAAAGGCCGCATGCCGGTGTCGGATTTCTTGCCTTACACCTGGTACAACACGCCGAACATTCACTTCTGCACATTCGAGGATTTCGAGCGGTTGTCCCACGAACTTGGCGCCCGGGTGCTCGAGCGCCTAGCCGTGGACCGCCATCACAAGCACGGTGTGGCGAGCCGCTTGTGGCCTAATCTGATTGGTGAAATTGGTATCTATCGTGTCACCGGAGCCGTCCGCTGACCGCTCATTGCTGGAGGTAATCCATGAGATCTCGTTTGATATGCCTGCTCGCCCTGCTCTTTGCGCTGCCCGCCGTAGCTGAGCGCAAACACAGTGTCGGCGAATACGACGTGCACTACATCGCGTTCAATTCCGGCTTCCTGCAGCCTGACATCGCTGCCGCTGCCGGCCTCGTGCGCAGCAAGACTCAAGGCGTGGTCAACCTCTCGGTGCTCAAGTCCGGCAAACCGACGGCAGCTCAGGTCAGTGGCACGGTGAAGAACCTGCTTGGGCAGGATTACTCACTGAGTTTCAAGCAATTGAAAGAAGGAGAGCAGGCCATCTACTACCTGGCTCAGTTCCCCTTCGACTCGCAAGAAACCCTGCGTTTTAACCTGAGCGTGCAGCCTGCCGGCGCCCCGGCGATCAATTTCGACTTCAGCCAAGAATTCTTCCCGGACGAATGATGCCCTTCAAAGAACTGGTGCTGGCCAGCCACAACGCCGGCAAGCTAAAGGAACTGCAGGCCATGCTGGGCGACGCCGTACGCGTACGTTCGATTGGCGAATTCAGCGACATCGAACCGGAGGAAACCGGGCTTTCCTTTGTCGAGAACGCCATCCTCAAGGCACGCAGTGCAGCGCGTATATCCGGCTTGCCTGCGCTGGCCGACGACTCGGGGCTGGCGGTTGATCACCTGGGTGGTGCGCCGGGCATCTACTCGGCGCGCTACGCAGGCGGCCAGGGCGACGCGGCGAACAATGCCAAACTGCTCGACGCCCTGAAGGATGTGCCGGACGCCGAGCGTGGCGCTCAGTTCGTCTGCGCGCTGGCATTACTGCGGCATGCCGACGATCCGCTGCCGATTCTCTGCGAAGGACTGTGGCAGGGCCGCATTCTGCACAGCGCTCAGGGGGAGCATGGCTTCGGTTACGACCCTCTTTTCTGGGTACCGGAACGTGACTGTTCCAGCGCTGAGCTGGCACCGAAGGACAAGAACCAGCTCAGCCACCGCGCGCGCGCCATGGCCCTGCTCAAGCAGCGCCTGGGGACCGCATGACCGCAGCCCCCAACGGCGGCGCTCCGGAACCGCCTGCGGTATCGCGCCTGGAACTGCCGCCGCTGGCGGCTTACGTTCACATCCCCTGGTGCGTGCGCAAATGCCCGTACTGCGATTTCAACTCCCATGCTGCTGGGGCCTCGCTGCCAGAAAACGCCTATGTCGACGCGCTACTGGAGGACCTGGATGCCGATCAGGAGCAGATACAAAGCCGCAAGCTGACGTCGATCTTTTTCGGTGGCGGCACGCCGAGCCTGTTCTCCGCCAGTGCGCTGGAACGAATCCTCGAAGGCATGCGGCAGCGGGTCGGGTTCGCCGATGACATCGAGATCACCCTGGAAGCCAACCCTGGCACGTTCGAACAGGCGAAATTCCGCGACTACCGCAACCTCGGCATCAACCGTTTATCGATTGGCGTGCAAAGCTTCCAGCCCGCCAAGCTGAAGGCCCTTGGCCGCATCCACGATGGTGACGAAGCGATTCGGGCCGCCGATATGGCGCGCGCGGCGGGCTTCGATAATTTCAACCTCGACCTGATGCATGGTCTGCCTGAGCAGAGCCTGGAAGACGCGCTGAGTGATCTGCGCATCGCCATTGCCCAGCAACCGACGCACCTATCTTGGTATCAGCTCACGGTCGAGCCGAACACCGAGTTCTGGAGCAAACCACCCCAGCTGCCGGAAGACGAGACCCTGTGGGACATTCAGGAAGCCGGACAGGCGTTGCTCGCCGCGCACGGCTATGGCCAATACGAAACCTCGGCTTATGCTCAACCCGGCAGGCAGGCGCGACACAACCTCAATTACTGGACCTTCGGCGACTTCCTTGGACTGGGCGCGGGTGCCCACGGCAAGTGGACCGCACCGAATGGCGAGATCCGCCGGCACTGGAAGACCCGCCTGCCGAAAGACTACCTCGACCCGGCGAAACGCTTCCGCGCGGGCCACAAGCAACTCGCGCGGAACGAATTGCCCTTCGAATTCCTAATGAACGTGCTGCGCCTCACCGACGGCGTCCCATCATTGTTGTTCACTCAGCGCACCGGTCTCTCGTTGGACTTGCTGGCCGACGGACGACGGGACGCGGAACCACGCGGTTTGCTTGAACCCGACCCGCAGCGGCTGGTTGCGACCCCCAAAGGCCAGCTTTTTCTCAATGACCTGCTGCAACTCTTCCTGCCTTAAGGACCCTGCATGGATCTCGTACTCGACCTCATCGCCACCCTGTCGCGCTGGAGCCGCCACCACCTGTTCGATATTTCCCTGGCGATCATGGCGACCCTGTTTGTCCTGTTCGGCCCGGCATTGAACGCCTGGGTGCAGAAGAACATCGGCGGGCTCAATTTCGTCCTTCGCACCCTGGCGTTCGTGGTCTTCTGTGCATTGGTCTACGGACTTGGCATCATCTATCTCAGCCCCTGGCTGGCCAAGGGGTTGGCGCAATTCAACAACTACACCCTGGCGCCGGTACTTCTGCTCGTGCTGTTCATCATCGGCGTGGTCGCTGACCGAAACTGAACTGAACTAGTCTTCTCGCAAAAAACGGTCGAGGTCCACAGGCTCGCCGGGCATTCCGTGCAGCTGGTCGCGCAGATCCTCGAACATTGGATCGTAATCCGCGTGAAATGCGAACAGCACATCCGTGTGCAGGTGCAAACCGCGCTTGCGCAAGCATTGACGGATGCGCTGCAGGAAATTGAAAGCCACGTCGCGGTGCATTTCAAACCGTTCCTCAATCGGCGTCTGATCGACCTCCCCATGAAGGTGGAACGAGGCCCATTCTGGCTTTTGCTGCGGCCCTTCGACGTGGTATTCGAGTATCAAGTGATACCCGGGAAAGCCGTCCGATGGCAATCGGCTGACTTCCACATGACCTGGTCTGAACACGACATCCCCCTTCATTCGATTCTTGACGCGCAACAGCTCTAGCTCGGAATCTTCCGTGCGGTATGCACAGCCTTTACCGCCGAGCGCATCCTTGCACCCCCACCTCAGCGCTTTGTTGACCGCTGTCATGACCACGTCGTGCAGATAGGCATTCAATGGCCTCGACTAAGCACGTTCCTTGAAGGAGACAGGTTATGGTCACGGCTTCGAAACAATTGAAACTCAGTGCGCTGATCGCATTGGTGGTGGGCTCGATGATTGGCGGCGGAATCTTTTCGCTGCCGCAGAACATGGCCGCGAGCGCCAGCGCCGGCGCGATCCTCATCGGCTGGGGCATCACAGCCATCGGCATGCTCACCCTCGCCTTCGTCTTCCAGACTCTTGCCAACCGCAAGCCAGACCTTGATGCAGGCGTTTATGCCTACGCCAAGGCGGGCTTTGGCGACTATATGGGTTTCTCGTCGGCCTGGGGCTACTGGATCAGTGCCTGGATCGGCAACGTCAGCTATTTCGTCCTGCTGTTCAGCACCTTAGGCTATTTCTTCCCGATCTTCGGTGAGGGCAACACCTTGCCGGCTGTGATCGGCGCATCACTGGTGCTTTGGGGTGTGCACCTGTTGGTTCTACGTGGCATTCAGCAGGCCGCGTTCATCAATCTGGTCAGCACTATCGCCAAGATCGTGCCGCTGATCATGTTCATCGTCATTGCCGCCATCGCCTTTCGCCTGGAAGTATTCACGGCGGACTTCTGGGGCCGCGACAATCTGGAGCTGGGCAGCGTCATGCAGCAGGTGCGCAACATGATGCTAGTGACCGTATGGGTCTTCATCGGCATCGAGGGCGCCAGCGTCTACTCTGCGCGTGCCGAGCGACGCAGCGATGTCGGCAAGGCAACCGTGATCGGCTTCATTGGCGTGCTCGCGCTACTTGTGCTGGTCAACGTCCTGTCCATGGGAATCATGAGCCAGGCCGAGCTTGCGGGCTTGAAAAATCCTTCCATGGCCGGAGTACTGGAGCACGTAGTGGGCCGCTGGGGCGCTGTGCTGATCAGCGTCGGGTTGGTCGTCTCACTGGCGGGCGCCCTGCTTTCCTGGACCCTGCTATGCGCGGAGATCCTCTTCGCCGGGGCACGCGACCACACCATGCCGAGCTTCCTTCGCAAGGAAAATGCGAATCACGTTCCCGTCAACGCGCTCTGGCTCTCCAATGGGCTGATCCAATTCTTTCTGATCATTACCCTGTTCAGCGCTTCGACCTATCTGAGCCTGCTCTACCTCGCCACTTCGATGATCCTTGTGCCCTATTTCTGGTCCGCGGCCTACGCGTTGCTGATCAGCATTCGGGGGGAAGGCTACGAGAATGCGCCTGGTGAGCGGCGTAAGGACCTGCTGGTGGCCGCCATTGCGACGCTGTACGCACTCTGGCTCGTATATGCCGGAGGCGTGCAATACCTGCTGCTTTCTGCGCTGCTCTACGCGCCAGGCGCTCTGCTGTTCGCCAAAGCCAAGCATGAACGCGGCGAGCCGGTATTCACCACCGTCGAGAAGCTGATCTTCGCCGCGGTCGTGACAGGCGCTGGCATCGCGGCCTACGGTTTGTACGACGGTTTCCTTTCGCTTTGATCCTTTTAGGCGCCAACTGCGCCTACTCCTCGACCATTGCCACGAGCGATGGCGAACCACTGAGCACCTACCGGTGCGAAGACCTGCAAGGAGAACTGCTATGACCCCGCAACCCCAGAAACTGGGTGTCCATTCCGAAGCCGGCAAACTGCGCAAGGTGATGGTCTGCTCGCCAGGCCTTGCCCACCAACGGCTGACCCCGACCAACTGCGACGAACTGTTGTTCGATGATGTGATGTGGGTAAACCAGGCCAAGCGCGATCACTTCGATTTCGTCACCAAGATGCGTGAGCGAGGGGTCGAAGTCCTCGAGATGCATAACCTGCTGACCGAGACGGTAAGCAATCCAGAGGCGCTGAAATGGATTCTTGACCGCAAGATCACTGCGAACCAGGTCGGCACTGGTCTGCAGAATGAAGTGCGCAGCTGGCTCGAGGAGCAACAGCCCCGGCACCTCGCGGAGTACTTGATCGGCGGCGTATCAGGCAGTGACCTGCCCGGCACTCACAGCGGCGAGATCGTCAGCCTGTTCCGTGATTTCCTCGGCCACTCCAGCTTCATCCTGCCGCCGCTGCCCAACACGATTTTCACCCGCGACACCAGTTGCTGGATCTATGGGGGCGTATCGCTTAACCCCATGCACTGGACAGCACGGCGTCAGGAAACCCTGCTCACCGCGGCGATCTACCGCTTCCATCCCGAGTTTGCCGATCAGGACTTCAAGGTCTGGTATGGCGACCCGGAACTTGATCACGGCCTGGCCACACTGGAGGGCGGCGACGTGATGCCCATCGGCAATGGCGTGGTCCTGATCGGAATGGGTGAGCGCAGTTCCCGCCAAGCAATCGGCCAATTGGCCCAATCACTGTTTCGCCAAGGTGCAGCCGAGCGAGTGATCGTCGCCGGTCTGCCGCGTTCGCGCTCGGCGATGCACCTGGACACTGTGTTCAGCTTCTGCGATCGCGACCTGGTGACGATCTATCCAGACGTCGTTCAGGGCATCGTCGCGTTCAGCCTGCGACCAGACGAGAGCAAACCAGGCGGCATCGATCTGCGTCGCGAGAGTTCGAGCTTCCTTCAGGTCGTGGCCGAGGCCCTGGGCTTACCCGCTTTACGCGTAGTCGAAACGGGCGGCGACAGCTATGAAGTCGAGCGTGAGCAATGGGACGACGGCAACAACGTCGTCGCGCTGGAGCCGGGCGTAGTCATCGGCTACGACCGCAACACCTTCACCAATACCATGCTGCGCAAAGCCGGCGTCGAAGTCATCACCATCAGCGCCAGTGAGCTGGGACGAGGCCGCGGCGGTGGCCACTGCATGACCTGCCCGATCGTCCGCGACGCACTCGACTATTGATCGCAGCGCCGGACGAGCTTCGCCCGGCACGCCCACATCAGAGGAACACCCATCATGCCATTCAATATCCACAACCGTAGCCTGCTCAGCCTGATGCACCACAGCGAACGCGAGCTGCGTCACCTGCTCGACCTGTCCCGTGATCTAAAGCGCGCCAAATACACAGGTACCGAGCGCCAGCACCTGAAAGGCAAGAACATTGCGCTGATCTTCGAGAAAACCTCCACTCGCACCCGTTGCGCCTTTGAAGTGGCGGCCTACGACCAGGGAGCGAACGTCACCTACATCGACCCCAACTCCTCGCAGATCGGCCACAAGGAAAGCATGAAGGACACCGCGCGCGTGCTGGGGCGCATGTATGACGCCATCGAGTACCGCGGTTTCAAGCAGGAGATCGTCGAAGAGCTGGCCCGCTATGCCGGTGTGCCGGTCTACAACGGCCTGACGGATGAATATCACCCCACGCAGATGATTGCCGACGTGATGACCATGCGCGAGCACAGCGACAAGGCGCTGCATCAGATCAGCTATGCCTACCTCGGCGATGCGCGCAACAACATGGGTAATTCCTTGCTGTTGATCGGTGCCAAGCTGGGCATGGACGTACGCATCGCTGCGCCCCGCGCACTCTGGCCAAGCGAAGCGCACATCAAAGCCTGTCAGGATTTCGCCGCACAGAGTGGCGCGCGGCTGACACTTACCGAGGACCCGATCGCAGCCGTAGAAGGTGTCGACTTCGTCCACACCGATGTGTGGGTGTCCATGGGTGAGCCGGTCGAGGCCTGGGCCGAACGCATCGAGCAGCTGCTCCCCTATCAGGTGAACACGGCGCTCATGCAGGCGACCGGCAACCCGCGCAGCAAGTTCATGCACTGCCTGCCGGCGTTTCATAACAGCGATACCAAGGTGGGCAAGGAGATTGCGGCCAAGTACCCGCACCTGGCCAATGGCATCGAGGTGACCGAGGACGTGTTCGAGTCGCCCTACAACATTGCCTTCGAGCAAGCGGAAAACCGCATGCACACCATCAAGGCAATTCTCGTCTCGACGCTTGCCGACGTCTAAGTCACTAGACGTAACAGGAGGACATAGCATGCGCATCGTGATTGCACTGGGTGGCAACGCCCTGCTTCGCAGAGGCGAACCACTGAGCGCCGACAACCAGCGAGAGAATGTCAGAACCGCTTGCAGCCAGATTGCCCGCATCTCGCCCGGTAATGAGCTGGTAATCGCCCACGGCAACGGTCCACAGGTTGGGCTGCTGGCCCTGCAGGGAGCTGCCTACACGGACGTACCCGTTTACCCGCTGGATGTACTCGGTGCCGAGACCGAAGGCATGATCGGCTACATTATCGAGCAGGAGCTTGGCAATCTGCTGCCCTTCGAGGTCCCCTTCGCCACCCTGCTCACGCAAGTGGAAGTGGATGCTGCTGACCCGGCGTTCACCAACCCGAGCAAGCCGATCGGCCCGGTGTACAGCCGCGAAGAGGCCGAACGACTGGCCAGTGAAAAGGGCTGGCACATCGCTGCCGATGGCGAACGTTTCCGCCGAGTTGTTCCGAGCCCGCGACCGAAGCGGATTTTCGAAATCAGGCCGATCCGCTGGCTGCTGGAAAAAGGCAGCGTGGTTATTTGCGCTGGCGGCGGTGGCATACCTACGGTGTACGACCAGAACGGGCACCTGCAAGGCGTCGAGGCAGTGATCGACAAAGACCTCTGCTCGGCGCTACTGGCCGAGCAGCTCGAAGCCGATCTACTGGTGATCGCCACGGATGTCGACGGGGTCTACCTGGACTGGGGCACGCCGCAGCAGCGCCGCATCAACGAGGCCCATCCCGACCAGCTGGAACTGTTGGGCTTTGCCGCAGGGTCGATGGGGCCGAAGGTTCAGGCAGCATGTGAGTTTGCCCGCAACACCGGCAAAGCTGCGGTAATCGGCTCGCTGGCCGACATCGAAGCGATCGTGCAGGGCCGCGCCGGAAGCCGCGTCAGCCTGTCGGCACACGGCGTATCATAGCCAAAAACCACAAGGGCGCCCGCGGGCGCCCTTGCTGCTCTCAGCCAGTGCTGCTTAGTTGCCGCGTCGCAGCGCTGCCGGTGAGAAGTCCCGCGGGCCGAGCCGGGCACTGAAGTCATACATCGGCTCGTTGTTATCCAGACCGTCAACAAAGTAGTTGTTGTCTTTCAGGTGATAGAGCGTTTCGACGGTGCTGTTGAACATCGGCACGTCGTAATAGCTGATTGGATGGCTTTCCTGCAGCCCGATCAGCTCGCCCTTTTCATCAAACAGGTCCACAGCCAGAATCGACCAGCTGTCCTCATCGACATAGAACCGGCGCTTGTCGTAGGGGTGACTGAAGCCCTTGCGCAGTGTGGCGTCGACGACCCAGACCCGATGCAACTCATAACGCAAGAGTTCCGGATTCAAGGTTCGCGGACCGACGATTTTATCGTAGGGGATGCCCTTCTGATGCACCGCGTAGCTGTTGTAAGGCACCAGCATTTCGCGCTTGGCGACCAGCTTCCACTCATAGCGATCCGGTGCGCCATTGAAAGAGTCCACCACGTCCGCTGTGGCCAGGCCGCTAGTGTCGGGCTGCAGCGAATCGTAGGCGAGCGACGGCAAACGACGTACACGGCGATCAGCCGGGCTGTAGCGCCAGGCCTTGCGTACCGCCAGCACTTGGTCGAGCGGATCCTGGACCACCAGGGCGGTACCTGACAGTTTGGCCGGCGCCGTGACGCGGTACTTGTAGTACAGCGAGGTGTTGTCCAGGTCGGCCTGGCTCATGCCCTCACGGTTATAAACGTAATAGATCTGCCGATCCCGTTTGATATAGCTCGGGTTTCCGTTGATCACCACGGCCTGATTGTTCACGAAGTGAGTCTGGTCGCCCTTGTAATGCAGAACATGGTTCCAGATCACCTCCATCCCGTCCTGCGGGATGGGAAATGGAATACCCGCTGAGGCACCCTTGATCCCGTTGCCGTTGGCGATCAGCTCGGCATTGACCGCATTCAGTCGTGTGGCGTCATAGATGCGCTGTGGGTTGCTGGCGCTGCGACGGGTTGGAAATACCCGCATATGAAAGTCAGGATGCCGCTCGACCAGCGCTCGCAGCCCCTCCGGCAACAATGCGGCGTACTGAGCCACATTGCTCTGGTCCACTCGGTAGAGCATCGGGTCGGCCGCGAAAGGGTCCGGATGGTGCATGCCGGCTTCGTAGCCTGCAGGTGGCTGCACACCTCCGGTCCAAGCGGGAATGGTGCCGGCGGCGTTACCGGCGCGTTCGGCACCCAGCGGGGTCAGGTCCTGACCCAGGCGCACGGCCTGCATCTCGTCGACCTTGGCTTGAGCCTGGCTGGCACAGGCCGCCAGCAGCAGAATTCCAAATTTCCTGTACATCTGTTTGCTCCTTGCAGCGCGGCTGGCGCGGCAGATGACGGCTCTTGCCCGCAGGCAGAGCGCTCGTTGATGCGTTGGGATCGTGCCGTCCTGGCATTTTTCGTTATTGGATCGTCCCTGGGCCGCTTGGTCGCGGCTTTGGTGGATGTAGCGGTGGCACGTATTTCTTTTCAGCGAGTCAGTCGATGCGCTCGAACTTAAGGTCCCAGACGCCGTGGCCTAGGCGCTCACCGCGCCGCTCGAACTTGGTGGTCGGGCGCTCCTGCGGACGATCAACGTACTGCCTGTTTACGGCCTGGTTACGGTAGCCAGGCGCGACGTTCATAACGTCGAGCATATGCTCGGCATAGGCCTCCCAGTCCGTCGCCATATGCAACACGCCGCCGACCTTGAGTTTTTGCCGGACCAACTCGGCGAACGCCGGTTGGACGATGCGCCGTTTGTGATGGCGACTCTTATGCCAGGGATCAGGGAAAAACAGCAGGACCCGGTCCAGGCTCGCATCGGGGACGCATTCACGCAGCACTTCAAGCGCATCGCAACTGTAGATCCGCACGTTATTCAGATTCTGTGACAGAAGTCCGCTTAACAGGGCCCCTACGCCCGGCGAGTGCACTTCGACCGCAATGAAATCCTGTTCCGGCGCCGCCGCGGCCATTTCCAGCGTGGAGTGGCCCATGCCAAAGCCGATCTCGAACGTGCGTGGTGCCTGCCGAGCAAAGACCTGATCGAAATCGCGCAACCCATCTGCCAGTTCCAGGCCGAACCGGGGCCAGCCCTGATCCAGACCTCGCTGTTGTCCTTCGGTCATGCGACCGGCACGCATCACAAAGCTTTTGATGGTGCGCATGCGCCGTTGGCCCTCGGCCGGGATTGGAGTGTCACTCATGAACGAACCTACAGATAAAAAGGACCGGCCACGCGATCGAACACGCGGCCTGAGAAGGGAGGAGAAGTATTAGCGGATCAGGCCTTCCAGAGGCGAGGAAGCGCTGGCATAGAGTTTTTTCGGCATGCGGCCGGCCAGGTAGGCTAAGCGGCCGGCGTCGATCGCATACTTCATGGCCTCAGCCATCAGCACGGGGTTCTGCGCATGAGCGATGGCGCTGTTCATCAGCACCGCCTCACAGCCCAGCTCCATCGCGATAGTTGCGTCGGATGCCGTGCCGACGCCTGCGTCCACCAACACCGGCACCTTGGCCTCCTCGAGGATGATGCGCAGGTTGTATGGGTTGCAGATGCCCAAACCCGTGCCGATCAGACCGGCCAGCGGCATCACCGCAATGCAGCCCATGTCGGCCAGCTGGCGGGCAATGATCGGATCGTCGCTGGTGTACACCATCACGTCGAAGCCATCCTTGACCAATACTTCAGCGGCCTTGAGGGTTTCGATGACGTTGGGAAACAGGGTTTTTTGGTCGGCCAACACTTCCAGCTTGACCAACCGGTGCCCATCGAGCAGTTCACGGGCCAGGCGGCAGGTGCGCACGGCCTCTTCGGCGTCGTAGCAGCCCGCGGTGTTCGGCAGGATCGTGTAGCGGTCCGGCGAGATCACATCCAGCAGATTAGGCTCGCCCGGGTTCTGGCCGATGTTGGTACGGCGGACCGCAACGGTGACGATCTCCGCGCCAGAGGCCTCGATGGCCGCGCGGGTTTCCTCGAGATCCTTGTATTTACCGGTGCCCACCAGCAGACGCGATTGATAGGTGCGGCCGGCAAGCGTGAAGGGTTTGTCGTGCGGAACTGGGCTCATGCGACCATCCTGTTCAGACCTAATGAAGCGAGAAGTACGCTGCTGCACGGGCGGCGTCCGGGAATATCAATGCGGCGAGTGGGTCAACCACCGCCAATGGCATGCACGATTTCGATCTGATCGCCTTCGACCAGAACCGTCGCGGCATGTTGGCTGCGTGGCACGATGTCGCGGTTGAGTTCGACCGCTAGCCGGCGCCCGGTCAGCTCCAAGCGCTGCAGCAGATCAGCCACCGACTGGCCGTCCGGGAGCTCATAGCGCTCACCGTTCAACTGGATATGCATAGTGATCGCCACCATTGCAAAAGGGCCAGCATTCTAGCCCGATCGACTCGGTCCACCAAGGCAACAGCTGCCACCATTCATCTCCACCCGGACCGCTCCGTCAATCAGCCACGCAGATTCCAGGCGGCCAGCATCAGACAGATCCAGCCGGCCAGGAACGCTGTGCCGCCAATCGGAGTGATAATGCCAAGCTTGCCGACACCGGTCAGGGTCAGCAGGTAGAGACTGCCGGAGAACAGCAGGACACCCAGCGTAAACAAGCTGCCTGCTGCGACCAGCAGACGGCTCGGCGCATGCAACGCCAGCAAGGCGATGCCGAATAATGCCAGGGCGTGGATCAGTTGATAGTGCACGCCGGTCTGAAACACAGCGAGATAGTCAGCAGCCAGGCGGCTCTTCAAACCATGGGCTGCGAACGCGCCGAGGGCGACGCCGGTCAAGCCGAAGAAACCGGCGAGCATAAGAAACGGGCGAATCATTCGGGGGCCTTCCGGTCAGGGACTGTATGCACCGTTATAATGCCCGTTCTCCCCGGTTGCTGCGACCACGCCCCATGCTTCGAGCCCTGCTACGCCGACTGACCAAACTGCTGCTATGGCTGACGGCACTGTCCGTGTTGCTAGTGCTGGTGCTGCGCTGGGTGCCGCCGCCCTTCACTGCGCTGATGGTTGAACGCAAGGTCGAATCCTGGACCGGCGGTGAAAGCATTGACCTGCAACGCAACTGGCGGCCCTGGAAACAACTGCCGGACGACTTGAAGATGTCGGTCATCGCAGCCGAAGACCAGAAGTTTGCCGATCATTGGGGTTTCGATGTTGCGGCAATTCGAGCTGCATTCGAGCATAACGAACGGGGCGGCTCGCTGCGTGGCGCCAGCACTCTGAGCCAGCAGGTGGCGAAGAACCTGTTTCTCTGGTCGGGGCGTAGCTGGCTGCGCAAGGGCCTTGAAGTCTGGTTCACCGGCTGGATCGAGCTGCTCTGGCCGAAACAACGGATTCTGGAGGTCTACCTGAACAGTGTCGAATGGGGCAGCGGGATATTCGGTGCCGAAGCAGCTGCACAACATCACTTCGGGATTGGCGCACCCTACCTATCCGTCAATCAGGCTAGCCAGCTGGCCGCTGTACTGCCTAACCCTCGGGAGTGGGATGCCGGCCAACCCGGTCCGCACGTGCGCAGTCGCGCCGCCTGGATTCGAAAGCAGGTGAGGCAATTGGGCGGCAGCGGTTACCTGAACAAACTACAGGCGAGCGAGGCACGCTGAAGGCAAACCGGAACGATACGGCGACGGGTCGGCTCCAGCGCCTCAGCGCCCTCTCACGCGCAAGATCACCAGCCCGTACGCTCTGTCGGGGCGTTATGGCAGTGCGCCATCCCAGCGAGTAAGCTGCGATGAATATGTGGCGAATGCCGGGCCACGATCCGCATGTAAGGGCGGTCGCCAGACAGGCGTCCGGTATTCTCGCCACTCGTCACTAACGCACGGCAGGCAGCATGAGCGAAACCAGTGCACCTTTCGGCAAGGTGCGGCAGTTCTTTCACTGGCGTAACAGCATCGCCTGGCTTGTACTGGCGTTAGCGCTGTTGGTACAGCTTGCGCTCCTCGATCATCTTCAGATGAAAGAAGAGCGGGCCGCGCTCAAGCAGTTCGACTTGCTGGTGAGCACGACCATTGAAGCCATTCAAAAACGCATGACCGACCACGAGCAGATTCTGCTCGGAGCAGCCGGACTGTTCGACGCCGCCGGGGAGGTATCGCGAGAACAATGGCGTGAATACAACGACCGCCTGCAACTGGCCGAACGCTACCCGGGCATTCAAGGTGTCGGTTTTGCCAAGGCCCTATTGCCGTCGGACCTCGAAGCGCATGTGCAGAACGTCCGGGCTGAGGGATATAGCGACTACGATGTTTACCCGCAAGCGGCGGACCGCTCGCTCTATACGCCAATCGTCTTCCTCGAGCCCTTCCGTGATCGCAACCTGGCCGCTTTCGGCTTTGACATGTTCTCCGAGCCGGTTCGCCGACAGGCCATGCTCAGCGCTGCCGAAACTGGAACCACCCAGATTACCGGGAAAGTGACGTTACGCCAGGAAACCCACGGCAAGGTACAAGCAGGCGTCCTCATGTACGTGCCGCTGTACAGTGATGGGGAGCCGTTAACTGCCGTGACACAACGCCTGCAAGCGCTAAAGGGCTTCGTCTACAGCCCTTATCGGCTCGACGACCTGATGCGAGGTATTCTGGGCGCAGCCAATCCGAACCTCAGCTTGCGCATTTACGCAGGCGATACCGAGCAAACCGAGCAGCTTATCTTTGCCAGTCGAGATGCACCTATGACCGGGCAAGCCCAGTACAGCAAGGAGGTGCAGCTGGGTCTATATGGCCAGACATGGACGCTGCGCCTGGAGAGCCGGCCGGCCTTCGAGCAGTTCTTTCACACCAACAAAGGGCTGATAGCGGGCCTTGGTACTGGCCTGAGCGCACTATTGTTCCTCCTGACGTTTTCGTTGTCGCTCAGACGCCGCCGTGCTGAGGCGCTGGCCCAGCAGATGACCGAAGATATCCGGGAAAACAAACGTGCCCTTCAGCTCAGTGAAGAGCGCCTAAGCCTTGCGCTCAAAGGCAGCAATGACGGGCTGTGGGACATGAACCTGGATGCCGGGACCTTCTATGCATCGCCGCGCGCCTGGCACATGCTCGGCTACCGTCCCGGCGAGCTCAGTTCGGATCTCAAGCTCTGGGAGCGACTCGTCGTAGCAGAGGACCTGCCTCAAGCGCGGACTCAGCTGGCCCGGACCATGCTCTCCCCAGTCGATCACTTCACCACCGAGCTACGCCTGCAGCACAAAAGCGGCAAAATCACGCCTGTGCTGATCCGCGGCTACATCCAGCGCGACCGCAACGGCCAGCCGCTGCGCATCAGCGGCACCAGCATGGACCTGACCGAACACAAGCGCATCGAACAGATGAAAGACGAGTTCGTCTCGACGGTAAGCCATGAGCTGCGCACCCCACTGACATCCATCAGCGGTGCCCTGGGCCTGATCACCGGCGGCGCTCTGGGCGCGGCACCTCCCGCCATCCAGCAGATGCTCGAAATCGCGCACCGCAACAGCTTGCGGTTGGGTTACCTGATCAATGACCTGTTGGACATGGAAAAAATCACCGCAGGCAAGATGACCTTCGATATGCGCGAGCACTCGCTGCGCCAACTGCTGGATGAGGCGCTGACCAGCAACCAGGCTTTCGCCTCGCATTTCGGGGTGAGCTGCATACTCCGCGACCCGATCAATGTGCACGTATGGGTCGACGGGCTGCGCCTGCAGCAGGTGCTGAGCAACTTTCTATCGAACGCCATCAAGTACACGCCGGAAGGTGGCCAGGTCACGCTGCATTGCAGCCAGCCCAATGCCGGCCATGTCCGCATCAGCGTCACCGATCAGGGGCAGGGCATCCCGCCAAGTTTCCAGAACCGTGTATTCGAGAAATTTGCTCAAGCGGATGCGTCCGACAGTCGCCAGAAAGGGGGCACCGGCCTGGGGCTTGCCATCACCAAGGAATTCATCGAGCGGATGGGCGGTCGTGTCGGCTTTGATACAGCCGAGGGCCAAGGCACAACGTTCTGGTGTGAGCTGCCCATAGTCGAATCGGCCACTGTGGCACCAGACCAGGGCCAGCCTCGCCTACTGGTAATCGAAGACGAGCCGGACACCGGCCGGTTACTGTTGCTGATGCTACGCGATGCCGGTTACGCGGTTGACCGCGTTCAGAGTCTGCACGCGGCACGAGGCAAGCTTGCCAGTACCCGTTACGAGGCGATGACACTCGATTTGCATTTGCCCGACGGCAGCGGACGTGAGCTGATTGACGAAGTACGCAGCAACCCTGGCACGCAAGATCTGCCGATCATCGTGATATCGGCCGCCAGCCATTTCGAGCAGAACGCTGACGACACGAGTATCACCTGGCTACACAAACCCATCAGCGCGGCACAACTGCTGATCGCTCTGACCGACACCTTGGAACACTCCAGGCATTGCCGCTAATCCCGGCGACCATCCAGCTGAAGTCACCCTTCGCCGGCCAACGGCATAAAAAAAGGCGCTGCAGTTGCAGCGCCTTTGGGCTCTAGACTAGAAAGCTCGGGCTTCGGCTATCAAGCCTGGATTGAACCCTTGAGCTTGTTCATCGCATTCTTTTCAAGCTGACGAATCCGCTCCGCAGAAACCCCATACTTGGCGGCGAGGTCATGCAGCGTCGCTTTGGTATCACTCAGCCAACGCTGCTGAAGGATGTCGCGGCTACGCTCATCCAGCGTGTCCAGCGCCTCGTGCAGATTCGTATTTGAGTTATCGCTCCAGTCTGCATCTTCGAGCTGCCGCGCCGGGTCGTAACGATGATCTTCGAGATAATGCGCTGGCGACTGGTAGGCGCTGTCATCATCCGCGTCGGCAGATGGATCGAAAGCCATGTCATGCCCGGTGAGACGGCTTTCCATCTCGCGGACTTCGCGGGCCTCAACGCCGAGGCTGTCGGCAACCCGCTCGACTTCGTCATTATTCAGCCAGGCCAGACGCTTCTTCTGACTACGCAGATTGAAGAACAGCTTGCGTTGCGCTTTGGTCGTGGCAACTTTTACGATGCGCCAGTTGCGCAGGATGAACTCGTGGATTTCGGCCTTGATCCAATGCACGGCAAAGGAAACCAAGCGCACGCCCATTTCAGGGTTGAAGCGCTTAACCGCCTTCATCAGGCCGACATTGCCTTCCTGGATCAGATCGGCCTGTGCCAGACCATAGCCGGAATAACTACGGGCGATATGCACAACGAAACGCAGGTGGGCCAACACCATCTGACGGGCGGCCTCGAGGTCCTGTTGGTAGAACAGACGCCCAGCCAAGTCGCGTTCCTGCTCGACCGTGAGCAGCGGAATGCTGTTGACCGTCTGCACATAGGCCTCGAGATTGCCTCCCGGGACCAGGGCTTGAACAGGTTGGAGATTAGATGTCATGCAGGTCCTCCAAAAATGAAGCTGCAGCAGTTTAGCACTGCCGCATGAGACTGCAAGCCTGTGGAAAAGTTTCCTTACAGCTACCTAAAGCTATATATATCAACAGGTTAGCGCGGTGAAAGCTCGCTCAAATGCCTCGCAACGGCAAGCCAAGCGCCTATGTAACCCAGCAGCACGGCTCCAAGCACAAGGGACAGCCCATCGTCGGCTGGTACGCCCGCCAAGCCGAAATTACTGCCATACAAGCCAGCCAATCCAATGACCGCCTCGTTCAACCAGCCGAGCCCATAGGCGAGCAAGCCCCAGGCAATCAGGCCCGCTCCCAGCCCGTACAACGCACCCATGTAGAGAAACGGGCGCCGCACATAGCCGTCGGTTCCGCCGACCAGTTTGACCACCTCAATCTCGGTGCGGCGGTTTTCGATGTGCAGGCGGATGGTATTGCCAATCACCAGTAGCAGCGTGGCGATCAGCAACAGACTAAGACCGAACACGAACCGATCACCCAGTTTGAGAATGGCGGTCAGCCGTTCGACCCATAGCAGGTCCAACTGGGCCTGCTCGACCCCGGACAAGTCCGACAAGCGTCGGCGCAGTGCCTCGAGGTTATCGCGATCAACTTCGTTAGGCGTCACCAGGATCACACCGGGCAACGGGTTTTCCGGCAGTTCTCGCAAGGCCTCGCCAAGCCCTGACAGCTGCTGAAATTCCTCCAGCGCCTGTTCTCGACTGATCCAGCTAGCCTCGGACACGTCGGGCATCGCCAGGATCTGCTCGCGAAGCGCTTGCCCCTGCGTCGCATCCACATCCAGCTGCATGAACAGCGAAATCTGGGCTGCCCGCTGCCAGGAGCCACCGAGCCGCTCGACATTGTCCAGCAACAGCGCCAGGCCCATCGGCAAGCTCAACGCGACCGCCATGACCAGACAGGTGAAAAAGCTACCGATCGGCTGTTTGATCAGCCTGCCGACACTATCGACCACGCTGGCTCGGTGGCTTTCCACCCAGGCATGAAACAAGGCTTTGAAGTCCGGTTCGTCGCTTCTGGGCTGCTCGGGCTTGTTGCGTACACCGCCCGCGCGTTCAGCTGGGTTCGGGTTCTGCTCGGGTGCGCTCATCGGGTGGCCTCTCCATCGCCGATCAATCGGCCACGCTGCAGTGTGAGCATGCGATGGCGCATACGGGCGATCAGCGCCAGATCGTGGCTGGCAATCAGCACGGTGGTACCGAGACGGTTGATATCTTCGAATACGCCCATGATTTCGGCTGCCAGCCGCGGATCGAGGTTACCGGTCGGCTCGTCGGCAAGCAGCAGCGCCGGGCGATGCACTACGGCGCGGGCGATGCCGACGCGCTGCTGCTGGCCCGTAGAGAGATCAGAAGGGTATTGCAGTGCTTTGTCCTTGAGACTGACACGCTCCAGCGCGGTCATCACGCGTTGGCCAATTTCGCGCTTGTTCAAACCGAGGATTTGCAAGGGCAGTGCGGCGTTGTCGAACACGGTGCGATCAAACAGCAGCTGATGGTTCTGAAATACCACACCGATCTGCCGCCGGAGAAAGGGAATCTGCGCATTGCTGATTCGCGACAGGTCCTGGCCGGCCAACAGCAGCTTGCCACTGCTAGGTCTTTCCATCGCCAGCAGCAAGCGCAACAAGGTGCTCTTGCCTGCACCGGAGTGACCGGTGACGAAGAGGAACTCACCGCGCTTCACGTGAAAGGAAAGTTCGTGCAATCCGACGTGGCCGTTGGGATAGCGCTTGCCCACCTGTTCGAAACGAATCATGACGAGGCTCCGCCCGTCCCTTTCTCGGCGAACAACGCGTTGACGAAGGCATCCGCCTCGAAGGTCCGCAGATCATCGATGCCTTCACCGACGCCGATATAGCGGATCGGGGTACCGAACTGCTTGGCCAGCGCAAAGATCACACCGCCCTTGGCGGTACCGTCGAGCTTGGTCAGCGCCAGGCCTGTCAGCTCGACCGACTGATTGAACTGTTTGGTCTGGTTGATAGCGTTCTGACCGGTTCCGGCGTCGAGCACCAGCAGCACTTCGTGCGGCGCAGTATCGTCGAGCTTGCCCATCACGCGACGGACCTTTTTCAGCTCCTCCATTAGATTGTCCTTGGTATGCAGGCGCCCAGCGGTATCCGCGATGAGCACGTCAATGCCTCGGGCCTTGGCAGCCTGCACTGCATCGAAGATCACCGAAGCGGAATCCGCCCCCGTGTGCTGAGCAATCACCGCAATGTTGTTGCGCTCACCCCAGATCTGCAGCTGCTCGACCGCAGCTGCACGGAAGGTGTCACCAGCGGCCAGCATCACTTTCTTGCCTTCGAGCTGCAGCTTCTTCGCCAGTTTGCCGATGGTCGTGGTCTTGCCAACGCCGTTGACACCTACCACGAGGATCACGAACGGCTGCTTGCTGCTGTCGATCAGCAACGGTTGCTCGACAGGCTTGAGCAAGCTGGCCAGTTCTTCTTGCAAAGCCTTGTACAACGCGCCGCTGTCGGCCAGCTCCTTGCGCGAGACTCGGCGCGCCAGGTTCTGCATGATCGCGGTGGTGGCCTCTACGCCGACATCCGCGGTCAGCAGACGGGTTTCCAGCTCGTCGAGCAGGTCATCATCGATGGCCTTCTTGCCCAGAAACAGACTGGCCATGCCTTCGCCAATGCTGGCGCTGGTCTTCGACAAGCCTTGTTTGAGCCGGGCAAAGAAGCCCAATTTGGCGGGCGCTTCTTGTAGGACCGGTGCTGGTGCAGGTTCGACGGCAATCTCAGCGAGGATTGGCGACTCGGGCACTTCCTCAGAATGAACAAGCTCCGGCGCAGGCTCGGGCTCGGGCTCGGGCTCAATCTGCAATTCAGCGTCCGGTTTAACGTGCGCAGCCTCGGGCTCCGCTTGGGTAGCCTCAGGCTCAGAACGCAAGGGCTCTTCGGCCGTCTCTACCTCGTCGGGCAATGCGGTATCGGGCTCATCGGCGAACGGCTGGCTGTCTTCCAGGGGCTCGGCAGGCGGCGGCTCGGCCGCTGGGGTCTGCGGCTTCTTGCGAAACCAGCCAAACAAGCCTTTCTTCTCGCCAGCCTCGGCCGGCGCCTTCTTATCGTCGTTGGAACCAAACATGGAGAAGATTTTCTCAAGAGGGCGATACGCCAGCGGCCATGCCACCAGCCAGACGGGCGCTATCCTAGCACTGCGCACCAGCCTGCGCTAAGCGTGGCCATCCGCCCAGTCTTCTGCATTGGCAAAGCGAGCTTTATATGCCTTTGCCCTGACACAAGGGCACCAGTACCATGGCCCGCGTGTCCTCACCAGCCGGCATTGTCGCGGGCGGGATCGATCACTGAACGAGCCTTTCTCCTATGCCTTTGATGCTACGCCGCGCCGCAGCCCTGCTACTCGGCACTTTATACCTTCCGCTGGTGATGGCTGCCGAAGCTCAGCCCACCCACGAATTCTTTCTGGATAACGGCCTCAAGGTGATCGTGCGCGAGGACCACCGGGCGCCAATTGTGGTCTCTCAGCTCTGGTACAAGGTCGGCTCCAGCTATGAATCACCGGGGCAGACAGGCCTGTCCCACGCGCTCGAACACATGATGTTCAAGGGTAGCCGCAAGCTTGGCCCGGGCGAGGCCTCTCGCATCCTTCGTGAACTGGGCGCTGAGGAAAATGCATTCACCAGCGACGATTACACCGCTTATTACCAAGTCCTGGCGCGCGATCGCCTGGCCGTGGCGTTCGAATTGGAAGCCGATCGCCTGGCGAGCCTCAAGCTGCCGCCTGAAGAATTCGAGCGCGAAATCGAAGTAATCATGGAAGAGCGCCGGCTGCGCACCGATGACAAGCCCAGCGCGCTGGCCTTCGAGCGCTTCGAGGCCATGGCCTACCCTGCCAGCGGCTATCACATCCCGACCATTGGCTGGATGGCCGACCTCAAGCGGATGACCATCGAGGATCTGCGCACTTGGTACGAGCGCTGGTACGCGCCCAACAATGCGACCCTGGTGGTGGTCGGTGACGTCACGGTGGACGAAGTCCGGACCTTGGCCGAACGCTACTTCGGGCCGATCGAGAAACAGGAAGTGCCGAACGCCAAGCGTCCCCTGGAACTGGACGAGCCCGGCGAGCGCCGGCTGCGCCTGCATGTGCAGACTCAGGTACCCAGCCTGATCATGGCCTTCAACACACCGAGTCTGGCCACCAGCGAGGAGCCGAGTCAGATCCATGCGCTGCGGCTGATCAGCGCGCTGCTCGACGGCGGCTACAGCGCACGGCTGCCCCAGCAACTTGAGCGCGGCGAGGAGCTGGTGACCAGCGCCTCGGCTTGGTACAACGCCTACGCCCGCGGCGACACACTGTTTGTTCTGAGTGCTGCACCAAACATGCAGAAAGGCCGAACGCTGGAAGAAGTCGAGGCGGGCCTCTGGAAGCAGCTAGAACAGCTCAAGCAAACCGCGCCGTCCACCGAGGAGCTGGAGAGGGTCCGCGCGCAGGTCATCGCCGGATTGGTCTACGAGCGCGACTCCATTACCCAGCAGGCCACCACCATCGGCCAATTGGAAACCGTTGGCCTCTCCTGGCGGCTGATGGACGAGGAGCTCAGCGCTCTGGAAGCCGTTACCCCAGAGGACATCCAAGAAGCCGCCCGTACCTATTTCACCCGCTCTCGCCTGAGCGTTGCCCATGTTCTACCCGAGGAGTCCAGCGATGAGTGATCGCCACCTGTTGCGTCGCGGCCTGCTCGGCCTGGCGTTGGCGTCCTGCCTCGGCCTGGCCGCCTGCACCGAAGAAGCCAGCGACGCCGCCGCATCGATCCCGGTTCCCACCGAGGAAACCGTCGCCACACCGTCCGAATCCGGACAGGCGATCGCCAAAGAGGCTGAAGAAGCTGAAGCAGCCAGCACTCAGCTCGAGTCCTTGGCCGAGCTCGGCGACAAACCGTTGGCCCGGCGCGAATTGGACATCCAGAGCTGGCAGACCGTTGGTGGCGCCAAGGTGCTGTTCGTCGAGGCGCACCAGCTGCCCATGTTCGACCTGCGTCTGACCTTTGCCGCCGGCAGCAGCCATGATGATGGGGTGCCCGGCCTGGCAATGCTGACCAATGCCATGCTCAATGAGGGCGTCGAGGGCAAAGATGTCACCGCTATCGCCGAGGGCTTCGAAGGCCTTGGCGCGAATTTTGGCAACGGTTCCTACCGCGACATGGCAGTCGCCAGCCTGCGCAGCCTCAGCGAGGCTGACAAGCGCGAGCAAGCGCTACGTCTGTTCAGCCAGGTCGTGGGCAAACCGACCTTTCCCGAAGACTCGTTGCAGCGAATCAAGAACCAGGTCCTGGCCGGCTTCGAATTCCAGAAACAGAACCCGGGCAAGCTTGCCAGCCTCGAACTATTCGAGCAGCTGTATGGCGATCATCCCTATGCCCACTCCAGCGAAGGCACGCCCGAGTCGATCCCAGGCATCAGCGTCGCGGAGCTGCGCGCGTTTCATCAAAAGGGTTATACGGCCGGTAATGCAGTAATCGCGCTGGTTGGCGATCTCAGCCGCGAGGAGGCCGAAGCCATCGCCGCGCAGGTTTCCGCAGCGTTGCCTCAGGGCCCGGCCCTGCCGCCTCCGCCCTCGCCAAGCGAGCCAACCGCCGGCACCCAGCACATCGAGTTTCCTTCCAACCAGACTCATTTGATGCTGGCGCAGCTGGGGATTCCGCGTGGCCATCCGGATTACGCCGCGCTGTATCTAGGTAACCAGATCCTCGGCGGCGGTGGCTTCGGCACTCGCCTGATGGAGGAAATCCGCGAAAAGCGCGGCCTGACCTACGGTGTCTATTCAGGCTTTAGCCCGATGCAAGTGGCTGGTCCTTTCATGATCAACCTGCAGACCCGCGCCGAGCTGGCTGAAGGTACGCTGGAGCTGGTTCAACGACTGGTTGGCGACTTCCTGCAGAACGGCCCAACCGACGCTGAGCTGGAACGTAGCAAGCGCGAAGTCGCCGGCAGCTTTCCGCTGTCCACAGCCAGCAACAGTGACATCGTCGGTCAGCTGGGAAGCATCGGGTTCTATGACCTGCCACTGACCTACCTTGAAGACTTTATGCAACAGGTCCAGGCGTTGTCGGTCGAAGACGTCAAGGCTGCGATGAACAAGCATCTGAGCCCGGACAACTTCGTGATTGTCACCGCGGGCCCGCAGGTTGAGCAGAAGCCGCTGCCACCGCCCAGCACGAAGCCCCTCGAACAACCCAGCAGCGTTCCGGAGCATTGATGGCCAATCCACCCCTACGTCCTTCCGCCCATGGGGGCCAGGGCCAGCTGCGTATCATCGGCGGTGAGTGGCGCAGCCGACGCTTCGGTTTTCCCGACGCCGATGGCCTGCGACCGACACCTGATCGCGTCCGCGAAACACTGTTCAACTGGCTCGCGCCGTACCTCTCTGGCGCGCGAGTGCTCGACCCGTTCACCGGAAGTGGTGCGCTCTACCTTGAGGCCCTCTCGCGCGGCGCCAGCATGGCCCTCGCACTGGATGTGAATGCCAATGCCATTGCCAACCTGCGCAAGCATCTGGATACGCTCAAGTGCGGCCAGGGCCAGTTGCTGCAAAGCGACGCCCTGCGCTATCTCGAAACCCAGAACCCGACCCCATTCGACTTGGTGTTTCTGGACCCGCCGTTCAACAAGAACCTGCTGCTACCCACCTGCGAGCTGCTCGAAAACAGGGGCTGGCTAGCTAAACATGCCTGGGTCTATACCGAGAGCGAAGCTGCCCCCTCCAGTCTTGGCCTACCTGGCAACTGGCGCCTGCACCGTGAAAAACAGGCGGGCAAAGTAAACTATGCGTTGTGGGAGCGCAGCGGCGCAGACTAAGCCTCAGAGCAGCGCTCTTCTGGCCGGGCAAAGCCGGCTAGCGTTACGGACCCGCATTGCAATCGAGCCTGGGTGACCATGCCCACCACCATTCCTGATACCAGCGCCGCACTCGAAATGGATCGCCCCTTCGCCCCGGCCAGGTGGCTGCCCGGCGGCCATCTGCAAACGCTATGGAACCCGTTCTGCCGCCGAGCGCCTCTGCTGCAACGCCGCCGTGAGCGGCTGTGGCTCGCTGACGGCGATTTCATTGATCTCGATTGGCATGGGCCGCATGAAGCGGACGCACCGCTCGTACTGGTATTGCATGGCCTGACCGGCTCATCGAGCTCGCTCTATGTACTCGGCCTGCAACAGGAGCTGGCGAACCGGAACTGGGCAAGCATCGCGATCAACTGGCGAGGCTGCTCGGGCGAGCCAAACCTGCTGCCGCGTGCCTATCACTCCGGTGCAAGTGATGATCTGAGCGAAGTCATAGCTCATCTGCAAGCCTCGCGGCCGCTAGCCCCGCTGTATGCCGTGGGCTATTCGCTCGGTGGCAACGTGCTGCTCAAATACCTCGGCGAAACCGGCCAGGCGGCACTGCTGCAAAAAGCCGTGGCGGTGTCCGTGCCGTTTCGCCTGGACCAGTGCGCCGACCGTATCGGCCTCGGCTTTTCGCGGGTATACCAGGCGCACTTCATGCGCGAGATGGTGGCCTACGTGAAAGACAAGCAGCGCCTCTTCGCGCGCAACGGCGATGAGCTCAATCTCACGGCGCTGCAGCGTCTGGGCTCGCTGGAAGGCATGCGCACCTTCTGGGATTTCGACGGCCGCTTCACCGCCCCACTGCATGGCTATGCTGATGCAACCGATTACTACCGCCGCGCCTCAAGCCGCTACTTCCTGCCCGACATCCGCATCCCAACGCTGCTGATCCAGGCCGAAGACGACCCCTTCGTCTTCCGCCACAGCGTGCCCGAGCCTGATGAGCTATCCGCAACCACCATTCTCGAACTGCACAGGACCGGCGGGCACGTCGGCTTCGTCGAAGGCTCGCCGCTCAACCCTCGCTATTACCTGGAGCGGCGGATACCGGAGTGGCTGGCGCCTGCCAGCCGCTAGGAGCGGTAACGCTATCGCCCAAGCATGAACGTTTCGTACTCGAGATCCTCTAGCGAACTGGACAAGCGAACCAGCCCTAGCAGTACGCAGGCCAATACCGACAAGGTGAAGCCATAGCCGAAGAAACTTGGGCCCAACTGCTGGCTGACAACCGTCAGCATGGCGTTGAGTAATACGAAGATCACACAGAGCTCGAGCACGATGGTGCGCTTGTCCAGATAGAAAAACACGTTCAGGAGCGCCATGAACACCACCTGAATGCTCACGCCGATGAGGTCGACGTAGAACAGAGGAAGATAAAAGGCGGATATGCCAAGCCATGCCAGCAGCTTCGGCGCGATAAGAAACAACAGTACGACGGTCAGGCCCTGAACCTTACAGATCTCCAACAACCCTTGACGCACCGACAGGATCATCTGCTGTTTGAGCTGGCCGATGTGCTGCAGCGTTTCGCCGCCTCGAATGGCTGAAAAGACCCGGTCATACCACTCGGCAAAGTCGGTTTCGATGCGCACGAGAAAAACCGCCATGCCGGGAATGATTGCCAGGTAAGCGAGAAAAATCGGCAGGTCGTAGAGCATCGAAGCACGCAGCGGGCCAATTACATGACTGGACGTACTGGAATTGAACCAGAAAATGATCTTGTCGATCCATATTCCAAGGTTGTAGCACAGCCCTGTCAGCAAGAGGCTGACGTATACCTGCTTGCGCTTGAAGAAGTCGAACGCCACTAGCTGCCTGGCCGGGTACTCCCGCAGGATATCGAACAGAAACATGAAGAACAGACTGGCATGCCCAATGAGTAAGCCCAGCAACAATCCTTCAAGCTTCAGAAAGCGCAACAGGAACGAGCACAGCACCATCACCGAATAGCCCACCACCATGACCAGCAGGATGCGGTTGTAAGCCTTCATGCCGGACAGAAAGATGATGGTCAGCCACAAATTGCACAGCACCACGAAGTTGGCCAGCATCAGCAGGCGATACAGAAACGGCTGATCGAACAGCAGGCTGAGCAGGAGAAAACCCAGCACACCCGATGAAACCGTGATCACCAGCAAGATGCCTATCAGGTTCGGCAGGATCAGCTCCTGCCGTTTTTCAAACAGACGATCGGATATGAAGCGGGTAAAGAACAGCTGCGCGCCGCCAGTGAAGATCAGCGAGGAGGCCATCAGATAGGTCACGCTCACCAGGAACTGTCGAATCAGCAGTTCCGGCACCACCACCCCGAGGCTCATCACTCCAATGACCATGACGCTGATGATCGACAGTACCCACGGACCGGAACTGATCAGCCCGGCGTACACATAGGCGCGCAGCGTGGCCGTGTACGAGTCCCGCGACAGGATCTTGCGTAGCTCGAATCCAATCCCAGCCATGTCAGGCTGCTCCCGTAGCGTTGCGATAGAGGTTGCGGTAACGGTCGAGCATGATCGTCTCGGTGTAGTACCGATTGACTCGCTTTAATCCGACCGACTGTGCGGCCCGCCAACGCTCAGGGTCACGCAGCAGATCGACGATGGCTCGGGACGTGGCCTGGGGATCTGCGATGGCTACCACCTCGCCTGCCATCCCCAATTTCGGTTCTTCATCGGGTGCACCTTCGATCAATTCACGGCACGAGCCGACATCGCTGGTAACTACTGGCGTACCGGCAGCCCAGGCTTCCAGGATGACCAGCGGTTGCGCCTCGCTGATCGAGGTCAGCACCATCAAACCAAGGTTGGGTAGCAGCTCGTGAATTTGACGGAAGCCGAGAAATTTAACCTTGCCTTCGAGCCCCAGGCTGACCACCAGGCTGCGGCATTCGGCAGCGTAGGCGCGATCCTCTTCTTCGGGACCGACGATCCAGCCTTCGGCCTCGGGAATGGCGCTGACCACGCCTCGCATCGCCCGGATGAAGGTTTTCACATCCTTTATCGGCACCACACGACCCACCAAGCCAACGACCGGTGCGATGCCTGGAGGACGACGCTGCAAGGCGTCCCCCCACGCAGCCATGGCGATGCCGTTGGGGATCACCCGCGTGCGCGCCGGATCGGCACCATCTGCAATCTGCCGTTGGCGGTTGCCGTCGTACAGCGAAATGATCGGGTCGGCAGCGCGATAGGTCAGCAGACCAATGCGCTCGAAAAATCGGATCCAGAGCTTACGAATGTAACTGAATTCGGTATCCAGGCCGGTACGCAGCGCCTCGTCCGGGCTTTCAGATATCCAGCTCGCCTGCGCCAGATCGATCTTGCGTTCCTTCGTATAGATTCCATGCTCGCTGAGCAGGTAAGCGCACTGCCAGCGATGTTGCAGGATCGCGCCTAGCAACCCTGCATAACCTGTCGAGATCGAGTGCAACACCCTTGCACGCGGCAACCGGGCCGCCGCTTGCGCAAGCATGACCAGCGGCGCCTGCATGGTGCGCAGTGTCCAGAAATAATTGATGAAAGAAGGATCGCTGCAATGCTGGGTGTAGCCGTCCGTAATGGCTTCCCAGCTGGCACGACTGTGCAGTACGTCATCGAGATTCAGTCGTCCGGAGGCCAGGGTAGCCAGGACAGCCTCGCCCTGTTCGAGGCTGGGCTGCTCAGGGTGATGCAGAAATTGGTGCAACTGACGCACGTGCTCTGCAGCGCCCTCTCGCTTGGCCGCGACCACTCCATCTCCTGGGCGCCAAGCACACTCGAGAAAGTGCTCCTCGATATGCACCACGTTTGGCGGAATCTTGTATTGGCGCTCAGAGTAGGCTTCGCGTTGACCACCAATGAAGAACACCGAGAACGTGAACTCTGGCAGCCCGAGGATCAATTGGTTGACCCAACTGGATACGCCGCCGCGCACGTAGGGCCAAGTCCCCTCTAGCAACAGGCAGATATCGGTGGGGGGCGTTTCAGGTGGCGTTTTGGTCACAGCCAGTACTTCGCTAGGGCAGCAAACGGTGGGCGTTGCAGAACATCTTCGGTCAGCCTCGCCAGCTGCCGGGAAACATCCTCGTAGCGGCCTTCGATGAAGGCGATCTCGGCGCGAAAGGGCGCCAGCGTTTGCACGCCGACGCCTACCGTTTCAGCCTGGTTGAAGTGCATCTTCGCAGCATCCAGCCGTGTCTGCTCAAGGGCAATCCGCCCGGCTAGCACATGCGCATAGGGGTTGCCTGCAGCGCTCAGGGCCTGTTCCACATGTTCGCGGGCCTGCTCGAGTACGTGCTCAAGCACGCTACCTTGCGCCAGCCCCAGGTAGGCGAGCTCCCAGTACCAGCGCGCCAGCGCGTCGTGCAACGCGGCTTGGTGAACGCCTTCTGCTGCGGACAGCTGTCGCAAGGTAGTTTCTATGCGAAGGTTGATCTCGCTTTCCTGCTTGTCCAGCATCGAATAGGCCAACAGCCGCACGTCATCCGCAGGGTCGCGCAATGCCAGCTTGAGAATGGGGATCGCCTCACGAGCAGGCATGCGACGCGTAGCGAACAGTGCCGTCAATCGCTTCTCGGTATCGGGGGCGTCACGCAGCACATCTTGCAATCCACCATCGTTGAACATCAGAGCCTTGCTGCGCTCCTGGGGGCGGAAAGGCAGATCGGGTACGCCCCTCGAGTCCCAGTTCTGCTCCTGCTTCCGGCGAGGCAGATACAACGCTGGAAACAACGAGACAGCAACACCTATGGCACCCAAGCCAGGCACGAAAAAAGCGAGACTGAAGACGAACAAAGGGCTCCAGGGCAGTGGAAATTTGTAGCGCCGCGGCAGCAGCAACCAGATGCCTGCACTGAGCATGGCACTGCTCAGCAGGTGAGCGCCAAGGTAAAGCGTAGTCGCCTGAGCCACGCTCAACTGCTGATGGAACGCCACCCAGCTGCCAATTTCGAACAGCAGCGCACCGCTAAATAGCCACTTGCTGATCATTCAATGCGCACTCGTTGTAAAGGAAACGACGCAGGGCATCATGGCCATTGCCGACACCTAGGTCATGGGCAGAGACTCGTACTTCCAGACTTTCTAGCGTCTGCGCCATGCCGAAACGCTCATTGATCAGCGTATTGAGGCGGAACAGATAGCCTTGCGCACCCTCGGCTGAGGTCAGCGGCAGCAGGACCAGAACACAGCTATTTCCCCGCTGGTTGGTCACTCTGCGCTGCAGATCGAGTCCGCGACGGCTGCCTTCGATCAGGTGCAGCAATGCTTCGCTATGCGAAGACTCGGCCACCTCCAGAAAAAACAGGCTGGCATCCAGCCCATGATTTTGCGCATCGATCAACGAGCGCTTCAGGTTCTGGCTGAACTCTTGGCTGTCCCAATCGTTTAGCTGGAGGAACTGCGGGTCGCTCAGGATCAAGTCAGCAATGTGCCCGGCAAGGATTGCCAGTAAGCCGAAGACGCGATCATTGAACGAGAAGAAAGGCATTTGCTCTACCGCCAATACTGCCAGGATGCGATCTTCCGTATCGATGAGCGGGACGCAAAGCTGATACCGGGAGTGCTGACGATGCTCGCCACGCTCAAGCAATTGCTCGCGGATGCTAACCAGCTCACCGCGCTGCAAGCACATGCGCACCAGCAGGTCGTGCTCGTTCAGGGGATCCATTGCGCCGATCATGCCCAGTGGCTCTGGCACGACCGAGCCGTCGCTTACCCGGTAAAGCCCGGCTGCCCGGAACGCGCCGTATTGCGCAAGCAGGCTCAACACCGGATCGGCAAGCGCAGCGAGGGCATCATTACCACGCGACAACCGACGCAACTGATTGCGCAAGCCAACCAGTGAGCTGCGCAGGCTCTGGTCGCTCCCTGCGACCCGCTGCTCAAGCCGATCGTGCGAGATACGAAGGATGTAATGGGCGCGAGTGAACTCGTCGAGTCGCAGCTGACGATATTCGTTGGCCATATCCAGTCGTTCCAGTCGACGCTCCCATATGTCGCGAAACTCGCCGACCAGCATTCCGCTAATCAGTACGCCAACGATGAAAGACGCGGGCATTTCCGGGTATAGCCCTTCGCCGTACCGGTGAAAGGCAATCAATGCGAGGATAAGTAGGACCGAACTGACCAGGCCGCGCATGAAGCCATAGCGCATACCCAACAGCAGCGGCGCCATGATTGTCCATGGAAACGAACCGTTGACCATCAATGGGTCTTCAGGGGACAACCAGTAGCCAAGCCCAATCGCCAGGCCACTTAGAAACCAGGTTTCCAACCAGGAAACAGCGCCACTGGCGCGTGGCGCCAGCGTGAAATCCTTGTGTGCCGAGCTGAGCGCCATTATTCGAGGCGCAACGCGCCGACCAGCTCACGCAGCACTTTCTGCGCCGTGCCTGCAAGGCTTTCACGAGACCAGCCGGCACGTGCGCCGCTTTTGCTCCAGATGATCCGCCCAGTGGCAGGCTCGATCACCTGCAGGCTGATGCCCACGGCGGGCTCACCATCCAGACCGCTTTTGTATTGCCACTCCTCCACGCTGCCGCTGATGACATAGTCGAGACGCTCGGACTGGGCCCAGGACAACGCCTGGGAAAGGCGTTCACGATCATCCAGCATGGGCAGGTCCGTCTGCACGACGAGAGGATAGTGACGCAGTTGCAAGCCACGCTCGGCCAGAACGCTCAGCAGGATCTGTTCAGCACGTTCACCCGCCTGCGGGGCCTGCGAGTAGTTCACGATCGGCACGAGCCCCCAGGTAGCCCCCTGTGGAAGAGCCGATGCGGGCTGGTCGGTGAACGTGGTACAGCCACCGATGAAAAATGCCACTGCCAGCACGGCCAGCACGCGAATGAATGACATGGTTGATCCTCTCTTTTGTTCCGCATCAACGCCCGAAACGGGCGCTATAAGTCACACCCAGCGTCCCACCTGGCTCCCCGTCACCATTGCGAGGTGCGGATTGGTACCCAAAGGTGAAGGCCAGTTCATCGTCGCCGAGCACTCGCATGCCGACGCCCGTAGTAATCGCGTAGTTGGCTTGCTGTTCGGTCCATTGCCAGCCCGCCAACACATCGAGCAGCCAGTTGAATTGCGCTGTGCCGCGATTCAAGGCACCAGGAAATCCACGACGCCAGGTGCTGCCGACGTAAAGCTGACCGAAGCGCTCCTGTAGAAGATCGGCGGGCGTTGACATGAACTCACTGACGTCATCTTCTGTTTCGTCTGGAAGCTCGTTGTTCTTTAATCGATATTTCGCATAGCTGAGTCCGCTGCGTAGCGTCCAAGCAGGTCCTTCGAAGAACACCGCATGGCTGAGCTCCAGATTCGCCTGTTGCCCGCTGCCCACCGCTTCGCCGTCTAGCATGCTGTAGCGCTGATGCGTCAGCGACCAACTGAGCTGATCGCGCGCGCTGATTCCATGTGTACCGCTTATTCCGAACCCATCGCGCTGGCCCAGCGCTCGCAGCAGTCCGCTGTCTTCGGCCTGGCGCTTCCAGTCAGCACGAAACACCAGTGCATCCTTGCTGGTCAGCTGAAGCCCTCTGGAAAGACCGAAACCAAAGCGGTCCCCCTCGTCGTGGCTGCTGCTATCGACCGCAACGCCCAGCGACCCGTTATCCAATGTTCGGGTCAACTCCAGTTCGGCTGACTGCTCAATGCCAGGACGAGCCTGATACAGGCCGCTTCCCGAGTATTCCATTTGCGCAAGCGAGAGACTCGCATGCCAATCGTGATCCAGCTGCCGAGCAACCAGCACGGTTGGACCCTGAAGCTTCAGTGAACCGAAATCCTGCTGCCGCATGCCCACCTGAATACCCTGCGGGTTGCGTTCCTGCAGCGCCAGTGCCTGCCGAAGCGCCTGCTCACGAACAACAACAGGTTGCTCAGAGGAAAGTGCCGCCAGAGCTTCGGCCATCGCCTGGCTGTTAGCACCCAGACGCTGCAACGCCTCGACACGCTGCGCTGGGTCCAGTCCATCCTGCGCAAGCAGGCGCTCCAGGGCCTGACGGTTTTGCGTCTGCAACGCTTCTTGCAATTCCGCATAGCGGCTGATTTTCAGGCCGTTGCGCCGTGCCCATGCCAGCCACTGCCCCTTCAGCGAACTCTGATTGAGCACGTCAAGCTGCTCGCTGAACTGATCGAACCAGAGCTGCAACATCGGCCGAGAGCCATCGCGCCAGCGAAGCGCCAGCTCATCGGCTGCCGCGCCTGCGCCGCTGGCGGACATCAATCTCAGATAGGTCTGGTATTGCGCTACGTCTGCGCCACGCATCGGCATTTCGATCGTGTGTAGCACATGCCGGCGCAGGCGTAGTGCACGATCCAAGTAACCGGCACTCTCCAGGGCATCGGCATAAGCTGCCTGCACCAGGCTGTCGTCCGGGTTCAGTTCCAGATAAAGGTCGAACCAGCGCAAGGCTTGATCACTACGATTGAGCAGCAGGTTGGCACTGGCGAAGGGCAACCATAGAGCACTCCGTTTAAGCGCGAGGTTTTGCCATTGCCGAAGCAGCGAAGCAAGCGGCTCACGCTGCCCCTGGTCAATGTAATGCCAGAGCAACTGCGGGCGGAACTCACCGGTTTCCGGGAAACGAGCCAGCGCTTCGAGATATAGACGCTCGGCCCCCTTGCTATCCCCGGCCTCTGCGGCTTGCATGGCACGTGCACTCCAGAGCGCGCTGATGCTGTCACTATCGGGCAGCAGCCGCCCCTCACGAACCAATGTATCGAGACGAACCATGTCGCCGAGTTGCATGGCCATCTGGATTGCACGGCTTAGACTCGCCGGCGTGCGGGTGCGCTTCCAGCTGGCGATCAACACGTCCAGAGCACGGTCGGGCGCACTGTGCTCGTAAAGGGAAATCAGCCGCTCCTCGGACGTGCTATCGGCCTTTACGCCCAACGCCTCGAGCCTGAGATAGCTCTCAAGGGCTTCCTCGTCCCGCTCCAGCTCCCATGCCAACTCGCCTCGCAGACGCCAGTAGCCTTGGTCAGTCACCGAGTCAGCATCGATGGCGTTGAGTACCTGCCATGCAGCCTGTGGATCGAACAATTGCCAGTTGGCTTCCGCCCAATCGACACGCTGGACGATGGACAGCCCAAAACGCCCCTCTATGTCGGCCCAAAGTTCTGCCTCAGCGGACAGCTGCTGGGTTTGCTCGAAGATCTGCTGCAGGCGCATCCATGCCAGTTGATGACTGGCGTGTACCCGCAGATAGTCACGCAACCATTGCTCGGCTTGCTCCGGGGTGCCTCGCTCGCTATGGCTGAATACGAGCGCGTCCAATTCCGCGTCCAGCAACTGCCGACGCGCTCCTGTATCGGCCAACAGAGCAATGGTGTTGTCAAAGTCATACAGTTGAGCAGCCAGGCGCCAGGCATGCTCCCGAACCGCCGGCGTATCCTCCAACTGGATCAGGCGCAGCCAGAAATTCAGCGCTGCCGTGGTGTGCCCCGTCCACTCACCGAGCAGGGCCAGCTGCTTGAGCTGACCTGCAACCGGAGGCTCAACGGCCGCCAGCCGCTGGCCGACAGCCCACGCCTGTTCGAGTTCGCCCGCAGCAAGATGCAGCCCAAACTCGGCGTTTAGCGCCCCCAGGTCATCCGGTTGCAGCGTACGCCAAGACGCTATCGTATCGGTCGCCAGATCGTAACGACGGGTACCGATTCCCGCTTGCACTGCTGCACTGAACAGCGCCCCATCCTCTGCGTTCATCAGCGACAAATGGCGATGAACCAGCTCTGCTGCCTGCTCGCTCCGGTCCGCCGAGAGCAGCGCTGAAAACGCCTGATGCAGATAACGACGCCGGTCGGCTGTTGTCTCGGCATCACTGAGCTGTTCGATGAAGAGTTCGGCAGCCGCCGACGTCTCACCCGCCCCCAAGTGAGCCCGGGCCGCCTCGTTTAACCAGCTGTCACGGCGCGTTTCATCTCGTACGGCGAGGTCGCGATAGGCTTGTGCTGCCAGCCCCGGATCGGTGAGTGACAACGCATAAGCGGCATAACGAATAAGCTCCTCGGTTGAGATACTGTCGCGGTCCAGCGCTCCCAACTGATCTTGCAGGGCAGCGCGGGCTTGCAGCGTCATGCTTTCCGGGGCTGTCTGAGCTTCAAGCACTGCTAATTCGGCGAGCAAAAAACGTACGCTGCCAGCTTCGCTTTCAGGCAGCAGATAGACATGCGACCGGGCCCGCGGGAGATCGCCCAGCTCGATTAACTGCTCGATCAGCTTGAGCCGAAGGCTCATGTTTTCCGGGTGTGCCTGGAGCAACAGTTCGGCGTAGCTAATGGACACGGCATCAGGTTGCCTGTCGTCTGGTAACAACGCGTCTTCGTCGGTATAGGTCAGCACAAGTAATGTGCCCAGCAGCGCGGCTATCAATAGCAGTGCCCAGGGGTTCAATAATCGAGTGGAACTAGGGGCAGTTGAGTTGCGCATCAGCCACCCGCGTCATCGGAAGATCGAACTGCCATAAGCCATTCTTGCCGGTACTCGGATAACGCTTTCCCGCGACTTCAAGCACGCAGGTTCCTGCTGCGCGTACCGAGAAGCGCAGCGGCATCTCGCCAGCAAAAGACAACCTGACCTTGTGCTTGCCAAGGTAGTCCCAAGCGAGCAACGGCAGGTTCGCCTGTTCTAGGGCAAGGCGCGGGTCGCGCTCGCTACGCAGCGCCAGCACTGCATTGGCATTACTTAGGTGTACGTATCGCCCTTGTGGCAAATCGCGCACTCCAGCGATGCCTTGCGAGCGCGCAAGATCCGGCCAGCCAAGAGCCGGGTCCAACCGCAGGGTGCGCAGCCCATCCATGCCACGAAGTTGCCACCTCCCGTCTTCCAAGCGCGCCAAGCTCGCCTGATGCAGGCCATGCATACGCTTGAGGTACTGACTCATCCAGAGCGATATCGGCTGCTCGGCCTCCATCGATCGATAGATGTCCTGCATGACACGGATCGAAGCCTGCTTGGTGCCCGAATAGAAGTGGTAATAGAGGTGCAAACCGCGCAGCCTTCGAGGCTTGTCCGTAAGCGCGAAAGTTTCCAGTACGCCACGAAACCCGTAGTAGGGGCCGCGCCAAAGATTGGTGTACATGTTTTCATTGATGACCGGCGCGTAATACTGAACGCCGCCAGCAGTTGGCCTGATTAGCGGTGACAGGCCGGTCAGCGACGGATGCGCGTTGGTCAGCACGGTCGTGCCCCCATTGACGTTCGCCAGTCCAGCGTCGTAGGCCAGTTTGATCGTCGCTGCATCTGGCAATGCGTCGCCGGTCCAAAAGATCATCTTTACCGGTTTCTGGGCGCTGGTCAGACGCTCATTTATATAGGCTGTAGAACCAACCACCTCACGGGCGAAATCAATTTTTTCATAGCCGGGAATCGCCATCATCATCCCGTACTCGGCAGTGAATCCTTCCTGCTTCTGGACCCGCTCCGGCTGCCAGAAGAAGGGATGGCTGAAGGTATGAGTCGCCACTTCAACCTTAGGCTCGGCAAAGATTTCCCGTGCGATGGGCTCCAGCTCTCTGGCGAGATGCGGATAGCGACCTCTGGGGCCAACCTCGCCCTCGATAACCGAAACAGAGGTCAGAAACGGGTGAGGCTTGATGAATCCATCCAGCACCGCACGCCCCGAATACGGAGAGCCAATGATTTCGGCACGCGAGATGAAGCCGTCGCCATCGATATGCACCGTGGCAATGCGACGTCCATTTTCGGTAGTAGCATCCGGACGTGGCAACGCTGGCAATCTCAAGGCTCTCTGCAAAAACGCAAAGGGGTCGACTATCCAACGCTGGCTGTCTCGGCCATCTTCAATGACGTAAGGAGACAACGCGATGCCTCCGGCCGGCCCGGTAGCCACAGGCACGTACTGCCGTTCTTCGCTATCAACCAGTGTAAGTGCCGAAACAGCGCCACCGTCGTCGACCAACGTGAGGGGAACCAGGTCGCGCGTACGAACCACCACAGGCGCCTCGAAGCGGCCCAGGATCGTCTCGTCTTGGTTGGCGATGACCACGTTACCCTTCGCCGGTGGCTGAACGCGGCGCAGCCCCATCCTTTTCAAAAGCCCATCATTGGCGATCGGCAATCCAGCCAAGAGTGCCAGCGGAACGGACTCGTCGATTCGTTCGCCCATCCATCGATTGAACTCAGCGGCGTCATCAGGCGGGCCGCTGGTCATCCAGGTGACAACACCAGCGTACAGCCCGCCCAGGGGACCATAGGGCAACTGGTCGGCCGGTAGATAGTCCACGCGATAGCCGAGATACTCAAGCAATCCACCCAGAACGGTATGGCCTGGATTGGACGTCAATGCGCCTTCGCGCGGGTCATATACCACCGCGATCCGCCGGGGCTGAACCTCGACACCACTGATGCCGAGATAGTTGAGGTCCGGCATAGTGACGAACGGTACAAATCCCTCCTGTCGTAGCTGTACGGCAAGGGCTCGCGCCTCATCGCGCCGCGCCGAAGGAAGGTAGTCGATGGCAATCAGGGGGATGCCTTGCGCGCGCAGCGGATCCAGCTGGGTGCGCAGCCAGTCTCGGTCTTCCTGAGGAACCTTCCGATAGCGCCGGGTGTTGGCATCCCACCCGGAATGAATCGATTCAACAGCCACTGCCGCGGCGACACCCGGCAGTTCGGGAAGCACTTCAAATCCCCGGTTGAATATCAGCTTGAGCCCTGGCTGTTGACGGTGAAGTTCGGCAAGGAAATCCCGTAAGGCCAAGCGCTGAGCCTCCCGATTGGCTTCAGGCAGTAACTGAAAGCTGTCCAGCGTATCTAGAAAAAGCCCGGCGTATCCCCGGCTTGCCAGCTCTTGCGCACGGCGTAACAGGTGGTGTCGCCAAGCAGAAGAGGTCAGCAGCATCACCTGGCTAGACCACGCCTCGTTACGCACGTCACTTGCGCCGGGGGCGAGGCCATCTGCTAGTTCATCGATATCGCCGTCATATTCGCCGACCGAGAGATAGGCAAATGGTTGACTGCCCTGCGCGCGAAGGAAGTCGATGCCCGCGGGCTCTACATGAGCGGGCTCGAGTACCGCCCAATCAAATTGCGATAGCTCGGCAAGTGGTGGATTGGCGGCGTACCAAAAGGCCACGCTTGTCGGTGCAGCTGAGACGCTGGCCATCGAATGACCGCTAAGCGGCAGCATACTGAGCAGCAGCATCGACAGCACAATGGGGCACCACCGCTTTAGCAAACGGAGCAACTTACACGCCAAGCCACGACGGTAAACAAGTGCTCGGACATTCCGCATGACGATACCGGGGAGAGTTACAACGTGCCTATTAGCCCACAATCAAAATGCCATTACAATCAAAATGCCATCATGCCCGACAGAAGGCTGACCGCAGTCACGACAAAGGTCAATAACTTGACTGAAGGACCCGTCAGAAACTATTCGCTTGCTGAAAGCGATACCGAACTTCTTTAGATCGTTGAGAAGAGTTCGGTCAGCGGCACGTGTAAGCGGCGACGCAACTCGTCGAACGTCGGTCTCGCATGTTCGGATACAAACCCATCTTCAAGCGTAAGCACCTGATAGATGCCACGCCGTAACATAGGCTCGGTCAAGCATTCCCCACTCACGCCTGTGGTGCATAGAAACCTTACCCAAGAAGTAACGACAATCCAGGCGTTGACTGCGACCGCCTCGACCTGGGCTTCTGTCATATGTAAAAGCCCGGCGTCGACAAAGCCCGCATAGATGCGCCGAGCCACCTCCAGATGGCTTGCAGCGAATCCGCGATACCGTTCAGCCAGTGCCTCGTCACCGCCGAGAAGGTGCTCCAGGTCCCGATGTAAAAACCGGTAGTCCCACATTGCTGAGAGCAGCGACTCGAGATAGAAGGTTTTGTCGTCCATGGTCACGGCCCGCCCTTTGGGGACCTGTAAAAAACCGTCGACCGCCACCTCATAGCGATCAAACAGCTCGGCGATGATCGCCTGCTTATTGCGGAAGTAGTAATAGAGGTTGCCCGGCGATATCTCCAGGTGTGCAGCGATGTGGTTGGTGGTCACGCTGCGCTCGCCTTGAGCATTGAACAGCTCCAGGCTCGCTTGCAGGATGCGCTCGCGGGTGCTCGCTTTGGGTGACATGCAGAAAGCTACTTTCGTCGTGCTAAAGCCGGAACGCAAAGGTAACCCGGCCATCGTGGCTGCGCACAGGTTTGACACTTTAGAGTTTTTACTCTAGAAATCGTCGATCTGTCGCCTTTCCGGAGCATCTCTAGTGCTTGCCGACGCCGTGTATCCGCATCCCAGCCATTTCGAAGCCGAGCATTTACAGGCGTTATTCGAGCGTCAGCGCAGTGCTTTCCAGGCCTATCCCAGCCCTACTGCCGCTGATCGTCTGCAGTGGCTGGAGGCGCTCCACGATTTGCTCGCCAGTCATCAACAACCGGTGATCGATGCCATCAATGAGGATTTCGGTAACCGCTCGGCAGACGAGACGCGGCTAGCCGAGATCATGCCCAGCCTGGATGGCATTCGACACGCCAAACACCACCTGACGCGCTGGATGAAGCCCTCTAAGCGTCGTGTGGGCATGGCTTTTCAGCCCGCCAGCGCCCGCGTCGTCTACCAGCCACTCGGGGTGGTCGGCATCATCGTGCCGTGGAATTACCCGTTGTATCTGGCCATCGGCCCGCTGATCGGCGCGCTGGCTGCCGGCAACCGGGTGATGCTGAAGATGAGCGAGTCCACGCCAGCCACTGGCCAGCTGCTCAAGGATCTGCTCGCACAAATCTTTCCTGACGATCAGGTCGCGGTTGTCCTCGGCGAGGCAGATGTGGGTATCGCCTTTTCAAAGCTGCCCTTCGATCACCTGTTGTTCACCGGCAGCACCAGCGTTGGCCGGCACGTTATGCGAGCGGCCGCGGAAAACCTGACGCCAGTGACGCTCGAATTGGGCGGTAAGTCGCCCGCGATCGTCTCGACCGACGTGCCGCTCGCCGATGCGGCCGAGCGGATCGCGTTTGGCAAGACGCTCAATGCCGGGCAGACCTGTGTCGCGCCGGATTACGTGCTGGTACCCCGGCCACGCATCGATGAATTTGTCGAGGCCTATCGAAAGGTGGTTCGGCGCTTTTACCCACAGCTGGCAGACAATCCTGACTACACCTCGATCATCAACCGACGTCAGCATGCCCGGCTGCAGGGCTACCTGGACGACGCCCAGGCCAAGGGCGCGCGCCTGCTGCCGCTGTTCGAGCAAGGCCAGGAACGGCGAATGCCCCACTGCCTCCTGCTCGATGTCACCGATGAGATGCAGGTCATGCAGGACGAAATCTTCGGACCGCTGCTGCCGGTGGTGCCATATGACGACATCGGTCAGGCCCTCGCCTATGTCAACGCACGGCCCCGGCCGCTGGCGCTGTACTACTTCGGGTATGACCGAGCCGAGCAACGCCATGTGCTGCGCCACACCCATTCCGGTGGGGTCTGCCTCAACGACACGCTGCTGCATGTCGCCCAGGATGACCTGCCATTCGGGGGCGTTGGTCCGTCGGGAATGGGCCATTACCACGGGCACGATGGATTCCTCACCTTCAGCAAGGCCAAAGGCGTCTTTATCAAGCAACGTTTCAATGCCGCGCGAATGATCTATCCCCCTTACGGCAAGGCGCTGCAGAAGCTGGTCTACAAGCTCTTCGTGCGCTGAAAAGCGCAGCCGGTGACAACAAGAATGATCAATACCGAGCGACCATTTTCCCGCCGCAGCCTTCTCAGAGTCGGCCTGTTTGGCAGCGCGGCCCTCGCCGGCGCTGGCCTGATCGGCAGTTTGTCCGGTTGCAGTGCCGAGCAGTCTGCTGCTGGCTTCGTACAGTTGCGAGAAAGCGACTTGCTAATGCTGCGTCGCCTGACGCCAACCATCCTGGAAGGCGCCGTCCCGGAATCGAGCATGCCCGACGCCGTGCGGGGCACCCTGACGAGCCTTGACGAGGGGCTCGCCCACTTGCCACCCGCCGTATCGAAACAAGTTTCGCAGCTGTTCGATCTGCTGAGTCTGCCGCTCACCCGCGGTCCGCTGACCGGTGTCTGGGGCGGCTGGGAGCAGGCGCAGGACGGCGAGATTCAGGCGTTTCTGCAGCGCTGGGAAAACAGCCCGATTGCATTATTGCGGCAGGGTCATGCCTCGCTTCAGCAGATGATTCTGATGGCGTGGTATGGCCGACCGGAATCCTGGCGCCACTGCGGGTATCCCGGCCCGCCGGTCATCTAGCGATGGACACGAAGACCGCTCGCCCGACCTGAGGAACCGAAATGCCTGTCACCGACCCCTTTGCCGAAGGTATCGCCCGCGGCTGGAAAACCCATGACGGTTCTCGACTCGAGAAGGACATCACGCTCGACGCCGATATCGCCATCGTTGGTAGCGGGGCCGGTGGTGCCACCAGCGCCGAGTTCCTCAGCGCGGCCGGTTACAAGGTGCTGCTGATCGAAGAAGGCCCGTTGCGCAGCAGCCAAGACTTCGACATGCAGGAACCCGCCGCCTACGCCTCGCTCTACCAGGAGGCGATCGGACGGACCAGCAAGGACGGCGCCATCACCATTCTGCAGGGCCGCGCCGTCGGCGGCTCGACCCTGGTGAATTGGACGTCGAGCTTCCGCACGCCAGCCGCCACACTGAAGCACTGGGCCGACGAGCACGACGTCAAGAACCTCTCCGAGCAGAGCATGGCGCCCTGGTTTAAGCGCATGGAGCAGCGGCTGGGCATCGAGCCATGGCCACTGCCGCCCAACGCCAACAATCAGGTGATCCGCGACGGCTGCGCCGCACTCGGCTACAGCTGGGCGGTGATCCCGCGCAACGTGCGAGGCTGCTGGAATCTGGGCTACTGCGGCATGGGCTGCCCGACCAATGCCAAGCAATCAATGCTGGTGACAACCATCCCGGCCACACTGGATGCTGGCGGCGAGCTGCTCTACCTCGCCCGCGCCGACCGTCTTATCGTGGACAAGGGGCACGTCACCGCGCTGGAGTGCCTCGCCATGGATGCGCGCAGCGTTGCGCCAACAGGTCGCAAGATTAAAGTACGTGCACGCCACTACATCCTCGCCGGGGGCGGCATCAACACGCCCGCCATCCTGTTGCGCTCGGAAGCGCCGGACCCCCACCAGCGCGTCGGAAAGCGGACCTTTCTTCATCTGGTGAATTTTTCCGCCGCACAGTTTGAGCAGGTGATCAACCCGTTCTACGGCGCGCCCCAGTCGATCTATTCCGACCATTTCCAATGGGACGATGGCACCCGCGGGCGTATGTCCTACAAGCTTGAAGTACCGCCCATCCATCCGGCCCTGGCCGCGACGCTGCTTGGCCGCGCCGGTATCGACAACGCCAGGCGCATGGAGCAGCTGCCACATACCAACGCGATGATTGCGCTGATGCGTGACGGTTTTCATCCGGACAGCGCCGAAGGCCAGGTCCAGCTGCGCAGCGACGGCACGCCCACGCTCGACTACCGGATGACACCCTACACCTGGGATGGCATTCGCCGTGCCTACCACAGCATGGCGGAAATCCAGTTTGCCGCCGGCGCCAGAACGGTCCTGCCGCTGCACAACGACGCCAGCCATGCGAGCAGCCTCGGACAAGCGCGCCAGATGATCGACGGGCTGAATCTTGAGCTATATCGCACCCGGCTCGGCAGTGCTCACGTGATGGGCGGTTGCGCCATGGGCGAAGACCCGCGTCAGGCGGTCACCGACAGCCTTGGCCGGCACCACCAGTTGGAAAACCTGTCGATCCACGACGGCTCGCTGTTTCCCACCAGCATCGGGGCCAATCCGCAGTTATCCATCTACGGCCTCGCCGCGAAACTCTCGAGTCAATTGGCCGAACGATTGAAAAATGCGTGAACGGCTTCGTTGTGCTGACATTCGGCAGCCATCCGCTTTGATGCTTTACGCTGCCGACGCCGAGCCGCTACCATCCACCCCCCACGCATGCGTCAGGACGCCGCGATGAATCGAGTGCTGTATCCGGGAACCTTCGACCCGATCACCATGGGCCACACCGACCTGGTCGAGCGCGCCTCGCGCCTGTTCGACGAAGTCATCATTGCCGTCGCTGCCAGCCCCAACAAGAATCCATTGTTCCCGCTCGAGCAGCGCGTCGCATTGGCCAAGGAAGTGACCTCGCATCTGCCGAACGTCAAGGTCATGGGCTTCTCCACGCTGCTGGCGCACTTCGTCACCGAGCAGAAGGCCAACGTGCTGCTGCGCGGCCTGCGGGCAGTTTCGGACTTCGAATACGAATTCCAGCTGGCCAACATGAACCGCCAGCTCGTCCCGGACGTGGAAAGCCTGTTTCTGACCCCGTCTGAAAAGTTCTCTTATATTTCCTCTACCCTGGTCCGCGAAATCGCCCGTCTTGGCGGCGATGTCAGCAAATTCGTCCACCCCTCGGTGATGAAGGCGCTGACCGAGCGCTACGCCTCGCGCTGAAGCACCCAGCCTTCGCGCGGCGGATGATTACCGACAGAAGGGTAAGCACTGCCGCGTGCACCGGGCGAGTCGATGCGGCAAAATTGGCGCATCGTTTTTACCTGTGCTGCGGTCGATGCTGCAGCTGGAGTTAGCTGGATGTCCCTGATAATCACCGATGACTGCATCAACTGCGACGTGTGCGAGCCCGAGTGCCCGAACAGCGCGATTTCCCAGGGTGAGGAAATCTATGTCATCGATCCCAATCTCTGCACCGAGTGCGTCGGCCATTACGACGAACCGCAGTGCCAACAAGTCTGCCCGGTGGATTGCATCCCGCTCGATGAAAGCAATGTCGAGAGCAAGGATGAGCTGATGCAGAAGTACATGATCATCACTGGCAAAGCCTGATCGACCTTCCGACCTCGCCCTGAAGCTGAGGCGGTCCCCAAACAGGCGCCCGTCTTTCCACGCCGCTGCAAGAGCTGTCTAACCACCGTGGGTGAGGCTTCAAGTCGACCACGACTGCTGAGCTGTTGCTGCCACAACGTCGCTGCTGGCTGCTCAGCAAGCTAGGAACGCACGAGCCGAAAACGACACGGCCCCGCACGCGATGAAGCGGCGAGGCCGTAGAGCGAATCGGATAAACCGCCGACCCGGTAAAGCTGAACTGCGGGATTAATCCTGGCGGTTATAACCGACGCGGGTGCAACCCAGGCAGCGAGCAAAGGCCGCAGCACCTGGCTCAACAACCAGCGCATGCCCCGTCTCCTTGATGCCGCCGCCCATGGCGCTGAACGGCAGACTCACGACGAACAGGCCGGCTCCGACGACAGTGGCCGCGATCAGCAGCGGACGGGCGATCAGCAGATCGCCAACGATGGAAAAGGCTTTCGGGGCTTCGACGGTGTACATCGGATCGCCGCTGGCGTTCTGCTGTACCGATTGCGCCTGCACAGGCATCGTCAGCAGACCTGTGGTCAGGGCCAAGACAACAGCAGTGGAGCGAAACAGATTCATGGTGTGGTCCTTCAGCTGGGCGAAACGAGGCAGATGATTGTAGTGAGCGTCACTATAGCAGTGGCCGCCGGTTGTTGATCGTGAACACCGTCAATGCCTGCGCAGTGCATGGCTGATCGGTTTTTCATCGCTGGCAGCGTCCGCAATAGACACTGGCACGCTGGCCGAGGCGAATTTCTCGCAGGGTCGAACCACAGGTTTTGCAAAAATCCCCGCCCCGACCGTAGACGAACAGCTCTTGCTGGAAGTAACCCGGCTTGCCATCGCCCCCCACGAAGTCGCGAAGCGTGGTGCCGCCGCGCTCGATGGCATAGGCCAGGATCCGTTTGATCTCGACAGCCAGCTTCAGGTAGCGCGCCCGCGACACCGCACCGGCCGCTCGCCGCGGATCGATTCCGGCAGCGAACAGCGCCTCGCTCGCATAAATATTGCCGACGCCGACCACCACCGCGTTATCCATGATGAACGGCTTGATCGCCATGCTGCGTCCACGTGACATCTGATACAGACGCTCTCCGTCGAACGCGTCGCTGAGCGGCTCCGGGCCCAGGCTGGCGAGCAGCACGTGGCTCAGCGGATCATCGCTCCACAGCAGGGCGCCGAAGCGGCGAGGGTCGGTGTAGCGCAGCGCCATTCCGGACTCCAGCACGATGTCGGCATGCTCGTGCTTGCCCACTGGAAGATCAGCCGGTACCAGCCGCAGGCTGCCGGACATGCCCAGGTGCGCGATGAGCGTGCCCACTTCAGCCTTGATCAGCAGGTACTTGGCGCGCCGCTCAACCGACTCGATACGCTGGCCGGACAGCCGTACGTCCAGATCCTCCGGGATCGGCCAGCGCAACCGTCGCTCGCGCACGATGACCTGGCTGACACGTTGGCCGACAAGATGCGGAGCGATGCCGCGACGGGTGGTTTCGACTTCTGGGAGTTCGGGCATACGGGCAAATCGAGAAGGGAACGGCAGGCGACCTTAGCAGTTAATGCACGGCCCGGTCAGCCGACACCCAGCTCACGAATGATGTCGCGCTGGCATTCGAAATCGTATTCGGAGAGGCCAACGTATTCGAGCACCAGCTGCGCCACGGCAGCCCATTCGTGGTCCTCCGGCTGATCGCCCAGTACGCGATGGCAGGCGCAGATGTGCTCAGCCATCTTCAGGATCGCCAGCAACGTTTTGACTTGAGGGTCGCTCCATTCATCGTTGAACAGCGCTAGCGCGTTGTGGTGGTTGGCAATGGCCTCGCACAAGTGCTGCGGCAGCTTCCACGAGCGTGCCACGAAATACCCAACTACGGAATGATTGGTGTTGAGCACCCGATTTTCGACATCGGTGATGCGCGTTTCGGCACCGACACTGGCGTAGGCCTCCTCCAGCACCCTCATATAGCCGGGAAAGCGGGTGAGCATCAGCGGGATACCGCAATTGTGGAACAGTCCGAGGGTATAGGCCTCGTCAGGCGCCGGATGACCGATGCGCTTGGCCAGGGCCAGACAGGTGCTGGCCACATCCTGCGCCGAATCCCAGAAACGGTTGAGCGTGACGATCGCCGCATCGGTCAGCTCGCCGCGGATCGATTGCGCATTGATCAGGTTGATCACTGAACGGCAACCCAGCAGGTTGACGGCCTGCTGGATCGAGGCGATTCGGTTGGCGAGGCCGAAGAACGGTGAGTTAACCGTTTTAAGCAAGGCGCCGGACAACCCTGGATCCTGGCTGATCAGGCGGGCAATGGCGCGCAAGTCGGGATCAGGCATGACCTGCTCCATCTGCAGGTCGACCATGATCTGCGGCTGCGGCGGCACGCTGATCCCCTGCAGCACGCTGCGGATCTGCTCGTCGGTGAGTTCAATGGACATAGAAAGCGGCTCGACCTTGTCGATAGCACAAGGCCACCAAGGAAAGAGTGCGAACTTTGGCCGAGATGGCGGTCGGATTTCAAGTAGATCAATTTGAAATCCGACGAGGAGGAAAACGAAATGGCCGATTCCCTGAAAGGCAAACGCATCGCGATCCTGGTGACAGACGGTTTCGAGCAGGTCGAGCTGACTGGGCCAAAGGAGGCGCTGGAGAAAGCCGGCGCGACCGCCGAGATCATTTCGTCATCGAACGGCGAAGTGACCGGCTGGAACCACACCACGCCCGCCACCAAGTTTCACGTCGATAAGACGTTCGACACCATTCACATGGAAGACTACGACGCCGTTCTGCTTCCGGGCGGCGTGGTGAATTCCGACACCATCCGCACCGACGAGATGGCCCAGGAGCTGGTTCGCGATGCGGCCCGCACCAACAAGACCATTGCCGTGATCTGTCATGGCGCCTGGTTGCTGGCCTCCGCTGACCTGGTCAAAGGCAAGAAGATGACCAGCTGGCCGTCGCTGACCGACGATTTGAAGAACGCCGGCGCCCAGTGGGTCGACGAGCAGGTCGTGGTCGACGGCCATCTGATCAGCAGCCGCAAGCCGGACGACATCCCGGCGTTCAACGAAGCGCTGATCAAAGCCCTCGCGGCCTGACGCCAGCTAGGTAACGCCGAGGCATCGCGAATATCGGTCGACCGCGACAGGCAGATGCCTCTTCTGAGCCGCCTGCTGGGGCTACTGCTCCCAGCAGCGACGGCTAACCCCAACGCCCTCCTCCATCCAGCCAGCGCTTTTGTCAGCCCTCTGGCCTATAATCGCGCCCTTTTCCCGGAGCCTCCCGATGAGCCTGCCCAGCCTGCGCCTCAAAGCCAACGCCGACCGCCGCCTGCGCGCCGGCCATCTGTGGGTCTATAGCAATGAGGTGGACACCGCAGCCACGCCACTGAGCGGTTTTGCCGCTGGCGATCAGGCCATCCTCGAAGCGGCGGGAGGCAAGCCGCTGGGCATCGTCGGCGTCTCGCCGAACAACCTGATCTGCGCGCGCCTGCTGTCACGTGACCTCAAGCACAGCCTGGACAAGTCGCTGCTGGTCCATCGCATCCAGGTTGCACTGTCGCTGCGTGATCGCCTGTTCGATCAACCTTGCTACCGTCTGATCTACGGTGATTCGGATCTGCTGCCGGGCCTGGTGGTGGATCGTTTCCATGACCATCTGGTGGTTCAGCTGGCCTCCGCCACCATGGAGCGCAACAAGGATGCCGTGCTCGAAGCCCTGGTCCAGGTGCTCAAGCCGCGCGGCGTGCTATGGAAGAACGACTCCAGCGCCCGCGATGCCGAAGGGCTGGAGCGCTACGTCGATACCGCGTTCGGCGTGGTCCCGGAATGGGTTGCGCTGGAAGAGAACGGCGTCAAGTTCGAAGCACCCGTGTTGCAAGGCCAGAAGACCGGCTGGTTCTACGACCACCGCATGAACCGCGCACGCCTGGCGCCCTACGTGAAAGGCAAGCGTGTGCTCGACCTGTTCAGCTACATCGGCGGCTGGGGCGTACAGGCCGCGGCCTTTGGCGCCAGTGAAGTGTTCTGCGTCGATGCCTCGGCGTTCGCGCTGGATGGCGTCGAGCGCAACGCCGCGCTCAATGGCGTTGCAGAGAAAATGACCTGCGTGGAAGGCGACGCCTTCGAAGCGATGAAGGAGCTGAAGAACGCCGAAGAGCGCTTCGACGTCGTCATCACCGATCCGCCAGCGTTCATCAAGCGCAAAAAGGACATCAAGAACGGTGAAGGCGCTTACCGCCGCCTCAACGAAGCCGCCATGCGTCTACTGAACAAGGACGGCATTCTGGTCAGCGCCTCTTGCTCGATGCACCTTGAAGAAGACAACCTGCAGAACATACTGCTCGGCAGTGCGCGCCATCTGGATCGCAACATCCAGCTGCTCGAGCGGGGATCGCAGGGCCCGGATCACCCGGTGCATCCAGCGATCCCCGAAACCCGCTACATCAAAAGCATCACCTGTCGCATCCTGCCCAACAGCTAATAGCTGTCGCCAAACGAACGAAGCCCCGCACCAAGACGCGTGCGGGGCTTCGTTAACCGCCTTACTCGATACCCTTGCGCTTCCTCGGTCCAAAGATAGCTGGTGCACAACCCGCAGAAGCGACCGTAGAAGGTGCTGCGCGCCGTTTCATCCTCCATCAGGTGATAGCGGAACCACGCCGTTGAGGGTCCGCGGTAGGCTCCACCGTCGCCGACCGGCTCAAAGTGACTGACATAGCGCCGCTCACCCCAGAACACCGGCACATTGGCCCGTGTGTAGACCGGCTGCGCGTTGAGGTACGGAAACGCGATGGTGTCGCCCCCGCCTGACATCAGAAACATCGGCCCCCTTCTGATTTCGCTGGGACGACGGGTCATGACCCAGCCCGATGGTGTAGGGCTGGATTGGCGCGGTCACGCTTACCCGATCATCCTGCCCAGCCATGATCGATCCACCGCCGCCCTGGGAATGACCTGACGTGCCAACCCGACCGGTGTTGAGCACGCCAACGTAAGTGCCATAGGTGCGATTGCCCTCTTGTACCAGGTAGTCGAGGCAGGCCAGCATGTCCCGTCCAGTCCCGGCGTTGGACGTCTCCGCCGCTGCGACAACGAATCCATGGCTGGCCCAGTGCGATAACAGTCCCGAATACGCGGTCGGCCCGGTCCCGGTACCGTTACCCCAGAGAATTACCGGATGCCGGACGCCGTTCTGCCCCAAGCTACTGGGGCGGTAGACGCGGCAGTTCGGGCCTTCGCTGCGACTGGTTGTGGCATAGGGGCCGGAGCGCTCGAAGTTCGATACCGCAGGAAAGGGCGCGCCGGGCGTATCCGGCAGCGGCGCAGCCAAGGCAGACCCGCAGATCGCCAGGCCCAGTGCAGCGGCAATGCCGCTAAGTTTGATGTCCAGCATGTGTGTTTCCTCTTGTTGTTCTGATCATGTGTATGGACGTTCGCACCAGCTCGCGATGTGAGTCGAACGCACTGCACCTCCTATGTTTCCCGCTTAACCATCGGCAGAGCGGGTGGCCAGTCGGCCCGAATCAACCCTAGCCAGCGAAAACCACCGCGCCACCTGATGCGCCCGTGCAGCGGACGAACGGCTGCGCTTCGCCCCGGCTGAATAATTCATCATTAGCTTCGGTGTTGATGCGCCTGACTCAACGCAGCATGAGCCTCGGTAATCGCACCGTTTGGCTCGCCGACAGGAACGCGCGTAGAATCGGGCTATTCCTCGCCATCATCCCCAGGCGGGCCATGAGCCCAGGCCGCCCGAGCGATACCCCGCCTCGATCGGCCCCTCCGCACGCACGGTCACCTGCCGTTGCACGCGGCACAGGTGACGCTCACCATAAGCACTATTCGAACCGCTGATTAGCCGCAGGAACCGTCATGCCCGATTACCGCTCGAAAACTTCCACGCACGGCCGCAACATGGCTGGTGCCCGCGCGCTCTGGCGTGCCACCGGCATGAAGGACGAAGACTTCAAGAAGCCGATCATCGCCATCTCCAACTCCTTCACCCAGTTCGTGCCCGGTCACGTGCACCTGAAGGACCTGGGCCAGCTGGTCGCCCGTGAGATTGAAAAGCACGGCGGCGTAGCTAAGGAATTCAATACCATCGCGGTCGACGACGGCATCGCCATGGGCCACGACGGCATGCTCTATTCGCTGCCCTCGCGCGAAATCATTGCCGACTCGGTGGAGTACATGGTCAACGCGCATTGCGCCGACGCCATCGTCTGCATCTCCAACTGCGACAAGATCACCCCCGGCATGCTGATGGCCGCCCTGCGCCTGAACATCCCGGTGGTGTTCGTCTCCGGCGGCCCAATGGAAGCTGGCAAGACCAAGCTCGCCAGCCACGGCCTGGACCTGGTTGACGCCATGGTCATCGCCGCCGATGAAAGCGCCTCCGACGAGAAGGTCGCCGAATACGAGCGCAGCGCCTGCCCGACCTGCGGCAGCTGTTCCGGCATGTTCACCGCCAACTCGATGAACTGTCTGGCTGAAGCCTTAGGGCTAGCCCTGCCTGGCAACGGTTCGACCCTGGCGACCCACAGCGACCGCGAGCAGCTGTTCCTGCGCGCCGGCCGTACCGTCGTCGAGCTGTGCCAGCGTTATTACGGTGAAGGCGACGAATCGGTGCTGCCGCGCAATATCGCCAGCCGCAAGGCGTTCGAGAACGCCATGACCTTGGACATCGCCATGGGTGGTTCCACCAACACCATCCTGCACCTGCTGGCGGCGGCTCAGGAAGCCGAGGTCGATTTCGACCTGCGCGCCATCGACGCCCTGTCACGCAAAGTGCCGCAGCTGTGCAAGGTCGCGCCGAACATCCAGAAGTACCACATGGAAGACGTGCACCGCGCCGGCGGCATTTTCTCCATACTCGGGGAGCTAGCCCGTGGCGGCCTGCTGCACACCGACGTGCCCACCGTGCACAGCCGAACGCTTGCCGAAGGCATCGCTAAATGGGACATCACCCAGACCCAGGACGAAGCGGTACACACCTTCTTCAAGGCAGGCCCGGGCGGTATCCCAACGCAGACGGCGTTCAGCCAGTCGACCCGTTGGGACACCCTGGATCTGGATCGCGCCGAAGGCTGCATCCGCAGCGTCGAGCACGCCTATTCGCAGGAAGGTGGCCTCGCCGTGCTCTACGGCAACATCGCCCTGGATGGCTGTGTGGTGAAAACCGCGGGCGTGGATGAGTCCATTCACGTGTTCGAAGGCACCGCCAAGATCTTCGAAAGCCAGGACAGCGCCGTGAAGGGCATCCTCAATGACGAAGTGAAGGCCGGTGACATCGTCATCATTCGCTACGAAGGCCCGAAAGGCGGCCCGGGCATGCAGGAAATGCTCTACCCGACGTCGTACCTGAAATCCAAAGGGCTGGGCAAGGATTGCGCCTTGCTCACCGACGGCCGCTTCTCCGGCGGCACCTCGGGCCTGTCCATCGGCCATGCCTCGCCGGAAGCAGCTGCGGGCGGCGCCATCGGCTTGGTACGTGACGGTGACAAGGTGCTGATCGACATCCCCAACCGCAGCATCCAGCTGCAGGTAAGCGATGAAGAGCTGTCCCACCGCCGCATCGAGCAGGACAAGAAAGGCTGGAAGCCTGCCGCCCCGCGTCCGCGCAAGGTGACAACAGCGCTCAAGGCCTACGCCCTGCTCGCCACCAGCGCCGACAAGGGCGCGGTGCGCAACAAGGCCATGCTGGACGGCTGATCCATCGCTGTAAAACAAGCCCGGCCTTCGCGCCGGGCTTTTTCATGGTTCGCCGATGGCTGGTTCCAGCCGAACTCCGTCAATTTCAATCGCGTTGAAGCGGGGCGCGACCAGTTCGAATTCACCCCTATCAAGAAGCTCGCCTAGCGCCTCGCTGTCCGGAAGCGCGTCTCCGGTGACGCGCAGCTGGCCAAGCCAGCGCCAGCCTCCGGCAGCAACCCGTCCCAGCACTGGCACCACACGAGGCTCGCCGCGGAGCAGCAGCACTTCGGATTGGCCGTCCCGATCCAGATCCACCGCAAACAACCGACACTCTGCTAAGCATCCCTGATTGCTGACGGCTCGTGCCAACGAGCCATCTTCATCCGTTACAGGTTCGCCAATCCAGGGCACTGGCGGCGCGGCTGCGACCTCCTGCTCGCGTTTCCACGCCCAGTAGTGGTCCGCCTTATCGAGCCGCTGCAGATCGGCTTGCAGTCCCGTGCGCCTAGCCTCATCTTCCCAAGGCTCGCCCAGCGCCTCACGCAGCGCTTGCAGATATCGCCGTCCCGGCTCGCCCAGCTGAAAGCGAAGCGCGCCCATGTCGGTTCGTTCGACTGGCACCTCGTTAGTCAGCAGACGCTGATACTGACTGGCCGCGCTCAGGTGCAGGGGGCTCAGCGCTGGCACATGCATGAGCACCAACAGGCAGGCGGCGAACAGTGCCAGAGGCGGGTTGCTCTGTCGGAGCCCGCTCAGCCACGCGGCATCACGCCGGATCACTGCTCTCACCAGTGCCAGGCCATGCACCATCGCTACGAGCGCCAGGAGCGCAGCCAACACGCGATCCGGCGTCAGTCCGTACTGGTCGATCCGCAGCCACAACGCATGCATCGCGAGGCCAGCCAGTAACGGCAGGCACAGCGAACTGGCATCCGCCAGCAACCGTAAGGGTCGCGGGTAGTGGAACCTCTGCAGCCCGTCCTGCACCACCCCGTTGAGCAGTGCGATATGCGCGAACACCAATGCCAGCAAGATCGGCGTCGCGTGGCGTGTCGCCCAGAGCGGAGCAAGACCGGTGAACGGCAGGAAAACCACGAACAGCAGCAGGATCACCACCGTCAGCGGCAGCAGAAAACGACACATGGCCTGCAGCACATTGCGCAGCGCATCGATGACCTGGCCGCGGTCCAGCCCGATGCGCAGCCCGGCGGCGACAACGGTCGCGCTGGCGACCCAGACGAAGCCGGACGAATTGAAGAGCCGCTTGAACTGATCGACCCCGAGCATGCTGAACAGGCCCGCCCAGAGCCAGATCAACAGCCAGAACACCCCGAGCATCACGAGCGCCATGAACAGCAGCAAACCGTTGTTCCAGGCGTGACGGTAGAGCGCGCTGTAGTCGAAGCGCCAGCGATGCGCAGGGTCACGAGCCTGGATGAAGGGTGTGAGGATGTAAGCCAGTGCCAGATGACTCCACAGCAGCAGCGTGCCGGTCGTTTCATCGAAGTAATACCAGCGCGGCTGGTCGAACTGAACCCCAAGCCACGCCGCCAGCGTTGCGGGCAAAAGAATCCCCGGGAGCAGCAGCTTCCAGCGATCCGCCTCGCGCAACTGCCCCCATAGCATCTGCAGCTGCCAGCCCCCCACCACGACCAACACAATCAGGGCCGAACAGAGGGACCGCCAGACAGACCCGTGCGGCCAGCTTTCGCTGGCCATCCATAGCGTCAGGCCCTGCAACAGACCCACCGACAGATAAACCATCAGGGGTCGATGCTCACTTGCTGGTTGCATGATTGTTCCTTCAGAAAATCGTGGCAGCGCGGTCAGGCGCAGGTTATGCGGTTGCAACGTCAGAGTCTCAACATACCGCGCTGCGCCCGTGAGGCTGGCAGGTAATTCAGCCGTCAGCCACTGGCCGTCCCGCTTTTCGTAGGAGCGAGCTCGCTCGCGATCAAGCGCTGAGACTCATGCTGCGGGAGAGCCCGGATCGCCAGCAAGCTGGCTCCTACAGAGGCTGTCGAGGTGTACAGCCGTAAGCGACCGGCCGTCCCGCCTTTCGTAGGAACGTGCTTGCTCGCGGTCAATCGCTGAGGTTCATGCTGCGGTAGGGCCCGGATCGCCAGCAAGCTGGCTCCTACAGAGGCTGACTATCTGAGTACAGCCGTCAGCCACTGGCCGTCCCGCTTTTCGTAGGAGCGAGCTCGCTCGCGATCAGGCCCGCGTCATCAGCCGACAGGTTCAGCTGTGCCCCATCGATGCTGCCACGTAGAATCGCGCTCTTTTTTCTGGAGCCTGCCATGAGCGCGGTGAAGTCTTCCCCTGACGAGTTGCGTAACGATCTGGTCTACGGCCTCGACGATCGGCCCCGTCCCTGGATCGCCTTTCTCGCCGCCTTGCAGCATCTGCTGGCGATCATCGTGCCGATCGTCACGCCCGGGTTGCTGATCTGCCAAGCCATCGGCGTATCTCCACGCGACACCAATATCATCGTGTCCATGTCGCTGGTGATTTCCGGCATCGCCACCTTCGTCCAGTGCAAACGCTTTGGCCCGCTCGGTGCGGGACTGTTGATCGTGCAGGGCACCAGCTTCAACTTCGTTGGCCCGCTGATCGCTGGCGGCGTGCTGATGGTCAAGCAGGGCACGCCGGTCGAAGCGGTGATGTCGGCGATTTTCGGTGTGGTGATTGCCGGCTCTTTTATCGAGATGGGCGTCTCACGCGTACTGCCGTTCATCAAGCGCCTGATCACACCGCTGGTGACCGGCATCGTGGTGCTGATGATCGGCCTGACGCTGATCAAAGTCGGGCTGATCAGCATGGGCGGCGGTTACGCCGCCATGGGTGATGGCAGCTTCGCCAGCCGCGAGAATCTGCTGCTCTCCGGCGTAGTACTGGGCGCCATCGTCGTGCTCAACCGGCTGCCGGTGCAGTGGATGCGCAGCTGCGCCATCATCATCGCGCTGGCCATCGGCTATGCGCTTTCCGCCTACCTGGGACGTCTGGACTTCACCGGCATGCGCGAAGCCGAGCTGTTCGAGGTGCCGATGCCATTGCACTTCGGCCTAGGCTTCTCCTGGAGCCTGTTCATTCCGATGGTGGTGATCTATCTGGTCACCTCGCTCGAAGCCATCGGTGACATCACCGCCACCAGCAAACTTTCACGCCAGCCGGTGGAAGGCCCGCTGTGGATGCAGCGCATCAAGGGTGGCGTGCTGGTCAATGGTGCCAACTCGCTGCTGGCGGGTTTCTTCAATACCTTCCCAAGCTCGGTGTTCGCGCAGAACAACGGCATCATCCAGCTCACCGGCATCGCCAGCCGCTACGTCGGCATGTGGATCGCGGTGATGCTGGTGATTCTCGGACTGTTCCCAGCCGTCGCAGGCGTGCTGCAGGCCGTGCCCGAGCCCGTACTGGGTGGCGCCGCGATTGTGATGTTCGGTGCGGTAGCGGCCGCGGGCATCAACATTCTCGCGGGCATCCAGCTGGATCGCCGCGCGCTGCTGATCATCTCGGTCTCGCTGGCGCTGGGCCTGGGCTTTTCTCAGGTGCCGGAGTTCCTGGCAAACCTGCCGGGCGAGCTGCGCAACGTGCTGGAGTCCGGGGTTGCAACCGGCGGCATTTGCGCCCTGGTGATGAACTGGTTCCTACCCGAGTCGCCGGCAAGCACAGAGCAAGACCCGGTCTGATCAACTGGTACGCGCCTCCTGAGCGAGGCGCTGGCAGGCCTCATCGGCGATCGCCAGGGCAGCGGTCAGTCCTGGCGATTCGATGCCGAACAGATTCACCAGCCCCGCAACGCCATGCTCGGCCGGCCCGTCGATACGGAAATCCGCAGCCGGTTCGCCGGGTCCACTGATCTTCGGGCGTATGCCGGTATAGGCCGGCTGCAAAGCACCGTCCGGCAGCGCCGGCCAGTAACGGCGGATCGCGGCGTAGAAGCGCTCCGCGCGGCTTTCATCCATCGTGTAATCGAGACTGTCGACCCACTCCACGTCCGGGCCGAAACGCGCCTGCCCTCCCAGATCGAGGGTCAGGTGCACGCCCAACCCGCCGGGTTCGGGCAACGGATAGACCAGATGGTGGAAAGGCGTCGCGGTCGCCAAGCTGAAATAGCTGCCCTTGGCGAAGTAGCGCGCCGGCACCGATTCGGCGGCAAGCCCCGCCGTGCGCGCAGCGATCTCAGGCGCGGCATGACCGGCGCAGTTGATGACGCTGGCGGCAAGCAGCGTCATGGGCGCGTCGCCGCCGACTTCGACACGCAACCCCGCCTCCATCACCGCCATTGCCGTGACCGGTGCATGCAGCGCCAACAGCGCGCCCGCGGCTTCGGCATCGCCTTGCAGCGCCAGCATCAAGGCGTGACTGTCGACGATTCCAGTGCTCGGCGAGAGCAATCCAGCCACGGCATTGAGCTGCGGCTCCAGCGTCTTCACCTCGTCCGCATGGAGTCTGCGCAAATCGTCGACGCCGTTGGCCAGGGCATGAGCCTGTAGCGCATCGAGCCCCGCCAATTGGGACTCATCGGTGGCGACGATCAACTTGCCGCAACGCCGATAAGGCACGCCGTGACTGTTGCAGAACGCATAGAGTGCATCGCGCCCGGCCACGCACAGCCGCGCCTTCAGCGAACCCTGTGGATAGTAAATGCCGGCGTGAATGACCTCGCTGTTGCGCGAACTGGTGCCCGTACCGATGGCTGACTCGGCTTCCAGTATCACCACCTCGCGTCCGGCCTGGGCCAGTGCACGCGCTACCGCAAGCCCCACCACGCCAGCACCGATGACCATACAATCGACCTGCTCCATTCCCGCTCCCCTGCAATTAGGCGAGCGCCAGACTGCCGCAAGATCGAACCGCGGCCAAGCCTCGCTTGCCCAACATCCATACACTCATGAAAAAGGGAGCCACCATGCGCATCGGCGTCATCTCCGACACCCACGGCCTGCTGCGCCCTGAAGCCATCGCTGCGCTGCAGGGTTGCGAGCGCATCATCCATGCCGGTGACATCGGCAAACCCGAGGTGCTGGACAGGTTGCGTGAGCTGGCGCCCCTGGACGCGATTCGTGGCAATGTCGACAGCGGTGATTGGGCCACAGCGGTTCCGGAGCACCTGAACTTAGAAATCGGCGGGCTGCGCATCCACGTCACCCATGACGTCAAGACGATGGGGATCGACCCGGTCGCCGAGCAGGTCGACGTGGTGATTGCCGGGCACTCGCACCAGCCCAAGATCGAGCAGGTCAACGGCGTGCTCTACCTCAACCCGGGGAGCGCCGGGCGTCGCCGCTTCACACTGCCTATCAGCCTGGCCCTGCTGGACATCGAGGACGGCCAGCCGCGTGCGCAGCTAGTGACGCTGGGTTAATCGCTCAGCTGACGCCCATATAGCGATCGCTGCGGTGATTGATTGCCAGCACCAGATTCAGTGCCACCGCGCCCAGCACCGAGAGCGCAACCTTATCCAGCGGCACGATGAACACCGCCGCCAGCACGATCAGCGCATCGATGCCCATCTGGAAGGTCCCGGCGCGTAGGCCGAAGCGCTCCTGCAGGAACAGCGCGAGGATGTTGACGCCACCGAGGCTGGCGCGGTGACGGAACAGCATCAACAGCCCGACGCCCATGGCGAAGCCGCCGAACAGCGCGGCGTAATAGATGTTCAGCTCGGCAAAGCGAATCCAGTTCGGTGTCAGTTCGGCCAGCAGCGACACCAGACCCACCGCAATGATGGTGCGCAGCGTAAAGCTCCAGCCCATGCGCCAGATCGCCAGTAGGTAGAACGGGATATTGAGGGTGAAGAACACCAGACCGAAGGGCCAGCCGGCGAAATACTTGAGCAGAAACGCCAGACCGACCGTGCCGCCAGTCAATAGCCCGGCATGGCTGTAGAAGGCAATGCCCAACGCCACCATCGCGGTGCCCAGCAGTAGCGCCAGCGCATCCTCCCAGAGCGGATGGCGGACGAAGATCGCGGCGATGGTTTCCGCCTGCTCCGCGTCCTCGCGTTCAGCGTCACGCTGGTTGACGTCCGCGTCCGCTGCGCCACGTTGCACTACGCCACGTTGCACTGCGCCACGTTGCACTACGCCCTGTTTGTCGTTCTGCATGAAAGGTGTCTCGTGAGAAGCGGAGGGAAAGCATAGAAGCTGACGCCAGGCGAGGACTTGGCGTCGGTCAAGGAAGCCTGGGGATGCCTAGGGTCAGCGACGCTGCCAGGTCTCGAAGCGATAGCCGGGCGCCTCGCCCTCGGCAGGATGTGACTGGCTCTCGGTACGCTGCCATTCGGCTTCTTCGAAGGCGGGGAAAAAGGCGTCGCCTTCAGGGGCCGCATCGATTCGGGTGAGGTAGAGGCGCTGCGCCTGCCCCAATGCCTGGGCGTAGAGTTGCGCGCCGCCGATCAGCATCAGCTCCTCGACACCCTGCTCGCGCGCCCACTGCTCCGCGCGAACCAGCGCAGCGTCGAGCGTCGTAAAGGTTTCGGCACCGTCGAGCTGCAGGTCCTGCTGGCGGCTGACCACCAGATTCAGCCGACCCGGCAATGGGCGGCCAAGCGAATCCCAGGTCTTGCGCCCCATGATGATCGGCTTGCCAAGGGTCATCGCCTTGAAGTGTTTGAGGTCGGCCGGCAGGTGCCAGGGCATCGTGTTGTCGAGGCCGATGACGCGGTTGTGCGCCATGGCCGCGATCATAGCGAGGGGAAGTGAGGTCTGATTCATGACGGCGAGAATAACAGAGCGTCGGCGGAGCAGTCAGCGCCGCCAGATACACGTCAACAACATCGAACGGTCATCTTCGCTTTACCAAAGCGTCAAGCTATCGTCATTGTCACGCCTCAGGCTTACCGCTCCCCTTCCACGGAGACGCCCACAATGGCCCGCCACAGCCGCCCTACCTTGCGCCACCTGTTTGCCGCCTGCAGCCTGCTGCTGCCGATCGCCGCGTTTGCCGCCACGCCCGACGCCTCGGTCGCTGCCAAGAACGGCCGCGACGAGCCCCATCCGCTGGTCATTGCCCACCGCGGCGCCAGTGGCTACGTGCCCGAGCACACCCTTGCCTCTTACGCGCTGGCCATTCTGCAGGGCGCCGACTATGTCGAGCCGGACCTCGTCATGACCCGCGACGGCGAGCTGGTCGCCCGTCACGACAACGAGCTGGGGTTGACCACCGATGTGTCACAGCACCCCGAATTCGCCGACCGCAAGCGCACGCAAATGGTCGACGGCGTGAAGCTCACCGGCTGGTTCAGCGAAGACTTCACCCTGGCCGAGCTGAAAACCCTGCGCGCCATCGAGCGCATCCCAACGATCCGTCCCGGTAACGCGCGGCTCGACGGCAGCCTGGAAATCCCGACGCTGCAGGAGATCATCGACCTGGTGAAAACCATGCAGCTGAGCGAGCGCCGCCGCATCGGTCTGTACCCGGAAACCAAGCACCCGACGCACTTCCAGAAGCTTGGCCTGGCTATGGAAAAACCACTGGTGCGTGTCCTCCACCGCAACGGCTATGCAGGCCGCAGTGCGCCGGTCTACATCCAGTCCTTTGAAGTGGAGAACCTCAAGACCCTCAGCGGCTTGACGCAGCTGCGCCTGGTCCAGCTGTTTGGCGGTGGGCAGCCCTACGATCAGAAAGTACGTGGCAGCAAACTGACCTATGCGCAGATGGCAACCGCAGAAGGCCTGAAGGCCATCTCGCGCTACGCCGCGGGCGTCGGCCCCGAAAAGAGCTACATCATTCCGCGTGACGCCAACGGCAATCTCGGCCAGCCCACCGACTTCGTGCCGAACGCCCACGCCGCTGGCCTGAAGGTGCACCCGTACACCTTCCGCGCCGAGAACGTGTTCCTCCCGACCAATCTGCGCAAAGGCGACTCCCCAACCGAGCGCGGCAATATCGAAGCTGACATACAGGCCTTCCTCGACGCTGGCATCGACGGGCTGTTCATCGATCAGCCGGATATCGCGGTAAAAGTGCGCGGGCAGTAATACCCAGCGCTACCCCGCCCGGCCAGGATGGCCGGGCACTCCTACGTCCGGATTGTTATGCCAAGTGATCGGCGCTGAGCGAGCGAGTCAGCCGATCACGCCCGCTTGGTGCAGCTCGGCCAGCTCCGCTTCGCTTTTGCCGAGCACTCGGGTGAGCACGCTATCGGTGTGCTGACCGTGCAGCGGCGGCGCCTTGGCGACAACTGTTGGCGTACGCGAGAAGCGCAGCGGGCTGCGCACCATGCGCACCTCCCCGGCGACCGGATGCTCGGCGCTGATGACAAGGTCGCGGTAGCTTGCCGTTTCCGACTCCAGCGCCTGAGCGACATCCTTCACTTCACCGACCGGAATCGCCTGCGCGCGCAGGGCTTCGATCAACGCCTCGTTGTTCCAGCCCGCAAAGGCATCCTGCAGTATCGGGAGCAACACCTCACGATGCTCCGTGCGGCCCTTGTTCTGGGCGAAGCGCGGATCGCTGTGGAGCTCTGGACGCTTGAGCACGTCCAGACACAGGCGGCGATACTGCTCGTCGTTGCCCACGGCCAAGGCGATGCTGCCATCGGCGGTGTTGAACAGCTGGTAGGGCACGATGCTGGCGTGAGCATTGCCGTAGCGCTGCGGCACCTTGCCCGTATTGAGGTAGCCGGACGCGACATTGGCCAAAAAGTGCAGCGCACTGTCGGACAGCGCGATATCCACCGACTGACCGAGCCCGGACTTCTCGCGCTCGAACAGCGCCGCCAGGATGCCCTGAACTGCATTCATGCCCGTGACCAGATCGATGAAAGCCACGCCCAGGCGCATGGGCTCGCCCTCCTTCTCGCCCGTGATCGACATGAAGCCGCTTTCGGCCTGGATGATGAAGTCGTAGCCAGGCCGGTTTTCCATCGGGTTGCCGCGCCCGTATCCGGTAATCGAGCAATGGATGAGCCGAGGATTGACCGCTGCCAGCGTCTCGTAATCCAGCCCAAGGCGCTTGAGGCTCGCCGGCAGAAAATTTTCGACCACCACGTCGGCCTGCGCGGCCAGATCAAGAATCAGCTGACGCCCCTCCGGCTTACGCAAGTCGACCGCCAGGCTCTGCTTGTTGCGATTGGCGCTGAGGTAGTAGGTGGAGATGCCGGCCTTGGCCGGCGGCATCCAGCTGCGGGTGTCGTCACCCTCCAGGCTTTCGATCTTCCACACCTCGGCGCCGAGGTCCGCCAGGGCCATGGTCGACCAGGGCCCGGCGAGGATGCGTGTCAGATCCAGTACCTTGATGCCTTGCAGAACGCTCATCGACTCTCCTTCTAATCTGTACGGGCAATGGAGTCGAAACTGGCGCAAGCGGGTCGAAACCACAACAGATGGCCTGCAAACATCTGTGCGATTACCGAACCGTTTTTCGTTCATCGGACTCCCGTCAGGGTTCGATCCTTTTAAGGTGACAGCGTCGCCTGATCGCCACCCGCAGCCTTAAAACAACTACAAGAAGAGAACACCACCATGCCCCTGACTATGAAGCGCACCCTGAGTCTGTTCCTCCTGGCCGCCACGCTCCCCTTCGCCTCGCTGGCCCACGCCGCCGAATGGCCGACCGACACCGTCCGCCTGGTGGTGCCCTATGCACCGGGCGGGACCACGGACGTCCTGTCGCGCAAGGTTGCCGACCTGCTGCAGCAACAGATCGGCACGGTCGTCGTGGAAAACCGTCCGGGCGCTGGCTCGACCATGGCCACCGGACAACTGGCCCGCGGCGGACGGGGCGCCGACCACACGATTCTGATGGCGTCTCCCGGGCACACCATCGGCCCGGTGATCTATAAAAAGCTGCCTTACGAGCCGGTGAAAGACTTCAAATTCATCCGTAACATCATCGAAATCCCCAACGTGATGGTGGTTCCGGCAGACAGCCCGTACAACTCGGTAGAAGAATTCATCGAGGCGGCCAAGACCAAGGAGATGACCTTCAGCTCCGCCGGCATCGGCAGCTCGATCCATATGTCCGGCGAGTTGTTCAAGACCATGACCGGCACCCAGATGACCCACGTGCCCTTCCGTGGCAGCGGCGAGGCACTGCCTGCGTTGCTCAGCGGCGACGTCGACGTCTCCTTCGAAAACATGCCGACCGTGCTCTCGCACATCCAGTCCGGGAAGCTCAAGGCGCTGGCCGTCACCTCGAAGGAGGCCTCACCCTACCTGCCGGATGTCGAGCCGCTATCCAAAATCGGCGCGGACCTGGGCCTGGGCGAATTCGTCACGACCGCCTGGTTCGGGCTGATCGCCGATGACCAAATGTCCGACCAGGCCGTCCAGACGCTGCAGACCGCACTGGACAAAGTCATGGACGATCAGGGCTTCAAGGATTTCGCCGCACAGATCGGTGGCGAGCCGGCGTCCGAGGAAGGCGATGATTTCCGTGAATACGTCGCCGAGGACGTTCAGCGGTGGCAGCGTGTAGCCGGTCAGGCCGAGCTGAACTGATCGGAGGCCCATGATGACCACCAACGCTGCGGTGAGCCGCCCGCGCTGGGCCAATCTCAACACATGGCTGGGCGTGTTCTGGTTGATCGCAGCGCTGGTTTTTCTGTTCTACCTGGTGCCGAACCATATCGACGAAGCCCCCATGGTCGACAACCCCATGCAGTCGCCACGCTGGCTGCCCAGCGTGGCGGGCTGGCTGATCGCAGCATTGTCGCTGGCATTGATCGTTGAAGGCTGCTTGCGGCCGCCGGCCCGGACCGCAGCCGTCGAATCCGAACGTGCGCCGGCCCGGCGCTGGCTGCTGATGTTGGCCGGGCTGGGCGCGTATTGGCTGCTGTTCGATCTGCTCGGCGCCATCGTCGCAGGTATTCTCGGCACGCTGCTGCTGTTTGCTGCTCATCCGGTGCGCAAGCCCTGGCTCTATTTGCTGGCGATCGCTTTGCCCTGGCTGGTAAGCCTGCTGTTCATCCACGTTCTGAATGTCCCGCTGCCCTCCGGCACGCTATGGAACTGACGGCGCCCTTACGCGAGTAACCGAATGGAAGGTTTTTCCGAAGTCCTGAACTTGTTTCTCAGCGTCGACAATTTCATCGCCATCTTCATCGGCGTGTTGATTGGGGTGGTCATCGGCGCGATTCCTGGCCTTACCGCGACCATGGCCGTTGCGCTAGCCCTGCCTTTCACCTTTTCGCTGGAGCCGGTGACGGCGATCCTGCTGCTAGTGGGCATCTACAAGGGCGGCATGTACGGCGGTTCGATCACCGCCATCCTGATCCACACGCCAGGTTCGCCGGCCGCCGCCTGCACCTTGCTCGATGGCTATCCGTTGACGCAGCAGGGCAAGGCGAAGAAGGCTCTGCAGATGGCGCTCTACTCGTCATGCATCGCCGATGTGTTATCGAACCTGGCGCTGATCCTGTTCGCCTCCTACCTGGCCAAGGTCGCGCTCAATTTCGGGCCGCCAGAGTTCTTCTGGCTGATCTGCTTTTCGCTGACCATCATCGTCTCCATCGCAGGCGACTCGCCGGTCAAGGGTCTGATCGCGGCCAGCTTCGGCGTCATCGTGGCCATGATCGGCATGGATGCGGTTTACGGCCCCCAACCCTTGACCTTCGATAACTACAACCTGATGGACCGGGTCTCCTTCGTGCCGTTGCTGATCGGCCTGTTCGCTATTCCCGAGGTGATCGATTTCTATCTGAAGAAGGCCGGCCCGCATATCCGCGCCGCCTCCAGCGGGGCTGGCCTGACGCTTGGCGAGCTCAAGTCCAGCCTCGCCACCATTGTGCGCGGCTCCTTTATCGGGGTGATCATCGGCGCCATTCCGGGCGCCGGCGCCACCGCGGCGTCTTTCATCTCCTATAGCGAAGCCAAACGGCGCTCGGCTAACCGGGCGAACTTCGGCAAAGGCGAACTCGAAGGCGTCGCCGCGGCCGAGTCAGGCAACAACGGCGTAGCCGGCGCAACCCTCATTCCGCTGCTGTCGCTGGGCATCCCGGGCGACGTGATCACCGCGATCATCCTCGGCGCCTTCATGATCCATGGGCTGACGCCCGGTCCGGTGCTGTTCCAGGAAAACCTGACGTTGGTCTACGCACTGTTCTGCGGGATCATGCTGAGCTCGGCGGTGCTGCTGTTCGTCGGTCACGGCGTGATCAAGTATTTCTCCCTGATCGCCGAGATCCCCAAGGCCATCCTGCTGCCCATCGTGCTGATGTTCTGCGTCTACGGTGCCTTTGCAGTGAACAACAGCCTGTTCGACATCGGCCTGATGCTGCTCTTCGGCGTGATCGGCTATCTGTTCAACCGTACCGGGTTCGCGACAGCGCCCTTCCTCCTCGGCTTCATTCTCGGGCCAATGTTCGAGGACAACCTCAGGCGCACGCTGCTGATCGGCCGCGGCGACCCGATGATCTTCTTCCGCGGGCCGATTACCTGGATCTTCATCGTGCTCACCGGCTTGTCGCTTTTCTTCGCCGTTCGGCGTTATTGGCAGGAGCGAATCCGGGCTCGTTGACCATTTCACCCTTGTGACCGGCAGCGGTTATCCTCAGGGCCGAGCCCTTCTACGAGAAACCGTGTGCCTGCACCTCTCCCAGCCTCACCGAATCCCCTCGACCGCCTCTGGCTGACCGAAGCCGTGCGCCTGCGGGAAGAACATGCCGGCCCGCTCGATGACGCCGAGGCCAACCGGCAAGCCCGTGCGCAAGGTGGGGCACTGCCAGACCTGATCGAGCATCGGGCGCTGTGGCTGGCGCGCCGCGACGGGCTGTTCGACGCGCTGCGTCATTGGCGACAGGGCGCGAAGCTGGCCGGGTATGCGCTGATGCTACTGGCGCTGGTTACCGGGGCCGGGTTGGCGCTTGCGGCGCTGGGCGATGGAATACGGCCGGTCAATGTGTTCTGGGCACTGGGCAGCCTGCTCGGGCTGAATCTACTGACGCTGCTGGGCTGGTTGCTGGGCTTTCTCTTCGCGGGCGACGCCGGTGGTGCGCTGGGTCGGTTGTGGCTCTGGCTCAGCGAAAAGCTGGCCCGCGACGCCCGCGCGGTGCAGTTGGCGCCAGCCCTGCTGACGGTGTTGGAACAACGACGGCTCGGGCGTTGGCTCTTGGGGCTGGGCGTGCACGGCTTATGGCTGGTTGCCATGAGCAGCGCCCTGGTGACGCTGCTCGCGCTGCTCGCCACGCGGCGTTACGGCTTCGTCTGGGAAACCACCATCCTTGGCGAAGACGCATTCGTCGGTCTGACGCAGGCGCTCGGCGTGCTGCCGTCGCTGCTGGGTTTCAGCGTGCCGGACATGGCGCAGATCCGCGCCAGCGGTGATCTGGCCGACGGAGTAGAAAGCGCGCGTCAAAGCTGGGCGGGCTGGCTGGTTGGCGTGGTGCTGATCTACGGCCTGCTGCCGCGCCTGCTGCTGGCATTGCTCTGCCTCTGGCGCTGGCGACGTGGGCGGGCACAGCTGCGGCTCGATCTGCAATTACCGGCCTACCGGCTGCTGCGTGAGCGCCTTCAACCGCCCAGCGAACACCTTGGCATCACTGACGCGGCGCCGGCAGAGTTGCATGCACCAAATGCCGGTGCGCAACTGGACGGCAGCGAGGGCGCGGTGCTGGTCGGCATCGAGCTGGACCAGAGCCAACCGTGGCCGCCAAAGCTGCCAAAATCGGTTGCTGATGCGGGCGTGCTGGATGACCGCGAGCAACGTCGGCGGTTACTCGAGCAGCTGACCCGCTTCCCACCGCAACGCCTGGCCATCGCCTGCGATCCGCGTCGTTCGCCGGACCGCGGCACCCTGGCGTTGATCGGTGAGCTGAGCCGTTGCGCGGCCCAGAGCCGTGTCTGGTTGCTGCAACCTCCCGCTGGCGAGGCGCTGGACAGCCATCGGTTGCATGATTGGCATCAGGCGCTCGATAGCCTCGGTCTACCTCATTCCGGCAGCGCACCCATGACTTGGTTGGAGACTGGCCATGATTGAGTACGCGGGCAACACGCTCCAGACCGTGAGCTGCATGGGAATTATCCGTAGGGTGGATGACGCTCTTTTCATCCACCGAAATGGCGGCCTGCCCGAAGGTGGATGGGTAAAGCGCCATCCACCCTACGCGACCGGAGCGACCCCTGCGGAGCAAATCCGCTCACCCATCGCAGGGCGGGTGAAATTCGCTGATCGGGAGCTTTCGCTAGACAATCCTCGCGAGGAGCACTCGCTCCACTGCCGTGCAAACCATTACGCAGGTTGCAACCGCAGGGTGGCGGAAAACCAGACGAGACTCATCAAAACGCCCGGAAGACCACGCCCATGAGCGCACCTCTAAAACTCGCGCTGGTCGGACATACCAATGTCGGCAAGACCTCGCTGCTGCGCACCCTGACCCGCGACGTCAGCTTTGGCGAGGTCTCGCATCGGCCGAGTACCACCCGCCACGTCGAGGGTGCACGACTGTCCGTCGACGGCGAACCGCTACTGGAGCTCTACGACACGCCCGGCCTGGAGGACGCCATCGCTCTGCTCGATCATCTCGAGCGCATCGAACGCCCCGGCGAGCGCCTCGACGGGCCGGCCCGCACCGCCCGTTTTCTCGATGGCAGCGAGGCGCGCCAGCGCTTTGAACAGGAGGCCAAGGTCTTGCGCCAGCTGCTGGCCAGCGATGCCGGGCTCTATGTGATCGATGCCCGTGAACCGGTGCTCGCGAAATACAAGGATGAGCTGGCAGTGCTGGCCGGCTGTGGCAAGCCGCTGTTGCCGGTGCTCAACTTCGTCGCGCAAACCGGACACCGCGAAGAGCAATGGCGCGAAGCGCTGGCGCGCCTGGGCCTGCACGCGCTGGTGCGCTTCGACAGCGTGGCACCACCGATCGATGGCGAGCGCCGACTCTATGAAAGCCTGGCGCTGCTACTGGAACAATCGCGGCCCAAACTGCAGCGGCTGATTGACGACCACGAGGCCCAGGCAGCCGCGCGGCTGAGCGAAGGCAACCGGCTGATCGCCGAACTGCTGGTCGATGTGGCCGCTTGTCGCCGCAGCGTTGCGGCGCAGCCAGACTTGGAGCGCGGCGCCATCCGTGAATTGCACGACGCCGTGCGTTCGCGCGAGCAACGCTGCGTCGAAGCATTACTGCGGCTATACGGCTTCCGCCCACAGGATGCGGCGGCTGCCGATTTGCCTCTACTCGACGGCCGCTGGGGTGATGACCTGTTCAATCCCGAAACGCTCAAGGAGCTGGGGGTCAAGATCGGCGGCGGGATGGCGGCCGGCGCGGCCGCCGGTGCTGGGGTCGACCTCATGGTTGGCGGTATCACCATGGGCGCGGCCGCACTGCTGGGAGCGCTCGCCGGCGGCGGCGCGCAAACGGCAAGACACTATGGCAATCGCCTGTTGGGCAAGCTCAAGGGCCAACGTGAGTTGACCGTCGATGATGGAGTGCTGCGCCTGCTCGCTGTACGGCAACGCCAGCTGCTCGTCGCCCTCGCCGCCCGTGGGCACGCCGCAATGGAGGCGATCCGTCTCGATGCACCGGACGACAAGACGTGGCGCGAAGGCAAGCTGCCTGAGGCGCTGCATCGTTGCCGCGCCCATCCGGAGTGGTCTTCTCTGAACCCCGGCGCGCGGCTGGAGCAGTCCGAGCGACAGCAGCAACTGATGGAACTGGTGCGGACTCTGCAGCGCAGCTAAGCCGTTGCGGCAGTCCCTGATGTGCGGAGGAGCCTTGGGATTCTGGTGGGCTGAAGCCCACCCTACATGAAGAGAAGACACCACACTCGGCCGTAGGGTGGGCTTCAGCCCACCGTAGCGCTACCGCATAAGTGTTTCACTTCCCCTAATTCACGGACGCGCCTGGATGGGCGGTCTGCGCTTTGCCCTCACCCACGACTGGCGCCGCCACGCTACCGAAACGCAACGCGCCCAGCGTCGCCAGCATGATCAGCAGCCCGCCGGACCATTCCGGCAGCGTCAACCGCTCCCCCAGCCAGAGCCCGGCGATAATCGCGCCGAACAACGGCTCGGACCCCATCAACAAAGAAACACGTGTGGCGCTGGTGCGGCCAAGCGCCAGGTTCTGTGCATAGAGCGCAAACAACGTGGCGAAGGCCACCAGGTACAAGGTCGCGGCCCAGAATGCCTGACTCTGCGGCAACGTCGGCAAGCCACCCGGCAGTGATAGGCCCAGTAGCAAGCAACCCGACGCTACAACCCCGCTTTGCACCGCCGTCAGGGCGAGCGGTGGCACCTGCTGATCAGCTGTCAGCCGTCGCGTCAGGCACACCAGCACGGCGCGCAATACCGCGGCTGCTAACATCAGCCCATCCCCCGGGTTGAGCGAGATGGCCATGCCTCCGGTCAGCAGCCAGACGCCGACCAACGACAGGGCACAAGCCACAAACAACAGGTTGCTCGGGCGCTGACGCACCATCGCCCATTCCACGAAGGGCGTGAACACCACGCACAGGCTGATGAGAAAGGCAGCGTTACTGGCACTGGTCAGCATCACGCCCCAGGTTTCGCAAAGAAAGATCCCGAGCATGACCAGCCCCAGCGGCAGCCCCGGACGAATCGCGCGCAGCCCATCCCCGCGCAGCTGTGGCAGCAGCAGGATGAACGTCAGTCCGAAGCGAATTGCCAGAAACCCCAGCACTGGATAAAACCATAGCGCCTGCTTGGCCACCGCATAGCTGCTGCCCCATATGATCGCCACCATCAGTAGCATGGCATCGGCCAGCCAGAGATTGCGTTGTGTGACACCGCGCCAGTCGTGCATGCCCATCACCCCTCTTCTCAGATCGGCGATTGTCCATTGATACGCTGAGGTCGATAATCCAGTGATTCAGCAAAGGACTTGTTCGCCATGAGAACGAATGACAAGACAACGCTGTTACCGGGAATGGCGGTGTTCGTGCGCGTGGTGGAAGCCGGCAGCTTCTCCGCCGCCGCCCGGCAGCTTGGCACCACCGCTTCGGCAGTAAGCCGCCAGGTCGCGCGGCTGGAGCAGGAGTTGTCGTTGCGGTTGCTGGAGCGCACAACACGGCAGCTGCGATTGAACGAAGCCGGCAGTGAGTTCTACGCCCATTGCAGGGCAATGCTCGACGCTGCCGAGCAGGCGCTGGCCATCGGCGAACGCCTGATGAGCCGCCCCCGCGGGCTTGTGCGCCTGAGCGTGCCAAAAGCCTACGGAAAGTTTGTCATCAGTCCGTTGATGCCAGGTTTCCTCCAGCGCTACGGCGATGTCGATGTGCAGTTGCAGATCAGCGATCAGAGCCCGGACCTGATCGAAGATGGCTTCGACCTGCTGGTGAAAGTCACCGACCAACCACCAGAAGGCCTCGCCGGCAAACCGCTTGGGCCGGTACGCCAGCTGCTCTGCGCGAGCCCGCACTACCTGCAACAGCAAGGCACGCCGCAGCATCCGCAGGAATTGCTCAGACACAGCTGCATGTTTCTGGGTGAAAACGCTGGCGACAACCGTTGGCATTTCAGCAACGGCGATCAGCAGGAAGTAGTGACGGTGCGTGGCCGCTATATCAGCAATCACAGCGAAGCGCGGCTGGATGCAGCGGTAGGGGATATCGGTATCACGGTGCTGCCGCAATTCACGGCGGCGCAAGCGCTGGCGGAGGGGCGCTTGCGCGAAGTGCTGCCGCAGTGGCGCTACACCGGCTCGTATCAGGGCGCGGCCTGGCTCCTGTGGCGACAGAACCTGCACCTGCCGCCGAAGCAGCGGGTGCTAATTGACTACCTAAGCGAGGCGCTGACCACGAGCTAAGCACCATACCGATATGTGACGGCTACTGCGGCGTGCCGCCTCTAGCGCAAAGGTAGCCAGATCACCGAGCGGCCTTTGGCTCTTGGTGGGCTGAAGCCCACCCTACAATCTGGAAAACGAGCTTCCGTAGGGTGGGCTTCAGCTCGCCAGGGCAGTCACAGCGCCCGGCGTTTCCCCAAAAAGGATCAGTCGCGCTTGGCGACTTCCTCGGCCATGCGCGTAAGGCCCAGGTGACGCACGTCGGTGCCGCGCACCAGATAGATCACCATTTCAGCAATGTTGCGCGCGTGGTCGCCGATACGTTCCAGCGAGCGCAGCACCCAGATCACGCTGAGCACGCGAGAAATCGAGCGCGGGTCTTCCATCATGTAGGTGACCAGTTCGCGCAGCGCAGTCTTGTATTCGCGGTCGACCGTCTTGTCGTACTGCGCCACCGACAGCGCCAGCTCGGCGTCGAAGCGGGCGAAGGCATCCAGCGACTCCTGCACCATCCGACGTACCTGATCACCGATATGGCGGACCTCGACATAGCCGCGTGGCGACTCGCCGTCTTCGCACAGTTCGATGGCACGACGGGCGATCTTGGTCGCTTCGTCACCGATACGCTCCAGATCGATGACCGACTTGGAAATGCTGATGATCAGGCGCAGGTCGGAGGCCGCTGGCTGGCGGCGCGCGAGGATACGAATGCACTCTTCGTCGATGTCGCGCTCCATGTGGTTGATCTGGTCATCCACGTCGCGCACCTGCTGCGCGAGCCCGGAATCGGCATCGATCAGCGCGGTGACCGCATCGTTGACCTGCTTTTCCACCAGGCCACCCATGGCCAGGAGATGGCTGCGCACCTCTTCCAGCTCGGCGTTGAACTGCTGGGAGATGTGTTGGGTGTGGCTGTCTTTGCTGATCATCTGTTTCGCTCCGAGGAGGCTGCCGCTAGGCGGCTCTGGTGCGCAGCGCACCTGAAAAATTGTCGAGTTAACGTTGAGGCCCTTGGGAAATCTTCACTGGTGCGGAGGGCGCGCGCTGACAGTACGAGTAGTACGGCAAGCGCGCCCGACAAAGCCAGAGGAGATTTCCCATGGCATCAACCGTAGCGGCCGGTGATGTAGTCTTCCGTCTGCTTCTTTTCGGGATTGGTGAACAGCGTATCGGTGTCGCCGTACTCGATCAGCTTGCCCATGTACATGAACGCGGTGTAGTCGGACACCCGCGCGGCCTGCTGCATGTTGTGGGTGACGATGACGATGGTGTACTTGGCCTTGAGCTCGTAGATCAGCTCTTCGACTTTCAACGAGGAAATCGGGTCGAGCGCTGAGCTCGGCTCGTCCAGCAGCAGCACTTCGGGCTGCACGGCGATGGTACGGGCGATAACCAGACGCTGCTGCTGACCACCGGAAAGGCCGAGGGCCGATTCATGCAGGCGGTCCTTCACTTCTTCCCACAGCGCGGCGCCCTTGAGCGCCCATTCGACGGTCTCGTCCAGTACGCGCTTCTGCTTGATGCCTTGGATGCGCAGGCCGTAGACGACGTTCTCGTAGATGCTCTTGGGGAACGGGTTCGGCTTCTGGAACACCATGCCGACGCGACGACGCAGGTCGGCGACGTCCTCACCCTTGCGGTAGATGTTGTGGCCATCGAGGTTGATGGCGCCTTCGATACGGCAGCCGTCGACCAGATCATTCATGCGGTTGAAGCAGCGCAGCAGAGTCGACTTGCCGCAACCGGACGGGCCGATAAAGGCCGTCACACGTTGGCGCGGGATGTTCATGCTGACGTTGAACAGCGCCTGCTTTTCGCCGTAGTAGAGGCTCAGGTCAGGCACTTCGATGGCCACGGCTTCGTTGGCCAGGCTCAGCGCGCGCTTGTCGCGACCCAGCGCCGAGATGTCGATGGAATGCGTCTTTGCTTGTGACATGGATGTCTCCGTATCGCTGGAGGCTAGAAGCTCGGGCTGCGATCGTTGCAGCGCCGGGCCACCAGCGGGTCTGTCGGCTATTAGTGGTCGAGCGCTTTGTATTTTTCGCGCAGATGGTTACGGATCACGACGGCCGTGAGGTTCAGCGTCGCGATCACCAGCACCAGCAGCAGCGCCGTTGCATAGACCAGCGGCCGCGCCGCCTCGACGTTGGGGCTCTGGAAGCCGACGTCATAAATATGAAAGCCCAGGTGCATGATCTTCTGATCCAAGTGCAGGTAGGGGTAGTTACCGTTGAGCGGCAGGCTCGGCGCCAGCTTGACCACACCCACCAGCATCAAGGGTGCGACCTCGCCGGCGGCACGGGCCACGGCGAGAATCAGTCCGGTCATCATCGCCGGGCTGGCCATCGGCAGGACCACTTTCCACAGCGTCTCGGACTTGGTCGCACCCAGCGCCAGCGAGCCTTCGCGGAGAATACGCGGAATACGGGCAAGGCCTTCCTCGGTGGCCACGATGACCACCGGCAGCGTCAGGATCGCCAGGGTCAACGATGCCCACACCAGGCCTGGAGTGCCGAACACCGGCGCCGGAGCTGCTTCGGGGTAGAAGATCTGATCAAGCGAACCACCCAGGACGTAGACGAAGAAGCCGAGGCCGAACACGCCGTAGACGATCGAGGGAACCCCGGCGAGGTTGTTGACCGCGATGCGGATGATGCGGGTCAGCAGGCCTTGCTTGGCATATTCGCGCAGGTAGACCGCAGCAATCACGCCGAACGGGGTGACGATCACCGCCATGATGATGGTCATCAGCACGGTGCCGAATATTGCCGGGAAGATGCCGCCTTCGGTGTTCGCCTCACGTGGTTCGTCGCTGACGAACTCCCACACCTTGGCAAAGTAGAAGCCTAGCTTGTCGAGCGTCGACATGGCGTTCGGGCGGTAGGCACGGACGATCTTGCCGAGGCTGATCTCCTTTTCCTGACCGTCCATGGTGCGCATGGTGATGCTGTCGCGATTGAAGCCTGTGTACAGCGCGACCAGCTCGCTCTCGAGCGCTTTGTATTCGGCGTCCCACTGCGCCCGCTCGGCATCGAGTTCGGCCTGTGCGGCCGCGTCGAGCTTATCGTCCAGCTCCAGCTTGCGGGTCTTCAGACGCAGGCGTTCCAGGCCATGGTTGATGCGACCGATGTCGACCTTTTCCAGCTTGGCAATACCGGCATGCAGGCTGTCGATGCGGTCAATGCGCTTTTGCAGCTCTGGCCATGCGGCATCGCCCTCGGCCACCAGTTGACCGCCTTCTTTGACGTTCAACAGCTCGCCATAGAAGTTGCCCCACTCGCGGCGCTCCAGCGCCACCAGATCGGCCGGCTTGCGCTGATTGCTCAGCCACTCGCCGACGACCCAGGAGAAGTCCGCACCGTAGACCTCGCGGTTACCGACCTTGAGCAGCTCACGGGTCATGAACTCGCCGCCTTCGACGTCCACCGGCAGCCCACTGGCCGCCAGACGTGCACGCGGCACTTCTTCAGCCTGCACCACTTCGCCAGCCATCACCCGCGGCTGCGATCCCGGCACTTGGTAGTCGGCGACGATCACATCGTCCGGCCAGAAATGCTCGAGGCCGCGCACGGCGATTACCGCCAGCAGGCCGAGTGTCATGATCACGGCGATCGCCACGGCGCCCGCGTTCATCCAGACCCAGGGGCTGCCGCTCTTGATCCAGGTTTTCAGCGAATCCTTTTTCACGGATCGATACCTTTGTCGAAAACTTGTCGCAGCCGTCACCGGCTGCGTTCTTTATTACAGGCTGGCGTACTTGAGGCGCAGGCGCTGGCGGATCACCTCGGCCAGGGTGTTCATCACGAAGGTGAACATCAGCAGCACCATCGCGGCGAGAAACAGCACGCGATAGTGAGTGCTGCCCACTTCCGATTCGGGCATTTCCACTGCGACGTTGGCCGCCAGGGTGCGCATGCCTTCGAAGATGTTGGCTTCCATGATCGGCGTGTTGCCGGTGGCCATCAGCACGATCATGGTTTCGCCCACGGCGCGGCCCATACCGATCATCAGTGCGGAGAAGATGCCGGGGCTGGCGGTCAGCAGCACCACGCGGGTCAGCGTCTGCCAGGGCGTGGCACCGAGTGCCAGTGAGCCTAGCGTGAGGCTGCGCGGCACACTGAACACGGCGTCTTCGGCAATCGAGTAGATCGTCGGGATCACCGCGAAGCCCATTGCGATGCCAATCACCAGAGCGTTGCGCTGGTCGAAGGGGATGCCCATGTCGTTGGACAGCCACAGGCGCATGTCACCACCGAAGAACCAGTTTTCCAGGTATCCGCTGATGGCCAGGGAGCCCCAACCCACCACAAGGATCACGGGTATCAGCAACAGCGCTTCCCAACCATCCGGCACGCTCAGGCGAATGTTTTCCGGCAGCCGGCTCCAAAACCAACCGGCGAAGAGAATCGCCACTGGCATCAGCAGCAGCAGGCTGAAAATGCCGGGCAGGTGGTTTTCCAGATAGGGCGCGAGGAACAAGCCGGCAAAGAAGCCGAGGATGACCGTTGGCAGCGCCTCCATCAGTTCGATCACCGGCTTGACCTTGCGGCGTAGCGTCGGCGCCATGAAATACGCGGTATACAGCGCGGCGCAGATCGCCAGCGGAGCGGCCAGCAGCATCGCGTAGAACGCCGCCTTGAGCGTACCGAACGCCAGTGGCGAGAGGCTTAGCTTGGGCTCGAAGTCACCGGTAGCCGACGTGGACTGCCAAACGTAGTCCGGCTCCGGGTAACTTTCGTACCAGACCTTGCCCCAGAGCGCGCTCCAGGAAATCTCCGGGTGCGGATTGTCGATCACGAAACGCTGCAGCTGGTCACCTGATTCGACCAACAGGCGCGTGGCCCGAGGCGACATGGCGGCGACGGCAGCGCCCTCTGCGACCTGCTCGGTCAGCAGCTCGCGATGAGCCGTGCTGTGGAAGATGCCCAGAGTGCCGGCGCTATCGAGGGCAAGGAAGCCCTTGCGGCGCTCTTCGGGAAGAATCTGTGTGATCGGTTGATCGGCCAGCTGAAAGTTGCGCACGTTCTTCAGTTCAGGCTGACCGTCGTTGCTGCGCACCATGAACCACTGACCGATGCTGCCATTCGAGTCGCCGACCATCAGCGAGATGCCGCCCAGCAGCGAGGCTACCGTGGTGATCTCGCCTTTGCCGCCAAGTAGCTTGTAGCGACCGTTGAGCTGCTTGCGGCGCAGATCGAAGACATCAACGCTGGCGCGACCGCTCACGGCGAACAACCACATGTGCCGCGGGTCGATGCGCAGCGCCTTGATTGGCTCGGAGAGTTGCGGCAGATCCATGCGCTCCTCTTCAAGGCTTTTTTCACCGGTCATCAAATTTTCAGTGGAGACGATTTTCAAGGCATGCAACGCGCCATTCGTAGCGCCTGCGACCATCAGGGTCGAGCCGTTGAGACTGATGCCTGCGTGCTCGATGGGCCGCCCTTGCGGATCAAGATTCAGCGGTTTGTCACCGAAGGGGTAGTCCAGCTGCGGCGTGATGGTCTTCTTGCCTTCCGGATAGCTGACTTTGTAATTGTGCTCTGCAATCAGCACTTGGCCGTTGCTCAGCCCCAGCACCATGCGCCGATTGCCCGGCGTGTCCTGGCCGACCGAGACGATCTGGCTGCCAGCCGGCAGCGGCAACTCTACGGTACGCAGCAGGTCGCCAGTGGGTACGCTGAAGAAACGAACGGCTCCGTCGCTGCCCAGACGCATCGCCACCTTGTTCTGCTCTTCCACGGCCAGCAACAGCGGCTCGCCGGCATCGGCCAGCCAGGCCGGCTGCTGCACTTCACGCGCCTCCAGTTCGGCGCCCTGAAACATAGGCGCTACGACCTGCGCGAGATAGAAGAAAATCAGGGTGATCGCGCCAAGCACGGCGAGGCCGCCAATGGAGACATACCAGCGCGCCAGCTTGTCTTTTAATGCGCGGATACGGCGCTTGCGCTGCAGGGCCGGGGTGTTGAAATCCAGCCGCTGCACATCGGAATTCGCGCTCATGGTCTCGATATCGTTCATGCGAAGGTTCCTGGCCACTCAGGCCGCTAACTGCTGCGCCGCTTTGGCGCGAGTCGTTTCCAGGCTTGATGGCCGGTCGGGCGCCTAATTTAATGCAGCTGTGTGACAGAAAAATTACAGCCGGGTGACACGACGACGCCCGCCAGCGCGCAATGGCGTGGCGGGCGTCTGCTCAGCTCGCGGCGAGCGCCGCGAGGCGGGCATCAGGTCTTAGTTCAGACCCAGGTCCTTCAACGTCTTGTCGACCACTTTCTTCGGCAGCGGGATGTAGCCGTCCTTGACCACAACTTCCTGGCCCTGCTTGGAAAGCACCAGCTTCAGGAATTCGGCGTCGATCGGGCTCAGCGGCTTGTTCGGCGCCTTGTTGACGTAAACGTAGAAGAAGCGAGCCAGCGGGAACTTGCCAGCCAGAGCGTTCTCTTCGTTGGCCTCGAAAGCCTCGCCACCCTTGGACAGAGGAACGGCACGGACGCTGGAGGTCTTGTAGCCGATGCCCGAGTAACCAATGGCGTTCAGGGTGCTGGAGATCGACTGAACCACCGAAGCGGAACCAGGCTGCTCGTTCACGTTGGACTTGAAGTCACCTTTACACAGGGCTTCTTCCTTGAAGTAACCGTAGGTGCCGGACACCGAGTTACGACCGAACAGCTGAATCGGCTTGCCAGCCCACTCGCCGGTCAGACCCACGTCGCCCCAGGTGGTGATGTCCTTTTCGCCGCCACACAGACGGGTGCTGGAGAAAATGGCGTCGACCTGTTCGATGTCGAGGCTCTTGATCGGGTTGTCCTTGTGGACGAACACAGCCAGGGCATCGATAGCGACCGGCACTTCGGTCGGCTTGTAGCCGTACTTCTCTTCGAAGGCCTGGATTTCGTTGTCCTTCATCGGACGGCTCATCGGGCCGAGGTTGGCCGTGCCTTCGGTCAGCGCGGGCGGTGCGGTGGAGGAGCCGGCGGCCTGAATCTGGATGTTGACGTTCGGGTAGCTGCGCTTGAAGTCTTCAGCCCACAGAGTCATCAGGTTGGCCAGGGAGTCGGAACCGACGCTGGACAGGTTGCCGGATACGCCGGAGGTTTTCTCATAGGTCGGCAGTGCTGGATCAACCGCGGCCACTGCGTTGGCAGCGCCTACACCAGCGGCAACAAAGGTCAGGGCCGCCATCAAACGATTCAGTTTCATTCCATGCTCCTAGCAGGGGTGTGTCAGTGTTTGGAACGGGGGCCATTGTCTGCAGGCCGTGTGAACACTCTATGAACTGAATATGACAATCTGGTGACGATACTGAACTTTAGGCCTGCCCGGTCGCTGTGACTATCTACAGCCGCTATACTCGCCCCCGCCCGCACTGCTGCGGGCTTTTCGCGCAAGAAAAACAAACGCGCCGCGAGTCCGACCGATGAACGAATACGAACAGGAAGATCCAATCCCGCAGGGCGACCTGGCCTTGCAGCTGACCGCCCTGCCGCGTGAGACCAACGGTTTCGGCGATATATTCGGGGGCTGGCTGGTATCACAGATGGATCTGGCCGGTACCGCCATGGCCAGCCGCGTTGCCGCCGGCCGTGTGGCAACGGTGTCCATCGACCGCATGGCCTTCATGGTGCCGGTGGCAGTCGGCGCGCAGCTTTCGTTCTACACCCAGACGCTGGATGTCGGCCGCAGCTCGATCCGCATGCTGGTGGAAGTGTGGAGTGATGACCCGCTGTCCAGCGAATGGCGCAAGGTCACCGAGGCGGTATTCGTCTTTGTCGCCATTGATGGCAGCGGCCGGACCCGCCCGGTCACGCCACGCCGCTGAAAGCCGATCAGCGCACCACGTAGCGGTTCTTTCCGGCCTGCTTGGCTTGGTACAACGCCGCATCGGCGGCCTGATAGAGTTGTTCGGCGGTCTGCCCTGGCTGCCACATCGCAATGCCAATACTCGTTGTGGCGCATGCGCTCTGGGCCGATGCCGGGTGAGGGATGGCACGCTCAGCGAGTTCAGACAGAAGCTGCGCCGCGATGGCCTGCGCTGAGTTCTCATCGCAATTGAGCAGCAACAACGCGAACTCTTCCCCCCCGACCCGGGCCGCCAGATCCATCGGCCGCCGGGAGAAACGGCCCAGTAAGTCACCGAAATCGCGGATCAGCGCATCGCCGGCCGGGTGCCCCAGGCTGTCGTTGTAGGCTTTGAAGTTATCCAGATCCAGGAGTAGCAGCGCGAGCGGCTGGCGGTCCCGACGGGCTTGCAACAGCGTTTGCCGCAGAGCTGCATCAAAGCTACGGCGGTTCGCCAAGCCAGTCAGCGAGTCGTGTTGCGCGACCCAGCCGAGCAGCTGGCGTACCAAGAATTGCTCACGCTGCGAGTATTCATGGATGTAGCGACTGATCGCTCCGATCGTCAACAACAACACGTAATAGCTGACCGAGATCCAATGCACCTGCATTTCGCTGGAGGAGAGGATGAGCGCGGCCATCAGGATATCGATCAGGATGATCGACGCCGCACTAATCAGCGCTCGCCAGAAGGTGATGCCGAGAAAGAAGAACGAACAGACGATCAACAGCCCAGCACCGTAGCGGAACGCCAGTTCCGTCTGGGAGACTTCGTAATGGATATCGATGCGCGCCGCAACGATGCCAACCAGCACCAGCAGCAACGGAAACAGTCGGTTGGCAACCAGCCGGACCCGCCGGTGAAAGACCGACATGAGCAGGATCGCTACACCCGGCGCCATTTCCACCAAACGCAGCAGGGTCAACTCGCGCAGCCACCTCGGGTCAGACCCGGCATATAGCTGCCGTTCGGCATAGTGATAACCGGCCACCACCAACAGCAAAAGGCAGGCACCCAGCACTTGCGCAAAGCGCGCCTGACGCCCCAAATAACGGCGAAATTCGCTTTCCAGGTCAGGCGCAAACAGCAGGCCACGAAAGCCTGCCAGCAGCTGCCTGCCATGCGGGGTATCGCGGAAATCTTCGGCAGACTGCTGTTCTAGGGGCTGCATCGACGTTGCTCAGGTCATGGCGCGGGCAATGATATCACTTAGACATTACCCCGACGGCTTTCCCGATGAACGTGCAAGCAACCGCCCTGTGCAGCTCCATCCGCATCGCTCGTCTCTTGCCGACGCCTTCACGAGACTCCACTATCGAGTCACCTGCACTGTTGGATGTATCGCGTGACCAGCCTTCTGCTCGCCCTATGGCCTCTGTTTGCCCTGATCATTGCTGGCTACTTTCTGCGCCTGCGTGACTTCCCCAACGAAGCCTTCTGGCCTGGCGCCGAGCGGATCAACTACTTCGTGCTGTTCCCGGCGCTGCTGTTCAGCAGTCTGGCCACCGCACCTTTGGACAACCCGGCGCTGCCCCGCTTGGCTGCGGCCGTGTTGCTGGCCCTGGGATTGGCGTGGATCGTACTGCTGATCATGAAGCGCGTGCGCGGCTGGTCGGCGGCGCGCTTCGGCGCCTTTGCCCAGGGTGCCCTGCGTTTCAACACCTATCTGGGCCTTGCGGCTGTCGGCAGTCTGTTCGGCAAGGAGGGCCTGGCCATGGCCGCGCTGATGCTGGCGTTGATGGTGCCAACCGTTAACGTGATGTCGGTCTGGGCGCTGACCGCTGAACGCGGCGTCAGCGCGCGCGGCCTGCTGCTTCCGATCGCGAAAAACCCCTTGATCGTCGCCTGCGTCACGGGTGCCCTGGTGAACCTGTCCGGGCTCGGCCTGCCTGGCGGCACAGACCGGCTGCTTGGCCTGCTGGCCGCGGCCAGTTTGCCCTTGGGTTTGCTCTGTGTCGGCGCCGCCTTGAAGCCGAAGGAACTCGGAGGCGAAATTCCTGCACTGGGCTGGAACAGTGCTGTGCGCCTTCTGGCAGTGCCGCTACTGGCCTACGCCGTCGCTCGCTTGCTCCAATTGCCTGCCATGGAAACCACCATCATCGTCCTGTTCTTTGCCTTGCCCACAGCGCCTACCGCCTACGTGCTAACCCGGCAGCTCGGTGGTGACAGCCACCTGATGGCCGGCATCATCACCCTGCAAACACTGCTCGCTGCGGCCAGCTTGCCGCTGGTGCTGACACTGCTCGAACGCTGAAAACCGTGACCGAGCGCCAGCCATCGCGGCCGTTATCGCGCTGTCGTGGTGCGACGTTCCACTGGAACACTGTCGGCAGCGAACGACTCGATCAAGCGCTGATAGTCGCCACTGTCCTGAAGGGTTCTGAGTCCCCGATCGAACCGCTCGATCAGCTGTCCGGCGTCCGGTCGGCTGCGCGGGACGATGAGGTGAATCGTCTGACGGCTCAACACCGAATCGGAAACATGAAAACGTCGCCGATCCACTTCGGTTGATTGCACGGCGTGGACGCCAAGCAGTCGATCAGCCAGAAACACATCATCTCGGCCAAGCAATAGCAACAACGCACACTCGCTCAGGCTCGGTGGCGAATGTCGGACCAGTACACCCCGGTCCACCAGCGCCTGGACTCCAGCAGGCAGCTGCCAGCCCAGCGGGTGGCACAGCCGCCTGCCGCTGATGTCGGCAAGGTCATTGACTTCGACTGAATCCGTGGCGCGACTGAACAGATGTTGCTCGGAAACGTAGAGCGGCGCCGAGTAGAGGAAATCATGCTCGCGCTGCTCCGCACGGATATAGGGAAAAGTCGCGTCGTATTCGCCGCGAAGGGTCATCAGATAGCCCCGATTCCAGGGCTGCCAGGCAAGCGACGAGGCTAATCCGCTGCGCTCGAGCGCCGCCTGTGCGACCGCCGAGAGCATGCCGCCTCGAGGCAGTGCGCGATCAGTGAGCGGGGCGTAGTCATCGCCCGTCACCAGGCGCACATCCGCGGCATGTGCCCCAAGGCTGACCGCCAGGCTCAGCAGAGCGCCCCGGCTACAAAAACCTTTCATCACCACCTTTGCCATCCTTGCGAAAACGAGTGAAGCGCAACCTAGCGAATATCAAAGTCAGCAACCATCAACGCATCGGGTGCCGCTAGCGGCCGACCTGGCCGCGCGACAAGCGCAACAGCAGCAATGCCATGCCCACTCCAGCGGCGATCAGCACCAGCGTCGGGCCCATATAGCCGACCAGCTCCTGCAGCCAGGCGAGCAGTTGGCGAACGAGGAGCAGGTTCAGGCTTGGCCCCGCTGCGTCCGCATCAAGCCGGTAGGCGCCCGCCAGCCAAATGTCATAGGCGGTCCTCAGCGGCAGCAGCGTCAGTGGCAGCAACACCAGGCACACCCAGTAGCCGCTGCGCCGCCTTGGCCCCAGCAGCCCCCAGGGCCGGTAGGCCGCGTGGATCAGCTGGAAGAAACAGAAGCTGTAGTAGGCGATTAGCAACAAGACGAACGCGCCACTCCAGGATGGGGCAATCCATAGTTCACGCACCATGACTCCAGTGAGCGACAAGCTGACCAGGCCCCAGACCAGAAGAAAGAAGATTTTCATCGCATGTCCCGGTTGTCGGTTATCGGTTGACGGCGAACCCACATCGGAACAGAAACCGAACGTGGATACGCGCAACCGTTTCACGAAACTGGCCGCGATGCGCTGCGATCATGCCCTCTACGCGCAGCGGCGCACGCATCAGAACAGGCTGAGCTGATCGCCCGCCGGCTCGCTGGCCGGCTTCGGCAGGCCATCCCCCTCGCCTGTGCGCTTCGTGTCACCTAGGCTCAGCCGTTCAGCTAGTCCCGCCGCGCGCTCGGCGCGGGTGCTTACGGCCTCACCCAGACGCACCGGCAGCGCCCAAATCTCCACTTTGCGCTTGGCACGGGTGATGCCGGTATAGAACAGCGAGCGCGTCAGCAGCGGGCTAGGCTGTTCCGGCAACGCCAGCAGCACCTCGGTGAACTCCGAGCCCTGGCTTTTATGCACGGTCATGGCGAAGGCGCTGTCGTGGCTCGGCAACCGTGCCGGGGCGAAGCCGCGATAGCCCTCGTCGCCCTCGAAGAACACCCGCAGGCCCTGCTCGGTTTTCAGACACAGGCCGATATCGCCGTTGAACAGGCCCAGGGCGTAATCGTTCTGCCGGACCATCACCGCGCGGCCGGGGTACCAGCGTTCGCGCGCCGGCACGCCGAGGCGACGCTTGAAGCGCGCTTCCAATGCCTCGTTGATGCCGGTCACGCCGAAAGGCCCATCGCGCTGGGCGGTCAGCGCCCGAAAGCCGTTGAAGGCCTCGAAGGCGGCCGCCGGATCGGCTTGCCGTGCAGCCTGCAGATAGGGCGCGTAGCCCTGCTCCAGTCGATCAATCAGCGCCGTGGGGCTGGGCGTGGCGTTCCAGGCGAGGTCTGGACGACCCTCTTGTAGCAGTGCAATCGTGCCCTTGGCGTCGCCGCCGTTGATTCGCCGCGCCAGCTCACCGATGCCGCTGTCACCTGCGAAGCGGTGGCTATGGGTGAGCAGGACCACCGCATCGCCCAGGCGCGAGCGCGGCGTCTCGATGGGAACATGCTGCCCGGTAATGCGTTGCAGATCTGCCGCGGCCTGGCTATCGAACCCTCGGCCTTCACAGAGCTCGGCGAACACCGCCCCAGCTTCCACGGCGGCCAGCTGGTCTTTGTCGCCGAGCAGAATCAGCCGCGCTTTGGGCGGCAGTGCAGCGACCAACTTGGCCATCAGCGCCAGGTCGACCATGGATGCCTCGTCCACCACCAGGACGTCCAGCGCCAACGGGTTGGCCGCGTCATGGCGTACCTTCGGGCTGTCGCCGCGACTGCCGAGCAGGCGATGCAACGTGCGCGCCTCGTCCGGCAGGGCGTCCTTGACGGCATCGCTGACCGGCAGACCGGCCTTGGCGTTGCGGATCGCTTCGGCCATGCGCGCCGCGGCCTTGCCGGTAGGTGCCGCGAGGCCGATGGCCAGGCGCTCGCCGCCAGGCTGCTCGAGCAACGCCGCCAGCAGGCGTACCACGGTGGTGGTCTTGCCGGTACCGGGACCACCGGAGATCACCGCCAGTCGCCGGCGTACCGCCTGTGCTGCCGCGAGGCGCTGCCAATCGGGGCTCTGCTGGTTGAAGGCGAACAGGCGCGCCAGGCTGTCGCTCAGTTGTTTTTCATCCACTGCTGGCGCATCCGCCGCGCGGGCCAGCAGTTGTTCGGCCAGCTGCTGTTCGTATGCTTGATAACGGGCCAGATAGAGCCGATTCCCCATGAGGATCAAGGGCGCGTAATCGCCGGGCCCGCCAATCAGGGACGAGGCCTTCAGCTGCGCGTGCCACTGCGCCAGTGGTGGCAGGCTGAGATCGACTTCAGGCCAGGGACGCTTGCCGGCGAACCGCTGAAGCGGCAGGCAGACATCCCCGGACGCCAGGGCTTCGCAGCAAAGCGCGGCGGCGAGCAGGACCATGTCAGGCGTGTCCGGCTCGAGGCGCTGCAAGCTGGCGACGAAAGCGCGCTCCAGTGGGCCGAACGGCAGGTCTGAAAGCAATGCCATCACATATCCCTCCACGCGGGCGGGGTCAGGCAGCACTTCAGCATGGAGCAGACTGCGGCCCGCCTCAGCCAATCAAGGCCATCGTTAAAGTGGCGGGCTGAAGCCCACGCTACAGCGCTGATATTGACCGTAGGAGCCAGCTTGCTGGCGATGCTCTGTCCATTCCCCCGGATCGCCAGCAAGCTGGCTCCTACAAAAGCGGGCGATTTCCCATAGCGAGAGAGGGCTACTGCGAATCTAAGGCGCATCATCTCCCCTCCTCGAACAGATGGTCCAATGCATCGAGCACGGCATCGTCCGGCCTCGCGAAGTACACATGCCCGCCTCGGACATCCCCCGCAGGACTAGCCTGTAGGGTGGGCTTCAGTCCACCGATATGCTCAGTTGGATAAGCGCGCTGAACTGACGCAAATTGCAATCCGACGACTTCTACAAGCCCCACATGCATCACCGCCCCTCCTCGAACAATCGATCCAACGCATCGAGCAGCGCATCGTCCGGCCTCGCGAAATACACGCCGGCTTCCGGCATGCCCCGCAGGAAGAGGTAGTAGGCACCACCCAGCTGCTCGTCGCGGAAATCGGCTAGGCGCTGACGCAGGAAGCGGCGTAGCGCCACCAGATAAATCAGGTATTGCAGGTAGTAATGCTCGCCGGCCAGGGCCTGTAGTAGCCGCTCGCCGCCGTAGTAACTGGCATCCGGACCGAGCCAGTTGGATTTGTAGTCGGCGATGTACCAGCGGCCGTCGTGCTCGAAGGTCAGGTCGATAAAGCCCTTGAGAAAACCCTTGAGGCTGTCGAACTCCAGCCGCGCCGCCGCTTCGCGCAATGGTTCGGCAAGGCCGTTGGCCGGATCGATCAGCAACGTGCGCAGCCGCGCCACGTCGAGGTCCCGTACCGGAAAAGTGAAGCCCAGTTCCGGCAGGCGTCTGTCCGACTGCAACGCGGCGAGGGTCAGACCGGCGCCATCCATATCGGTGTCGAGCACCTTTTGCAGATGGCTGATGGCGATCTCCTTCCACTCCAGCGGCAAACCGTAGGCCTGCAAAGCGGGTTCGACCAGCGCCTCCAGCTCGCCTTTACCTCGTGCCCAGTCTTCGAGGATCGCATGCAGGCAGGTACCCGCCCGTGCCCCGCGAGGGAAAGCGAAGAAGCCGCTGCCCGGCTCGCCGGCATCGGGGATGGCCAGGGCGTCGCGGTCCGGCGCCTCCATGTGCATACCAGCGGCAAGACCGGAAAAGCTGCCGATCCGCCAGGCACTGTGCAGGCTGCGATTGAGCTGCGATAGCTGCTGAGGCGGCGCGGCGCGGCCGGGGCCCTGTGCATTGGCTTCGCGCGACTCCAGCGGCAGGCAGGCCATATGGCCTTCGCTTCCCTGCACCAGTCGCTCGATGGCAAGGCGAAGGCTGCCGCCGTTGAGGTCGGCCAGATGATTGCCCAGCTCACTCAACGGTTGCTCGCCAGGCAGTTCACGGCCGTGCAGCAGCCAGGCCAGGGCACTGCTGTGCAGGCCCTCTTCGGCCAGGCTGCCATCCTTCTTCGGCTTGCACAGGTTGACCGGCCCCCAATGCAGCCAGAGACGATCACGGGCTCGGGTCAGGGCCACGTAGGCCAGGCGCAGCTGCTCGGCGAAGACCTCCTGACGGGCACGTTCGAGGTTGTCCTCAAGCTCGCCGCTGCCCAGGTCCAGCAGCGGTTGGCCGCTGGCATCGTGGCAACGGGCGCTGTCGCGGTTCTTGCCGAGCAGCTTACCGTCCCAGAGGAAGGGGCAGAACACCAACGGGTACTCAAGCCCCTTGCTGGTGTGAATGGTGACGATCTGCACCCGCTCGGCATCGCTTTCCAGACGCAGCAGGGCTTCCTCGCCCGCGCCTTCGCTGCCGCGCTGCAGGTTGAACCAGGCGAGCAGCGGCTCAAGACCCGGGCGCAGCAGGCTTTCGGCCTGCAACAGTTCACCCAGGTGCAGGAGGTTGGTCAGCCGTCGCTCGCCATCGACACGCGCCAGCAGCCGTTCGGCCACCGCCTGCTCGTCGAGCCAGGCACGGAATACACGCATGAACCCCTGCTGCTGCCAGAGCTGGTGATAGCGCTCGGCGGCTTCGCGCTCAGCGTCCCACTGCTGCTGATCGTCCTGGCAGCGGGCGAGATCGGCAGCGCTGCGGCCCAGTAGGCGCGTGGCCAGCGCATAGCGCAGCAACCCTTCGCGACCGGGCTCGGCGTAGGCGGCGAGCACGGCGGCCCGCTCAGCCGCCTCCTCACTGCGCCAGACGCTGTCACGCCCGCGACGCACGCTGGGCACACCGCGCGCAGCCAGCTCATCAGCGATCATTCCGGCCTGGCGATGGTTCGCCACCAGCACGGCGATGTCGCCACCTTTCAGCGCAGTAAACACGCCGTCCTTATCGAAGCCTGCGCGCCCTTCGGCGGCGCCTGCCAGTTGCAGGGCAATGCGTCGCGCCGTGTCGCTCGCCGCCAGCTGTGCGGCCTCGCCCTTGCCCAGCGGATCGTCGCCCAGCCACACGAGCGACAGTGGCGCGGCTTCGCCCTCCTCCACCAGGCGCAGCTTGGCCCGCGGCTTCTCGGCGGCGCCCACCGGCGGGTACTGCAGATCGCGTTGCGCAAACGGCTGCGGATGCTTGAACAGCTGGTTGAGCGCGGCGATCAGCTCAGGCGTGGAGCGGTAGTTGGTCGGCAGGTTGAAGGGTTCGCGATCAGCCTGCTGCTTGGCAGTCATGTAGGTCGCCAAATCCGCGCCACGGAAGGCATAGATCGCCTGCTTGGGGTCACCCACGAAGCACAGCGAAGCCTCGCTTGTCTTGGCATAGATGCGGTTGAAGATGGCGTACTGGATCGGGTCGGTGTCCTGAAACTCGTCGATCAGCGCCAGCGGATAGGTCGCGCGCAACGAGGCCGCCAGATCTTCGCCGACCGGGCCCTGCAAAGCCAGATCCAGGCGATTGAGCAGATCATCGAAGGCCAGCAGCCGCTGCGCCGCCTTGCGCTCCGGCAGCTCGCGGTTGAGCCGCTCCAGCAACGCGACCTGCAGGGCGATCAGCCGCTGTTTCCCCGCGGGCAATGCGTCGGCCACCTGATCGGCCAGCTCGTCCAGTGCATGGGCCAGCTCGCAGACGGGCGCGTCATGGCCTTTTTTGCAAGCCTTGCTCAGGGCGCGCACGCCGAACTTGGCCGCACCCTCGGGCAGGTCGAACATCACCGCCGGGTCCGCAAAGTAGGCGTCCAGTTCAACCTGCCATGGTGTGAACTTGATGCCCTTGTGAGTGCTCTGGTTTAGCCCGCCATGGGCTACCAGCTCAGCGACCCAGGCCTTGCCGGCCTCTTGCCAGAGCGCCGCAGCGCGCTGCCAGGCTGCCTCGACGGGGCGCAGGTCCGTCGGCACCGGCAAGTCCTGCGGTTCCACGCGCAAATAAGGTTTGCCCAAGTGACTGCGCAGCCGTTGGCGCAGCCACACCGGTGTGATCCGGCTCTTGGCGAGGAAGCGCGCCCAGGCCGGATCAGCGTCAGCCAGTTCGCTGCGCCACGCATCAGCAAGCAGCGCGTCGATGATCTCGCGGTCATCGGCGGTCAGCTCGCTGTCGAAATCGCCACCGGCCTCGAAAGCCGCGTCCTGCAGGGCGCGCTGACAGAAACCGTGGATGGTGAAAATCGCCGCCTCGTCGAAACCATGTACTGCCAGCAGCAGGCGCCGCCGCGAGGCTTCATCCGGGTAACGCGCGTGCAGGCGGTTGAGGAAATTATCCTCGCTCGGCGTGCCCTCATAGACGGCCAGCAGGTCGGCCAGCCGCGCGCGGATGCGCTCGCGCAGCTCGGCGGTGGCCGCGGTGGTGTAGGTGACGACGAGGATCTGTCCTACCGACAGCTGCCGCTCCAGCAGCAGACGCGCATAGAGCGCGGTGAGCGTCCAGGTCTTGCCGGTGCCGGCGCTGGCCTCGATCAGCGAACGGCCATCGAAGGGCGAGTCGAGGAGGTCGAGTTTCATTCTTCTTGCTCCTCATCGGCCAGGGCATCCATGGCCGGGCCAATCAGCTGTTCGGCCAGGGTTTCGAAACGCTCGTCCAGCGGGTCGCGGTCACGGAAGGCGAGCCTGTTCCAGGGGTCCTCAGACTCTGGGGCGATGGGGCTGAACTCGGCGCCGAGCCAGGCTTCGCGGGCGCGCTTGCGGGCGCAGTCCAGCGGCTCACTGCCACGGGCCGGCTTGCGGTAGCCCTTGGCAAAGGCATGGCTGCTGCGGGACAACAACGGCAGCGGCTCGCGGATGGCGCAACGATAGGCGGCCAGCCAGGGTTCGAGCAGCTCGGCGGCGTTGACCAGTGGACCAAGCTGCCAGTCGCCGGCTGGCGAGAGCATCAAGCTGTTGCGTTCAATACCGGCAGTGGCGGACAGATTGAGCAACAGATGACGCAGCCAGAACGGCGGCAGGTCCCACTCCCCCAGGCGGCCGAGCTTCCAGCCGAACAGGCCAGCCGGGGTCACGCCGTCGAGCCAGCCATGCACGCGCACACCGGCCAGGGTGATGTCCACCGGCAGCGGCTCGGGCACCGCGTCCGGGCGCAGTTCGAACAGGCGCGGCGCGAAGGCACGCACCGGCCCGCGCAGTTTGCCCCACAGCGCCTGGCCCAGTTCACCGGTGGGCAGCCAGCCGGCAGCGCAGGCCATGCGCCGCTCGTCTTCGTCGCTCCAGCCGTGTTCCATGGCCTGCAGCGACAAGCGCCGCAGACCGTTCCAGGCCGGCATCTCCAGATCGAACGGCTCGTCACTGGCGAGCGCCTCTTGGTCGTCCGCCAAGCGCAGGCCGAGGCGCTGCTCCAAGAGAAAGCGCGCCGGGTGGCGGAAGCATTGCAAAAGCTGCGACGGCTCGATGGTCAGCCAGGCTTCGTCGGGCTCGGCGAGCAGGCTGGCGAATGGCTGCGGCTGGGTTTGCGGCGGCTCGGCCAGGCGCTGGGCGGCGCGGAACCAGGGCAACGAGAAACCGGCGCAGGCGGCGCCGAAGTTGAGTGGTGAGAACGGCTGCAGCGGATGCGCGATAAGGATCTTTTCACTGGCTTTGGGCGCTTTCGGCTGCGAGGTATCGGCGCTGGCAAGATCGCGAGCAAGCTCGCTCCTACAGACAGCGGTCATGTCCACCGCTTCCAGCACTTCGCTGAGCAGTACCGATGGCGGCAGCACGGCGTTGTCCCGCGGGTCGCGGCCGACATAGGACAGGTACAGCGCCTCGCGCGCCGAGAGAAGCGTTTCCAGCAGCAGGTAGCGGTCATCCAGCCGCCGGGCACGATCCCCGCGGCGCGGATGCCGGCCGATCAAATCGAAGCCCGACGGCGGTGTGCGCCGCGGGAACGCCCCGTCGTCCAGGCCGAGCAGGCAGACCACGCGGAACGGCAAGCTGCGCATCGGCACCATGGTGCAGAAGGTCACCGCGCCGGTGAGAAAGCCCGAGGCGCCGCTGCCCTGCTGCAAGGCAGCGCTGAGCTGCTGGTGCACCAGTTCCAGCTCGATGGGTCGCGTGAGGTCCGCGGCCTGGGCCTGGTCGCGCAATGCAGCGCAGGCCTGGGACAACAACAGCAGTGTGTCGCCGGCTTCACGCTCGTCGAATAGCGTATCGATCAGGACTTGGAGGTCATCCGCCCATTCGGCCAGCGGACGCGGCCGCGCCAGTTGGTCAGCCAGGGTGCCGAGGCGTTCGACAAATTCCACCAACCGGCCGAGCAATTGCCCGCGCGCACCTTCCAGCGCATCCAACGGCCAGTGCTCGCCCAGCAGCGGCGCGTTGTCACCGGCCAGTTGCGGCGGTGCGGCAAAGCCCAGCAGCAGACGATCCAGCCCCTGGCGCCAGGTAAAGGCTGATTCGTCGGGCAAGCCCAGGCGAACGCGCTGGCTGCCGTCGCGCCCCCAGCGCACGCCGGCTTCGCGCAACCAGTCGCGCAGCAGAGGCAGGTCTTCGCTTTCGATCCCGGCGCGACGGGCGATAGCGGGCTGCTCCAGCCAGGCGAGGATTTCCTCGGCGGCGAATCGGCTCTGCGCCAGCATCAGCAATTCGAGGAAGGCTTCGATCAGCGGCATTTCGGCGCGCAGGCTGCGGTCGGCGAGGCTGTAGGGAATCCGCGGGCTGCCCTCGCGCGGGGCGAATACCGCTTCGATAAAGGGTGCGTAGCGCTCGATATCCGGCGTCAGCACCACCACTTGATCCGGGCTCAGCGAGGGATTGGCGGCGAAACGAGCCAACAGCTGATCGTGAAGAATCTCCACTTCGCGCAGCGGCGAATGAGCGATGTGCACTTCCAGCGAGCGATCATCCTCGGCGAGGGTGATGCGCTCCTCGGGCTGGCGGGTGCGCAGGCGCAGGATGTCGTTCTGCAAGGCGTGCAGCAGGCTGTCGTCGTGCAGGTCCTCGTCTTCCGAGTACAGGCCGAACTCCTGACTGCCTTCGCTGGCGGTCAGGCTGAACAGGGAATCGAAAAAGTCGCGGCCCTGCTTGCCGAGACTGGCCAGCAGCGGATGGCCCACGTCGAGGTACCAGTCATCAGCGCCGCTCTCAGGTTGCCGTGCCAGTTCGCGGATATCACGAATCTCGCCCCAGGCCTCGCGGCTCGGGTTGAGTGCGCAGACGACCACGTCGATATGCCGCGCCAGCCCATCAAGCACACGCAAGTGATGGGGTGGTAGGCTGCTGATGCCGAACACCAGCAGGCGCTCGGGCAGGCCGGGCAAGGGTTCGTCGCTGTAGAGGCGTTGCAGCAGATCGCCTAGTAGGCGCGCGCGGTGCGGGTGGCCATCCTTGGTCAGCTCGCGCCACAGCAATGCCTGCCAGGCCTCGTCCGGGCCGAGATCGAAGGTTTCGCCACGCTCCCAGGCGGCCAGCCAGTCGTCACGATAGAGCAGGTACTGGTCGAAGACATCGGCGATCTTGGCCGCCAGCGACAACCGCCGGCGCTCGTCACCGCCGTCCAGATACTGCGCCAGACGCGGTGCGAGTTCGAGGTTGCCCGGATCGCAGAGCCAGCCGTACAAGCGCCAAGTCAGGGTGGTCGGGGAGAACGCCGATTGCTCCGGCAGGCTGCCGAGCACGGTGCGGCTCAGGTCCCAGACGAATTTGGCCGGCAACTGCATCTCCAGCTGCATGGCGATGCCCTGCTTGCGCGCCAGCTCCAGGGTCAGCCAGCGGCCCATGCCCTGGCTCGGCACCATCACCAGTGCCGGGGCGAAGGGGTCGCTGAGCGGCTGTGCAAGCAGGCGCGTGGCCAGTTCGCCGAGGGTTTCGAGGTCAGGGGCGTGGTAGAGGCTGAGCATGGCGGCGGCTTCGACTGGATCAGCGGCCAAGGGTAACAAGTTCCGGTTGCGCAGCGGTGCTGCAAAGGCATGCGTAGATAGCCGGTGCGGCGTTCCTTCCTACTCCTTTCGCAGGAACTCAACGGTTCTTGTGTTCAATATCAATCCCCTACCCGCCATAGGATATTCCATGACAGGCAGTCCCAATGCCCCCAGCAACCTGTCGCCTGCCTCAGGCTAGGAGCAACCGATGAAATTGAACAACCGGAACCTGCTGACTCTCATGTTGGGCGCGGCCATCAGCGCGAGCCCGCTGGCCTACGCAGTGACCGACAACGCACCAGCCAAAGGCTCAGTGGAGCGCAGCCATGCGCGCCAGGCCAGCGCGCTGCTTGAGCGCGCCACCGCTCACCTGAAGGCGAACGGACCCGAGCAGGCGTTGGCCGCGTTCAATGACCGCCAGGGCAGCTTCGTCGATGGCCAGCACTATGTGTTTGTCCTGGACCCGAACGGCACCATGTTGGCCAGTAACGGTGCGTCGCGCGCGCTGGTTGGACTCAACGTGATGGACCTCAAGGACGCCGCCGGTAAACCCTTCATCCGCCAGATCGTCGACGGTGCCCGCACCGCTGACAGCGGCCAGGTGGACTACCACTGGCTGAACCCGGCCGACAATAAGGTCGAGAACAAGACCAGCCTGTACCGCAAGGTGGGCGATCAGATCCTCGCGGTGGGGTATTACATCCCGCGCTCTTCCGCCGAGCACGCGCAGAAAATGCTGGATGAAGCCGTAGCGCTGATGAAACGTTCGGGTGGCGAGGCTGCGTTCAAGGCCTTCAACGACCCCCAGGGCGGCTTCGTGATGAATGATGAGTATGTGTTCGTTATCGGCTTGGAGGACGGCCAGTATCGCGCCAGCGGCGCTTCTCCAAACCTGGTGGGTGTAGATGTTCGCGAAGTCACCGATGCCGCCGGTACGCCGCTGTTCAAGCAGATGATCGATCTGGCCAAGAACAAGGGCAGCGGAACCGTCGACTATGTCTGGCGCAATCCGGCTACCAATGCGGTGGAGAAAAAGCACTCGCTGATCCGTCGGGTCGACGACGTGCTGCTAGGCGTGGGCTACTACTCGCCCAACTGATCCAAGCGCAGCGGTTCATGACGATTTCGTGAACGGGCGGCTGCCGACCATGGTCAACCGGATATAACCCACAGCCGACCTCCCGCCTTTGGCGAGACTGGCTGTGCCTGTTGATCATCCTGTCGCCGGAGACCCTGCCCGATGGTGACGCTGTTGCATCTGCTGTCCTCCATCGCGCTGCTGGTCTGGGGCACGCATATCGTGCGCACCGGAATCATGCGGGTGTATGGCTCGCACCTGCGCAGGTTGCTCGGCCACAGCATGGCAAACGCGCCCATGGCCTTCACGGCTGGAATCGGCGTCACCGCGCTGGTGCAGAGCAGCAACGCCACGGCCCTACTGGCCATCTCGTTCGTGGCGCAGGGCTTGATGGCGCTGCCGACCGCCTTGGCAATCATGCTTGGCGCGGACGTCGGCACTGCGTTGATGGCGCGCGTGCTCACCCTGGACCTGTCGTGGCTGTCCCCGCTGTTCACTCTGGTCGGGGTCAGCCTGTTCCTTTCGCGCAAACAGACCCGTGCCGGCCAGCTCGGTCGCGTGCTGATCGGCCTTGGCCTGATCATTCTGGCGCTGCAGCTGATCGTTGGCGCCGCCGAACCCATCACTGAAGCGCGCGGCATGCGTGTGCTGTTCTCCTCTCTGGCCGGCGACACCCTGCTGGCCGTGGTGGTCGGCGCGTTGTTCGCGGTGCTGTCGTATTCCAGCCTCGCCGCCGTTCTGCTCACCGCAACGCTGGCCAGTGCCGGGCTGATCAGCCTGCCGGTGGCGCTGGGTGTGGTCATAGGTGCGAACGTTGGCAGCGGTGTGCTGGCCTGGCTCAATGCGACGCCGCAACCGGTGCCGGCCCGTCGGGTAGCGCTGGGCAATCTGCTGTACAAGCTCGCCGGCCTTGTGGTGCTGCCGTTCCTACCGATGACGGTGGAATGGATGGCAACGCTCGGTTTCAGTGCGCAAACCCAAGTCATCGCCTTCCACCTGGCATACAACGCGCTACGTTGCCTGGTGCTACTGCCAACGGTCGGCCTGATGGCCAGGCTTTGCGAGCGGGTGCTGACGGAGCGGCCGCTGGATAACGGCATTGCGCAGCCGCGCCATCTCGACCCCACTGCGCTGGACACCCCCTCGCTGGCCCTGGCCAATGCCACACGCGAGACGCTGCGCATCGGCGATCTGGTGGAAACCATGCTGGCACGCCTGCTCGAAGCCCTGCGTGAAGACCGCCCGGAGCCGGGCGAGGACATCCGCCGCTTGGACGACGATGTCGACGCGCTCTACAGCGGCGTCAAGCTCTACCTGGCGCGAATGCCGCGCGAGGACCTGGCCGAACAGGAAAGCCGGCGCTGGGCCGAAATCATCGAGTTGGCAATCAACCTGGAGCAGGCAGGCGATATCATCGAGCACATGCTGGGCAAGGTGCAGAACCTCAAGATTTCCAAGCGGCGCTCGTTTTCCGACAGCGGGCTGGACGAGCTCGGTCAGCTGCACAACCTGCTCAGCGCCAACCTGAGCCTGGGTCTGTCGGTGTTTCTCTCCGGTGATTCCCACAGTGCGCGCCAATTGCTGCAGCAGAAGCGTCAGTTCCGCAAGCGTGAGCGCGAACTGGCCCACGCTCATGTCCATCGGCTGCACCAGCAGGTGGTGGAAAGCATCGAGACCAGCGCCGCCCATCTGGAGCTGATTGCCGACATGAAGCGGCTGAACTCGTTGTTCTGCAGCGCGGCGTACCCGGCATTGGAGGGCTCCGGCAGCGGAAAGCCGCGCGTCTCGGGCGAAAGCCAGGCAGTGCGAGAAACGCGGATCAAGCAGCAGCTGCCGCCGGGCAAGCCGGCCTGATCCCGACCGGTCCGATGGTCGGTGCGGGCAAGAAAAACCCCGGCGATGCAGAGCATGGCCGGGGTTGAAGTCAGCGTCGCGAACGGGTCAGTCCCGCTGCCGACGCCTCTGCATCCACACCACCAGTCCGAACAGCAACAGAGCGGGTAGCCACATCCACTCCTTGGCCCAGCGGTCGGTAGGCGCGCGCACGGCCAGAATTTCCTGATCGAACTGCAATCCGAGCTCGGCGGCAGGGCTGCCGAAGGTCACGCTGTCGATCAGCACCTTGCCGTCTTCCTCATAGGTCATCACGCCCAGCTTCTCCAGCTTTTCCGCGCCGGTCTCGCCGTTCGGGATGGCGATCAGCAGGCTGAACTCACGCATGTCACCCACGGCGTCTTCACCCCGGATGCGCAGGCGCAGCTGGCTGTCTTCCTCGACTGCTTCCAGCGCCTGGACCAACTGCGTAGGCGGAATGTCACGGTAGGGGTCATGCACGATGTCCATCCAGAAACCCGGACGGAACAGCGTGAAGGCGATCAACAGCAGCAGCACGTTTTCGTACCAGCGGCTGCGAACCAGGAAGTAGCCCTGGGTACCGGCTGCAAAAATCAGCATGGCCAGTGTCGCGATGACGAAGATCACCATTCCGTGCCAGAACGACACATCGATCAGCAACAAGTCGGTGTTGAAGATGAACAGGAATGGCAGCGCGGCAGTACGCAGGCTGTAGTAGAAGGCCACCACACCCGTCTTGATCGGGTCACCCTTGGACACGGCAGCCGCGGCGAATGAGGCCAGCCCCACCGGCGGCGTCACGTCAGCCATGATGCCGAAGTAGAAGACGAACACGTGCACCGCGATCAGCGGCACGATCAACCCGCTCTGCGCCCCCAGCGCCACGATCACCGGCGCCAGCAGACTGGACACCACGATGTAGTTGGCAGTGGTTGGCAGGCCCATGCCAAGGATCAGGCTGAGGAATGCCGTGAGCAGCAGCATCAGCATCAGGTTGCCCATGGACAGCAGTTCGACCAGATCGGCCAGCACCAGGCCCACGCCGGTCTGCGAGACGGCACCAACGATGATCCCCGCCGCTGCGGTGGCGATGCCGATCCCAATCATGTTGCGTGCACCGGCGATCAGCCCTTCGCGCAGGTCGATCACGCCGTCCATGAAGTTGCCGTGCGCATGAGCACCGTCGCGGCGCATCCAGGTCAGAAGCGGTCGCTGGGTCAGCAGGATGATGACCAGGATGACCGATCCCCAGAATGCGGACAGGCCCGGCGACAGGCGCTCGATCATCAGGCACCAGACCAGCACGACCACCGGCAGCAGGAAGTGCAGCCCGGACAGCAGCACCGGCCGAGTCTGCGGCAGTTTTTCCAGCGGCGCGTCGGGGTCTTCGGCCGGCAGCGGCGGATTGCTCGCGGCGATTTTCAGCAGACCTAGATAGACCGCCACCAGCAGTGCCCCGATCACCCAAATCGCTGCGTCGCCCAGCGCAGGCTTGAGCCAGCCAAGGCCGTAATAGACGGCGAGCGAGACGCCGGAAATCAGCGCAACGCCAAAGGCGAAGCCGATCAGCCGCTGCATCCAGGGCTTGGCCACGTTGGCCCGCGGCAAGGCTGTAAGGCCGAGTTTGAGCGACTCCAGATGAACGATGTAGACCAGTGCGATATAGGAGATCAACGCCGGCAGAAAGGCGTGCTTGATCACTTCGACGTAGGGGATGCCTACGTACTCGACCATCAGAAACGCCGCCGCGCCCATCACCGGAGGCATGATCTGCCCGTTGACTGATGAAGCCACTTCCACCGCGCCGGCCTTCTCGGCCGAAAACCCGGTGCGCTTCATCATCGGGATGGTAAAGGTCCCGGTGGTCACCACGTTGGCGATGGACGAGCCCGAGATCAGGCCGGTCATGCCGGACGCAACCACCGCCGCCTTGGCCGGGCCACCACGGAAATGGCCAAGCATGCTGAACGCCAGCTGGATGAAGTAATGCCCGGCGCCCGCACGCTCAAGCAGCGCGCCAAAGAGGACGAAGAGAAACACGAAGCTGGTGGAGACACCCAGGGCGATGCCGAACACACCCTCGGTGGTGATCCACTGGTGGTTGGCGAGCGCAGTGAAACTCACCCCTCGGTGGGCCAGCAGGCCTGGCATGTATGGGCCGGCCAGGCTGTAGCCGAGGAAGATCAGGGCAATCACCGCCAAAGCAGGGCCGAGTGCGCGGCGGGTCGCTTCCAGCAACAGCGGAATACCGATGCACGCCGTGATCAGGTCCATGGTGGTGAGGTTGCCGGGACGCTGGGCGAGCTGCTCATAAACGATGAACAGGTAGCCTGCGCTCGCGGCGGCAATCAATCCGAGCGCGATGTCGATCAGTGGCACCCGGTCGCGCGGCGAGCGCTTGAATGCGGGATAAACGAGGAATGCCAACAGCAGGGCGAACGCCAGGTGAATCGAACGCGCCTCGGTGTTATTGAACACGCCGATGCGCAGCATGAAGGGCAACGGCGAGGCGATCCACAGCTGGAACAGCGACCAGAGCAGCGCAAGGCTGGCGATCAGCTTGGCCATTGCGCCGCTGGGCAGCCGAGCACCGACGTCCTTGGCAATCAGATCTTCAGTAGAAGGATGGTTGTCTTGCATGAAATCTGGCCTGTTTTTTCAGGGAACGGAAACCGCGAAAACCCGCGGCACGAAGCACACGGGTTTTCAGGCAAATGCTGTGGACGGATAACCGTCCACAGCGATGCAGCGAGCCGTAAAGGCCGTTACATCCAGCCCCGTTCCTTGTAGTAACGCACGGCACCGTCATGCAGCGGCGCAGACAGACCGACCTTGATCATGTCTTCCGGCTTCAGATCCTTGAATGCAGGATGCAGGCGCTGGAAGCGCTCGATGTTCTCGAACACCGACTTGACCAGCTTGTAGACCACTTCGTCATCGACCTTGGACGTAGTGGAAAGCACGGCCTTGCCGCCAATCGACTGAGTGGCGCTGTCGTTGCCCTTGTACATGCCACCTGGGATTTCAGCCTTGGTGTAGTAGCTCTTCTCGGACAGCAGCTTGTCGATCTCAGGACCGGTGATCGGTACCAGAACAGCGTCGACAGTAGTGGTGGCTTCCTGGATCGCGCCATTGGGGTGACCGACGAAGTAGGTCATGGCATCGATGTTGTTGTCGCCCAGAGCGCTGGCCTGCTCGGCCGGCTTGAGTTCGGCGGCGAGTGCGAAGGCCGACTTGTCCCAGCCCTTCTCGTTCATGATCTCTTCGAGGGTGTCACGCTGACCGGAACCGGGGTTGCCGATGTTGACGCGCTTGCCTTTCAGATCATCCAGGCTCTTGATGTTGGCATCACGGCGCGCCAGGACGGTGAAAACCTCGCTCTGCAGCGAGAACACGGCACGGATGTCTTCCATGGCGCCTTCGCTCTTGAACGGCTCCAGGCCCTTCATCGCCTTGTACTGGTGGTCCGACTGCATGATGCCGAAATTGAATTCGCCGCTGCGCAGGCCGTTGACGTTCGCCACGCCGCCGCCACTGGCTGGCGCGTTGCACTTCAGGTCCTCGGCGTTACGGTTAACGAAGCGGCAGATTGACTGACCGGCAACGTAGTAGACGCCCGTCTGGCCGCCGGTACCGATAGTGACGAATTGCTCTTGCGCCTGAGCCATACCGCTCAGACCAGTCCCCGCCAATGCGGCGGAAAATATCCATGCCAAGGATTTGCCTTTCATGGATCCACTCCTTATTGGTTGTTTTGGAATTGTCCTGCAGGCCTCGTGAGCCACGCGGGAAGTTTGGAGTCTAGCAGGCCGCTGCCTTGGTAACAGCTCGGACCTCAACCTCACGGCTAATGGGCGCCCTGTGACTATGGCTATGACCCATTTGGGGATGGGGGGTTGCTCGTCTGCGGAATAAACCTGAAATACCTATACAAATATCTGTACATAAATATTTATATGTATAAGATCGCCTAATAGCACAGAGCCATTATCCGACTAAGGGGGTAGGTCTTTTGGTCGGATGGCTGACCAAAGCAGCCGATATCACGATGCCATCACTCGATGTAATGCGAGTGCGCACTACAAGCAGAGCAATGTGCTGGCCGAAGCACCAACAAGGCCGTTTGAAGGCTCGGTTTAGCAAGACCGAATAGGATCCGTTTGGAAGTCCGAGGATTTCACCGCAAGGTGAATAGCAGGGTTGCGCGATGTCCAGTCTGGGCATCGGTCAAGACGTCCGTGGCGGAAAAATCATCTAGTTTCAGAGAATTCCACCATGCGCTTGAACGTACCGGTCACCGGACGCGACGTATCCTTCAGTGAGACAGCCAACATACTGTCCACAACCGACCTCAACGGCGATATCACCTATGTAAACCCCGACTTCATTAAGATCAGCGGTTTCGAAGAGCGTGAGTTGCTCGGTCAGCATCACAACATAGTCCGCCATCCCGACATGCCCCCCGAAGCATTCGGTGACCTCTGGTCCAGCGTTCGTGCTGGCAGGTCATGGATGGGAATGGTTAAGAACCGTTGCAAGAACGGCGATCACTACTGGGTCAGCGCCTTTGTCACCCCCATCAGCCGCAACGGGAAAGTGGTCGAGTACCAATCGGTGCGGACCAAGCCGCAGGCCGCACAGGTAGCGGCAGCCGAAACGTTATATGCGCAACTGCGCGAAAAGCGGCCACCTGCCGCTCTGCGCCGCTCCCCCTTGGGCGTGCGTAGCCGCGTCGCCCTGCTCGTCGCCCTGGGTGCGGCTCCCTGCGCTATCGGGGGGGCACTGTTAGGTGGAGCAAGCCTTGTAGCGGCGGTAGCGGCTGCAGCTACAGCTGCCTTGAGCGCGAGTGTCTTTGCATACATGGCGCTTGCGCCTCTGCAACGTCTTGCTGCACAGGCTCGGCAGGTGGGGGATGATGCGGTCGGTCAGCTGGTCTACACGGGACGCCGCGACGAGTTCGGCCAGATTAGCTATGCCATGAAACTGCTCGAAACCGAAGCCGGGGCCATGGTTGGCCGAATCGGCGATGCCTCACGCCAGCTGAGCATGCATGCACGGGAGCTGGTGGGTGCCATGGACAGCAGCGCACAGAGCGCATCGCGTCAGCAGAGCGAAACCGATCAGGTTGCCACCGCAATCAATCAGATGGCGATGAGCGTGCAGGAAGTCGCCAACAACGCCCAGCGCACCGCCGAGGCAGCCAGCCGAGCCAACAGCGAAGCTGCAACCGGTACGGATGTCGTCAATAAGACGGGGGCGGCTATCGGCCGGCTAGCTCAGGATATTCAGCACGCAGGTGATGTCATTCTCGAACTGGAAGCACACAGCAACGACATAACCAAGGTGTTGGATGTCATCCGCGGCATCGCCGAGCAGACCAACCTGCTCGCCCTTAATGCTGCCATCGAAGCCGCCCGCGCCGGCGAACAAGGGCGTGGCTTCGCTGTAGTTGCTGACGAGGTTCGTAGCCTGGCGTCTCGAACCCAGCAGTCCACCCAGGAAATCAACTCGATGATCGCGGCTTTGCAGGGCGGTGCACGTCAAGCGGTGCAGGTGATGCAACGTAGCCGAGATCAGGCCATGGAAAGTGTCGAGCAGGCTGAGCAAGCGGCACGCTCGCTCCAGGACATCAACAATCGAGTGAACGAGATCAGCGACATGAGCATGCAGATTGCCTCGGCCGTCGAGCAGCAAAGTGCCGTCAGCGAGAACATCAATCAGAACATCGTGAGCATTCGTAGCGGCTCCGATCAGCATGTAGAAAGTGGCCTGCGCAGCCGGGAGACCGCTTCGGGTGTCGCTCAGTTGGCTGACAGCATGGAAATGCTGGTGCAGCAATTCTGGACACGGCGACGCGGTTAGCCGGTCAAGAAGGCTCCGATTGACGTTCCGATGGATGGCCGAACCGTTAGTAGCCTAGCAGTGGTATCAAAACGACATTAGCCGTATCGTTTCGATGGCCAAACCACTGCCTGACCCTCACGGTTGCCTATGCGTCGCGATGGGTCGTTAGACGAGACCTCTCACCTGATGCGATTCCGCCGGCTCTTGCTCTGCTGTCTGTTAACCGCCTTTGCCGGCCTCATGTCGGGCCAGGCCATCGCGGCTTTTGTTCCAAGCGTCGTCAGCAAAAGCGGTGCGGAACTCCACATGGGCGCGGTGGAGTGGCTACCCGGGCATCCTGATGCCGACTTCGCAACCGCTCATACTGCCCCTTGGCAGTGGCAGCCGTTAGCCAAGCCCAATCTCAAGAAACAGCGGGACGGCGCATGGGTGCGCTTCGAAGTTGATAGCAATGCCACAAGAGCCGAGCGCTGGTACCTGAGCCTGAAATGGCCCGTCCTGGATAAGGTGCGTGTACGTCTGTTCTACCCGGCCGAAGGCGAGTGGGGGCCCTTGATGCAGGCTGGCGATCACATTCCCAAGCGTGATCAACCGCTAGCAGACCACAACCTGGTCTTCCCGCTGGAGTTGCGTGGCAATGAACGCGCCGTGGTGTACATGCAGGTACAAGCCCATGAACTCATGGCGTTGCCGTTGAGCATTTACGATGAAACGGCGTTCGCAGCGGAAAAAATAACCGACGTCGCGATGATCAGCCTGTTCTTCGGCGGCATGCTGGTGATTCTTCTCTACAACAGCAGCCTGTTCGTGTTCACCCGGGACGTGGCCTATCTGCTCTATGTTGCCTATCTTCTCAGCGCGCTGTTTTACGTACTCACGATAACCGGCTTCGGCCAGCTATTCCTGTGGCCCGACACGCCTGTTTTCGCCCGCCGCTTCTATGCGCTGTCGGCAGCCTTGTGTTTTTTCACCCCGTTGCTGTTCGCCAGTCGCTTTCTCAAGGTCCGAAGTTATGGCGGCTGGCCCTGGCTGGTCACCTGGGTGCTGATGGGCTACTGGGGCGTGGTGATTCTGGTCACCTTGTTCGCACCCTCGCTGGGTCGTTATCTGATGGCCGAACCGGTCGCCCTGGTTCACTGCATCCTGACGATGGCCGCCGTCATCAACCTGTGGATTCGAGGCAACCGTTCAGCACGCCTGTTCACCATCGCCTGGTCGACATTGTTGGTCGCCACCATCGCCCATCTGCTGGCGCTGGAGGGACTGCTGCCGCTGAATGCACTGACCCTGCATGGCCAGCTGATCGGTATGTTCGCTGAGTTCGTGCTGTTGTCGATGGCATTGGCCGAGCGCATCAATCACGAGCGTGACCGCCGGATCCTGGCGCAGCAGAGTGCCTTGCAAGCCTCCGATGCATTGGCGCAGGAGCGTGAGTCACGCCTCCAGGCGCAACAGCAGGCGCTAGAGATGCAGATCCGCAACAACGAGGCGCTCGAGGCGCGGGTCTACGAACGGACTCGGGCGCTGGAAGAGGCCAAGCGCGGCCTGGAGAGGGTCAACGAGCAACTGACCCGCATGAGTGTTACCGATGCGCTGACCCAGCTGTCGAACCGGGGGCATTTCGACCTGATGATCGACGAAGAGATCCGCCGCGCCCAACGCACCGAGACGCCACTGTCGGTACTGCTGCTGGACATCGATCATTTCAAGCGGGTCAACGACACCTACGGGCACGCGTTCGGTGACGACTGCCTGCGGCTGGTAGCCGATACGCTCAAGCAACACGGCCAACGGGCCGGCGACGTGGTGGCGCGCTATGGCGGCGAAGAGTTCGTCATCGCGCTGCCAGGCATGAACAGCCGCGAAGCCGGCGAACAGGCCGAACGAGTCCGCGCAGCCGTGGCAGCGCTACGGCCCGCTCATGGCGAGCAGCGGCTGGAACTGACCATCAGCATCGGCGTGGCGACCCTGCAGCCGCCTGCGAACTGTTCCCCTTCACAATTGCTGGCGTGTGCCGATGCAGCGCTCTATCGGGCCAAACACAACGGTCGCAATCAGGTGGCAATTGCCGAAGCCGACGAGGCTCTCGAGCCGTCAGTCAACTGAATCGGGAGCCGGTGGCGGGAAGCGCACCTTTACCAGCAGCCCGCCCAAGGCGCCCTGATCCAGTTCGATAGTCGCCCGGTGGGCACGAACAATTTCGCCAACGATGGCAAGACCAAGCCCGGCGCCCTGCCCTTGCTGGTGCACACGATAGAAACGGGCGAAAACCTTGGCGCGCTCTGCCTCGGGAATCCCCGGCCCGTCGTCTTCCACTTCCAGCACTCCCGCTTCCGTCACCCGCAGCACCACATTGCCGTCTTTTGGCGTGTGCGCCAGTGCATTGTCGAGCAAATTGCTGAGCAGCTCAGTCAGTAGTGTCGGCTCGCCGTCGATCCATACCGGCTGCTCGGCTTCCAACGCCAGCGCGACGCCCCGTTTGTGGGCCAGCGCAGCCATGGCCAGGCCCAATTCCCGCGCCAGCTGGCTGAGGTCCAGGCGCTGGGCACCGCCTTCAGCAATCGACTGCGCGCCGGTTTCGATACGCGCCAGCGACAACAACTGGTTGGCCAGATGAATTACCCGGTCGGTATGGGCTCCGGCTTCTTCAAGCGTCTCCTGCCAACGCTGCGGCTGCTGTTCACGCTGGCCGAGTTCGATCCGCGCCTTGAGCGCCGCCAATGGCGTGCGCAGCTCATGGGCGGCGTCGGCAATGAACTGCGCCTGCCGCTCGAATTGCCCGCGCAACCGCTCGGTGAAGTGATTGAGCGCTGCCACCAGAGGTTTCAGCTCGCGTTGCACGGCCACCAGCGGTAGCGGTCGCAAATCGTCAGGCTGGCGCTGTTCGACCGCCTCGCTGAGTTTGCCCAATGGGCGCAACGCCGCGCTGACCGCCAGCCACACCAGCACCAGCGCAGCAATGGCCAGTGATCCAACACGCCAAAGCGTATCCACCAGCAGGCTGCGGGCCATGCGCTCACGAGCGCCCAGCGTTTCGGCGACGCGGATTTCAGCAATGCCGTTGAGCTCCGGCTCGCTCACCGGCTGCAGAAGACTCACCAGCCGCACACCTTCGCCCCGAAATTCCCCGTCGTAGAAGCGCGCCAGCGCGGGATAGTCATCGGTGCGACGGATGTCAGCGCCGGGCGCCGGCAGATGCTCGTAGCCGCTGACCAACCGGCCTTCGGTATCCAGCACCTGATAGTAGATGCGCCCGGCGCTATCGTAGGCAAAGGTGTCCAGCGCCACGTAGGGCACATTGGCGCGGAGCTGCCCATCATTGGCAACCAGGCCATCGGCGATGGCGCGGGCCGAAGCCAGCAAGGTCCGGTCGTAGGCAGTGTCGGCGGCGGCGCGCCCGTTCCAGTAGGCGCTCCAGCCACTGAACAGCATCAGCAGGGTCAGCAGCATCGCCAGCCTGCGCAGCAACCCACCGCGCAAACTGCCAGCGCGCGGCTGTATCGCTTCAGGCATCCGCTGCCTCCAGCAGATAGCCCAAGCCTCTGAACGTCACGATGCGCACCGCGCTGCCTTCGAGTTTCTTGCGCAGCCGGTGAATGTAGATTTCGATGGCGTCGGCACTGGCGTCTTCGTCGAGGCCGAACACCTGCGCCGCCAGTTGATCCTTGCTCATGACCCGACCGGGCCGAGTGATCAGCGCCTCGAGGACCGCCTGCTCCCGTGAGGTCAGGCTGAGCGGCTGCCCCTGGAGGCTGAAGCGCCGCGCATCCAGGTCATACACCAGCGAACCGCAGCGCTGCTGCCGCTCGCCAGCAGCCACGCTGCGCCGCAACAACGCCTTAACCCGCGCTTCCAGCTCGGAGAGCTCAAAGGGCTTGGCCAGGTAATCGTCAGCGCCGAGATTGAGCCCATGGACCCGATCGGTGACCTCCCCGCGGGCAGTCAGCATCAACACCGGCAGGGTCTTGCCACGCTCACGCAGGCGCGACAGCACCTGAAAGCCGTCAAGCCTGGGCAGGCCTACATCGAGGATCGCCAACGCGTAATCCTCGGTCGACAACGCGAGATCAGCGGCGACGCCATCGTTGAGCACGTCTACCGTCCATCCCGCAGCGCGCATTGCCTGCGCCACGCTTTCAGCCAGCTGGGGATGGTCCTCGACCAAGAGAATCCGCATCGCCTGTCCTCTGCCACACACGGAACGGGCCGCCAGTGTAGCGACAAGGCACGTCGCCTGCTGCTTTCGCCCTTGAAAGCCTGGCGAAAGCTTCGCCGCCTAGGATCGGAATCAGGTGGCTCGATCCACCTGGCGCGGCTCAGGCCGCCACAACAAAAACAATAGTGGAGATTCAGGATGCTGACTGCCGTCAGAATTAACCCCGTACGCGCTCGCCTTGCCCTCGCCGTCGCGGCTGCCTCTCTGGCGCCCATGGCCCAGGCCGATTTCATCGACGACAGCAGCGCGACCCTGCAAACCCAGAACATCTATCTCAATCGTGATTTTCGCGAAGGCACCGGCCAGTCCAAGCGCGAAGGATGGGCGCAGGGTTTCCTGCTCAACATCGAATCAGGCTTTACCGAAGGCACTGTGGGCTTCGGCCTAGATGCCATGGGCATGCTCGGCGTCAAACTGGATTCCGGCGGTGGCCGCACCAACACCGATCTACTGCCGGTGCGCGACGATGGCAGCACCCCGGACGAGTTCAGCCGCCTCGGTCTGACGGCCAAGGCGAAGTTCTCGGAAACCGAACTGCGTTACGGCAGCCACATCCCGGAAACACCAGTGGTTACCGCCAGCGACAGCCGAACCCTCCCCCAGGTGTTCGAAGGCACCCTGTTGGTGTCTCAGGACGTGACCGGTCTTACCCTGACCGGCGGGCGTCTGGACAAGGTCATCGACCGTGCTTCGACGAACTCTCAGGAGCTGCAGGTCAACAACAAGAACGGTCGTTTCGACAGCGCGGCCGAGGCCGATCATCTGACCTTTGCCGGCGCGCGCTATGACTTCAACGAAAAGCTCATCGGTACCTACTACGCCGCTGAGCTAGACGACATCTATCGTCAGCACTTCTTCAACCTGCAGGCTGTACAGCCGTTGAGCGAGAATTCGTCGCTGACCGCCGACCTGCGTTTGATGATCAGTGATGACACCGGCGCAGCCAATGCCGGCAAGATCGACAACCAGGCCTGGAACGGCATGGTGGGCTACAGCCTGGGCGGCCACAAGGTCAGCCTCGCCTATCAGCAAATGAACGGTGACACCGGCTACGCCTACGTCGACGGCAGCAACCCTTACCTGGTCAACTTCGTCCAGATCAACGATTTCGCCAATGCCGACGAGCGTTCCTGGCAAGCGCGTTACGACTACAACTTCGCCTCGATCGGCGTCCCTGGCTTGACCTTCCTGACGCGCTACATCTCCGGTGATAACGCCGAGTACAGCGGCGGCAGCAATGGCAGCGAGTGGGAGCGCGACATCGAACTCAAGTACGTCGTACAAACCGGTCCGCTGAAGAACGTGGCCGTGCGCATGCGCAACGCCATGTTCCGTTCCGATTTCGCCCGTGACGCCGACGAAAACCGCCTGATTGTCAGCTACAGCCTGCCCATCTGGTAAAGCCGTCCACAATAAGAATCAAAGGAGACACCCATGAAGACAGCAATCCGTCGTATCGCCCTGCTCTCGTCCTGCCTGGTCCTGTCCAGCCAGCTGTTCGCCGAGCCCAAGCGTCCCGAGTGCATCGCCCCGGCCAAGCCCGGCGGCGGCTTCGACCTGACCTGCAAGCTGGCCCAGAGCGGCCTGAAAGACGAAGGCCTGCTCGAATCGCCCATGCGCGTCACCTACATGCCTGGCGGCGTCGGCGCGGTGGCTTACAACGCAGTGATCGCGCAGCGTGCTGACGATCCGGCGACCATTACAGCGTTTTCCAGCGGCTCGCTGCTGAACCTGGCGCAGGGCAAGTTCGGTCGCTATGACGAGACCGACGTGCGCTGGCTCGCCGGCATCGGCACCGACTACGGCGCCATTTCGGTACGCGCCGACGCGCCCTATCAAGACCTCGATGACCTGATCGCGGCTGTAAAGAAAGACCCCAGCAGCGTGGTGTTTGGCGCCGGCGCCACCATCGGCGGTCAGGACTGGATGCAGACCGCGTTGATTGCCCGCGCCGCTGGCGTGGACCCGAAGAAGCTGCGCTACGTCGCGTTCGAAGGCGGTGGTGAAACCCTCACCGCCATGCTCGGCGGCCACGTCCAGGTGACCAGCAGTGGCCTTGGCGAAGTCGCCCCGCAGCTTGAAGCCGGCAAGATTCGCGTGCTCGCCGTGCTCTCCGATGATCGCCTCCCAGGCAAGCTATCAGACATCCCGACCGCCAAGGAACAGGGTTACGACATCAGCTGGCCGGTGATCCGCGGCTTCTACATGGGCCCAAAAGTCAGCGATGAAGACTTCAACTGGTGGAAGACTCAGTTCGACACCCTGCTGGCCGATGAAGACTTTGCCAAGCTGCGCGAACAACGCGATCTGTTCCCGCTGTCGATGACAGGCGATGAGCTCACCGAGTTCGTCAACAAGCAGGTCGCCGACTACAAGGAACTCGCCGGCGAGTTCGGTCTGGTCAAGTAACACCCTGCCGGTAGCGGCTTCCCGAAGGCAGCCGCTACCCGCTCCTCCCGAGGTAACCACCATGTACGTTCGTGTCTTTGCCGCGGCCTGGCTGCTCGCCTGCGCCGGACTGGCGCTGCTCGCCTGGGGTTTCGAGGCGCCCTTCGCCTACGACCCGGTCGGCCCGCGCGCCTACCCGCTACTGCTGCTGTTCCTGATGGCTTGCGGCGCGCTCTGGCTGCTCTGCAAACCACACGGCGACCCGACGCCGCCGTTCGATTGGACCATGGCCCGGCGCGCCCTGTACTGCGTCCTGGTGCTGCTGGCGTACGCATTGCTGTTCGAGCAGCTTGGCTTCGTCATCACCACCGCGCTGGCCACCTTCGCCCTGGGCCTGCTGTTCAACGGGCGCTTGTTGCCAAGCCTGATCAGCGGCGTGCTGATGGGCGTGCTGCTCTTTGGCCTGTTCGACCTGTTGCTTGATGTGCCGCTGCCGCTTGGCGTGCTGCGCTTGCTGGAGAGCTGAAAATGGAAACTTTGAATTTCTTGTGGCAGGGCTTTGACGTCGCCACGCGGCCGATGAACCTGCTGGTGGCGCTATTTGGCGCTTTTGTCGGCACCGTTGTTGGGCTGCTGCCTGGGCTCGGCCCGATCAACGGCGTCGCCCTGCTGCTGCCTCTCGCCTTTGCGCTAGGCCTGCCGCCGGAGACCGCGCTGATCCTGCTGGCCGCTGTGTACCTGGGCTGCGAGTACGGTGGTCGGATCTCGGCGATTCTGCTCAACGTACCAGGCGACGCTGCAGCTGTGATGACCACCCTCGACGGCTATCCCCTGGCGCGCCAGGGCAAGGCGGGCATCGCCCTGTCGCTCTCGGCAGTCAGCTCGTTCATCGGCAGCATCATCGCCACCTGCGGTGTGGTGCTGTTCGCCCCTCTGCTGGCGAAATGGGCGGTGGCCTTCGGCCCGGCGGAATACTTTGTACTGATGATCTTCGCCATCGCCTGTCTGGGTGGCATGGTCGGCGACAAGCCGGTCAAAACCCTGATGGCCGCATTGATCGGCCTGGGTCTGGCAACCGTTGGCGTGGACTCCACGACCGGCGTCTACCGGTTTACCTTTGGCAGCGTGAGCCTGTCCGACGGCATTCAGTTCGTGATCGTGGTGATCGGTTTCTTCAGCGTCAGCGAAGTCTTGCTGATGCTGGAAAAGACCCACAGCGGCCAGAAAGCGGTCAAGGCCAGCGGACGCCTGCTGTTCAACTTCAAGGAGTTCTGCTTCACCTTCTGGACCATGGTGCGCAGTGCCCTGGCCGGCTTTGTCATTGGTACCCTGCCTGGTGCCGGCGCGACCATCGCCAGCGCCATGACCTACATGAGCGAAAAGCGCATGGCCGGCGACAGCGGCAAGTTCGGCGAAGGCGACCTGCGTGGTCTGGCCGCACCGGAAGCGGCCAACAACGCCTCCGCCTGTGGCTCGCTGATCCCGATGCTGACTCTGGGTGTGCCAGGTTCGGGCACCACCGCAGTGATGATCGGCGCGCTGACGCTGTACAACATCACGCCGGGCCCGCTGTTGTTCGAGCAGCAGCCCGATGTGGTCTGGGGCCTGATCGCCTCGCTGTTCATCGGTAACGTCATCCTGCTGGTGATGAACATCCCGCTGGTCGGCCTGTTCTCGAAGATGCTCAGCGTGCCCAACTGGGTGCTGGTCCCGGCCATCACCGCTATCAGCGTGGTCGGCGTCTACTCGGTACACAGCACGACGTTCGACCTTGTGCTGATGGTGGGCCTTGGCGTGTTTGGATACCTGCTGCGCAAGCTGGAATTCCCGCTGTCGTCACTGATCCTCGGCTTCGTGCTTGGCGAGATGATGGAAGACAACCTGCGCCGCGCGTTGTCGATCTCGGCAGGCGACCTGGGCATCCTCTGGGGTAGCCCGATCACGCTGGTGCTCTGGGCGATGGCTGCGCTGATGCTGGCCATGCCAGGGCTGCGCTGGTGGCGCCAGCGCCGTCGCGGCAAGCTGAACGAGGCGAATGCCTGAGATGCCGCGCCAGTTGCCGGGATGGTGGGCGACGCCTCTGGTCGGCGCCCTCGGCGGCTGGCTGGCAAGCCTGGCGAACTGGCCGCTGCCGTGGATGGTCGGTTCGCTGCTGGCGGTCATTGCGGTTCGCTGCAGTGGCTGGCTGGTAAGGGAAGTCCCTCAGGGTCGGCAGGTCGGGCAATGGTTGATTGCCAGCGCTATCGGCCTGCACTTCACCAGCGATGTCATGAAGCAGGTCGTTGAGCATTTCGGCGTGATTCTCGCCGGTGCGCTATGCACCCTGCTGCTGAGCCTGATCGGCATCTTCATTCTCCTGCGCAGCGGCACAGACCGCGCCACGGCGTTCTTTTCCAGCATGCCGGGCGGCGCCAGCGAAATGGTCAACCTGGCCGGACGTCACGCGGCGCAACCGGCTATGGTGGCGGCTGCTCATAGCATGCGGCTGCTGCTGGTGGTGCTGATCATCCCCGCCCTGTTTACCTGGAGTCTGCCGCCAGTGGATGCCCCGCCACCGGCGCCGGTGAGCTGGCCTTGGTTGGCGGTGTTGTTGCCGGCGGGCGGGCTGCTGGCGTTGCTGTGGAAGCGGCTCGGCCAACCCAACCCCTGGATGCTGGGCCCGCTCACCGTCTGTGCCGTTGCCAGCGCCGCTTTCGATCTGCATCTGGGTATGCCTGAGGGCGTTGGTCAGTTCGGCCAATGGCTGATCGGCTGCTCGCTGGGCTGTCACTTCGATCGGCCGTTCTTTCGCAGCGCGCCGCGATTCATGCTGCGCATCCTGCTGTTCACGCTGCTGGCCATGCTCGCTGCGGCGGGCCTCGCCGAAGTGCTGGGTTGGGCGGCCACGCTGAACCAGACGTCGCTGATGCTGGGGATGATGCCCGGCGGCATTACAGAGCTGTGCCTGACGGCCGAGGCACTGCAGCTGTCGGTCGCGCTGGTCACCGCGCTGCAGGTGCTGCGATTGTTCCTCGTGATGTTCCTCGCCGAACCGCTATTCAGGTTTTGGCAACGAGCCACGCTTTAACCCGCCGTTAGGCGGGTTCTTTTTTTAGCGGCTGCGTCTTGCTGGCGGTCTGGGCGAGACCTTGCGAATTGCCGGGTTCAGCCAAAGAACCAATAGCAGACCAGAATCGCCGCGACGATGCCGGCGAAGTCCGCCGCCAGAGCGCAGCCCACCGCATGCCGCGCCCGCTGGATGCCCACCGCACCAAAGTAAACGGCCAATACATAGAAGGTCGTCTCGGTGCTGCCCTGCACTGTCGCCGCAACCAATGCTGGAAAGCTGTCAACACCCTGGCTCTGCATCGTCTCGATCAGCATCGCGCGTGCCGCACTGCCGGAGAAGGGTTTGACCAGCGCGGTCGGCAGCGCATCGACGAAGCGGGTGTCCCATCCAAGCACCTCGACCAGCCAGCGAATGCCGTCCAAACCGAAATCCAGCGCGCCAGATGCGCGGAACACGCCAATCGCACAGAGCATGGCGATCAGATAGGGCAGCAAGCTCTTGGCGACGTCGAAACCTTCCTGGGCGCCTTCGACGAAGCTTTCGTAGACCGGAACCTTGCGCAGCGCACCGATGACCAGAAAGGCAATGATCAGGCCGAACAGCGTGAGATTGCCGAGCAACGACGAAAGAGAAGAAAGTGCAGTGGCCGATAGCCCTGCGAGCAACGCCATGAAACCACCCAGCAACAGCGCACCGGGTATCAGGTAGGCAAGGACCACCGGGTCCCACAGGCGCAGACGCTGCACCAGCGCCACGGCGAGCAGTCCCGCCAGCGACGAAGCGCTGGTCGCCAGCAATATTGGCAAAAAGACCAGTGTGGGGTCCTCTGCGCCTTGCTGCACGCGATACATGAAAATGGTCACCGGCAGCAGAGTCAGGCCTGATGTGTTGAGCACCAGGAAAAGAATTTGAGCGTTACTGGCGATGTGAGGCGTGGGGTTGAGCTCCTGCAATGCCCGCATCGCCTTCAAGCCGATCGGCGTAGCAGCATTGTCGAGGCCCAGCCCATTGGCAGCAAAGTTGAGCGTGATCAGCCCCAGCGCCGGATGCCCGGCCGGCACTTCAGGCATCAACCGACTGAACAGCGGACCCAGCAGGCGCGCTAGCTTTTCGATCATGCCGGCCTTTTCCGCGATGCGCAGGAAGCCGAGCCACAGGGTAAGCGTACCGAACAGCACGATCATGATTTCCACGGCCAGCTTGGCCATGGCGAAAAGGCTCTCGACCAGGGCGGCAAACACAGCCGGATCGTCGCCGAGCAACCAGCGCGCCAGCGCCGCAACTGCAGCGATCAGAAAAAAGCCCAGCCAGAGGCCGTTGAGCATGGGGTTCTCCAACGAATGACTGCGGGCGATGATAGCGGTGCGGCTGGAGAACGGCCATGAACCAAACAGGGCGAAGCTATGGAAGGTGCAGCGAATATGCTGAGGCGCTGCACTAGATCGTGCATTAACCGCTATTGCCAGCGGCCGGTACGCCAATGAAAGAGCGAGATTCCCGCAAGGGGTGCTCTGCTGTGGAGAAATCGCAAGCCGAAGGTGGCATCCCACCTTCGGTCGCCTTTCGCCGAGCCCGGTCCATGACGGAGGTACTCCCTGTACCCCTAGGTCGCTCCATTAAGAGCGTCCCGACCCCTTGGCTCCCCCGCTGTAGGGGCTGATGGGTAAATCACCAGGAGGATGATTGACCTCAGTACCAGCACTTCGCTTTTACGAAGGCTTTGAAAAAAGGCATCCAGCCGCTGTTACTTCCCTAATATTGCAGCCGCCCTGACGAGCGGCGTTCCGCATCAGGCTCGTGGGCCGCGGCCTCGTCCGAAAATCAGCGAAGCAACAAACAACACCAGGAATACTACGAACAGGATCTTGGCGATGCCTGTTGCAGTGCCCGCGATACCACCGAAGCCCAGTACTGCAGCGATGATGGCAATGATCAGAAACGTAATAGCCCAACTCAGCATGGTGTAACTCCTCTTCGGTTCAGGACATCTTCAGCGGACCGATCCGCAAGGATCGGGTCGCCTATCTCCAACTAGAAAACCCAACGTTGTTCCGACCGCTCCTGCAAATAATCAATCGTCTGCTCGGCAGGTCCGGTTTGCACAATCCCTACAGGTTGAGCGTCGTACATGCGGATTCGTTCCGCTGACTCATGCTGTGTCTGGCTGAGCGGTTCCGACATTGGCTTTTCGGCTCCGATGATCAACGTGACCACTGCGGCGGTAAGAAAACCTTTTCCAACCAGTAGGAAACGTGCTTGACGATTCATCCTCAACTCCTTCTAAGCATGCGGGGCATGTCTGTCTTAGCGGTTATGTTGCAGGGCTCGTGCCATCCGTTAGATTTCCTATTAATCCTTTAATTTCAACAACTTAGATACACCAAACATCGCTGCGCCAATTTATATTGCACGATGCCTATGCAGAGCGCCGGGCGATTTGCACGACGGACTAATCCCTGCGGTTCCTGTCGCTGTGATTGAGGGTATGAATGCGTTCATGACAGGCCCTGATTTTCGGCAGCTCAATGGCTAGCAATGCCTTCACATCCGGGTCAGCTGTTTTCAGGGCATCCTCGAAGGCCGCCAGGATGCGCTCTTCAGTCTGGTCAAGCTGGTCGATGTAGACCGCGTCGCTGTCGCCGAGCCTCGCCTTGGTATCGGCGTACATCTCGCGCAGCTTACCTGCCGTAGTGCCGCCTTGTGCGGGTTGCTGCTGATTGGCCGCAACCTTTACCGACAGCGCTTGGATGATGTGCGTCTTGGCCTGAGCCATATCGCGGAACAGATGCTGCAATTCGACCTCTTTTACCTCGTCAATCGCGTGCTGATAGAAATGCTGACCGTCGCGGGTGATCTCGATGAGCTCGTTGAGTTGGGTCATGTTCTGGTTCATGGGGCCTCCAAATGCAGATTGCGATGCGCCTCGACTGCTGTCGACCACGCGAGTTGCCGGTAACCACCGCAAGCCCCATGCCAGCGCCAAAAACCTCCCTGCACCTTTATAATCAACAGTTTGCATCGCCGTTGCGCTTGATGTGCGATTGCAGACTGCAGGAAAGACCCGTGTATACCGTGCAACTTGCAAGGCTTTGCGTAGACTAAAGCAAGCGCTGAACTACCGCGCGCCTAAGCAGCACACAGGTTCCACCCCAACGACTCGCCAAAACATTCACCGCTTTTGCCCGACTGGAGCATTCATGGACCAAACGACCGACACCGGCGGCCGCATCCTACTGGTAGACGACGAGGCAGCGATCCTGCGCACGTTCCGCTACTGCCTCGAGGACCGCGGTTATACGGTGGTCACGGCGGCCAGCGCTTCACAGGCCGAAGCGATCCTGCAGCGGCAGGTGTTCGATCTGTGCTTTCTGGACCTGCGCCTCGGTGAAGACAACGGTCTCGATGTTCTGCAGCAGATGCGCGTACTTGCGCCGTGGATGCGTGTAGTAATCGTCACCGCCCATTCGGCCGTGGACACCGCGGTGGACGCGATGCAAGCGGGCGCTGCGGATTACTTGGTCAAGCCATGCAGCCCCGAGCAGCTGCGCCTGTCGGCCGCCAAGCAGCTGGAGGTCCGTCAGATGGCAGCGCGCCTGGAGGCCCTGGAAGGCGAGGTGCAAAAACGCAGCGATGCGCTGGGCTCGTACAGCCCGGCGATGATGAGCGTGCTGGAGACCGCCCGCCAGGTGGCCGATACCGACGCAAACATTCTCATCCTCGGTGAGTCAGGCACGGGCAAAGGCGAGCTGGCGCGTGCGATTCACAACTGGAGCCGGCGTTCTAAAAAAGCCTTCATCACCATCAACTGTCCGTCTCTGTCGGCTGATCTGATGGAAAGCGAGCTATTCGGACACAATCGTGGCGCTTTCACCGGGGCTACCGAAAGCACCCTGGGACGCGTCAACCAAGCCGACGGCGGCACGCTGTTTCTCGACGAAATCGGCGACTTCCCCCTCGCTTTGCAGCCGAAACTGCTGCGTTTCATCCAGGACAAGGAATACGAGCGCGTCGGTGACCCGGTCACCCGGCGGGCCGACGTGCGCATTCTCGCCGCCACCAATTTAAATCTCGAGGAAATGGTCCGCGATGGGCGTTTCCGTGAAGACCTGCTCTACCGTCTGAATGTCATCACCCTGAACCTTCCGCCCATGCGCGAGCGCCCGGAGGACGTGCTGACCCTCGCCGAACGCTTCCTGGCGTTCTTCGTAAAAAGCTATGGCCGACCAGCGCGCGGCTTCAGCGACAACGCGGTTGCCGCATTGAAGGCCTATCGCTGGCCAGGCAACGTCCGTGAATTGCGCAACGTGGTCGAGCGCGCCAGCATCATCTGCCCGCAGGACATGATCGAAGTCAGCCATCTTGGCCTGGCCGATCAGGCCGTCAGCAACGCCCCACGGATCGGTGAGCCGCTCAGTTTGGAAGCGCTGGAAAAAGCCCATATCTCGGGCGTATTGAGCACCAGCGACACGCTTGAGCAAGCCGCCCGAATTCTAGGCATCGACGCATCGACGCTTTATCGAAAACGTAAGCAATACGGCCTATGAAAATCCAGATGAAGCTGAGAACCCGGCTGTTCCTGGGTTTCTCGGCATTGATGACGGTGGCCTTACTTGGGCTACTGCTGGCGCTGGTTAGCGTCGTGCAAATGGCAAAGAGCCAGGAAAATCTCATTCGCGATAACTTCGGTGTCATCGAGGTCAACCAGCAGCTGCGCCAGGCGCTGGGAAACCAGCTACTGCTGCTGGTCCGCGAACAGCGCGACGTTGAAGCCCTGAACGAATACCGCGAAGTGTTTCTGGGCGCTCTGGCACGAGGTATGGCGGACGCCAACGACGAGCAGGACCGCAAGGCTTATGAAGCCATCGGCGACGCCTATACGCGCTTTGCCGTGCAGCTGGAAACACCCTCCAACCTGAACGTGACACTGCTCGAGGATAATCCCCTCAGCCAATCCTTCAACCGCGTTCGCGAGTTGATGGTGGACATGCAACAGTCCGCCTACAACCAGATTCGTGACACCGAGATTCGCAGCCGCGAACGGGCACAATTGCTCGCCGGGCTGCTCGGGTTGACCGGTATTGCAGTGCTGCTGATCGGCTTCGTCACCGCGCACAGTTTCGCCCGGCGCTTCGGTGACCCCATCGAGCAACTGTCCAGCGTGGCTGACCAGATCGGCCGCGGCGACTTCAATATCAATCTGCCTACCTCGCCCATCGCTGAGCTATCGTCGCTGATTCGTCGCTTCGGTCTGATGGCGCAGGCCCTGCACCAGTTCAAGCAAACCAATGTCGAAGCGCTGGTCGATGGCCAGCAACGGCTGCAGGCATTGCTCGACAGCATCGATGACGGCCTTTTGATCATCGACCGCCAGGGCCGTCTGGAACATGCCAACCCGGTTGCGCAGCGCCAACTGGCCTGGGAAACAGAACATCTGGGGTCGACGCTTGGCCAGGCCCTCGGCTATCCGGAGCTGGACGAGGCCGCTCAGCAAGTGCTGGCCGATACGCCCCTATCCGGGCCGCCGGAAGATCTGGTGATCGAGGCCGACGGCGAGCGCCGCCTGTTGTCATGGCGCATGAGCCCAGTGAACCATCACGACGGCCGAATCAGCGGCGCGGTGATGGTGCTTCACGACGTGACCGACCAGCGAACCTTCGAACGGGTGCGCAACGAGTTTGTGTTGCGTGCCTCGCATGAGCTGCGCACCCCCGTGACAGGCATGCAGATGGCCTTCAGTCTGCTGCGCGAACGAACGCACTATCCGGACAATAGCCGCGAAGCCGACCTGTTCACCACCGTGCATGAAGAGATGCAGCGTTTGGTCACGCTGATCAACGATCTACTGAACTTCTCGCGCTACCAGAGCGGTCAGCAAAAACTCGAACGCGTGCCGTGCGACCCGGCCGTACTCCTCGAGCAAGCACGGCAGCGTTTCCAGGCGAGTGCTGCGCAGAACCATATCGAAATCAAGCTTGAACTACAGACGCCACTGCCAAGCCTGTTGCTGGACCAGCAGCAGATGGACCGAACGCTCGACAACCTGCTCAGCAATGCACTGCGGCACACACCTGACGGCGGTGAGATCCGCCTACTGGCGCGGCATCACGGCGAACGGGTCATTCTCAGTGTCGAAGACAATGGCGAAGGCATCCCCTATAGCCAGCAGGCGCGCATCTTCGAGCCGTTCGTGCAGATCGGTCGACGCCGCGGCGGTGCCGGACTGGGCCTTGCCTTATGCAAAGAGATCGCTCAGCTGCATGGTGGTCGTATCGGCGTGCATTCGCGCATTGGCCACGGCACCATCTTCTATATCGCCCTGCCCATCTGAGCCTGGCACGGCGGGAAGAATAAAAAGGAGCCACCATGCCCAGCCTCAACCCCAGCCAAGACCAGCTGAAGCGCTTCGCCGAACAGATGCCGGCCAACGAGCCGATCCTCATGCTCAACTTGCTGCGCTTTAACGATCAAGCCGCCTACCCTGCCGAAAGCGGTCACCCGCCCTGTTCCGGCAGGGAAGCCTATGCAGTCTACAGCCGCACCGCCATCAAGAAGGTACGCTCAGCCGGTGGCGATGTGGAGATCATGGCCAACGCCCGCGTCGCGCTGATTGCGCCGGAACAGGAGCATTGGGACGAGGTGCTGCTGGTGCGCTACCCCTCGCCTGAAGCCTTTCTGGCAATGCTGGCGGACCCGGAATACCGCGCCGCCACGATCCACCGTACCGCAGCACTCGCCGACTCGAGGCTGATCGGCTGTAACCCGCGCAGCTGAGCCGAAGCCTCAGTCTGCTGCGTTCAGCACCGCGAGCAGCGCTGCGGTTTCAGCGTCCGGTTCGCCGTCGAAGCGTGCCGGGCGATATTTCATTTGGAACGCCGCAATGACGTTTCGGGTTTCCAGATCGAGATAGCCGTGCTCGGGCACCTTGTATCCCTGCTCCGCCAACTGCGCTTGGAACCAGGCCACATCCGGTATTGCTGTCGCAAACAGGCTGCGCTGGCGCGCTACGGCTTGGGCGTCAGGCCAGGGCACCAGACCGGCGTCCGCCAGCCGCTTCCAGGGAAACAGCGGGCCCGGGTCGACCTTGCGCTGCGGGGCAATGTCACTGTGCCCGATGATCGCGCCAGGCTTCAGACCGCGGCGCTGCATGATGTCCTTGAGCAGCACGATCAGAGCGTCAATCTGCTCATCGGAGTAGGGATACCAGAGACGTCCCTCGGCGCTTTCGATATAACCGCGGTTAACCAGCTCGATGCCAATGGAGCTGGAGTTAAGCCAGGTACGTCCGTTCCATTGGCTTTCGCCAGCGTGCCAGGCACGACGATCTTCATCGACCAGACGGTAGATGGTCGCGGGCGCTTCGCCGATTAGGTAGTGGCTGCTGACGCCGTCGCCCTTGAGAATGTCGAGCGAACGCTGCAGGTCACTCGAGGTGTAATGCAGAACGATAAACTGCGCCCGGCTGTCCTGCCCCAGCGATGTATGACGGGTATCGATACGCGGACCGCTGGCGCAGCCGGCGAGCAACAGGCCAAACAAGGCGAGGATCAAACTTTTCATACGGGACCTCTGGTCGACAGCGTGATGACGCAGACTTGGGACAAGTCGATCGGACCGAGCAGCGGCCCGCAGAGAAACGCCGAGAGAGTCGGCGCCAGAGCATAGAAGGCAATTGTACCGGGGTGATCCTTGGGCTCCCAGCGCGGTCGGTCAGTCCGCTTCGATACGGTTGCGACCGGAATCCTTCGCCCGGTATAGGGCTCGGTCGGCGCGCTCGAACACCTGCTCGGCTCGATCGACTGCAGCGAAGCTTGCAAGCCCCCCAGACAGGGTCACCTGGATACGAGCGCCCTTGAAGTGGAAAGGACAGCTTTCGATACCTGTACGCAGGTTATCGAGCAGCTTAAGCCCCGCCGCGGCGGGCGTCTCGGGCAGCAACAGCGCGAACTCTTCGCCACCGAAACGGGCTATAAAATCGGTCTTGCGCAGCCGCTTGCGCAGCTCATTGGCAATGATCTTCAGCACTCGATCACCAGCCAGATGGCCGAAACTGTCGTTGATACGCTTGAAATGATCGACGTCCAGAACCGCGAGCAGCAGCTGACCACCGTAGCGTTGCTGACGTGCGACCTCGAGCTCCAGGCGCTCATCCCAGGCGGCTCGGTTAGGCAAGCTGGTAAGCGGATCCTGCAGGGCCTTCTGCCGCTGCTCTTCGAGGTGCTCGCGCATCCCCGTTGCCGCCTGCTCAAGGCTTGCCACCCGCTCGACCAGAGTGCTCAGGCGATCGCTCAAGGCCTGTTCATGGTCGCTACGCTGACGCTGATACGCGTCAACGGTTTCGAGTAGCCCATCCAACCGCGACTGAACAGTCTGCTTCAGGCTCGGCAGGTCCTTGGCACCGAGCATGCTGTCTTGCAGACCTCCGACTTGCTGGCGCAGCTCTTCGTCAAGCGCCTGGGCGGTTTCCTTGCTCTGCACGTGCCCTTCGCGGGCCGCGCCGAGACTGTCCTGCATGGTGGCCAGCCGCTCGTTGAGCAGACTCAAGTAGAGCTCGAATTCTCGCTGCCCTTGATCAGCCACGGCCAGCATCAACTGAGCCAGGTCATCAAGCACCGGTACGAGCTCATACCAATTCAGCCCTTGCTGAATCCGCTCGCGCATAGCCTGCACCTGCGCCTGCTGGTGTTCTGGCAGGCGCAGATTCTCGAGAAGACCGAGCAGTGTCGACTCGACACGCTCGGCAATGGCACTGTAGGCCTGCTCCGGCGAAGGCGGTAACTGATACGGATCGGCCGACCGGCTCTCCGGCGTCGATGCTAGCGGTATCACGTCGGCTATCGCATCGCTATGCGGCGCCGCGACGTCGATCACAGCCAGCGGTGCGTCCGCCGCCTGAGGGCCAGAATCCAGAGCGGACGAGCCTTGCAATGATTCAGGCGTTTCGGCCTGTTCAAAAAGCGGCTGGCCTGGCAGCGATTGCATCGGGTCAGCCGTAACCAATGGCGGATCGTTGTCGGGCTTTTCCAAGGCCTCAATGTTGCGGTCGCGCTGACCGAACAAACGACCAAGCAATCCTACCGAGTTGGAGGTGCCGGATGGTCGCTGAGCCGCCAGCGCCTGGCTCTGTAACTCACCCAGCTCGCTCAACAGCGTGGGCAGCTCGCGCGATAGGGCTGCTCGATTAGCAAGCTGCCGTGAAAACTGCTTCAACGGCTTGCGGATTTCGTTGGGCAGCCGCAGCTCGAGTAATTGCGAGGCCAGTCGGTCGAGCGCCTCGGTCAATCGCTTGAGGCGCTCCTGTTTAGTGCGCTCAGTGTCGAGGACCGCGCGCTCGAGCCGCGGGACCAGCGCACCCAGACGGTCATCCTGCACATCGTCGCGCAGCACATCACGTAGCTCGCGCATGCAGCACTCAACCGCCGGATCGGCACCGTCCACCGCAAAACTGCTGCGCACCAGACTGCGCCGCAGCAGATCCAGCCGCGTGTTCCAGCGCCCTTCGAGCTGCTCCTGCTGTTCCAACTGGTGCAGATATTTGTCTTTCCAGCGTTGCGCGTCGTCGCTCATCAGGTCCTATCCGTAGGTACAGGCAGTGCGTCAGCATTGTGCAGCGCGTCAGGCAGGCGGATCTCCACCGCAACCGGTAGGTGGTCCGAAGTTGCCTGGGCCAGTACATCGACGCGCTCGAGCGTCAGGCTGGGGCTCAGCAGAATGTGGTCCAGGCAGCGTTGCGGACGCCAGCTGGGAAACGTCGCCTCGATTTGTGGTGCTTGCAGGCCAAGATCACGCAGGGGTGAGTGCTCCAGCAGATCGCTGGCATGGGTATTCATGTCGCCCATCAGAATCTGATGGCGGTAGCCACCAATCAGGTCGCGGATATACGCCAGTTGGCGAGTGCGTGCGCCACCGCCTAGAGCCAGATGCATCACCACCACGACAAGGGCGTTCTCACCCTGGCCAAAGCGGAGCAGAATCGCGCCGCGGCCGGATGGTCCTGGCAACGGATGGTCTTCCAGCCCCTGCGGTTCCAGTCGACTCAGCACGCCGTTGCTGTGCTGAGCGAAGCGTCCCAGGTTGCGGTTGAGCTGCTGGTACCAGTACGGAAAAGCCCCGAGCTGCGCAAGATGCTCGACTTGATTGACATAGCCCGATCGCATACTGCCGCCGTCCGCTTCTTGCAGCGCCACGAGATCGTAGTTAGCGAGCAAGTCGCCGATTCGCTGTAAGTTCCGCGCGCGTCCGGTGTGTGGCAGCAAGTGCTGCCAGCTACGGGTGAGGTAATGGTGATAGCGCTCGGTGCTGATCCCGACCTGAATGTTGAAACTCAACAGACGCAACCGCCCATTACAGGGCAGGCCGCTGGAATCCAGGCAAAGCGGATTGACCTGCGCCTGTCCGGGGCCGGCTAGGCGTGGTGAGCTCCAGCGACGAAGCACGCGTGCTTACCGGGCCGCGCGTTCTTTTTCGATGAGGAAGTCAGCAACATCCAGTGCCCGCTCCGGGCCACCCGCAGATCCGATATCGAAACGGTACTTACCGTTGACGATCATCACCGGAACACCAGTGATCTGATAAGCCATCGCCAGCTTCTTTGCCTGCTCGGCACGGCTCTTCACGCCAAAGGAGTTATAAGCCTTCAGGAAAGCTTGCTTGTCGACACCCTGCCCCTCGAGGAGCTCCGCCATCTTTTCCGGCGTGTCGAGCTTGTTACCGTCTCGGTGATAAGCGTTGAACACCGCGTCATGGACTTTCTGCTCGACGCCCATGGACTCCAGCGCGAGGAACATCTGCCCGTGCGTGTTCCAGACGCCACCAAACATCGCCGGGATGCGCTTGAAATCGACATCGTCAGGCAGTTGCTTGATCCATGGATTGATCACCGGCTCGAACTGGTAGCAATGCGGGCAGCCATACCAGAACAGCTCGACCACCTCGATCTTGTCCGGCTCGGCAACCGGGACCGGATTCTTCAGCTCGACGTATTCCTTTCCTGCTTGGAAATCTGCCGCACTGGCTGAAAAGCCGAACAGACTGGCGGTAACGAGAAGGGCACTGAGGACGAGTTTACGCATGATGACTCCCTTGTAATGAACGGCTAACCGATAGCGCCACAGGCTGCAGCAATTCATGTTTGCTCGCCAGCGCTTTCCGCCGCTTTTCAATATCTTGACAATCATTATAGCGAGGCCGAAAACAAAAAAAGGCGTTCAGGCTCATGCCCTGAACGCCCCTTTTAGGCTGATCGGAAAACGATCAGTGCAGGCCTTGGATGTAGCTCGACAGTGCCTGGATGTCTTTGTTGCTCAGCTTCGACGCGATGGTGCGCATGATGGCCGCGTCGCCATCGTTGGTGCGATCGCCTTCGCGGAAATCGGTGAGCTGCTTGGCCGTATAGGCCGCGTGCTGACCGCCCAAACGTGGGAAACGCGCCAGGTTGTTGCCTACGCCGTCCGGCGCGTGGCAACCGGAGCAAGCCGGCATGCCCTGCTCCAGCTTGCCGCCGCGGAAAAGCTGCTCACCCTGAGCGACCAGAGCCGGGTCGGCCGTGCCGATCGTCATCTTCTGGCTGGCGAAATAGGCGGCCATGTCCTGGAGATCCTGATCGCTGTAGGGATCGAGAATACCGGTCATTTCCAGCACCTTGCGACCGACGCCAGGCTCGGCTGTGGGGCTGCTGCCGGCCTTGATATCCTGCAGCTGCTTGAACAGATAGTTCGGGCCCTGGCCTGCGAGTTTCGGGAAGTTCGGTGCGGCACTGTTTCCGTCGGCACCGTGGCAAGCACCACAGACGGCGACCTTTTCTTTTCCTGCTTCTGCATTTCCAGCCGCGTGGGCGATACCGGTGATGCCAAGGGTCAACAGCAGACTCACGAGTACTTTGTTCATCAGCTCATCCAACTACGGCTAAGGGTTTAAAGAAATCTTATTCGGCAGTCCGACCGCTTAGGGCCATGGCGACGCTCGTTATAAACAGGGTGACGTCTGACCTGGCGCTTGAGCAACGTCTTGCTCGCTTCCGGTCGGTCGCCGAAAGCGGCTAGCAGAGCGGCTACTCGGGCTCGTTTTTAGACCAAAGCGCACACAAAATCTGCGGCATTATATACTGGCGCTCCTGAAACGGAAATGAACCATTGCCGCACCCCGCGCACTCACCGGAAAGCCCATGCTCCCAAAAAACCCGATTCTAGGCCTCTGCCAGCAAGCCACGTTCATGACCAGTGCCGCCAAGGTCGATCAATGCCCGGCTGACGAGGGCCTGGAAGTCGCTTTCGCCGGTCGCTCGAACGCGGGCAAGTCCAGTGCGCTGAACACGCTCACCCATGCCAGTCTCGCCCGCACGTCGAAGACACCCGGGCGCACCCAACTGCTGAACTTCTTCAGTCTCGATGAACACCATCGCCTGGTCGATCTTCCCGGCTATGGCTATGCAAAGGTGCCGATTCCCCTGAAGCAGCATTGGCAGCGTCATTTGGAAGCCTACCTGAGCAGCCGCGAGAGTCTCGCTGGGGTGCTCTTGATGATGGACATCCGACATCCGCTGACAGAGTTCGACCGTATGATGCTCGACTGGTCCAACGCCAGCGAGATGCCGCTACACATCTTGCTGACCAAATCAGACAAGCTTGCCTTCGGCGCAGCCAAAAACGCGCTGCTGGCGATACAGCGCGATATCCGCAAGGGGTGGGGAGATGGGGTCAGCGTACAGCTGTTCTCAGCGCCGAAGCGGCAGGGTGTGGAAGAAGCCCAGCTGGTGCTGGCGCAACTGCTGGGGATGATTGGCGAAGATAGCGATGAGGCTCTCGACGAGCCGTCGCAAGAAGGCTGAATTTTCCGTAGAGACTTCGCCCGCTCTCACCCAAGGGTCAGAGCGGGCGGAGCTGCACTACTCGCGGTAATCCTCGACCGGCACGCAGGCACAGAACAGGTTTCGGTCCCCAAAAACATTGTCGACCCTATTTACCGCGGGCCAGTACTTGTGCGCCTGAGTGTGGGCGCTCGGCGTCACGCCTTCGGCGATGCTGTATGGACGATCCCACAGGTTGGTAACGTCGGCTAGCGTATGCGGAGCGCGCACCAGCGGGTTGTCCTCGGCAGGCCACCCACCGTTTTCCACCTTGTCGATCTCAGCACGAATGCTCAGCATCGCTTCGACGAAACGATCCAGCTCGACTTTAGACTCGCTCTCGGTAGGCTCGATCATCAACGTACCGGGCACCGGGAAAGACATGGTCGGCGCATGGAAGCCGTAATCGATCAGCCGCTTGGCGACGTCCTCCTCGGTGATGCCGGTCTGCGCCTTGAGCGGCCGCAGATCGATGATGCATTCGTGTGCTACACGGCCGTTGCGGCCGCTGTAGAGGACCGGGAAGGCCTCGCCAAGACGCATCGCCAGGTAGTTAGCACTGAGAATCGCAACCTCGGTGGCGTCGCGCAGCTGCGGCCCCATCATGGCGATGTACATCCAGCTGATCGGTAGAATGCTGGCACTTCCCCAAGGCGCAGCGCTGACCGCGCCGTTTTCCGGATTCGGGCCTTGCAACTCGATCACCGGATGGTTCGCAACGAAAGGCTGCAGGTGCGCCTTGATACCGATCGGACCCATGCCTGGGCCGCCACCGCCATGCGGGATGCAGAACGTTTTATGCAAGTTCATGTGCGAAACGTCTGCGCCGATATCGGCTGGACGCGCCAGACCGACCTGGGCGTTGAGGTTGGCGCCGTCCATGTACACCTGGCCACCCTGCGCATGAATCGCTTCGCAGATCTCCCGAACGCCTTCTTCGTAGACACCATGAGTCGACGGATAGGTGATCATCAGGCATGACAGCTTATCCGCCGCCTCGGCGGCCTTGCGCTTGAGGTCCTCGAGATCGACGTTCCCCGCCTTGTCGCAGTCGACGATTACTACTCGCATGCTGACCATCTGCGCCGACGCAGGGTTGGTGCCGTGGGCCGAAGATGGAATCAGGCAGATGTCACGCTGGCCCTCGCCGCGGCTCTCGTGATACTTGCGGATCGCGACCAGGCCGGCGTATTCGCCCTGGGCGCCTGAGTTGGGCTGCATCGAGATCGCGTCGAAGCCAGTGATCGCACAAAGCCAAGCTTCCAGTTCATCGATCATGAGCTTGTAGCCCTGAGCCTGCTCCTGCGGTGCGAACGGATGCAGGTTGGCGAACTCCGGCCATGTAATCGGGATCATCTCGCTGGTGGCGTTCAGCTTCATGGTGCAGGAACCGAGCGGGATCATCGCCTGGTTCAATGCCAGGTCCTTGTTCTCCAGCTGCTTAAGGTAACGCAGCATCTCGGTTTCGCTGTGGTGGGTGTTAAACACCGGGTGAGTCAGATAAGCGCTGCTGCGCTGCAGGTCGTTCGGGATGCCGCTGAGGATTTCACCCGCGTCCAGCGTCGCGATGTTCAGTCCGTGATCGGCACCGAGGAACACCGCCAGTAGCTGTTCCACGGTCTGCTCGTTACAGGTCTCGTCGAGGCTGACACCTAGCTTGCCGCGACCGAGGATACGCAAATTGATCCGCGCCGCCCGGGCACTTTCGAGGATCGCCGTCTGTGCGCCGCCCACCTCGAGCGTCAGCGTGTCGAAGAAATGCTGGTTGGTGCGCTTGATGCCCTTCATTTCCAGCGCACTGGCCAAGATCGAGGTCAGCCGATGGGTGCGCTGAGCGATGCGCTTGAGCCCTTCTGGACCGTGGTAGACGGCATAGCAGCTGGCGATGTTGGCTAGAAGCACCTGCGCGGTACAGATGTTGGAATTGGCCTTCTCGCGACGGATATGCTGTTCGCGCGTTTGCAGCGCCATACGCAGCGCCGTGTTGCCGCGCGCATCTTTGGACACGCCGATAATACGGCCGGGCATGGCGCGCTTGAAGGCGTCGCGGGTAGCGAAATAGGCGGCGTGGGGACCACCGTAGCCCATCGGTACGCCAAAACGCTGGGTTGAACCGAGCACCACATCCGCGCCGAGTTCGCCAGGCGGCGTCAGCAGCAGCAGGCTGAGCAGGTCCGCCGCGACGCAGGCCAGGGCTTGCTTGGCGTGGAGCGCCTCGATCGCCGGTCGCAGATCGCGAATCTCGCCATGAGTGTCGGGGTATTGAAGCAGCGCACCGAAGACTTCCTGCCCAGCGATATCCTCAAGCGCACCGACTACCAGATCGAAACCAAAGGCGTCGGCACGCGTCTGCACCACCGAGAGCGTTTGCGGGTGGCAGTTTTCATCAACGAAGAAGCAGTTGCTCTTGCTCTTGGCCATCCGCCGCGCCAGGGTCATGGCTTCCGCTGCGGCTGTGGCTTCGTCGAGTAGCGATGCGTTGGCCAGATCGAGCCCGGTGAGGTCGATGGTGAGTTGCTGGAAATTCAGCAGCGCCTCCAGACGACCCTGGGCGATCTCAGGTTGATAAGGCGTGTAAGCGGTATACCAGCCCGGGTTTTCCAAGACATTGCGCAAAATTACGGGCGGCGTGATGGTGCCGTGGTAGCCCATACCGATCAGGCTGGTCCAGAGCTGGTTCTGTTCCGCGTAGCCTCGCAAGCGCGCCAGTGCTTCCTGTTCATCCAGCGCGGCCGGCAGCGCCAGGTCACCTTGCAGGCGAATCGCCGGCGGCACGGTCTGCTTGACCAGCTCCTCACGGCTGGACAAGCCGAGCGCATCGAGCATGGCCTGTTGTTCACCCGCATCAGGGCCAAGATGGCGACGCAAAAAGGCGTCAGGTTGCTGGAGCTGGGAAAGGCGCGGCACTTGAGACATCACTGCTTCTCTCGAAAAAGGAAAGCCCCGATACGCGGACTGCTATGAAAATCGACTTCGCTCGGTTTTCACACGCCTGCAATGCGGGGCTTTTGGATTTGATCGCTTAGGCTTCGGCGTCGCAGGAGGCCTTGTAACCCTCTGCATCGAGCAGCTTTTCCAGTTGCGAGGCATCGCTCGGCTGAATCCGGAAGAACCAGCTGCCATATGGCTCGCTGTTGACGTTTTCCGGCGAATCGGTGAGTTGTTCGTTGATCGAGACCACCTCCCCGGAAATTGGCGCGTAAATGTCCGAAGCGGCCTTTACCGACTCCACCACACCCGCTTGTTGCCCTGCAGTCAGCTGCTGGCCGATCTCCGGCAGCTCCACATACACCACATCGCCCAGCGCTTCCTGGGCATGGTCGGAGATACCGACGCTAACACTACCGTCGGCTTCGAGACGGGCCCACTCGTGGCTGGCGGCGTAACGCAGATCGCTGGGGATGTCGCTCATTCGTAGGTCCTCAAAAAAGCTGTCGGTTGCGGGCACGAAGCAGGCTCTGCGGCCCGTTGCAAAATTGCAGTTGGCCGAATTTACACCAGTACTTTGCCGTGACGCACGAAAGTCGGCTGCACCACGCGCACGGGATACCACTTGCCACGGATTTCTACTTCGGCACGATCAGCCGTCCCGGCCGGAACACGCGCGAGCGCAATGGCTTTGCCAAGCGTAGGCGAAAAACTACCGCTGGTGATCTCTCCTTCGCCCATGCCGTTGACGCGCACGATCTGATGGGCTCGCAGCACGCCACGCTCCTCGAGCACCAGCCCTACCAGTTTCGGCAGATCACTTTGTGCCTTCTGGGCCTCGAGCGCGCTGCGGCCGATGAAGTCACGCTCGACCGGCTGCCACGCCACGGTCCAGCCCATATTGGCCTGCAGCGGCGAGACATCCTCGGTCATGTCCTGGCCATAGAGATTCAGGCCCGCCTCGAGGCGCAAGGTGTCACGTGCACCCAGCCCGATCGGCGGGATGCCGGCGCCAACCAGCTCGCTGAGGAAATCGGGAGCCTGCTCGGCCGGCAGGATGATTTCCAGGCCGTCCTCACCGGTATAGCCGGTGCGACCAATGAACCAATCCCCTGCGGCACGGCCGTTGAACGGCTTGAGTTCGTGGATCAATGCCGCTCGAGCCTGACTGACCAATTCAGCGGTGCGCGCCCGCGCATGGGGGCCCTGGACGGCCAGCATCGCCAGCTCGGGCCGCTCTGTCACTTCAACCGTAAACCCCTCAGCCTGCGCCTGCATCCACGCCAGATCCTTGTCGCGGGTGCTGGCGTTGACCACAAGCCGATAACCCTCTTCGGCGAGATAAACGATGAGGTCGTCCACCACGCCGCCACGCTCGTTGAGCATGGCCGTATAGAGTGCTTTGCCGACCTGCCCGAGACGATCTACGTCGTTGGCCAGCAGGCGCTGGAGATAGGTCTTTGCATCTGCCCCCCGGACGTCCACCACCGTCATGTGGGAGACGTCGAACACCCCGCAATCGCGGCGCACCTGATGATGTTCTTCTACCTGGGAGCCGTAATGCAGCGGCATGTCCCAGCCGCCGAAATCGACCATCTTGGCGCCGAGTGCGAGGTGCTGATCGTAGAGGGGAGTACGCTGACCCATGGGTTTCTCCTTCCGGGCAGGTCGCCGAAGCGGCGTGGGTAGAGCTTATTAGAGCCGGGCAGTAGGCCCGACGATTTTTGGATGGCGCGCATTGTAGCCTCAAGGTCGTGACAGGTCACTGCGAGGCGATGGAGCGCTTAGCCGACTCGCCGGGCTGAGCGACGGATCAGCAAGATGACCGGCAACAGCCCGACCAGCACCAACGTCAGCGCAGGCAGCGCGGCACGCGCCCACTCGCCTTCGCTGGTCATCTCGAAGATCCTCACCGATAGGGTGTCCCAACCGAACGGTCTCATAAGGAGCGTGGCAGGCATTTCTTTCAGTACATCGACGAACACCAACAGCGCGGCACTCAGTGTTCCTGGCAATAACAACGGCAGGTAGACCCTGAAGAACAGTGCCGGCCCGCCCACGCCAAGGCTGCGCGAGGCCTGTGGCAGAGAAGGCCGAATCCGCGCCAGCGCGCTTTCCAGCGGCCCGAACGCCACCGCCATGAATCGAATCAGGTAAGCCAGGAGCAAAGCGCCGAGGCTTCCCAACAGGATCGGCTTGCCTGCGCCGCCGAGCCAGCCGGACAGCGGCACAACCAATTCGCGGTCGAGGTAGCTGAACGCAAGCATGATCGACACGGCCAGCACCGACCCCGGCAGCGCGTAACCGAGATTCGCCAACCCGACTGCCATCTTTATCGGACGCAGCGGTGCCTGACGTCGGGCGAAAGCCAGCAATAGCGCCACAGTCACTGTGATCAGCGCCGCCATGCCGCCCAGATAAAGGGTATGCAGGATCAAGCCGGTGTATCGCTCATCGAGATCGAAGCGCCCACGCTGCCAGAGCCAGGCCAGCAACTGCAGTACGGGTATGACGAAGGCACAAAGAAACACCAGGCCACACCAACTACTGGCGGCCAGGGCCTTGACGCCACGAAGCCGATAGAGCACCGCCGAGCGCGCCCGATCATTCGCGGGCCGTGCTGCCCCACGCGCACGGCGCTCGCCATAGAGCACCAGCATCACCGCCAACAACAACAAGCTGGCCAGCTGAGTGGCACTGGTGAGACTGAAAAACCCATACCAGGTCTTGTATATCGCGGTGGTAAATGTGTCGAAATTGAAAACCGCCACGGCGCCGAAATCGGCAAGTGTTTCCATCAATGCCAAAGCCAACCCGGCACCGATTGCCGGTCGCGCCATTGGTAAAGCAACGGTCCAGAACGCTTTCCAGGGCGACTTGCCCAGAACTCGCGCGGCCTCCATCAGCCCTTTGCCTTGAGCAATGAAGGCTGAGCGAGCGAGCAGATAGACATAAGGATAGAAAACCAGCACCAGCACGGTGATGACACCGCCGGTGGACCGGACCCGAGGAAAGCGCACCCCACTGCCGAACCACTCCCGAGCCAGTGTTTGCACCGGGCCGGCAAAATCGAGTAGCCCGATGAACACGAACGCCAGCACATAGGCGGGAATGGCAAAAGGCAGCATCAGCGCCCAATCCAGCCAGCGCCGCCCCGGGAACTCACACAACGAAGTCAACCAGGCCAGGCTGACCCCCAGCACGGTCACACCCACCGAAACACCTAGAACCAGCGTTAACGTATTGCCCAACAAACGCGGCAGCTGGGTCTGCCAGAGATGTGACCAGATGCTGGTGTCGATATCGCTCCAACTGAACAGCAGGACGCTCAGCGGCAGCAATACCAGCGCGGCTACTGCGAAAGTGATGGGATACCAGCGGCGCTCGACGGGGTGGGACACGCAAGCCTCAAAAGCAGAAAAGACGACGCCCCCGGCATGCGGGGGCGTCGATTATAGCCGTAGCTGCAAACTGCAAACTGCAAAACCAGGCGTTCAGAATGAACGGAGCCTGGCTGGCCGCTTAGGCGGCCAGCCGAAAGCTGCTTATCGCCAACCAGCGCGGTCCATCAGCATGATCGCTTCAGCCTGGCGCTTGCCGGCAACTTCAACCGGGATAGTGTCCGCCTTGAAATCACCCCAAGCAGAAACCTCAGCCGAAGACTTCACCTCGGGGTTCGCCGGAAACTCCATGTTGATATCGGCAAAGATGCTTTGCGCTTCGGGGGTGGTCATCCACTCGACCAGCTTGCGTGCAGCCTCGGGGTGCGGCGCATGCTTGGTCAGGCCGATGCCCGACAGGTTGACGTGTACACCGCGACCATCCTGATTCGGCCAGAAAAGCTTGGCTTTCAGATCCGGGTTTTGCGCGTGCAGGCGGCCGTAGTAGTAAGTGTTGACGATACCTACATCACACTGACCGGCATCGATTGCCTGAACCAACGCGGTGTCGTCGGCAAACACGTCTGTAGCAAGGTTATCGACCCAACCCTTGATGATTTCTTCGGTCTTCTCGGCGCCATGGGTTTCGATCAGGGTAGCGGTCAGGGACTGGTTGTAAACTTTTTTGCTGGTCCGCAGGCATAGACGGCCTTCCCAGTTCTTGTCGGCCAGGGCTTCGTAGGTCGTCAGCTCACCCTCTTCAACACGCTCGGGTGAATAAACGATGGTCCGCGCCCGCAGCGACAAACCCGTCCAGCCATCAGTGGAGGAGCGGTACTGCGAAGGGATGTTGTCGTTAACTACCGCCGAGTTCATCGGCTGCAGGATGCCCATCTGCTCGGCCTGCCAGAGGTTGCCACCATCTACCGTCAGAAGCAGATCCGCCGGCGTGTTTTCGCCTTCGGCCTTGATGCGGGCCATCAGCGGCGCTTCTTTGTCCGTGATGAACTTGACGTTGACGCCGGTCTTGGCCGTGTAGGCATCGAAAACCGGCTTGATCAGCTCATCGATCCGCGAAGAGTAGACCACTACTTCTTCGGCAGCCTGTACAGCACTCGACAGCGCGGTGAGCGCGAGAACGGCGAGTAAACCTTTGCTTGCCTGCATGGATCAGCCTCTTAGATTTGTTCAAGAGGCTGAATAGTAGTGAATGTCATTTACTTTCTCAACGCGACAATTCGCGCATCCAGCGGCAGGCCCCTAGCCGATCAGAGCCTAGCCAGCTCCGGCATATCGCCGCTCAAGCCCAGCGCTTGGCGAACGAACAGCGCTTTGGCTGCGGGCAGAGCCTGAACACCTTTCAACCCGGCATTGCGCAACCAACGCAGCGGCAGTGGGTTGGCTTGGAACAAGCGCTCGAACCCCTCCATTGCCGCCATCATGGCCAGGTTGTGGGGCATCCGACGCCGCTCGAAGCGCCCCAACACCCGCGGGTCACCCAGCCGAACACCACGCGATACCGCGCCCTGGATCACTTCTGCAAGCACCGCTGCGTCGAGCAACCCAAGGTTGACGCCCTGCCCGGCCAACGGATGAATGGTGTGAGCAGCGTCGCCAATCAATGCCAACCCGGGCTGTACGTAACGCTTTGCATGGCGTTGGCGCAGCGGGATGCATAAGCGCGGATCGGCCTCGACTATTTCACCCAAGCGATATTCGAAGGCGCGACCAAGCGCCTGACAAAACGCATCATCGTCCAGCGCCATCAACCGCTGCGCCTCGGCCTCCTTGACAGACCAGACGATGGAGCACCAATGGGCGTCGCCCCCCCGCTGTAAGGGCAGGAATGCCAGCGGTCCTTCGTCGGTGAAGCGCTGCCACGCAGCCTGCTGGTTCGGCTCAACACAGCGCACGCTGGTAACTATGGCGTGATGCAGATAATCCCACTCGCGGGTTTCGCAGCCGGCCAGTTGGCGGACCGTAGAGTTGGCGCCGTCGGCAGCGACTATAAGTCCGGCGCTCAGCCGCTGACCGTCATCCATCGTCAGCGTCCAACCGTTATCGTTCTGCTGCAGCTGCTCAAGACGGGCGTTGCCCTTGAGCTCCACCGAACCACGGCTCTTCAGCGCCTCCAGCAGAGCATCCTGCACGACACTATTCTCGACGATGTGACCCAATACATCGGCATGCACCGCGGCCGCGGAGAAATCAATATGGCCAGTGCCGGAGCCATCCCACACGTGCATGTCCAGATAGGGACTAGCGCGTCGACCGACAATCCCCTGCCAGGCGCCCACACGCTGAAGAATCCGCTGACTGGCCGCCGACAGGGCACTGACGCGAGGCTCGAAGGAGTCCGAGGGCTTGAACGGCTGCACTTCCAGCGGTCCGCCGTCGACCAGTTTGATGGTGAGGCCGGAGTCCTGCAGGGCCAGGGCCAAGGTACTGCCAACCATCCCAGCGCCAACGATGATGAGGTCCGCTTGCATTACTGCTCTCTCCTGTTCGCCTAGCCTGCAAATTTGGTAGGTCCGCTCGACTGCGCTAACGCTCGCTCGAGCATCGTGCCTTACGGCTCAGCGTGGCAGCTACTGGCCCCGCATCGGCGGAGCATTCAACACGCCCCTAACGCTCGCGTACGCCCATTCCCATTGCCTGTCTCGCGAACCAGGCTTTGGCGGGCGGCAGCAGATCCAGCCCCAGCAATCCAAGATTCCGGCCGGCAATGAAAAGGCGCCCCGAATCACCGAACAGCTGGGTCAGTTGATCGGAAAAACCCACCGTGACGCGCTGGTCCGAACGCTGCTTCTGATGGTAAGCCTGCAATACGCCCAGGTCGCCCGGCGGCGCCGAACTGCCCAAGAGCGCGACCGCAAGGGCCTCGGTGTCACGGAGGGAAAGGTTGTAACCCTGCCCGGCGATAGGGTGCAAGCTGTGCGCAGCATTACCCAGTACGACCAGGCCAGAGCGAACCTGCTCTTCAGCTTCGATCAGCACAAGCGGA
>Ga0222713_10000009_pt1 | contig 231821 bp, 277 predicted proteins | sample C33_649DmetaG_FD_165061 | JGI IMG/M metagenome (GOLD analysis project Ga0222713, IMG submission 165061) | Estuarine water microbial communities from San Francisco Bay, California, United States - C33_649D | ecosystem: Environmental > Aquatic > Marine > Unclassified | place: USA: California...
GAAACGTAATAAAATCAATGGTTTATGAACGCCAACCAATATCGGGAGCTGCGCATGAGCTGCGTTTGCGCTGCTCTTTCTTACATCATATCATCTAAAAATCTATTTCGGTATTCTTCTTCATCTTTTTTTATTTCCTTATGTAATCTATACATGTAATAAAGAACAACGAATAAACCTTCAATCCATAATGTGTATATAATTCCTTCTATCATAGTAATAAGTATGTCTTGGATACGATGACCGTCGTCAGGTGGAAAATAGTTTGGCAACAAAGTTTGAAAAAAAGTAAAAAAAAAATTTGTTTATACAAAATATAGATTTATATTTGTACCATAAAACATTCAAAAAATGAAAAAGAACAAAGTAACAACCAAGAAGAAACACACCTTACTAAAAGGTGAAGGTATGAACCAACACACTCTCTATGGTGAGTTTGTGATTGACGAACCTCAAACAGATTTCGCAGATGTTGGGGTTAAAGAGGATAGTGTTTTAAGACACGAACAACCAGACGGAAGTTTCTCAAACGAACATAAACCACTCAAAGTTGAAAAGGGTGATTGGGTTATGGGGAAACAAGTTGAATACAATCCTTTTGAAGGTCGTGTAACTCAAATTTGGGACTAACTATGGCGAACCCACTAATTCACTCAAAGTCCAGCGTTAAGCGTTGGGGTGGTAAGGTAGAAGATTATCTACCTATCCACGAACTTATTGATAGTCCGAAGGCGACAATGAACAATAATAGTTCTCGTTTATTAACCCATAACACTTGGTTCGCCTACACTATCATTCCAAAGATTTTTGGTTACAACATTGTTAATAGCGACGGAAAGTCAGTTGATGTCGTTGATATTGCGATGTTACATATCGCCGAAGATTTCAGAATGAAGTTTGTTCCAACCCCACAAGATTACCTTAAACATTTAGAAGTTCAACCCTGGATGTGTAATGGGGTAAAGGACTTGGACAACCCCGAAGCGTACGAAGTAGTTAAACAATTAAACCAAAAAATCCACGAATATGCAAACTAACGAAGCAATCGCACTCTGGAAAGAGTTAGGTATTACAACCGCAAATATGGAGTTTTCCTGCGGTGGTGATAGTATGAATGATTACCACTTTTCATTCTACAATTCCGAAAACAAAGAAGTACAAAGTGGGGAACTTGAAAGTTTCTTTGATGATGATGTATTCAAAAGAGTTGAGTTCTATGTCAATTCTGATGGACACTACATTGGTGAGTCTGGTAATGTCAGTATTGAACTAAGCGAAGATGAGGAAAACCCCGATTTTGTGTATTACAAGAATGCACAAGCCGAATGGTCAGAGAGTTTTACTGATGAAGTTGCCGTTGAACTAACAGAGAAAGAAGTTGAGTTCGTCAGAAGTAAAGTCCTCAATTTGGTTGGCAGCCAAGATGGTAATGCGATTAACTATAAAGGTGATTGTATCTTAAACAATGAGGAAGAACAAATTTCTGACACTATATCACAAAAGATTAGTGATGTTGTAATGAACCACGAATTTGAAAACGCAGAGGGTGATGAAGAAGAGTGGTTTCAATATAACACAGATGAGGTTGATAGTGATGTATTACCTAAAATTGTGGGTAACACACTATTCGTTTCCTTAACAAAACAATTTTTGGTTTATACTGATAGTGAACTATAAAAAATTAAAGAGATGAAAATAATAATTGAAAACACTCGTTTTGACTACAACATTGGTTGTCGTTTATTGAAAACAAAATATCGTAATGTTCCTTTCAAAGGTTTGGAAGATATTTGGGAAGATATTGTTCCTATTACTTTCAAAGAAATTACAAAGGAACTTGAAAACATTGAACAACGAAGAATTGCGATAGGTTGTTTGGGTTTGGAAAACATTTACAAAGAAGTGAACCCAAAATTGGTAGGTTCAAAAACTATTTCAAAGGAAACCTTTTGGGTTGGTGAGAATAGTGAACTTATCAAAAACAACTTTGAGGACACCTACGAACTTTATGAAGTAAAAGGAGATGTTTGGGGTGAAGGTTCAGACTTTGGTTGGCGGAAACCCGAAGATGTTTACTTTGTGAAGTGTAAGGACACATCAACCGATAGAGAGTATTTTATTTGGGTGGACGCACAAAGTGTTTATCGTACTAACAACCCTAACCAATGGTTGTCAAGTAGTTCCAATTTCAGTAAAGAGATTAACCCAATTCAAGCAATTGCGTGGACAATTCAAACAGACATCAAAGAAGGTGGTATTGAGAAAATTGTTCGTCAAGGTGATTGTGTTCTTATCAAAAAGAAAAAGAATAGTGAAAGAGGTTCGGTTAGACACTTAACTGAAAAAGAATACTTGAAGTTATTGGTCGCAGAAAGTTAATTGGTTTGGTTTATTGGTTAGAACCCCCGCAGAAATGTGGGGGTTTTTTATTGCTCACAACAGAAGACCAGTCAACAACACCAGGTCCTGATTTTGTTTGGCGTTCCGTAAAGTATTGATTTTATTAGGTTTCTATATGCCAAACAAATTTCCCTGGAGCGGCATCTGGGCGATTCCAGGTCTTTCTGCTAGTTTTACTGGTTTAACCAGCGCTGTTAGCTGGTCTTCTATAATTTGATTGGCGAAAAAGTATAAAAAAATTTTGTTTATATTAGAATAGATACTATATTTGTATAAACCAATTAAAACAACACGTTATGTACGAATCAGTCAAAGAGTATTATCAGTTCTTAAATGAATTGAAAAAACAAAAGGAAGAGTTCCTTTTAAAAACAAAAGAAAGTGTTCTTCAACAAATGGATGTTTTTATGTCCGAACATGGTTGGACACGAAAGAATGGGGGTAAAGATAGAAAATTTACTCAAAAAGTATTCTACACCAAAAAGTTCAATGGTAAAGATATCGTAATTGAGTATCGTTGTAACTACCAAGATGATTTTGTTGATGGTGGTTTACCCGAATTTTCACACGACAAGTCAATTCCCACTAGTATTGAAAAGTTGCAAATGGGTTACTTTCATTGGAACGACCACGATACAAGTGGTTGGAGTTTAGATGTGGTAATGGAACGGATGGAAGTCTTTTATGACAAGTACACCAAGTAACTTGAAACCCTCACAGAAATGTGGGGGTTTTTTATTTACCACAGATGTTGGTGACCCCGGTTCAGGGTGGATTTAGGTTGGCAACAAAGTTTAAAATAAATTTGGATTATAAAAGTATTCGTATTATATTTGTATTATAAATCAACAAGGACATGATAAAATCAATTAATGAAAAACAGAGTGGGGTTGAGATTGACCTCACAGGACCTGAAGGGAACGCGTTCGTTCTTATCGGGTACGCGGGTAAATGGGCGAAACAACTTGGATTGGACTCCAAAAAAATTCAGGAGGAGATGATGAGTGGGGATTACGAGAATTTGATTGGCGTAATTGAAAAGTATTTCGGTGAATATGTAACTCTTTATCGTTAATCATATGGCGAAGAAAATTCAAATATTGTCACCCGATGGGTTCACCCTTGAAAGGGATGTTCCCTACTACAAGTCGCACAGAGCTGCGGCGGAGGCATTCGCAAAATGGAAAAAAGGTTATGAAACCCAAGGTTATTATTCTTCCGTAAAGTATGGACGAATTCACTTAAGTGACCTTGAAGATTATTGTCAACTTAATTATTTGTAAAAACCATGAAAAACTACAATCAACTCTGCGTATGGGAGGGAACTCTCGTAGGAAAAGACCAAGTAAAAGATTTCGAAAAATTCTTCAAAGAAGAAATGGGTACTCGAGTAAAGTACTTGGAAGAAATTGAAACACAACCAACACCTGGTGAACCTGATACAGGTGGACGTAACGATGTGTTCTTCTATGTACACAATGAGGACATTGATAAATTTGCAATACCTCGTTTGTCTATGGGTATTCGTTGGTGGGAGGATGTATTACGTAATGGTAATGGTGTTTTGTATACCGAAGATGTGTTGGAGAAATATCCGATGACCTGGTAATCCCTCGAAATTGGTTGGCAAAAAACAACTTGTAGAATAAAATAATAATTATACATTTGTAAAAAACTAAACGTATGACAAACCAAGAATTAACCACGTATTGGGTAAACCAATGTGAGAAAGTCCTAAAGGGACGTGTTATTAAATCAGTTCGTTATCTTACTGATGAGGAAATGGAACTTATGGGTTGGTACAAAAGACCTATTTGTTTTGAATTGGACAACGGAACACTTTGTATTCCTTCAATGGATGATGAGGGTAATGATGGTGGAAGTTTGTTCTATCAAGAAAAAGGTAAGGAACTTGATGTATTACCTGTAATCTAAAAAACACTTGATAAGTTAAAAAAGAATGTGTAAGTTTTTGATAGATTACATTTCATAGTTGTAATTTGTGTTTGGTTTGACACTTAAAGGGGTTCTACGGAATCCCTTTTTTTATGTCTAAATCTTTAAAAATCAATCACTTATAATCCACCAGGCGGGACGACTGGACGATTTTGTTTGGCAAAAAACACTAGTATTTTATTTGTATATTCTTAAAATCTTTATTATGTTTGTCATACATAAAGTCAAAGATGTATGTGGAAAAACTTTTTTGAAAAAAACTTTAAAAAAAATTTGGAAAAAAAGAAAAACTATTATATCTTTGTACCCGAAATTAAATCATTTAACTTTTAATTCAGAAACGACATGACAAAAAATGTTCAAGTAAAGTTCACCCAAAATTTGGGTATGTTCAAACTTCACAACGTAAATCGTGAGGTTGACACTCCACGCGTTAAGCGTATTACCGACTCAATGAAGAAAGACGGATTAAAACTCGTCCCAATCATTGTTAACTCTAACTATGTTGTAGTTGACGGACAACACCGACTAACTGCAGCAAAAGAAGCGGGTAAAGGAATCTACTTTATTGTAGATGTTACTATCCCGAACACTACGAAAGGAATCTTTGAAGCCGCACGTAAGTTCAATCAGAACATGAAAGAGTGGGGTAAGAAAGATTACATTCACGGGTTCTCTGAACAAGGAAACAAATCCTACAAAACTTTGGAGGATTTTTCAAAAGAGTTCCCAATGTTCTCATTGACTGAACGAATTATGTTACTTCAAAATTCGGGTACTCGTCATGTGGACAAACAAGATTTCGCCGATGGAAAGTTTATCGTGGGTGATATGGATAAGGCGAAAGAATGGGCGAACAACCTACTTCAACTCAAACCTTACTTTGAAAAGGGTTACAACAAATCAGTATTTGTTCGTACACTTCTTACCATTATGGAAAAGAAGACCGACTTCAAGTTTGAGGAGTTTCTTCACAAAGTAAAACTTCGTCCAAGTTCAATCTTTATGTGTGGTGATAAAAAATCATACGCGGAAATGATTGAGGACATTTACAACTATAAGCGTCGTACTGACGAAAAGTTGAATCTTCGTTTCTGACTTTAAGTTTTAGGGTTAGTAATTGGGGGTGACCGAAAGGTTATCCCCTTTTTTATGCGAAAAATTCACAAGATGTTCTCACCTGTCGACGGATTCTGGATGTTGTTTGGCGTAGTTTTCAACACACAAATGTTTGTAATCCAATAAAAAAGACACTTTTTGTTTAATGTTTGACTAAAAAAACCTGAACAAAATAAAAATATTTGTTGTTTTTAGAAAATATTCTTATTACCTTTGTACCATACTTCAAAAACTTGAATATGATAAAAAAACCAAGAAAGACTACGGCTAATTCTCTGAAGAAGTCTTTACACGAAATTCGTGAATGCCTTAATGAGAGTTTACCAAACTTTGAGAAGAAAGAAATGGTGGGAATTAAGTTCTCAAGAGTTGGTACTCGTTATCACATCGAAAATGCACCAGTTCCTCCTACCGATAAGATTGGTGTACAGCTTGAACGTTCTTTCAATGATTTTATGCGTAAGCTGAAAGTAAACTATGGTGGAATGAAGCTGGAAGGTTCAATGGTTATGGGAACTAAAGCTGACATGTTTTTGGTTGGCTACAATAACTTTGAGCGTAAAGGTAAAAACCTCACCAAAAAGGGACATTCAATAGAAGGAGTTCTGTAATTAGTATATTGATTTAATGTTCGGTTCAAGAAGCCCTCGCAGAAATGTGGGGGTTTTTTTATGCCTGAAGATTTCGAGTCACGGTTCAGGACGGATTTAGGTTGGCAACAAAGTAGAAAAAAGTTTGGTAAAAAGAAATAATTATTATATTTTTGTATATGAATTTAAAAATGAAAGACATGAAAACAATATTTGCAAGTTTGTTGTTCACTTTAGTAACAACCACGTCAATGGCTCAAATGATGAAACCTGAGTATGATTGGAATAACTTTGATGAGAAATCTTATCAACTCCACAAAAAGGAATTGAATCAGTATTATGATTCTAAAAAAGAGGAAGTAATCAAAGAATATAGTTCTGGTTGGAGAACTATTGATTATACTGAATCTAAAAAAGTAGATTTGGAAATAATTGAAGTTGACAGAAAAGCGGATTTGGATGAATTGGAATTATATTACAAATTAGAAAACGAATCATCTTTCGAAAAAATGATTAGAAGTATTAAAGTATTTCGAAATTCAGTAACATTCAAATATGGTGTTCTACCGATTTCAATAGGATTTTTGTTAGGTATTCTACTCGTGGTTTTTCGAAAGACGACAAGTAAAATATAATCATAACCCTCACAGAAATGTGGGGGTTTTTTTATGTCTGAAATTTTCAGGATACTGTTCAGGATGGATTTAGTTTGGCGTGGGCCAACCAATATCCAGAATCCGTCGACAGGTGAAAAAAAAATAAAAATAAATTTGGAATATAAAAATATTCGTTTTATATTTGTATTGTTAAACCAATACTATTATGAAATATAGAAACAAGACCCAAGCAAAAAGAGAAACGGGAATCAATTATTTAGGTTCTGTTAACATGACTACTAAACACGCTAAGGCGTATAAGTATGATGAATTAACCTACAGTCTTTACCTCGCACCCGCAAAGTTGAGTGGTTATGAGGTTTGTCCTACGAGGAATAAAGAGTGTACCGCACTATGTTTAAACGAATCTGGTATGAATCGTATGAACATGAATAATGACATGATTACTGAAAGTAGGATTAAAAAGACAAAATTGTTTTTTGAACAACGTCAGTATTTTATGGAATGGATGGTTGAAGAAATTATCACCGCAAAAAATAAGGCGGAAAAATTAGGTTTTCACTTCAGTGTTCGTTTAAATAACACTTCAGACATTACACCCGAATCCTTTCATATGGATGTAAACGGCGAAAGAAAAAACATTTTACAATTGTTTCCCGATGTTACTTTTTATGATTACACCAAAGTACCGAAGAGAGTTGAACTTGTTAAAAAGTATACCAACTATGATTTGACATTTTCATTTAGTGGAGACAACTTCACCGATTGTGTAAACATGTTGAATGGTGGAGTAAGAGTTGCGGTTGTTTTCAAAAAAGAATTACCAAAAACATTTTGGGGTAGAAAGGTTATCGATGGTGACTTATATGATATGAGATATCGAGATGAGAAAGATGTTATTGTGGGGTTAAAGTATAAAGTCACACGAAAACGACCCGATAAAAATAGCAAGTTTGTAGTAGACCCCTCACAATGAGGGGTTTTTTTATGCTTAAGCGCAGCTGTGCTGCTGGTTGCGCGCTGGCCCCTAATTTAGTTTGGCGTGAGTAAAGTGTTGATTTTATTAGGGTTGTGTAACGCCAAACAAAATCGACCTGGAAGCTGCGCTGTTGCAGCTGGTGAGCAGCTGGTGAAAAACTAGCTATTTGCTCTGGTTACTGTCGTTCAGGGCTGGGATGGTAAAAATAGTTTGGCAACAAAGTTTAAAAAATATTTGGAATATAAAATTATTCATATTATATTTGTATCCTAAATCAATTAAAAATGGGACAGTATTTTAAACCAATTATTCTCGGTGAAAAACCGAAAGACGGTGAAAACGAAACCGTAAAGGCGTGGATGTATTCACATTCATATGACAATGGTCTCAAACTAATGGAACATTCCTATCAAGGAAACAACTTTGTTTCAACGTTTGAAAAAGAATTAACCCGAAGAGGGTCACATTACAAAAGTCGTGTAGTGTGGGGTGGTGATTACGCCGATGAAGAACCGGGGGTAAAAGTTATTAGTGAAGGGAAAGAGTACGACGCAAATTTGTATTCACTTTGTAATGATGAAAACGAAATCAAACCAAAGGTTGCAAAAACGGATGACTACCCTTTTATTGTAAATCACACTAAAAAACAATTCGTAGATAAAAACAAAGTACCCGAAATTCAAGATTGGGAAGGTGTAAAAATTCACCCTTTACCACTTTTAACTAGTGAGGGTAACGGACAAGGTGGTGGTGATTTTAGGGGAGAAGATGAAAATGAAATTATTGGTTCGTGGGCGAGGGATGTTATCTCAATAGAAAAGGAAAGTCCGTTAGTCATGATTGGTACAACGGATTATACCGAATTAATTTTTGATTTGAAAGAGTAAAAAAATTCCCCCGTGACAGGGGGATTTTTGTTTGGCAACAAAGTGTAAAATAAATTTGGAATATAAAGATATTTGTTTTATATTTGTATCATAAACCAATTAAATAATCGATATGTCAAAAAGTATTAAAGTTCGTTTTAACCTCGGCAAGGGTAAAAACTACATGAAGTGGAAGGTAACACATCCTGATGGTGATGTTATCTACTATAGTCCTGATGAAGTACAAATGGTAATGACCGAGTGTACATTTAAAAACCACAAGAGTACCGCACAGAAAATTTTCGATGGTGCACACAAAACAGTTTGTGCGTGGATACTATGTAAGGACATTAAGATTTACACAGGTAAACCAATCACGGATGAAAGTAGAAGGGTTCGTTATAATCCACGTGTCCAACCTAACTGGATATTCGATGGTCATATCATGGATAATGATGGGGTACCGAAATTACACACAATTGAAAGTGGCGTTTATATCACAGAAGGAAAAGGTGAAAATTGTTTGGCATAAAATAAAACAACATGGAACTCATCAAAGCACAACAACTCGCAGAGAAACTAATCCACAGACACGACCTTGATGTTAAAGGATGGAGATTTTCATTTGATAACGCAAGACGTAGGTTCGGATGTTGTAAGTACAGAAGTAAACAAATTACTTTATCCAAAGTATTGACTTTACTAAACAATGAGAAAGAAGTAAAGAATACTATTCTACATGAAATTGCACACGCATTAACACCAGGTCATCACCATGATTGGGTGTGGAGACAGAAAGCAATTGAAATAGGATGTAATGGAAGTCGTTGTTACAGTTCTAAAATAGTTGCAACCCCTGAACCAAGATATGTTGCGACCTGTGTGGGATGTGGTAAACAACATAGTAAGAACCGTTTGAGTAAATGGTCGTCATCATCATGTCGTCCGTGTTCGGGTGGCCGTTACAACGAGAAGTTCAAACTTGAGTTCAGGATAAATCCGAAATTTAGTTTGGCAACAAAGTAGAAAAAAAGTTTGGTAAAAAGAAATAATCATTATATCTTTGTATTACAATTAAACCAATAGACATGAAAAAAGTAAAAGAACTTTATCGAAGTAAACTACATGGTCGAGATAAATCTCATGATGTGGTAATCATCCAAGACACTACAAGAGTAAGTGGATGTAAATTAAAAATGACCTACGAATGTTACAACGCGGTTGAACGATTTACAGGTGAACGACTTGTGGGTGGTAAGTGGGAGTTTAACTTCTCAATGGAAGATTTAGGGGTAACCCCTGATAGGAGTAACTACGTATGTGACAGTAGTAAACGTTTGGAAAGAACGGAGAACTTAATTCAAAAAGGTATCGAATTTTTTAACATTTTAAATCAATAAAATCATGGGACTAGACATGTATCTCAGCAAGAAGACCTACGTTAAGAACTGGGACTTCCAAGACAAATCACAACAGCACAAGGTGACTGTTAAAAAGGGTAGTAAGGTTCGCACCGACATCAAACCTGAACGTGTGTCATACATCACAGAGAGTGTGGCGTATTGGAGAAAATCAAATCACATTCACCAATGGTTCGTAACGAATTGTCAAGGTGGTGAAGACCAATGTCAGGAGTCATATGTGGACAGAGGTCAACTTCAGGAGTTGGTCAATATCTGTAAACAAGTGAAAGAGAGTTTGGAGAAATCAGGTAAGAAGACCGTGAAGATGGAAGTTGGTTGGCAGAACGGAGAAAAGATGTATGACGATGTTGAGGTGTTTGAGGATACCGAACTCGCAGAAGAATTACTTCCAACTCAACCCGGTTTCTTCTTCGGTGGAACGGAGTACGACCAATGGTATGTTCATGGTTTAGATGAAACCATCAATCAAATTGAACCACTTCTACAAGAAGAAGGGGATGGTGACTTCTACTATCAGTCATCCTGGTAAAAAAAAATAACTGGGATATTATTTGGTAAAATGATATCCCAGTTTTACCTTTGTATAATGAAAGCTTAAAAAATTAGAGATATGCCAAACTGGTGTTCAAATAAAATAGAGATAACAGGTACTAAAGAGCAAATAGCTCTACTTACCAAAGTTCTTGAGGATGTACCAAAATCCAAACCCCAAGAGTGTATCGTTTTTGAGTCCTTAATCGGTCGTGAGCCCGATATGTCAAAAGATGAATACGAACAAGGTGGATGGTACCAATCAAACATCGGTTGGTTTGGCACCAAGTGGGATGTATCCTACGACGATTGCAACTTTAACTTTGAGGATGAGTGTATTACAATGTATCCCGACACGGCGTGGTCACCACCAATAGGATTTGGTGCTAGGTTGCACGAGATGTATGGTGTGGATGTTGAGTTATATTACGAAGAACCTGGTTGTGATTTCTGCGGTAAAACTATTATTAAAAATAGAACCATAACAGAAAATGACTATGGTTATATGGAAGGTATCTATCACTTCAATGATGAATACTTTTGGGAAGGATTATTGGACAATGAAATAGAGTACGCAAATGATGAGGGTATGAGTGTAGATGAGTTTGCGGAGAAGTTTAATTTCGTATCCGAAGATGACCTAAAAGAAATTAAAAAGATTTACGAAGAAAAATTAATTGAAAATAAATAACGATGGATAACTTAAAAGTAATGTCGACAGCAGAACCTCAGGTACAATTAACCTATCAAGAATGGGTTGACGAATTGAGGATAAAAGAAAATGTAATTGTTTCATCCAAATACCACTCAAGAACAATTGAGCAGCGTATACGGGTGGATGAAGCAATTCAACTAAAAAGAGAAATGGAAACCTCTGAAGAAAAAGTTTCCGACGGGACAGCTGAACCTCGGATTTTGTTTGGCATGTTAAGAACAGTAATAAACCTATTTTAAATTATGGGACGAGTAAATAAAACAATCGAAGGTGTCTTCATCGACATCGTAGGGTCCTCAAGTGAACTTAGTTCATATGACCAATTCATTAACCATGGAGGTGGTAAGAAATATTCCAAGGAGTTGGAAGAACTTACAGCCCTGTATAAGAAGGAGGTTACTAAGAGTAAAGTGATGTTCGAAAAACTTGCATCACTCGAGGAGATTATAATCCAAATGAGGATTCGTGAGGACCTTAGTGATATCAAGTTGACCCAAGTCCGTGAGTACATCTACGCAAGGACTCCATTCTACCGTAAGGATAAGAAGTCAAAAGATGTCCGTGTCATTGTCGACAAAATTGAATTCCATCCTGAGTCGGACGGTAACCTCGAGATTTTGCTTGGCAACAAGGACTTCATGGAGAAAGCAAAAAACAAGTTGGCCCAAGCAATGGACCTTGAGATTTTAGAGAATATCAAAACATTCAATTCATCATTTAAAAAGTAGAGTCATGAAAAGAACAGAAGACATCAAAACAAACATTGGTTTATCAATCTTCAAAGGAGATTGGGACGGTGCAACTTGGACCATCACTGGTTTCCCTAAAAAGGATGTGATTAGTCACGACTTTGATTCAGCATATGATTTCGAGGATTGTATTAAACGAAATGTTAATTGCAACGGAATCGATTTCGACAGTGAGTATTGTCAGTTCTTTGCATACGCAAAAACCAAAGCACGTTTAGTGTCTTTTGCAAAACAGATTGAAAAACATTTCGAGAAAGCAAAGAAGGTGATGGAGGAGATGTACTGATTTTGTCTGGCGAAAAATATCACAAAAAAATTTGGAATATTCTAGAATTAGTATTAAGTTTGAATCAAGAACCAAAATATTATGTCATATAAACAACAAGTACAGGATTTACAGAATGATATTATAAACAATATCAAACGATTCGTAGGTGAACTCGGTCAAGATGAATTACATTTTAACGAGATGTTTAGAGTTTGGGTAACTATATCAACTTGGGACGATGATTATGTTCGTGTGTCATACGCGGCGGTCGGGTTACGGGGTGAGTTTGTTATCTGTACCAGTGAGGTTGAGGAAGAAGAAATTCAATTAGGGGAACTCGACATATATGAGTTGTCATACATTTTAGATTTACTAATATCAAATCAATTTAAAACCGATAACAATGGACAAGATTAAATTAAACAGTAAGGTCGTCGTATCCGACCCTTGTTACACAATCCCAACCTGGTGTCAAGCTGTAGTTGACAAAGTAAAACCCGGTATGTATGACACCCACCTGAAGAAACACGACGCAGGTGATTGGGGTAAGAGATGTTCAATGTTACTTGTCATACACGAGGACCATAAAGATGATATCCTAAGATGGGAGGAACATTCCGCAACCATCGGGGTCGATTCAGGTCAGTGTGGTATCTTCTCAAAAGAAACTTACCGTAACGATTCAATCACCGAGAAAATTGGTTTGGGTGATGGGGACATTTCATTCTTTGGTGTTTCACCTTGGAAAGAAATGACTGATGGTCGTAAAGAGGAAGAAGGAGAAATATGGTATGTTAGTATGTGTTCTCGAACCTTAGGTGAAAAATCTTGGGGTGTGTATGACAGTGGAGTCGTATCCTCATCAGGTTTTGGTGACGGTTCATACAGTTTATATGTCGCAAAGAAAAGAGGAAAGATTGTGGCAATGTGTGTGGACTTTCAAGTTGAAGAAGAAGGTGTAATCGATTTTGATTTTTTTCGCGATATCCAACTAGAGAAGTAATAAATTTTATTTAGATTTGAATCATGAAAAAATTACTATTGATATTGCCAATTTTATTTGTGGTTGGGTGCAGAAGTACCTCAACATACATCAAACACTCGGATGTAGCAATCGTATCGGGTGACATCCTTTATATATGCAATAAGGGACACGGTCCGATGATTTATAATTATTGGAAGAATGATGTTTACTGTGACTCAACAATTAAGAGTGTTTATTTGTTGGACAGTATCCCATTTAATGCATTGTCCAAGAAATCCATACCATGTGGATGTAATCAAAGAGGGTATGCTAAATTAAAATAATGACTATGTTCAATAAACAACACGCATCAAAACCGAATCATATCTTGAGTCCATCTCAGTGGATGAATTTTGGTTGGCTAACCATGGTACCTGTATCATATTTCGTCCACCCATATGCATGTGCACTGGCTGTGGTCATATACATCTACAAATATTTCGAAGTAGACTGTTGGAGGTATGAATTCTATGATGACTGTGTTGTTGAACGTAAAGGAGTCTTCAGTGTGACTCGTGAATCGGTTCAGTACTTCAGGATTAAATCTGTAATGGTGGATGAACCATTCTGGATGAGACTCCTCGGGTTATCAATTGTAAGAGTGATGACCTCAGAACAATTTAAACATGAATTAATATTTCAGGCCGTAGAAGAGGGTGAAGGAATTCAGGCATACTTACAACACAACGCAAGAGCAGAAAGATTGAATATGGGAATCAGGGATTTCGATGTATACAATACGCATCTGTAACGTTATGAAACTGTTCATCAGAGATAAGGTATACTTTACGGACCCTACTACAGGAGAGTTCTTTGAAGACACTATAACACATGTCGACGAACAGGTTATAATGGGAAGAGACCGTGACTTGACATCGTTACACGAGAGAGGAGATTTAAATATCTATCGGATGCAATGTTACGTATGTGGATGTATAATCCCGAAACCATTATCACAGTTTCAGGTGGACGGTTTAAAGGGTAAACAACAATTGTTACCATCCACATGTAACGTCTGTCTAAGTGACCCGAGATATTATGAGGACCCTGAGGAGGGAATCATACTGTTCATTTAGTTTGGCTAAGTCCGACGACAGGTGATACCGGAATTCCCGATTTAGTTTGGCCGAATCAGAATCGGTCGACGGGACCTGAGATGGTGGATTTAGTTTGGCGGGGGTTCAGATGACAGGTGACCCTGGAATCCCCGATTTAGTTTGGCACAAGTTCTTTAAAATATTTTATACAGGATTTGGTTTTTAGGATTTTCTTGTTTATTATTTATATACAAAATTATTATATTATGGCAACAAAGAAGTCCACAACAAAAAAACCCGCTAGCAAACCCGCAGCGAAACCAGCACCAGCCCCTAAGAAGGGTGGGTCTAAAAAAGCCGTAGCTACACCCGTGGCGAGAACAACTGTTAGTACTTATGTAGCAGTTTCTCACCACATCTACTACGATGGTTTCTCTTACCGAGTTCGCGCTAGTGTTAACGGAACCCGTTACTCTCAGAACTTCTCTTCTAAGAAGAAAGCGTTCGCGTTCCGTAAGAGTATTTTGAGTACTATGTAATTTTACAAAAAATCTCTTAACTGAATCCTGTGATTAGTTTCACAGGATTTTTTTTTGTCCTGAAAGTTTTGTTTAAAAAAACAATGACCGACGAATTTAGGTTGGCATTTTTTAGGTGTATGACACCGAACCCCGTGTATGACATATATACACATATATAAAACCATCCCTTGTATGACATCTAAATGGTTTATATCTAATACTGTTTTTCTGAAAATATAAAAATATAACTCTTATTTCACGAAAGGGACAATCCTACACTATCTCCCACAATTTACCACTTTGACACACTTTTGTCGATTGTAATACGACCAGCGGGATTTTTTGTAATACATCCATATATATTCTGAAAAAATTCCTTACGACAAAAAATGTCTGGATTAGGGGGTTAAAATCAAGGATTTTTTTACTCTTCTTGTATTACATGGGGGTCATAAATGACCACCTTATCCTCCCTATAAAAATCCACAGAGGGTAACCCACTATACTGACATGTTAATTTTTCCCTATCCTCAATCAGTTTCTTTTTTATAGAATCCTCAAAGTAAACACCATCAGATTCCATATCCGATAGTGGTCTATGTAGCATATATTTTTTCATACACTAATAACAATTGTATTACAAAAAGGTTTAAACTGAGTGAGGTCTTTTCATCCTTACCATAGATTCCATTCTGTGGTTTTCTACCAGCACCAAATGGTTCCAAAACTGTTTTATATATTTCATATTACATTCCTTCCAATATTCTGTGTAAGATATTAATCAGTCCATTCAGATTACTCAAATTGTTAATTACAAAATCAGAATGTTCATCTATGTAGACCAACCAATTATCATTCTCTATCAAATCACTCTCTGTAGATGTTAAAGATATATCTCCTATATCCAATGTGTAATAATACCATTCATTATTATCACCATAGTATTTTGTGAAACCTAACTTAACGAGATTTTGTTCTGTAATCATTTTGTCTTTTTCTCAAATATAAGATACAAATTTCTAATACTCAATTATATTTTTTTTCACTATACGTTATTGGTTCTTCACAATGTGGACATTCATTTAGTTGAAGTAAATTATTCTTATGGAAACTCCATTGTTCTACCATATGTTTTTCTTCTTCTTTTAATTTGGTATATCCATCTACATTATCTATTTTACCATATATGTCATAGTAGTTATTTCTATATTTGGTTATTATATGATTTTTACGTTGGGATATATATGGTTTACTCCCGCGGAATAGTTTAGATAACAATATATGGAATTTATAACACCCACCTTCTGTGTATATGTGACGAATATATAAATCCGTATTCCTTAACTCATCAATGAATGTTTCAATGTTCATTGTATTATCCTAATTTATTCTTCTACCCTGAATTTTTCTTCAACACCCATATCTTTAAATGAATCTGGATTTACAAACTCATTCTCCAAATGTTCTATTGTTTCTCTCATGGCTTTCCCCTGATTTTTGGATGCTCTGATTGATAATGATAATGCACCACATAGAAAACTACGGATTTGTTCTATATCCAATATCCTTGAAACACCCTCTGAAGGTTGACCGATATCAATGTGGATTCTTTTGTCTTCTTTTATTGTTCCACTGATGATTATTTTAAATGTTTCGTTTTCCATTTATCTATATAGTATTTTCTTATCTTCATTCGTAAACTTTATCATATGCGGTATCCCACTCTTTATTGTAGGCATCCTTTTGTTCTTCCGTTAACTGGTCCAAGAGATTATTTTCAAACCACCTATTCATTACATAAGCAAATTTCAAATCTCTTAAGTAAGATTTACAGTAATCACCATCGGGATGTTGGTAACACACCATGGGTGAACAACAACCTTCCACACCACATGAATCACATATGGAACAATAGGGTGAGTTATCTTTTGATTTGTCTGTCATCTTTGTAATATTGTTACCACGTGAGCACTACCCAACACAATTAATGTTAGATATAATGCAACCAAAATAAATCTAATTATTGTCTTGAGTATTTCCATTTCTTATTTAACCATTCTCAATTACATCGGACTTTAAATTTAACCAGTTAGTATCTTTATCCATAATCACCACATCCGCACCTTTTGAAAGTCCTAACTCAATCATAGAATCAAAAACACTCCAACAGTATGTGGTTGCAATACCATAATGTTTTTTACTACATTTGTAACAACTACCTGAGAATCCGTTGAAGTAGAAATAATCGTCATCTTCTTCAACGTCTTTAATTCCACTGTTTAGTCTCCAATAATCACCGCTGAGATATCCACCTCGCCAACTACCAAATACTTTATATGTGGTTATACCCGCGGTAACAATCTTCATTACCACCCAATTTTCTGGTGTTTCACTTATGTTCCTCATTTAAAGATTCATTTACTTTTTCAAAATACTCAGCCAAAGGATTCCTATTATACACCACTTTATGTTTTTCATTACTCACCAAATTATATAACCTTTGAATGGTTAGTCTTGAGGGTCGGACATCAATATCACGGGCATATGAATGTGGTGTGGCAAATGAGTATGGATAATTTGCAACCCACACCAAATTTCCATCAAAACTAACAGTGTGAATTGCACCATCAATGGAATTACGAGGACCAAATTCAACTGGATATTTATCCATCAATTGGTTTAGTTTTTTATCCCATTCCTCATTGTATGGATTATTCATCATCCAATAATGTGGTTTAAAAATGAATTGTAGATTTCGAATAAAGTTCATCATAAAACCTCCGTTAATATTCTCCATTCTTTTAACATGTTACCATCGAATATCGCTTCAATGGGAACACCCTTTAGTTTATCCACACTATTAACTTTCGCTTGTTTTAAAAGTTTAGAAACAAAACGAACCGACTCACCAATGTTATTGGTTCTATCTTCTTCTGTCCATTTAGAATGTTCGGAACATTTAATCATCTCAGGGTCCCATGTCCCCTTGAAATCACCAACACCCCAACCACCGTCACCTAATGTAACTGATAAACCAATACACGTGTCTTGGTATCCACCGTGTCCGAATCTTACTGATTCAATTTTTCCTAATCTCTTTTCCATAATTTTATCCGGTACTATGTCCACATTTATGTTTATGTTCAACATACCACATCATTCTAAATGTACCCAACACAAAGAAATATGTGTCGAATCCATTTATATCATCCGTGGATTTACATATACCATTATGGTATGCCGGTACTTTGGTTTGTATCGTCTTTGCACTCTTACGGAACTTGTGGAAAGCCACGGAATGTCTTTTTGTTAATTTGAAGGACTTGTACATATCTTAATATCGTAAATTTTTGATTCATGAGCACTGATTTGTTCAACTATATTACCCATAATTAAAATATACATTTTTTCTCCCGGTATTCCAAACCGTATTCTTCAAATTTTACGTTTTTGTAAATTCTTGTAATGTGGTTTGTGAAAATTATCATGGTCGTGTTTTTTTTATCATTTGTTTTTACTTTTTCTCCATCCCCAAGGTTCAGGAGATTTACTGGCAAGTGACGCAACATCAACATCTAATGTTTTATCATAAACGGCCACATAAGAGTTCCCTCTTTGTGTGTCCAAAATTCTATCAACCTCTTTTTCAGTATAGAGTGGTTCTAATTGAACCTCGTCGTGTTTCCAAGATTTCCACACATCAAAATCTTTCAAGTCTTCAAGGGTAATTGTTTGTTTGTTTTCCATAAATTATTATTTAATGTGTATGTAATAAATCTTGATATACCTTTGAATCAAGTAGAGATTTTTTCAATGCGCGATGTTCACTATTACAAACAACAAATCCAAGTTCAGTTCTGTAAATCCTTAGATACTTCAAATCCCAACCCTCTCTATAATCTTCCAATGAAAAGTATCTCCACTCAGCTTCACCACCTGATTCGGTAAAGTACCTCTCAAGAAGTGTGACCAATTCATCTTTGGTGAAAAAGAAATGTGGGTAATTCTTTATAGTTTCCCAATCAGAATGATTCGCGTGGTCCATGAAATATCCACAGTGGAAATCTCTGGTATCAACATTGAATCTGTTGTTTTTTGGACATAACCAATCTATGTCCCTGAAAAATACCCATTGGTCTTGTGGTTCCATGATTATCGATTATCTTCAAATTCTTTTACAATTGAGAAGTTAATTGGGAAGTAACTCTCAGTACCATCTTCTTCTATCAACAAATAAAAATTTGTACCCACATCAAATCGGACCACATCATATATGGTGTATTCAGCCCATATTTGGGTGGTTGCTGATTGTAATAATACTTTTACGTTAAAATGTTTATTCATCTTCGTCTGTAAATTGTTTAATATATTCCTCAATGAAATTCTCCATGATACCATCCGTTGATTTGGGAATCTCTATCGGTTCATTATTCAATTTGGATTCATAGTAATTGATGATACCTCTTACCGTAACACCGGATTTTACCTGACCATCCAATAAGTTGGTGAACTTGTTTACTGTATCCTTTAATGCCTTCTCTTTCGGTGTCATTTTTTATACCCTTTCGAATTCACTTTTTAATTTTTCTATTTCGTCCGATACAATCACCATTTCTCTCTCAATCATTTCTCTGATATTATCAGTGTTGTTAAGCACAACTGTATCTCGTCTACTAATCCCAAAAACAAGGAATTCGACCGAAGCACTACAATTGCAAGATTTTTTTGCGGAAGACAACTTATTATGTTTTCTCTCCAACGAATCAATCTTTTCTTTGAGTTCTTTCGCTTTATTGAATCTTCCTAAATCCATGGTCAATTACAAATATTGAAACAATAAGTAACCCACGGCAATACCCGCAAGAACATGTAAGATTCTATCGTATACCCTATTTTCCATTGTCTAAATTTTGAATATCTTTCATAATATTGGTCACTTCTTCGGATTCCAAATATCCCATTACGTCATTGGTAATCGGTGTTTCATATGTCAATTCACCATTGGAATCCAACACCGCCAATTCATATTTACCATCTTTCCCACCATATGAAAAAGTATGGGAAACCACTGAAACACCGAATCCGTTATCGAACATCATTCGGGATTTCTTACCCACCATGAACGGAGCTTCATTGATTTCTTCGAAATCTAAATCCTCAAATTTTTTCATTCTTTTTAATTTAAAGTTACAATTACAAATGTAATTTATATTTTGGAATATCCAAAAAAATTTTAAACTTTTTCTTCCGTTAACCTTTTTATAACATCTTTCATTCGTGTTATCATATCCACACTAACAGGGATTGATAAAAGAGAAAGTAAAAAGTTATTGATATACGAATACATGGCAATGGCTTGACCTTGGGTTAGATTTACATTACCACCGGTAAAGACAATCAACGCGATAATCAGAAACAAAGTTTTAACCGTGTTGAGTGTGGTCCAATTCTTTCCTTGTAATGTGGATGCAATAATCCAAATACTTCTTCGTCTATTAAAAAAAGAAACAATATCTTCTCTACTGTCCGAGTTTAATACGTCCATTTTCTTTTCGTGTTGGGTGTGACTAACTCTTGTGGACTGAGCAATCTTTCTATAGAATTTCCATACAACGAAACAGATTACTGGTACACAACCAAGGACGATAAATCCTGTGGGAACATGTGTAAAGAATATAAAGAAAAGTGTACCGAACAATGTGAGAATAGACATTATATAATAATGTATATGATGTTCCAAGAAGTCTACAATGTTGTGGGCCAAATCGGTTCTACCCATTCTAGTTGATTTGTCCGCACTATCCGAATTGTCCAAATAGTTGAATACAATGTCATTGTATATTTGGGTGTATATCTTGGTATCGAATACCATCCTTTTATAAATAAAAAAATTGGATAGGAGTTCTATAAATAAGAATCCACCAATCCAATAGTATTCATGTTTTAATAAACCATCAATTGATTTACCTAACACAAATGGTTCAACCAAAAAAATGATTTGAGCAATGAATATGTAGAAGTAAATTAATAATAATGACTTCTTATATTTTTCAATGATTTTATAAATGTACTTCACCTATTTTTCTAATGTTGGTTTTAACCAAAGAATATTTTTTTTGAATATATAGTTTCTCAATTTTGGGTAGTCATTGAGAACCCTCAAAGTTTTAATTGTATCGTGTTTAAAACATTTTAGTAACTCCTCTCTAATCCTCTCTACGGAAACTACTTTCATTTTTTTGTTGTAATCATAATCTTGAATTACTAAATCCATGAACGCACCAATTGTAAATCCTTTGGTGATAGAGAATCTGATGGCTCTTAGAATACGAAGCGGGTCATCGTTAAATGTTTCATTAACATTTAATGGTGTTACCAACATACCCCTCTTTAAATGTTCCAACCCATTAAAGAAATCGATTATCTTACCATTTTCATCTTTTGCCAATGCGTTGAGTGTAAAGTCTCTCCTTTCTAAGTCATCGAACAAAGTACCGGGTTTGATAATTGGTTGTCTTGTGCCGGGAATATATCCAACTTCTTTTCTCGCCATGACGAAATCGGCAACACCTTCGTACTTGTGTTCTTTTGGGAACTTTGCTCGAATTGTGAAACAATCAGGGGTAACTAAAAAGATTTCAAAGCCCTCAAGTTTAAGAAATTCTTCAAGAACGTCAAACATTGAATGTGCAGAACTAACATCTCTTAGTAATTCATCAGATGGTACCGCAACATAATCCACATCCTTAGATTCTAATTCTAAGATTTCATCTCTCACTTTTCCTCCAACTTCGTAAAACTTAAACATGTTCTATATCTTGATGTAAACAATCGGGTAAATAAAGTAGGGTTGGGTTCTTCTTTTGAATATCAGGAACATCTCCCTGTAAAGACATAATCTTATTGAACTCCATCACGTCAAATCGTTTAGTGATGAAGTGATACCCACTTTTAGTTGGTATAACGGATTCAATTTTGGCACCTTCGGGACGTAACCTATCAATCAAACGAGCAATTCTATGTACCGCCTCTTCGTCCTTGGTATCTATATCAACAATCCAACGTTTTTCCAAAGTCTTGAGTTGACCAACAACTGAATCAAATAAGTGTTGTTGTCTGTGTTGTCCATTACGAATTTTGTTTGCCAGTGCAACCATCATCTCCAAAGACACATCATGGTGATTTTGTTTTTGAATATGAATGTATGCTCGAGACTTAAACATGTCACATAGTTGTTTGATTTCCTCGTATCTCTTTTCAAGATATTCAATACTCTCAACACAATATGTTTTGATTGTACGAACCGACTGATGATTTGCCTTATCAGTGATTTGGTCTTTTTTCCTTTTGAAAACGTAGAGCATGTAAAAGTCACCCTCATTTTCGAAGTTCAGAAGTGGTTTAATTAATTCGAAGTTATCAATCATTCTACAAGGATTGCTTCGTGAAAAGAAATACCTTCTTCGTCTTGCCTTGTAACAATACGAGCATTGACTCTAACACCTGACGAGTAAAAATCAGTCATGTGTTTTGATTTTGGTAAAGATTCTTCGGACACCGGTATATCGGTGTACTCGTCGTCGAACATTAAAATGTAACGAAAGAACCAACGGTTCTGAAATTTGTAAATAGTTCCTGTGCACATGGTGTCGTTTTCTGTGTAACCTGATGATTTAAATATTTTCATTTTATGCTAATCCTACTAATCTAAGTATCAGTATTATGATAAGAATTATTATAATTCCTGATACGGACCAAAAAATCATTTTTTCACTAAATTCAATTTGGTCCTTTCTTCTACCTTGATTTTCCATTACTATAAGTTTTAAGTTGTTTCAATTTCCCAACAACCCACCGTAAAATATTGGTTTCTACCAATTGGTGATAACTCATAGTACTTACCTCGAGCAATGGATGCGTTTGTAATTAAACAATCCATTCCTTTGTATTTGACTTTTTGACCAACATTAAATAAGTTCATGGTATTAAATTATTCTGACTCAAATATAATAATATTTTCAATAAATCCAAAAAAATCATAAAAAAATACCCTAATTTATCCAACTTTCAGGTATTGTGGCTGTCCCCTTTCGGGTTAGGAATAAACTTTTTGACTCTCCTTCCTGAGGGATGTTACCGTCTCGGCAGTCAACCGGGAGATTCTGCGTATACTAATCTCCAACTCTTCCATACGGACATCACTCCGTTTCTCATCGTGTTGGACACACTATCCGTTGTCTGTTTCGGAACGTTTCTTTAGATATTCTTTCTTTGTTTTGTATTCGCCCGCTTTGTAACCGGCAATAAACCATAAACCAAATCCTATGTATGTTAGTAGAATCACCATAAATTTCTATTTGGTTACAAATATAATGTATATTTTGGAATATCCAAAAATATTTTAGTTATTTAAATCTAAAATATATGCAATCAATCTCATTGGTGTGTCCATTGGTACATTAAAATTATTTAAAATTCCATATTCTTCTCTCGTTTCTATGGATATCGCTTTATACAAGAATAATACAAGGTTGGGATTACTAACTATTCTATTAATTGAATCAACAGTAATAACACGACATTGAAATGTGTTTTCGTTAACCCTATACTCATTATTGAAGTGATGAGATGAACAAATTCTTATTGAGGGTTGTGGAACCCAATGTAGTCCACTGTTTATATTAAAACGTGGAGGTGGTGGAATGGTGTAACCTTTAAGTAATTTGTATTCACCTAATGACATTCTATTGGTCTTTCACACTGTTTATATAATCTTGGTAACCCTTACACATATTGTTAGGTGAAACATCCCAAATATTTTTATGTATCATGTGACAAGCGTGAGGTCTTTCCATTCTCTTGGAGAAACGGGTTACAACATCGTTGTTTTTACTTTTAACAACCCAAGGACATTCTTTACACGTTGAGTTATTCTTCTTCAAATCTGAAAATGTTCATTTGAGATGCTTTACCCCAATTGTCTAAAAAATCTGATGGTTCTAATTCCGTACCCTTATAGAATATTCTATCGATGTAATCCCAATCACCATCGGGAAAGTCCACAGAACCGTGGCAATATGTGAAGTCCTCAACAGTTGGTACCGATTCGGATTCAATCTCGAATTCAAATATACCACCTTTATTTTCATCAACGGTTAAGAATATGTTTTCATCTTTCTCAATCGGATAACCACGATGTGAAACATAATCGTCCCAATCCTCATTTATTGAGGATATGGTTTTAATATCTCCAATACCAAAAGACAAAACAGGATTACCATTTTCATCTTCCAACTCAAAAATCATGGTGTCGTTGTCCAACGCCTTATTAATATGGAACAAATCACCATCATAGATGTCTATGTCGAGACTTTCTAAATCAAATCTGGTTTCCCATAGTTCGTCGTAACCGTTTTCTTCTTTAATGAGTTCAATCTGTTCGACTTGTTCGTTGGTGAGTTTCTTACCGATAAACTCGGCACTCCACCCATAGGTTTTTAGTATATATTTCATTTGATTAGTTTTCGTGAAGGAATTGAGTAATCATCATAGTGACGATGAGATAAAATATCTAACATATGTGGATATTTTTCCTTGAATATGTCTTGCCTTTCAATAACCGTTAATTGAATGGTGCATTCATCCCCAAACATCAAGTATAGTTCATCATCATCAATTAATTTTTGAGCGAAAGAACTTAAGTTTTTAATTTTTGTTTCTCTTATGTACTCTCGGTTTATACCTAAATTATCAAACCATTTTAGATACTCATTGTAAGCATCTCGGATTTTTTTATGTACCACCATACAAAGTTAATTTAAAATTATTGAACTTGTCTACCTAAAAATCTTTTTGTCATCTCCACACGAGCATCACCATTCTCCTTGTCAAAAATCATGGGATTTACAAAATCACCACCTCTACTTTTTAATCGATAATAGACATTGGTTTCTTCATGTTTATAAAACAAGTTGTCTGTTAAGTATTTCTCAATATCCAACATCTCCTTAGCACTACAACCATTTGAAATCATAATAATCAACATCCTATCACAGAATGCCATTGATATTAGATTCCACTTGTAGTGTGGTTGTAAGTATTCGTGGACCTGTATATTGGTGTGGGTCATGGTTTTTTATTTCTTGTAATGTTTTCGTTGATTGCATACAATAGTATACAAACAATAGTGAGTAAAAATGTAATCATGAGACAATAATAAAAAGAATATTTTACATTTCAAAATTTTTTTTGAAATCACCAATAACCAATATCTTTTTTGAAATATTCTTCGTTTTTCCTATTAAAAAAGGATTTGATAAGTAATTTGACCATACCCAAATACCCCATTTTCTTGAATCTACGGTCGTCTTGACCAATATAATGTTCAAATATCTTAAATTTTCTTGGATTGTACTTCTTACTCAGTCCAAAGTCTTCACTGTGATGGTACTCTTCATTGAATTTACCCAACTCTACGAATCTATCTGTTCTTGTCATAAAAAACGTACCGACGGCAAATGGGGTGAATTTACTCACTATTTTATTTACAATGTTGAAACTAGCGAACGCTAATTTGGATTTCCAATCACGGGATATAGACCTCAGCTTAAAGGTTAGAAGGTCTAAGTCTTGGTACATCATTTCTTCCATCGCATCATGGATGGCGGTGTGACTAAACAACTGAGTATCTGCATCCATAAAAAGAATGTATTCGGTTGTCACTAAGTTACTACCAAGATTTCTCGCTTGGGCAACTCTACCACCATCAATCATTTGGATTTTTAATCTATCTGAATACATGTTAGATAGATTATTTATAATACCTCTTGTTCTGTCTGTTGAATGATTATCGGCGATTATGACCTTTGTTCCATCAATTAGAACTTGTTTGTAAATTGAGTCAATAGTTTTTTTTATGTACTTATCCTCATTATAACAAGGAATCACGATTGTGATTTTATTTTTAATTTTTAGGGGACGGTAAAGTGTCATATTTATGGATTTTAAATTCACCATTGTTATGTACAATGTACGTATTATTTTCAATCCAATCGCCGCAGTTTAGATATCTAATGTCTTCAATAATCTTATCTTCGGGATTGTGTATGTGACCACAAATCACAGTGTCACAACCTCTTTTTTTGGCTTGTCTCACCAATTCAACTTCAAAGCTGGTAATGAATTTAACCGCCTCCTTAACGCTATCTTTTAAAAACTTAGACAGAGAACGTTTGTGACCAAATTTCTTTAGGGTTTGGTCAATTGAAATTGCTAAATCATATCCTATTGAACCCAATATTCCTAGCCATTTCAATTTAACAACACCATCGTACATATCACCGTGACAGATAAAAACATTACCGTACTTATATTCGTCACATATTTCAATGTTACCTAAAGATAGGTCGTTGTATTGTCTCAAAAATTCATCGTGGTTACCTGTTATGTAAATGACTTTAGAACCTCTTTTTGAATGTGACAAAATCTTTCTGATTACATTGGTGTCGTTTTGTTTCCACCTGAATCTTTTTTGTAACATCCAACCATCAATGATATCCCCAACTAAAAAAAGATAATCGGGTTCATATTTTTTTAAAACATCTAAAACCATTTCAGAGTTAGAACCCTTGGTTCCAAGATGTACATCTGAAATAAAAAGAGCATCTATTCTCATACCAATAATTATCTGAACAAACTTAAATAAATAAAAAAAGGGGAGTTACCTCCCCTTTCATTTATTGTATTAATTTTTATTTAATCCTATTGAGTTGTTGTGTAATCAATAGAGACATACCATTTTTTAATGATTGCATACTACCTACGTATTGTTCAATGATGGATTCCCAAGTATCGTTGTATGGTTTAGGAACTTTTTGTAAATCTAAGTGTCTCGTTATTATACTGTTGTCTAATGTTTTAAATGACTCCGCGTTGTAACCTTGGAAAGCAGACATACTCAAAAGTTGTTTAGCAATTACGTCAATAAAATTTGTCCATTTGGTATATGATGTTGTATACTCAATTATCTGTTGATTAGTTAAGGTACCCGCCTTTCTTTTTGGAGCAACATCTGTTTTCCACCAATTGTCTGCCGCATTATATAAACCACTCGGTCTCATATCTTCTGTACCATTTACTGTCACAAACGTAGTAAATTTTGTGTCGTCAGTAATTTCAGGTAATTTATACTTTGATTGTGTAGGTTTTGCGGTTGTTGGTTGTTGTCCTGTGGGTGCAACTTGTTCTGACATGATGGTACCATGAATTCTTTTATGTGACTCATGTAAAGATAGAATTCTATTTTTTTCTTCTTTTGATAAATTAAAATTAACCATTTTCTAAATTGTTTTATAATAAATATTAGAATATTGTAAGAACTACATGTCTAACTCTATAATTTGACCTTTTTCCCTTCTAAACAGTGTTCTATAAAACCACACGAATAAATGGACTAAAGAAACTTTGAAAATGTAACTATACCGACTATTCATTTCCGTTAAAATATAAACAGTAATTAATAGGGAATCATCAAAATGTTTTTTCAATATAAAATACCTGTGATGACCGTCTACAATGTATTTTTTTGAGGTTACATAAATGTGACTTTTATTATAGTCAAACCCCTTTTCTAATATTTCGTACTCTATTTGTCTATAAATGGGTTCATTTAATTGTATTGATTTTATATTGCTCTTAATTTCAGACAATGGAATTGTAGAAATTTGAACCTTATGACACCACCATTTATTACAAAAATAATCACCCTGATGTCTTTTAAGAAATGGGGATGTATATCTTTTATCAATTAATAATTTAACTTTCTCCGAAAAATTCATAAAGTAATTTATTCACCTAATTCAAGTTGTTCTTTTTGGTCCAACATTTCATTAAAAACTTTAACAGACAAATCAGCCCTAATGTCATCTCTAACACTTTCAAAGGGGTCCAATGATTTTAATCTATTAGCAACCTCGTCTCTCCATTCATGGAAAAATCCTCCATTAAATGCTAACCAACCATAATGCTCATGAATTTCGGAATTACTCATTAAATTAATAAACTTTATCTTATTAAATATCCCGCTATAAAAGATACTATTATCGAAACCCAGTAAAAAATAGATTTGAACTTAAATGCCGTAAAATCGTGTTTACCACCTACAGTTAATGATGTGGAGAATAACCACATAACTAATAAAAATAAGGCGGTTATAGTCATTAAAAATACTTTCATAAGTAAAGTATAAATATTTATCTTTATAATTCAAAGCTATGGTACAAATATCTCAAATAATTCTCCAAAATTTAGAAGGTAAATATTTGGTTTACCTCAGGGACAATAATCCCGATATCCCATTCCCTAATCACTGGGACTTAGTTGGTGGTCATGTTGAAAAAAGAGAGACACCAATTGAAGCACTTAAAAGGGAAATGATGGAAGAAATTGAACAAAGTACGAATGACTTAAGAAGTTTTTCTTTTTGGAAAAAATATGTTTGTTTAGAAGGTGACGTAACCCCCAATGTAAAATATCTTTTCCGAGGTGTAATCAATAAACCAATTGAGGAAATCCCGTTAAATGAAGGTCAATACCTGAGATTCGTTACTCAGGATGAATTGTTAGAATTGAATTTTGCTAACGTGATGGGTCAAATACTTCGTGACTTTGTTAGTTCAGGTTCTAATTAGTATTTCAAAATTGTGAAATGACTTTGGTAATTCTTTCTTGGGATAAGGTACATGTGTGACCTCTTTTCTTCAGGAATAAGGGTGTTTGTACCAGCGTAAACCTCATCACCACCAATCTTTATATTAAAGTTATTTTCGGAAATTAGTTTCCTTAATTTTTCAGTTTTGATTATCCACACTTCACCTATGTTCATGAACACAATTACCCACAAATCTGATTTGGTAACCATGATTCCACTGTCTTTTCCGTGCATTCTAAATTCAATACACAGATTCCCTGTATCAATACCAGGAAAATAAGCACCATTTGGTAAAGTTTTCCCGGGTTGTACCCACTTATCTTCAGTCTTAACCTCGGCAATTACGTTTGATTTTGTTGGGAAATCGAATATTAAATCAAACTCTTTGTGGTTACCAATTTCTTTTTCACTTTTACCAACACATTTTGCGTTGTATTCCTTTTCAAATAAATCAATTACAACTTGTTCGTTGGTCAATCCTATTTTTATATCCTCATGAAAATTGAGACTCCCCATTATCCGTATTTAAATAATAAATTTTTTCGTAATGTTCCCACCACAAGATATCCTCTTGTTCAGGTGTTAAATTACTTGTTGTTACATTCACAGTGTCCTGCGTGGGTGATTCCTGAACCATGACTTCTATCAATTATTAAATATGTGTGACCTTTATGGTTCCATTCATACACTCTGTAATCAGATTGATTGGGAAGATTAATTGATTGTGGTGTATTTTTTTCAGTCATTACCTGACGAGCGTTAGGTTCACCACACGAACTTGTACTTAGAACAAGTAAGATGAATATTATATTAATTAATCTCATCTAGTTGAATTTCAATTTCTTGTTGTCCATCTTTTATAACCTGACTACCATCAGCCATTCGATAAAACTTGAACAAAACATATTTATCACCTTCATTTGTTTGGAAGTGTGTGTGTTTTGTGTATGGGTTTGGTGCCATATCATGGTAAATATTTTTCCATATTATCGCCTCTCCTTTTACCGGTTTAACACTTCTATCTATAGAGTGGAATGTTAAGTGACCACCATCAGTAATGTTATTCAATGATACTTGGATACTCCACATCCTGTGACCCATACGAGGAAAAAGTTTATCGTTTTCCACATCAGGAGGTATAGTAAAATCAAACCTTTCCTCATACAAGAATTCGGGAGTTATTTTTTGAATATAAATGTCTTCACCATAAGAATCTAACATACCAACAATACTATTCAATCTTTCATTGATGGTTTTATATATGTCAGATTTTTTATCCAAATTATAAATTAAATTTTGTTTCGCGTCTTTTGATTTCTTTTGTGAATTTAATTTCTTATCCGTCATTGAAATTAAGTCGTCACATTCCTGAATAGTTAATATCTCAGGAAAATGATAAATCTCAACTAAATTATTTTCAATTCTGTACGCTCTCGGATTATCACACAAAGATTTATTATATGGGTATAATTCAACTTCGTATGGTTGATTCAGATTTTCTTGGGTGTACTGTCGTTGCCAAATTAATGCGTTCGTTGGTTCAATTTCCAATTCTTTTTTAATCAAATTGTATTCGAAACCATTATTGAGTAAAACATTGAAGATGGATTCTTTATCATATCCGTTCACGATGTTTGACCAAATCCATAATTTCCATTCGGGTGATAGGGTTCTGTTAATCATATATTATTTTTTTACTTTTCTTTCAATTATAGTGATAGTGTCACCTTTGCTGTAACATCTATATGTGGTTATTTTTATTTTTGGTTCTCTTAGATATACTTTCCAATATGGTGTGGTTTGTAGGGTGTTATCTTGACCAACACCGTGATATTCTACGGAATCAATTACACATTTTACTTTGGTGTCTTCATACGTGGATTTATATTTACAAGACATAAAAATTACGCCGAGAAATAATATCAGTGTTAATTTTTTCATATTCTAATTATAATGTATTTTTTTCAAAAAACAAAATTAAACTTCAAGGAAACAATTATTTCTTGAAAGGGCAATTAGTTTTATGTGTTTCAAACATTCACCATCCGCCCTGACCATTGCTCCGTACAAGTCGTTATTTACAACACATTGTACAAAACTACCACCAACAGGACCAATACCATCTCTTGTCCTCATAACGGACACAATAATATTGATTATGTGTTCACTAACACTTCCTGATTCGTATCTGTTTACGAAGTCTACCGCTGCTTTATATAATTTATCGTCCATAAGTTTTAATTGTCAAACCAAAATACAACTCTAAATGCGTTTTCCTTTACAGTATATCTTTTTTCATCATCATTTGTTATCCAAAATTCTTCTCTGAATCTATTTTCCATAGGTTGAACGAAGTAAGATAGTGTGGTTACAATTTCCTCATTGTCTGAGTTGTTGTATAGATAATCTTTGAGTTCTTTTAATGTATAATAAGATGGCGTGTGAGCGTCTCGACCCCATTTTTCAAACTCTTTTCGTGTGGTGTCCGTCACATCCTCTGGCAATCCACGAGGTTCATCAATTGGGTCATGGGAACCCCTAACTTCAGCAAGAATACTAAACAAATCATAGTTCCTTCCCCAATAAAATGATATTAATTCATATTCGCGTTCATCCTCATAAACACCAAAGTTTGGGTTTATCTGCCAATGGTCCACATTGACCCACTTGTTTACCCCGTTTACCGAAGTGTACTTTTCTAAATAAGCATGTATATCGCATCCCATGGTTCAAATATAATAAAAGTGTTTTAAATTATCAATTTAGTATTGAGATATTTTACCCAATTTCGTGATTTTATTACCTCTAAATTGGCTGTGGTCTTTAATTATTGCGTAAAAACAAACCTTGGAGTTTACCCCAACATCACTGCTGTGTCGACCTGATAGGTATTCATCACTTATCTCGCCCCATTTAGTAAAGATATTTCCATTTTTATCTACTAAATCATAAACCACATCTTTTCCTCCGTATTGAGAGTCTACCATTCTTTTATCAGACACCGTCAACTCCAAATACATTTTCATACCGGGTTTACCAATATGATTACTTATTTTAATTTTTGACGCATCAATTTCTCTTGTCTTATGACTTGTGAATGCGTCGAAATCGGTAACAAAACCTAATGTTGTTTTTGCCCTTGTGTAAGCAACATATTCAAGGTTCCTCTCCTGTTCAATTTGCCAAGGTAAGATTGCATATTTTGATGGGAATAAGTCGGGGTGAATAATAAAAACTCTTTCCGCTTCGAGACCTTTTGATTTATGTACATTACTAAGACAAATACCACTTTTCTTATCGTCAGAAAATATGTCCTCTATCTTTTTAACCACAACCATGGGGTCATCAATACCATGTGATAAAGCTTCAATAACTTGAATCTTTTCACCCAAAAGGATTACCTGACTATCTTCGAGAGCTTCATTCCTTTTCATGGTATGATTTGACATTATTTTCTCAATTAACTTTTCTTTGTCTTTGATTAAACAACATAATACGTTTGTCATGTTATATTCTTCACTCTTCCTATTACAATTCAATATCATAGTCTTCAAAGACTTACCGATATCTGAACCAATGATGTAAGATTTTTTACCCTCACTCAATAACCTTACACATAAGGCCACCACAGGAAATGTATTCCTACATAAAACCATGTCACCATCTTGTATATCCTTGTAAGAAAAGTTCTCAACAACTCTACCCGGTCTATTCTTAGTGTGAGCAATGATTGCCGGATTCAAGTGTCTAACCAAATTAAGAATTTCAGGTGAAACCCTATAGGTATAAGATAGAGGTAGTTCAATGGTATTTGGTAAATCTTTTAATTTCTGATATGACTCGTGGTCGGCACCCGCGAAACCATAAATTGCTTGCTTCGGGTCACCAACTGCAATGAATCTACCACCATCAGATTTCATAGCCTTCTGCATCAGAAATCTATGACAGGTATTTAAATCCTGACACTCATCGATAAAAACAAAATCATAAGTTTCACCTTGGTGATTTAAAAGGATTGGTAAAGAAATCATATCAGTATAATCAAGAACCTTAAGATATGACATCCCTAATTTTGAGAGGTACCAAGCAACCGTGGATTCCCCATCTTGATTATTAATTGAGTGGACTTCGGCAATCTTGTTTATCTCACCAACACCAATTGGTTTTATCTCGAAATTAACTAAATGTTGTCTTGATAAATTACAGAGGGATACCACATCACTAGCAAATTTATATTTGTCAATATTCTCACCTTGTGATGCATCAAATATGTTTTTAATGTATTTGTATTGTTCTTCATTAAAACCATATTTGTCAAGACCATCAGGTTTCTCCCCATTGAAAAAATTAACTATGTCCCAAAAAAGATTACGGTATTTTAAACTCTTTTCATCTACAGCACAATCGTACATATTCCTCATGATTGTGTAACCAAAACCATGGACGGTCTTTACGTCGATATTTTTATTTTCAGGAATTCTTTTTTTCAACTCATCTCTAATACTGACATTGAATGCTAAAAATAATACCGACTTATCTTCAGGTATCAAATCCAATGCTTTCAACAATGTGGTTGTTTTACCACTGCCGGCAACAGCGGAAACTACCGCGTTGCGATTGTCTTTTAAGATGAAATTAAAAATATCCTTTTGATATTTGCTCGGTACGAATTTAGCCATTTTATTTTTCAATAAACATATTTGTATGTGAAATCGGAACTCTTAAGACGGGTGCATTTTTTTCCTCAACCTCCATTTTTTTCATGACTTCATAATAACCGTTTTCGGATACTCTAACGGTTGGTACATTAGTAATAATGTCTAATAATTTGGTGTGACTTTTTTCACCTTCGTAAAGTTTAACTTCTTTGTTTGTTGTGTTAAAAACTAGTGTTTGCATGTTATTTTATTTTATGTTTATTAAATATTTTTTGAATAATTCATGTTGAACGGACACACAGATTCGAGAATATGATGACCACAAATCCTTGTCGTGATAAACAAACTTATCAAGACCCACGGCACCGATTCTATGTTGAAACAAATAATCTTCTGATTTATTGATAACAGCAAAAATACCCATGGGTGACGTGTCACCATAAATCTCTTTCACCAGTAAATCTTTTTCTTTGAGGTATTCAATATTTTTTCTAATGTTATTTGTGGTAACTTCCTTGAATATGTTGAGTGATGTTCTTCCCTCGGGAGTTGTTAAAACCTTTTCAATAATCATTTGAGAAGGTGAACAGACTGCATTAAATTCATAGAGTAATCTAATGTTTAGTTCTGAATTAAAGTCCTTATCCTTACAAAAAATAAAACCCATTCTCAATCCGGATAACCCCACCCATTTTGAAAATGATTCGGTAATGATTATGTTATCCAAATGGGCCACCTTATCAAAAAAGTCATCATCGTAAAATAATTTTCTGTACGGTGAATCAAAGATGATAATGGCTCCTGTCATAGATATCTCATATATCTTTCTGAATAGTATATTATCATCCATCTTAACTCCCGTAGGGTTATTTGGGTCACAGATAAAAATACAAGAAGACTCACTCAAAGTCGATGGGTCAATGAATTCTAACGATTCGTAAAAAGAAAAAGACTTCTGTCTTATGGTTGCCATCTTAGAATACGAACCCCAATAAAATTGTGGAAAGTAAATGTTCTCAACATTCAGTAATTGAATTACCAAATCTAAAGCCGGCATACCACCCGGTGTAATTGCAATATTGTTAATGAAATTAGGTGAGTTCACAAACGAAGGAAAGTACTCAGAAACTATTGAGTTTCTAAATGATTCAATACCTAAGTTCGGTGCATATACTTGAAATTCTTTTGAGTTGAAATCAATCTGACTCATAACTTCAGTCAAGTCGATTTCTGTTACCGCATTAACTCCTCTGTTTAATTCAAGATAAGTGTTACCTGATTCGTTTGCCGCTCTTTTAACTTTTTGACCGATACCAACTATAGAAGAAAAGGTCGCATTTGATATGTTTACTTTCATTATATTCCTTATTAATGTTCATCCATCAATAATAAAATATAATAAAAAGAATTCAGTTTTCCAAAATGTATCTAAAAAAAATTCCCCATGGAGGGGAATTTGTTGTTATGGTTTTTCAAACACCACAGAATCAATCGTTTTATTTATCCAACATTTTGTGGTGTCACCAATCTTTGCTGGTTTGTTTGTTAGAATTGTTACACCGTTTTCAAAAGTTACGTGATATTGATTTGTAAAGATTTCTTCGCAACTCATAACAGGAATTGGTTCCCAATTACCGGTTGGTTGTGTGACCTCTTCATTTACCAATTTATCTTCAACATGAATACTTTCATTATGTGAGTTACTTCTATTTAAAAATAGTATACCACAAAAAACTAATATTATTATTAAAACTAATAAAAATTTAATTTGTTTTGATATCATTTAGAATTTTTCTTTCAGTTTTTCGGTCTCTATTATGTCTTTTACTAATTTGACGTACCCATCACCAGCTTCGGCATAAGTACTTGATAAATATAAATAGTAATCATTTTCGGTGTTTATTTGACCTAAGTAACGACATTGGTAAAATGCGTAATCATACACTGATTGATACCAATTATCATAATATGCGTGACCATTTTGTGTTCCTTTTGCGGTATTGATTCTCACCGTCGCTTGTTTCATACCAAACAAATTGTGATTCTCTTTGAACACCTGACTTTTATAATGTCCTGTTTCGGCAATTGCCTGTGCCATCACAATATATGGAAACTTAACATTCAACCGTTTTAACTCTGATATGAATTTTTCTTCAGAGAATTTATTCTTTTCTTTTTCTAAAGAAATAACTATTAGTTCCTTTTCGTAGGTGTCTAAACTTTTGAATCTAATGAATCGACCCAAAATAAAAGAAGAAATAACCAATACGATTACAACCGAAAGGGCTATCTTAACCTTTTTCCAATCCTTTTTCCAAAGGAGTGAGGAATTATCATACTTGTAAAACATAATTTTTGTGTTTGAGGATTAGACAATTATTGTTCCAGTTTTTACATTTTTGTGAAATGGTCGACAACCATTCTTGCACTTGAGTAATTTGTTGCGAGTGCAACTTCATGAACATCACAAACTCTCATTAACATTTGTACATCGGGTTCGTGTGGGTGTTTATCCAACGGGTCTCTAAAAAATATGACCGCATCAATTTCTTTCCTTGATACCATGGACGCAATTTCCGCGTCTCCACCCATTGGTCCTGAGTTTACTTGTTCTACTTTGGTTACACCTGCAAACATAATTCGTTTACCTGTTGTTCCTGTTGCGACAATGTCAACATCGTTTCGATTGAAGAAATCTAATCTCTTCATTACAAAGGCAACCATGTCTGCCTTTTTTCCATCGTGTGCTATTAATGCTATTTTCATAATTAAAAAAGGAATAATTTACCACCAACTGTGAAGAATGGTTTTTCTGTTTGATAAAATGAGAATGTGATAAAGAAGGGATTTGATACTCTTAGATTCGCCGAGGTCTTCAACATAAACTTATTATCATTGTTCATGGAATACCCGACACCACCATTTAAAACTAACCATCTGTAATCTTTATTAGTGTAAACATAATTTAAACCAACATAAATCTCTTCAGGTCTACCATTAATTGTTAAAATTTTAGGACTAAATAAATTCAATTCGGCCATTATCTTACCATAACCAACACCGATGTTTGCATTACTTCTATCTTTCGCGAATTCATATCCCACTGAATAGTACATTGAATTGCCTCGGGGTCCATAAGACAACGTATAATTGAAGATTCTTTCAGGTATTCGTAATCCCTGAGCATATGTGTTGTTCAATAATATCACACACAGTATTGTTAAGATATTTCTCATTTTTTTATGATTTGTATACAAATATATGTACAATATTTGAGATATACAAATTTTTTAATAAAAAAAAAGAGGGACCGAAATCCCCCTTATTTGTTGATTGATTATTAATCAATTACCAATTCACTTCCGCAGATTCAGTTGGTCCGTCGTAATCTGATACTGACGGACCTCTTTCTTCTGATACCATCCCTCCACTCATTTCATAATTTCTTCTATCGTACACTCTTTCATCTTGTGGTGCAAACTCTTCAGTGGGTGATTCCATAATAGATTCTTCCCTTTCATCGTCGGTGTCTTCCATAATCATTCCTCTTCGAAAATCGGCCATTGGTTGTACCTCATTTACTAGCTCACCCATCTTCTGGTAACTTTTAATCAACGATTCTTCTTTATTTTTATCCTCGTCGCTAAGTAATGAATAATTAGTATGGGTATTGTTTTTAACTTCATTTCGAATCATATCTAAAATGAAATCTGGAAGTTCACTTTCAAGAGAATCAATACGAGAATCAGTTTGATTCCAAAATGAAAATTCAGGTTCTGAATCAAGTGATTTAAAACAAGCCACTTTCAATCCTGTTATTTTGTTAATCATATAAATCAAGATACCTCTTTTAGAATATCTTAAAAAGTAATCAGGATTATTTTCTGACGATGTGCACCACTTGGTGGACGAACCATATTTTTTTGATGCGTGAAAAGTTAGAGGTCTCAAAACAATCCATTCATCAGATGAATAAATAGTTTGGATTTGTTTCTCCAAATCTTTCTCATACGCTTTAATTTCTGCCAAACTCGTTGCAGTCATTACATCATCAAATCCTTTGAATTTAGATAAATCGTTTTCTTTGATTAGTCCCCTTTCGTTGTAATCACAAAATTTTTGAAAGGTTTTTAAATCCGAGAAATTGAAGTTCATCTCTAAAAATCTATACGCGGTGTACAGTTGGAAGGGTGTCATCTCCTCAAATTTATCTCTTGTAACTCCTAATTCCCTTTCGAAGTTTTCACGAATTTCTTCCACATATCTTTCAATATGTTTTGTGTTTTTAGAAAGTCTTAAAAGAAATTCAATGTACTTTGTTTTACCCTCAGGGCATAAAACTTTAAAGACATCAACCATGTTTATGTTGTTGTCAGGATGTTGTTTAAGTTCTTTAATTCTTGACATATTGATTATTTTTGGTTTGTTATTAATTAATAAAATTTACGAAGTAATTCAATTACGTCCCAAGCATCTTCAAGTGCATTGTGTGTAACAATTCCTTCGATGTTTGCCCGTTCTTTACATTTGGTTAATGATGGTAAAGCATTATCCTCAGACCAGTTTACAAATAATATTGATGGGTCTATAATCCTCTGACGAGTTCTAATTAATTTTTTCCACCACGGAAGTTCTTCAAGGAATAACTTATCAAATGTTCCAAAGTTTTTACCAGCAACATTTAATGTAATTGGTGGGGTGTTGCCACCGAATACAGGAAATGGAACACCATCAACAATCCTTACTGTCTTTAACATATCAATGTGCATCATATAACCATTAGCCCATAAAAAGTCATAGAACTTTTGGACAACCTCCTCTTCAGTATAAAATACATAATCGGTATGATTGTTCATGTTTGCCTTAGTTTCATCGTCACCTTCTAAATAATCCCCCATCATTCCAATGATTTGTTTATTCATTGTTATTGCTCTTGGTGAACCTTGAATATTGTGTTGAAGAATTATTGCATTGAATTTTGGTAATTCCTCATAGGGTAATTTCTTTTCGGTATCCTCAATAATGGCACCAATAGATAAGATATTATTCATATCAGGATTCAAACCTGACGTTTCAATATCGATACTTACGTATTTCATTAATCAAACATTTTAACAAATACAACAATCAGGGCGATTAAAAAGATAAGAGCAAAACCTCCCCATAATGGTGCAGTTACCCACCACCAAGACCAATCAATATAATTGGTTAATTTTAAAGTCATTAGAATTAAAAACATCAGACCGAAGAATCCTACTCCTCCTGATGATGAACTGTTATCCGACATTAGTATAAATTATATTTTTCTTTTAATGTTTTGATTGTTTCTGCCGCTGAAGTGTGAACAATCCCCTCACCACCATTCCCAATCCAACCATCGATATTATCTTTTCTATCATCAATTAGAATAGAGTTGGGTGACGCAAAATCTTTTTTGTGTTTTGCACTTCTTAAAATCAATGGTACTCCAGGTAACTCACGATTTACCCAATCGACTTTACCAACGCGGGAGTCGTTTTGTCTTGATGGTGCCGATAAAATTGTTGGGTTGTATTTTGATATGTGGTCCCATAAATCATGTCCATCAGACAACCATTTAAGGTTTATCCAAAAATCATAACCAGCTTTTTCAATTGGTGACCAAAATTGAGCATCACTACGGTGCTCGTCTTTGTTTAATTCAATACCGGTAAGGTCTTTATAACCTTGATTAAAGTCAACAAGAACTCCGTCTAAATCACAAAATATACGATACTCCGTCATATGAAAGTTTTATATGACAAGTATACAAATAAAATCTAAAAATAAAAAATTTACGAAAAGATATTTTTAATAATCATCTTCCTCGTTCTCATCATCGATGTCATCCTCATAATAATCATCCTCTTCATCTGTGATTTCATCCTCATCCAATTCATCTAATTCTAACTCACCGTATAGTGCTTCGTAAACCATATCTTCGGTTAACCAATTTGGTAATTCATCAACTTCATTGTTTGGTTCATATGACTTAATATCGACCTCGTCGTTATTGATAAATAAATTATCCTCATCGTATGAATCGTCTTTATTTATGTGCTCATATGTTACGAATAACTCAAACTCCTCGTCAGTATCAGGATGAAAGACAGTAATAGTTCGAGTATTTAGTCCTTTTTTGTTTCCCATTTTTATTTTGAAATATTTATTATTATATGTTTAAGTATATATCTGAAATATTATCAAAATTCACACAGAGGCAAAGAATTGTGGCTCTGTCTATTTTGTTAATATCAATTATAATTATATCGGTTGGACCCAAAATCACCGAGTCATTAACATATAACGACGAAGAACTAAAACTAAGGATTGAATCACAAAACAATCAGATAGGTGAATTAAATAAAAGGGTTAATGAATTGAATCTACAGGTAATTTCAAATCAAAGAGAGTGTACAAACGAGATTGTTAGAAGAGAAACTGAAATATTACAAATGTTGACAGACATTGAAACGCATACCAATAAAATGAAAAACGAGACAAGAATTTTAAATTCAATGTCTCGTAGAACAGTTCAAATATCTTCAGAAGATACTTTGGAAAGAGTTATGGCTATGGTTCCTCAATCAAATACCACGACGATTATTGAAAATAAACGTGATGAGAAGTTGATTGGAATGATTAAGAAATTAAAGAAGAAAGTATCTGACGATATTAAACAATAATTACTTAGTTCCTAAGATTTCACCCGTTTCAATGTCGGTTACGTAAATTTTACCGTCGTCACCTTTACCAATTGCAATTTTTCTATCAACCTCAACATTATCTTCATCACTTGGTGTAACATCACCTTGCATATCGTTATCTAAATTTTCCAACTCAGATTCACTTATTGTTCTTTTTACGATATTTTCTAAATCTTTGATTGATAATTTTACTACTTTTTTCATTTTTTCTTTTATCTATAAATATCTTATCTAAACAAAAAACCCCTCTTTCGAGGGGTTCCTTTTATTTAATACCTATCATGGTATTATTCTTATCACCTAACATGGTTTCGGGTAATCCAGCATCGATTCTCTCACATGAGAAAAATAGTACTGTTAATAAAAGGAATCCTGAGATTCCAAAAATGATTCTTCTAATAAATGGGTCCATAATCTATTTTTTTTGTTTTTTTGTTTCTTTAGGGGTTCTTTTTTTTGTTTGTTTTTTTGGTGGAATATAATCTAGTTCCGTTTCGGGAGTTTTGTTTGGGTCGGGGGTAAATAACTCAAAAGGTTCGTTATTAAAGTATGCGTATCTGACGTAATAAAACAAGAACATCAAAGTCATCACACCCCACAGGGCGGATAAAATATTGATAATCGTGTTATCAATAGTTAATCCCGGAAAGATTAAAAAATGAAACATGATGACAACAAAGAATCCGATTAAAAAACTCATCATGAGTCTTGATTTAATCATGGTTGTAAAAATTTTATTAAACATGTTTAGTGTTATTAAAGTATAAACAATTATTTTTAATTTACAAAATTACCCAACAACATTTTGCATATCATCCATGTGATGGTCGAGGGGACCTAACTCAGAACCAATTTCTCGTTTCTTCAACATGTTGATTACCTCAAGTAAATCGTAGGGTGCAAAATCAGGGTTACCATCCATACCAATATCCATACGACGACCGTTACTAATCTTGGCGTGGTTAGGTAAGTGACAATGTCCATGTAAGTGAATGCGTCCTTTACGTAGATTATTCCAACTTGATATTGGATAATGACAACACTCAATCGTCTCACCCATATATTCAAATTGTTGGAACCATTGAACTGACTGAAACAAACTTTGACATCCTTGTCGATTCCTATCAATATGGTGGTCGTGGTTTCCTAAAACCAAATGAATGTTCTGACAAACAATTCGATTCCTAAATTCCTCAATATTTTCAAACCCACCAAACGACCAGTCACCTAAATGAATTAATATATCATCTTGACCAACAAGTCCGTTGATGTTATTAACGATTGATGCGTTCATGGTTTCAATTGTTGGGAAATCCCTTGTTTGTTCAATGGGAACTGAACCATCAGGCATTCTCCAATTAGTCACGCCTCGACATATGTTTTTGTGACTGTAATGTGTGTCGGATGTAATCCAAACTTTTTTATCTTTATCTAACTTTATCATATCAACTAAATTCTGTCGATGTACTTACTCTAAGTCCATCAATTATTAAATCATCGTATTTCTCATTATCCAACCAAAACATACCGTGACCCTTGGCTCTCTCCGCTCTACGGTATTCTTCATTCACTACTAAACCATCTGGTTGACCCCATTCGAGTGCCATGATAATGAATTCTTCAACATCCCACTCTTGACCATATTCATCAACAACTCTACCTGAACGGATAAAAGAAAGGAGTTCTTCCTTATTTGAATAGTGTTTATTCTCATGGAAATTCCAACAAAACTTCCAACCACCACTTCGTTTACCTAAATGAATGTTTGTACCTTCAAGAAAATCATCCCACACGGAACTCGATTCCCACGAATTTTCTTTGGGGAATGAAAATCTCCTTTCAATATTTGATGGGGTTAACTCAAGTTTAGTAACCTCCTCTATCAATTTTTGTTTACGAGATTCTATTTCACTCGCCAACGGTATTCTGTAATAATTCGTTCCCATACGAGAACAAAGATATGAAATATTTTGTGATATACAAAAAAATCCAAAAAAAAATCCCGATTTCTCGGGATTCCTTTTAATTTCTATTATTTGATTACTTTTTGAACTACTCTCTGAACCAATTTCTTTTTAATAGATTCATTTAGTTCATCACCTCGGTTACCAATTTGGTATCTTTTCACGGTTGCTGCTTTTAAAGTATCTTTCGGGTTTAACGCAATAACTTGTGTTTTTAAATCTTCGATTGCTTGTACCAAAGCGTCAACAACTTCTTTATTGTCCATCACGGTATAATTTTCATTAAATTCGGTACCCGGTCTAAGTTGGGCGGTTGACGATGATTGTATTAGTTTATCATCTAAAAAACCACCTTTCAATCCACTCTCATCTTCAAGTTTTTTACCCAATTTAGAAACCATTCTTACATTCCATGTGTAACTATTATCTCCAATTGGTTCACCTGTGATTTGAAAATCCATTCTTATCGTAACATCTAAATTGTCTTGCTCTAACCCATATGCATCTAACATATACTTTTCGGTTTTACCCGCGTATTGTTTTAACATTTTCTTATCCGCTCTCCAATTGTTGTACGTTGTATTATATTGACGAGCCATGTAGAAAGTTTTCATCTCAGGTGTTTCTTTACCCTGAACACGAGCAATGGCTGCAGTTAAGAAATCTTTAGCTGACGCGTATGCGTTATTGTTGTGTGTAGAATATTCAATTTTTTGATTTGTAAATTTACCGTACTGGTTCACGTTTGACCTATCTCTAGCAATGACCGCGGGAATACTTCTTTTATTTAACTCCTGAGCAAAGGATTCATCTTCTAAATTACGTGCAATAACATCAAAGAATCTTCTTTTAATCTTTTCAGATTCACCCATTTTTTCACCAGTTGGTTTGTAACCACCCTCAACATATTTCTCAATCGGTCTGTGGTATTTTCCACGTTTACATGCCGCCAATTGTGGTTCTAAGTTATGAAGGGCTTGAATGCTATCTAACCATGCTTGGTTTGCATTTTTAAAATCCTCCAATTCTTGACAATCTAAAGGTACTACTAATATTTCGGCTCCTGGTTGTAAGGTTGGATTTGCAACCCAATAATCGGGAATATCCGTATCATTATCTTCTTTAAAAAATGGTTTGTATTTGACCATTTTACCCTTATCGTCTCTTACACCCTTTTGTTTGTATGCCATCTCTTCTACGTCAGAAATGTAGGATTCAGAGATTATACGTCTTAAATATTTTTCAGTTAATTTATCCATAAGAATAATTTCTTTACCTATAAATACAAACAAAAACAGAATTGTTAATACTTACCTGACAATCTTCTAACTTTTTCACCTAACTCCATATTGTTAGGTGTATTCTTAATTAACTCCATTGGGATTAACACAGTTTCGGTACTCTCGTAATCGTGACATTTTCGACACAATTGACCTAATCCTTCAATGTATCCAAATCTTAAGTTGATGTTTGTTTCAAAGTCATATGGTGTCTCAACACCACACATTACACAGGTATCTTTAGCCATAAAAATTATTTTTATAGAAAGGTATGTAAAAAAAAGTAAAAAGTAAAATTATGCCAATGCCTTTATTTTAGGGCTAGCACCTCTCTCATATCCATCAACAACCTTAGCAACTAAATCACCGGTACCCCATGTTTTTAGAGATGGACATTTAGCAATTTCAGCCGCACCAATATCATTAACTAAACCCTCAACAATACAACTATAAAGACCATTTTTCAGTGTCTTAATGGTCGCGGTCATTCCATCCTCTAATGTTTGGTAGTTTTTAACTCCGACACTATTGGCGTTTGTTGAACCCGGTAAATTCCAAGTGGTATTAAATGGATTATACTGTCCACCCGAACCTTCAGATTGTCTCCATGCGTATAGAAATTTTAAATTTTCTTCACTTACAGGTGCACCAAGATTTTCAAGTAACTTACTATAGAAATTAATATCTGTTAAACCATCAAGATTTATTTTATCGTTTATAACTGGTCGGTCAATGTATTTTTTTAAATCTTCTGATGTAACACCTTTTTCTTTTACTTTACCTAATAAGACTTTGACATCTTCAGGTGTCATAACTGAACCCGTTCCCGCAACAAGTGATTCTAATTCCGCATCCGATGCTCCTGAGTTATTCGATACGTGAAGGTGATTAAAGTGGTTACCACCAGTGTTAGTTTGCCACAAAACCGCTTTATTGTTACCACTTTCAGTATTCCAAGTGTAACCTAATTTAACTAACGCGTCTTTGAGTAAATTACCTTTTTCTCTGAAACTTGGATTTCCATTGGTTTCATTGGATGCTTTATTGGAACCTTGACCATCTAATATTGAGATGTCTACCGCTGTTTGAGTCATGTGACGACTTTTTCGACCTGATTTTGTAAAAAATCCATGACCTGATTTTGCGGTGGTTATTGTTGCAATTACACCGGCAGCTTCGGCGGCCTTTTGTAAATCATCTAAAAGTGATTTGTTTACCTCATCGTATTGTGTCCCGTCCGTATCAAATTTCACATTTGGGTACGACGTGTCATCTAACTGAATCATTTCTAATTTTTCTTTAATTAATTGAAAATCTTCAAGTATTGAAACAAGAATTGATTCGGTAATTGGTTCTGATTTTTTATCTAATTTGTTATCTTTTTTGAATTGTGAAATAGCGTTAGCGGTCTCTGGACCATATTTACCGTCCACACCATATTTTGGTAATTCATACCCTAATAGTACTAATGCAATTTGAACTGACTCAACCTCTTTTTGGAATTCGTAATTACCTGCGGTCTGTTGATTTAAATTGTCTTTGACATTCTCTAATGTTGAGAAGAATTGTTTTACATCATCAGAAACCAAATCGGCTTTTTTAGGGTCGTCAACTTTTTTAGTATTTTTCTCATCACCCTTTAGACCGACTTTTTTTAATAAATCATCTAAAAAATTTTCTGAAATGGCGTTTTTATTACCACTCACTTCATGAAATCTTTTTATTTCCTCAATTAAACTAGGTTTTTTCATTATAAAACATTCTATATTTTTATAAATATCCCAATCTAATGAAATATGTGGTTATAACAGAAGCGATAGTATTTTTTGTTTAATTCCACTTTGTTTTATACCCTCGTTGTCTTTAGGTGTTAAAACAAAATTATCTAAACCCCAATCATGTTCAAATTTGGTACCTTCATGTGTACCTGTTTTACCCATATCTAAATCATCAATAGAAACCCAATGAGTTATCTCGGGATGGTCATGTAGGTATTGTTTTATCTCAATTACTCGTGTCATTTCCAAATCCCAAACAGGGGACCAAACCCAAGTTCCATACCAGTTACATTGACCTAAATTAGGGGTAAATGCAATTGGTTTTTTAATAATTCCTTTTGAGTCATAATACTCACCCATTTCTTCCACATTCGCCCATCTTTTCCAATCAGAAGATACAACAATTTCAGCACCTGTTTCTTCTAAGATTTCATTAAGTACTTTAACCGCTTTTTGATTAAAGTTGTCGAAACGATATTCGAGTGGCATCTCTAAATTCGGTTGCTTATGACTAATATTGGCCTTTTCTCTTTTTTTGTAACGTCCACCCCATTCTGTGGATAAACAAATCACACCATCGTGGTCTAAAAATATAACTTTCATCTTAATAATTAACTATATGTACCTCCAAACCTTTTTGGGTTGAGGTGTCAATCATGTGTTTCGTCCCTTTACTTTTACCGTCCCAAAACGCAATCAATCCATCGGCATAATCGGCCATTTGTGTATTTCTTTTGTAACCTGCTGACTTACCATATTTATTCCAATTAGCGGGAAAAAGAGTTACTCTTATTTTATTTTCTGTTGCCCAATTTTCCCCTAAGGAATCGGCGCCACGAGCTTCACCTGAAATAACTTCACTAACTTTTTGAAGTATTAAATCATTACATGAGTTCTTCAACAACTCATAATTATCAAAATCTCTACCACCGGCAATTATAAATTTCATTTATCTAAAATAAATTTTTATCGGGAAATTACCAAATACGAATTTAGTAACATCACATAACCACATTTGTAGTTTGAAATCAATACCGAGATAGTTCTCAAGTTTGTACCAAGCTCCCTCACCAATTTCAGGACCTTCAATTCTTCCAAGACCTGTAAAGATAAGTTCATAACAACCATCAAAAGGTTCGTCAGATAGTAAAACATGTTTTTCGTTTTCTCCTTGGGACAATATATCCAAAAATGAATCTGCACCCATTACCATTTGAAGGTCGTATCGTGAACCTTCCCATTCAGGTAAATCTACAAACCATCCAATGTCATCCCTATAGAATCTAAACAATCTCACATTTACTTATTAAATTTTTTAAATATTTTTATAAAGTCTTGAGAGTATTTTTGGTAAACCGAATCATTCCACTCAGTATGTTTTCCTGTTGACATGTAAGCTTGTATCTCATCGTCGATAATACATTTATCATCTGAATAACCACCCTTTACTAAAATTTTCTTTAGATGTTCATAATCTTTAGTATTGATGTCGCCTATCAAATAATCCATCTCAACTTTGTAATGGGGATTTGTAAAATAGAAACCATGAGCAATCTCATGATTCATGACACCACTTTTTAATTTATCTACACCGATAAGATACCAAGAGTGTTGTTCACCGCGGTTTTGTATTCTTGATTCTCTCTCACAATACTCAATTATCTCATTCATTGTGTAATCGTACTGTGAAACGGGAGAACCAAAGGTACTCCTCGCTTCAAGTAAAACTTTAGAAGGTATGTTGTACCCCGTCCAATCACTTTGGTAAGTAAAGTGTAATTTTTTATTCTGTGTGGTATAAAGTTTCATATACTCCTCGATGGTAAAAAACTTACCCCTTATTTGTGGATAAGGTGATTCGTAAAATTCTTGGTACCTACAAAATAATGAAGACCTATCATATTGGTTTTTTATTATCGTTGCAAATATGAAAGGTTTGATTTCTCTAACTTCACCCTCAATCAATGAATTTGATATACGCATTTACGTTGTTTTTATAAAAATAAGAACATTTTTAGAAAATACTCTTTTTCAATAAAAATGTTGTTCTGTATGTTGTTTGTTATCGTCCCAAGTGTAGTCATCATCTACGTTTGGGGTCTCTTGAATGATGTGCTCATTACTAATTGTGTCATCATTGATAATGACTTGATTATTAACCTCTTTTGGACTTTTCATGAAAATAAATATTAAGGGCCAACAAAATATTTTGACTTCCAAAATTGGTACCATTTTCTTTTTTGAACTGGCTTACAATTTGAAAAAGGGTTATCACCAAAATTAACTCTTCCTTGATATCGGGCAGATAAAACATTCAAGAATATTTCATGGTATTCTTTTGGGATTGTATTGAAATCCGCGGTGATGTTAACCTTTAGTTGGATGGGTCCATCATTATGTTGAACAACCAAATAGTCATTCAAGGTGATTACCGTGGACTTTCTAATGTTAATCCAATCTCCACTAAAACCAATGTCTTGGTTATTTTCATTTGAGGGGTCTACGACTACCATATTTTTTAATTTTTATTTAGAAAATTTCTTCAGCAATTCCCAATATCTCTGCAACGAAAAACAAAATAGCTGCGGTCTCTAAATTTGTAAAAAATAAAAAATAACAGGCGACTATTCTTAGTCCTGATTTTGCTAAACTTATGTTAAAATGTGAATTAGATTTAGATTCTTTCGGTTCCATGGTTAATAAATTTTACTGACCAAATATATAAAAAAATTTCGGATTTCCAAAAAAATAAAAATTTATTTTGTAATATATTCATATTTTTCTTTAACCCACGTTGTACTTGAATGTTTTAACATTCTCTTAGTCAACTCAGAGATTGGAGAATTGAAATGGGGTTCAACCGGACTATTGGCTTTACCATATGACATGATTAGGGAACCCTTTTTATATTCCAAGTTGATGTTTGTTCGATTATGTTTCATGGACAAATAGATGTACACAACTCCTTTGTTAAATTGTTTTGATAAACAATTCTTCATTGCGTAACCTTCTTTGATGAAGTCCTCTTCACTTTTCAAGACCCTTACCTTAAAAATTTTATCGTCAATCACAATGTCCGACTCAATATCATTTAAAAAGTTTTCACTATATGAATACCTTACTTTATATCCCTTTTTAAAGTGATTTTTTATATTTTCTAAATCATTTAAAAGTAATTCTAATGAAATTAAATCCCTGACATTAAATCTAGTAACAATACTTTTAGAATCTAAAAATTCTCTTAGTGTTAGTACTTTATTTATTGTCTCAAGTAAATCATATTGTTGAATTTGATTAATTGATACCTCACCCCAATTTTTAATCACATTAACCAAACAAGCTCTTTCCTTTTCATTATTCAATGAGTGATATTTTTTGAACAGAATCCTATTAGATGTTAATTCAACCCAATTAATCTGTCTTAAATAATCAACATACCCCTCACCAAATAATTTACATAAGTAACTGAGTGTTTTTATGTCGACATTTCGATTTTGATACTCGTTTAAACTTGCTATTAGGTATTTTGATTTAATACCATAAGAATCCAAAACCGCTGGTAAAAATTTGTTCTCATTTGTTTTTAACCATTTTGATTTTGGATAATCCTTAAGAATTGAAATGTATATTGCGTCGTGATGTTTTATCTTTTTTTTGTGGAGATGGAAATCAACCAATAAATCATATAACGAGTTTATTGAAAAGTTTTTTTGGTAATCTTTTTCTACCGGTTGATTTATTTCTGGTTTAATTTTTGAAACTATAATATTCGTGATTTCCTCAATCATTAAATCATATTTCTTACCCCAAAACCCTCTTCTCTTTTCACCTTTATAGAATCCATTTTCTATTAGGTACAAAACCGACTCAAAATTATTCTTCTTAATATTATTCCTACCTCGAGCCCTTTCGGTTGGTGATTGGTTGGAGAGTTGGTAATATGTGTTTACGTCCCCATTTTTTAAATTTATTGTGAAACCATGATGTACTGTTAAAATGTTTTTGGTTCCGTAACGAAGATAGTCAAATGAAAAATCGGCAATATAATGTAACAAATTATCGAATTGATAAAGTTGGATTTCAGAAATTGAAGTCGTGTTATTAACTTTCGATTTCTTGTTTTGATAATGCCTGAATAACAAATCCATGTATAAAATATACATGGACTAAATTTTATTTTGTAGTATTAAAAATGAACTTCCTGAATGCCATCCAACAATTGGTTAAATAAATCCATATCGTTTTCTTCCCTGTTAGGAACTTCCTTACCATTAATTTTAATCTTAACTTTTTTAACATCGATGTGATTCAAAAGTCGTTGGGTTGCAAATTTCTTTATTCTTTTTTTCAATATTTCTAAAGAATCGATAAAATAGGTTGGGGGTAGTTTGTTACAAAAGTATCTTTCTTGAATACATTCTCCCGATTTTTTATTGAATTCGCAAGTAACTCTATCGGTGTTTTCACCTGACCTCAGTGAAACAATCATAGATGATTCTTTATTTGCGTAACTGGCAACACAATGATGCATGAAAGTACCCTCTTCTGAATACTCTTCCTCTCTTTTCAAAATTATTGGGTTGAATGTATGTTCAACATTTTCAAAAGACGTTTTAATTTGTTCTTGAACCAACCTAACCATTCTGTTGTCATATTGGTATTCAATAGACCACCCTTTCTTAATTAAAGAACACATCTTTGTTAATTCCATATGTTCCGTATGAAAGTCAGGGTAATTTGACGCCCTCATTTTCATATTAGGGTCGTAATCCCTAATTTTTTCAATCATATCAAAATGGTCTTTAAACAATGAATACAAACCTCTGACTGTTGTGGATTGTGTATCTTGTGATTTTGGATTTATTAATGAATTGACAATTTTAATAAGGTTTTCTCTATCCGTCTTATCAATATTCAAATGTCTTATACTGTTACCAACACCTCTCATTTCTAGAGGCACCGATGAAGTCATTGTGGCAACCTCATGTGTGAAAAATTTAATAGATTCCGGTTTCAGTGAACCAAGATATTTTGGATATTCTTTTCCAAGTAATCCACAAAAACATGAAAGTTCTTGTAAATTTAATTTCGGATTATCATGAAAAAGTTTTTTAACTAATTTAGAATTTATTCCAAAACTATCTAAAATTGATTGAACTAATTTTCTTTCATTTTTCTTGAGAAATTTTTCAGTTGGGTAATATGATTTAATTAACGGTGTAAAATTATTTGGTACCTTGATTTTCTTTTTCTCAACAAAAAATTTGATGAATTTAGTTATGAACTCATGTTTATCAAATAAATTCCCACATTGAGAGGGTAACTCTTTGATATACTCCTTAATCACATTTATAAATTCACTGTCGTCAAATACTTTTACATATTCATCAGCAACTTTTAAATCTTTATTTATACCACTTTTCACATTAAAAATGTAATTTGAATTTAAAAGTATTTCTAAAGTAGAAAATGAATTCTTTCTGAAGGACTTTCTTTTAGTACTTCCAAATGACATGTCACCAATTGTAAAATCACCTTTAACCAAATCAATAGTCAACGTATGAACTGATGATGATTTCCTAAAGTATTTCCAATTGAACTCCCTTCTTCTGTTGTTTTGATATAATCGTATGTGGAGTTTATTCTCTTTAATTTGAATTGTTCTCTCTGTTGTTACAATCCGTATTGCTGCTAAAGGATTCCCGTAATGTCTTTTAAGGTGTTTTTCGTTTGATGTGTAACAAGGTTCCTTTGTTAATTTTTGGAATGCAACATATTCCTTTTGAGTATTATTGTAAAAGTATTTCGTTCTTTTCCCTGTCTTTGGGAAAGGTTCTAATTTAATATCAACGTAAGAGGGAATCTTTTTACGAATTACCTGAGAGGTTTGAATCTCATTAAGAATCGTATCAATCGAAGGTTCAATTGATTCAAACGGCAAATCGAAATCATCACTAAGAATAACCGGTTTCTTTTCGTTTACTCTCTCATTCTCAATAGTACAGTTGTCCCTTATAAGGTCAATTACAGAATATGTAAATCTTTGTTTGATTAGTTCCATTGTGACGTTTTTACAAATATATTACTTTTTTTGTGATATCCATATTTATCTTTATAAAATTATTAACATGGCAGCAGGAAAAAGTTCAAAAGGTAAATCGTCTAATGCTTCAGTAAAAGTAAACTTCGGTAAAAGACGTATCGGTAAAGCTAAAAAATCTTTTAACAAACACGATAAAAGAGAAAAGAATTACAGAGGGCAGGGTCGTTAATACAAATTTTGAAAAAATTGTATTAAGGTATACGAAAGTTTATATCCTGTAAATGCACCTAACGCCGAGGGTATTGGAAAGACTATTAATTTGCCTAAATCTGTAACATATTTTGGTCGATTTACAATTCGACCCATGTAATAATAGTAGACAATGTAACCCAAAAGAACAGCAATATCTGTTCTTGTTGCAATAAAAACAACCAAGGTTGCACCAATGAATCCGAAAGTAAAGTTATCTCTAATTCCTTCCCAAATTTCATAAGTTGTCGCATTCTTATATTCTTTTACAATTTTCTTGAGTTTCACTTATTCTAAATTTAAATCAATACGTGTTTTTTCTCCACTTGGATGTGAGTAAATTCCATGAGTTGGTTTCAACATGTAATTCATATTAGTTAGTTTTCTAACATAACGTGGTCCCATTCCTGGTTTTAAATATGCAATAGTTAAGTGAGGATGGTAATCAGGAAAATTATTGGTGTGTGGGAATTTTCTAAGTTCACCATTGGCATCATGTAAATTTGGTCCATTCACATCAAACTTTAAAACATCGTACATTTCATTTTGAAACAATGATGGGTTATGTACTCGACACGTGTTAAATGTAAACCCGTTTAATGTGTTCTTTATATCATCTACTGTTACGTCGTCGTGGGTACCGAACAATAAAGTTGTGTGTGGTTCATTCTCTAAACCATATGAATCATCATACTCGTTAACATAGAGATGATTGGGGTCGATTAATTTATGGATGTGATTAATTTCAGGGAAATTAAAATATAACATAGTACAACCAAAGTCGTACCTCCTGTTTTGTGATTCTTTTAGTAACGACATAAACTTCATAAAATTATTTATCAGAATTTATGTTACCTTGGATGGACCATGTGAAATCTAATTTGACATCATTTTTAAATAACGATGTATCCATCATATCGATATACTGGTTTGTTGAATATCCATTTTTACCTGTCATGGTTGATAACGCGTGACAGGACATACAATTGGTTTGCATACCATACACAAAATCAGGTCTAAATTTATTAGGTAAACTGAAGACTTTTGGTCCGAATCCCCCTTCAAGATAAGGATTGAATGCTAAAATAGGTCTAGCATTGTCATCAGACCCACCTGTTACAGGTTGATTTGGCCAAACCATAGCATATGCCGTACTAACAGCGTAATGTGATGCCGCACCTTTAAGTTCTTTAGGTCTCAAACCCGCTTCAAATTTAGAACTTGGTGAAGGTGGATTCGACGGGTCAGGACACCAAAAATAAGTTTGCCATGTCCAATTCTTAAATTCTTTTGTTGTCACATGCATTGCAACCAATAATACATAATCACCCTCGATAAATTGTCTACTTGGTGTAGTTCCAACGTCCTGATGACTATTAAGATAATCGGCACCCACTCTATCAATTTTATAGTTAATGAAATCATTTACGTTACATGTTGCCGCTTTGATTTGTTCTTGTGTTGGGTTAGATGTGGTAACAGGAACTAATTTTTTATTTGGTTCTTGGTTGTTGTTAACATCAGCATATACCCACTGTTGCCATTCTGTGTATTTGAAAGCTTTGGCAGGATTTGGTGAGACCCAAACAGGTACTCTAATTAAACCATTTTTACTTGGTACACCAGCATAATATGTTGGTTTAGTTGTGATTGATGTGTTAGGGAATTCAGGTACCGCACCAATACCATTTTTAACTGTATATCCATTTAACACAGATTGATTAAACAATCTATTAGATGTTGCAAAGTGTGCCGCGGATGGGTCATAAGATACCGTCTCTAATACTGTAAAATTCGTATCAACTTTCTGTCCTGCAAATAGTCTACCGTGAACAAATTGTTTTGGTATACTTAATTGTGTTCTATTTGTTTTCTCAACATCACTTGATACTTGACCTTGAGCAGACATCGCGGCCAATTCTTGAACACCCATCCAAGTTTCAAAAACCAATAGGGGTTGTCCATTATATTTTTGTTTTGTTGGTTCTGTTAAACCAGCCCAAATACCCCAAGCGTGACTTACGATACTTGTTGTATCTTGATTTTCTAACCAAGTATAAATTTTGTTAGAATCTTCTGGGAAGTTAAAATCTTTAATACCCAAATGTGTTGGAAACTCCGCGGGTTTAATTGTGTTACTTGTATCAGAACAAGAATAAATTAGGGTAAATAATCCTAAAATTACTAATAGTGTTTTTGTTAATTTCATTTTTGGTTGTTTTTATTTTCTTTTATTATAAACTTATTTATTTCGTGAAGAACTTCGGTAGAATCAAATCTTGGTGAGTAGACCACATCCCATATACTTCTATATTTTTCACCGGGATATAATCTACACTGTGCCCATTTTTTTCCATTCTCAAAATCAATCACGGACCACAATAACGGTTTTGTTAGAGTAGGTGAATTCAATTTTCTAATATTAATCAGTAATAACTTAAATAAATTTTTTAATTTTTTAAATAACTTCATATATTTTTAGGTGTATATCCAATTACGAATTGGTAATTAAACCAACCGATTATTAATTCATAGTCTCCATTTAACCATTTATTGTGTGTGACCTTAATGTAAGGTAAAATATATGTTTGGTACATGACTTTGTCAATACTAATTTTCATCATATCTTAATTACTTAGTGGTGCTTTTATTGATGGGTGTGATTCCTAACTCTTTAAGTTGTTTTTTTGATAAAGGTTTAATTGGTTTAGGTTCTACAAACTTTTGATATGTTCTTTTAATAGGGTCTTTCTTAAAAAAATAACCTGTTACATCTACATAACGAAGTAGTTCTTTATCACCTTCAATTGTAGTTGTTCCATTTGATGCTTTAAGCATAACAATTTTGTATCCGAATTTATTGGATAACCATTTGATAAATTTTACGTGTAGTCTTTTCATAATTTTATATTTTTTAATTTGATAAAGGTGCTTTAATTGATGGGTGTGATTGGTATCCTTCCACCGAAAAATCCTCTGTATTTAAATGTCCGAACAACGATGTTGACTCAGATAATGATTTGTAAAATTCATCAGTTTTACCGTGAACTAATTTAGGTAACTGAAAAGGTTGTCTTGTACGATTTGGTATTTTATAAATTTCATAGTATTCGGACATACCTCCACCAAATGGTGCCAAGTCATTTAACGCGTCTCTGTACCCTTTTGGTCCCATCGCATTCTTTAACATTTCTTCTCTTTCTTCAAAAGTATATCTACGACCTATTTGTTCTTTTGCCTGTTCAATATGATTTGAATACAGGTGTACATCACCCAAGTTACCAATCAATTCATCAGGAACCATGTTTACTTCTTTAGCAATGATTTCAAGTAATAAACCGTATGATGCTATGTTGAATGGTAAACCAAGAAATGTATCTACTGAACGTTGATTCCACATTAAAGAGATTGTTCTAGTTGGAATATTTTCCCAATCAATTTTAGTATCACTTCCTTTTAGTGCTTGATGTAAGTTATTCTTTAGGTATTGCATATCTCTAATTTCATTTCTTTCATCTTCACTCAACTCTCTTGTATAAACTTGAAATCCATAATGACAGGGTGGTAAAGTCATTTTATCCAATTCACCTACATTCCAAGCATTAACCATTAATCGTCTTGAGTCTGGATTTGTTTTAAGGTCGTTGATTAGATTCCAGATTTGGTCTTTACCAACTAAATAATCTTTATGTTGTTCAACTCCATTTACCACTTTCAAAATATCGTGCTGTCCTTCGTGGAAACCCATCCAGTTTCTCCATTGTTTACCATAAATTGGTCCTAACTCACCCCATTTCTTAGCAAACTCATCATCGGTTTTGATTTTGTCAATGAATTCTTCTATTGTAAATGGTTCAGTTAATGTTCTATTTTTCTTAGAATTCTCTAATAATTTGGTTTTACCAACATATTCACCTTTATTATATCTTTTAATATAGGCTTGATAAGCATCACCATCCCAAATATGACAACCATTATCAACAAGATATTTGATGTTGGTGTCACCTTTTAAAAACCATAGTAATTCAGTCACCATTGTCTTCCAGGCCATTTTCTTGGTTGTAAGTAACGGAAATCCCTCACTCATTTTATGACGTATTTGTCTACCAAATACCGAAATGGTACCTGTACCTGTTCTATCTTTTTTCTCTATACCATTATCCAAGATATCTTGAAGTAACTTTTGGTATTGTATATCAATGTTATTCATCATTCAAATGTTTGTATTTTAGCATCTACTTCTTTTAATTCTGACCATGTTCCAAGATATGTGATTGCCCTAACTTTCCTGTTATCAATCCACACATACTCTTGTCCGTCTTTGATTCTTGGTTTGTCCATAACCAATCCATGGTATTTAAAACCTTTTTCTTTTAACCACGTTTCGGTAACTTCTCTGTCCTTACTCTCACGTGCGGTAAAGAAGGTAATGATATGACCTTCATCATACCATTTATTGATTATATCCAATGCTTTTGGGAAATGATTTGCATTTGGGTACAAATGTGATTCTTCGTTCTTTATATCATCACAAACTGTACCGTCAATATCAATTAAAAATACTTTACTCACCGGTTTTTGATTTAATATCAAATGGGCAACCGTACTGTGAGTTGTCTCACCTTGTTCCGTTGAAAAACAATGTGGTTCTATTTTATATTCTACAATATCCCCTGATTTAATATCATATTCACCACTCTCAATTTTATCAACAGATTCTTTTGATAATACGATTGATGAAGAACTTTCATCATTATTAATAAACCAACCTTCTACACTGTTGTAGAAATATGGGTCAGCGGTTTGATATTTTATTTTACCTTTCATTAATTCTTAACCATTTATTTTCCGAATTTAATGTGAATCCACCTAAAAAACAATCTTGTTTATTCCATTCATTTGGTGAAAGTAGACTTAATGTCTTAACCTCATTAAAATTGTATAGGTAATATGTTTTACCAACTATTGGTTCAAAGGGTATTTTAGATTCCCATACCATCAATGAGTCATTAAATTCTTTACTTAATTTTTCCGCCCTTATTATTAATTCTTCTCTTTCTCTTTCAAAAACTGACATCATTTTTTTAGATGCCTCGGTTCTTATTAAAGAAACATTTGGAAGTTGGAAAGATGGTGCTCCAATGTTTGTTGGGTATTCTTTTATATTTGAATTATAACCGTTTTCTTCATCCCAAACAACCAAATCCGGTTTCTTTTTCTCGTTCATTATTCAGTAGGTTGTGTATCAATTAATTTTTGTATTCGGCTTCTACCTTTTTCACCGATTGGAACGGGGTTACCTTCTTCATCTATACGAACAAATCTGATGTTTGTTTTTAAAATAACAACCTGATTACCTGTGTATACATTATGTGCTCTCGCTTCCATGTACAAAGTAACCGAGGTGTTACCTAATTTACTCGGTAATCCGTAAATTTTTATTAATTGACCTTCCTTAGCTGGTTTTTCAAAATAACATTTATCTATTGAAACTGTAACCATTCTTGGTGAATCACACAACTGCATCGAATATCCCGCAGCCGCAGCATCAATCCAAGCGAGTAACTTCCCACCGAATAAATTTCCGTGAAATCCTAAGTCAGATTTTTTTATTGGGTGGGAATTTAGAAACTCCATTATTCAAATATTATTTCTTCTCTTGTAATGTATTCTTTTAATGCGTTTTCAGCTTCAATTTTCGTGTTATAGTAACCAATAACTTGGTCAAATTCTGTTGGGTCAGAAACACCGAATTGACCATTCAATGTTTCAAATACAAATGTGTCTAAAATTTGTTGGTTTATCATTTTAATCGTTTTTAACTTGGTTTTTATTTTCGGTTTCAGTTTTTTTCGACTCTTCTAATTTTTTAAAAAGATTAATCAACGTTGATTCTTCTCTTTTTAGTCTTTGATTACGAGCTTGAACTTTTTTTCTATGTTCCTTATCTTTTTTTCCCATAAATTTTAATTTTTATTCTTCGTCTTTTCTATAATTTTCCAATAGTTCGTCATTTGAAAGTGCTCCGTATTTTGATGCAATACTTTCAACATCAACTTCGACGTTCATCATGTGAATTGTATTATTTAATTCTTCTGCCAATCTTAAAGTATCTGAAATAACTTTTACAATTCTATATGGGTCAGCGTGAGATGCTGGTCTTCTATCCTCAAGATATCCCACCCAAGTATCTGCAACCGATTTAGGGACCCTAATCGACGCTCCTCTGTCTGAGAATCCCCAACTAAATGTGTCAATTGACTGTGTTTCAAATTTACCTGTTAATCGTAAATGATTATCGGAACCATAATTTTCAATATGTTCTTTGGTTCTTGATTCAAACGCCCTAAAAATCGAATTGAAGTATTCTTCTCCACCCGTAGTTCTCATTTTTTCATTTGAGAAGTTGGTATGCATTCCTGAACCGTTCCATTCACCGTGTTGAATTGGTTTAGGGTGTAACTCAATTTGATAACCGTACTTTTCAGCAATTAGAAACAAGAAGTATCGTGACATCCACAAATCATCTGATGCTTTAAGTTTACCCTTTTCAAAAATTTGGTATTCCCATTGTCCCATGGCAACTTCCGCATTCGTTCCCTCGATGTTTATGTTATATTTCAAACACATATTCAAATGGTCTGTACTTACTTCTCTACCATACATTTGACCACCGACACCACAATAATACTTACCTTGTGGGTCAATCATTGTTCCTGAATCAAACCCCAATATATTTTTGTTATGTCCTGAACGTATAAAGTATTCTTGTTCGAGTCCTACCCAAAAATTTGTATCCTCTTTACCAACTTTCGCTCGAGTATTTGACTCGTGAATTTGATTATTACCATCTAAAACTTCGCACAACACATATATTGTATCACTGTAATTCTCTGTTGCATAAAATCTAACAGGTTTCAAATAACAATCTGAGAAATTACCTTCAGCTTGTTTTGTTGAACTGCCATCAAAACCCCAATTAGGAAAGTCGGAAATATTTAATTCACTTACTGATTTGTTTAAATCAATTATTTTAATTTTACTTCTAAGGTTTGGTTCTGGTGTATACCCATCTAACCAAACATACTCTACTATTCTTTTCATTTTTTATAATATATATTTTTTTGTGCTTGGACACCAATCATGAAAATTAAAAACCTTAAACTAAAACCAATAGATGGTGAGGTAAGACCGGTTTCAAAAAATTCATATTTGTTATAAGAAAAAATTGGTGTCGGTAATAAAAACCAATGGTGTTTTTTCTTTATTATAAAGAAATCAATAAAATATTTTTTTTCTTTTTGATTACCCATTTTTCTTCTTTTTTAAATAGTCCAAAACGATGTTGAACGAACCCAACGAAATTATACCAAAACCAAAATACTTTTCAAGGTCGGGGTTAGTTGTGTTCATACCGTATCTCTCAATTAGGATTCCCGTTAGAATCATCATCACGTAGATTATTGTCCGTATATTCATATGTTTTTAAATGTTGTATCGATTTATACAAAGAATGTGTTTCCATCAAATTGAAAACACCTGAATTTAATGCGTGTTCTAACCCAATTTCAATAATTTGAATTGACATTTTTAGATTTAAATTATCTAAAACTAATTCCAATTCTTCCGTACTATCAAAATTCAATTGATTATTAAACAGTGCTTTCATGGTAATAAAATATAATAAAGAAATACGATAAAGTCAAATATTTATAGAAATATGTCAGTGATTATAAACAATAATAGATTTCCCGCCGAGTATTTATCGGGCCCTGAAGAAATAAGTAAAGGTATGATGGGAAGAGATAAATTAGACGGTTGTATGGTCTTTAATATGGGTAATATTGGTCACCATTCTTTTTGGATGAAAAACTGTCTAATTCCCTTGGATATTGTTTTTGTTTTAAAGAATAAAATAAGTAGGATACACCGAAATTGTGAACCTGCGGGGCAGAATGAGTTAAACCCAAAAAGATACACGGGTATTGCTGACCATGTAATAGAATTTCCGGTAGGTGTGACCTCGAACTTTAAAGAAGGTGACCGAGTTAATATGTACTTAGGTACACCACTTAACCCTATGGTTTAATTTTCTTCTTCAAACAATAATAATTGTTTCTTTTGATTATCGTAATCGATTAATCTTTGTTGAGATATCTTAGCATAGTTCTCAGATAATTCAAACCCAATATAGTTTCTATCTAATTTCTTGGCGGCTAGTGCAGTTGTACCACTACCCGAAAAACAATCAACAACTAAATCATTTTTGTAAGATAGGATTTTTATCGCTTTCATTGGGATGTCCATTGAGAAGGTTGCTTTGGTTAATGACTTGGTATCATTAAAATATTTCCATTGACCAAAAACTAATTCCATGAATTCACTCTTGTCTTTATCTGAATAAACCCTTTTGTTTTTGATAACACCCTCTTCATTTTCCATTTCAACCTCATTATATGACCATTGAGAAATACCCTTTTCTTTTTTCTTATAATCCTTCTTATATGCAAGAATTACACATTCTTTTGGATTATATATGTAAGGTGATGAAGGTGACATCCATGAACCCCATGCGGTTGTTTTTGAACGGTGTGGTGAGTCTTCTTCCAAATCAACAACACCAAAAAATCCAAAACCAATTTCTTTCATCATCTGCCAGTATTCGGAAACCAAAAAGATTCTACCACCTCTTTCTCTCACATTGATTTCATAAGGAATGTTCAGAGCGATTCTTCCATCATCTTTTAACGTTCTATAAACTTCAGATAACCATTTCTTACACCAAGCAAGATAATCTTCCATTGGTTCGTCATCTTTGTGAACATCGTAACTAATACCCACATTGTACGGTGGACTTGTTACATACAGGTCAACCACGTTGTTATTCAACTCTTTAAAAAGTTCTAAACAATCTCCTTGATAAATTTTATTCGTTTCCATTGACAAATTCTTTTTTGTTTACTATCATTACAAATGATAACGAATAAAAAACAATAAACCAAAATATTTATAAAAAAACTTAAAATCATGGGATGCGGATGTAAAAAAAGAAATCAACCTGTTAGTAATCCAACAGTAAACATTCAATTAACTGAGGGTAGTTCTTCAACTTCACCTCAAGAAATTAGTATTATGGAGCAACAAATCGACCAAATCATTAAAAAGGTTGAGGAGATTAACAATCAAACAAACGAAGAAAACACTGAAGGACAATAAATAATATCGGACAGTCTTATAAATTGTCCGATATTTTTTGTCTTTTATAATATATATAAATTTATATACTTATATTATGCCTAAACAACAAACAAAACTGACAAGTGTTAATATTATAGACGATGTTTATAAGAGATTCAAGATTAAAACAATTGATGGGTCGATTAACTTACAAAAATTAGTAAACAGGTCTCTCGACCTTTATAACTCAAGAGAAGATTTTAGAAAACAAATAGATAATCACAATGGTTTGGCACCAAATGGTTCTAAATTTTAATTTGTGATTACTTTTTCTTATATTTTGGTATGCACTTATCTAAATTCTTACTTTTAAGAGGTAGTGATTATTTTTTAACGAACACTGTCGAAGTTAGACATGGTATTCGTAGAATTAATGCTCAATGGTCTCCTGAATTAGCTCAGGATATTGAAGAGTATCACGGTATCAATGTGGAAGAAGAATTAGTAAGATTATTATCAGAAGAACTTGCAAGGGAAATCGATTCACAAATTATTAATACATTAAGACAGGGAGTAACAATTGCTCAGGACTTAGTTCCGATACAACCAATGAACGAACCTGTTGGACATCTTTTTTGTTTCGATTATTCCTACAACAATTACACATTCAAAAATTTCAAATTATTAAGAGGATGATAACAATAGGTTACAGCACAAGAGAATCAAATCCCAAGTTTCAAGAATACTTAAAGAAAACTTGTGGTCACCCAAAAGTTCAGGTTATTGAAAAGGTGAACAATGGTGAAAAAAGTTTGTCACAAACATACAATGAAATAATAAATGAATCAGAACATGACATTGTAGTTTTTTGTCACGATGACATTTATTTTGAAACCAGTTCTTGGGGTCGAAAATTAATGAAACACTTTGAAGAAAGTGAGTATGGTATTTTAGGTGTTGCTGGTACAACCAACATTCATGAAAGTGGTAGATGGTGGACAGACAATACCAAAATGGTTGGTATTGTTAACCACGAGAACGAAGGTAAAAAATGGGAATCTAGATATGCGAACGGTATACCAAATTCAATTCATCAAGTTTGTTTGGTCGATGGTTTGTTTATTGCAATCTATAAGAATAGAATTAAACACACTTTCAATGAATCGGTACCCGGATTCCACTTCTACGATATGACTTTCTGTACTGAAAATCATTTAAGTGGTGTTCAGATTGGTGTGATATATAATATCAGATTAACCCATAAGTCTATTGGGATGACTAATGAATCTTGGGAGAAGAATAGGGAAGAATATATTGAGAGATTCAAGAATGAATTACCTATATCCATAACACCGAAGATTAATTACGATGTGATTAAACCAAAACAAGTTAAGGAGAAATATAATCTGATTGTTCAAACATCTAACAACAGTGAGAAACTCGTAAACTTTTTTGAGAGAATTAAAGAATTACCAGTTTACGATAATCTATTAATCTCATTGATTTCAACCGATAGTAACATTGAGGATGTAAGAAAGTATGAATCTGAAAATGTTTTAATTTATGAAGGGTTTTTTGAAACATTAAATAAAAACCTATCTGTATTAAAGTGGGATGACTCGTTCATGAATTCTAAATCGGATTTACTTTTCTTTTCAACTGACGCGGTAACCATTCTCAATGACGTTTTTTCAAGTATGTATGGTATCTTCAAAAATGAAAGAAGTAGTTTTGGATGTGCATTCCCATCAGTTTTGGAATCTGATGGAACCATCTTCTCAAATGGTTTGGATATCATCCAAAATAAAGAAGAACAGTTTAATTTAATCTTTAAAAATAAGTCATCATATTTCAACATACTTCACGGACATTTTCCAATTAATTTTGGCAGTATCAGTGATTTTTTCGCAACAACATCATCAAATTTAAAGATGATAGATTGGTTTGATATTAATTTAGAAACATCAATCTATAATTTAGATTTTGCTTTGAAATCATTCCTTAAAAAACGTAAAGTTTATGTTGATACGAATAGTGTCGTTATGATTGACATGGCGTCTCAATTTGAAAAGATAGATGGTGAATTAAAACAAGTTTTAGGTCAATACATGAACGCGCCTGAAATAAGAAAAAATGTGAAACAAATAAGATGATAAAAATAATATCAGGATTTACAGAAAAAGGTGGCTCGACCACTTTTTTTATAAACTTAACTAATTTTCTAAACGAAAACGGTATTGACTGCACATTTTATGGTAATCAGAATTACCATATGGATAAATGTAAATCAGGTAATATCGATAAGGATTTAAAGTACGAACCCGATGATGTAATCATTACTCATTTCCTACAACTACAAGAAAGACCACCGGTAAAAAAAGTGATTTTATCTTGTCATGAGAAGTGGTGGTTTCCCGTTGGGAAAATAAAACAGTATTGGGATGTCTGTGTTTTTTTACATGATGAACACAGAAAATATCATTCAGATTATCGAGGTGATTATGTAATCATACCGAATATCAAAGAGAGTTTATTGAACTCCGATAAAGAATCTGTAAAAAACATTGCGGGTATAATTGGAACAATCGAAGATAGAAAACAAACACATGTGTCAATACAAAGAGCACTGAAAGACAGGTGTGAAAAAATTTACTTATTCGGTCATATCGGTGACCAAGGTTACTTTGACAGGTTTGTAAAGCCATTAATGAATCCAAGAGTGATTCACTATGGTCACACAAATAATAAACAAGAGATGTACGATATGATTGGTAAAGTTTATCATTCATCTAAAGGTGAGGTTGCATGTTTGGTTAAAGATGAATGTTACCTAACCGGTACTGAATTTTATGGAAATGAAGAAACTATGAATGAGGTTTCTAAATTAAATAACGATGAGATATTAACACTTTGGAAAAATATATTTTAAATGAAAATACACGCACATATATTAGCTTGGAATGAGGAAAGAATACTTCCATTTACATTAGATTATTACAGCACCATTTGTGAGAAAATATTCATCTACGATAATATGTCAACAGACTCGTCAGATGAGATTTATAAAAAGTACCCAAAAGTAGAAGTCACTAAATGGGACAGTGGTAATGAAATAAATGAGATTAATTACGTCAATATAAAATCCGAAGAATATAAAAAACGAAGCAGAGGTCAAGGTGTTGACTGGGTTATTGTTTGTGACTGTGATGAATTTATTTATCATGAAAATCTATTGGATAAATTAAACGAGTACAAACAATTAGGTATAACCGTACCGAGAATTGATGGTCACGATATGGTGAGCACGGAATTTCCAAAATATGACGGGGAATTGATTACAACTAAAATAAAAACCGGTTCTAAAACATATGAACCTATGTGTAAAAACATAATATTCCATCCTGATTTGGATATCAAATACGGAATTGGTGGTCACAGTTTTAATTCCGTAGATGGAAAATTCTCAGATGAGAGAGAAATAAAACTTTTACATTATAAATTTTTAGGTAAGGAGTATGTAAAAAACATTTATATCTCGAGAGCTAAGAGATTGTCTTCTTTCAACAAGCAACATAAATTTGGTGAACATTATTTCAATCTACCTTTCAATTATATGGATACCATGTTAAAAGAAAACTACCAAGTAATATGAAAAAAATTTTAATTTCTGATTTTACAATAAAGGAAGTGCCACACGGTGGTTCTGAATGGGTAAACCAAGTTTTAATTGATAAGTTTAATCTTGATTTTCAATACTCAAATCAAGTCACTTCATTTGATTATAATAATCTATACATCATATCAAATATTTCATTGATGAATCCAAATTTGGTAAGTCAAATACCTAATTTGAATTATATTATAATTGAAAACGATTACAAGATTTGTCCGAGTCGTCATCCATGGAGATATCCTGATAATATTATTCCGAATGAAGACAGAATTAATTATTCAATTTATAAGAATGCAAAGGCGGTATTCGTTCAAACAACAGACCACATGAATGTGTATTTGAAAAATGATGTGGTCGCCAATTTTATAAATTTAAATAGTTCAATATGGTCTGATAATGACTTAGAACTTTTAAGAGAATTGAATAAAAATAATTCAGTAAAGAATGATAAATACTCAGTTTACTACACCAATAATTGGATTAAAAATACACAGGGTAGTTTAAAATATTGTTCTGAAAATAAATTACCAGTTTACATTTTAAAAGAATCAAAAGATAGAGTTGAGTTTTTAACTAACCTTTCAAAATGTAAGGGTATTGTGTTTTTTCCAATTGCAAGAGAAACGTTTTGTAGGTTAGTTGTGGAATCTAAATGTTTAGGTTTAGATGTAATCACAACACAAAATTATGGTGCTAGTTTAGAAGATTGGTTCCATCAATTTTCAGGTGAAGAACTTATAAATTTCTTAGAATCTAACACCTCTAAGAACTTAGATATTATTTCAAATTATTTATGATACTTTTCTGTTACGGGACTAGACCCGAATATATAAAAATTAAAAAATTAATTGAATCATGTGAAGGTGTTATACCGTATAAAGTATTGTACGTAACCCAACACAAAGACATAGTATTGGGTGATTTCGATTACAAATTAGTCATTGATGACCTTTGTGATAATAGGTTAAACAGTATAATGGCGTCAGTCTTTTTAAACTTTAAAGAAGAATTTTTAAAAGATGTGACCCACATACTTGTTCAAGGGGATACGGCAACCGCATTGTCACTTTCTTTAATTGGTTTACATTACAAAAAAGAAGTCATTCATTTAGAAGCTGGTCTTAGGACATATGATTACAATCATCCTTATCCCGAAGAAATGTATCGACAACTAATAAGTCGAGTGTCAAATTATAACTTGTGTCCAACAGAAAGTAACAAACTTAATTTGGAAAATGAGAAAGTACAAGGACAAAATTTTGTAGTCGGTAACACCGTTTTAGATAATTTAGATAGAGACAATATTTCTTACGAGGATAAAGTTTTAATTACTTTACACAGACGAGAGAATCATGAACAAATGTCCGAATGGTTTAATGAAATCAATCAACTCGCAATAGAGAATCCACAATTAGTTTTTATATTACCGATACACCCAAATCCAAATGTCCTAAAACACAAACACATACTATCACACGTTAATGTTGTTGACCCGATGAACCATGTTGATTTCATAAAGGAATTCAAATCTTCTAAAATTTTGATATCAGACAGTGGTGGGGTTCAAGAGGAAGCTGCGTTTTTAAATAAGAAAGTAATTGTCTGTCGAGAAAAAACTGAAAGACCTGAGTCAGTTGGTAAAACATCTTTTATTTGTAGAAAACCCATTGACTTAAAGGGTATTTTTTACGATATTATTAACGATTTTGACACACAGTATGAATGTCCTTATGGTGACGGTAATTCCTGTGATAAAATCGTAGAAATATTTAAAAAAATCATATGAGTATAACAGTAATATTAAATGGTTATAAAAGACCTCACGTTCTTGCAAAACAATTAGAAAGTATTAGAAATCAAAGTGTTCAACCTGAGTCAATTTTATTTTGGCAAAACTCAGGTGCCGAATTTGATTCTAATTTAACTAAGGACTTAATTCACGCGTCATCTAATCACAACTTTGGTGTTTGGGCTAGATTTGCATACGCTTTAAACGCAACAACAGAATACATTTGTGTATTTGATGATGATACCATTCCCGGTCCATTATGGTTAGAAAATTGTTTGAATACCATGAAAATTCAAGAGGGATTATTGGGAACAATTGGTGTTAAATTTCACACAAAAAACACATATTGGCCAGCAACAAGAATTGGTTGGGATGGTCCAAATGAACAGATAGAACAAGTGGACATCGTTGGTCATTCTTGGTTTTTTAAAAGAGAATGGTTATCTATTTTTTGGAGGGAGTTACCCGAAATCAATCAAAGTAAATTGGTTGGTGAGGACATGCACTTTTCTTATACCCTACAGAAATACGCCAACATAGGTACATTCGTCCCTCCACATCCAAAAAATAATATGGATATGTGGGGAAGCATTCCTGAACATGCTTGGAAACACGGAACCGATTCTAATGCAATTTCAGTTCACAATTCAAATATGAATTTAATGAGTGAAGTATACCGTGGTTATATCGATAAAGGTTTTAAAACCATTTTAAATCGTTAATTCATATGATTAATAAAAACGAAATAACGATTATTATACAGGGACCATCAGTAAATGTTGGGGAATTAAGGCAACGATGGGATGGTTTTAATGTAATATGGTCAACGTGGGTTGGGGAAGAGGCAAAATACAATCAAGATGACATTGTAATTTTCAATAATATACCATTCGATAAAGGTATCCAAAACATTGCGCTACAAAAAGAGTCAACATTAAATGGAATAAGAAAAGCAAAAGAATTAGGTTTTAGTTGGGTTTTAAAATGGAGAAGTGATATGTTACCAAATGACTCTGAAAGTTTAATTAATTGTTTCAAAAAAGATTCAATTAACTTCTTGGCGTGGCATAATGGAGGAAAATATTTTGTTGATTACTTTGTCGGTGGTAATATCGATGACGTTTATAAAATATGGGACATTCCTCAGATATGGTCGTCCCATTCAGAAAAAATAACAACTGATAATATTTTTTCATTAGGGTATGATAATTTTAACTTTATTGGTGATAAATTAAACACCAATAATGAAATATATTGGTCCAAATATAAAATCAATCTATCCACATATAAAGATGAGAAATGTTATACTATGGAGGTAAAATAATAATTAAATGTACGATAATTCAAAATTTATTAATAACGCTTTTACCGAAGACGAATATAATCTTGGGGTGTTTGTCGATTTAAATGGTAAGTGTCCTTTATGGACAAAAAAATTGATATCTAATATTAAAGATAAAATTGATTTCAATTCCATAAACACAATATTGGATATTGGTTCAAGAGATGGGTGTCAAAGTTTAGAATTAAATCGGTGGTTTCCACATGCAAAGATTTACGCATTCGAACCCGTACCAAATAACTATGAGTTTACCGTAAAAAATGTTCAAGGTGTTGATAATATCAGAGCACTTCCATACGCAATAAATTCATTTCATGGTAAGACTAAATTTTATGAGGTATACAATGGGAACGTAGGTGCTAGTTCATTGTTAAAAACAACGAACCACTGGCGTTCATCACAATGGGCACAAAAAGAAATTGAAGTTGAATGTATAGTCCTATCTGATTGGTTAAAAGAAAATGATGTTAACCAAGTGGATTTAATATGGATGGATGTACAAGGTGCTGAAAAAATTGTCATAGATAGTTTGGGTGATTACTTAAATGAAGTTAAAGTAATCGCAACTGAAGTCGGATTACAAGAGTTATATGTTAATTCAACTACTAAAAACGAACTTGATAAATTATTAGATGGGTTTATCGCTTTAGATGAATCACCCGAATCGTCAATGACCGAAATGGACATTATCTATATCAACAAGAAAAATGGAACAATTTAAAAGTGATTTTGTAAGGTTCACCGAAAAAATAAAAAATGGTGAGAATTTTGCATACGCAAGATATGCGGATGGTGAAGTATTGTTAATGAAAGGTAATGAGGTGGGTCAAAATACACAAGCTTTTAAAATCGATAATTGGAGTTCACCAAATCAATTAACTACCGTAGGTAATGAATTACTTGAGAGTTTATCACATACCGAATCTAATTATTACTATGCAATTTCATCCGTATCTGACAATATTTCAGACTATAGATTTTTGACGGATAGAATTAAATCAAAAAAAGAGAATATAACATTCGCCAACCTATGGATAAATTCAAATTACCAGCAGATGAAAGATTTTTACATGGGGTTGGATAAGGAGTGTTTCGTTATATGTAATCATCGGGCTAATATCAATAATTTTCCTTTTAAAATAAAAGAATTTTTTCCATTTCCTGATAATTGTGTTGAGTTTTGGGAATCCTCAGGGTCCGACTATATGACACAAATTAATCAAAAAATACAACAATTAAATAATGAAACTTTCTTTATATCAGCTGGACCAATTTCTGAAATAATAATACATAAACTGTACTCTTTGAACCCAAACAATCAATATATTGATGTTGGTTCCTCAATGGATGAATTTGTCCACGGTAAAAAGACAAGACCATATATGGAACCAAATTCATTTTATTCTAAACAAATATCAGTATTCTAATGATTAATATTGTATACACAAATAGTAAATGTCAAGATGTTTTTAATATTTTTAAATCACAGCACGACACATACTCAAAATTACCACTTTTTGTAATATCCGATAATGGTGGGGATTTTACTTATAGAAACGAAGACCCATATTACAAACATTGGTTAGATGCATTAAAATTGGTGAATGATGATTTTTTCATTTACAACCAAGAGGATTTCATTCTTTATGATTCAGTAAATCATGATATTTTAAATAGATTAGAAAACTTTTTAATAGAAAATCCTGAATATTCATTTGTTAGATTAATTAAAAGTGGTCAAAATTTATCAAGAGAAGAATTGGTTGAAGACATATACCCGATTGGTGACGATTCTTTTCCACTTTATTCGATGCAGGCAACAATTTGGAATAAAAATAAATTTATCGAACTGTATGAAAATACTAAACAAGAAAAGTGGTTTGAGTCTCAATCATATGAAGATGCGTGTAAAAAATTAAATATAAGAGGCGTTTATTATTACAATGGTGAACCAAAAAGAGGTGGTCATCATGACTCATCAATTTATCCTTATATCGCAACCGCGGTTGTAAAAGGTAAATGGAATTTAAGTGAGTATAAAAATGAATTATTACCTCTACTTAACGAACATAATATAGTTATAGAAAATAGAGGTATATTTTAATATGTTACTTGATTTAATTAGTCTATCAAAAAAATACAACATGAATATTAGTGGCATTATTCACATAGGTGCCCATTTCGGTGAAGAACATTCAACTTATAAGAGTTTAGGTGTAAACAATATTGTTTATTTTGAACCGGTTAAAAAAACATTTGATGTTTTAAATGAAAGAGTAACGGATGCAAAATTATATAATTACGCTTTAGGTAATGAAAATAAAATGATTGAAATGTATATTGAAGATAACGATACATATGGGTGCTCTTCAATACTTCAACCAAGTTCAAATTATGCAAACATCGCTTTTAGTCCAAATGAATTAGTTGAAATGAAACGATTAGATGATTTTAATTTTAATGGTTTTAATCTATTAAATATAGATGTCCAAGGTTACGAATATGAAGTTTTAAAAGGTGCTGAAAAAACATTAGAAAATGTAGATTTTATTTTATGTGAAATAAATCGAGATACCCCAAATAAACAACTAGATTATATCGGCTCAAAAACGATAGATAAAATAATAGAACTATTAACACCTTACGGTTTCAAATTGAGTGAAGAAAATTGGGCTGGAATATCGTGGGGTGATGGTTTTTTTGTAAAACAAAAATGATTGTAGGTAAAGGGTTAATATCATCCGGGTTTCAGTCATCAAAAAATGACTATACCAATTACATCATATTTGCATCAGGAGTTTCGAATTCAAAAGAAACGAATGATAGTGAATATAATCGTGAAAAAGAACTGATATTAAAAACCATAAATGAAAACAAACAATTAAAAATAATTTATTTTAGTAGTGTTTTAGTTGAAACAACCAAAAATAAGTACTATCAAAACAAATTAGATATTGAAAATCTAATCAAAACTAATTCAGATAACTATATTATTTTTAGAATTCCTCAGGTTATTGGATACAATGGAAATCCTAAAAATTTGTTCAATTTTATAAAAAATTCTATAGTAAACGAAACCGAAATAACAATCGATAAAAACATAGAAAGGTCTCTATTAGATATTGATTATTTGGTAGATATTGTTGATTACTGTAAAGATAAAGTATCTTGCGAGATACTGACAATTTCAGGTGTAAAAAAAATAAAAGTATTTACTTTATGTAATCTAATTGGTAAAATTTTAAATAAAAAACCTATTTTAAAAATAGTCGATGATGTCGAATATAAAAATTGGTTTACCAAAAACTCTAAGATTATTAATCAATCAATAATCAATATCAATAAACTAACTTATTATGAAACTCTTCTAAAAAAATATATTTCTCAATGAAAGTTATAACTTTAACATTCGCCTATGATATAAGCAAATTATTTGAAATTGGTAGATTTTGGGCCAAAGATGTTTATATCGATAAAGATTTTATATCTGATTATTCTGCCGCATCTTATGCTACTTTTTTACATACAAATCCGGATTTACAACTTCATTTATATACCGATGACATTGATTTAATTAGAGAAAAATTAAACCAATACAATGTAAATTTAAAAAATGTTGTTTATCATGATTATTCTGAAAAATTAAAATCATATGAAGGTAAATTAAAATATAGTTTTGATATTTTACATGATTTTATTATTGAGCAGAGAAGTAATAGTGAATACACGGTTAAAATTGATTGTGATTTATCATTTCGTAACAAGATACCAATGATGGATAATACAAGTAAAGATATTTTAGTTTGGAAATATGAAAGAATGTTATTTAACGGTGACCCTAGAATGGGTGAAATTAAATCATCAACGTTAAGTGTTGGTAACATTAATTATAAAATATTTAATGTTGGCTTATTGGGGATACCACCAACATTTGAAATCGATGAATTGGATGGTGTGTATCGAAAAATGTCCGACGTTAATATTATGGATGTTTCAGATATAAAAGTAAATTCTTGGCATTGTGCTGAACAAACATCTAAAAATTGGATTTTTCATAAATACAATTACAATGTCATTGAATCATATAACTTTGTTAATCATCATTTTGAAACCAAAAAAAAATGTATCGATGACGCCAAATATTTATTAAAATGATTACAATAATAACTACAGGTAGAGATGATGATTACGGACATGGATTTTTAGATAGACTGTATTCGTCAATAAAAAATAATATAGAAATACTGCACAGTTACAGTATCGAATACGAATATATTATTTGTGAATGGAATCCGGTAAAAGAACCCCTTTTGTACCACGAAAAATTTAAAGAATTATTTGAAAAATATAATTTAAGAGAAGTAATAATTACAAATAGTGTTGTCGAAGAAGAACGGTTAAATCATAATATTTTTTATGAATATTTTGCAAAAAACGTCGGTGTTAGAAACGCCAAATATGAAAATATATTAATAATTAATTCAGATATTGTTATTCCTTCAGAATCCTTTTCAATTATCATCGATAACATTAAAAATGGTTTAGAAAAAGATAAATTTTATAGATTAGAGTTCAGAGAACAAATAGATAATGATTTTAATTTTATTAAGATAGAATCTGTTTATCACCCGTCTAATCCTGATTCAGTAATATGTGGATATTGTTCTGGTGATTTTTTACTAACAAATAAAAATAGCTTTGTTGAATTTGGGATGGGATATGACGAAACAAATTTTGCTCATAGAACCATTTCACAAACAGGTATGGATGGTGAAATATTATGGAATATGTACAATAATGGTATGAGAATAAAATTAATTCCGACTAAGTATATGCACATAAATCACGGTAAACCTAACCCATATGATAATTACTATAATGATAAAGGATATATAAATAAGAGTAATTGGGGGTTTATTGATTATGAACATGATGAAGTTTCAAATAAATTAATGATTATAAAAAAATGAAAAAATTTATAGTAACAACAACAATTAATAAACCTACCGTAGCGACCTTAAAATTTGCGGAAATATCAGACAGAGATAATTGGACTTTTGTAATTGTAGGTGACACAAAGACCCCACATGATGAGTATGAGAAATTAGTTTCATCACATAAAAATGTTGTTTATTTATCACCAAATCAACAAGAGAAGTTGTATCCCGAAATCAGTAAATTAATTGGTTGGGGTACAATACAAAGGAGAAACATTGGGTTTATTTATTCATACCACAACGGCGCAGACATTATGTCGACCATAGATGATGACAACATACCATATGATAATTGGGGTCAAAATAATGTGGGTAAGGAAATTGAAGTTGACCTTTATGAACCCCAATTAAATGTATTTGACCCATTGTCAATTACCCGAGATAACTATCTGTGGCATCGAGGTTACCCAATCGAATACTTACAAAAAAGATTTCAAGTTGAGTACAAGGGTAAAATAAAAAGAAAAGTATTGGTTCAAGCGGATTTGTGGGATGGTGACCCTGATATTGATGCATTAGCAAGACTAACATATAAACCAATCGTTAAATATTCTGACGTGGTTCACCCATATTGTTCGAATAAAATATCACCATTTAATTCTCAAAATACGTTTCTTGATAGGTCTGTGATTCCCGTTTATTCGGTTTTACCATTTATTGGTAGAATGGATGATATTTGGGGGGCTTACATACTCCAACACTATTTTCCCAATTCTGTGATTTATTCACCCGCCAGTGTTTATCAAGACAGAAATTCTCAGGATTTAATTACCAACTTAGAAAAAGAAATCATTGGGTATAGAGATACTTTAAACCTGATTAATAATTTAGAGAATTTTGAAAAAATAATACCAAAAGAGACACTTAATTTTTATAATTTATACAAAAAACAATTTTAAATGAAAAAAGTATTAGTACTAGGAGGTGGAGGTTTTATTGGTGGTCACCTTGCAAAAAGATTAAAGAATGAAGGAAACTATGTTAGAGTAGTTGACATAAAAAGACACGAATACTTTGACGAGAAGGACTTTTGTGATGAATTCATAGTTGGAGACCTAAGAGACCCTAAAGTTGTCTCAGAATCAATTGATGAGGGTATGGATGAAGTTTATCAACTTGCTGCTGACATGGGTGGTGCTGGGTATATTTTTACCGGTGATAATGACGCGAATGTGATGCACAACTCATCGTTAATTAATTTAAATGTTGTCCATGAGTGTGCTAAGAAAAATGTAAAGAAAGTTTTTTACTCATCATCGGCATGTATGTACCCCGAACACAACCAACTTGACCCTGATAACCCAAATTGTGAAGAATCTTCGGCTTATCCCGCGAATCCCGATTCGGAATATGGATGGGAAAAATTGTTCTCTGAAAGGTTGTTTTTAGCGTTTAATAGGAACTATGGATTGGATGTCCGTATTGGTAGATTCCACAATATCTTTGGTCCTTATGGTACTTGGAAAGGTGGTAAGGAGAAAGCACCAGCAGCAATGTGTAGGAAAGTTTCCGAAATGTTGGATGGTGGTGAAATTGAAGTGTGGGGTGACGGTCAACAAACTCGTTCATTTTTATATGTTGACGAATGTGTTGAAGCGGTGCTAAGACTAATGAATCAAAATGAATTTTTAGGACCTGTTAATATTGGTTCGGAAGAAAAGATTACCATAAATGATTTAGCACAAATGGCAATAGATATCTCAGGAAAAGAGATTTATATAAGAAACATTGGTGGGGAAGAATTTAAGGAAAAGTATGGTTACAAATGTCCTGTCGGTGTACGTGGACGAAACTCAGATAACAAACTTTATTTAGAAAAAATAGGATGGGTTGTTAATGAACCATTATACAATGGTATGGTAAAAACCTACGAATGGATTCAAACAATGGTTGAGAAATAAAAAAGGGGGTTATTGACCCCCTTCTTCTTTTTGAATGTATTTTAATATTATCTCCACCGCTTCGTTATCATCTTTGAAATCTTTCTGTGGTGCGAAAAAAGGTCCCTTACCAGTATCATCTTTTTTAATGTAGAAAGCCGGAAGATACTCGTTACCTGTTTGGTCGATAACTTTATTCCATAATTCTTTATTTTTACCAACCTCAACTTCTCTATATGGTAGTGATTCTTTTTGTAATCTTTCTTTGAGGTTCTTACAACTACCACATCCCTCTAATGTAAACAATAATAATTCGTTTGCCATATTATAAAGAATTTAATGTTTCCTTGTAAAAAGAATCAGGTCTGACACCTGAAGTTCTCGATACTTCGTTATCCCCATTAAAAATTATCACTGTGGGTACAGAACGAACACCATATTCTTGTGAACCTTGTTGGTTCGAATCAACGTCAACTTTGACAAATTTAACGTCAGGGTACTCGTGTTGTAAAAGTTCTAATCTTGGTAATAACATTTTACATGGTCCACACCAAGACGCGTAAAAATCGGCAAGTACTTTCTCACCATTTTGTTTCATTTCATTTAATTTTTCTACTGTAATTAATTCCATTTTTTTAATTGTTTTTAAATCCTATTTGTGTTTTATTTTCAACTCGAGCTAAATCCTCGTCGATATGATAAATATCTGCAAGACTTGTCGGTTTGTCAACTGTTTTTGTTTTACCTAAGTGTTTTAATAGTTTGTTTGAATTCTCAACACTAAGTGGTGTGAATTTATGTTCACAGATTAACCTACCTTTCCTTAAAAGTGCCTTATCAATTTTCTCTTTTTTCATATTGAACGTGGCAACAATTTGAATGTTTAGACAGTCACCTAAAATTCCATCGGTTATGTTTAATATATTTGATACACCAGCGGAAGAACCGTTTATCTCTCTGTCAGAAATTACTTTTTCGGCGTCCTCAATAATTAAAATGGAATTTTTATGTTCCATTAAAAATGGTATAATTGAGGGTTCTGATAAAGATTCCGCCATAGAAGGTGGTATGAACAAAATCTCTTTTTCTTTTATTAGTCTTGTGAGGTATTTTATATAGGATGTTTTTCCTGTACCTGGGTCTCCGTGAAAAAGAATAATACCTTTATCATTCATGTTGTTCAATCTTTTAACTATGGTTTCGTGAATTTTAGAAAATTCTTGACCATAATTTAATTCCACATCAACATCAGGTACGTTCAGTTCATAATCTTCAGTGTCCATGTGACCATGCTCGGACTTAACCAAACTAATACCACTTTTCTTCAAAACCACTTCAAACTCCGATATTTTTTGTACATCAAAATTTGATTCAAAACTACCGTTTATGAGTGTATAATAACATTCGATTTCGAAAAGTAAGGTGTCTTTTTCGTATTTTGATTTTAACAATACTCCGGTTTTATTCTTATCATTGAATAAAAGAGTCTCAGTATTTAATTTTTGTGCTCTTCTTCTGTTTACCGTATTTACTTCGGTCAATAGTGTAAAGCCATTTGATATCAAATATTCTTTGATATCAAGTTTATAGGTCTTCTCCATCTTATATAATGAAGGTATTTCATCAAACATGTGTAAAAACAATTGATGAACTGGCATGTCATTACCATAAGAGGTTTCATAAATAAAATAATTTTCTGGCGTCTTTCTCATTTCTTAAATATAAATTTCAAATCAGTTGATTCATAAAAATAAATTCCCTCGTACTCACTATCCTCAACTTTTTTGAAAATCATCAGTGATATTCTTAAAAACTCAAGTTGTTCTTGTGTTAATTGTGGTTCCCCCATTTTTCTAAAATTGTTTTCCGCAACTTTTAAAATACCACTATAAAATTCATCTTCATTTAATTCAGACAAAAAGTATTTTCTGGCATCTTCATTATTTTGAAAATAATTTTTTATTGTTTGCAAATATATTAAACTTTCAGGGGAAAATTCCATTTTTAATAATTCATAATCAGTAATTCAATACCCTCATTTTGAGTTCCGTCTTTCTTCGCAGCTGCGGCCTTTTTAAATGTTTCTTTGGCCCATTTAAAACCAGTTGGTTCAAACATCAATAACTGTCCGTTTTTACCGACCCCAACCCCATTTTCGGGAAACCATTCGTGTAGTTGTTTAAACTCGTAATATGATAAACTAAACTTACCTTGTATACCTTTAAGAGTGTTTGCTAATCTTTCGTGGTCGTTACTATCAAAATCGTGATTGGAGTAATAGTTTTCTGTTTTCCAATATGGTGGGTCCATATAAAAATAAGTTTTCGGTGAGTCATATTTCTCAACGACTTTTTGGAAATCCATATTTTCTACAAATGTGATTCTATCTAAATGTGCCCTATATTCAGGATGTTTTAATTTATCCATGAATATGAGGACCTTACATCTATACTTACCCTTGTAATCGGTGTAACTAGATGTTTCGGGTTTTGAACCTGAGAATACTTGGGTTAATACATAAACATACTTAGCAGCAACATCAAAATTTGGTTCGTCACCAATGACAAGTTCATTATCAAAGACTTCTTTTTGATAAGTTCGAAACATTTGTTCATACTCAGGTGGTGTGTCTTCAACCCCCAATTGTTGACAAGGGTATTTTGATAACTCTTCCCACAACCTATCATAGTGTTTTGCACATTTAAAAAGATTTGCGTTCAAACGATTAAAGTCATTATAAACCACGGTTTTAAGATTAGGGTACTTTTTAAGGTCCATATTAAAAAAGACCCAGAACATACCCGAAAACCCCTCTACGTAGGTTTCAATGTCGTTAGGTATGAATGGAACAATCCATTTACCAATTCTAGCTTTTCCTCCGATGTATGATATCATTTATTGTTTTAAATTTTGCGTTATTCTTCCTCTAACTATAAAAATATAAGAAACTTTTTTTGAAAATGGAAATCTGGCTCAAACTTTTATTTTACCGGTTCAGATTTGGTTTTACCACCCTTCTGTCTTTTTCTTCTTGCGGCACAGTGTGCTTTTTGAGAAAAACCTTTTGGGTTACTACAATCAATGGTCTTCTTATATTTCATTGACCATTTTTCCACCACTAAGTCTTCCAATAATTCCATTAATTTCATATTGATAAATACTTATTTATTACTTATTTTTTATATTATGGGATGTTCAAGTTGTAAACAAAAGAAAGAAACAGTGGCACCAACAAAGGAGTCGTTGGAGAGATTGGCGCAGAAAACTGAGAAGGTTGTATATTGGTCATTTGTTGTGTGGAGTGTCTTCGCTGTTTATGGTATATACAGTTTCATTAAACTCTTTCTATGAAGAATGGGAAATATTTTATAGTTCTTTTTTGTAATAAAAAAAGAGTCAAGATTTTATACAGGTGTCAGAAAAAGGCAACTGTGTACGATTATTGGCATGAATATAAAACAGAAAAGAAACCAAGGTTTGTTAAAACACAAAACAGAAAAAGAAACAATGAGGTTGTTTACGAGTTGGCGTTAATTTTCCCAAATAATAGGTGGGCAACAAAGACTTTTGTAAAAGATAGTTTAGGTCGTTTGATTGAGGCCAAATACGAGGATGATAAATTCAGGATAAAAGAAATAATTCCGTATTGGAAAGAGGAACTAATATACGACCTACAGAAAAAGACAAGAGTTCGTTATCATGAAATATTGGAACAAATAATGTCTATAAATGAGATTGGTCAAATATTCACATTGAACAATAAATTATTTGTTCAAAACGACGACAATATACTTTTGTTTGGAAATAAAAATATACGTGATTCAAAAAGACTGTTTGAATTAATCAGAGAAGATGTTCTGAGAAAGAAGAAGGGTAATTTTATTTTTGTGAAGGATGTGTCAACAGCTCAAAGAAAAATACTTTATCAATTACTTGAATCGAAAGGGTTTAAAAAATCAGAATTGTTTAGGCACTATTCTTATTAAAGATAATGTCCACTTCCCCAATCTTTATTGTAAAAGTTTTATCGGGTTTTGACATCCTACCATTTTGTTTTCTTGATATGTAATCAAAGGTTTCAAAAAAGGCATCCTTATTCAACTCAAAAACTAACGTATTTGATGTTGCATCCAAATTCATTTTTTCAATTAAATCGGATATAATGGCTAATTGATTTATTAAATCACCCTTTTTTTCCATATCCAAAAATTATCGATAACTTTTTAAAAAATGTAAGTTTTTCTTTTTTTGGGGCTTCAAACATTTTGGTTTTATCCAACTTTTTGATTTCCTCAATCATTTGATTCTTGTGGGACTGTATCTCCTTGGAGTCCTTCTCCGATTCTCTCTTCAACCAATCTAATCCCTGTTGTATTCTCTTGTTTTGCATCCTTAATAAATGATATATCTTTTAACTTATCAAGTGACTGGTGTTGAAACAATACTTCCAACTCTTTAATTTTTTGTTGTAGTAGTTTTTGTTTCTCCTCCATTTCTTTATTCGTTGTGATTATTTCTTTAGCGCAAGAAAAAACTACATCGTATCCATCTGCAGTTGCGTTACTTATCAAAGAAACTAAAGTGAACTTCTCATTCTTGTCTTGTACTTTGTATTTAATGGATTTATATAACGAAATAATTGACTCGATTTTCCAAGTTGCAGGAAGTTTAATGTCTAAACTTACGTTATTATCTATTTCCCTTAAGGAAAAAAAATACGGTCTTAGATGTCTTATATTATCAAACATTTGGCCACCTGATTATGAATGTTATTATATATGATATTGATAGATAAAGAAAAGTCTTATCTACCTGTGAAAGTTGCATTATAGATGGTTCATCAGAGAATAGTTTAATCACAAACTCTGAAACAAATCTAAGTAAGTATACTATACTTAAAACCATTAAAAATACTAAAATATTAAGCATCATGTTTTTTTATTTCTTGTAAAAGTTCTTTTCTGTAAAGAGGAATGAGCTCCTTTATTTCTTGAGCATATTTTCTTGCTCTAATAGATGCACTCCTGTTACCTTTTTCGAAAACTTTAGTAGTGTCAACAGACATTCTTTCTACCAAGTCTTTGATTTTTTTAAGTGTGTCCATTTTTCCGATTTTATATATAGTATACGGAAAATAAACTACTTTTTCAAGTTTTGTTCGAATAATTTATAAATTTCAGTTAGGATGTCTAATTCAGACCTTGACTTACGATATCTGAAATCAAATAATTTGTAAAAATATTCAGATATTCTTGTTTCTTTTTCTTCGAATTTCACAAAATAATATGCCTCAAAGAAAAAGTTCCACATGTACTCATAGTGGGTACCCTTCTCCTTGAAGAATATTTTTTCTTTATCAAAATTTGTGATTATTCTATTCCAACACCAATTAAAGTGATTTCTTTGGTCCAATTCGTCATAAAGAACGTCGGCACCCAAAAAGGTATCATCAACTAAATTGTATAAAGAGGATAAGAAATCATAAAATAATATAATCTTATCTCTGTTGATGTTGTAGGTTCTATACCAAATGTCTATTTGATGTCTATATTTTTCAGATATATCTGACTCAATATATTCTTCTCTATTTTCCATAATCCTCATTAATTATAATATAAGGATAAAAGAAAATAAAAAAAAGAAAAATTACTGAGTACTTTCGTCGTATCCTATGATTTTTTTCATTCTCGAGATTTCCTCATTCACAATTGAAGTCATAGTGGTTTTAGATTCGTTCACCGTTTTAACTTTTAATGGTTGAACTCCTCTTGCTCCGTAGAATGCTTCAGGTGTGTCTTTCTCTTTTTGTTTTTTTCTTCCAGCCGATTTACTTAAATTCTCTCCCGTTTTTGTTTTAATTACATTTGCAGCATCTTGAGAGTTACCCATAGTTGGGTCACCTTCTAATGCCATTTTTAATCTTTTCTTAAATCCTTCAGATGGTTCAAAATCGTAATCTAAATCCAATAATGTACCACCTTTCATGTTATCGTCAATATATTCTTCTTCCTCTTTATTTGGGTTCACAGCCATCTTATCACCCTTACTAATTTGATTAGGGAATTTTGGATTGTCATTACCATCAAAAGAAGATGCTTTTTTCAATTTATCTTTAACTAATTTCATTGCGTCATCACCATCTTTTTTAGTACCACTTTGAGCTTTTTTGGTAACTTCTATACCTGGTATTGCCTCACTCAAATTTTTCTTAGAGTTCACAACCATTTTTTTAATCAATGAAACTAATTCATTTTCATTAAGTCTAAGAACTGGTTTTTTAGATTCATACATACCTGTTCCACATTCGTTACACATACCTTCTTCATTCATTGGTGAACCACATTCATTACATGTTTTCATTTCACCCTCATTAGTGTCAATATCTTTGGTTAGAGTCACTTTGTGCATTTTACCACTTCCTTTTGGGAATTCAAACTCTTTTTTACCAGCATCTTTGGCTTTATCGGCCGCTAATATGAAAGCGTTAGATTCTTCGATATCGGAATCCTCTTCCATGTAACCTTGACCACACTCCTCACAAGAACCTTCCATTTCTTCAAGTTCTGACCATGATTCGTCAACATTATATTTTTTACCGTTAAATTTAAATTCTTTTAAACCTTTATCTTTAGCGGATAAAATGGCCTCTGCCATACCTGATACTGTAGTTTTTTTCATTTTGTTTGTTTCTTTGTTTTTTTCTAATTCTTCACCCATTTGGTCTAATTTATCAATCATTTCATTTGGTGAACCATATTTTACTTTTTCGATGATAAACTCCTTTTTAGGGTGTTTCTTCTTATAAATATCCAAATGTTTCATTGCAATCTCCTCGGATTCGAATGATTCAACAGGTTCTCCTTCACAAGTGATTTGGAACATCTCTTTAGAATCCTTATTCTCATTAATGATGGCTCTTTTAACCTCATTAAATAATGATTCTTCTATTATATTGGATATATTCATTTTCATTTACTTAATAAATATCTTATTTATTTCATTTATTACTAATTTTTCTACCTCAGAGTATGGTAAACCTAATTTATTAGATACTTTTTTAACTGATTCTTTTAATTCCTCGGATTCAAAAAAATCTAAACTCTTGATATCCCCTTGATTACAATATGGGTATCTTTTACATTTCTCTTTTACTTTAACATACACTCCACCAGGACCACCCCATTTAGGGAAATTTTTGTCCTTAACGGCGCGGCTTTTTAAAATACTTTTAGGTCCATTAATTTTCAATGGATTTGACCTACCCGAACTAAATGAAACATCGTATTGTCCTGAAGAGCTAGCGTCGGTAATTTCACTTAAATCACCCTCAAAATTGTGTATTTTATTGATTTTTCTTTTTACGATTGGCCCACTACTAAATGCACCCTCAAAAGAACCTGATGCTCCCGCATCCATAGCTTCTTTAGTTTCAATTTGTTTTAATTTAATATAGTAATTTGGGTCCTCACTTAGATGGTCCATAGCTATTTCTTTAGCCATTAACTCATTATTGGTGTGTTCCTTCTCTACTTTAATTCCTTTATCTAATTGTTTTTTTAAGAACTTAACCATATCCTCGATATGGTAATATCCTTTCTTATCATGTTTTTTTGCAATGTCTTCTAAGGACATTTTATCCGATATTCCACCTTTTAGTTTTTCCATTATCTCACACTTTTTAGTGGGGTTTCCCAAAAAGATTTACGTTGCCATAGAGTTTTAAATAACTCAACAACAACCTTTGATGATAGGTCAACTATTCTTTCATCTACTGACCTAGCACCAATTTCTTTTTGTATTATTTTCATAACAATATTATGTGCTTGAGTGGTTTCAAGAAAGTCTTTCATTTCCTTTCTCGCGATTTTCTCAATTTCTTTTATGTCAGTATTTGATAAAGCCATTATGCACTCATTCTATCTCTAATTAATGGCTCCATAGCCGTGATGAAAGTAGGTTCAAATTTTCTAAGTTTTTCCAACATATCCATTGTTTCATCATCAAGAAGTAACATATCACCATTTAGATATAAACCACTTCCCTCACCTGAAATTAATACAAAATTTATTTCTAAATCCGGTATCTCACCATCGAATCTGATTTCAGTTTCTGTTATGGTAATCCCTGGTTTCAAATTTGCAATTTGTGAAACTTGTTGTCTAAAAGAATCAACTATTTGTGAAATACTTGTTTTTTCTTCTTGTTTCAGTTGGGTATCTTCTTTGTCCGTAGATAATAATTTTACGTCCACATCATTTACGACCTCAATATTGTCATATTGTTTCTTTTCCGCGGAATTGTCAACACTTTGTGTGTTATCAGTCGGTTGTTGAACCTCCTCTGTTTCTTCGGTAAGTGATTTTTTAGCGTATACCGTTTCATTAAGAGACCTTAATGTTTTCAACATACCTTTTATATCATCGTACCCTGTATTTTTACTATTGTTCATTTTTAAAAATTAGTCTAAAATTAAATGATGGGTTTATATCTGTATAAATATTTGAGAAATTGGATTTACACACAACACCATTAAATTTAATAGCACTTTCTAAATATCCCTGAGAGGGTACAATTTGTTTTGGGATGTTATGTAAATCACAAATGTGTTCACATAGTTTGGATATTACCGATACTTGGTCATCGTTATACTTGTCCCAGAAATAGTAGTTTCTCCAATTTCTAAAGAACGGTTCGCAACGATATGGGTCACCAATCCAATTGTGCATGAAACCGGTAACCGTGTTTTTATTCAACCAACCAAGATTTTCGACCGCAATCTTTATGAATTGCTTATCGATATATGGTTCGTCAAATGTATTTGAATAATAATTGGTGTCAAAAAGTTGGTAGACTGTACCTAACTTAGTTACAATAAAATGTGGAATTTCATCATACTTACCACATTTGCGGTATTTTAGTTTATTGATGAAATCGTCGGTTCTTCTACTTGTATCGTAAAGTAATATTTGACTTTTTTTCGTTTTCCGACGAACAACATTTAGAGTTTTACTATCTAAACCTTCTACGTTGTGTATTTCCAACATTTCTAGTTAACTTTTTACTGATAACAGAAGAAATGTCGTTGTCTTCTGTATTATTTATTTCCGAATTGTCCGAACCATAGTTTTCCAACGAGTCCACCTCTGGTTGGAATTCTTCTAATTTTTTTTTTCTTCCTCATTGGGAAGTTCTTCTATTGGTTCGTCAATAACTTGTAGTTCTTCCACAACTTGTGGTTCATCGATAACAGGTTCTTCGTTGTGTAAAGATATCTCTTCAGTGTATTCTTGTACCTCCGTTGGTGTTACAATTGTTTCTTCAACAATATGTTCTTCCTCAACAACTTGAATTTCTTCTATTGGTTGCTGTGGTTCAACAACTTGTGGTTCTTCAATGACTTCAGGTTCATTGACCACTAACACCTGCTCAGGTTGTGGTTCTTCTATAACTTGTAGTTCATCAATAACAGGTTGTGGTTCTTCGATAATTTGAGGTTCCTCTATTACTTGTGGCTCTTCAACAATCTGTGGTTCTTCGATAATTTGAGGTTCCTCTATTACTTGTGGCTCTTCAACAATCTGTGGTTCTTCAACGGGTTGAGGTTCCTCTATTACTTGTGGTTTTGAATCGTTATTTATTAAATGGTCCTCAATCAAAAAAACATCATCAATTTCATTTTTATCCTCTTCTTCAGTAATTTCAGGTTCATTATCTTTAGGTTGTATATTTCTGTTAAGGTACTTCTCAAGTAAATCTAAATCTTCCTGTTTTAATCTCACTCGAGAAACTTCACCCACAATATCTTTAGCGTCTACAACCGGTGTTTCTTCACCAACGGGTTCGGGAGATTCTTTCACCACAGGTATTTCCCCTACATTAGTGTTTTTTTCAGTCTGTGTGAATTTCACTAACATGTGTAAGAATGAAAGCGATATAATTGGTAACATACCTCCAGCGAAAAACGCTAAGAATCTCTTATGACCAACCATATCTGCAGGGTCAACACCAATGTATTCTAAGAGTGGTGAAACTAACTCAACCCAAGAGATAAACGCTTGACTTGTTATGTCTATATAAGAATACGCAAAATAAATGTTACCAATAAATTGAATCAAGGTAACAATACCAAATGGGAAGTAAACTTTTTTTCCCATATCGGCAGAAATGGCAGCAAGTGCCGATAATGCGGCAATCTCAATACCGATTGAAAGGTAAATTGCCCAACTCAATGGGTTTGAAATACCATACCATTTAGTTACGTGTGAAATTGAAACTAATGCAACAGTTACAATCGGAATTAAAAACGCAGATATTATTAATGTTTTATAATTTTTACTGAACCAATTTTTCATTTAATACTATTTTCCAACTTTGTTATTTCATTGTCAATTTGTGTTTGACGAGTTACGTCTAATATTTTTCTATCAGTCGCTTGAATCATTCTTTTTTCAGATTTCAATCCTTCAATTCTCAATCTAACATCCATTTCTTCTTTTGTGTAAGTTGAGTCTTTGATTGATTCAATTTCTTTTCTCATTTTTGAGAGTTCTCTTCCGTCACCGCAACTTTTGAATAAACCTAAAAGTGCAATAACTAAAACGATAATTGTGAAATTTTTTTGAATAAAATTTTTCATGTCTTTTTTTTATTTATAAATAGTTTAATAATCCGTAACTGTCGTTACGCAATTTCTTTAAAGCCTTATCACGTAGTTGTCTAATCCTCTCTTTAGTACAACCAAACTCATCACCTAAATCCTCCAAGTTCATCTCAATACCATTTAACCCGTAAGATTTTTCAATAATTACTTTTTCCCTGTCATCTAATATCGACAACATCATTGATACTCTTTTCTTGATTTCCTCAGCTGTGTTTAAGATATCTTCAGGGTTATCAGCGTTTACATTTATGATTGTGTCAATAAGTTGGTCTCCTTCTTCATTAATCTCATCATTAAGGTTTACACAGTGAGGTAGAACAATTTCTGAACCATTGTCTTCATAGTTGATGAAGAATTGGTCGTCAGCAATTATTTGTTCATTTTTTCTCCTCTTTTGATTTTCCTGAATGATGTTAGATGGTAAACGTATCATCCTTGAATTTTCATTCAATGATGCCATGATAGATTGTTTTACCCACCAAACAGCATAAGAAATAAATTTGTACCCACTGTTTGGGTCAAATCTTTCGGCTGCACGAATAAGTCCGATGTTACCCTCTGAAATCAAGTCAATCAAATCCATACCATTATTTTGATAGGACTTAGCGACAGTGATTACGAAACGTAGATTTCCAACTACGAGTTCGTTAAGTAAATCTTCTTTTTGTTTCTTCGGGAGATTCTTATTTTTTAGCTGTTCAAAGATTTCATCCTGTCTTTGGTGGGTGATTACCTTTATTTTGCGGATGTCCTTGATGTAGTTCTGAATTTCTTCAGTGTTGATTAGTAATGTTTTGGCCATGAATGTTCGGTTTGTTGTTCATGGGTAAAAATAAGGAAAAAATTTCAATTTTCAAAGCTATCCAAAAACTTTTTTTCGTCAGGTGTTAAACTTTCCAATCCTTGTTGTTCTATTTTTTCTAAAATATTGTCGAGGTCCATGGTTTCATCGGGCTCCCCGTTTTTACCCTTCTTTTCGTATTCTAATCTTAGAGAACTGTGTTCCTCACTTGGTTTGAACATGAAGTCCTTCATCTGTATTGGTAGATTTGCGCTGTATATACTTTCTCTTTCAAAAAGGAAATAAAATTTTACATCCTCCATAGAAATGATATTGTGCAATTCTTCAGAAAGTTCTTTTCTTGTAGATTCAGATTCAAATATAACAATTATACTTTTAGATGTATCTTCAATCACAAACCTAACCTTTGAAACCTTGGGGCTAACACCAAGAACTTCCAAACAAAAAAATTCAATGTCTTCGTGGTCTTCGAAATTGGCAAATAAAAATAAAAGATATGTCTTCATTAAATAAAATTACTGTATTAGTAAAAATACGGATAATATCGCAATTAGTCCACCCCCTACGAAATTTTTAAACTTGTTTTTTACCTTTTCTTTCTTGAGTTGTGTTTCCAAGTTTTTAGTGTGGTTTTCTAAGACCTGATATTTCTCATCTTGGGATTTAATTATCGTCAAGTAATTTTCTTCTTTCTTTTGCATTGTAACAATTACACTGTCCTTCAAAGAAACTTTTTCTTCTAACTTGATGATTTGTTCGTTCGTTAATTTAAGTTCTGCCATTGCAGAATCTCCCTTTAATAAATCTTTAGCAATAGATTTAAATGTTGAAACCGGTAAACATTTTACAGGTTCAGGAGTATTATTCTTTTTACTTGTATCTGTCTGAGAAAAAGCTATCAAGCTCTGGCTCAGTAAAATTAGAAACACGATTAATTTTTTCATGATATATTTCTTTAACGATTGTCTTTTGATTTTTTATTTTATCGATGCCATTATCCACCTCAATGATTTCCTTATTCAAGTCATCTATTTTGTCATCTAATAATTCTTGTTCCTTATACATCGTATTGATAACAACATTCAATGAATCAATCTTAGCCCTATCTTCGGGTGACATCCCAACTTTTGGTGTTAGAATAAACATCATCCAATATAGAATGAAAAGACCGAATAAAAATCCAAAAATAATTTTATAATTTGTTTTTACAAATTCAACAATCTTATTACTATTTTCTTTTGCGTTTATAAGTCTTTGGTCCATATAAATAAATATAGGTATTCATTATTTTTTCTTTCTGATTATTTCGTCGATAATCCCATAATTTAGGGCATCTTCAGATGATAACCATAAATCTCTCGAAGCATCTTCCATAACAACTTCAGATGGTTTGTTACAGTATTCACCCAATAAGTCAAACAACAATTTATTCAATTTCTCCCATTCTTTCATATTGATTTTAGCGTCCTGAATGTTACCTTCGAATCCACCTGATGACTGATGTAACATTGTTCTACTAAATCTAAGTGAACATCTTTTTCCCTTGGTACCCGCACCAAGAAGAACAGAACCCATAGAAGCTGCCATACCTGTATTAATGGTTCTTATGTCTGAGTTTATGTAATCCATTACGTCAACCATAGATAGTCCACTCTTAACCGAACCACCTGGACTATCAATGTGCATCGTGATATCTGTATTGTCGAGACTGTCTAAAAACATGAGTTGAGCTTGAACCACGGTAGACATGTTGTCATTTACCACACCAGCAACCCATATAATCCTTTCCATCATCAATCGAGAAAAAACGTCCATGACCGTAACGTTCATTTGTCTTTCTTCTAAGATGTATGGAGTTAGACTATCCTCAACTTGTTTGTTGTAGTGGTGTAAATTCAACCCACTAATACCTTTGTCCTTCGCGAACAAACCAAAATCTTTATATAATTTAGAGCTCATATTGTTAATTTGTTTAAATCTAAGAAATAAAATTGATATTACGAAATTTTAGGTGTGACAAAATCCACAGAACTTATGTTGTTCTCTTTTTTAACCATAACCAAGTTATCAGACCAGTTTCTGATTAAAGGGTTGTGTGATATTACAAAAATGTGTTCGAAGTAGTCTTTGATTTTCTTAAAGAATTCACCAACCATTTCTAAATTTTCATCAGCAATTTTACCAAATACCTCATCCATCACAACGATGTTTGGTTTAGGTAATGATGATATTTTAGTAAGTACACTTCTCAAAGCCAAAGACGATATAGTTCTTTCATATCCTGAACCCGAAGCGAGAGGTTTAACTACCCTTGTTTCCGTGTCAATCATAATGAACTCAACTTCATTCCTTTCATTTATATTAAGTTCTAAGATGAAATGACAACTATCCACCAACAACCTATATAACTCTTGATTTATTAATGGTACCATGTTTTTCAAAATAACTTTTGAGATACCGTTTTTACCAAAAACTGTTAGGTATACCTTAAAAATAGATTGTGTTTCGTTTTCAACCTTTATCTTGCGAATCAACTCTTTGTTTGTTTCAATTTTTTCTAAGAGTGTTTGGTTTTGATTTTTCAAACGCTCCACACCACTTGAAAAAGTTCTGATGTTAGCGTTTAAGGTCTCAATTTGCGACCTTAAACCAATTAACTCTCCATCTATTTTTTGGTTCTCATCTAACTTTTGTTTGTTGCGGTCAAAATTATCAAGTTTGACTTGTAACTTATCGATTTCCAACGTTTTTTGTTCTGACTCTAAATCGTATTTAGTTTTACGAAGTTTGTTTTTTTCGTATTCGTCAAATTCTTTCTTTAGATTGGAGTATACTTTCTCAGATTCAGTTAAATCATCGTATTTTTTTCTATTTGCAATCTGAATATCTTTAATAGACGTAACTAAATCTTTTAATTTTTGAATCTCACCGCTGTGGTCAACGTCCTCTAATGCTCTGTTACAAGTTGGACATATTTGACCATCCTCCAATTGTTTAATTAACTTCTCGTTTCTCTCAATTGATTCCGCGTTAACCCTACCTTCAACAATAAAACCATTCATTTCGTCCTTTAATGTTTGGTGTTCATCCTCTAAATAATATTTGGATGGTTCTTTAACATCAACCGACTTTGAGTTTTCAATTGCAAGTTGCTTTTGTTTATTTAACTTGTCAATATCATATTTTATTTGGTCGACATTGGTTCGTATTAAATCTTGGTCAATGTCCGTATTTCTTTTTGATAACAATTCATCTCTTTTATTTTCGGAAGCCTTTAAGGTAGTTTGTGATTTTTGTGTTTCACTTTCCAATCTCAATATTTCCAATTTGTTTTCCTCAATACCCTCTTGAAACGAAGTATTTTCAGTCTCTAAATCATTTATATTATATTGATTTGAAATTAATTTTTTACTCCATTCACTCTGAATTGTTTTACAAATTTCTTCCTTCTCTTTTAGAATTTCTAATCCTAAAAATTTCGTTAGTATTAATCCTCGAGCCGTTGGTTTAGATTCAATTAATTCTTCTAAATTATAGCCGGTTGTAAGGATAGTAGAAAGGAAATCTTCCTCAGTTCCGATTGCCTTAGTTATGAAATCTTCGGTCTCTCTACGTTGTTCACCCGTTAGGTTTTCAACGGTACCGTCTTGATTTACTTTGTAAAATTCTAATTTATTGGTGACATTATAGTCCCCACTTTTTGTCTTTTTACGAAAACTTGACCTTTCAATTACATACTCCTCATTATCGATTGTAATGTAACCCTTAACCCTAACCTCGTCATTATCACTAAATCTGTTGAATATCTCTGAATTGGTTTTAGTTTTTGTTGTTTTATTGAAAAACAAATACATCATTAAATCAACTGTAGCTGTTGACTTACCACCAAAATTTTTGGGTGTTGATTCTACAACAGTAATGCCGGGTAAATTAGTAAAATCAATTTCATTATTTTCACCGTAGGAAAGAAAATTAGAAAATTCAACCTTTTTAATGTACCATTTGGTGTATTTTATTCTGTCTCCATTTTTACGTATAAATTCTTCATTTACTTTGTTGTCGAGATTATACAGTCTATCCAAAGAAACGTTGATTTCATTTTCCTCAACGAAATCCTTCATTAATGTTTTTTGGTATTGGAAATCAGATATGTTCTCGGTTATATCTAACGACGCCAGTTTGGTTTGGTCCTCGTTTGTGATAACCTTGGTAATGAGTTGAACATACTTTGTATTATATTTTTTTTGGAAATATGACTTAACTCTGTTTAATTTTTCAGGTGTAAAATTTTCATGAGTATCCTGCCATGTTACTTTGATGTACGGATTTTTAAAGTCCGTCATTTTTTTCTTTGTAGTATCCATTTGTTGTTCTTTAGATTATAGGTTTGAACGTGTTCTTTTCTAAATGACATCCACTTCTCAATCTCCTCACTATTGTTTGGTTTAAATTCTGTGAAAAGTATTTTGTTTTTATTCTTTATTGATGTTGGTTTTATTAGTATAACTTGAGTGAAGTCCCTATTTGTCCTAAGAAACCAATGTTTGTTTTTGTTAGGTACCAGTGAATCTCCAACTTTATCATACCAATATTTTGATTTACGTATTGGTATGTTAACAGTCCTAAACTCTTCCCCACTTATAAAAGAATACTCATTTTCCCAAAAATCACCAATCCAACCACCTCTTTCCAATTCTACACCAAATGAATTATCATCGATGCAAATTAAATCAATTGCTCTCAAATTTGGATGTGATTCGAATAAAATGTTAAAAACTTCTTTTATAAAAATCTTCGCAAAGTTTCTTACTTCGGTGTCATCGAAATTTCTTTTTATATAACCCATTTAAAATTTTTGAACTACCCATACGGGTTTATTTGTTGAATCTATTCTCTTCGAAAAATTCAACTATAGAGTTTATTGCCCAAACACTTCCGGCAGTAAACATACCGTCAAAAAATATTGATGGTAACCAATGCATTCCGAATTGTGATGTCAATCCACCAATACAGATTGAAAAGAAAAATCCAACCCATGTCGATGTACACAACATGCAACTTATTAATCCTGAAATAAATTTTCCTAATCCTTGAAAAGGGGCGAAATCATTTTGTCCCCAACGGTGAATGGAATCTCTGACCGAATCAAAAATTGAACCGTAAACAATAATTGTGCTCATTCCATAAGCAGCCATAATCCAAATAAAAACGTTTGTCATTTGTTAATGTATTTTATAAAATATAGGAAAAAAAAATCAATAAAAAAATTATTCATCATATAAAGACGACAAGTTACTATCTTTCATTAGTTTGCCCTTTTTACCTAAACCTTCAAGCGATTTTGTAATCGTATTTAGTTCGTCTTTTAATTTTTGGTTTTCTTCTTTTAATTGAGTAATCTCATCATCTTTAATTTTTAGGTCTTTTTGGAAAATATTTTCCATTTCTTGGGTTTTAGTGGAAAATTTTCTCTTTTCCTCCTCAAATTCTTGTTTTTGCTGGAAAATTTTTTGCTCGGTCTCCTCTTCATTGGTTATGTATACAACCTTTTCAACCGGCACTTCTTTAATTACCTCAACAACTTTTTCAATCGGTACTTCTTTGATTACCTCAACCACTTTCTCCACGATTGTCTCAACAGGAATCTCTTTGATTATTTCTTTCTCAATTATCCTTTCTCTACTGTTAAAACCAGGAGGTGATTCTCCATATTTTGTGATATTAAATCCCGTCCCAAAAACTTTTTTTGCAAATTTTTCGGTGTCGGTTATTTTGTTTAATTCACAATATCTTATGAATTCATCATCTAATGTTAAGTAGTTTTTCTGACTCATTTTCAATGTCTAATATATCAGATATGGAGAAGTGTAAAAATGGTTGTTCATTCTCTATATCGTAAGTATGGTACTCATTATTCTCGACATCGTAAATACCATATCCGTGGTAATTAATTGTCTCACCAAAATTTTGTTGAATTAACGAACCAATCATCACCGCCTTTCCTCCATTTGGTAACTCAAACATTTGTCTTTTATGAATATCTCCACAGAGTAGAAGGTCCAACCCAACGAAATTTAAAGGTGAGTATGCGTTCTCAAATTCAAATCCCAAATCGGTTGATAAACCTTGTATTGGTCCATGGAATAACCCCACCTGTAATTTGTTTTCATCCCTTTCAAAATCCGGTTTTTGATTGTGTTGATACAAAGAGTAAACTACCCAATTAATGTTATCATCCTCATATACACCCGAGTTTTTATAGTATCTAATGTTATCACTATCCAACATCTCAACGATTGGGGTGATACTGTCTAAACGACTTACATTATTTTCTAAGAAATCGTGATTACCGGGGATTAAAATAACAGGTCCTAACTTTTCATTAAGTTGGGTTAAGAACCATGATGTTAACATCATTTGTTCATTTGAAATATTAATTTTTTGATGTGCAATATCACCTGTAATTACAACTCTAACCTCATTATAGTCATAATCACCAATTCTCTCTTTAACATCATCAATAAACAATTTGAATTGTCTTTTGTACATGTCATGTAACTGAAAAGTTCTGATATGTAAATCAGATACGTGTATAATCTTCTTTATCATTTTAAATATTTTTTAACGTCCATTTGTAAAATTGAATTGGTCATGTCAGGTGGTACTTTATACTCGGTAAATGTACCATTATCCTTCAAATGTGTAATAACACACCCAAGTAACTTAACATCAGAAAATTTACTACCCTCTAACATCTTTAATAGTAGTTTACCATACAATGGTAACTGTATGAAATAATGACTTAAAGCAGTGTCATAATAATTTTCAAACGGATGTAACATTTTTGATGTGTATGAGTGGATTTGAAAACTTTTTTCTTGGTTTGTCTTCCAATCTGTAACCACTATACCAAAACCATTTTTCATTTTATTCATCATCAACCACATTTTATCTGGTTGACCAACAAAACCTAAAAGTGGGTCCCCTAAAACCATCTCAGTATCTAATAAAACAGCACCTCTTTCGTGCATCAAGTCAATGAACTCATTACCCGCGGAAATCATATTGTCACCACGAGAAATTTGTTCATCATCACACTCAAAAATTGGTTGTCTAATCTCTTTGTAGTTCCCATACTTGTCAACCAAATCACTTTCCAACATGTAGTGAACTCTACTACCTAAGTTGGTGGAGTAATCTCCCGCCATTTTCCATTTTTCCAATAATAATTTGGTCTCATGTTCATCACCACCAGTCATCTGAGACGCTTTCGTCTCAGCATCAAATGGGATATAAAAGTTTTTAATCACTTTAGACACGGACGGAAAGTTGTTTCGTAATTTTCCATCAGAATCTCTCATAAAATAAATGTGTTCGTCTTCATAGAACGTTAATTCTAATTCTTTTTTTCTTTGTTCAACACATTCTCTAATTTCTTGTGCAATTTCTGTTAAATTCATTCTAATCTAATTTAAATTCTTGATATACTTCTAAATTACCTTGTAAATCTGCGATGTCCTTGTCCTTTGGAAGTTTGACAATATTGACCCGACCTAATAGTTTACCACAATTAAGTCGATGGTATAGTTTTTCGGCGTCATCCCACGCATCACCATCCAAAACGATTGTTAGTTCACACCTTAAGTCATAAATTTTGTTGAAAAGTAAATCACTTATGTATTTACCTAACATTGGTATTGAGTTATCTAAAAATATTGAGTCAAAAGCACCCTCTACTAAATAAATTTTCTTACTCCAATCAATCAAACTCTCATTAAAAATTATGGTCTCTTTTTGAATATCGGGATTTTTATATTTTAACTTGGTTTTGGATAAAAATGAACGAGCGACAAAATAATTGATTTGTCTCCATTCATTGTAAGAAGGAATAATAATTCTATTTTCATACGGTCCACTAAACGCAAATCCTATGTTGTATTTTCTTATAATTTTATCGGTAACATTCCGTTTTTTAAGATAATACATCGCTTGTCTATATTGGGGGAGTAGTTTTACACCTTCACTCACATTGTTCAGTGGAATAAATTCCTTTGGTAACTCAACTTGTTTGTATTGTTTGACGGCTAACTCAACCTCATCAGGTTTTAAGAGTTCGTATCTTTTCAAGTGTTTCTCGTTTCCATACTTTTTTATCAGTTTGTAAACCGACCCGTGTGTGTTGTACATTTCTGAACAAGACCAACACTTATAAACCAACATCTTATAATTGATTTCTAAATTACCTTTACCATCACCGTGGTCTAATCCCTTAATTTCGTAGGAACATACGGGACAATCAAAAGCCAATTGACCTTTGTAATCATTGTGCATTCTACAATCACCAAGAATATCTTCGAGGATGTCTATTATAGGTTTATATTCTACAGCAAGTGATGACATAGATAAAGTATACGAAATAAAAGTTAAAAAAACAAAATGGCATAAAAAAGGTGGGGGTTGTACACCATAACCACCCACCTTATGTCAGAATACAAATGCTATTTTGACACTACTATTTATTGAATGAAATTCTTATTCAAAGTATAAGAAAACTTTTTTAAAAAACAAAATCAACTCTTTTGATTTTCGTTTTGCATGTTGACAAAACCAATTACCGCGGTTGCGGCATCACTCATGTCATAATTTTCTTTTTTCAATTGTCCATTTTTACCATACAACCATTTAACTTCGGGACATACCGTGTTTACGTTCTCCCAAATTATATGTTTTTTGTCGATGTCTTTTGGTAATCCACCAAAGAGTACATTTTTACCTTTGTCGTTTTTACCAACTAAACTTGGAAAAGCGTACTTCCTGGCATTGTATGTACTAATAAATGTTGGTACAAGACCCAAAATCTCATAACAAGATTTTAAAATCATTGTATTGTACCTTAATAAGGTACCAACGGTGTAAATGTTATTTGAATTTAGAAGTGGTTCTTCGATAACTACTCTAGTGATACCCACGTCTTTGTAATCCTCTAAGTGTTTTTTGAAGGCCTCGGCTTTCTTCAAGAGTTCTTCAATTTTATCCTCAGGTTGTGGTTTTATTTTAGGTGAGAAATGTGTCAATTCTAAAAGTTTAGAAGAATTAACATCAAAAAGCGCCCATCCGATGGTCTTAGTTGAAATGTCTAACCCCAAAATTTTGGGTGCATTCTTAAATTTTGTACTCATATAAAAATATATACGAGATATTCTTTGAATTGTAAAGCCTTAAAAATCTATTTTGACTGCAAACACTTGAGTTCCGCTTCTTTTTACAGGATTTGCGGTTTTACCAATAGCAAGAACTTCTTTATTCTCATTCAATAAAGCTACCTCGGTAATTCTCTTATCTTGTCCTGTGGTATATGTAGGGTTCTGTGTCACATTAAATTGACTAGCCGGTAAGTTGACCAAGAAATTCATTTTTTCAATGTCCATGGCTCTAACTAATTTAATACTACCAGGGAATGGTTGTTCGTCACCAAACTGTGGTGATGTCGATGGTTGGTTTGGAATATCTCCGATATATGATTCTAAGTCAAATATTGTAGTATCATTATCGTACATGTCAAATGTCACTTGGAAAGAATAATCAACCAAATTTGATGGGTTAATTATGTTACCTACAGTGTGATTAGGTATGTACGATGTCATGTTCAATAACTTCCATAGATTTGGTTCAGGTAAATCTCCGTAATTGGTTATTTGTATTAATAATTGAAATTGATTTGCAATGAATCCATTACTAAAATTACAAGTACTACCTGTTACCATGTTACCAAAATATCCGTTGGCGAACTTAACATAAAGTTGACACGGTGTTGTAAAGTAGGTACTACCTGTTGTTGTTTCAAATTTGGTGTAGTAGTTACATGGTAATCCATTCATTTGAGTACCACCCGTATAGTTTAACATATATGTTAACCATATTGTCTGTTCTGTTGAACCACTGTAAAATGACTGTGCTGCGGGTAAATCACTCGGTAATAGATTAATTTTAGGTGATGGTAAGGTATATTTTCTATTTGATTTATAGTCCATTACTGCAACCAATTCTTGGTCGTCGATTACGATTGTTTTATTGTTTACAAATACTTTACCAACGTTATTACCAAATTCGTCTAATAGATATCTAAACTTCACCTTTTGGTATGCGTTTTTCTTTGAACTAACAAAATAATCAACGGTATCCATGGTAAGTAACGCACCAATGGTTGTACCTGTGTTTCTATGATATTGTATAAATGGAATATAAACTTCGAAGTACTCTAAATCAGTAATTGAGTTACCAAGAGAGTCTTCTAATAACGCTTGTGATTCCACGTTATTTGTACTCAAATAATCATCGTATTTATAAAACCTTTCGGGGTCATTCTTCAAATCACCTAACTCAGAATAGTGAATCACGGCGATACATCTTTGTTCCTCAGGTGTAACATTAATTAATTCGTTGTATGAATTACGATAAGCCGTGGGGTTATCAATTGTGGTACCCGTACTTGTTGTAAACGTTTGACCACTTGATGTAGTATAACCTAAAAATTGTTTAGTTGAAACGTGTTTATTTGAAGTAAATCCGGTTATGTTCTCATCTAAACCGTTAACATCAAACCCTATTGGTTTCATCCCCCAAACCACATTCATTGTCCATGAATTCAATTGTTGTGATGGGTCGATTTCCGCTGCTTGACAATTTGGATTGTATGTAACAGATACGGGATATTCATTTTCACATGAATTACATACTACTTGAGCGGGACCTGTACATCCTGAAAAATTTGGTGTATTTCTATCTAAATAAAGTGTGTTACCAGTAACACCTGTAATTTTATAAACTAAACTATTTGTTTCACCTGTAATTACAGGGTGATTAGGGTCGTTACCACAAAAAGTACCAAAAACTATTGTAATAAATTCACAATCATTAAAACTTGAACCTGTCAATACTGTGACACTATTGTCGCCCGTCATCGCAGATAATGATATTTGTTGTGTTTCACACTCGACAGTGGTTCCTTCACAAACACTACCATCATATTCAATATATTCAGTAACAAATCCAGCGGGACCCATTACGTTTCTTAAAGTGTCTGTTGTTGATGATTGAATTGGAATACCGTAAACAGTAGAACCTGTGTTACTACTATCCAATTTGTATGGATATTTTATACCACCCTCTCTATCAAATGGTGCAAATACCATTTGGAATGGTTGTGAATCTAATCCTGTGAAATTGTCAAAAGGTGATGTGTAATCAAATTCAGAATCCCCAATTTGGAAATAGGCAATATTAAAACTACCCTTGGCGATAGAATTTCTACCCTTTTGGGTTATTCTAACCGATAAAAATTCCGAATTGTTATTACTTAAAAAGCTCATAGTTTATATTATAAATATTTTATTAACATTTTTTATTAAGGACAACTACCATAAGTTATTGTGTAATCAGCAATCCCTGGTGGTGGTGTTGATGCGTCCGCCCATTGAACCGAGGTTATCGTACCACAAACACACCCACTATTACCTTGTACTATGTTTAAAGTTGTTGGTGAACCATTACAATCCGTATAGAAAACTCTTATAGTTGAAGAACCATTTGGGTTACCGGATGTAATATTATTTACACCGTTACATTCACACGGTGGAGTTGAACTTGGGGTGGGTGTAACCGTTCTTGTTGGTGTAACAGAACTTGTTGGTGTAACTGATGAGGTTATAGATGGGGTTACGGAACTTGTTATGGTTACAGTTGGAGTTATAGTTGGGGTTACACTCGGAGATACTCCCATTGTTGAAGATGGTGTAACAGAATTAGTAGGTGTGGCTGTAATAGATGGAGTCACCGATGGAGTTGCACCCATTGTTGAAGATGGTGTTAACGAAGGTGTTCTTGACGGTGTAATTGTAATAGACGGTGTGACAGAAGGAGTTACGCTCGGAGTTGGGGTTGGGCTACCCGGAACACTTTCGCAACATTCATCTAAATTTATTCTAAACACTTGTTCACAACATCCCTCACAGACTAATCTCACATACATTTCCATCAATGTCGCCGTTATACCTGTAATTTCACAAACATCACCTGTGGTCATTCCTGTACATGATGTAACTCCTGTTATGTTGGTAGAAGTCAATCCTGTATAGACCGAACAATTAGTATAATTTGAACCCGAATTAAATGATATTTTGATTGCCTTCGGCGTTACCGTATCATTCACACAAGGACTTCCACTTGTTGATGACGGTGTTGGGGTAATTGTAACAGTTGGGGTGATGGATGGGGTGATTGTAACCGAAGGTGTTACAGAACTAGTGACAGATGGTGTAACACTTGGAGTCGTATTTGATGTTTGTGATGGAGTTGGGGTTAGTGAAGATGTTGGTGTAACGCTCGGTGTAACACTTGGGGTTGTGTTTGATGTAACCGAAGGTGTAACAGTTGAAGTGATAGATGGTGTGACTGAATTTGTTGGTGTGACACTTGGGGTAACTGATGAACTAACCGAAGGTGTTGTCGAATTTGTTGGTGTAACACTTGGGGTAACTGATGAACTAACCGAAGGTGTTGTCGAATTTGTTGGTGTAACACTTGGGGTAGTGGATGGTGTGACTGAATTTGTTGGTGTGACACTTGGGGTAACTGATGAACTAACCGAAGGTGTTGTCGAATTTGTTGGTGTAACACTTGGGGTAGTGGATGGTGTGACACTTGGAGTTGGACTAGCCGATATTGAATCACAATTTTGATTGTCCGCACATCCACCATTCGCATAAACAAAAATATCTGATGGGTCACTGAATGTAATTGTTTGGTTATCAAAACACACACACTGATATACAGTACCCAATGGTGGTATAACACCTGAAGTTTGAAATAGGTTATAACAATCGGTGTATGAATATGTAACAGTATTACCGTTTAGACTTACAATTTGTTTACATACACAGTCAGTACACAAAACTTGGGGTGATGGGGTAGGTGTGGGTGTTTTTGTTGGTGTAACAGAACTTGTAACCGAAGGTGTTACAGAACTAGTGACAGATGGTGTAACACTTGGAGTCGTATTTGATGTTTGTGATGGGGTTGGTGACGGGGTTGAGGTAACTGACGGTGTGACGGTGGGTGTTGGTGAGACAAACGACGAATCACAACATAGTGTATTTGAAAATACACTACTAGTTGTTACCGAACTTTGGATACCACCAATTAAAATATATAGGTTGGCACTACCTGTTAAATCCCTATTACAATTGTAACTGCTATAGGTACCGGCTGTGGAAATACTTTCATCAAGGAAAGTTCCCGACGGACATCCATAATAAGTTAAATGTACGGCATCATCATCCGAATCATTAATATCTTGTTGACCAATGATTAAATCAAAAAATGTACAATTACATTGTGGAGTTGCGGATGGTGTAGGTGTGGGACTTGTTTCTGGAAAACAGTTCTCAGTTGATGTTACTTGACCCGGCGGTGTTCCGTTAACAATAAAAACCGTATTTGGATTTCCCGAAACAACTATGAACCAACCGAGATTCACAGGATTGGTACATGAACTATCTGTATAAATTATGTCCCCAACACTTAAATTACCACTGGCATTAACATCATCATAATAAAAGATATCTTGAGCGGGAGTGGCACAAACGGCGTTTTTACTAACAAAACTATATTTTAAAACTATGGCGGTACAGGACATATCTTATATCATTAATTTAATTGTACAACATTAACCCCAAAAGAACATGGATAGTAACAATCACTACATCTCAAATCGACGAGAGCTAATTGATAACCTCCTTGTAATTTTGTTGCGGGTTGTGGTACTGAGCTTATGTGTCCGTCACAGTGTTCTACAAATACGAACATTTGTGGAATCGTACTTAATAGATTTATATTAAATGTATATCCTGAGGATAATGAAATTAAACTTATGTTACCATTGAGATATCCAGCATCATCAATATTGTGAGTTAACCCCGTGTAGATATAGTATCCACTACAAGGAGTTTGACCTGAAAAATTTGATATTGTTATTTGATACTGTTTTAATGATGGCATATTTCATAAATATAAAAAATCATATTTTATAATAAAGTATTTTTAACAACCCATTCCCTCAGTGTAAGGATTACCGTCCACTATACCACTCGTAGCGTAGTAAACAGAACCACCATATTTGAAGTATCCATTATATGGTGTTGTTAAACTTTGGTTAGTATAAATGGCGCCCGAAACTGATGGGAATTCACCAACCGAACAACTAGTGTATACCGTTATTAATCCACCAGAACATGTTATTACACCCGGACAAGAACATTGTTGTATTGACCAAGAATTAAATAAACATGATGGTGTTGGGGTTGGGGTTAAAGTTCTTGTTGGTGTTGGGGTTGGGGTTAAAGTTCTTGTTGGTGTTGGGGTTGGTGTTGGTGTTTTTGATGGTGTAGGAGATGGTGGTGGTGGTGTTGCACTCGGTGTAACAGATGGGGTCACACTTGGTGTCGGACTTGGACTAACACAAACTGTTTGTACATCGAAACACATTGTGTCATAACATGGGAATGCTTTACTATCGTGAGTATAGATATTTTTAATAATATATCTTCCCGTAGTTTCATCAGTCATTTTAATCCAATATTGGGTATCAAAAGACAAACCACTAATCGTTATATTATTTACAGTTAATCCTGTGTTTAATAAAGTGAAAGACGAATCAATAGTTTCAGGATACGGCGATTCACCAGATTTATATCGAATGGAAAAACTACCGTCCGAAACAATGTTATATATTTTTACATTTAATCCCATTATTATGTCGTTACATCAGAAGTTATATAAATTATTAATGATGTTGTACTGTTAGGTATCAAATATGTATCATTTATTGAACCTGTACCACAACTTGATTCGGTGTTTGTTTGAACTGTAACTCCGTTTCTAACTATAGAATATCCAACGACGCTACATCCATAACCTAAAGCGGTACAACCTGAAGTTATACCTAAAGCATCCATACTTAAATCAATTAAATCGCCAACATGTGCTGTTGTTGTACCACTATATGTACTAACAGGGAATGGTGTGTTCCAAGTATAAAAAGTAGTTCCATTTTTTTGAATATTACCAAAAGTTCTTGAACATGAATTCAATTTTTGATGTTGGTAAATCAAGGATATTGTAATTGAACTTGGGGTTGGTGATGGTGTAATAGATATCGATGGTGTTCGTGTGATAGATGGTGTAACAGAAGTAGTTGGTGTAACCGATTGTGTAACGTTTGGTAAAGATGAACTTGGTGTTGGTGTGATAGATGGTGTTCTTGTGGGTGTTGATGAACGTGTGGGTGTAATTGATGGTGTTATGGTTGGTGTTTTTGTTGGAGTTGGGGTCTTGGTTACGGTTGGTGTTGGTGTTTTTGATGGTGTAGGAGATGGTGATGGTTGAGGTATCGGAGTTGCAACAAGATATTCAACCGAATTAGTACACGAACCAACACTTTGTATCGTTCCGCCTGTTATTGAGTAACAAACCAATGTGGTATAACCTGATATTAATTGAGTATTTGTTACACCAGTTGCAATTGTAACAATTGTTCCACCTGTTGTGGTTCCCGAAATGTTATATGGTCCCGCTTGATTTAAAAAATAAATTTCTTGTAATGTGAATGTATATTGTGTACATCCACTTGGTATTGTTGATGGGGACGGGGTTACTGACATTGTTGGAGTCAGTGAAGGTGTAATCGAACTTGTTGGAGTAACACTTGGGGTTACTGAACTTGTTGGTGTCACAGTTGGTGTAACCGATGGTGTTGAACCCATGGTTGATGAGGGTGTGGGCGTAATTGATGGTGTTATGGTTGGTGTTTTTGTTGGAGTTGGGGTCTTGGTTACGGTTGGTGTTGGTGTTTTTGATGGTGTAGCCGTAACACTTGGTGTGGATGTCATTGTAGGTGTTACTGTTGGTGTAACACTTGGACACACCGGAGAACAAATTTGACCTGAAAAAATCGCAATACCACTATATGGGTATGCTGTATTAACACAGACACCTGATGGGAATAATGAACCACTTTGATATGTTCCACAACAATCGGTATAATACCAAGATGGACCATCTGTAACACCCGATATACAAACAGGTGTTGGTGTTGGGGTTATAGATGGTGTTGGTGTAGGTGTCGGACTTGGTCCCGCTTGACAAGTGGGGCAATCAAGATGAAATAACCCGTTATTTTTTAATGTTTGAACGGTAAATGCGGGAATTGTATTTCCCGTACCCGCGGTATAAACAGGTGTGAATGTGTGACACTCTTCAGAATAGGATATTGTTGCACCTGTGGTATAAAAATATTCATAAATTTCTGAGTTGGGGAAAGAAAATTGTTGGTCAGCACCCATCGGGTCACAATTGTCAAAATCCCAAGTATTGTATGTACTATTACATTGACTACATCCTGTATATCCTGAAAAAATAACAATACCAGTAGGTCCTGCTCCAACATTACCTGTGGATTCCCAACATTGGTAATCCGCAAAAATGGTGTGTCCCGATAAAACAACACTATCGTTAACTATAAAGTCTTGATAAGTCGAAGGATTTGAACAAAGTTGGAAGGTTATTATTTGAACAGCCATTTATTAATTTTCTATCTATAAATACTTAAACCATTATTTTATTTTTAACAAACTTCTTCACAACCACAACCGTGTGCCCCACCACAACAAGTTACACCATAAGAGAAACCTGACGTACCACCTAAATTAGGTATTGTATACCATACACCTCTGTCGAATACCGCTAAGTACATTACTCTACTTATACATCTACTTTCAGTTGTTGCTGTGGTGTATAATCGTTGAAAGAATTGACCATCACAACATTGATAATACATATAAACTTGACCATAATCTGTAATGTCTCGGTCAGTAATATTAATCTCCGTACACTTACAATCACACGCACCTATGACCGATACTGAACCAGTCCACGGAAATCCGCCGACGTTAGGTGCTCCACAAGCGCATAAAACTAATTCGTGATTTCCACCATTTGCCTCCCAATAAGCGGGGTCAGACAATGTTTGGGCATTACCCTGACAATCTGTGTAACTAACAAAGTTCCAATTGTTTAATTGAGTTACTAACCATTCACGACAATCACATGGTGGTGTTGATGAAGGTGTTGGGGTTGGAGTTGGTGATACACCCGCAGCAGCAGGGGAACTTGATGGTGTTACAGAAGGGGTAACAGATGGAGTTAAAGATGGTGTAACCGAAGGTGTTGGTGTTCTACTTGGTGTAACAGATGGAGTTAAAGATGGTGTAACACTAGCGGTTCTCGATGGTGTAACCGAACTTGTTGGTGTAACGCTCGGGGTTACTGATGGTGTAACTGAAGGTGTAACTGATGGAGTTACGCTGGCAGTTCTTGAAGGGGTAACAGATGGTGTTGGTGGTGGGGATGCTCCCGCTGTTCTACTTGGTGTAACACTAGCGGTTCTTGATGGAGTTAAAGATGGTGTAACCGAAGGTGTTGGTGTAACACTTGGTGTTCTTGACGGTGTAACACTTGGTGTTATCGATGGTGTAACACTAGCGGTTCTCGATGGTGTAACGGATGGACAATTTTGAAACGTTTCAAGAATACATTCTTCACAACTACCATAACTTGATGTATATATCGGGCCGGTATTTGGTCCAAAGTCATCAAATCTTGCACATAATTGGGCTGATTGTATATAAAACACCGTTCCAATTGCCGTACCAATTGGTACTCTACCTTGATAAATTGTTGTATCACCAGCACAACATGAAGTAAACACCGCACCTATGTACTGTGGACTTGGTGATGGTGTTACAGAAGACGTTGGTGTTAATGAAGGTGTAATAGATGGTGTTACTGAACTACTTGGTGTAACTGAAGGTGTAACGGAAGGTGTAACGCTCGATGTTGGTGTCACAGAAGGTGTAACGCTCCGTGTTGGGTCTGGTGTTCTTGATGGTGTAGGAGTAACAGAAGGTGTAACGCTCGATGTTGGTGTCACAGAAGGTGTAACGCTCCGTGTTGGGTCTGGTGTTACTGAACTACTTGGTGTAACTGAAGGTGTTGTACTTGGTGTAATTGAAGGTGTTACAGAACTACTTGGAGTTACAGATGGTGTTCTTGAAGGGGTGATAGATGGTGTAACAGATGATGTTGCGGTTACTGATGGTGTTGTACTTGGTGTAATTGAAGGTGTTACAGAACTACTTGGAGTTACTGATGGTGTTGTACTTGGTGTAATTGAAGGTGTTACAGAACTACTTGGAGTTACAGATGGTGTTGTACTTGGTGTGATAGACGCGGTAACACTTGATGTTGGTGTTAACGACGGAGTGATAGAAGGTGTTACAGATGGAGTTCTTGAAGGGGTCAAAGAAGGTGTTCTTGACGGAGTTGCAGTTACTGAACTTGTTGGGGTTGGTGATGGTGTTGGACAGGTAAATACCGCGTTACAACTTGCACAATCAGCGAATTTTGAACTAGCCAATGTATAGAAAGGATATGCACCATTTGCAATTAAAACAAATGATTGATAACATGTCCCTCCAAATGGATAAATTCCAGGGTTACCAGTTATGTAGTTAAAATCACCCTGTGTCATGTTGATGTTGTAAATATTGTTATCACAACAACTCTGTGTTTGTACCGACACAATTACAGTTGATGGTGTTACTGTAGGTGTAACTGATGGAGTCACAGAACTACTTGGGGTTACCGAAGGTGTTACAGAAGGTGTAACGCTCGATGTTGGTGTTACTGTAGGTGTAACTGATGGAGTCACAGAACTTGTAGGGGTTACGGATGATGTAACGGAAGGTGTAATGCTCGATGTTGGTGTCACAGAAGGTGTAACGCTCCGTGTTGGGTCTGGTGTTCTTGATGGTGTAGGAGTAACAGAAGGTGTAACGCTCGATGTTGGTGTCACAGAAGGTGTCACTGATGGTGTTACACTTGGTGTGACAGAACTTGTTGGGGTAACTGATGAGGTAACCGACGGAGTCACTGAGCTTGTTACCGATGGTGTAACTGAAGGTGTTACACTTGGAGTTACTGAAGAAGTAACAGATGGTGTAACGGAACTTGTTGGTGTTACTGATGGTGTTACTGAACTTGTAACCGAAGGTGTTACAGAACTAGTTGGGGTGACTGAAGGTGTTAGTGATGGGGTAACTGATGCGGTTCTACTTGGTGTAACTGATGGTGTAACAGATGATGTTGGTTCTGGTGTTCTTGATGGTGTAACAGATGATGTTGGAGTTACAGAAGGTGTTGTACTTGGTGTGATAGAAGGTGTTACGGATGATGTTGCTGTCACTGATGGAGTTACAGAAGGTGTCACGGATGGTGTAACAGATGATGTTGGAGTTACAGAAGGTGTTGTACTTGGTGTGATAGAAGGTGTTACGGAACTTGATGGTGTAACGGAAGGTGTTAATGATGGTGTAACTGACGGTGTAACACTTGAAGTTGCTGTCACTGATGGAGTTACAGAAGGTGTCACCGATGGAGTAACAGATGATGTTGGTGTTACGGATGGTGTTCTACTTGGTGTAATTGACGGAGTTACAGAACTACTTGGAGTTACAGAAGGAGTAACCGATGAAGTGATACTCGGAGTTACTGAAGACGATGGTGTTATTGAAGGTGTTGTACTTGGTGTGATAGAAGGTGTTACGGAACTTGATGGTGTAACGGAAGGTGTTAATGATGGTGTAACTGACGGTGTAACACTTGAAGTTGGTGTAATTGACGGGGTTACCGATGGAGTTACCGATGGGGTAACACTTGATGTCGGTGTAACACTTGGTGTCCTACTTGGTGTAACTGATGGTGTCACAGATGAAGTTGCAGTTACTGAAGGTGTTGTACTTGGTGTGATAGAAGCCGTCACAGATGGTGTTACAGAACTACTTGGAGTTACAGAAGGTGTTGTACTTGGTGTTATTGAAGAAGTTACCGACGGAGTTACAGAACTACTTGGGGTAACTGAAGGTGTTCTCGATGAAGTGACAGAAGGTGTTACAGAAGATGTTGGTGTAACAGAAGGTGTTACAGAAGGAGTCACGGATGGTGTAACCGAACTACTTGGAGTTACTGATGGTGTTGTACTTGGTGTAAGTGATGGGGTAACAGAACTTGTAGGAGTAACCGAACTAGTAACACTTGGTGTGAGAGATGGTGTAACCGAACTACTTGGTGTAACTGAAGGTGTTGTACTTGGTGTAAGTGATGGAGTAACTGAGCTACTTGGGGTTACAGAAGGAGTAACACTTGGTGTAACTGAGCTCGTAACACTTGGAGTAACTGATGGTGTAACACTTGGTGTAACTGAGCTCGTAACACTTGGAGTAACTGATGGTGTAACGGAACTACTTGGTGTAACCGAAGGAGTAACAGAACTTGTTACAGAAGGAGTAACAGATGATGTTGCAGTTACTGAAGGGGTTACTGAAGGTGTAACTGAAGGTGTTACCGAACTTGTTGCAGTTACCGAAGGGGTTCTTGACGGGGTGACACTCGGTGTAACACTAGAAGTAGGTGTAACAGATGGAGTAACGGATGGTGTTACTGAACTTGTTATGGATGGTGTTACCGAACTAGTAACTGAAGGAGTAACTGATGGAGTCACACTTGGAGTTACGGATGATGTTGGTGTTACAGATGATGTCACCGAAGGGGTTATACTCGGTGTAACCGAACTAGTAGGTGTAACGGATGGAGTTACTGATGGTGTAAGTGATGGTGTAACGGAACTAGTAGATGTTACAGAAGGGGTTACTGATGGTGTAAGTGATGGTGTAACGGAACTAGTAGATGTTACAGAGGGGGTTACTGAACTTGTAACACTTGGAGTAACTGAAGACGTTGGTGTTACCGAAGGTGTTACCGAAGGTGTAACCGATGGGGTTACTGAAGAAGTTGGTGTTACTGACGGTGTTACCGAAGGAGTTACAGAACTTGTTACCGAAGGTGTAACGGAAGGTGTTAAAGATGGTGTTATACTTGGTGTTACTGAAGGTGTTACGGAACTACTTGGTGTAACACTTGGCGTTCTTGAAGGAGTAACACTTGGTGTAACTGAACTTGTTGGCGTAACTGAACTTGTAACTGACGGGGTTATTGAAGAAGTAACACTTGGAGTTACGGAACTAGTAACAGATGGAGTGACACTTGGTGTTATAGATGGTGTAACAGAACTTGTGGGTGTTACTGATGGTGTAAGTGATGGAGTAACAGAAGGTGTTACTGACGATGTCGCGGTTACGGATGGGGTAACAGATGGTGTAAGTGATGGTGTTACCGAACTTGTTGGAGTAACAGATGGTGTAACGGATGGTGTAACAGAACTAGTAACTGATGGAGTAACCGAACTTGTTACTGAAGGAGTTACACTTGGAGTAATCGATGGAGTTACTGAAGATGTTGGAGTTACAGAAGGTGTTGTACTTGGTGTAATTGATGGGGTTACAGATGACGTTGCGGTTACGGATGGGGTAACAGATGGTGTAAGTGATGGTGTTACACTTGATGTTACTGATGGAGTAACACTTGGTGTTCTTGATGGTGTTATAGATGGTGTAACTGAACTTGTCGGTGTAACTGAACTTGTAACAGATGGTGTGACAGATGGTGTTACCGAACTAGTTGCAGTAACCGAAGGAGTAACCGAAGGGGTAACCGACGGAGTAACGGAACTTGTTGGAGTTATAGATGGTGTAACGGAACTAGTAACCGATGGAGTTACACTTGATGTTACCGATGGGGTTACACTTGGTGTTACAGAACTTGTTACCGATGGTGTTACTGAACTTGTAACCGAAGGTGTAACAGAACTTGTAACTGACGGAGTAACAGAAGGTGTTACTGAACTAGTAGGTGTCACTGATGGAGTCACACTTGGTGTTACACTTGGAGTAACAGACGAAGTTGGTGTCACAGATGGAGTAACCGATGGTGTTACTGAACTAGTAACCGATGGTGTAACAGACGATGTCACTGATGGAGTCACACTTGGTGTTACACTTGGAGTAACAGACGAAGTTGGTGTCACAGATGGAGTAACCGATGGGGTTATACTTGGTGTTACCGAACTTGTTGGAGTTATAGATGGTGTAACGGAACTAGTAACCGATGGAGTTACACTTGATGTTACCGATGGGGTTACACTTGGTGTTCTTGACGGTGTTATAGATGGTGTCACGCTCGAAGTTGGTGTAACAGATGGAGTTACAGAACTTGTTACCGAAGGTGTTACAGATGATGTTGGTGTTACTGATGGTGTTACGGAACTTGTAACCGATGGAGTTACAGACGAAGTAACGGATGGAGTCACTGACGGAGTAACCGATGGTGTAACCGAACTTGTTGCGGTAACACTTGGTGTCACACTTGAAGTAACGGATGGAGTCACTGAACTTGTTGGTGTTACCGATGGTGTTACTGATGGAGTTACGCTTGATGTCACTGAAGGTGTTACCGATGGGGTAACTGAAGGTGTTCTTGATGGTGTAACTGATGGTGTTACCGAACTTGTTGGAGTAACTGATGAGGTAACTGATGGAGTCACTGAAGAAGTGACCGATGGGGTAATGGATGATGTTGGAGTAACAGATGGTGTAACTGATGGTGTTAGTGATGGGGTTACTGAAGACGTTGGGGTTACAGATGGTGTAACACTCGGAGTTATGGAACTCGTTACTGACGGAGTCACTGAACTTGTTACCGACGGTGTTATTGATGGTGTTGCCGATGGAGTAACAGAACTTGTCGGAGTTACTGAAGGAGTTACTGATGGTGTTACCGAACTTGTTACGGATGGAGTTACCGAACTTGTAACAGACGGAGTAACTGACGATGTCACAGATGGCGTAACACTTGATGTTGGAGTTACTGATGGTGTTACCGAACTAGTAACAGATGGTGTAACTGAACTTGTAACAGAAGGAGTAACTGAAGGTGTTCTTGACGGTGTTACAGATGGTGTAACTGATGATGTCGGGGTAACTGATGGAGTTACAGAACTAGTAACCGATGGAGTTACTGAAGATGTTGGAGTAACAGATGGTGTTACACTTGGTGTTACTGACGCGGTTACTGATGGAGTTACAGATGATGTAACTGATGGGGTAACCGAACTTGTTACCGAGGGTGTTACTGACGAAGTTGGTGTTACTGACGGAGTTACTGATGGTGTTATACTTGGAGTAACAGAACTTGTTGGGGTTACCGAAGCCGTAACAGAAGGTGTTACTGAACTTGTTACCGAAGGTGTTACGGATGATGTTACAGATGGCGTTCTACTTGGTGTAATAGATGGTGTTACGGAACTAGTTGGGGTAACTGAAGGAGTTACGGATGGGGTAACAGAACTTGTCACCGAAGGTGTTACAGATGGTGTTACGGATGGAGTAACCGATGGTGTAACTGATGGTGTAACAGACGAAGTTGGTGTCACAGAAGGTGTAACCGATGGAGTGACACTTGACGTTACTGACGGAGTCACTGAACTTGTTACCGACGGTGTTATTGATGGTGTAATAGATGGTGTTACTGAACTAGTTGGGGTAACTGAAGGAGTCACGGATGGGGTTACAGAACTAGTGACAGATGGTGTTACTGAAGGGGTTACAGACGGAGTAACTGACGAGGTTACAGAAGGGGTTACACTTGATGTTGGAGTAACTGAAGCGGTAACTGACGGTGTTACGGATGGGGTAACAGAACTTGTTACCGAAGGTGTTACAGATGGTGTAACAGAAGGTGTTACAGAAGATGTTGGTGTAACAGATGGTGTTACTGAAGGTGTTACCGACGGTGTTACAGAACTAGTTGGTGTTACTGATGGAGTTACTGAAGGTGTAACGGAACTAGTGACAGATGGTGTTACTGAAGGTGTTACTGATGCGGTTACCGATGGAGTAACTGAAGAAGTTGGTGTAATCGATGGTGTCACAGACGAAGTTACAGAAGGTGTAACAGAACTTGTTGGCGTTACACTCGGAGTTACTGATGGTGTTATCGAAGGTGTTACTGATGATGTAACAGATGGAGTTATACTTGGTGTAACTGAACTTGTAACACTTGGAGTCACAGAACTTGTAGGGGTTACGGATGATGTAACGGAAGGTGTAACCGATGGGGTAACTGATGATGTCACCGACGGAGTGATAGACGGAGTCACACTTGATGTCACCGATGGTGTAACTGAACTGGTGGGTGTTACTGACGGTGTAATCGATGGTGTAACGGAAGGTGTTATAGAACTAGTTACTGAAGGTGTTACAGAAGGTGTTCTACTTGGTGTTACTGATGGAGTAACGGAACTTGTAGGAGTTACCGACGAAGTAACAGAAGGAGTTACTGAACTTGTAACTGATGGAGTTACAGAAGGGGTTAAAGATGGTGTTACAGAACTAGTGACTGACGGTGTTACCGATGAAGTTGGTGTTACCGAAGGTGTGACAGATGGAGTAACAGATGATGTCACGGATGGCGTAACGCTTGGGGTAACACTAGGTGTGACTGAAGGTGTTACGGATGGGGTTACTGAACTTGTTGGTGTTACAGAAGGTGTGACAGATGGAGTAACAGATGGTGTAACCGATGATGTTACCGATGGAGTAACCGATGGAGTGACAGAACTAGTGACTGATGGTGTTACACTCGAAGTAGGTGTTACCGATGGAGTAACTGATGGTGTAACTGAACTTGTAACGGAAGGTGTTACTGAAGGTGTAAGTGATGGGGTGACTGATGACGTAACTGAAGGAGTCACTGATGATGTTGGGGTAACAGATGATGTTACTGAAGGTGTTACAGAAGGAGTTATCGATGATGTAACCGATGGTGTTACCGAACTAGTAACAGAAGGGGTTACACTTGGTGTTACTGATGATGTCGGTGTAACACTTGGTGTTCTACTTGGGGTAACTGATGGAGTTACAGAACTTGTAGGTGTTACTGACGGTGTTAATGATGGCGTAACTGAACTTGTAACAGAAGGTGTAACAGATGGTGTTACCGAACTAGTAACTGATGGAGTTACACTTGGAGTTACAGATGATGTGGGTGTTACAGAACTTGTAACCGATGGAGTTACAGAACTAGTGACTGACGGAGTAACCGATGGAGTAACGGATGGTGTAACTGAACTCGTAACCGAAGGGGTCACTGAAGAAGTTGGGGTAACAGAGGGTGTTCTACTTGGGGTGATGGATGGGGTGATGGATGACGTAACTGAGGGAGTGACACTCGGAGTAACCGATGAAGTCACTGAAGGTGTAACACTCGAAGTAGGTGTCACTGATGGTGTAACCGATGGTGTAACTGATGAAGTAGGTGTCACTGATGGTGTAACCGATGGTGTAACTGATGAAGTAGGTGTCACTGATGGTGTAACCGATGGTGTAACACTCGAAGTAGGTGTCACTGATGGTGTAACCGATGGTGTAACACTCGAAGTAGGTGTCACTGATGGTGTAACCGATGGTGTAACTGATGAAGTAGGTGTAACCGATGAAGTCACTGAAGGTGTAACACTCGAAGTAGGTGTCACTGATGGTGTCACTGATGGTGTAACCGATGGTGTAACTGATGAAGTAGGTGTAACCGATGAGGTAACTGACGGTGTAACAGAACTAGTGACCGATGGAGTTACAGAACTTGTTACCGAAGGTGTAATCGAAGGAGTTACCGACGGTGTCACAGACGAAGTTGGTGTTACAGACGGAGTTACACTTGGTGTTACAGACGGAGTTACAGACGAAGTTGGTGTTACAGACGGAGTTACACTTGGTGTTACAGACGGAGTTACACTCGATGTTACAGATGGAGTAACAGATGGAGTGACAGAACTAGTAACTGATGGAGTCACACTCGATGTTGGGGTAACTGAAGGAGTCACGGATGGGGTAACAGAACTTGTTACCGAAGGTGTTACTGACGAAGTTGGTGTTACGGATGGAGTTACCGAAGGGGTAACAGAACTTGTTACCGATGGTGTTACAGAACTAGTAACTGAAGGTGTTAATGATGGTGTTATTGATGGTGTAACTGATGGAGTGACGCTCGAAGTAGGGGTTACTGATGAGGTGACAGAAGGTGTTACCGAACTAGTAACTGATGGTGTAACTGATGGGGTTACTGAAGGTGTTACAGAACTAGTAACCGATGGTGTCACACTTGATGTTGGAGTTACTGATGGTGTTGTACTTGGTGTAAGTGATGGGGTTACCGATGATGTAGGTGTTACTGAAGGTGTTACCGATGGAGTAACACTTGAAGTAACTGACGGTGTAACGGATGGTGTTACACTTGGGGTAACACTCGATGTTACAGATGGGGTCACAGAACTAGTTGGTGTAACAGACGATGTAACCGACGGGGTTATAGAAGGTGTAACTGATGGGGTTACAGAACTAGTAACTGATGGGGTTACAGAACTTGTTACACTTGGTGTTACTGATGAGGTTGGAGTCACCGACGGAGTAACCGAAGGAGTAATCGAAGGTGTTACTGAACTAGTTGGTGTGACAGAAGATGTAACTGATGGTGTAACAGAGGGTGTAACTGATGATGTTGGGGTTACTGATGAAGTTACCGATGGGGTAACAGAACTTGTTACTGAAGGAGTAACCGAAGAAGTTGGTGTTACGGATGGGGTGACCGAACTAGTGACAGAAGGTGTTACCGATGGAGTGACACTTGAAGTAACTGACGGTGTAACTGAACTACTTGGGGTAACACTTGGGGTTACTGATGAAGTTACCGATGGTGTAACACTCGATGTCGGAGTTACTGATGGAGTAACAGAACTTGTTACTGACGGAGTTACTGATGGTGTAACAGAAGGAGTAACACTCGGAGTTACAGATGATGTAACAGATGGTGTTACTGAACTTGTAGGGGTTACTGAAGGTGTTAGTGAAGCGGTTACCGATGGGGTAACTGAACTTGTTGGTGTTACCGATGCGGTAACGGAAGGTGTGATAGATGGAGTAACACTTGGTGTCACCGATGAGGTTACGGATGGGGTAACTGATGGTGTTCTACTCGGTGTTACTGACGGTGTAACAGATGATGTTGGTGTTACGGATGGTGTTACACTTGGGGTTACAGATGGTGTTACCGAACTAGTTGCAGTAACCGAAGGAGTAACTGAAGGTGTTACCGAAGGTGTGACAGAACTTGTAGGAGTAACCGATGAGGTAACAGATGGGGTCACTGATGAAGTTACTGATGGAGTAACGCTCGATGTTGGTGTTACTGAAGATGTTACACTTGGTGTTAAGGATGGTGTGACTGATGATGTTACTGAAGGAGTTACTGATGGTGTTATACTTGGGGTTACAGATGATGTAACGGAAGGTGTTACTGACGATGTTGGGGTTACGCTCGGAGTTACGGATGCGGTAATAGATGGTGTTACAGAACTAGTGACAGATGGTGTAACACTTGGTGTAACCGATGAGGTAACAGATGGGGTAACTGAACTACTTGGTGTAACGCTTGGTGTCCTCGATGGGGTAATTGATGGTGTAACAGATGAAGTTGGTGTAACTGACGGAGTAATCGAACTTGTTACAGATGGAGTTATTGAACTTGTTACAGATGGAGTTACAGAACTTGTTACCGAAGGTGTTAATGATGGTGTTACGGAACTAGTTGGTGTTACTGATGGTGTAAGTGATGGTGTGACAGATGGTGTGATAGATGGTGTAACCGAATTAGTGACTGATGGTGTAACGGATGGTGTTACGGAACTCGAAACTGAAGGTGTTAATGATGGTGTAACTGAAGGTGTTAATGACGCGGTTACGGACGGTGTTAAACTTGGTGTTACTGAAGGTGTTGGTGTACTTGTTGGCGTTGGTGATGGTAACATCGTATAATCAATGTCACATGAAGGTGCTGGTGTAGGGGTTACTGATGGTGTTAAAGACGGAGTAACCGATGGAGTTACAGAACTAGTTGGTGTAACGCTTGGTGTGACAGATGGAGTTACTGATGGGGTGACAGAACTAGTAATAGAAGGTGTTACCGATGAGGTTACACTTGGTGTTACTGAACTTGTAGGTGTAATTGATGGTGTAACGGAACTAGTGACCGAAGGTGTAACCGATGGTGTAACGGAACTAGTTGGGGTGACTGACGGAGTTCTACTTGGTGTTAGTGATGGTGTAATAGAAGGAGTTACACTTGGAGTAACTGAACTTGTTGGAGTAACACTCGGGGTTACAGATGATGTAACAGAAGGTGTTACTGAACTTGTGACAGAGGGTGTTACTGATGGGGTAACAGATGGTGTTACACTTGGTGTTACTGAACTTGTAGGGGTTACTGATGGTGTTCTAGATGTCGTAACGGAAGGGGTTACGGAACTAGTTGGTGTTACGGAACTAGTAACAGATGGTGTAACCGACGGCGTTACTGAACTAGTAACTGACGGAGTAACACTTGGGGTTTCACTTGGAGTAACCGAAGGTGTTTCACTTGGTGTTATCGACGGTGTAACCGAACTAGTAGGTGTAACCGAAGGTGTTTCACTTGGAGTGATTGACGGTGTTACAGAACTAGTTAGAGTAATGGAAGGTGTTATACTTGGGGTTACCGATGATGTTACTGAGGGAGTTATAGATGGGGTTATACTCGGTGTAACCGATGCGGTGACAGATGGTGTAACTGAACTCGTGGGTGTAACTGATGGAGTTACCGATGCGGTGACAGATGGTGTAACTGAACTAGTAACACTTGGAGTAACGGATGCTGTAACTGAAGGTGTTATACTTGGTGTAACAGAACTAGTTGGGGTTACAGATGGAGTTTCACTTGGTGTTATCGACGGTGTTATACTTGGTGTAACAGACGCAGTAACTGATGGAGTTATACTTGGTGTAACAGACGCAGTAACAGATGGTGTTACCGAACTAGTGGGTGTAACCGAAGGTGTTTCACTTGGAGTTATACTTGGTGTAACAGAACTAGTGACTGATGGTGTAACACTTGCGGTAACGGAAGGTGTCACTGATGGTGTAACCGATGCGGTAACTGATGGTGTTATACTTGGTGTAACGGAACTAGTAACAGATGGTGTCACCGAAGGTGTAACAGATGATGTCGGTGTAACACTTGGTGTTTCACTTGGAGTTATACTTGGTGTAACTGATGATGTCGGTGTAACACTTGGTGTTTCACTTGGAGTTATACTTGGTGTAACTGACGGAGTAACACTTGATGTTGGAGTTACAGATGGGGTTATACTTGGAGTTACCGATGCAGTAACCGACGGTGTAACCGAACTAGTTGGTGTAACAGATGGAGTTTCACTTGGTGTGATACTTGGTGTAACGGAACTAGTAACAGATGGGGTTATACTTGGAGTTACCGATGCAGTAACCGACGGTGTTACTGAACTAGTTGGGGTTACAGATGGAGTTTCACTTGGTGTTATCGACGGTGTTACGGAACTGGTTGGTGTAACTGAACTAGTAACACTAGGTGTTATACTTGGTGTAACTGAACTAGTAGGTGTAACACTTGGTGTAACGCTTGGTGTTACGGATGAAGTAACCGAAGGTGTAACTGAACTAGTCGGTGTAACACTTGGTGTTTCACTAGGTGTAACCGATGCGGTAACAGATGGTGTTACTGAACTAGTAGGTGTAACACTTGGTGTTTCACTTGGTGTGATTGATGGTGTTATACTTGGTGTAACGGATGATGTTGGGGTTACAGATGGAGTTTCACTTGGAGTTATACTTGGAGTAACCGACGGTGTAACTGAACTAGTTGGTGTAACAGATGGAGTTTCACTTGGTGTGATACTTGGAGTTATACTTGGAGTAACTGATGATGTTGGTGTGATAGATGGTGTAACTGAACTAGTAACTGATGGAGTTACAGAACTTGTTGGGGTTATAGACGGAGTTTCACTAGGAGTGATTGACGGTGTTATACTTGGTGTAACTGATGAAGTAACAGATGGGGTTACTGATGGTGTTACTGAACTAGTGACACTTGGAGTAACTGAACTAGAGGGTGTAACCGAAGGTGTTGCACTTGGTGTTATACTTGGTGTAACTGATGATGTTGGTGTGACTGATGGAGTTACAGAACTAGTAACTGACGGAGTAACACTTGATGTTGGTGTAACACTTGGTGTTTCACTTGGAGTGATTGATGGTGTTATACTTGGTGTAACGGAACTAGTAACACTAGGTGTTATACTTGGTGTAACTGAACTAGTAACAGATGGTGTTACCGATGGTGTTTCACTTGGTGTTATACTTGGTGTAGCAGATGGTGTTACTGAACTAGTAGGTGTAACACTTGGTGTTTCACTTGGTGTAACGGAACTAGTAACAGATGGTGTTATTGAAGGAGTTACAGAACTAGTGACTGATGGAGTTACTGAACTTGTCACACTTGGTGTAAGTGATGGGGTAACAGAACTTGTTGGAGTTACGGAAGGTGTGATTGATGGTGTAACTGAAGGTGTTCTTGAGGGTGTTAAACTTGGTGTTACAGATGAACTTACAGATGGAGTAACCGAACTTGTAACCGAAGGGGTTACGGAACTAGTTGGTGTTACGGAACTAGTAACAGATGGTGTTATTGAAGGAGTTACGGAAGGTGTTAATGATGGTGTTACAGATGATGTTACAGAAGGGGTTACCGAAGGTGTTACAGAAGGTGTAACTGATGACGTTGGTGTTACGGAACTAGTAATCGATGGGGTTACACTTGAAGTAACAGATGGTGTAACTGAACTAGTAACTGAAGGTGTTAATGATGGTGTTCTTGATGGTGTAACAGAAGGAGTTACGGATGAGGTTGGTGTAACCGATGAGGTAACCGATGGTGTAACCGAACTAGTAACTGAAGGGGTTACCGAGCTCGTTACTGATGGAGTAACACTTGAAGTTACAGAAGGAGTTACGGAAGGTGTTATACTCGAGGTTGGGGTTACTGACGGTGTCAATGATGGTGTAACGGAACTAGTGACCGAAGGTGTAACCGATGGTGTAACTGATGGAGTGACACTTGGTGTAATCGATGGGGTAACAGATGATGTTGGGGTGACTGACGGTGTTATACTTGGTGTAATTGATGGGGTTACCGATGATGTAGGTGTTACTGAAGGTGTTACCGATGGAGTGACACTTGAAGTAACTGACGGTGTAACGGATGGTGTTACACTTGGAGTCAATGAACTTGTAACTGATGGTGTTACAGATGATGTCGGAGTTACTGATGGAGTAACAGAGGGTGTAACAGAACTAGTAACTGATGGTGTTACTGATGGTGTTAGTGATGGTGTAACTGAACTTGTAACAGAAGGTGTTACCGATGGTGTAACTGAACTAGTGACCGAAGGTGTAACCGATGGAGTTACAGACGAAGTTGGGGTTACACTTGGTGTGATTGACGGGGTAACCGAAGGGGTTACAGAACTAGTAACACTTGGAGTTACGGAACTGGTAACAGATGGTGTTACCGATGGAGTTACAGATGATGTTGGTGTTACTGAAGGGGTTACTGAACTTGTTATCGATGGTGTTAATGATGGGGTTACTGAACTTGTTGGTGTTACAGAGCTTGTAACTGACGGTGTAACACTTGAAGTAATTGATGGTGTAACACTCGGAGTTACGGAACTTGTTGGAGTTACAGATGGTGTGACTGATGGTGTGATAGATGGTGTAACCGAACTAGTAGGTGTAACTGATGGAGTTACTGAAGCGGTTATAGATGGAGTCACTGAACTCGTAACAGATGGTGTAACGGAACTTGTTGGGGTTATAGATGGTGTTAAAGACGGAGTAACCGATGGTGTAACTGATGGAGTTACTGAACTTGTTGGTGTAACAGAACTAGTAACAGATGGTGTTACTGAAGAAGTTGGTGTAACAGATGTGGTAACCGATGGTGTTACTGAAGGTGTAACCGACGAAGTTGGTGTTACAGACGGAGTCTCACTTGGAGTTAACGACGGTGTTAAACTTGGTGTTACTGAAGAAGTTGGTGTAACAGATGTGGTAACCGATGGTGTGATAGAAGGAGTAACTGATGGTGTAACACTTGGAGTAACTGAACTTGTTGGTGTTACACTTGGAGTCTCTGAAGGTGTAATAGATGGAGTTACAGAGCTAGTGGGTGTGATTGATGGTGTAATCGAGCTAGTTGGAGTTACAGAAGGTGTAACTGATGGTGTAACATCTGGTGTTCTTGTTGGTGTAACCGATGGGGTTGGGGTAATTGAACTCGTTGGAGTAACTGATGGAGTCACTGATGGAGTTGAAGTTACTGATGGGGTTGTTGTGACAGTTGGTGTTACTGAAGGTGTGGTTGTGACAGTTGGTGTAACAGGAGGTGTACTTTGTGGTGTTGGCGTTAAACTTGGTGTAACAGAAGGTGTAATTGAAGGTGTTGGGGATGGACAATTAATTGCCGCGTAACATGTTTTGTCATGCGATGGAAAATAAACTGAATAGGTTCCTAAGTAATAAGTTGTGTCGTAATAATACGGCATCACAACAGTACCTAAATTAATGGTACCGCCAGTACAGGGATAAAATGTGATAACACCAATTTCACCATCAAAATTACCTGTGTTTATCTTTATTAATGCCATTTAAATCTACAGTCTTATCTATATCTATTTTTATTATAAAAATATACTCAATTTTTAGGGGTTTGTCAACGTCTATTTTTATTGTTTTTATCATTAGCAATCAAAAATGGAACTACTTAATTCTACATTGGTTGGTTCTGTAGAACAATAATTGGCGTCGATATAATATTGACCGAGATTAAATCCGATGTTTGGATGTTTATTGTATTTGTGTTTCATTAGGATTTGTTCGTCCGTATTTCCGTTGAAAACGACAACAAATTCATCTGTTAGTGGTGTGTTGTTTAATTCGAAATTTAAATTAAAGTACAATCCTGATTCACAGTAATTTAAATCTACATCAATAACTTCTATTATGTCACCATATTGGTTTATTAAATAATCTCCATGATTATATAATTCTTTAGGGTGGTCACAACAAGGTTCTATAAAATCCGTTGGTTTCTTTTGTAATTCTTCAGGGAAACGGTCATCAAAGAAATAGGTACTATTTGTTGGTGTACCAAAATCTTCAACTATTCTGTTTGTATAGACTCTTAATTGTGTTGTCGGTAAAACTTCAAAAACTTCATAAGTGTTATTTAAAGTCAATCCGGTAATAATACTTTTTTTAACTGAAGCCAAACATTCGATATCGGTAATTTCAAGTTTTTGGTAATTAAATGTGAAAGAGTAACCCGAAACAGGTCCGTTTACAATCTGTTGGTTTGTGTATCCTGAACATGGTTTATATGATGCAGATAAAACGAATTCACCAACATTTAAATCACACACATTTTTCTCTACAATAGAACCATTACCTATGTATGTTTGAACATTCGCTTCTGTGGTTTGATTATTAATGGTTAATCCACTATTAACCGCTAAAACTATGGAATCACATTTTAAACCGTAATTGAAAATTGATTTATATTCAACTTTAGGTTGTATTGTGTAACCCGTGTAGTTATCACAATATGTTGCGCCTGAAATAACAGAAATCGGGTTTGATATTGACCCTTGATAACCAACAATATTGAATAATTCTACGTGACTTTTACCATTAGGTGTTGGACATGGGTCGTGTTCTATCTTTCCTTGTAGTCCATCAATTTTAAAGTTAACTTCCTTATTTGCTGCGTCAACAATATTAAAATTAATTACGTCATTTTCAGATACACCTGTTAGTTTGTACACACAATCACTAACTTTTTCAATGTGTACGTCCGCATTCTCATTTGTTCCACTTACACAGTTAGCGTAAATGTGGAATGGCCATGTAGAACCTTGTTGTACACCTGTTTTATATCCAATAACCTCGAAAAATACGTCACTTACTAATGTACATCCACTAGGTGTGTCACAAAAAGCTTCATTATCGGTGTAAACTTTAACACTGATACCGTTTGTGTTTTTAGTTACGTTATAATCGGCTTCAAATCGATAATCAAAATAATCAGTAACGGAACATTCATTTGGACCTAATTTTACAGATGAAAATTTAACCTTTTCAACGTCATTTTCGTCAATAAATGTTTGGTATTTTATTAAAGGTATTGTCTCAGAAAAATAAGTTTGTCCTGTGGTTCCCGTAAACGCAGAATATGGTACATAACCAGCACTATTTCTTGTTATAGTGATGTCTGATATTAATTCAGATAATGCGTTTAACCATAAACTTTTGATTTGAGTAACATTAGGTTCAAGATAGGTTTTGTAATCACAAATTAGAGATAAATTAACTGTGTCTCCACTTGTTACACCACTTGTACAACCTGTAAATGGTTGTGGGTCGAATAATTTAGCACTGTTAGAGGTGTTACTTGTTCCACTTAAGATTACATACATTGAAGATGTTAATCCAGTGTAGTCTGCACCGCCGTAAATTGTCCCATCTATTTCAATAATAGGGTAGTAGGTTACTCCAGTTAAGTTTATTAGCCCTCTAAAATTATTTTCTTCACCTAAAATATTTTCTAAATCCTCTTCAATAATAGTTTCAAAGTCAGGATAAAGTTCTTCAATAAATTCTAATGGTTGACAATCGTATCTATATTGATATTTTGGTCTACCGAATATATTATTTTCAATTAAATTACCACCTGTCCATAAAGTCGTTGATGGTACTAATTGTTCAACTAATTGTGGCCAATAAGGTGATAATTTGTTTACAAATTCAATAACATTTATTTGATTATAAGGGGTAAAACCTGTGGTTTGTGAGATATAATCTTGAAAAACATCTTCTAATTGTATGTAATTCTTTTTGTATCGAATTTTATTTGAATTTGTTACAAGACCATGGATAAATGTGTCTAAAAATTCCGCAAATGTTTTACCTGTTTGTGGTAATAAAGTATTTGAACCGAAACTTATTAATAATTCCCTACTTTGTCTATAGATATCGTAGTCAATACCTCTTGCTGGTGATATGTATATACCAATATTTTTTCTATTTAAGATTAATAGATAATCATCCTCAATCGGTTTACCGTTACCATTATCAATATCGGGAACTAACTCATATCCTGTATCTAATCCAGGTAGTGTTCGGTACAGATTAAAATAATCTTCACCATATGTGTAACCCTTGTTTTTTGTTTTAATTGATTTTGTTGTTCCCGTTAATGTTGAATTTTCAGAATCCAAAACAAGGGGAGAACGATGTGATAAAGTGATATCGTACCAACCAGAACCTTTTTCAAAAAATATTCCTTCGGTTGCATTAAACGCTCTTCTTGGTAAACCTGTTAATTCATCAACAGGGTAACCATCTCTATCAAAAGTTGTTGACGCGGAGTATGTAACATTGGTATATGTGTAACCTGTTGTATCAAAAGTTGCGTATGAATACGTTTTGTTACCTTGAATCGCGTCATATATGTCTTGTTGTAAATCAAAACTAGCAGGGATTGATGTTACTTTATAAACGTATTCATCAATTCTAATTAAAGGTTCGGGCGCTCCTAAGAATTTTAAAAAGAAATCAATAGAAGACCTAGTACCTTTTGATTTATAAATGTGAGCTAAGTTTATTAATAATCTTCTATAAAATTCATATTCGGCTTCAACTAAATTTGTACCTGTAGATACTCCGTTGTAATTTGAATCTAATCTTGAATATAGAACATCATTCAAACTATTTTCGTCAAATAAATTTAGTGTTGATAATCCTAAATTCTCTGCTAAATTCTTTAAAAGTACATCTGGTAAATTATTGATGCCGTCATAACTAACATTTCTCATGTAAGCTATGTTGTCAATATATTTTTTTACACTATCAAAACTTTGTCCATATAATTGGAAAACACTTTCGGCTCTTTTGTCCTCGGTGTCAAATTCAAATAACTGAGGTGCTGCCAAAAATCTAACCATTAAATTAGATTTATAACCATCTATTTCATCCGCAATATCTTTTAAGTGGTTCACATAGATGTCATAATCAAATCCTGTGATTTGTATATTATAACCATCACTTGAAATCGGCCACGTTAAAACAACATCAACCAAGGACGTTTTTGTATTGTCTTGGGTGTCTCTTGGAACTTTAAATGTTGAGGTGTAAATTGGATTTGTATCTCTATTTAAAAGAGATTCCTCTAAATCATCTAAACCTTGGAAGAATTCTTCCACTAAACCGTCATTGGGTCTTATTAAAAGATTACTTGAATAAGTTGAACCCGTGAACGGTTTACCATATACCCTTAATAAAATTTTATTATCCGTGTTTGGTTCGGTGTATTCTAAAATAGGGTATGGTGTGTTGTCTGTAACAACAACATATTTTGTGTAAGAAGAGTAAAAATTTCTTAATTCATTTTCGGTCTCTGGTTTAATTACCGAATTCGGTTCAACAAAAACTAATTCAAATGGATTAAAGATTTTACTTCTCTCAATATAAAAAGTTGTGGTATTGGTACTATCGTTATATGTAATTCCACTCGCACTAAAATTCGATACACCTATTGGACTATCTGCCAATATGGAAATAGCACCGGGGAATTTATTAATAATTTTAGTTAATGAAACTAAGATTCTACTTCTTAAAGAACCAAATAATGATTTATCAGCATATTTTTTATTTCCCTTAAATCTTACCTCATCCGTTCTTTTTTTTCTTGGAGTTGGGGATGTTGTTTGTATGCCCTCAACCTCTTTTAAAGTATCTAAAGTTAAAAATTGAGAAAATGGATTAGATGTAAAATTCTTAGAATCTTTGTCAGGAATAGACTTGTCGAGCGCAAATACGGTGTTGGTTAGAGCGGACGACCCATCGGTTATCTGTCTACCAACTAAGAAATCACTAAATGTTTCCGCCCCGCTTGACGCTTGACTTGGTACTTTCCTTTTTGCCATTATTCTGTTATAGTATCAAAGTTTAAGGTTTCATCTACATCATTTCTTTCTTCACGAATCTCATATAATGTCTCATTAAATTCGTCTTTAACTTCGTAAAGATTGTATTGTCTATAGATATTATTGTTGTTGTCATAAATGGTATAGATACCTTGTGAAACCGCCTTACTTTGATTACCATACAGAGCGTGTGCCAGTGTTGAAGCGTCGTGTTCAACCATTTCAATCTCTATCGTGGTTGGATTTAAATATGTGTTTGTTAAAATGATTTTTTGTGATGGTACACCAATAAATGGTACTGTATTTGGCTTGTTAGTGGGGGCTGAAGATGGTGTTACCGTTAGGAACATTAAATTCGTTGCTTGTTCACTATATTGATATCTAATCGCTTTTTGTGACGTACTTGTTAAATTTGAAACGATTGGTGTACAGTAGAAAGATGATGTAACAATTCTATAAAAATTTGGTATTTTTTTATTGTCAGAAGAATTGATGTATTCTATTCTATATCCGACTAATCCTTGTGGTGTAAATTTGTTTCTATCGTCAGCAGGGACGTTTGATAAATCGATAACCAAACCTCTAACTGAGGGTAATGATGCTAAAATTCCACAATCAGTAATACTTGTTCTTATCTGTTTTGGTCGAATGTGTAAAGTATAAACACCTAAATCAGCAAAATCATCTGCGGTTAGTTTTAAATTATACAACCCACCTAAAATTTCGACATTTGGTGCTGAGGTGTCTTCCGTAGTATCTGAATTATGATACACGGGTGTTAATACCTCAACTGAACTTAATTTTTTAAGTGTAACAGTTGACGTGCTATTTCTATCCGAAACATAGTGAAAATAAATTTCAACATCTTCCGGCGATACATCTGATGGTCTAATTATACCGTAACTACCTACTGCCATGTTTTTTAATAATAAATATAAAATTTATTGTTTTCTAATATTAAAATATCCATTTCCGTAAATTGATAATTCTCCTGTGTTATCAATTTCGGATAATCGTAATGTTTTTTCCATAACTCCTTGTTTACCTCTCTCTACGAAAATATCCGAATAAATTACCGGTTCGTCAATGAATCCTAAGAAATGTTCGTTCCTTGTAATAACTTTATTTATCACCTCTTCTTTAGTGAAACCTGAAGTTGTACCTGTAATTGTTGTAATTCCATCCGCAAAATCTTGATAATATAAATTGTCAATGGTGTAGGCACTGTACGAAACACCGTTTGTGACACCAGTGGTGACACCTGAGTAGGTGTTTGTACCATATAATTTTAATTCACTGATTTTACTCTTACCTATAGCAGCATATGTAAATGTGGTGTAACCTGTATTCAAACCTGAGTAATCCAAATCATTTAGATAATTTTGTGTTTGACCTGTAATATTTGTATAAGGTATTGTGAATCCTGAGAAAGTTCCAAGTGGATTACTTACAGTGGTGTTGGATGGTACTTGTACCTTTTTCTTTGTTTCAAACTGACTCCAAGGAGTGTTGATTGATATTGATATCGTCGTCTCACCTGTTGATGAGTAAGTTTTTGACGCGGTGATACCTGTTGTTGATAAAATACTTGTTGTGCCATCACCCCAATCCACAGTAAAGTCAATAAAGTGTATTTCGGAAACTTTAGTTGTGTCCACGGTATTGTAAACTTGAACTGTGTTACCTGTTTGTGTATAAGAAAAATTACATATCTGTTCAACTTGTTCTAAGTTACCGTCAAATCCAACCATAACACCCATTTCATCAATGTGAGTTTCCAAGAATATTGGTAACATATGTTCACCATATGCCTCACCTTTGGTGATGTTTTCCCAAGCGTACAATTCAAGGCTTAAATCACATCCCTCATCACCGTAAGAAGTTGTTGCAATACTATTACCTGTCCAAACATAGTACCCCGAAGAGACTGTTCCGCCGGTTACGTTATAAACAACAAATCCATCTAATGGGTCTAAATACTGTGATTCTGACCATGATATTAAACTACCCAAACTATTGTACCAATACGGTCCATCGTTTGAATACAATTTAACATTAGGAATATTCTTCCTAAGTATCTCGTATTTTGTGGGTGATTTAATATCCATTATTGTTTTCTCTCATAAAAATTTATTGGTGCGGATGTGGTTCCTTTTCTCGTACCTAATGAACCATTATATGCGTAAACGATATAAGAATAATCCGTCCTATCTATAATTACTTTATAATAAACATCTTCTTCTTCAACGTAAGGTGTCGTCGCGTTTACCGTTTTTGATTTATTAACAAAATCTATAACACTACCGTCTTTCGCATTGTAATATTTGGCGGTCATATAGAATGTGTTACCTGTGATATTGGTTTCACTAAATGGTGAATCATCAGCAAACCAAAAAAAGTACATATTTTCTGTATTTCTATAATTTGAACCAGTAAAAACTGGTACGTAGATAAAATCATTTAATGGTAGTGTTGCACCTGATGGAGTACCTGTATAATATATTCTTTCACCTAAGGGTAGTGATAAATTTTTCGCAAAAACTAACCTTCTGTTTGTTTGGTTTGGTGATTGGTCATTGTTTGTTTTATAAAATTCTAATCTGAAAAAACTTTCTGTTGATTGTTTTAACATTTTTGAATTTTCTTCCATGGTAATTGATACATCTTCATAATTTTGAGAGTAGTTACCAAGACTGTTTAAAAAATAAAAGTTATACCATATATCAGTTTGTTGATATGGAGTACCATAGGGTGGCATTTGTTCATACGAGGAATGTATATATCTTACGGTCTCGTAATTTTCTGTTGGGTTGATTATTTCATAAAGAATTTCTTGCTCCATTTCTTGGGCATTATCTGTCCATCCTAAATCAGTTTTAAACATCTGATTTGAAGAAATTAAAATGGATTGGTCGTTATTTTTAGCAAGAATTTTCATATTAACATTTAAACTTATTTACATTTTTAACCGCGTCTTGTTTATTTGTGTAAATGTTTTCATTTCGTAAATAGAAATTGATGTCACTTTTTACATAATGAATATTGTTTATGAATGGATAGTTTGTCCCAAAACCCTCTGGGTCTATAAATCCATGGTCATATAAATCTCTCCATTTCCAAAGAGCTTCGTCTTCCATATATTTCGCATTCTGTGGTAATCCATAAACTTGGTTTGTTTTGGATGTTTCTATATAAGGGGAAAGTTGTCTTAATTTTACTCTGTGGTGTGGTTGATAAAACAACCCATACATGTTTGTAATTGAACCACCCGAAAAAGTACTTGTTGTACCTGTTTGTCCATAATCAAAAACAAAAAGTGGGTTTGAAAATCTATGATATGCCTCACTTATTATTCTCTCTTGTAATTCTGTACGATTATACTCAACAAACGCCCCGTGTAAAACAGTGTTCAATGGTAAGTCTGTTCCTGATACAAAATTGTATGTTGTGGCACTAATTGTTCTACTAAATCCACTAGTTGTTATGGATGTTTCAGTTGAACCCGTTCCATTAAAATGTTTATCAACCCAAGTATTGTGAAAATTAAATTTCCACCCAACTTTTGGTGGGTATTGAAAATATCCATTTCTGTTAGCTAATATGACTGTTACATACAAATCTGTTGGTAGGTAACCTAAATTGTTTGTTAATCCTGTTAAAATAAATGGTTCTTTAAAATCATAAATTAAAGATTCCATCATGTTCCTCTCAACTAAAACGTCTGAAACTCCGGCACTATTTTCTAACAATAATTTTCTTTCGTTTTCCCAAATTGATGATTCAAATCCAATCTTATCTAAGATATAATCTTCTCTTTCTGTAAGTGTTTTATGTTTATGAACGTAGTAACTCGATGTTGAACCTGTGATGTTATTCCTATCAAGACATCTTTTACCAAAAACAACAGTCGATAGTGTTGTTCCCGATGGTAATTCGGATTTTGATATTTCTAAAACATATTTTTCAGAATCATATATTGAATCCCCAACACTTATAATACTAAATGTTCTACCTGTAACATTTACGGTATTGTTGAAACTTCCACCACTAAGTGTAATGAATTCACCTGATGACATTCCATGTTCAACGGGACTAGTAAATTTATAAGAATTAGGTAAACTTTCGACTCTAAATGGTATACCGTCACCAGCAGTAAAACTAAATGAAGTCCCACCACTTAAAGTATATTTCATTGGATAGGTACTGTCCTGACCATACACATAGGATAAATAAACATTCCAATTGTGGTAAGGAGCATCTATACTTGTTATCGTGACATGTTCAGTTTCACCAGAATAAGTTATAACGGGTGTGTATGTTGTTAAAGATGATACCGTTTGTATGGTGTTCACTTGTCTGAATACATCTTTTCTTAGGAACGCAAATTCTTGATAAGGTAAAAACCCATCAAAATTATTATTACTACCATCTCCAACTAAATAAAGTCTCTTTAAAAGTGGGTTATATTCAGATGACCCACTATAAAGATTCCTAAAGACCATTTTTAATTTACCATGTATCTTATAATTGGTGCTCTCGTTCCTTTCTTTATTGAATAATTCGGCATTATTTAAGATTATCGTTCTATCACCTTCTCTTAAAAGATTTTCGGTTTCCTCTAATCCAACTCGAATCGTTTGGTCTTCATTAATTGAGCCAAAAAACTTTTTAGATGGTAATATGATTCTTTTTTTATCCATTATTCTTGAGTCGGGAATGCACCTTTCGGTCCAAATAATTTTATGAATTTATCAATAGCAGTTGCTCCCGGTCTTAATCCAAAATAGAATAAGAATGGTGTGGAAAGAATTTGTTTAGTACCTGTATAGTTTACGTCTGTTGGTTTTAATATAAAATCAACATCGAAATTCCAAGGTTTTGATTCCCAACCACCTAATTCACCTACTCTAATCCATAAAGTACCACCTAATGGAGTCGCGGTGGTTCCTGATGTAATATGTAAAACGGTAAAACCTTCTTCTTGATTATTATAGTTCAAGTGAACGTCCGTGGTATCTTCTACATCAAATGAACCATCATTAACATCCGCACCTGCAATTGTAAATGTGTTACCCGAATAATCTTTAGTCATTGGGAACAACAAGTAATTATAAGTGGTATCACCAGTGAATGCATAGTTATATGTCATCCCTTGTAATCTTTGAGAAACCACTGTTGAGTAATCCCATGATTGACCATATCCTTCACCAAATCCTTGACCTTTTTTGTCCCAATAAAAGAATGGAACTATTTGAGAAGATTCTGTTAATCTACCTGGTTCATTTAAACAAACTCTTACTCTATAACCTTCATCATCAAAAACAAAATTTATCGGCATCGGTCCATTTGCAGAACCTGATTGTGATTTGAATAGTTGTTGATAATCATCGGGGTCTAATATTGTTGGACTGTATTGACCGTAATATCTATTTTGTAAATCAAATTCTTCAATACCAACTTCGTTATTAATTGAAATAAGTTGTGTCACATCACCGTTTAAAATCTGTTTGTATGTGTTAAACGGATATGTAGACGTATACCCCGTATTTGAAAAGAAATCTTTATACCCAAACTCCGCATTTGTGTCGAGTCTATAATTGATATACAATCCCAACATTTCTTTAAAGTTTTGATATGAAGTTGGTCCTATATTTCTTACAACAGAACAATTAGGGTCTAGAGTTGGGTCAACACATATTTCTTTTATAAACTCATCTCTCGGACCTAAATCCATAATTGTTGTTGGGTGTCTTAAAGTACTAAACTGCGAACCTGATGATGTTTTTTGAAAAATCGAACCATTCCATTTTGTGGACCTGTAGTAAAATCTTTTTACCGGTTCATTGGATGTTTTTTCTTTTACTTTATAGTAAACTAAGTTTTCACAATAATTTGTTCCTCTTACATTCAAATCTAAATTTTCTTCATCATCCCATCTCACTCTCGCTTTAAATGGGAACATATACAACGAACCCGCTAACCAATTATCAAAAAATGAATAATTTGCAATACCCTCACAGAATACTTTATTGACTAATTTTCTTCTAGCATATTCTCTAATTAATTTGAATTGCACGGGTCTATTGTCACCATGTGCAGCGGGTATTACTGTATAAACACCAAATCTAAATTCGGAAAATCCACTTCTAGTATCACATGGTGGATTTTTACAAGGATTTTTAGATAGGTTATTTGCTGCAACTTGACCAACAATCATTAAATTTAAACTGTTACAATTAGTTCCGGGATTTGCGATAACTTGGGAAGTATTATTATAATCCGCGGTCACTCCTGACGCACAATAGGTTAATGGTACTATACCACTATCATCATAGATTGTATTTTGAGATAAACACCCTTCTGGTAATGCACTACTATCAAATGAACTGATTGATGAGCCCGTGAAAGGATAGTAGTTATCGTATATTTCATATGTAAAACCTGTCCAAACATAATCTTTTGGTATCGATTGGTTTCTCCAACTTAAATACGAACCAGTATCTTGAGCAACATAACCCGTGGTTGAACCAGATACATATGTTGATAGATTTAACTCAAAGGTTGTACCGGTGGTTAATGTCCCCAATGTTGTTATGTCTGAACTTTGTGCGTAAGGGTTGGCGATATAGTACAATAACTTAACATAATAAGTTCTACCTGTGGCACTACCTGAGAGGTAATTGTTGTATATAGTTGTTAATGACTGACCATAGGTGTATCCCGTGTAATTGTATTGGGTCAAACCTGAAGATGGTAATTCACTTAATATATATTCATCAATATTACTAATTGGGTCTGCAATGTAAACATCAGTAACCGTACTATCGCAAGTTCCAACTACTGACGGAACAGCATCACCACCCGAATAAGCCATTGAACCATCTCTAGCACAGATTCCACTTGTTGGGGAACCACTAAATGGTATTGAAACACTTTGTGGTGTGTTTGTTGTACAATCAATCCAATTATATGTTGTTGTACCTGTTGTTGGTACATTTAAATTATATGTTGTACAGTTTACTAAAAATCTTAATTTATCCCTAACCGCTCTACCCGAACCAACTTTTTGATAAATTAAAGACGGGTCACTTTCGGTTGGTGGGTTTTCATTAAAAACTTGTATTTCATCACACGATTCACACTCGGGATAAACTACAGTACTAAGATGAACGGTACCCAAAGCTTGTAAAGGTTCAATGACCACACTATCGAAAAAATTAAATGGTCTCCAATTTATAATTGTAGCACCTAATGCTCGTATGTAAATACGAAAATCATACAGGAATTGAAATGGTATAATTATGATTTGTATTGCACCAACAAAAGCGGTGTATATTACCCTTTCAAATACATTAATTATAATTGCCAATAAAATAGCAAAACTAAACTTTCTCCACGCGTAATTAATTGGTGGTGTAACTACACTTGATTCACAATCCTCTTCGGCTTTTGGTGCAATATCTTTAATACCTAAGAAATTATCTTTTTCACCTATAAAAAAGTGACCACTTCTATAAGAAGTCACCGAATATACCTTATTGTATGAGAATCTATAGAAATAATCTTCAGGGAAATAACTTCCATAAGTTTGGTTAAAAATAACCGAAGAACTTGTTGCCGAAGTTGGATAGTCATCCCAATCTAATGAGAAGGCGTATGAACCATCAACATCAGAATTGTATTCTCGTATATTTGGGAGTAAATAACTAGCAACATATCTAACTCTACCTAAAGTTTGGTTTTTACCTGATATTCTAAATCGATAACACGCGGAAGTTGGGATTCCTTTGTTTGGGTCGTTTGTGATTTCGTTTTCACCAAATTCGTTTGTGAATATAAAATCCATATTCATAGGTAATGGAACCACGAATGAACCATCTTCCTCTATGTCTTCTTGAATTTCATATCTTTCTAATATAGGTCTACCCTTTGTATCTTTATTTGGTGTGAATCTTATTATTTCAATTGTTGCATCAAATGTTGTTAAATCACATTTTCGACCCATTTCACCCCGAGGTCTACAATTTTTATTGAGTGTATTTTTACCTTTGTCTGAATAAATCGAACCTAATAGATATGCTTTAGGTTCAACCTTAACACCCTTACTTGATAAATCAAAGTCGGTTCTGGTTAATCCAATCTCACATAAATCTTCGTTACCCCAAAAAGGATAAACCTCTACTGTTTGATTGAATGAAACAATTTGAGGTAAAGTATCTAAATCGTTTGATGATTTGTAAGAATATGTATTTTTGAATTTGTCAACCCCAAGTCCTTGTCTAATAAAATCATCAGGTCTTAATGAAAAACAACCAATATCTGATAAATCAACATCAACATGTATTGTTTGTATACCAACAGGTACACCCCAAATCATGAAGTCACCAGCATCGTTTGTTTTAACGGTGTACTTGTAATATTTTTCATACACTTCAAGTACTTCTTCTCTTGTTAAAATATCTTTTTGGTCAGGAAACGTACCGGTTGGTTCATGTCCTCCGTGTTGTTTTCTACTCGGTAATAAATTATAACGATAACCATTCTCATTCCTATCGTCAACTGTTGTAAACGGATAAAGAGCCGATATTACAGGGTCGTTAGAGTCCTCTTCGGATATTGGAATAAAAATCGAGACTCTGGCGTTTGGTACACCAAAACCGTTATTTACAAAAATTCGACCGCAGACAACACCGTAATCCGCACACATTGACGAATACGCTTCGGTTTGTGTAAACTTAAGAGATAAAATCTCCAATAAATCGAAGTCGTTTTTAAGTTCGACTACGACTTTTTGGTCTTTACCTATATTTGTGGAAATTCTATGTTTCTGCATTCTTCTATATAAATAGAAAATTATGGATTTCCAGAAAAATAAATAAAAATTAAATTAGAATGTAGTCGTTCCTAAGGTTTTTACTCTAACTTTTATATCTTTCTGTGGAAATCTTATTTGATATATTTGGTTAGATTTCATGTATATGGTCATATCTGATTGTGAAATTTCTTTTGTGTTAGCATCAACATAAGCTTGGGCAACTTCAGAAGATGAATATTCACCACCGATATTATTGAAAACCCTAATATCAACAGCGTTTACAACACCATTTACTTCACCTATTGTTTTGTATAAATCACCAACGAATAATGGGTCTCCCATTTTTCTTTTTTCTATTGAAAAATAACTCACTGTATCCTCGATAATTGTTTTAACAATTTCTGTTTGGTTTCCGTTTTTATCGATTACAACATCAATTTCTAATGTGAAATCAACAACTTCACCACTCTCAACGTCTAAGAAGTCATTGACCATTCTATATTCAGCCAAATATGTAAGTATATTATTTTTTAGTGTGTTGGAAACAGTATCAATTAAATTACCATTTTCATCATAAGACAGTAATTTAATTTTAATCTTATTGTCTTCTTCCATCACATTAACTTTAGCTGGTGCACCATAAGTAGATGGCATTGTTTCAATTAAAGACTTATAGTCATTAAGTGTAACCGCTCTGTTTTGTGCTGAGAAGTTATATGCAATCATGTTTCTAACTTCTTCAATACTTGGTTGGTCAGCTCCACCCACTGCGGGAGTTACGTTGGTAACGGTTAAAGAATTCTGTACTTGTGTATTTGTATTTGAATTTGGTCCACCTACAACAAATTCTACGTTATCAACACTCGTAATAACATCAATACCAATGTTACTATCTTTTCCACCACCTATTCTATATTTTACGAATAAAGTGGTGTTTGATTTTGGTAATGCCCCAAGTGATAGGTTGTTAAGGTAAGTACCAAGACTTACTCTTAAACTACCTTGATTGTAGTTATCTAAATTATCCAAAGGATTCACATTGCCAGAACCGAATGTTACCGAAAAATAATTTTCAGGTGTGTATTCTGTGATAAATTTATTTGTTACAGGTACATAAGTTCCTGATATAAAATTATCACTATCTGAAGCCGATGTTGGGTCAGGGATAAAAACTTTATCTTGTATTAAAGTTTTTACTTCATACCATTTGTTTTCTGAACTTAAAAATTCAGAATTAGTAGGGTTATTTACGAAGTTTGTACCTTCTTTATGGATGACACCACTAACACCTAAAATATTTTGTTCGGGTAAATAAATTTTTAAAAAGGGTTTTTGGTCTACTTCTGTAATAACTTTTCTAAAGATTCTCGTAACCCCATTAACAACCGCTTCTCTCTTTACAATCGAATATGAAATTAATCTATTATTACCATCAAAATTAGGAATTTTTAATCTGTTAGGTTCCCCTCTTTTGTTGAATGGGTTTGAGAAGTCAATGTCCTCTATGGTTTCAAAAACTTGTCCTCCACCAGAAACTTGTGCCCCCGATTTAATTGTACCTAAATAACGTTCATCTTCCTTATCACCTCTAACAGGTACTTGTATTGTAAAATCACACAAAGCAACTGATGGTCGGTTTCCTGGTATTCTCATACCGTATGTCTTAGCAATATGATATAAGGATTGTCTTTGTTGTGCAAAATCCAACATGGTTTCTTGCCAAACCCTATCAATATGAAAGTGTAAGTTATCTGTTACAGCGGCGTTTAAATCCAATAATACAGAATATATTGACGCGTCATTTGTGTTTTTAATTAAATCAGGATAATATTCCCTTGTAAGATTGACTAATTCCTGTCTTAAACTAGCAAAGTCTCTTACGGCATATGATATTTTTTTAGCCATGTTATATGTTAATAATTATAAAATCAGACGAAACAAAAGGTTCGTTATTTATGTCATAGTCAATCCTAACTTTAGCGGTATATGGTTTTGTAGAATAATCCGAAACTCTAAATAATCTTGAATCTTCATCTTCTTGAGGACTTGTTGGTTCCTCAGGGTCTTGGTCTGCCGCAGTTACTCTAATTGATTTAATTTCCAAATTGGGTATGTAAGTTTTTACTGAAGTTCTAATCTCATCTTCAATCTGTCCCCACGTAACCGCGTCGTTTGGTTCAAAAATAAATTCATATAATCTAGTACCAAAATCAGGCAAATAATATCTTGAACCTTTTCTTGTTAATAATAAATGAATTAGGTTCGCACGAATCTCTCTTTCAGGTGTTTCGGTCATCACCAAAAAATCACCTTTGGGACTAATTCTAAATGGAAAATCTATACCATACGTTATCGCCATACTAATAAATATAACTAAAGAAGAAATACTTATAAATAAAAAATCCCAACCGAAGTTGGGATTGTGTATATTGTTTGATTTTTTTGCTCCTTTTATAATCAAACAAAGTAGATGTTTGCGGTAGGTCGCGAACTATTATTGGAGCCATCTACAGTTACGAGCCACAACCTTCACATTCAAAAGGAGAATCTGTTGGTCTTGATGGTAACGCCATCTCAACAACTTCCTCTTCTTGTTGTTTATTTTGGTTGTATGAAGTGTTTTGTACTTCGTTGGCTTCAACTGTAGGTTTCGCTGTTGAGGTATCAATACCTAAACCCTTGATTGGGTCAACAGCCGCTCTAGTTCTGAGATAGTACATCCCAGTTTTCAAACCAAGTTTCCATCCATAAAGATGTGCTGCTAAAACTTTGGTTTTGTTCGCGTTGTCAATAAATAAATTTAATGATTGTGATTGGTCAATATAAATCGACCTATTCGCAGCCATGGTCAAAATTCTTTTTTGAGACATTTCCCAAACTGTCTTGTATACCTCTTTTACTTCAACAGGTATTTCGGGAATGTTCTGTACGGAACCATTTTCCATGATTAGTTTTTTCTTCAAATCATCTGACCATAAACCTCTTTCAAGTAATTCATTTACGAGGTGTTTATTGATAACAATAAATTCACCACCTAAAGTTCTTCTTGAATATAAATTAGATGTAAACGGTTCAAACGCTTCGTTATTACCAAGGATTTGTGCAGTAGACGCTGTTGGCATCGGAGCAACTAACAAAGAATTTCTTACACCGTGTTTTACGATTTCTTTTCTTAAAGTCTTCCAATCCCATCTTCCGCTTGTGTCTTTATCGGTTTTACCCCACAATTCATATTGAAGTATACCTTTAGATAATGGAGAACCTTCAAATGTTGAATAATGACCGTGTTCAATTGCCAAATCTTTAGACGATGTTAATGCCGCAAAATAAATTGTTTCAAAAATTTCAACTTGTAGTTTGTCGGCATTTTCACTTTCAAAAGGTAATCTTAACACACAAAAAACATCTGCCAATCCTTGTACACCTAAACCAACTGGTCTGTGTTTCATATTTGAAAGTTTTGTTTCCTCTGTAGGATAAAAATTCAAATCAATAACGTTGTTTAGGTTTTTTACCACTTGGTACACATATTCATAAAGTAATTCGTGGTTGAATTCTTTATTAATAATGTATTTTGGTAATGCAATTGATGCTAAATTACAAACCGCCTGTTCTTCAGGACTTGAATACTCGATAATCTCAGTACACAAATTTGAGGATTTAATCGTGCCCAAGTTTTTTTGATTTGATTTATAATTTGCAGCGTCTTTATATAACATGTAAGGTGTGCCGGTCTCGATTTGTGCGGTCAAAATTGCATCCATCAATTTTCTCGCCTTCACAACTTTTCTGGCTCTACCTTCTTTTTCATATCTTTCATAAAGTTCGGTGAATTCTTGCGTAAATGAAAATGGGTCATCATATGCATCAGATAAACCCGGTGCTTCATCAGGTGAAAATAATGACCAATCACCATCTTCCTCAACTCTCTTCATGAAAAGATTTGGGGTCCACATTGCCAAGAATAAATCACGAGCTCTCATTTCTTCTTTACCGTGGTTTTTTCTTAAATCAATAAACTCAAACACATCTGAATGCCATGGTTCAAGATAGATAGCAAAAGAACCTTTTCTTTTACCACCTTGATTAATCCAACGAGCAACTTCGTTGTATGTTTTCATCATTGGTAGTAATCCATCCGATTCACCGCCTGTCCCTTTAATGTACGACCCTTTACCTCTAACGTCGTGAACATGTAGTCCAATACCACCAGCCCATTTAGAAATCTTTGCAACGTCTTTAATGGTGTCAAATAGACCATCAATATCATCTCCCTTGTTACCAATTAAGAAACAAGATGACATTTGTGGACGACGAGTTCCCGCATTAAATAATGTTGGTGTGGCATGAGTGTAAAAATGTTGTGATAGGTCGTCGTAGATTCTTAAAGCAGTCTCTAAATCACCATTACAAATACCAACCGCAACTCTCATGTACATGTATTGGGGTCTCTCAACAATTCGTTTACCGATTCTTAATAAGTAAGAACGTTCAAGTGTTTTAAAACCAAAGTAATCAAAATCAAAATCTCTTTCTTGTGCAACAGCACCATCCAATGATTCTCTATTTTGAATTACGAATTGATAAACCTCGTCAGATATCAATGAAGATTCTTTACCTGTTTTAGGTTCATTAAAAGAATATAATTCTTTAATACACTGTGAAAACTTTTTTGGTGTTGTTTTATGTAGGTTAGAAACCGCTAGTCTACCCGCCAATTTAGCATAATCAGAATGTGTTGTAACCATTGAAGCCGCGGTCTCCGCCGCTAATGTGTCTAATTCTGTTGTTGATATACCATCATAGATTCCCTGCGTAACTTTAAGGGTAACCAATGTAGGGTCAACGTATTCTAAATTTAAATCATCACAAAAAAATTGTATTCTTCGTGTAATTTTGTCATATCTCATTTCTTCCAATGAGCCGTCTCTCTTTTTTACTTTCATAATATTTTAAAAATCTATATCGTCAAATGATGTATCCATATCTTCGATGGATACGTTATTATTAACACCCGCTTTTTGGTATTCTGCCACTCTTTTTTCAAAGAAATTGGTTTTACCCTGTAATGCAATGTTTTGCATAAAGTCAAACGGATTTTCTGAATTATAGACCTTAGAACAATTTAAAGACACTAACAATCTATCTGTTACGAATTCCAAATATTGTGACATCAAATCAGAATTCATACCAATTAATTTTACAGGTAGGGCCTCTAAAATAAATTCCTTTTCAATCTCTAAAGCCCCACAGATTATCTCTTTAATCTTTTTCTCACTTATTTTATTTTCAATGTGATTATTGAATAAGTGACAAGCAAAGTCACAGTGCATTCCTTCGTCTCTTGAAATGAGCTCATTTGAGAAGGTTAATCCTGGCATTAAACCACGTTTTTTGAGCCAGAAAATGGAACAGAATGAGCCAGAAAAGAAAATACCCTCAACAGCAGCAAACGCCAACAACCTTTCCACAAAAGATTTTGAATTAATCCATTTGATTGCCCATTCCGCTTTTTTCTTAATTGCAGGTACGGTTTCAATTGCATTAAACAATTTGTTTTGTTCTTGTTTGTCTTTGATGTAGGTATCAATCAAAAGTGAATAGGTTTCACTATGAATATTTTCCATCATGATTTGAAAACCGTAAAACATTTTCACCTCAGTGTACTGAACTTCATTGACAAAGTTCATTGCCAAGTTTTCATTCACAATACCGTCTGAAGCTGCGAAAAACGCTAAAACGTGTTTAACGAAATGTTGTTCATCCTCGTTCAATTTGTTTTCCCAATCATAGATGTCTTGTGCCAAATCAATTTCTTCGGCGGTCCAAAAACACGCCTCTTGTTGTTTGTAAAGTCTCCAAATGTCGTGGTGTTCGATTGGAAAAAGGACAAATCGTCCGGGATTTTCTTTTAAAATCTTTTCTGTCATGGTGTTTATTATTAATTTCTATTTAATGTTTCTTGTCTTTTCATAAACGCATCCTTAATTCTTTCGGAATTGTTTTTTTGTTTTTCTTCCTTGTGACCAAGTAGTGTAGTTTGTGACTCGGTATCAATAACCAAAAGTCGGTTGTCAAATTTACAATTTTGCCATATGATACCATCTCTACCAATTCTTGATTTAAGTAATGTCATGGTTGCTAAATTGTGTTCTTTTTGTTCAATAGTTTTACCTATTGATAGAATAACGTGTGCAATTTGAGCTTTCTTAATTGAACCACCCATTTGGTCGCTATTAACAACTTCGGATGAAATTGATTCTCTGTTACCTTGTGTTGCCGTCCAAATAACGATTCCAAATTCACTTGTCATCGCTTCTAAACTTCTCATTACTGAACCTTCACCTTTCCATTCTTCACCGAATTGTGATTTGTCAGGACTGATACAGTCAACGTAGTCGATAACAAGTAGGTCAATTTTTTTACCCTCTGAATTTCTTTTTCTTAATCTCGATTTGATTTCAGAGATTGTAACAGAATCACTTGGTAATTTCAAAATGTCCAAAGTTCCTTTACTTTGTGTTTGAACTTCGTTGATTTTTTCTTTTACGAAATCTTTATTTTCAGGTTGTTCATCGGGGGCAATTCCTGACCAAATTGTATAGTGTTTCTTTTTAATGTTATCCGGATTGTCCTCAAAGAATATTTGAAGGACGTTGTAATCGTGTAAGTAAGCGGTATTCGCAAATAAAGATAATATTGTAGTTTTACCCGTTCCTGTTGGAGCCAAAACAACACCAAGTTCTCCAGTCCCTAAACCACCCTTCAAAGCTGAATCAAGACCTTCAATTCCCGTTGGAATCGGTTGTCTATTATCCTTCTCTAAAGCCTCATCGATATTGTGGAAAACATCCATACACTCTTCAGGTGGTAACCCAACCTGTAGGGCCTTTTGTATAATACCCTCAATTTTATGGTACTCTTGGAATTTACCATTTTCAATAATGGTAGTAACCATTTTGAGTTCCTTCTTCAAATTTTGTTGTTTACAAAAATTTAAAGCTTCTTCTCTAACCATTGGGTCATCCACGGTATTTTCTTTAATATCGTGGATAGTGTCCAAGTGTATTCTTGCGGTCTCTTGAGAACCTAATTCAAGAATTATGGTTTGACATAGACTTTGATAATCAGGTATCTTACCATATTTCTGATAGTATTCTTTAATGTGAGCAGTAATGAATCTAAAAGAACTATTATCAAAATATTTGCTCTCGATTACATCAATAATCTGTTCACCGTACTTTTTATCCTCTACTATTGATTTAATTAATGTTTGTTGGAATGATGCTCCGAGAAATCCAAAATTTTTTTCTGACATAGTTTTTTTAGTTTTTATAATTTGTAATTTAAATACGTTGTTTCCAAATCTTTAGATGATAAGATGTCAGTTAAGTCTGACAAATACCTCTTCAAATATGGGCGAATATCTACCGTATATCTTACCTTAGGGTGGTAGACATTAGCGGAAAACATCCTTTGAATAAATACATCGTCACCCATCTTAATCTCGAGTAAGAAATACTCTTTTTCATTTTGTTCATCAGTTTCTGCAACCTCTAAACCGTAAAAATAATCACGATTTTCGTGTAGATAATCCAATGTTTTTGTTTTTAAATCATCACTAATATCGCTACAAATATTTTTAACGTAGTAGTGTAAATCCATTGAACGTCTAGATTTGGAGTTATGCTCTCTAACGTTAAAGAATCGTTGGCAGATAATGTTTCCTTCTAAGGTCAAAAGGAACTCGAACTTTGTTACATCTTGATTACTCATTGTCTCTAATTTTAATTAATTTTTTATTTTTTTCTTTTCTTGTTAATCTTAAAAAAGGATTTAGGAAGTTTATCCACGCGTCATCTGATTTTGGTAGAAGTAAGAATATACCATCTTCCATCATCATCTTCATCGTGTTTTTATATGAACGACCCTCAGGGTCAATCAAATCGTTTATAAGTGAATTAATAGATTCTTTTGCATCATCTGTTAAAAAGGGATTTTCAAGACTTACTATTCGACTATTCACATCAAAGAATTCTTCACCAAGTATTCCATATTTTGTTACACCTGTCAATAAATTTTTAACAATGTTATTGTCATTGTCTTGTTCAAAAAGATTGTTGAATCTTTCCAATACAAATTCTATAGAAATTTCCTCGGTTTTAACTTCAGGTACCATTGAGACTAATCGTCTAACACCTAAGTTTTTAATACCCGCAATATTATCAGACGGGTCACCACAAATCATTTTGACAATTTTAATGTTTTGTATTAAAATCTGTTCATGGTCATATACGAACATATCATTAGGTTGATATATTTTACTGTGTGAGGGATTGTATAATCGAGTGTTTTCTGATACTAATTGTGTTAAATCACCATCCGAAGAAAAGATAATTTTATCTTCTTTTGGTGAATTTTGACTGTAGTATGCAATTGCGTCGTCAGTCTCACAAAATTCGTATTCTCCTTGTCTAACAAAAAGTTCTTCGAGATATTGTTTGACTCTGTTTCTCTGTTTTCCATACGAATGAATCTCTTCTTCACTGCGTATTCTAGATTTACGATTCTCTTTGTATTGATGATAGAATCTTTTTCTTGTTAAAGAACCATCTTGACCGTCCCAAAAAACGACAATTTTATCTAAACGATGTATCTCAATTGTCCTTCTTAAAGTATTGATAAAATGGTAAATTCCACCAATATGTTCTCCCTTATAAAAGTGATTTTTTAATCCAAAAAAACCAATAGTAAGTAAATTGTCTCCATCTACTAATAATACATTAGGCATTAATCATCACTCTTATAGGGTTAAACAAATATTAATCTTCTTCTTCGTAATCAAAAGTTGTTGATTCGGCTAAATCAAAATCCGTAGACCCTAATTTATCTCTCCAAAAACTTGAGTATTCTTTTTTGTATCCTTCCAACGCCTCTTTGGTGTCAGCGATATATCCATTGTGAACAACGATAACTTTACCGTCTTTGTATCCTAAACCATTGACGTGATTCTTGAGGATAGAGATTTTAGTTCTTACAGCGTAAACAACTTTTCTACCATCTTTAGTTGCATCAATGTGGTTGATACCTGATTTCTTTTGGTTACCGAACAAAAAGATTAATGACGACGCCAATTTTAACGCTTCACCACCTTTTGGTTTGATTTCAGGTTGACCCATAGGATTATCGGGTAATTCTACCCATGGTTGGTTTACAACAACCATTGTTAGGTAATATGATGAATCTTTAGATGGGTAGTCTTCTTTTTTGGATTTGGTAATTCTTGAGTGAATACCCATACCAATTTTGTCAGATAAAACACTTGCGTTGTGTTGTTTACCACCTTTACCATCAAAGGTCATCTTACATGGTATTGAACCGATAGAGTCCCAACAGAACAAAATGTGTCTTGGGATTTCACCTTTCTCATGTGCGTTGATAATATCGTTTATGAAATCGGTTGCTTGTTCAATATAGTCAAAGGAATCATTGAAGATAAAATCTCCCGTCCATTCACCATTTGAATCTTTTTCAGCTTGAAATCCTAATTCAATTGCGTGTTCCCATTTCCATTTTCTCTCCGTAATAAGTAGTACAGGTAGATGCCCTTTCTTTTGTGCATCAACCGCCGCTAAAATCATTGCGGTAGTTTTTGAAGAGTTAGTATGTCCTAAAAACATATTAATCCCACCCATTACAGGTCCGGGTAATCCACACGCATTGTTAAATGCCTCACCACAATAATAGAAGTTTTCGTCCTTGTATTTTGTTTTAGATGAGAATTTGGATATATAATCAAATTCTTTTTTCTTGATTGCCATTGTATATTTTATAATTTTTTTGAAAAAAAGAGCATGGACATCATGTTAATTCACGTGTCCATGCTCGTATTGATTAAAATGGTAAATCGTCGTCTCCTTCAGCGTCTTCTTGTGGGTCAAACTCAGGAGCTGGTGATTTCTTAACGGGTGTTGATGGTTTCGCAATCTCAAACTCTTCTGTAGAATTTGATACGTATTTACCAGTTGTAGTATCCCATCTTGGAACTTCACCTCTTGCAACCATTTCCAAATATTCTTCAGGTTTTTTAGAATATACATCAGACCAAGTCAATTCATCTTTTAACCAAGTTGACGCAACATCTGAATCTGTGTGTAATGGAGATTGGTCTTCAGGGATGATAGATGTGATTGTAGTATATTCTCTACCATTACCAGCTTTGGTAAGGTTAAGGTTGATGATTAAATCTCTACCTTTTTGTGGGTCGGTGATATCACCTTTGTTTTTGAAAAGAGGGTAGATTTTATCCAACACACCTTCATTTTTGGTGTTGTGTTTAAATCTCCAAAATTTAACTCCATCTTGTTCTCTTTCTCGGTCGATAACTTTCACAATGTAAAATTTACGTGAACGATACTGACGAGCCAAAACCTTGTCTTGTTCATCACCCGTCATAATCAAACCTTCATAAACCTCATTTAAAGGTGAACGTTTTCCGTCTTTGCTCGGGTCGTAAAGTTTTACCCAATTACCATCTATTTGTACTTCATGGAAGTAAGCTTCTTTAAATGGTGAACCACCATCGTCAGATGGAAGGATTCTAATTCTTCTTTCACCACTTCTCTCACCCTTAGGTAAAACGGTGGTAAAATACTTTTTCATTCTATCCTCTTGGGATACCTTGTTTGCACTGCCGCCTGCGGCTTGTTTGTTCTTTTCGTACTGTGCCAGTACTGATTCTACTGTTGACATATTATTTGTTTTTAAATGTTAGAAATGTATTTCTATGTAAAGTATAGACAAAAAAAGTCAGATTACAAAATCTGACTCTCTTTTTTTTAAAAAATGTTTTTAGGGGGTTACTCTAAAGTTAGAAGATACAATAATTTATTCAATAAACCAAGTATCTCGTCTCTTAAATTTAATAAGTCGGTATCAACCCTGTCGTCCAAGTCTTCAGAAAACTCTATTAAGGCTTCAGTACAAACTTTAATCATATCGGAAGGATTTACATCCGAAAGATTAACCATTTCAATTTTTTTGGTTTCCTCGTCTAATACGAATCTACCATATTTACCCATTGATATTTCAACAAACTCATCAATAAGACCTGTTAAATCATCATAGGTTTTACCAAAAGCTTCGTGTCTAGCAATACCTTTTGTTTGCCAATGGTTTATTTTCATTTGTATTTGTAAACCCAATAAAAAGTTTACCTTAGAACTTAAATTCATCTTCTTCTGTTTCTGGATTAAATGTGTCTCTTATTGTATCTCTTGAGTAATCTTCAATATCTTGTTTAGTTAAAACGTACTCGTTTTTACCACTTTGTTGCATTTCACCTTGTTTTTGTGCAAAGAACTGTTGTGGGTTCATATTAAATGGATATGAGTCTAAAGAACGTAACTCCAATTTCTCTTGTGGGGTTTTTTCTTTCATTGACTCAACTTTGTTTCCAAGTTCGTCAATTTTATTCATGACTGAGTCCATCTGTGATAACTTTTGTTCCAAATCGTTCAGTTTACTAAAGACTGTCTCCATCTTATCAACAACAGCGGTGTTGTCAGATTTATTATCATCCAAATCTTTTTTAATTGATTTGGTCATGTTAACTAAATCAGTGATGTCAATTTCTTCAGTATCTGTTGCTGCGGGTACATCACCCGTTGGTGGTGGAACATCCGCAGGTGGTGGAACATCTGTTGGTGGTACAGCAGGTTCAATTGGCGGTGCATCCATAGGTGGTGGAGGTGGAACCTCACCTTGTTCCATCAAAGTTTTTGCATATTTATTAATCGCATTGTATCTTGCGAGTTCTTCCATTAATGATTTTTCTAGTTTTTTCATAGTTAGTCTTGTAAAAGTTGTCTACCGTCTTCGGTTATAAATTTTTTGTTTATTCTTTCAACTATACCATCTTTAGACCTGATTACATAACATTCACCAGTTTGAAGGTCACATTCTTCTCTTTCCATCCCATCATTTGAAACGGACTTAACGTGTTTTGGATTTTCCATATAGTTATCCAATGTTTTATTTAATTTTTCGTTGTTCATGGTACTTTCTTTAATAAATATCTAAAAAACTTAAAAACTTATATTTTAATCCATTTTAAAATAAACCACATCCCCATCGTATAATCCTAATTCGGACATTAACTTTGGTGACATACCCATACCTATAGTTGTAGACGAAGGCCCAACACTAATAGGTCCCTCAACTACAATCTGTCCAACGTTCTTATCTAATTGATAACTCGGGTTCAATGTAAGAGTTTTACTGTTTTTAGGATTCTTAAAAGTTGTTTTAGCAGTTTTAATCACATCAACGGTGATACTTTTTGATAACTGAAAATAAACATTGTAAAACTTATAGTCTGTCGATTTAATATCTGACCATTTTATACCGTTAGCAATGTTAAATCCTTGGTCATCGTCTATTGCATATTTTTCACCACCCATTTTGTATACAACTGTTCGTAACCATTCCTCGTTACCATTCTTTACCTTTTGTATTAATCGAGTCTCGTTGTATCCATTGTATGGAACGCCGAATCTATTTATACCAACGTCTTGAACTATAGTTTCACCTTGTACGTTCTTACCTTGTCTATCTGTTATGTAAGGTATTTTTTGATAAATAACCGTGTCTTGAGTATCGGTACGATTAGATTCTCTTTGTTTGATTTTAGCAATCGCTTTCGATTGAATCTTATCAAATAAGATTCTGTAACTAGCAACAAACGAATCTTTTGGGTCAGGTAATGATGTATATGGTATCCTTGTTCCTGAGAAATTTGTTGAAATAACGTTACCTCTAATTTGATGGGAAACCTCTGTAATCCAATAAGAACCTCTGAACATCGGTATGTTTTTTAAATAGAAAAACATTGTAGGTTGAATCATTACATTACCCATAGCACTAACTCCACATTTATATGAAGCTTGTTTATAGTAATCAAACAAACTAACGTCAACATTATGAACACCAGCACCTGAAGCTGACCTTGATAGGTCTTCCAATACTTGGAAAGATTCAGAAGTATTTTTAAGTGAGGTTTGGTCAAGTGTTACACCTTTGAATATTCCTTGGTTTTGGTCACCAAAGCTAACCTCAAAAGCAACAACCCTATTGGACTTTGACAAATCGTTTTGTGAAAAACTATCTAAAGAAGTAATCAGTAGGGGATTAGGTGTTTGACCTCCAATATAGAAACTGTCATCGTTAAATTTATATGCTTTACTGTTTGACATGTCAACCCTCTTTGATGTTTGACCAACTAATTGAATAATAACTTTTGGTGTTGCTTCTTGATAATCAACTTCTAAAAAGGTTCCGAATAAAGTAGATGCCACTTTTTTAGATGGTGTAATCTTATTTCTATTTGTTAAATTGTTTCCATAAAAATTAATATAAGCTGGAAGAGCCCTCATGTCTAATCCAGTACCTTGAATTATCATAGATATTGCACTATACAAAGAAAGTTTGGAATTTCTACTATCGAGTAGTGGAGTAAATTTATCTATGTTAAGATAAAATTTATCACCAATGTCTCTGTTTGCTTTATCCAAGAATAAAAATTCTTCAAGTAATAATCTTTGACCAATTGAGTTACCGGCAGTCCATTTATCATTAAATGATTTGAATGTGTTGTAAAGTTCTAATTTAGTTTGTGTTGAGTTATAACCCCTGAACATATCAATACTTGCCGCAGGATTTGCGTTGGTATTACTACTTAGTTTTGAAAATTGTGGTAATAATGTATTTAAAAATAATGCAAGTCTTGCCTCTGCACCATTTCCAACAATCTTACCATCGTTATTTTTTATTAAAATAGAATTTTGTAAATAGGTTATAAACGCGGACTTGGTGTTTGTTCCACCCGCTTTTCTATAACCACCATATATGTGTGCTAAAGGTCTATGTCTTTTTATGTTGTCTTCTGTCAATTTAATATCCATTAAACTAAAGAAATTAACATAGTAACTATCTATATCTTCACCTATATATAGTTTTATTAAATTTAAATTTGTTGATGTTAAATCAACAGCACTAAATGGTTGTGGACCATATGTTGTGAAACTTCCATATGGCTCTATTTTTGTAAGTCCATATAGTGAATACGCATCAATTTCTTTTGGGTTAGCTAATGTGAATTTTATTAAATTACTTGAACTTAAGATATCATTGGTAATTGTTTCAGCGTTCTTTTTTTGTCTCTCTTTTAATGTTGTCTGAATTAACAAATCAATATCATTACTATCGTCGTCTTTCTTTTCAACAACGGACAATTTCTTTAATAAATCTTGGAATTTAGGGTAACTAACGTTTCTAAAGATTCTATATGGTATTTCTTCGTTTATTTTTTCACTGGCAAAATCAAGGAAGAAACTTTCCATGTATTCAAGTATTTGAGGACTAAAAGTACCAATAAGGTCTAACGCCTTTTTGTAGTTTGAAGATACTGAATATGTGTTTCCTGTTGTTCTAAAATAATCATATGAACTTGGGAATGTTTGTCCACTAAAACTTGTTGACAGGGTATCATCCAAATACCAAATTGATTTAAAACTTAATTCTTCAGCCAAATTAAATGAATTACCATCTGAGATAGAATTGGTTTGGTGTCCACCTACTGATGGTAATAATGTATAGTTTTTATCAGAACTTATGTATTTGGAATTATCCATAACAACATCCCAATAATTCATTCCACTTTTAGTTCTAACTCTATGAAGGATTTTACCTGATTGACTTGTTGATGAATATGATGTGTTACCCAAACTTATGTCATAAGTGGAGTAATCATTAACTATTTGACTGTAAACCGCCTGATAGAATGGTTTAATACCAGCATGTGTATATCCTGTATAAGTAACTCCCGTAGTTGTACCAGATGTTGTGGATATTCTTGGAATAACATCAAAAGTCACGTATTCATCATAAACCGCAAAAATGGTCGCCCCCGTTAATCCTGTTAATGGTGATTGAGAAATCGTGAATCCTGTAGTACTTGTAACGTTTGTTATAAAAGTATTTGGTGCGGTTTGTCCTGTTCCCGCAATAACGGTAACTGTCATTCCCGATTGTAATCCAACTGTACTTGGTACATTGATGGTTGTTCCACTACTTGACGCGTTGGTTGCGGTATAAGTAATTAAAGCACCATTGTTGTCAAACAATGTTTTTCCTGTTAAAGGTCTGGTTATATAACTTGGGTTTATACAACCATCTAATATATCATAACCATCAATTAAATGTGTTTTATATCTATGATAGATTGACCCCCATTTTAATAATAAATGATATGGTATAAAGTGAGTTGCAGATACTTCTCTAAATAATGATGATGTTAGAATTGATTTCCCGTCGAAAGTGATTTGGTCGTCTAAATCAATAAATGGTAAAGAATTTAATAACAAGTAAGAAGAACCAACATACTTACCTTTTAATGTTGATTTATTAAAATCTGAAAATAATTGATTGTGGAAATATGGGGTGTTAAGTATTGATGTGGTGTTCCCTGATACTTTAACAGTATTTGTAAAAAAATCAGTAGTACTTGATGATGGTTTTACCCAAGATTTTGAATTGATTGGTGAACAAATAAAACCTTGTGAGCTATTAACTTTTAAGATTCCGTTGAATTTAAAGTTATCTCGACTAAATGATGTTTTACCTAAATAATTTAAATACGTGGTAGAATTGAAGGGGTAGATATCTGTTCTATATGTTTCAGGTTCGTAATCAATTAGAATCTTATTAAGATTATCTTCTTCTAAATCACCTGTTGGGTTTGTTGACGCTTCATCATATTTGTCAAATTTGAATGGTTCATCAATTACATCACTTATATAATTAGTTGTTGGTAAATGGTCTTTGTAATAGTTAAACCTTTCATATGGTGATAATCCGGGTAAATAACCACCGTATGTTGTTGCAATTTTTGGGGTACCATCAGTGTTTTTCTGAATAACACCATTCTCTTTTAATTCTGTGGTTGACACAGGTGCAATCAATGCGTTTTTATTTGTAATTTTTTTGGCTAATTCAATTATGTCAGTATCTTCTTTTATTGATTCTTGTATGTTTTTAAATTCTTCATTAGCCAATTGTATAATCATTTTGTCATTAAATGAATCAAACAATGTCATATAAAGAGCTCTCTCATAAAGTTCATAAACAAAGCCAGCATAACTTTTATCAACAAATGGTATTGATTCGTTTATAACATCAATACCTGAAATATCTTCGATTTTTTGATTTTCTGTGTTTGAATCAAAAACGTAATTAACGTCATTCCTTGTTGGTTCATTATTAACATTTGTCTCAACCCTGTTTGTTGCAATTTTAATATACTCTTCAACAAAATCAACTTCAGGCCATAAGGTCTTATCATATGATTTTAATTTATGTACCAATTCTTCATCACCGGGATATGAAACAACATTTTGTTTACCACCTGTTTGTGGTTTTTTTACTTCAGGCCATGGATATATGTTTTCACCTTTTGACTCTTTTGATAAATTAGTTAAAACTTTTTTTCTGTTATTAGCAGCATCGAACGCCTTGTTGTGAACATCTTTCATTAATCTGATGTAAACCTCAGCATTGGCCAATAATACCGCAAACATGTTTCTGATTGTCGGTTCAAAACCAAAACCATATTCTTTACTTTTGATGACCTCATTCATTTTTGTCTCAACGTCATCCTCAACTTTTTTTCTTTGTTCTTCAAAAGATTTTCTTATTTGGAATATGTCTTCAAATAATCCATCAATGTATACCGCAACCTTTTTATCATTCAGTATTTTATAATATGATTGGACATCTTTAACATTCCTAATTGAAATTCTCTTAAAGTCGCCGCCAGTCTCGTTTAATAAATTTTGAGTCAATAGTTTGGATTTATTCATCGCACCGTTAAATCCTTTTAATAAAAGTTCAAGAGCCCCCGGTCCGTTACCAAGAATATGTTTTGTTTCGGTCTTATCTTTTGCGCTCAAATAAAACCATAAATCACTAACAGTTTCGTCGGTTGTTGCGGTTCGATTAAAAGATGTGTATTCTTGTGATAGATATTGTTTTCCCCAAGCTTTTATTGAATTTTCAAAATCATTTATTATACTATCAATTTCTTTTATACCTGAAAAAACATCCATGCTCACTTTACTGAATACTTGTTGTTCAAGTATTTTATCAAGACTTTCGGCTATATAACCAACTTCTTTTAGTGTACGAACAGGGAAACCTTTCGGTATTAAACCCTTTTGTTCATATTGTCTATATATTGATTTTAAGATTGTGTATCCTCTTGAAGACTGTTTGAGTGTCTTTTCGTATAAACCTGTTTTTTCATTAAACTTGGAATTTTTAGATTCTTCAACTAAAAACATGTAAGGACAATTTATAATTGCCGATAATGGAATGTCATTTAACCAAGCAAATGTGGAACCAACAAATTTTGTTGTTATTTCAAAATTACCATTAGAATCATTAAATCTTGATTTAAAATCAGTCATGTGCAATCTGTATCTGATTGCTTTACCGTAATAACCTTTTACTGTTAGATAAAAAATGGGCCACGGTAAATGAAAAAACGCTCGGTATGGTGAATTTTCTGAAGATTCAAAAAGTGTCTTTCCCCTAACATCAACAAAATTGATTGAAACTTGGGGAACAAAGTTCGCACCTTTAACGTCAATTGTTATTGAATCAATACCGAATGATTGACCTGTTGGGTCTTTAAATTGGTCTTCACCAAACGTTACGTCATAACCATCTTTGTAGGTTGATTCTTGACCCTGTATTGGTTTGGGTACAAACGCATCGGTCCAAGTAGCGTCAAAGTTTCCATCGCCACTGGCGTTTCTTAAGAAATTTAAATTTCCTTTTGCAATTTGTGTTAATGTGTTTCCAACGTTATCATCGGCAATAAGAGTTGTCCTCGGAATCAAATCTGCTTCCAAGTTAACATACATTACTAAGTTTTCCTGTTTATGTCCTCTTGGTTGTACTTCTCCATTTGAATCAACAACACTATTTGGGTCAACATAAATTAAATTGTTTTGGTCAACTTTTACAAGTATGTTCTCATTATTTGGGTAATCATTATTGCTCGCCATAATATAGGTTATACAATTCTACACTTCTTTTATAATCTTGTAAAGACGTTACTAATGGAAATGGAATCCTAATAACAAAATTATCGGGTATTTCAAATTCAACACTTCCCGCTGTTGGGTTGGCTTGTAATATTAACCAACCAAAAACTGGTGAACCATAATAATCTTGAGATAGTTTATCTAATCTATCTTTACCTCTTTTATAGAACATATATCTATCAGATGGTTTTATTGGTATCTCAATTCCGGGTACAATTCTAAATTTACCATCTTCCACAAAAAACTGATATCTATCAAAATATTGTCTACTCATTTGTTATTCTGCTCTATAAAAATTTAATTTATCATCAACACTATTTGATGTTGAAAATGTTTGATTTGCTTCACTAATTATGGTTGAGTTTGTTTCATCCACTGTGGATGCAATACCAAATTTTATGTCTTTACCACTTTTTCTACTTTTGAATTTTGATAATTTAAAATTCTTTTCTTTTGGTTTTTCAACAAATTTTTCTAATCTCTTTTTTAATTGGTTCTTTAATCCGTTTGAATATAACGTAGTATCTTTAAATTCAGACATTAAACTATCTACACTATCTGATAATAATTCTTTCATTAAAAAGTCAAAATCTGCAGATTGTATAGTTGGATTTAAGAAGGTAATGTTTGTTGATAAACCCTCAAATAATTTTGATGTGTTTGTATCAATATAACTAATACATGTCTCATACTCATTATATAATAAATCAGACGTAAAACCACTCATAGTTACGGATTTAACAACACCATCTGAAACTGTTGAGTCCTTACCATTTTTAATTACGAAGTTTACTTTATCTAAAGATGTAATTAATTGATTTCTTGACTTTTCTAAATCTGATAAAAGAGCGGTAGAATCTGTTAATTCATTTATTTTGTTTTCTATAATTTTTTCAGTAATGAATTTTTTTAATATTTTTTCATTTGTGTCCGTAAGAAGTGAACCTGTCATTTCTTTATTAAATGACAACATATCTACTAAGTACGTTGAAGAAGAGTTATTTACGAATGTCGCTAAAGCTGTTTTTAGACCGGCAGTATAGACGTTTAATTCTTGTGTCTTTTTGTGTAGTCCAAACAGTGTCAATGTTTTACCTGGTGTGGGTGATGTCGATGTATACACATCGTACTTGTTTATAGGTCTGTAATCACCTTTTAATAACATGGTGGTTATGTCTTTACCATATTTGGTGTAAACTTTATTGTATGTGGTTGTAAATTTGGTAAAATAATCCTCGGTTGATTTAAAAACAGAATCAATTAATTTTGTATAATTCATTGTGTTTCCGTTTTCTAACTCACCCATGTAAACCCCATTCTTAACATTATTGGTATTCTGAGTTTGTGAATTTTTATTTATCGAATTATTGTAGGTTTTATTCAAGTCTTCTAAAAATTCTCTCGTAAATTCTTCGGCCTTTTTACCACCAATAGTTTCGTTTGTTGCAATAGACCTTTCATCGTACATTTCAGTGTTAGCAAAGAAATTAGATGAAAGTGCATTTTGCAGTCTTTCTACTGGTTTTGACAAACCTTGACCACCAATAAAGTTTATTGATAACGATACAGATGCAATCATAGGTTGTACACCAATTCCTTCAGGATTTAAATCCCATAATATTTGACCACCATCATCGAAAGAAATGTTAACATCTCTTATGACAATTTTTGAGTGATAAAAGTCCCCAACTCTCAATACACAAACAGGAGGTGGTCCAAATGATGTGTTTCGAGCTCTAACGTCTGAATCTTCAGATATTCCTTTTATTGGAATAGTGTCACCCGGTCTAATACATTGTTGTAAGAAAGTTAATCGAGCATTCAATCCTTCAGGTGTTGTCGAGTGGAAACCAGGGTGAAAATATTTTAATTTTTCTTTTAAAGACGAGAAAACTATTGGGTCGGTTTCTTCCAACTTTTTAAAGTAAAAACATTCTGATAATGTTTTTGCAATAATTCTTTTTAAAGGGTCAATAGCCGGTCTACGTGTTGGTGGGTTAACAACAACTTCACCGTTTTCTTCAATTTTTGTAACAGGTTGAGGAGGTGGTGGTGTAGTTGGTTTTGGTTTTTCCGATTTTTTATTGTACTTCAAAGAAAACGCGGTTTGTCTACAATAAAAAGCAATTGGTGAGTACACTTTTAAATCAGGTATTTTAACAAAATCTTTATTTAAACAATCAACATCAGGATTTGTTCCTGTTAATGATTCACCATAGTTTACTGATTCAATTACTATTTTAGTGTCATGTTCAAAACCAAAATCTTTGGTACTATATTCTTTAACAACTACGATAGGTTGTCCCCTTTGTATAACTTCCTTATCATTTTCGGAATTATTTTTATTTACTAAATTTAAACTAGTTGGCCATTTAATTTGCCATTCTTTTTTTCCACCACTAGCGGTCAATCTATCAAAAATATCTTGGATAACTGAGTGACTTCTTCTTAACGCCAATCTTTCATTGTAATCAGTTGTGGCAACTGAGGAACAAGAAGATAGAATCTGAAATTTAATAGTGTCAGCGGTTTTACCCGAAATATCTGTAATTAAATTATTTAGTGTAGTTTCATATGTGTTGAATGAAGTCTGAGCGTCGTCAAAATATTGACCAATTTTCGTAACTTGGAAGTTAATATCATCTTGAGTTACGGCTTTGTTTTCATCACCAAAAATAAATGATTTTTCTTTCTTTACTTGTGGGTCCGTTTGTGTTAAACCTGTTAAAGTATTTAAAGCAGAACCCAATTTTGTAATATAATCTTGTTTTCTAACTTTATATGTGTTGTAAAGTTCTGTGTAGTTTTTGGTCGTATCAAGGTCTAAACTTGGCCCCGGTCTATTGTTTTCGTATTTTAATTTAATTACAACCTCATCAACAGGTTTTGAATCGGCGTCATTACCTTGAGGTGTTGTATTTGTTGGTGTTGATTCTACAGGATACTCTGTGGTAACTTTATATTGTTTTATAATCTCAGGATTTTGTCCTTTATTTAAAAACGATTGAATCAACTTAATGTCGTTTGTATCTAATTGTGCATATCTTCTAATTAATGAATAGAAATCTAATTCTTCACATCCCGCAAAAAATGCATTAATGTAGTTTTCAGATTCTTCATCTGACATTCCTTTGAAGTATTCTCTAACTAATAGGTTTAAAATACTTGGGTGGTCGACAACCACTTTAAATGAAAGTTGTCCACTTCTTGATGTATCCTGATATGTGTATATCGGTTCGGGTCTACCTAAGAAAGTATTGTCTTGCCATCTGGCTTGGTTGTTTTCACTAACTTTTAAATCATATGGTGGGAACCACATAACTCTACCACCATTAGGGCCTCTTTCACAGAATGGTAAATCATTGTATGTAAAACCAGGTGTGTTTGATGTTCTCCAAGCTAAGTTTTCAATTGAGAACATATATTTTTTAGCGTAAAATCCGTCACCCGTTGGTGATTCAAATATGTTTGTTGAGTTTTTAGCACCGAATGAATTTTTGAAACTATTTTTTGCATCATAGTTTCCACTTGACATCGGAGCAATATTGATGTTCCAAGGTCTACTGTCACCACCTAATATACTATCATCAAATTTTCTGATGTTAGCAGTTCTTTTCATGGTGTCAGAATAATTCATATATGACCTATCTTTTGTCCAAACACGACAATATTCAGCACCCGTTTCTTGTTTGTATTTATCGACAAATTTAATCGCTGAACCTCTTGATAACATTGATTCACCCTCTTTGAAAATTCTACTTGTTTGGTCAATAACGTTACCCACGTGAGTTCTGGTTGCTTGACCATCCTTAGGCATTGAATCCAATATTTCTTGGGTCTTACCTAAAATTGAATCTTCTCTAAATCCATATTTTGTTGAAATTGAACTATTATACGCATCACTTTCTCTTGATTGAAACTCTTGGTTCCATAATCCAATTTTGTTTTGTGAATTTTTACTAATCCAAGTTAACTTTCCACTTATTGGTCCACCTTGAGATATATTTCTTTGTCTTTCAAATAAAGTGGCTTGTGCGGGGTCAAACATTAGACTCAAGAAATAACTACTCTTAACCATGTTGTCGTTAAAGTCAGACATGGTATATTTTACGTCTTCACTTCTATCGTCTCCAATATATGCAACACCTTTTGGTGCTTCTAAACCTAAAACGTTTTTGATTCCACCCGCAACACTATTTACAAAGTTGAAGATTTTGGATGACTGTTGAGACCTTGCAACTGTTGTATAGTTTGGTGCATATGTTGAATAGGTTAATTGGTCAAATAAAATTTGTTTTTGACCTTCACCCATATATTCAATCATTAAATCAGAAGGTTTTCTTCCTAATTTTGGTCTTCTTTGTATTCCGACTAAACTACCTAAAACACCTGTAACATCTTGTAATATTGCACCGGCTTCAGTTTTAGGTGATGGTCTATTAATAATTGGGTTTTTAGGGTCACTTAAATAATCACCCGGTATCTCACTAAAAGGTGATTCAATACCCGCAACTGTTTGAATAAAATCAACACCCTTTCCTAATAAACTTTTAGCGACGGTAATTTTGTAATTTTTTTCAACTAAAGGTTCTCTACCTGTTACAATATTGATTGCGGTGGCAAGATTACCACCTAAAGCATCAAGAGCTCTAACTCTACCTAATGTAGCGGATTCAAGATTTTGTTGTAATCTAGCAAATACCGGTCCTTGTTTATTCTCTCTAATATTAGTTGTTGCGAATTTCATTAACCTCGAATCATTATCGAAGTTTTGGCCTCCCATAATACTAACTAAATTAGTTGTCTGTGGTTCAAATGAATTAAAATATCCGTCATATAAAATACCACCATTTAACAACGCTAAATTTGGTAGTGACGTATCAGTGTATTCTTCAATCGTACTGTTTGGTGGTAAATATAAATTGATAAAATTTTGACCAAAGTAAACCGCCCAGTTTGTTTTAACATCACCCGGGTCAACGTTTGCAAAATTATTTAGGTTTTGAACAGCATAATTTGCATCAGTGAACGTCTGTGGTCCATTGGGTCTATTTAGAGTTTTTGATATTAAAAAATCTCTAAAAGTTTTCGTACTGTTAAAATCTAAATATGTTGGCATTTATATTATAAATAGAAACTTTTTATTTTTAATAGAATTTTGTTGGTAATGTAGTTGAGGTGTAATCAAGTTCACTCGGTAAAACAGTATTTGCAATATCATTAGCAATTGATGGGTTATTAACTATTGCACGTGTTGTCGCGTCAACGACCGCATCGTTTGATTTAATATTTAGGTTAATGTTTTTTGTGGTAACTTGTTGTTCACCTGACCCAATACTTTTTACACCCTTTAATGCCTCTTCACTAATTATACCACTTTTCTGTAATTCTTCAAAAGATTTTAACATGGGTGTCTTCGTGTTTAGACCAACCTCTTTCCAAAATGCGCCAAGTTCTTCATTTCCTTGTAGTTCGGCTGTTGTTGTCTTTTTTAAATCTTTTCCAAGTTTTTCTTCTAAGTATTTATCAACTTGAGATAAGGGTTCTCTTAGTCCACCAGCAACTCTAACCTTTGCTAAAGTCAATAATGCACTAACATCTTTTTGTATATTTTGTGTGGTTGTATACTGGTCTCTTGCAATATCCTCAACACTCATTTTTTCAAACGCCTGTTGATTTTCTATTAATCCTTTAGCTATAGCGGGACTCAATTCATCAAGTGCAACTTTTGTATCCTCTAAACCTAACTCTTTTGCCAAAGATTTTGGTACGTCAATTACCATTTGTCCACCTTCCATTTTAGAAATGTTGGTAAGGAACTCTTTTTCTTTTTCGTCGATTTGTAAACCTGATGATAGAAGAGCGGTAGCCGCTGAAGACCTTTCTGATGCCTTTATTGCGGTATTGGCCAATTCATCATAGTTCATACCAAGTTCACTGGCCAACGCTTTGGCTTTTCTTAAATTAGCACCCGATATTTCAAATTTCCCTAACTCACTATTATATGTTGTTAATGAACCCGCAACACCAATTAACGCGTCTTGTAATCCGCCGGCATCATTTGTTGCCATATACATCAATTTGAGTGGGTCATTAAAATCTCCAATTGCACCACCTATTGCTTGTAATTCGGCGGACAACGCAATCGCTTTATCAGGGTCCATGGCGTCATCTGCAAGTTTTAATACTGTAGACATATTCAAGTTAAATTCAATGGATTTTTGAACCATTCTTGTTAAACCTTCCACACCATTTTTAAATCCATATGAATTTAATTTAGACATATTTTGGTCTAACTCAGATACGACTTTTCTTGCATTTAAACCTAAAGCCAATGAACTTTTACCCGCTTTATCAATTTCTTTAATTGCATCCTTAGCTCCAATACCGACTTTTTCAAATCCATCGATAGCACCCGCCAATTTATCCAAATCACCATAAAAAGCTCTCGCTGTTTTTTGGGATTCCTGTAAAACATCGGCACCAAATGTGGTCATTTTACCTGTATTTTGTACTAATGAAACGGCGTAATCACTAACGTCCTCAAAACCAAATGCCATTGCGGTTGCCGCTGGTAAGGTTTCTAATATATTGTTTCGAGCTTCTCTTGATAGCTCACCTGTTAAACCAAGTTGAGAATTTATTTTATTTCGTAATTCAACCTCTTGTTTTAAAACTTGTTGTACACCCTCCATCAATTTTCCGATACCCGCACCAGCTAAATTCATAACCACATCGCCAACATTTTTTGATTGGTTCATTACATCAAATAAACCTTTAGAAACATCACTTAATTGAAATATGGTATCTTGAGTACTTTCCAATGATGAATACTGATATCCAGCACCTAACCTACTAATGTCTTGAGTGCCAAGTAACCCTGTAACTGTTGATTGTGTGGTGGATGTAAGTTTATTAGTACTTCCGGTATTTGAAGTTGTAGTTGTAGCGGTTGAACTATAGGCGGTCCAATAGTTATCGATTTGACCTAATAGACTGGGATTATTCTTTACCTCATCACAATCCATAAACTCTTTCTTAAAATTACTGTAAGAAAGTCCTTGTTTAATATCACTAATTCTTGGTGCTGCCATACCTATAAATACTATTTAGGACTATTTTCTAATTCAAGAATATATTCCACATAATATCTACGTATAAAAATTGGCATCGTCAAAATATCACCATAACTAAAACCTTTTTTGATTAAAAATAAAATTTCATCTAATTGACCTTTCTTATAATCCATAGAAAGGACGAAAAAACTCCACCCCGAAGCCGATTTCAACATCGACATCTTCTCCTGACGGGGTTTTTACTTTTTTTACTAAATCTAATCCTGGTTTATTTTCTTTAACAAATTTTTTGAAATCTTGTGAATCTTTGATTGGGAGTCTTTCTACAAAGTTGTGAATGTTCATCATATCTCTATTACCCTCAACAGATTTAATCATAATTTCTAATTGTTTAGTGACAATAGGTGCAACACCTTGTCCATTCCAACTTCGTTTTAAATCCTCTAAATCTTTTTCTTGTTTTGGTGTTAAAAACTTGAAAGTAATATGAACTTTAGATTTTTCCATAAAATATGGGTATTCACCATTTGTATCCGATTCTAAATTAAAATCTTTAAATTTTAATTCACTCATATCAACACTTGCCGTGTATTCCTTTTCTGTTTTTGGGTCTTGTAGATATAATTTATATTCAGGACCAAAAGCGGTATTTCTTAGGAAAATTAATATCGCTTGTCTATCTTCCTCTACAATATCTTCAACTTGAATGTCCCTATCTAAAACTTTTCTTTTTAATAGTTCCTCAATCACTCCATTGGTGGCAATTAAATTCTGAGCTGATAAAATATTCTCATCCGCTGCTGTTAGATATGCAACCTTTAATGATTTCTTTTTATTTTGATAGTGTATACCTCTTGAAGGTAATTCAACAACATCATACGCAATTGTTGGGTCTACTCTAAATTCATCCATATTTTTTTATTTTATAACTATTATAATTTACAAAAACTTATAAAAAAAGTAAAGGTCTCCTTTTGAGAGACCTTTTATTGACAGATTTTTTATTATTTGATTAGTAAACTAATATACATCTATCCATTCTCAATGAACAAGTGATAGATGCAATATCATCTCTTGAATAGTCTAGTTCATTAAAGTTTAAGTCGGTGATAAAAGTACCTTGAAGTATCCATTTTTCAACCACAACCCCCGTTGGGTCTAACATTTCTAATTCAATGTCTTTTTTATAACCAGCAGCATAACCCATACGACCTGTAACTGATTCTGCGTGTAAACGGAACCACTCCATTAATGCCTGAGCGGCTGAAGGTCCAATTGGGTCTTTGAAGGTTACTCTTATTTCGTTCCATTCAAATCTACCAGCAACATATGTTGATGTGTTGATAAACGGAATCGCAACTGAATTAATTTTTGCACTTGGTCTAGCACTTGAGGTTACATACCATTCGTTGATACCCAATGATGAGGGAAATCTTAATATGAATCGGTTAACTCTCTTCGGTTCGTAAGGAACCGGCATTTTCATTAATAAATCTGCCATGTCAATATTTGTTTTTTATTTTTTTTATTGTTAATCTTTCTTATAAATATCCTGTATCTGAAAAAACAAAAAAATCTTGTTCATCCCTTGATTATGTCAAAATAATTTCGTATTTTTTCCATACTAGTACTAGATGCTAGTAAATATAGAACTAGATTAAATAAACTAGAATAACTAGAATCAAATAAACTAGAACTAGAATACTGGTGCATATACTGGGTAATTTATAATTTTATTTTTTTTATATTTTAATATTTTTCTGTGGAACAAATAATATCAACGTTTCACGTGGAACATAAAATAGGGAGGGTTTCCCCTCCCCTTTTTATTAGATATTGTCAAATGATGCTCCTGTTGGTGTGATTATGAACTCAACATCGATGAATTCAAGAGCTCTTGTTGGTTTAATATAAATTTTACCTCTCAAAGTATTAGCGTCAATGTCCTCAGGGTCGTTTGAAACCGTTACACGGAATTCATATAAACCTCTTTCTCTCTTGATTGCGTCTAATATTGGGTTTACCAATCTCAAGAACTCGTTACGAACTTGTTCATCGTTTTGTTCAAATAGTAATCTAACTGCCACCGCTGAAATCAATTTTCTTGCTCTCAACAACAATCTTCTTACGTTAATTCTATCCAATGCTGATTCACGAACTTGAAGAGTTTTATTACCCCAAATTATCGTTCCTGTATCTGCGAATGTTGCGATAGGGTTAATTCGAGCTTTGTATAGGTCATCTCTTTCATCCAAAGTTAATTTCTTGAAAGCTTTGATAGAGTTAACCAAACCTCTTGAGTAACCCGCTACTGCGAACCAAGGGAAGGATACGTTATCTGTTAATGCGATATTTCTTAATACTTCACCTGTTGGTGGAAGATATAGTTGTACCGCGTTATCCACGTCTCTAACTTGAATCCAAGGCCAATATGTTGCTGAATAGTTACTATCAATTGCAACTCCGTCCAATGCGTCTATAATTTCGTCAGAAGTACCATAGTTTGGTGGTGATATCACATAAAGTGAATCTGCTCTGTCTTCTTCAATCATATCAATTGCGTATGATGTTAAAGAACTATGGTCGTAGAAGTTAATACCCGGTGTTGAGAATATATTGATGTCAACCGCCTCAGGGTTTGCAAAAGTGTCAATACCTTGAGTATATGCGTAGTAGTCAGAGTTTCCTGATACCGTACTAAACACCCCTCCGTTTGTGGTATTACCACTTGTGTAGGTAGTTTTACCAAAGATATAACCATCACCGTAAGTTCTTACGTTTCTGTAGATATCCCATCCATCAAATCCACCACCTGCGGCGAATGTGAATTTACGGTAGTTGATGTTTGTTAAAACGTTGTTTGCTCCACCTGTTTGACCTTCTAAATCATATGATGTAGTTAAGAAGGTAGTACCTGTGATAGTAGATGCGTTTGTTGATAAGTGGAAACCTTTAGTTGTTCCCGCAGCTCCCGTTCCTTTGAATTTAAATAAATCCCTATCGTATGTTGATTTATTAACTGGACTTGATAAACCAAAGTAAACCTTTCTCACTTTATCTCCTGAAGATAAAATAGGTGTTCCGTCCGCTTCGTATCCTGTTGTATCACCCGCGTCATAGAATTCTGTTTTATACATTACTGAACCTAAAGTTTTAGTTCCAAATGATGTGTTGTTCACAAATCCTTTGAAACCGCCAGGGTATGCATCAATCGGGTGGTCATTGGCCATCGATAACATAATGTATCTTGAACGTAATTCGTATTCACCATCAGATGTACCAACTTTTTTAGCCACATAACCAGGTAGGTCAGGATTCATATTACATCTTGAATATTTTTCAAGAACCACAATATTGTCGTCAGTATCATTGAAGTCACGAACAATTAAGTCGAAGTCACCAGTGTTTACATCTATATTGATGATTGAAACTTTTACTTCAAAGTTTGCACTTTCACCATCAGATACGGTGATAACATCAAATAAATCATCAACCTCACCACCTCTAACTTCAGAAACAACAGTTGGTGTCATTGGTGTATCCCATGAGGTTAAGAAGTTGTTACCTTCTGTTTCATATACTTCAGTTAAACTTAAACCTCTAATGTATCCTTGTTCATATGCTCTTACGAGATAATTTGGATATGATTCATAAACATAAATTGGAACTTCACTTTTTAGTTTGTCATAAACATCAACCCCAAATACTTTAGTTACATATTTTGAAGATGTGGTATCCATACTACAAGTGAATGACTTAGCACCACTTGTTGAACCTGTAACACCTACGGTAAACTCAGCTAATGGGTTTGTGGTGATACCTGTTCCTGTAATTTGGAAATTAACGTCTGTGGTTGTTTCTAAATTTAATGTTTGACCATTATAAGAACCTCTTGGTCTAAACGCTAAAACTATTTGTCCATCGTATGCAGTATTCAATGTACCGTTATATGTGTATTTGGTTACATTGAATCTACTTGTACCACTATTGTAAACAAATAAGTAAGAATAAACTTCTGAACCACTTGTGTTACAAAGTACGTTGTACCATTCTTTGTTATTGTTGTTACTTGCATTATCTAAACCTGTCAAAGGTGAAATTTCTTCAATTGATGCCGTTTGACCACTTGTTCCTGATGTTGGTACTTCACCCATAACAAACCATTGACCATGGTTTGCAGAAGTGTTACCACTAAAATTCGCAACAATGTAGTCGGTGATGTAGTTACCATCAACTGATATCTTATTAGATAATTCACTATAAATTGTACTTGCAGTAATCGTAGTGGTTGTTGCTGACATTGTTAATCCGGTGGTTGTTCCACTGAATGTACCTAAAGTCACACCACCTATTGTTTGTATACCGAATGTTTTAACTGGTTTGTAACCTGTTAAACCTAAAATTCTTGTAACAAATAATTGATTAGATTCTTCTAAATAAGATTTTGCGAAGTACGGTAATTCATATCTTGGGTTGTTATTGTTGTCCTTTAGTGGACTTGTTCCCCCAAAATATGACTTGAATTCGTCAAAATTTGTTATTAATACAGGTTCAAAAGCGGGACCTTTTAAGGTTTCACCCACCAAACCTAACGTGCTTACCCCAACACTTTGTGCTACGAATGTTAAGTCTTTTTCAGATGTATATACACCCGGAGATACAAATACTCTATTTGAATTTGCCATTTTTAATTTGTTTGGTTAATTAATTTTATTTCTTTATCAATAAATATCTTTGTTTTTGGGAAAGATTTCCTTGATTTTTTTAAAAATGATACTTATAGATACTAATTTATCTTTTAGTATCGATATTTATCTTTATTATGGAAAAACCCTTTAAAAACATTAAGGTAGGTGAAAAACATCACGAAATTTTAAAAGAGTATTGTGATAAAAACGGATTGAAAATTTATAAACTAATTCATAAATGGATTGATGAAAATTGTAAATCTTCAAAACAAAATGATGGTCCTAAAAAAAAGGATATCTACGGGGATTAGTTAAAAGTCGAACCCGTTGTAAAAGTGTATTCGTATTTTGACCTCCCTATCGTATCGATATTAACATTTTTAAATGATGTTGTACCCGATAACTGATTGTAATTTTCTGTAATAGTATATTCGGTCGTTCCCGATAATTGATTTCTCTCAATGAATAATCTTACAGATTGCGTAATTGGGGTCCCTGTTGTAACTAAAGAATCGGTAAAAGTAATTTCTACAGTCTTATCAACTTTATATTGTGATGTTGCGGTGTAGTTTGCAATAATTGACCCATTAGTGTATTCACTTTGTATTGTGATATTATTGGTTTTTCTCTTAACAGGATATATTGTTCTTAAATCAGGTTCAACCATTGTGATACTTCTATTGATTGCTGGTGAAACTTCAAATTCTTCATCATCAATTAAAAACCCTAACATGGTAAACCCATAATTTTGAATATAGAATCTTCTACCATCGAGTGTATCCATTGGTGTGTTATCCTCAATTCTATCCATTACAATTGGAATGTAATGACCTTTAACTCGTGTATACGCTTGTCTTGATGAGAATTTTTGTAAAACTCTTTGATTGAATTTATTTATGTCCCTAAATTTTGTACATACAATTGTTACGTCAAAACTTATGTCTACCGCTATAGGTTGTGGTATTTTATAAATGTCCGCACCCATTTGATTCCCATCCCAAGTAGGTACTGACGCATAGAAAAAATCTCTTCTATCTGGTATGGTTCTTTGTATGGATGGATTAGTACCCAATTGTACATCGGGTTTTCTAACAACGGCAATAAAAGGTAATTTTAGATTACCATCTTCATCACTAAAAGACCAATTATTAGTATATTCAGACCATCTTTGAATTGTTAAAATTTTAGGAATCATTGGGATTTGTTCACCATCAGAAATTACTTTAAAATTTTCTTTAACAAATTCTAACATACCCAAGTCAAGGTCATCGTGCAATATTGAATCAGGAAGAAAGGTATCAGATTTAATAATTTCTTCTAATAACTCTTTTCGTCTTCCTGTTATTGCAGGACCATCAGTGTTTTGGTTAACACCGTATACTTTGATATCATTTTTTCTTTTAGGTAATCCCATAATTAAATTCCTCTAAATTCGGATTCTTGAGCAATAGCACAAGTAATTGTTCTGTAATGAGGTCTAAATCCAAACATATTGTGTTTATTATCTGAAGTTACTTTACCATCATTAACAACGGTGTAGTATCTAATTTTATCTTCAGATTCATGATAACCGATAAAATCACCATATCTGATGTCAATATCCATTTCTTCCAAATGTTTGATGTAGACAGAAACAGTCATATTACCAGGTTCCAAATACCTATTTACACCTTTTGTATATGAAGCGTTTTTCGGTTCTTCAATTTTAACTAAACCAAAAAATTCAGTCGGAGGTAAGAATTTGATTTGGTCCTTACCAACCTCTCCGTAAACATCGTCCGTGTCGGTCTTCTGTCTATCAACCCTAAATAGAACTAATTTCATACCCAAATCACCATGCAAGTATTCCTCCCCTAACTGAACATTGAAATCAAAATCAGTTTGAGAGAAAAATTTACTTAATCTTGTTATAGGTAGTTTATTACTCATTTATTATAAATAGTTCATTTATTGATTCTATTTTGGTATATTTAAGTTATTGTATGCATAATAAGGTTCCTGAAATAGAGGCGAGGGAAATTTTATCTACTTACGAAGGTTTTAACAACCAATTAATCGAGTGGAAAAGAAAATTAATTGAATTAAAAGGTTTTCAATTAACAAGACCCCAAGCCGAGTATGTTTTAAAGTACCACGAGGTTGTTCCCCGTGTTGCTAAAAAATATATTAATATTGTTGAGGGGTTTGGTGAAAAACTTATGGAATCTAAACACCTAACAAAACCACCTGAAAAAATTTGGTGTGAAAAATTGTTATGTGAAAGTGAAATGGCATACCATATATGGGGTAAAGTTTTTGAAACTGAAAAAAATTACTCTATGTGGTTACCAAAATCCGCAATCATTCAAGAGGAAAAAAAATTAAATAGGGAGGTTGATTATTCTCCATATGATAAAAGACCACCGTTACCCCATCAAAAAGTTGCAATTGAAAAATTATTAGCCAATGATAAATTCATTTTGGCTGATGATATGGGATTAGGAAAAACCACATCCGCAATTATTGCATCTTTAGAAAGTGGTGCAAAAAAGATTTTGATAATATGTCCCGCATCGTTAAAAATAAATTGGCAGAGAGAAATTGAGAACTACTCAAATAGAAAAACATTAATTGTTGAGGGACGTAAATGGGGGTCAACTTTTGATTATTACATTATCAACTATGATATTGTAAAAAATTATCATTCAACAGAAACACCCGAAATTGGTCAGGAAAATAACAATTCAATTATTAATGAAAAATTTGATTTAGCGATTGTTGACGAAGCTCATTACATTTCAAATACCACGGCACAACGAACTAAATTAATTAACGATATTTTAAAAAACATACCGAAAGTTTGGTTACTTACAGGTACACCAATGACATCAAAACCAATTAATTATTATAATCTTTTAAGAATAGTTAATTCAAACGTCACATTAAATTGGCAGGGTTATGTTAGAAGGTACTGTGGTGGATATCAATTTACTGTAAACAAAAAGAAAATTTGGAACACAGGCGGTGCAACTAATTTAGACGAACTTAGAATGAGAACTAAAAATCTTGTTTTAAGAAGAATGAAAACCGATATATTGGATTTACCAGATAAAATTATCACCCCAATTTTCTTAGATTTAAAAAGTACATATTACGATGAAGAATTAGAAGATTTTTTAAGGATTACAAGTGAAGCGAAAAATAAAGAATCTTTGAGTATTACTATAAATCGTTTGATGAAAGTAAGACAAATTGTTTCACAGGAAAAAATTAATTATACCTGTGAACTAATTGATAGATGTTTAGAACAAGGAAAAAAAGTAATCGTATTCACAAACTTTACCATGTCTTTAGACACGTTACATGAGAAGTATAAGAAAAACTCTGTAGTATTGGATGGTAGAATGTCTAAAGAAAAAAGACAACAATCTGTGGACCGTTTTCAAAATGAAGACAAGGTAAAGATATTCATCTCAAATATCGTAGCCGGTGGTGTTGGTATCACCTTAACCGCAGCTGAGGTTGTAATTATGAATGACTTATCGTTTGTACCCGCTCATCACAGTCAAGCTGAGGACAGGGCTTTCAGATATGGACAAAAGAAAAATGTATTGGTTTACTACCCAATATTTGAAAACACTATTGAGAAAATAGTGTACAATATGTTACAGAAGAAAAAGAATATTATTGACCAAGTTATGGGCGACGGGGATTTCTCAGAGAGTTTTGCTCAATCACTTCTCAAAGAGATTCTTTAATGTATTCATCATAAAGTCAATGTCTTCTTGTTTTTTTGAGATGTTTTGAATTATCTCCACCCAAACATTGTAAATTTTTTGAATATCAAAATCTTCACTGTTTGAAGGTAGATTAACAATAACTTTATTTTCATCTTTAATAAAATTCAGATTCGTTTCCTCAGAAACTTCAAGTACAAACTCAACCTCATTTTTAGAACAATACATAAAAAACTCAAAGAAAATTTTTGAGTTAAACATGTCATCAATTTTTTCTTGCATCAATATGTTGTTTTTATTATATGTATACCAACCGTCCGATTGATTTATTATGGTATCTTCCTTTAGATATAGAAAAATCATTTTATCAGGACTAACTGTATTGAATTTGAAATTGTAATTCAATGATACTAACACCAAAAAGTCAATACCTTTACCTATATAATCTTTTACATCTATAATGTTTTTAAAACTGTTCCCTTGAAACTTTACAACTTTACTTTGTATTTTTTTTACTTTTGTTTCGTCTTCAATATTAACAGTAAACAAATCACATCCATTAACCATATCAATTGACGAACCTCTAACTAAAGAGGTTCTATATATTTTAGCGGTCTTTATATTTTTTTTGAAATGATATTCAATACAAAGTTCACCATAAGTTCCTGAACCAATTGTCTTGGATGCAACATGAAAAAGTTCATAAAGAAAATCACTTGGGCCAAGTAACCTATGGTCAACAAACACTCTGTCTTTGTAATGTCTCAACCATTTAAAGTAATTCTTTATTTCCTTTTCAATATAATCAGGTGAATTATTTTCAAAAACAATTTCAGTTAATGGTTCACCATTAAATTCATTAATCCCTTTTAAAAAATAATCTTGAAAAATCCATTCATTTAATTTTTCAACAATTTTTATATTAACAAAGTAATTTGTATTAAATTGATTTACTGGTGACCAAGAACCCTTTGAAGTTAGCACACCATAAGTTCTATTCTTTTCGCAGAATCCATACTGATTTATATTTCTATAACACTCCCGAAAAACCTCCCGCCATTCATCCATAAAAAGGTCTTTTATTGGACCTTTTATTGTACAAATTCTTTTTATATGGTTTTCAATGTTTCTTAGATTCCCGGTAGAATACATCAGTATTTAGAATATTAAAACAAATATACAGATATTTATTGGTAAATCAAAATAATGGCAACAACTGTAATTTCAAATGCTGAAAAACAAAAACTTTACACTCAAGTTTTTCACTTATTAGGTTTACCGGTGAGAGGTGTTGAACTTACGGAGGAACAAATGGATACCTTTTTAGAATTAGCGGTATCGGAGTATGAACAATATGTGAGTGATTGGTTAATTGAATCACAGTGGTCAGCACTCGCTGGATTAAATGTTGATACTCAATCTTTAACCAGAGCTTTTACAACAAGAAGTTTAGATTACGAAACACAATATACTCACTCTTATTCTAAAATCGTTGGTCTTCAAACAGGTGGTGATAGTGAATTAAAAAAAGATTATTTCTCGTTAACCGCTAACACTCAAACATATACAATTCCTGCTGGTAGAGAAATAAACGAATTATTATGGTTCTCAAGAGCGGAATTAACCGATTCTATCGTTGACCCATTTTTAGGTGGATTTGGTGGTCTTGGTGGTGTTGCGTTCGGTGGTGTCGGTGGTTTTGCACAACAAGGTTCTTCGGGTTCATACTTTATGTTACCCGCCTATGACTTATTGTTAAGAATGGGTGATAGAAATATCAAAAACCGATTAATAGGTGGAGATTTAACATACAGAATTACCGCAGGACCAAATGGAACTAAAATAGTTCACCTATATAACGTACCTGGCGGTCGATTTGATTTTGGTTCAATACAGAATAACAGACAAAAAGTTTGGTATTGGTACTATGATACCACATCTCTTGACACTTGTTTAGATAAGAATAGTGGTATTGTTAAACTACCATCAGATGTTGAAACTGAAGAGTTAACATGGGATATGTTAAATAAACCCGCACAAAACTGGGTTAGAAAATATCTTATCGCGTATTCAAAAGAAGGTTTAGGTAGAATATGGGGTAAGTTCTCAGGAGACTTACAAGTACCTGATAGTCCAATAAAACTTGATTATTCATCTTTACTACAAGAAGGAAAAGATGAGAAATTAAAACTTGTTGAGGAGTTAATGAATAGATTAGAAAGATTAAGACCTGACAAATTATTGGAAAGAAAAGGAATGGAAGCTGAAAACCTAAATAAGGCTTTAAAGTACAGACCATTCCAATCCCCATTCAACGTAATTTAAATGTTTGTTGCGTGGTACGCAAAATCATTTCCATTTGTTTGAATTATTTCATCCTCATTACTTTTAATACTTTCGGCTTGAAGAGCGACAACTTTTCTATTTAAATCAACCCAATAAGGGTCTGCTAATTTTAAACTGTCTTCAACGTACATATAGAACGGGTCTCTGTTCACTCTATTCCAAAACAAGACCTCACTATCTGATAAGGTCATAACCTCATCGTATTTGTCTTGACCATCTTCTTTGAGTGGAAACCCACTTACTAACTCACATTGAGTCCTTGTAAAGTATTGTCTGTCTTCAGGTTTTTCAACCAAAATATCGTGACGTATTTCAGGACTAAACACCACCAAAAGAGGTTCAATTCTTTTATTGAAATTTGTTAGATATCTCGCAACATTATAGTCACCCGTCATATCAGGATTATTACTCAATTCTTTTTCGGATATCATGTAACAATTAATTTCAATATAATCAGGCGGTACTGGTTTATTGTATTTTAATAAAAATTCTTCTTGGTATTTTTTAGTCGGTTTACTTATCTTTTGAACATCACCATCTGATTTTTTTGTACCATTATTGATGTAATAAATTGTCTCACCTAAAGTTGCGGGATAGTTATTTTGTATAACCAGCTCCATGTGAGCTTGTCGAGACATTAAAGAACCTGCTTTTGTGGTCTTTTTGATGTGTTTTTTATAGTCTTCTACAGATTGTTTTACACGAGACTTATTCGCCATCTTAGACAATGGTATTTGTTTATTATAAATTTGTTGGACGTATCTATAATAAAGTTCAACGAAAGATAAACCATCACCATTTAATAAATGTTTCAAACCCTCATCCAAAAATTCAACAACATATTGTTGTAGTTTTTTAGATTTGATAGTATTACCGGTTAGTTTAATCTTTTCTTTTCCCTTCTTCAGAAGTTTAATGATGTAGTTCTTTCTTGATACGTTAATACACGCGGGTGCGGTATAGTCAATATCAAGACCCATTTCATTTCTCATAAAGGTATCATTGAATTCTGCAGTGTCCGCTTCGATTCCAATGTACTCTTTACCTTCTTCAACCAATTCGTTTAAACCTTTACCGATGTAAACATGAGTATCAATATCATCGGGGGTTGAAAAGTTCACACCGTCAGTATCCATAACCAAAGGTACATACCCCTTTTTCTCAAAGAACATAATCATCATACGAAGACATTGTCTTCCGGTACAAGTGATTGTCTCACCCATATTCATATCTCCCCACGGAAATACTTGAGGGGCGGAAAGTGAACCAAAATACGCGTTGATAAAAATCTTAATTGGTAATTGTTTTCTATCATACATCTCCGCTTCAATAGGATTTGTTTTAGACAATTCACCCGCAAGTCTTTTATATTTGATACGAATGTTTCGGAAATACTTTAACATCGATTTCTGAACACCCATAACATCACATTCAGGGAAAACATCGTACACCAATTGAATTGATGGATAAAGAGACGCGTAGTCAAATTTTACAATGTTTTTTGAATAACCAACGTTTAACAATCTTGATAAACCACCAGTAATTGCTCTCTTCTCATCTTTTGTTGGTATCGCCAATCCATTTTCATAGGACCAAGCCAACATGATAATTTTCCAAAGAGTCGCAGTACCCATAGTTGCAATCCTTTCATAGGTTGTTGGTACCAATTTAGAAAGTAAAAAAGTTGATTGAGAGAAGGAATCATCCACAATCATTGTTTCGTACAAGTCATCGTCAAGATATTGTTCTACAATTCTTTCACCTGGCCAAATTTCATACTTACCGGGATACTTGTCTAAAAGATTTTCCGTTCCCGGCTCACCTATCTTTTTATATTTACCTGTTTTAGGGTTGATGTAGTAACTATCATTTTCCAAATAAATTTTAGAAATGAATGCACCATCAACATATACACGATTTGGTTTTTCTTTTTCCAAATACTGTGTAATATACTTCAAACCCCACGATTTAATTTCAGAGTTAATTGCTTGGGCTCTTCTTACAGCGTGTGCAATATCAACAATATTGTGTCCCCATATTATATGTTGGGTATAAGGTTCGACCTCATTTGCTAATTTAAGAACCCCTTCTTTTTGTTTAATACCATCAGAGGTTAGAATCGCGGTACACTCTTCAATATCAACACCAAGAATTTCTGCTCTTTTAAGAATAAAAGGAAAGTCAAATGACGCTGAATTATAACCACCAATAATTGTTGGTTTTAAATCCTTTATGATTTCAAAAAATTGTTCAATACATTTTTTTTCACCATCAGGACCAAAAGCTGGAATTGTTTTTTGTAAACCACGATTGTCTTTTACTCCAATAAGAATTATCTCATTGGTTTCGGGTTCAAGACCCGTGGTCTCAATATCGAATACAAAACGATGAACACCCGAATAATCGTCAATACCCTTGAATAATCTTTTTTTCTTTTGAATCAGATATTGTTCAACAGGTGACAGTATCGTAAACAAATGTCTAAATTTTTCACCCCAAGGGTCTATTCCACCTTGTTTAAAAAAGTTAATCAATTCTCGATAACCCTTTAGACTTTTAACCAAATAACACTGACCATTTTCAAGTCTTTCGTTACCATGGGTTTCAAGTTTATCGATTATGATACCATACTCCCCCATTTTTTTCTTTTGTAAGGACTTACTTCCTTGATAAAAATTGCAAGAACTTAAGTCACCCACCCAAAGAAATGGAGTTAATGAATCAGGTTTAACAACCTTACCCCTTACAGGGTCTTGAATAATTTTGTAGATTTTGTTGTGTTGATAATCGTATTCCACCCCAACAATGAATTCTTCGGGGTCCCAACCATTTAAAAAGTTCTCGATTACCTCTTGAGAAATTACTTCTGACATATCGTATATTTTTGTTTTGACATATTTGCTTACAACACCGTGTTGTAGTTTGCCTTATAACAAGTATACGAAATTACTACCAAATATCAAAATATGGTAATAAATAATTTTTCCTTTATCGGAAGTATCAGTTTTGTTGTTGGATTTAAATTGGTATCTAAAAATTGTACGGTAATCTTACCCTCGTATTTACCAATTTTTGATGTTTGAGATTCTGTAAATCTGTGAGTTATATAATACTCGTCAGTGGTTTGATTGTATTTTTTATCTCTAGTTGTTATTAAACAATCTGAATTTAATATTTCAGGTTCACCCGTTTTTGCATCGTACATATCAAATGTGATGTCACAACTTTCTAACAAATCATTAAATCCGGATTTGTCATTTTTACCATCATCAATTAACCTCATTTTAAGTATTGGGTCAGATGCTCCTTGTCGTATAAAAAATTCCATATTGATTAATAAATATTATTCTTTTTATTTTAATTAAAATCCATTTGTTGAAGGATTATAAAAAACTAAACCTGTCACATTTGTTGTTTTTGTTATGGTCGGCGATGAGTAACTAAATGTCATAACATCACCACCACCAATTTCACCAAATTGTATTCTTATTGGATAGTAATTTCCAGCAACTAATGAAAACGTAGCCGATACTTCCTGAACCCCATGAGCACCACCATTGTTTATATTTGAATTAGCGGTGGTAAAACCTGATAATGCATTTGCACCAATCCAAAGATAAGAACCATCATCACTTGATAAGAAGAATGTATATGTTTCTGTTGTTGTTGCCTTAAAATACCCCAACCATTGACAACTAAAATCAGACCCGTCATTACTTGATGGTTCAGTTATTGAAGTTGTTTGAACCGAGGTGGCAGGATTTGTACCAAAGGTCGTTGGGGTTGCAGTTGCGAAAAACGCCGGATTTTCGCTATGATAACCAGAATATGTTGTTTTATATAAACCAGCACTAAACGCACTTGTTGGAGTTGGAGTTGGTGTTAATGTTGGGGTGATAGTTGGTGTTAATGTCGGTGTTATTGATGATGTTGGAGTGATAGTTGGTGTTATAGAAGGTGTTCTACTTGGTGTTAATGAAGGTGTGACAGTTGGTGTTGGTGTAACTGTAGGTGTTAGTGAGGGAGTAACGGAACTTGTCGGTGTAATTGATGATGTCAACGACGGTGTGACCGACGAGGTAAGAGAAGGTGTTACCGAAGGTGTTCTACTTGGTGTTAATGAAGGTGTTATACTTGGTGTTGGTGAAGATAATACGGTAGACGGGGTTGTGGAACTTGTTGGTGTCGGTGAAGGTCCCGTTTCAATAACATATAAAGTACATGTACTACCAAAAGCCGGAAAAAACAATGAATATGTCCCATAAAAATAAGGTGCAACATAATCGTATGGTAAAACTTGTGTACCCAAATTAATAGTCCCACCCGTATCGGGATAGTATGTAATAACCGCCGATTGACCAGTATAATTTGTTGAGACTATTTTTAAAGTATCCATTTATTTAAAATATAATATTTTGTTTAGTATTTTTAAAGTCCTACCATGCTATCCACACAATCTTCAACACATTCAATTATATCGTAATTTGGTTTAATATCAACCAAATAATGATGTCTTACCCTTACGTAGTTTAATGGTTCTTGATAATATTGGACTCTTTTAAAATTAAAACAAGAGGTACCCATATTATGAATTCCACCTGAATATTGAGTACCACCAGCCCATGATTGTATAAATGGTTGGTCACCTCTAGTTGATGGTATAACTTCTTCCCATCCTTTTAATTTATAGATTGTTCTGCCGTTTAAATAAATTTTTAAAGTACCCAATCTTCTATTTCTTTCTAACGCCCATTTCTTATTTAATTCTTCCGCAGTTGTATAAATAGTTGTTTGTGTTGATGTTACTGCGGTGATAACAGTATCGGTATATGGAATAGTTTTTATTCCCGGTATTAAATCATTCCACCCACCATCATTTTCTAAATTACAATCCGTATAATACTTATCTCGTTCAAAAGTAATTGTAACATTAAAATCTTTTGACGTACCACTAACACATAATACGGGTGTTTGACCCGATGAAGTATAATATGATTCTGTATAACCACTATCGGTCACACAAACACCTGAATATCTAATTGCTCTCCATTGTATTCTACCATCATTTGTGAATGAAAATGATAGATTATTATCTGCGTAATTTGATATTGAACTCTCATTTCTAACACCTAAATAATAAATCGTCCTTCCACTTGTCCAATTAGAACCATCTTTATTAAGTACCAAATCAATTGTCCAACCTTTTTCATTTCTTCTCTGTACTTTGTAAGAACAATTATCAGTTCCAGCACCATGATTTATTTGATATGCCCATGGTTTTGCGGTTGGAATTGGGTCTTGAGGACAACAATTATCACTGATAATTTCTGTGACACAAGGATATTTGGCACCAATCCCATTAAAATTTGCAACATTTAGAGAATTTGGATTGGATGCGGGGTCATTATAAATGTTCGCATTATGAACAAAATAATGTTTATAACCACTTCCATCGATGTATTCATAAACATCATTCTCTAAAATTAAATCTGAATTTTGTAGTTGGGTTGTAAATCCACTATAAGGTAAAACCCAAGACCAACCTGAAAATAATGAACCTGTTATATAAGAGGTTAAATTCACTTCAAGTAGGGATATAGTATCCCTTACACAATCAGTTCCGGTCATACCTGTTGTGTTAATAGTCAATCCTGTATATGATATACTATTATCCAAATCCAAAACCAAACTATCATAATCTAATTCAGTTTTAGAAATTTCGTAATCGTAATATTCCGAAGAATCGAGTTGTAAATCTAATTTACTCCCCCAAAATTTAAGTATGTTTTGACTATTCATGCTATTCTATAAATATCTTTCCTTTCTTTTGATATTTATATTAAAAAAGATATTTGCATGGATAAATACATTAAAAATATTATTGAGGAAACTTTTGCGTCCAAAAAACAACAAAGATTCTTTTATGCCAAGGCGAACGACAAATCAACATCAAAGAAAGAAAGAAACAAATGGTCCAAATGGGCTAAAGAATATTCTGACGATACCGACTTTGAAAAAATACCAGAAAAGGTTGAAACTGAGGTAGATGAAATAGTTGACGAAAAAGGTAATATCGCTAGAAGAAAAACACCAAATACAAAATCAAGTAAAGGTGGTTCAAAATCAACGACTGACAAAGTGGTATACACTGGAGCTGGGTCAATGGGTATTCACGGTGTTCATGGTACTCACACATCTTTAAGATATTGGGCGGAATCTGATTTAAGTAAAGCTTTAGGTTATAAAAATACTTTGGGTCAAGATGAGGACATTGAAGATGCATATGAATATTTTGAAGATGACCTTGGTATGGGTGATGATGAAAGTAAAGAAAGATTATCATCATATGGTTACGATGAAAATTTAAAAGGTGATAAAGTAAGATTAATAGAAAACCCAAAAAAATTTGTAAAAGATTACGTTGAAAGTGTCATAAGAAAAAAATCATCCTCAGAGGATTTGGTTAAAAAAGACCAAACCGAAGACATTAAGGGTGAATTAAATCCAATTATCAAAAGACAAATCACTTCTTTAAAAAATACTTTAGTTAAAAATAATTTGTCAGTTGAGGATGTAATTGACATTCTTAAATCAGAAGACGAAACCGATGAATAAAGAATTAAAAGGAAGGATTTTTGATATTCCTCAGGACATTTTAGATAAGATAAACCATACAGTAGTTGGTTTAAATAGTGAAAATGTGCGTGGTATTCAAAGAGCTAAAAAACTTTTAATCGATAAAAAAGTAAAATACGGTCAACTCAAGAGGATAATTCATGATATTCAAAACATGGATAAAATGAATGAAAAAGTTAAATATGACTTATGCGGTGGAGATTTGATGGAAAAATGGGCTAAACAATTTTTACAAGGAGAAAGAGATTTAATAAGTAATAGGAAAGACTCCAAAAAAAGGGCGGATGATATAACATCAATGACTGGTGAGAGAAAAAACAGTCACTTGAAATCACACACAAAAAGATTTAGTTTCAAAGTCCCAATAAATTTGGTTAAAAGTAATTCCCACAAAACCAGTGTTTCACCTTTAACATCTATGAAACTATTCGAAGAGATTGATAAAATAAAAAAATTAATTAGTTATTAATATGCCAACACAATTAGAAATAATCGGAGACAGAGAAAGAAACCTTCTTGTATCAAGAAATGAATACAACTACGGGGATTTATATAGTTCAAGCAATACAGGTGCATTATCAGACGGTGACGAAAGAGGTAAGGGTGAATTAAGTGGTAGTATTGGTTCAAAAACCGATATCGGTGAAAGAACCTCATTACAATCCAAAAACATTTATGGACCAACCAATCAGTACGGAAGTGGAAATGCTAACGCACTTTCGGATGGTGATGAAAAAGGTAAAGGAGAGTTAAGTGGTAATATAGGTTCTAAGACTGATATCACAGAAAGAAACACTCTTGTTGCTAAAAACGTCTACAATAATTCATTTCAATACTCATCAGGTAATCCTAACGCATTATCAGATGGTGACGAAAGAGGAAGAGGTGAAAACAATTCAGGTGGTGTTGGTACCTTAACCGATATCAATGAAAGAACCACTCTTATTGCTAAAAATATTTATAACAACAATTTTGGTTACTCTTCTGGTAATCCCAATGCATTGTCAGATGGTGATGAAAAAGGACGAGGTGAAAACAATACAGGAGGTGTTGGTACTGTAACCGATATTAACGAAAGAACTGTTTTAAAAGCAAAAAATAAATACGGTAGCACAAAAACATATCCCGATTTTTAATGATAAATTTCGAGTCAATATTAACAAACATTTTATCTGAAGCACCTTCGAGAGGAACACAAAAAACTCTTGAATATGCTATTAAGAATAGAATGCCCGTTTCTTTTGACTATAGAGGTCCAAGAGGTGAAGTATTACCAGGAAGAAGAATTAAAACAGAATTAGTTGCGTCAGGCCTAACAAAAAAAGGAAACTTATCATTTAGAGGATGGGTTCAACCACCGTCGGTGTCTAAAAAGGGATTTAAAGAACATGGTTGGAGAACTTTTATACTGGATAGAATATCTGCAGGTTCAATACAAGTTTATGAAGATGAACAGTTTGATAATAAAAGACCGGGTTACAAAGAAGGTGATGATAGTAGTTTTTCCACTACATACGTAACAAGTGATTGGGGAACTACACCACCAGCACCACAAGAGAGAAAACCAAGTAAAACACCCGTACCTAAACAAGAACCCGAAAAACAAAAATTACCCGAACCAAAACCAAAAGAAAAACCATCAGCGTCACCCATTGAAGTACCAAAGAGAGAAATTGAAGTGTTTAACGATTTAAAAACCAAAATCAAAGTTGTTGACAATATTAAACAAATTAGTCCTGACGATTTTAAAAATGCAATTGACGATTTGTACAAAAAGAAAATGGATGATTGGAAAAAATCACAAATCGATTTAGGTGGTAACACTAATGCCGGTGAGGGAACAAGAAGAAGAATTGAAAAGGATTCTGAATCTGATTTGGACAGATTATTAAAACAAGATAATATCAAAATAGTCGAACCATCATCAGAAGAAACAGTGGAATTACAAGAACAATTAAATAGAATCAAGACTTTAATTTTCTTTTAAAAATACTTATTTTATAAAAAAATCAATATGGAAAAAACAGGAACAGGGGTACTATCACAAAACGATTTGATGCAAAGATTAGTACAAGCGAAAAAAATTTTAAATAAAGTAGAAAATGGTGATTACGAAAGAGGTAATGTAAATGAAGATATATTAAGGACTAACCCTGAAGACCTCATGTCGACCGAAAATTCCGCACCAATAAGACAACCACAACAACCCAATTTTCAAAAAATACAAGAGTCTAAATTACCTGAAGCAATTAAAAGAGCAATGATTGAAAATCCCATACCTCAAATTAGTTTATCGGATTCATTGGATTTAAATTTTGTTGAAAAAACAAAAAAATTAATGGAGAACGAAGGTGTGTCAACTAAAAAATCGTCACCACAAAAAGGTTCTTCAGTTGATAGTTCAGATTTAGTAAAACAATTAACCCCCATAATTGAAAACATTGTAAGAAAGACTGTTGTTGAAATTTTGGACAAGAAGTTAAATCAAATATTAACCGCACAACAAACCATGTCCATCAACGAGAACTTGGTTTTAAAAGTGGGTGACTCCGTTTTTAAAGGAAAAATTACGGGTGTAAATAAATCAAAGTAAGTTTGACTTTTCGAATTTTTTTCTTATACTTTATAAAAAAGGAAAGAATTTGAATGTCAAAGATTAGAATTTTAGCAATACCACCCGATACCCATGGTGTAGGTAAATATAGAATATTAGACCCATATAAATTTATTGGAGACCATTACTCAGATGAGTTCCATATTGATATCGCACTATCAGTTGAGAACAATGATAATTTCTTTAAGAACTATGACATCGTTGTTTTCCATAGTTTTATCCATCAAACAAGCCACGAAGAAAATATTTCAAGAATTAAATGGTTAAAATCCCAAGGGATTAAGACCGTTATGGATATTGATGACCACTGGTCTCCTGACCATAGACACCCAATGTATTTTCATATCAAAGAAAATGAATTGCCAAAAAAGAAGGTGGACATGATGAAGGAATCAGACTATGTTACATGTACCACTGAACATTTTGCGAACGGACTTAGAAAAAAACTTAATTTAAAAAATGTTTTGGTATTTCCAAACGCAATTGACCCAAATGAAAGTCAATTCCAACCAAAACCAACACAATCTGATAGACTTAGATTCGGATGGTTAGGTGGTTCAACACACTTACATGATTTAGAACAAATTAGAGGTGGTATCTCAATGATTGCAAATCAATATGATAACGTACAATTCGTTCTTTGTGGTTATGATTTAAGAGGTTCAATCACTGAAGTAAATCCACAAACCAACGAAAGAAAAACAAGACCAATCCAACCAATGGAAACGGTTTGGTACAAATACGAACAAATTTTCACTGATAACTATAAAACTGTTGATGGAGACTATAAATCATATTTAATGAATTTCTCACCAACACCTGAAATTGACGTTAGTGATAAAAAATATAGAAGGGTATGGACTCAACCAATTGGTAGATATGGTGCAAATTATAATTTATTTGACGTATCTTTAGCACCCGTGATACCTTCAGAATTCAATTCATATAAATCACAATTGAAAATAATCGAATCTGGTTTTCACAAAAAACCAATCATTGCTAGTGAAACGATGCCATATACCATTGATTTAAAAAACGCTTATAAAGAGGGTAAATTACTGGATGATGGTAATGCTTTATTAGTACATGAAAATAAAAATCATAAACTTTGGGCAAAATACATGAAATTACTTATTGAAAACCCAAATATGGTTGAAGATTTAGGTAATAAACTCTATGAAACCGTAAAAGACAAATATTCTTTAGTTACGGTATCTAAAAACAGAACAGAATTTTTCAAATCAATAATTTAAAAACAAAAAAAACATGCATTACTTAGTTACAGTAGGTTACGAAACCGAAAATTTAGACAGAAATGGTAATCCAAGATTACAAAAAGTTAAGTACATCGTAGAAGCCGAGTCGGTTGAAGAGGCAACATTAGTTGTTTCAAAATACAGAGCGGGTGACATGCGTTCATCAGAAAGTTTGGCCATTGTTAAAATGCCAATCGAATGTATTATTGACCCACAAAACACTCCTGAGTACTTTAAAAACAAATAATTATGATAACCGCAGAACAAATAGAATCTAACAAAAAAAAGTTTCTTGAGACAAACTCAAAATACAAAATCTTTACAGATGAATTGTTAGATTTTTTGGGTGATGATTTCTTCATCGCACCTGCATCCACATCCCTAGACATGTACGGATGTTATCCCGGTGGATTACTTAGTCACTGCTTTAAGGCGGCCAAGTATTCTGTTAAAACAAATGAATTGTTACCCGAACCCATGAGAGTTCAGACATCATCAATTCTCAAATGTATCTTTCTTTCACAAATTGGTAAAACATTTATGTTTAAACCAAATCCAAGTGAATGGCACAGAAAAAATTTGGGTAAGTTGTACGAATTCACGGAACAAGAAGTTTCAATGAAAGCCGGTGAAAGAGCGGTCTACTACGCAACCACAAATGGTGTTAAACTTTCTGAAGATGAATTCCAATCAATAATGAATTCAGATAAAGAATCGGATGACAAAATGGCTAAGTATCGTTCAGGAACATTGTCTAATGTAATAAGAGTCGGTTTTGAACTATCAATATTAGAAGAAAAAAATGGACAAAAATGAAATTGAGTCGTACATTAAACGACTTCAAGAATTAGAAAAAGAAATCCTAAATGAGGATTCTAACGACGAATCAATCATGGGGGACTTAAATAAATTGTTATTTAGTCTCGGGGATGATATTAAAAATCAAGTCGAAGAACAAGTTAATCGATTTGAGGTAAAAATAAAAAAATTAAACCCAAATGCGGTCATCCCCTCATACTCAAAAGAGGGTGATGCTGCCATGGATTTAACCGCGGTAGATGTTGAGTTTACCGACGATTATATTTCATATAAGACAGGTATTGCAATTGAAATACCCAAAGGTTATGTTGGTTTAGTTTTCCCGAGAAGTAGTAATTCTAAAAAAGATTTACTATTAACAAATAGCGTTGGGGTTATTGATAGTGGGTACAGGGGAGAAATTGAAATTAGATATAAAACAATTTTAAATAATAAAAGAGAAAATATTTCAATTTACAATACCTTAGACAGAGTGGGTCAGATTATGATTATCCCATACCCTTCAATTACATTCGTTGAAGTAGATGAGTTATCACAAACAGAAAGAGGTGATGGTGGATTTGGTTCTACCGGAAAATAATAATTATATTAATAAAAATACATACTTGAGAAAGTCAACAACAAAAACCGCCAATCTTATAGAAGATAAGAAAATCGCTAAAAAACAAAGAATTAGAGAAATTATAAAACAACCAAAAGAAAAATTTCTCACCAAAAATCAAGAAGAGTATTGGAGAATATTGGGTGATAATGAAATAACACTTTGTTTTGGTCCAGCTGGTGTTGGTAAATCGTATATTGCAATGAAAAGGGCGGTTGATTTACTATGGGATGATAACAACAAATATGAAAAAATTATTATTGTTAGACCCGCGGTTGAAGCAGAAGAAAAGTTGGGTTCATTACCTGGCGGTTTGGAAGAAAAACTTGACCCATACATCTACCCATCGTATTATCTTTTAAATAAGATAATTGGTAAAGATGCTAGAGAAAAATTAAAAGACGAAGGATTTATTGAAATCGCCGCATTAGCGTACATGAGAGGGTGGAATGTTGATAATACAATATTGGTGTTTGAAGAAGCTCAGAATACAACACCGTCTCAAATGAAACTACTATTAACACGTATTGGATTCAATTCTAAATTCTTCATTTCAGGAGACTTAGAACAATCAGATAAATTCAAAGACAAAACAAAAACAGGTTTATATGATGCAAAAGTTAGACTTGGAGATTTAAAAAATGTTGGAGTTTTTGAATTTGGTAGTGAGGACATTGTAAGAAATCCTATAATCACTCAAATCTTAAAAAGATACGATTAAACTTTACTTATAAAGTATTATAAGTTATATTTCCTTTATGGAAATATTTGTAAGTATAGACGGTGTTTTAAGAAACACCATACAAAAATTTGATTATCATTATAAAGATTATTTCTTAAACACCGAATCAGACGAAGAGGAAAAATTCGAATATGGTGTTAATGGTACCCCTATATCTATTGAGAATTTATTAAGTACATATAAATTTCAATCAATCGACGAGTTTAACAAATTTTTATATTTTGATTTTCCAATCGAAATATATGGTCACGCGGGTTTAAGTTACAGTCACGCGGCAACCGAATTGAACAGTTTTATTTTTGAGAATAAGGATGTGAAAATTACCTTGGTTGGTCTTAGTGAAAAAGGTAAAGCGAAACCCGCAACACTTTTCTTCTTATCAAAAAACGGTATTATGGCAGATAATGTAATTTTTTCATCACCAGAAAAGATAAAAAAATTATGGAAAAAATGTGATGTGTGGATTACAGACGATATTAATGTTGTTTCTCAATGTCCCATCCACAAGAGGGTTATAAAATTTAATACGTTTTACAATAATAACTTTACAAATAAACTACAAATAAATAAATTATCAGAAATAAATAAAACATGGTTGAAATTTTCGGTAAAAACTATTATATCGATGTTGATGGAATCAGTCAAAAATGTCAAACGGGTAATCAAATCCAAAACGAAGACGGAACCACAACGCTAGAGATAAACATATTCAAATATGAAATAATAAAAACTTGCATTGAAAGAGTGTTAAATGAATTTGAAGAATCAGATGAAACGTTAGGTGAATTTGGTGAATCAAACTTATCAATATCATTTAAAATTGCATATAACACATTAATAAAATACGAAATATTAATATCAGAAGATGAATAACAAAGAAAACATAGAAAAACTGTCGGTGGCTTTAGAAAACCTAACCACCAAGACTAATAACATATACTTTTTGGTATATGACACAAAAAACAATCCAAGAGCTTCAGTTAAACATATCTACGATATGGCACTGACACTAAAACAAAATGGATATAACGCTAAATTACTTGTTGAAGATAAAACATACACAGGTGTTAATTCTTGGTTAGGTGACACATATAATGAATTAGATGTTGTGACCATTAAGGATGACCGAGTTGAAATTAAAATTGAAGATGTAATTGTTGTACCTGAATATTATTCAAATGTTTTGGAATCCATGGCAAACATCAGATGTGTAAAGGTTATGTTAGTTCAACAAAAAGAATACATATTTGAGACATTACCAATTGGAAGCAGATGGTCTGATTATGGATTTGACAGAGTGATTACAACCACCGAGTTTTCTAAGAAATATATTGGTGAGATTTTTAACGAGTCTTTAGTACACATAATTCCACCAATCATTAGTGATGAATTTAAAGTTAGTGAAAAGAACACAAAACCTATCATCGCGATTATGTGTAAAGACAGGTCAACAAATAAAAGAATTATCTCAGAATTTTATATTAGATACCCTCATTTAAGATGGTTGACGTTTAGAGATATGGTTAACATGTCCTATCAAGAATTTGCTGATAATTTGAGAGAATGTGTTGTTTCGGTATGGGTTGACGAAGATTCAACTTTCGGGACTTTCCCATTAGAATCAATGAAATCAGGTATACCAATTATTGGTAAAATTCCTAAAAATGAACCTGATTGGTTAAGTGAGAACGGGATGTGGACATACGATGAATCAAAAATTGTGGAGATTCTTGGTACGTATATAAACGCTTGGTTAGAGGGTGTTGAAATTAACGATGATGTTAAACAGAAAATGAAAGATACTCTTTTACCATACGAAACTGAAATTACAAAAAATAATATTTTGAATATTTTTGATTCATTCATCAATAAAAGAATTGATGCGATAGAAAAGGCATTAAATAAAATAAAAGAAGAAAACAAAGAAGAAATAGCATGAAAGACATATCAATAATTTTACCAATCCACAAATGGGATGAGGAATATGAAATAATGTTTAAAAACGCGTTTAGTTCGGTAGAACAATTCTATAATGATGTTAAATTATTTATTGTTGGTCCATCTAATGTCGTTTCTAAAATAAAAATTGACGAGACAAATTTAGAATATCATATTATCGAAAACACCGGTAATCATGATTTTTGTTCTCAAGTAAACTTAGGAATTGAGAAGTGTGAAACCGAATGGTTTTCAATTTTAGAAGTCGATGATGAATATCATAAAAATTGGTTGACTTTAGTAAATTCTTATAGAAGAGAAAATCCTGAAGTCAGTGCATTTTTAAGTTTAGTTAAAGACATCAATGTTGAAGGTAACTTTTTAAGTTATACAAACGAATCAACTTGGGCTTATGGTTTTACAGACAAACAAGGGTTTTTAGATAATGAAGCACTTTTAGAATATCAAAATTTCCAAATCAATGGTGGTTTGTACAAAACATCAGTTATTACTGAGTATGGTAAATTAAAATCAAACATTAAATTAACTTTTGGGTATGAATTCTTATTGAGATTAACCCATAATAATGTTATTGTAATGACCATTCCAAGATTAGGATATCAACACGTCAATTTTAGAGAAGACTCATTATTTTGGAACTATAAAAATTCCGATGACATGAGACTATCTCCCGAAGAAGTTAAATTTTGGTTGGATACTGCGAAAAAAGAATTTTTCTTTAAAAATAATAGAGACATAAACTATGTAGAAAATTAAATATGCCGCGTAAACGAACCCAAAAAATTTATTTTGGGGAGGAACAAGAACAAGCGGTTGTAAGATACTTAGAATCCGACTCCGATACTGACAAGAATAAGATATTCAATGAATATTTAAGAGAACCTCTCACAATAATGGTCGAAAGTATAATTCGACGTTATAAATTGTATAGAAAAGACTTTGAATTCGTAGACATACATGCGGATACAATGTCATTTCTTATGACTAAGATTAACAAATTCGACCATACAAAAAATCACAAAGCTTATTCTTATTTCGGAACCATCTGTAAAAATTACTTGATGGGGGCAATTCAGAAGGATGCTAAAGAAATGAATAGGAATGTGTCGTATGATGACATTTCATCCGATTTAGAGGAGAGTACAGAACACTCCTATTCCATAGACGAATATCATATTGATTATAAAGATGTAATCATAAAATTCATAATTGAATTAGAAACGTTTATGGAAGATGAGGATTTAAATGAAAACGAACAAAAATTAGGATACGCATTAATTGAAATCTTTAGCAACTTTGAAAAAATCTTCCAAGTTGGTGAGGGTAATAAATTCAATAAGAACTTGATTTTATTATCGTTACGTGAGATGACCTCATTATCAACTAAGGAAATACGAATATCTTTAAAAAGATATAAAAAAGTTTATGAAGGTATCATGATTGGATTCATAAATTAATAATTTCTCTATTTATATGTTATGAGGGAAAAGAAAAACATTATATCGTTAGATACCGACTCAGCATTATCATTGATGCAGGAGATTTATAATGATATCGTTGAGCAGAAAAACACCGCGTCCATGATAACAAAAAAAATGTTAACATTCATGAAGGATGCTGAAGATATGAGTGTGATTGGTCCCGTAATTAAAGAACAACAAAAAATACTAAACGATTGTACTGAAAAAAAGATTTCGTTAGTTAAGTTACAAAGTGCTCTATTAAAACAAACTCAAGGAAGTGGTCCTAACTCAACTGGTGGTAAACTACAACTTACAGATGAAGATAGAGTCTTGTTAGAAAAACTGATGAATGATTCAGAAGGTGAATCGTCAGGAATATATAGAGACTAATGAGCAATTCAAAAGAAACGAAAAAAAAACTTCAGTCACAGATTGAAGCAATCAAAAAAATTAACGACGACCCAAAGGGGGCTTCGAATTCCATTGCTGACGCATATCAAAAAAATATACCTGACCCAAATGAATTATTTTCTAAAAAAAGTGATGATTTAAAAAATAAATTAAAATCTAAAGTAGAAAATAATAAAGACATCTTCAAAGATTTATTGGACGTTGCTGAACAATTCATTACCAGCAATAAAAAAACAAAAAAAGATACAACCGCAACACAAAAAGACAGTGTTCCCGTAAACGTAGATAAAAATCTTGTGAAGGGAAAAATAAAAAGGTATGCGGTGTCTTCTGCAAAAACCACTTTAAAATCCGCAAAACAAATTGCAGTAAAACATTTTTCCGAAGCTCTTTTTATGGGTGATGGTATTTGTGGTAGTCAATCAGTATTCAATATCGATTCTATCACTTTAAAACCAGACGAATTTGATTTTTTAGACATATTCACCATTGACCCCGATTCTGATTGTGGTAATTTAATCTATGAAAAGAAATCACCCAATAAGAATAAACAAAAGGCCAATAGAAAATTATATGATTTAATGTCATCAGGTGGATTATACACCTATTCATCTAATAATGGTAAAAACCTGTTTACGTCTCAATGGAGTGCATCGACACAACAATTCTTAATTACTGGTTTAACTCAAGGAACTACAGGTGCAACTAAAGTTCAAAATTTTATTCAAGATTATTATGAATCTTTAGAATTTCCTGATATCGAGGAAATTATGAAAACATCTATGATGTTAACAATACAAGGTGGTTCAAGTTGTAGTGAATCGAGTAAGTTTACGGTGTCATTAAACAAATCACTGAGACTTATAGATAAGTTATTTAAAGTTTGTGGTTCAAGTACCCAGAAAGATGAGTTGAAGAATCAAACTCCTGTTGATATGTTTAGTGAAAACGACCAAGACATTGAGTTTTACTTTGATTTTGACGATGTAGAAGGTATTGATTTAGATGACGAACAAAATAGATTTAGAAGAGTATTGAGATTTAAAGATTGTTACAATTTTGAAGTTCCTGTGGACGATATGCACATCGAAGATTTCATCTATTTAACAAACAATAAAAATATTGAACAGGCGGTTGATGATGTTTTAGAAAGTGTATCTAAAGATGCATTATCAAAATCAGATTCATCATTTGACCTTAGCGCATTCTTGAATAATTTAATAAACAACTTTATTATAAACTTACCAAAAGCTTTGGTGATGTCTATATTGTCCGCCAAAATATTTTTACCAATAATAATTCTGTATAAAATATTTAAAACGGGATTAACCAATATCTACTTGAACAGTAAAGAATTGGCTAAGAAATTTTATAAGGCGTTAGGTAATATTATAAAAGATTTATTTTGGTTATTCATAAGAGAGTTTTGGAAATTAATTAAAACTGACCTCTTATCATTTATACAAACGATTGTACAAAGAATTATTAAAAACAAATATAAAAGATATCTATTAATTATTACTTCATTGATAGTTTTATTAAAGAAATTATTACAAAATGAAATAAATAATTGTTACGATTTATTTCAAACAATTTTGTCAACAATTAATGCAGCACTTTCCCAAAAAGCACCAATAACAGTCCCCTCAATATTGTTACTATTTTCCGAGTCTCTTCCGGGATTTAGTCAAGACAGGGCGTTTATGAACATAATGAATAAATTAGAAGCATCAGGTGTACCAACAGGACCCTTGTATGGTGAAAGTAATAAAATAGGTGATTTAGTTAAATCCATTATAGATGGACATACTGAAGAAAAAGATGCAAACTCTTTTGTAAAAATTGTTCTAAAAGGTGGTGTTTTACCAGGTCCACCACTCGCGGGTGGTGCGGTTATTCCACCGGGTTTAATTTCTGGTGTAGGAAAAGAATTTTAAAATGGAAATAGAAAAACTTAAAAACATTGTAGAAAACGCTAAGGACAAATCAAATAAAGATTTATTTGATGCTGAGAATTTTTTGTTTAAACAACACGAAGAACTTAAGTTACACATAATTGAATTGACACGTAAATTAGAGTCAATTGAAAATTTACATCAAGTAATAATCACTGAAATTGAAAATAGAAAAATGTAATGAAAATAGTTGATATTGGTGTATGTACCGAAAACAATGACCCTAAAGGATTAGGAAGAATTAGAGTAATAGATTACGATGATTATGTTGGTGGTAAGTCGAATATAAAAGAAGGTATAGAAAAGTGGAGTAAAGACGACCCATTTATCGCATCACCATTTTTACCAAACAATATAAATTTTATTCCTGAAGAAAAACAGGCGGTAAAAATAATACGTTATGACACTAAAAAAACAACCGTTAACCAAGAATATATTGCGGGCCCGTTTTCAACTAGATACGATTTTAATTCACAAGTATTTAACACACAAATATCTCAAACATCTTACGGTGTGTCGGTTGAAGATAAAGCCGATATCATAAAAAATGAACAAGGGACTTTACCTGAAAATTGTAAGGACACACTATCTAAATACAAAGATTATTCTATTAATGGTAAGTATGGTTCTGATGCCATCTTTACACAAGATGGTTTAGTATTAAGAGGTGGTAAACTCGTACAAAAAGACATTACAAGTAATCAAAATAAAGAACTTCTAATCAAAGGTTTCCCAATTGCATCAAATAAAGTTGCAAAACTACATTTAAAGAAATTCGGACCAAAACAATTCATCGTTGATGAAACAAAAATAGAAGAGATTACAGAAAACTCAAATCTTAAATTCATAATTGAATATGATGTTAATGACTTATCCAACCCAAATTATGTTAATTTTTATGTTTACCAAATAAAACCAAACGTATCAAAAAAATATAATTCAAGTAATTTTACTGAATCAACTCAAACCATATCAGGTGAAACAGTTTTTTTGACCGAATCAGGCAATACGTACACTTTTAGAAGTGAGTTAAATTCAATCACAGATTATAGTGGTGCAACATTAACAAAAAAGATTCAATTAATTTATCAAGAAATTAGAAATAAATTAAGTACAATACAGAGTAATGGATTTAGTGGTACGGTATCTTTTAAAATTTTGACGGATTTAATTGTCACTCAAAGTGATTCAAATATCTATCCATTTTTCTTTAGACCAACAGATGAATTTCAAAATAGAACTGTAACCACAACCGAAGCTGAAAATAGATTAAAAATATTCAACAATGTGAAATTACCGGGTTCAACATCCAAATCTAGTTTAGTGTACAGTAAAGATAAAGTGAACCCAAATACGAGACAAGTAGAAAAAACGGTAAAGGTATTAAAAACCGATACCTCATCTGTTGAACAAACTTTTGGAAACGTCACCGCGGATAAAATCTACTTATTATCAACTGAAACCAATTTTACCGATAAAAAAATTGATTTCCCTACACTTAACACATACGAATATGAACAGTCTGATTATATTGAAAAAATCGACCCCAACACTTATTCGTTAGTTAGGGGGGAAATTCTATTGGATTTTATTGACGCTTTGTACAATACATTTTTTGGTCACGTACATAATATCAACGAGCCATATGTAAAATCGGACCCAAATCACACTAAACTAGAATTACTTTATAATAAATTAAGGGAAGAATTGATAAACAAGTCCATTAAAATCAACTAAAATGATATTTATATTATAAAAGGTAATGTCATACTATCGCTCATATTTCTCTAAAAATAACACTATCATTGAAAATAGTAGGGTTAACACTGCAAAAAACCCAACAACAGAAATCTTTTATGGTGATGGATATTCAAGATTTATCTTTAAAGTTGATTTTAGTGATTTACAAAGTAAGGTAAATAATGGTGATTTGGTAATTACATCAGGTGCAACACATCATTTAAAAATGACCAATACGGTAATCGGGGACCCTAAATTGATAGGAGACAGTAAATCTAACGGAAAATACCGTGCGACATCATTCGATTTAATTCTTTTTACCGTACCACAATCATGGGATGAGGGTGTAGGTTATGATTACGAGTTCACCTCTTACGATGATAATTTGGGTAATAAAATTTATGACACTCGAGCATCAAACTGGTACGATAGAACAACAACCACAGGTTGGACATATCCAGGAATTTACACAGGTGCAACAATACTACAAACAATACATTTTGACAATGGTAATGAAGACATCAATGTAAACATCACTAACTACGTTAATGGTATTATTCTTTCAGGTAACACCAACCATGGATTAGGTTTGGCATTCACATCTGCATTCGAGTCGATAACCACCGGAGAGACACAACAATCAGTTGCGTTCTTCTCAAAATACACACAAACTTTTTTTGAACCATTTGTTGAATCGGTATTTGATGATAGAATAGATGACAATAGACATAATTTCATTGAAGAAAGATATAATAATCTATACCTATACGTTACTAAAGGTTCCAATTTTTATAATTTAAATAGTAACCCTACGGTTGATATTTTAAACTCAAGTAGTGTTGCAATTTCGGGATTGACAGGTCTAACTACCACAAGAATTAAAAAAGGTGTCTATAAAGTTAGATTTGGTCTAACGGGTCAATTATGTGACGGTAAGAGATTCTTCTATGATAGATGGAAAGGTTTATCCTTGGATGGAATATCAATAAGTAATGTGACTCAGAAATTTGTACCTAAACCATTCACATCGGGTTATAGTATTGGTACAAACCCAACAGAAACACAAAACTATAAGATTCAATTCTCCGGTATAAAACAAAATGAAAAAATTATCAGAGGTGAATTGAAAAAGATTGTACTTTATTTAAAATCAATCGAACAATCAAGAACTATATTATTCGACGATGTCTATTATAGAATTTTCGTAAAAGAAGGTAAAACAAATGTAATAGTCTATGATTGGACTAAAACCGATGTAACCAATGAAAATTCATTCTACTTAGACACTTCTTATTTAATACCAAGAGAGTACTTTATTGAATTTAAGGCCAAAACGTACACTGAAGAGATATTTTATAATGATTACATCAAATTTGAAATATTATCAGAAAAATAAAAATATTTAATATTATGGACAACTTAGACGGAATTATCAAAATGCAATTAAGTAACTACAAAGATGAAAAAGTTACTGAAAATTATATGTTCTTTAGTAACTTAAAACAGTTACATAGACAATGTCAAATGTTATTGGAATTAGACCCCTCAGTCGTTGAATCTATTATACAAAATGGACACGATTGGGCTGATGACCACATAGCAGTGGCTAAAGAAAATGTCGACCAAGTTTTTGATTTTATGATGAACACCACAAAAGAATCAATAAACGAGGCCAAATCTAATAAATTGTGTGCTAGAGGTGTCTCTGCTGCTAAATCAAAATTCAAAGTTTACCCAAGTGCTTATGCCAATGGATATGCTGTACAAGTCTGTAAAGGTAAAATAAAAGGTCTTGATGGAACAAAAAAATGTTCGGGTTCATATTGTAGTGGTAAAAAATAATGGATAAGAAAATAATTTGTGAAAATTGTGAGTGGGGATGGTTACTATCTGATGGTGGTGATGACCCATACTCATGTCACAAATGTGGTCATGATAATTCTGAAATTTACCTTACAAAAATTCACATAAGTGAAGAAGACTTAATGTATGTTACGGAGTGTATTGAATCAGGTGAAGTCTTGAAAGAAGACCTCGCTAGATGGTTCAAAGAAAAATGGGTTGATGTTTCTCGTAAAATAGATGGTAAACATCCTCCATGTGGCAGAAAATCCGCGGACGGTGATAAGAGTAGAAAAGGTTATCCAAAATGTAGACCACTAAAAAAGGTTTCCAAAGACACACCCAAAATTGCATCTTCATATAGTAAAAAAGAAAAGAAATCTATGGTTTCTCAAAAAAGAAGGGCAGAGAAAAAAGACCCAAAACCCGGTACAGGAAATAAACCAACATTTACAAGATTTGATGAGAATATGATTAACAATATAACAATAAATGTAGATGAAATAATCGATACCTATAATCCACCTAAATTATGGATAGTATCGGAATCAAAAAATTTACTAAGTGAGGGATTACAGTATCATATTGAAAAAGAAAAACCATTAATTGAAAACATATATCGAGTTTATTCTGAAAACTTTTTTAATCTATTCAACGAGTCAAGAGATTTATACAACAAAGGAGTTCTTATACTTGACGGTGAAGACTTAGATTTAATTAAAACAGACATTGGGTTAACAGGTATCTATGAAGGTGAAGAAGTTTACTTAGACATTCCATTCATATTAAATGAAGAAGAGTATCTTGTTGAAGCTAAACACAGAGGTAAAAATGTAAAATTAAATAAACCATTTAGAACATCAGGTGGTCCTAAAAAATTCGCGGTTTATGTTAAAAATAGTAGTGGAAATGTTGTTAAAGTAACTTTCGGTGACCCAAATCTTAGAGTTAGGAACAATAATAGGGCGGCAGCGAAGTCATTTAGAGCTCGTCACAAATGTGACCAAAAGAAAGACAGAACAACTGCTGGATATTGGAGTTGTAACATCTCAAGATATAGAAAAGCTCTTGGTATCAAATCATCAAACCCTTGGTAATGGATTTCCCATTCAAAGAAGAATTAAAAGAAGGATTTCATGTTAGAACATTCACCTCAGATTTAACTGAGATGGAATTGAAGTGGCATTTTGACAAAGAAGATAGGATTGTTATTTGTGAACATGACACTGATTGGATGTTTCAAATGGATAATGAATTACCCATACAAATTAAAAAAAATACCCCCATTTTCATACATGAGGGTACTTATCACAGAATTATTAAAGGAACAGGTGACTTAATTGTTAAAGTTAAAAAACTTAATAATAATACACCTGAACACCACACTCATTGAGAAGTTGTTGACTTTTCATCTGTGATTCCACCCATTTCTCTTTGTTTTTAGTGGTACACTCGGTTTTACACCAAACCACTTTAATCCCCGAATTAACAATACCTCTTGCACAATCCATACAAGGTAATCCCGAAGTTAGATATATTGTGGAATTTTTAAGAGACACACCAATACGTGCTGCGTTGTAGATTGCATTACGTTCAGCGTGTTCAAACCAAAAGTATTTCTCAGGTCTTTCCTGACGTTCTTCTATGGTATCATCCAATCCTCTCGGAAATGAATTATAACCCGTAGAAAGTACCTCATTATCAACACCAACAATTACGGCACCAATCTGTGTAGATTTATCTTTTGATTTTAGTTTTACTTGTTCGGCGATGTTTAAGAAATATTCGGTCCAATTCATAATAGTTTTTGTTTAGAAATATAGTGTATTCTGTCATTAGAATAAAGGTTCATTCGATATGCGATATTTTTTTCAACCAATTTACCCATTTCGATTAAATTGTTGGAGTCTCTTAAATCTATTCCAACCATATAACCATCTGCGTGTTTTGTGTAGATTATAGGTCTAATATACTTGTCATTGTCGTCCATAACAAGATACTTTACCATTTCTTCTTTGGTTTGTTTACATTCGATGTTTCGGGACTCAACTAAATTCTTTAAAACATCTAATCGTAATTTATTATAATCAATTGGTTCGTCTGATTTTAAACTATTAGCAATTTGTTTTTTAGTCATTTTACCCATAGAATATAAATATAGTTAAAATATTTGGCAATAAAAAAGGGGGACTAATGTCCCCCTTTCTATTATGAGATTGAAATGATTATCTCAAGGTGTCAAGACTGAATGTAGTCAAACCACCAACGTTAATCACACCAAAGTAACGGTTGTTAACCATTTTCTTAGCGTATCTTGTCATGATACCTTTGATTGGTGTAAAGTTGAATGGATTGTACATTGTAGGTGTCAATTGTAATGGAACGTATGGTGCGTAAATGTAACCAGCGTCCAACAATGATTTACCTTTGTGACCGATGATAACTTTACCAGCTGGTAAGTAAGGGTCACGGTAAACTTGATAACGACCTGCTAATGAACCGATTTTCTCGATACCCATGTTGTATTGGTCTTGCTCAGGGTTAGCGTTTGAAACGTGGAAGTATTCCAAGTCATCAAATACTGCAGATACCTCAGAAGATACAACAATCCAGTTAGCTCCACCTCTTAAGGTAGTTTTGTGGATTTGAGCTGAGATTTGGTTAATCTTGGTAACCAAAGTTTGGTTCCAATCTTTTTGAGTATAACCAGCGAATGATGAACCACCATTACCGTATCTCCACTCATTGTAGTCCCATTTAGCGGACCAAGCGGCACCTTTACGGATGTCACGAAGGATTTCACGGTCGATTTCTGCTGCGATTTGCTCAGACAATAAAGCTGTCAATTCTGCTTCAGCATCGATGTTGTGGAATGCACTTACGTCTTGAGCCAATTCAGGAGACCAGCTAGCTCTTAACTTTCTTTCAGTTACAGAAACTGTTACTGATTGAAGGTCGAAAGATACTTCACCGATTTCTTCTTCGAATTCAAGTGAACTGTATTCTCTCCAAGAAACTTTAAGGTCAGAAGCAGCCAATGTAGAACCTGCAACTGTGTAGTCAGTGTATCCAGTTGTTACACCGTTATACTTTTGTAAGTCAACTTGAAGGTAGATAACACCTTCAGCGTCACAAATGTTGTCATATTTACCAGTTCTACCAGTACCTTTACTTCCGTATTCTACAATACCTTTACCGTATTTTTGTGTTACTACGTTAAAAGGAATGTTAGCAGCCGCAGTTGCACCTAAGTGAGTATACAAACTACTATCTACACCTGTTAGAGTAAATACAGTTAATGAAGCCAAGAACTCTTCAGTGTCCATAACTTGACCGTTAGGACCAGCAAGTTTAGCGGCACCGTCGTAAGTAGTGAAACCAGAAAGTTTCAAGATTACACTTGATACAGTGTTACCAGTTGCGATTGCTGATTGAGTTGATGCAGTACCGTTACTGAATGTTACGAATTCAATAGAAGTACCTGTAACACTTGTGTAAGTACCTTTTGAATAATCGAACAAACCTGAATCTACTGAATCACTTGACTCATAGAAACGGTCGTACAAGTTATTACCTGTGTAACCTGCTGCTGGGTCAGTCTCATCACTTGGGAATCCGTAAGGTTTACGGTGGTCGCCGGCGTTTCTGTCTTGGATTTTAGGTACGAAGTAGAACAATTTACCGATAGGTAAGTTCATTGCTTGTACTGAAACGATGTCATTCGCTAATAATTTAGAGAATACACGACGGATGATAGGGAATACTACAGTTTCGAAAGAACCTGAAGCATCGGCTACAGCCGCTTCGTTGATTAGGTATGAAGCTTGGTTTTCATACAATTGTGCGATGTTGTCTTTTTGGTGACCGTTAAGACCCTCAAGGAATCCTAAGTCGTCCCATTTTTTGATGGTATCTTCTTTGATAACACGAAGGTGCTTAAGACCGATGTTACCAACCATACCTGATTCTAATAATGCTCCCATTTTAGTATTGATTTTTAATTTTTAAGTTTATTGTTTATTTTAATTTCGACATCAAATCTTTCATTCTCTTGAATTGTGGATTCTCGTATGCTTTAGATTCCGACAATACTTTTTGAGATGAAGAAGAAGTTGGTGCCGTAGTTATTTTATCAACCACTGATTCGGTCACAGGTTTTTTAGTGTCCAATTCAGTTTTTATAGAACTATATAAGTTCTTAGACTCTTTCAAGGTTGAAATTGAATCGAATCTTTTTAGGATGTTTAACTTTTCTTGTTTGGTGGTTGAGTGTTCTGTAAACAAACGAGTAGCGTAAGCTAAGTTGGCGTTAAAGACAGCAACTTCGTTCAACTTTTCTTTGAATAATACAAGAGATTTCTTGTACTCATCATTTTGTTTTCTAAGTTTGCTAACTTCTTCGTTGATTTCTTCTCTCTTATTACCAGCGTAGAATTTCTTTTTGGATTTAATTCCTCCATGATATCCATTACCCATAGTACGAGCAGATTCTTCAACATCACCTTCCATAGGTTCGTAACCTTCTTCGTAAGTTTCGTCAACATATTCTTCTAATGATTCACCACCTAAGGTTTCATCATCATCTTCATATGACATGTCTTCGTTTGTATCATCAAGTTCGATTTCGTAAACAGTTTCTTCAGAGTCATCCATCATTTCTTCCAAAGACTCATCCGAATATTCTGATTCATCACCTTCTCCCAAATTTTCATCGGAATATTCTGATTCATCACCTTCTTCTAAATCTTCTTCAGACATCATAGTTTCATCTAAGTCTTCTTCACCTAACTTAATGATATACTCATCATCACCATCAGACAATTCAATGTGGTCATCATCTTTTTTCACGATTACACCATCTTCAGGACTCATTGCTTTGAATACTTTTAAAATTTCGTCTTCATCAGCTCCTGTCATATCAACAACGTCATTATCATCTTCGTCATCTCCGAATCCGCCCATGTTAAACATATTACCCATGTCGTCATCGTCATCTTCAGATGAATCTTTATCGTCGATACCTTTAGTTGGTTCATCAGATGATTCGTCATCATCCTCGTCCGATTTATCGTCCCCTGTTTCATCATCAGCTTTTGCTGACACATCATCTGTGGGGTCTTCTTCAGGAGTAGGTTGTTCTTTAACTTCCTTCTCCTCATCTTCCATTGATTCTTTCAACAAATCACCTAGTTCTTGCTTCATAGTAGATGCAAGTATACCTTTTGCGTTTGCTTTTACTGCCTCTTCAAGAGTCTGTACTTGAAGTAATGCTTGTTCTAGAATGGATTTTTCGCTCATTTTATTAAATATATTTACCTATAAATATGTCGATAATGTAAAAAAATACGGATTATAGTATGATAAACTATATTAAATACTTATTTACCCAAATAAGTATCCAACTTAGACATCAAATTTTTCATTCTGTCAGAGTCGGCAGGTTTATCTTGAATTGATTCTTGGTATTGGTCTCTGTCTTTTAAATCAGAGAATACATATGCACCTGGTGTGCTTGGAGATGATACTAAATCAAAACAAACTAATTCAAAATCTTCTTGAACTATGTTTTGTCCTTTAATATTTTTTAATGACCCAACACCTCTTGAAGAAATACCAAGTGTTGCTCCATTCATAAGTAACATTGCTGCTTGGTCACCTTTGGTACTAACGATACCCATTTTTTTCCAAGCGGGAGATGTAAACAATTTAATCTTACCCATTAAGATTTTCCCATCCCACCATGTTTCCAATATGGAATGAGAAACTCTATCTAAATCGATAAGAGAAGATGTTGGGTGATTTAACTCATTAAGAGCACTTCCTTTTTTTATTAAGGTTTGATATTTTTCGTTTTCTCTTTTTAATATGTTTTCAGGATATATTCTACCATTTTTATTTGGTGTGTCATATTTCTGCAAAACAGCATAAAGGACTACATCTTGCGAGTAATCCACGTCTTTCATCTCAGAAATTATTTTCTGATTTTCTAATGGTGAGATATATCCGGCATCGTATTCAATTAGTATACCTTTACCGGTTTCATTTGGCCCGAGTATTTTCATCCAACTTTTTTATAATAAATACCCCGAATACTGAATTAATTCTTTTTTTCAAAGAAATTAAATAAAGTTTCGTCCGTTAAAACGGTATCTACTATAGATTCTGATAAGTTGGATATAATATTTTTAACCTCTTTTGACCTTACATCAAAAAACTTCTCTACATATAAAGTAATTTCAAGGTCCATGAATGACCTTTTATTTTCTTTTATGCCATTAGTTTTAATATCTAAATCGACTATTGATTCTTTTTTGAATAAATCAGAATTCAAAGAATAAATTTTTTCTTTGATTTGTCTTCTGGTTTTCGAAATTAACTTATCAAAGTCGTGGTCGATTATTGTGGGTTGGGTCCATGAGTTTAGTTGAATGTAGACCGTTTTTAAGTTCTTATAATCAACAGTACCATACCCAATCTTTACATTATTGTGTACACCTATTGAAATAAACTTTCCTTTTTTCATTTAAATTTATCATACTTATATATTTTATGGTGTATTTAAAATATACAGAATAAACTTAACAAATCAAAACTTTTCAATTATATTTAAAAAAAACATATGATAATCGTAAACGTCAATAAAGAGAAGAACCTTGAATCTGCATTAAAGAAATACAAATACAAGGTTCAAAAGACTAAACAAAACGATAAATTGAGGGAAAAACAACAATATACTAAACCCTCAGTTGCTAAAAGAAGTAAAAAGTTAAAAGCTATCTACAAACAACAATTGTTTACGAATCAAGAAAAATCAAATTAAACCGTTTTTCAATTCAATCAACTTGTAGTAATTGTATTTTGTAACCTCTGACTTATCTACCTCTGATTTCACATTATTAAGTTTACTTACAACAGAATCTTCAGTTGATTCTTTCAAAAGAGAATCGAGTTTATTATTCAACTCTTTTTTAATTGTATTCATTTCCAAAACCAAATCATCGTTTGTCATGGAAACAATCTTATTAAACGTCCCTTTTTGTTCTTCATTTAAGAAATCTGCGTATTTTATATTAAAGTTATTTACCAACACCGCATTTAACAATGAATGGTTTTCAATTTGAATTGGTGAAGGTTCAACAACTTCTTTTTTCTTTTCAGAAATTAAATGATTTATTAAATTTTCTCTGGCGTCAATTTTAGATGCGATATTGTGCATATTAGACTCTTCAGATAAGATATCTAAGTCATTGTATACTGAAGTATTTTCCACAACAACATCTTTGAGAGATTTACCGAATTCTTTCATCTCTTTTTTCAAAGATTTCATTTTATCAATCAAAATCGGTTCAATAGATTCTACATACAATTTAGCTTTATCTCTACTTGTAATATTAAGATTTTCTATGTTTTCATAAAACATATACATCTCAACCAAAGATTTATTTGATTTTAGTTTTTTTACCAAATCTTTAATTTCACTCTTTTTATTAGAGGTGTACGATTCGGTTAATTTTGTCAATAGTTTTGTTTTTAATTCACCAAAGTTTGTCATTTCAGTTATTCGTTTAAAAAGTCTTTTAGTTTATTTTCTATTTCATAAATATTCTGTTGAGCTTTATCCATGTTAAATAAATCTTTTAAATTTTCATTTTCACCTAACATGCTCAATATATTATGTTTTTTAGTTTCATTTTCACTCAATGGAGCTTCACCACCGGCTGGCGGTGGAGGTGGAGGTGCTCCTCCTCCCATATCTGAACCCATTCCTCCTCCTCCTTCAGGTGCTTCACCACCTTCTTGTCTTTCTTCTTCAGGTACACCATACTTAGAATCCACATCATCAAATACTCCTGAACGTTTAATTACATTTTGTGTATTTGTTAATTCAAATCCTATTGCTCTTTCAAGTCTTTGTTGTTGTAAATCCAACACTACTTCACTATCACTCATACCAAGAATATTCTTCTTAGCCCATGTATGTGAAACAGGAAGAATACCTATTTGAGATTGGTCTGATGTTGCATCTTTATACAAGGTTATTTTTTCTTTCCATTGTTCAATTCTTAATAAATCAGACTGAGCAGATGGATTGGTTAATGATAATGTAAAGTTGTCTAATTCGTCCTCTAAACCAAGTAAATAAAGATGGATTAATGCAATCTTATTTAATTCTTGAATTATTGATTTTTGAATTCTATTAATTGTTCTTGCAAAACGTATATCCATTAACGCAAGAGTCTTACCATCGCCCACAACTTCTTCAAAACCTAAGAATGCTTTAGGAATACGAAGAGCTGCCAACATTTTCTTTTGGATGTATTCAATATCCGCAATCTCACCTAAATTTTGAGCTCCCGCCAAAGTTTCAATTGGATTTGTTTGAGCGGGGTCACGAACAGGTATGAAATAATCTTGGTCTACTGCCATTTGATTATATCTCATATCCACCTGACCGTTTCTTGAGTCTACTATTTGGTCTCTTTTAAATTTGTTTGCAACACGTTGTACATATGCTTCAATATCTTTGTCATCCATGTTACCAACAAAGATTTTGAAAACTCTTCTTTCAGGTGCTCTAGTTGTTCTATAAATCAACATGGCATCTTCAGCCAAAAGTAATTGTTTCCAAATCCTCCTTATTTTGTCTAACATAGAAGTACCATAAGGAAGTTTTCTATCATCACCTAACAATCTAAAATGTGCAATTTCCCAAGCTTGGAATTCCAAATCTTTATTTTTCCATTGGAATCTTAATTCCCTTGTGGGCATCTGCATTGCATTTTGTTGGTTCGGTGTTTTACTTTCTTTACCCTCGTGTCTTTCTATTTCAATATTTGGTAGTTGTTGGCAACCTATGATACCCTTTTCAGGGTCAATTTTCAGGTAAACGAAATTGTCTCCATACTTACACACACCTCTTGTCCACATTTGTAGATTAGTGTTTAAATCTAATCTATTCATGAATAAATCTTCAAGAATACTTTTAATTCTTGTTGATTCTGAAAATATGGTTAAAATTTCACCCTTTTCGGATAAAGTTGTTGATTCTTCAGCGTAGATGTCTAATGCCGCAGAAATTTCAGGAGTAAACTCCATTGATTCATAATCGTAATATGCTGATAACCTGTTAGGTTCATAGTATACCGATTGGTTGTAAAGAGATTGGTCGAGTTTTGTCCATTTATCCGCGATGTATTGACTTTGTTGTGCTTGCAACATCGCTTTCTCATACTCTTCTCGACTATTTGTTTTTAATATTTGCTCTTTGTCAAAATTGAAAGACGGAGCTTCTTCAGGAGTTACCTTATTAGGAAACCCAAACACCTTTGTTAATCTCTGAAAAACCGTCAAATTACTTTCTGCCATGTATATAAATAGTTTATGAGAATATAATTAATTCTGTTATGATAATAAAGGATTATCTTTTTTTACCAAACAACCATGCGTACTGTTGGTAATTTTCTTTTGTTGCGTTATTGGTATGTCTTGGGATACTCGGGTCATTATCCATGGACATTGAACCTATTTGGTCAAAAGCGGTACCGTAAGAATAAAATGATTTGTTTGGTTCATATGTTCTTTCAGACAAAGTCCATGATTCCAACATTGCTTTATTCGCGTTTTCATTTTTAGTTAATTGACTAAAAGATATGTCACCAACATATAAAGCCATAGACATACTCATAATTGCGTCGTCATGTGCTCCTTTCATGTGGTCAGGTCTACCATTTATATAAACAAACGTGTTTAATTCATTCATTAATCTTGTTGACCTTACTTGAAATCCCTTTCTTAATTGTTCCTCAAATGCCGCGACAATTTGTGTTCTTTTATTGTTAAAGTTTAATCCAGGAATTTTCTCCATCGCTTTTGAATTATACTCCCAAATATTCTTGGTATTAATACCATCTATGTAAAGATTTTTGTAGTTTAATTCTTGTAACTTTCTTGATGTTGCAACACCCATACCTCCTGTAATATCGACAACAATGAATGCCTCATATAAAATACCCCACTTGTATGCGATGGATGCTAAATCATCTGGTGGTATTTTTCCAATATATTCTGCAACTTGTTCCCTCTCATCAAAATCAATAATATTAATTGATGAAAAGTCTTCACTATCTCCACGGGATACGTCTACACCCATAATATACTTGTGACCTTGTATTGGTTCTTTCCATTGCCAAAAGGTACCCTGTATATATTTTTCTTTTGGGTCCCTTATCATGTTTTTAACAATGTTATCTTGAACCTCACTAGGAATTACACCATCACCCGAACCTAAAAAATCACACTCTAATTCCTGTGCAATTTTACGTCTATCAAATTTGAATTTTTTAGACATGGATTCAAACCATGAAGAAAGTGGTTTATACCCATCCTCTTCATATTGTTTATAATTGGTGATGTCAAAATCGTACATTACAACTTCGTTATCGTCGTATTGTTCTCTGTTTAACATATAGTGAACAATATCCGAACACTTAACCCATCTTAAATCTTTTGTGTATCGTGGGTCTTTAAACCATCTTAAATCCGTAATGTGAAAATCATTAACACCTCTGATTGCTTGGTCATATACACCGTAATAAATCGGGTCAAATCCATTAGGGGTAGAAATTAGAATAATTTTACCGCCCGTTGATAATGACGCCATTGATGCCGCCCAAAAATCTTCACCAGCTTCAATATATGCAGCTTCGTCAAATACAAGTATGGTTGGGGTATATCCACGTAACGCGTCCGCGGATGTTGCCACCGCTTTGACCTCACATCCATTGTTTAATCTAAATCTACTTTCAGAATTCTTATCGGGTGAGAACCCAACATTTAACCAATCAGGCCATTGGTCTAAGAAATGTCTAACTTTATTAGCCATTTCGACCGCGGTATCCTTTTTGTTGGCGATAACAAGAACCCTTTCAGGGTTTTCAGGTTTTGCTAATTGTAACTTTTTAGAAATCCAAGCAGCGGTTACTGTAGTTACACCCGCCTGTCTATACTTTCTAGTTATATTTTCGTTGTATTGTTCGTAATCTTTGAGTAACTGAATTTGGTCAGGGAACAACTCTAACGGTACATATTTTTTTTGGGTATTATCATATGTTTGAAGATACGTTTTCAACGCATAGGTTGTATCTTTCATTATACGAGCATACTCTTTTAATTGTTCAATTTTTTGATTACTCATATATATAAATATGAAAAAGGGTGGTTAAAACCACCCTTTAGTATTATTTTAAGATGTTGGACCCTCAGGGTCTTCATCATCATCTGAGAATCTAATACCTATATCTCCTAAGAAACCTCTTAAATCATCATCACTTATATCGTCACTCACTTGTTCTAAGTCTTCATTAAACCTTGACATTGCGTCTTGGTAATCTTGATTTTTTAACATTTGGTCAATTCCTTGTAACAATTCTCCCATAAATCTTTTTCCGTTTTCGGAACCCGATAATACTTCTTTGGTGAAAACCAAAAATTCTTTAGCCGGTAATTTGAAAATACTAACTAAAAGGTAGTTTTGTAATTCAAATTTAGTTTCATCAACTAAAATTTCTTCAGGGAATTGTCTTCTCATTCTTTCCCAAATTGCTGGACCTAATCTCAAATCCCATATTTCTTTTTCTAAAGTATCTTCAGATTGTTCAACTTCAGACCATCTTGGGTCTTCATTACCTTGTTCATCCTTAGGTCTACCTTGAATGGCGAATAATTCTAAAACTCCTTTAATTAATTCGTGAACTAATATTGGGAAGTTAATACCCCGAGCAACAATGGTTGGTGGTGTAGTATTTCTTCTAACTTCTTGTTTACCACCTACACTTCCGCCACCACCAGCTCCACCCATCATCATTTTCATGGTGTCATCACTTAATTGCCAATATAATGTGTCATTTACTGACATTAATATCCCATATTGATTAAGTAGAGTTTCTGAACCGGTGATTTCTCTAATTTTATCTGCAACAAAATGATACATGTAGTGACCTTTTTTAGATGCCCCTTGTATCATACTATTGATTAATCTTCTTTTTGCCTTTTCTAAATTTAAAACACTTAAATCATCAGATAAATCTTGTTCAATGTCAACAGGTTCCATGTTAGGTTCTTCTTGCATTTCTCTGTTGAAATTCGAAGTATCTATTTGACCAACACCAACAATTTTAGCATCGAATTGTAATCTACCTTCAGGTATAGACATTTCTCTTTTTACCAATTCTATTGCCAATTGTTCAAGCGCTTCTTTATGTGCCGCTTCTGTTTGAATAATCTCATTGTGAGCTCCCATCATCATTTGTGCAAGTGGCATTACACCACGTTCACCTGACATAGGAGTTTGAACACCTGTGTATTCTCTTACTTTAGCAACAACTTGTCTATATCTTTCTGAAGCCAATAATTCTTGGAAATTCTTATTAGGTTCATCCCCTGTTTGTGGTAGTGGTACCTTTTTTAAAGGTGTGTCACCTTGAGCTAATTTATCTTGTAACCCTTGGAAAGGTCTATCCTCTGTATCAAAATCCATTGGCATTTCATTAATATCTTCCATTAAAGATATTAAATCTTTTTTTGTAAATCTCATTTTGATATTTTTTTCTTTTCTGCTAATGCCTTTGGTTTTGGGTCAGTACCCGGACCTGGCTCATACGGGTCTATAGTTGGTTTTTCAGGTGTCTTTGGTTTGGTTGGGGTATCTACATCAGGTTTAGTTTCAGCGGGTGTTGGTTGTGACGCCACGATTGCATCATATGACATAAACTCAGGAACACCATTGTGACCTTTACGTGCTTTACTTTTTGGCATTGGTTGGAACGTTTCCCCAACTTTTTCATTTATAACACCCATGATGTCTTTTTTTGATGTAAAGTGAGAATACTTTGATTCTGCTAAATCTAGAACCCATTCTTCAATTTCTTGAGATTTGTTTTCTTTGTGTTTTTTATCTTTACACTTACAATCTTTCATTCCACAAACGGAACAAACTTTTGTTTTATTTTTTTCTGTTAATTGGACATTGAATCCAGCATCTGTATATTTTTTAACTTCAGCAGGAGACGTTGTTTTTTTCATCATAACAGAACCCACCTCTTTTAAAACGGTATTTGAAAGTGTTATGAGTTCGTTATCACTTAAACGAGAAAGAGTCTTATCTGAAAACCCTTCCATAACTAATTTTTCGATGATTAATTTTCTATTCATGATTCTTTGAATTTTATTGATTTTTTCTCAAGAGTAAAATTCCTCTCTTTTAATTTTTTTGAAACATTTTCATATGATTCACCAAAACGGAAAAACAATCTATCTTCTTCTAAATCAAAATTTGATTTTTCCCAAGCCATAGCGATTATTCCGTCCACAGCATCAATAACACCGAAATAGTCAGAATTTTGTATCAATTCAAAAACTATGTCGGTGTCTTTTAAGAGACCTACTTGGTCAATATATTCTATGTTTGGTGATTTTGGTGTAGATGTAGAAGATGCTGGTACGTCAAACCATTCGTCCATGTCTATCTCAGTAGATTCACTAAAAATGAATTCATACTGTTTTTGACCCTTATAATCGGTTCCGATTTCGTTGACATATATCAGTCTCATTTACTTAAAGTATTTACCCAGTGTTTCAGATATACTTTTGTTGATTTCTTTCTTTATTTCGTCTAAATCAATCTCTTTAACATCATCATTACCTAAATCAGCGTATTTTGATAAATCGATTTCTTCTTCGGTTGACATTGGTGTATTAATAAATGTTTCCAATTTATCCATTACATCCATTTCACCTAAATCTCCCTCATCTCCTGTTGGTTCTGCGGGTGTAGTATCATCATCAGCGGGTACATCTGGCATATCATCAGACATATCTGCGTCGTCTTCGATTTCTCTATCGAATTTTTTACCAATTTCTTCAATATCTTCATCATCAAGTTTATCCAAGTCAACAGCGGAAATAATCATATTCAAAACGTATTTGATATCATCACTTTCCATTTTTTCTTTTTGGTCTCTTAATTCTTGGCCAAGTTTACCTGAATATTTTTGAATTTCGGACATGTAATCAGATGGTTTAGCACCGCCCATATCTCCTTCGTCACCCATATCTGTTTCATCTGATGGTGGAACATCCCCACCCATTTCAGGTGCAGGAGGAACATCACCACCCATGTCAGGTGCGGGTGCTGGTGGAACATCCCCACCCATTTCAGGTGCAGGAGGAACATCACCACCCATGTCAGGTGCGGGTACAGGAGCTTCATTTGCTTGTCCTGAATTTTGTTTTAAAACATATTTTGTTGCTTCATTAAGTTCACCACCAGATAATAGTTGTAATCTTTTTAATGCCTCAGCGTATGAATTAAATCTATTTTTATTTTTCATGAAAAGACCACCAATGTAGTCTAATGAACTTTCATTTAACCCTTTTTTTACGTAATATCCATCTTTCTCCTTAACAATACCAAATTTAGACCCATTCACTGATTCTGATAGATATTCGGTTTTTGATGTTAATGTTTGATTTGATGTAGTTGATTTTTTATCACTACCGTAATAGGTTAACTCAAGGATACGCTTCAATTTGTCGTCTCCGTTAAGTTTTTCGCTTCCTAGTGGTTTTAAATCTGCCATTTGTTTAAATGTTGATAATTATATTATTCTTGTATCCTATAAATACATGCATATAGTAAAAAAAATTATTCTATTTACTGTGGTAGGGACAATTTTTTATTTCTGACCTTTGTTTTTATATCAAATAACTTTTCGATGTAACCATTTCTTCGTAATAACTTGAAAGTTAAATTTTCATACGAATATTCACCACCCACTTCTAATCCAGTTTGTCTGAACTTCTTTAACTTACTTTTTAGTTCATCTACTTGTTTTATAACGTCATTACCTTCTTCAGCACTTTTTTCCAAACTGTCGATTAGTTTACCATATTCTTCACTCTTCTCAAGGATTTTCTTATCGTCTAAGTCAAATGCAGATTCTATTTGTTTAGGTTCAACAACCCAATCATTATTTAAAATAGAATAAACACCCGTTGATACACCAGGAGAATCGATGTCTTGAACATAAAACTCCACTTCAAAACCTTTTACAGTGATATCATTTGATGCTGCCCATGATTTTTTCTTAAGTTCAAAAAACTCTTTTATTATTTCGTGAAAAACAATAGAATTTGATTTTGCAGAATCAAACTCATCTATATCAACTAATATGTGGATATCTAAATCAGAATAATTAGACCAATTATAGTTCGCTAATGAACCTGTAAAATGGATATCGTAAATAAAAAAATCAATACCGATAAAATCAAGAAATGAGTTGGTGATTTCTAAAAGTTTCTCTCTTATTTCTTCTTTTATAACATAAGAATTTTTTGTCTTATTAAAAATTTCCAATGATAGTGAATCCTTAGGTATAAAGGATTTCATTATTTCTTTATCTTTTTCAATATCTTCAATAAATTCTCTATAATTTTTCATTTTATCTTTTTGTATTTAAAACTTCTTGAAATGTTTGCGTTAAAATGTTTACCCTGTGATTCCGCTTTCTTAAAATCTGTAAACACCTCTAACGGCACTTTTTCATATTCATAAATAGAGCCGTTGTTAAATTCAATCATAAGATTGTTGTCTTCGGTATTGAAAACCGCTCTACCGATATTTGAAGATGTTACTACCACCTCAATTAAGTTACCTTCCGTTTTTTCTAAAATAATCGCCATAATTTTTTTAGATATTATTATACATAATAAATATCAAATAAAAAACCCCGAGCAACACATCTTCTATTTTTTGAGTATGTTTGTAAAGAACATATTCTGTTGAGACGTTTTAGACAATATGTCATTTTTATTTTTATACAATTGAAAAAATGTCATTGTTTGTTTTTACGGGATATATTTTGTATACTTAAAGAAAATAATTCAGATGTCAGTAGATTTTTTCGAAGAAGGAAATGTTTCCAACCCTAAAAAGACAAGAAAGGGTTCTACCACCCCTATCCTTGATAATTTTTCAAGGGATTTAAACAAAATGGTTGAAGAAGGTAAAATTGACCCCGTCATTGGTAGAGATAGTGAGGTTAAGAGAATTGCTCAGATTTTATCTCGTAAAAAGAAAAACAATGTTGTAATAGTTGGTGATGCTGGTGTGGGTAAATCCGCTTTAGTTGAAAAGTTGGCACAACTAATCATTAAAGGTGATTGTCCGTCGAATCTTTTAGATAAAAGAATCGTATCACTTGATTTAACATCATTAGTTGCGGGTACCAAGTATAGAGGTCAATTTGAAGAAAGAATCAAAGCGATATTGAATGAATTACAAAATGAACCCAATGTCATTGTCTTCATTGATGAAATACATACAATGGTTGGTGCGGGTAATGCCAGTGGTTCAATGGATGCTGCGAATATCATGAAACCCGCGTTAGCAAGAGGTGAAATTCAATGTATTGGGGCAACCACTTTTGATGAATTTAAAAAACACATTGAAAAAGATGGTGCGTTAGTTAGAAGGTTTCAAAAAATAATTTTAAAAGAACCAACTAAAGAAGAAACGGTACAAATTTTAAATAATTTGAAAGACTCGTACCAAAGTTTCCACAAGGTATTTTATGAACCGAATGTATTTGAAACAATCGTTAACCTCTCATCAAGATTTATTACGGATAGACAATTCCCTGATAAGGCGATTGACGTAATGGACGAACTTGGTTCAGATAAAAAAATTAACACTAAAATTCCTGAAGTTTTAGAAAAACTTAAAAAAGATTCCGATGAATTAAAGGAAAGAAAAATACAAGTTGTTAAAAGTCAAAACTACGAACAGGCGGCAAAATTGAGAGATGAGGAAAGAAAGATATTGAGTAGGTTGGATGAAGAGAAGAAAAAATGGTTGGAAAAACAAAAGGATAACAAGACGCCAGTAACAGTAGATGATGTTTATGATATTATCTCACAAATGACAGGTGTCCCACTTTCTAAGATTGATGAAAGAGAAACATCAAACTTACTAAGTTTAGAAGAGAAGTTAAAATCAAAGGTAATTGGACAAGATGACGCCATTTCAATCATTTCAAAAGCGATTAGAAGAAATAGAGTTGGAATCAAAGACACAAATAAACCTATTGGTTCATTTATCTTCTTAGGGTCAACAGGTGTTGGTAAAACATATTTAGCAAAATCAATCGCTGAAATTTTATTTGGAGACCCCGACAAAGTTGTGCGTGTAGATATGAGTGAGTACATGGAAAAACACAATGTTGCAAAATTAATCGGTTCTCCTCCGGGATATGTTGGTTATGATGAGGGTGGACAATTAACCGAAAAAATAAAGAACAATCCATTCTCAGTTGTTTTGTTTGATGAGGTTGAGAAGGCACACAAAGATGTGTTTAACATTTTACTTCAAATCTTGGATGAGGGTCACTTAACCGATTCATTTGGTAGAAAGGTTAACTTTACAAATACAATTGTGATTATGACATCAAACATCGGTGCAAAAAAAGTGTCCGAGTTTGGTAAAGGTGTTGGATTTGATTCCTCATCGTCTAACAGTCAAAATTTTGAAGTTAAAAAATCCATTGTACAAAAATCTTTGAAGCAACATTTTAATCCTGAGTTTTTAAATAGGGTTGACGATATTATCAGTTTCAATTCATTGGACAAAGACGTTATCAAAAAAATCATTGGAATTGAATTGAATAAATTAGTTGTGAGATTGAAGGATAAGAATTTCAAGATTTCATTTGATAAAACAATCATTGAAAGGATTTCAGAACTCAACACTCAAGAAGATTATGGAGCAAGACCAATTAAAAGAATCATTCAAAATCTCTGTGAGGACTTTTTGAGTGATTCAATTTTAAAGGGTGACATCAAAGAAAATGAAACCATAACTTTAAAATTTAAAGATGGTGAAATAAAAATTTTTAAAAAAAAGGTCTAAATATTCATACTTTTTAAAAAAACATATATATTTATATTCACACAGGACATCTTTGCCGATTTCCTCTCGTTTTATAGTCTGTGGTGTTGAAACCACAAAATGACCACAAACCCCCGACTCACCGTTGGGGGTTTTTTATTTTTGGTATTCTAAAAATAATTGTATATATTTGTGATAAAATAATCTTAAAATGGAATATACAAAAGATTTGATACTTGTTCGTGGTATCCCTGGCTCGGGTAAATCAACTTTGGGTGAGGTAATCCTATACATCCCAAACAACCCGTTGAAACCTTTATCTGCGGATGATTACTTTATGGATAAAGAGGGTAACTACAATTTCGACCCAACAAAAATTAGGGAAGCTCACAACGACTGCCAACAAAGATGTGCAAACCTGATGATGAATTCAGTTGTTAGGGTTGTAGTTTCAAATACATTTACACAAGAATGGGAAATGGAACCATATTTTGAAATGGCTCGTAGATATGGTTATAGAGTCCACACTGTTATTGTTGAAAATAGACATGGTGGGTCTAACGTTCATGGTGTTCCTGAGGACAAATTAGAAATAATGAAAAATCGATTTGAGGTCAAGTTGTGATAGATAGACTCGAAAAATATCATGAAGATGGGTTGTTAGTAAAACAAACCCACCCAACTAAAGATTTGTACATTTGGAATTACACACCAAGAGTACAATATGAATCTTTATGGGATGATATTACTATGCAATGTCGTGGACTTATTACAACTCATTCGGGAGAAGTTATATCAAGACCATTCGGTAAGTTTTTTAATTATGAAGAGGTTATTGATAAGGATATGATTCCATGGGACAGTGAGTATGCTCATGTGCAAACAAAAATGGATGGTTCTCTCGGTATACTATTTTTCTATGATGGTGAATGGATTATGTCGACAAGGGGTTCATTCACATCTGAACAATCAATTCGAGGATTAGAGATTCTAAAATCAAAATACGATTTGGGGAGGTTTTCTAAAGAATTTACTTATCTATGTGAAATAATTTATCCTGAGAATAGAATCGTAGTAAATTACGGTGAGGATAAAATCACATTTTTGTCTATAACCACTCCTGAAGGAGAATTGAATTGGGCTACATCAAATTTGATATTTCACTCATCAAATATCAAGGAAGAAGATATTGTCAATAGTACTATGGTCACTTTTAATAAAGAAACTTTCGATACTTACAAAAAACTAAACTTACCAAATGAGGAGGGATTTGTCATTAGATTTTATCCATCTAATTTTAGGATGAAGATAAAATTTGAGGAGTATGTTCGTTTACATAGAATTTTAACCAACGTATCAAATAGAGATATTTGGGAAGTACTTCGTACCAATGGTGACATGAAAGAAATACTTGATGGTGTACCAGATGAATTTTATGATTGGGTCCGTAAAACAAAAGAGGATTTATTATTCCAATACAAACACTTGGAACGTGAATACCAATGGATTTTTAAAATCATAAATCGAGCCCCGAACATAGAAAATCGAGCTGTTTTCGCTGAGTACGCAAAGAGATATAAACACCCCTCAATATTGTTTAATATGTTAGATAATAAGGATTACTCCCAACAAATTTGGAAGTTGATTTATCCATCATATTCGAAACCATTTAAAACAAATGAAGAGAATTAGTAAGAAGAATTATACAATGAAAACGAGAATTTATTTAGACGATGTAAGAACCCCCATCGAAAAAGACCAATGGGTTGTTGTTAGAAATTACGAAGAGTTTGTAAATAAAGTTAGTGAAATTGGTTTGGAGAACATATCTCTAATATCATTGGACCACGATTTAGGTGAAACAGCAATGGCCGAATGGCATCGTAATGTTTATCACCACTATGAGTTAGATTATGACAACATCTTGGAAAAAACCGGAATGGATTGTACCAAATGGTTGGTTGAACAATGGATGAATGGTAAACCCGTGGTTGACGTTGTTGTTCATTCCGCAAACGCTATTGGTAGCGGTAATATGATGGGTTACATAAACAACTACAGACACATTAATCGACTACCTCAGAACTGTATTAGAGTTCAAATTGAACATACTGTGTAAAGGTTTTTCTAAACTTTTTGGTTAAAAGTTTGTTTGTGTCGGTTTTTATAGTCATATTTGTGATAAACCAAAAATTAAATCGACAATGTCAACAAAAGAACCGAACAAACCAAAAGATACGGTAATTAAAAAACTCATACTAAAACAAGATTATAAAAACTTCAGTGATTTTTATAACATCAACAAAGAATCCATTTACAGAACCTTAGCAAATCTTTTTAAAAGTTTGAAGAGAAGGGATAAACAAGTGGTTATTTTAGTTTTGGGTGCTAAGATTAATGGACTACAATGGGAAACCGAGCTAAAGTTTAAAAGACAAGAATCAGTTGTTTTAGTCAGGGATATTTTACCTTTCTTTGAACAAAATGAAGATTACGAAACTTGTGGAGAAATAACGGAAACCTACAATAAGATTTTAGAGATTTAATAAGACGAAGAGGATAAATTAGCATCACCTTTTACTATGTACTTAATATTGAAAATTAATGAAGTATTGGTAAAATTAATTGTGAAATTTGTCACTGGTTGTACGTTGTTAAAATTCGACAAAGTTAGGGAGTTGAAATCTGATGATGTGTACCAATACACTTCGTTAAATGGTATCATTCCACTAATGTTTGCACCCAACAGATAAGCGTCTGAAATATTAATTTTACCGTCTTTATTTATGTCCCCTGCTTTCATTTTAGGACCGTTGTTAAGTACTAAACCCGGTTGAAGTTGGGTTGGGGTATTTTCATTTTGTGACTCATTAAAAACTTCATTAAAGTCATTTGATGTCAAAGATGGTGTGTACGTTGGTACAATCTTATACGTTGAATTATATTTGGTTGGGTTAAATGTGAATGAACCTGTTGCACCAACTATTGCGGTTTGCAGTAAAGTCTCGACCCCATTTTCAACCAAATAAAATTTTAATTCGGGTCTTACAGATAAACCTGAAGGGATAGTAACTGTTCCTGATATTGTTTCTGTTATTATCGTAACCGAACCTGAAGAACTAAATGCAAATCCACATGTCCCACTCTGTAATTGTGCTCTGAATAGAGTTTTTACGGATATGTTTGAATAAGACTGTGATGCGGTTGTATTCACAATATCGGTCCACGTAACACCGTCATTTGTTGACCTCTGCCATTTAACAATACTACCACTATACCCACTTAAAGTTAATGTTCCTGAGTTTGTTGTTGTGGTATGAATCGACGATGATACCGAACCACCAACAGGAGGTGTACCTGATGTCACGGTAATTGTTTTTGAGTCCGAATTAACTGCACTACCACAATTTGGTGTTTGTACCTGAACTCGGTAATAATATGTTCCGGCTGAACTTAACGTTTGTGTTAAACTTGTAGTTGTGTTAGAAATATCTACCCAATTTATATTGTCTGTTGAACGTTGCCATTTATTTACATTACCCTGTTGACCTGATAATGTTAGTTCTACTTGACCACCGGCACATATTGAATTATTAACAGCAAATATGGTACCCGATTTTGTTGGTTTAACTGACAAGAATACACTTGACGTTGGTAAACTTGAGCAAGTTGTTGGACTAGTTGAATTCACAATCGCCCTATAGTATGTTGTTTTAGTTAGATTAGTTACGGTAATAGTTGATGATGTACTTGATATTGTCGTACCAGCGGTAAAAAAGTTATCAAATGAAGATTCCCATCTCGCGATACTACCTGTATATCCATTAAGTGTTAGTGTTGTACTATTACTACCTGAACAGACATTAATATCACCACCACTAATATACCCACTTGATGCCCCACTAATTTCTAAATTTCTTGTTAATATGGTTGTACTTGTGGTGATGTCACCTGGCATGTCACCATATTCACAAATATATCCGGGTAGAGATGTGTTTGGTAAATCATTCCATTGACCCGCATTACCTGAATAAAATTGACCGTAATGTTCTGCACCGGCATTATTAGGTTCCCCACCCGCCCATTTTGCATATTGACCTGTAACAGCGGTACTACCGTTAGAAAATTGAGTTCCCTTTTCAGGTCCTGTAACCCAATGCCACTTTTGTTCAACGGCAGCTTGTGATGCGAACGCGGTGGTACCTTTAGCGGTATTGACCACACCCATTTCATCTGAAGCACCAAACCAACCATCTGACGACATTAATTTCCAAATAAAATTATTTTCCGCCTCAGATGACATTGTTGCCAAATAACCCGCTCTACCAAAATATGAACGATTTTCTGCGGATGTTTTTGAATTTGTCCACGTTGTTGAACCGGAAACATATTCATAAAAATGTTCAGTTAATGGGTTGTAAAATACAATTCCCGCAACGAATGTTACTCTTCTTTGTAATGCGTAACAGGTAGAGGTTGTTGACCTAAATTCAACTCCTCTTAAAACCGTTTCCCAATTTGAGGCGGTTGTTGTTCCATTAAAAACTAATACACCTGTGGTTGTATTGAATGCGGAAACAGTAATACCCGACGGTAAAGTCGCTGTTGACCTTAATTGGTCACCACTTGTACCACTTATGTAACTTTGAGATATTTGAACTCTAAACCCATTAATTGTACCATTTGCGGTCAAAGTAAGATTCGGGTCAACCGTTGTCCAAGTATTAAAACTTGCGGAAAGTGTGCCCGTACTCGATGTGCCTAAAGAAACTGATGTTGCTTGTGAGTAACCGAGAATCGGTAAAATTAAAAGTAATATAATAATTAAATTTCTCATAAATTTATCTTACTACCAACTAAGAAAAATGATAGAATTGGAAATTCAGGGTTTGTACTCATGTTCGCCTTATAGTTAACATTTAACTTAAAACGTTTTGAGATTTGATAGTCAAAACCACTACCAATAAAACCACTCACATATCTATCAGTTATTGATACGTTGTCTTTGGATGAATAAACTAAAGGTGTTGAAATAACATACAATTCGGGTGACACAATTAATTTTTTACCGACTTTAAATGGTCTTGTGTAAAAAGCGGTGATAGATGGTGAATAATAACCATTCTTTTCTTCCGATATAATTGTCGCAGCAGCACTTACGTTAAAACCCGTAATACCATATTTTCCACCATTTAAAATACCACTATAACCAATAAAACCTAAATAATTACCATAAGTGTAAACCCCTGTCAGGTTTATGTTATGAATGAACTTCAACTTTTTTGTTTTATTATAATGTATTTTAGTATATTTTGTTGACACAGCAAACTGTTTGAAATTTAACCAAACCATACCAGTTACCCCATAACTTGATAAACCTGTCATTGATGATTTACTTGTCCCAATGTTTACTATTGGGGTAAACGTTCTATTCAAATTTTGAGCGGAGGTAACATCAGAAGAAACAATGATAGGGTTAGACCTCGCACCACCATTACTACCCGATTTACCTTTTCCACCACCACTTGAACCACCGGAACCACCCGCGTTATTATCGTTGTGGGCATCATTGTTCATTTGTGTTGTTGCACCAACTTCTTCACCTTGTTTTTGGGTGTTGTTTTGATTATTGTTCCCATTGGATGTACCTGTTCCACCATTATTTGAGTTTCCCGAACTACCGCTATTTCCTGTGGTGGTAGAACCACCGGAACCTCCGTTATTACCTGAAGTTCCCGAACTTCCTGAACCATTATTTCCTGTGTTTGTTCCGTTGGTTGTTCCCGAACCACCTGTGGTGCTCGAACCATTTGAACCTCCGTTATTTGATGAGGACCCATTTCCGTTATTAGAACCACCTGTAGACCCTGAACCACCGTTGTTCGAACCCGAATTGTTTGATGGGGATGTCCCATTAGAGTTACCCGAACCTACAGACGGTTGAGTCGTTGAATTTCCCCCCTGAGTTGAGTTACCTGTACTTGATGACGTTCCTCCATTTGTTGAATTTCCACTTCCTTGAGTCGAGTTACCTCCTCCATTTGTTGTATTAGTTCCTGAATTCGATTGGGATTGTCCTCCATTTTGAGTTGTACTATTATTCGTAGTATTTGATTGAGATGAATTACTTCCATTACCTTGGTTATTATTGTTTTTCTTCTTATCAGAACTTTTATTATCCTTACCACCAGCATCACTACTACCCGACGAACCAGTTTCTAAACTAGATGATTGTGCTTGACTACTTGACAAAATCGAACTCACAACTGACTGAACCGTACTACCAATAATTTGGGCGGTTATTTGGTTTTGAGTTACCTGACCCTGTTGTTGTGAACATGGGTTTGTTTGTCTGTATGTGGTATAAACCTGATTTACCCAATTGGAAAATGTACCATTGGATAAATCGTTCGCGTCAAAACTACCAACATTATTTAAAAAAATAATCATCGTTTTACCCCCCTGTATTGGTACACTAAATATTGTGACTTCTTTTGTACAGGGGTCTATAAAAGTATACGTTGATACTTGTGCTTTCGATACATTACATACGAAAGTAAGAAAAAATGTTAATATTAATGTCTTAATGTTCATAGTGTATATTAAAAAAGGGGTTTTACCCCCTTTTTATTAGTATTATCAAACATTATTAATTATTTAGGGAATACACCCTTTTTTATCATTCTTAATAGAATTCTAGAACATGCAATATCTAATGCTTTTTTGGTACTAATTCCTATTGTCGATTGATTAAATTTAACTTCACTTAAATTATCGTCATTTAGTAAACTTAATTCTCTAACGGTAACCGATTCACCCAATCCACTAGCCGCAATTATTTGACCCGTTTCTGCATCGGTGAATCTAACTTGTAACCCTAATCTTGTAACAACAGTGTTTTTAACACCATTACTAAGATTAACTGTCTCATCCTCACTCACTGAAAATTCATAAACTTCAATTGTAACAAAATAGTGTGCTAAACGTATTTTTCCTCTACCATTTAAAGTATCATAACTGATACCCGCTTGAGAAGCTTGGTATTGTTTCACCATTCTATTTTTGATTTCGGTTTTATCCTCAGTAAATGTGAATCTATTTAAATTCTCCAAATATTCTAATGTTATATTTGCCACACCTAAACCTACTTTCTTTTCTTTTAATTCAGGATATTGTTCATATACTTCATCACTGATTCCAATTTTTAGAATTTGTATTGGAATTTGTGGTCCGTCATAATCCATTAGTGAATCAATGCTCACATTAGTTTCAAACGATGCTTTATATTGTTCTGTTTGTGTTTTACCAACAACCTGTGCACTTACAGTATTGGCGAAGACAAACATCAATACAAACCATAGTATTATCAGAATTACTGGTGATAATAGTTTTTCTATGACAAATTTTTTCATTTTATTCGGGGTCTTGTATTTTACCACATTTCAAACATTCCAACTCACCGTCATTGTCTTGGTCACCCCAAACATGTTCGCATTGGCGATGTTCAAAATACTCATCAATTATACCATCGTTGTCATAATCTAAACCGTCCATAACACCATCACCATCTTCATCAATTTCAACACCAACTTTTGATGTTGACTCGGTGATTGGTTCGTTTTTGGTTTCATTATTTGATGATTTCATATCTGCGGTGTTTGAAAAAGAAACACCATCTTCCTCATCCATTTTTTGTACTAACATCTTATCCTTATCGGTATCACTAAACCAATAGTCAATAATTTTACCATAAGAACCTATGAAAGCACCTAATAGTAGGAGAAGTAATTCTTTCCATTCACCACCGATTTCATTTTTACCTATAATAGCCGCGAAAATTCCAGCCATGATAAACATAAAACCACCTAACACAATCGCGGTAATAAACCACCTTCTTTTCATCATTGCGTTAAGAAGGTCTCTAAATCCGGTTGGTTGATTGTTTACCATTGTGGCTCCTTTTCTTTGAATTCATCACCCTCTTTTTTAGGTTTTGCGGGTTCTGACTTAACCGGTTTTTCAACCACTCTTTCTTTTATTATAGTTGTGTTACCACCACCACTTGATGACGTATTCTTAGAAGAATTGTCAACATTTAAATTAATTACAGGTGCTGCTTGTTGTGTTTGGGTTGGTTCCTTTTCTTTGTCATCACCACCACCAAATAAGGTAGTTGTAAAGTAAGTTCCGCCAGCCATAACTGCCGTGGTAATAACCCCAATAATTGTTTTCTTCAGTCCTGACCATGTTCCGTCAGATTCTGGTACGTTTGTTTCTTCGCTCATTGTTTTAAACTTTAATGAATTGTTTAGTTAATTGTTTATTATAATTATTTAATACTAAATAATAATTACCTGCTGCGGATGATGTCATATCAATTTGCTTATATGCAATTTTTTCTGATGAATTGGTTGAAACAGAACCGATGTTTTTAACCAATTGACCTCTCACGTCATAAATTGAACCAATCATCTCCATATTTGGATTTGGGAACCTAATTTCAATTTCAAACCAACCACTTGTCGGGTTTGGTCTAATTGATGCTGTGATTTCATCAATTGATTGGTCTGTAGGTGGGGCCATTTTGTACATAATAACCGCAATACTACTAACCAAATCAATGTTTAAATGGTCTCCTCTTTCATCTGACGCATCCATCAACTCTCTGACATAGATATTACTTACGATGTCATTATTACCAATTGGTGAGAATTTTAATTTAAATGGGGTTGCTTGACCAATCAAACCATTTTTGAATTGGTTATTCATACCACCAAATCTAATTGTACCATTGGTTGCGTCGTGAGTTACATATTGTAACCATGGACCCCCATTAAAATTTGATACAATCTCTTCAAATTTAACTTTAGTTTTATCGTACTTCATTTCAAATTGTAATCCATAATTGTTATCACCATTTGTGTTAACATTAAATGGTACATATATTGGTTGACTTCCTGTTGCAGAAGTGTTAGGTATCTCAACATCTAATTTACCTTTGAATACCGCTTTAGCAACTAATACACCTGATGAGTTCCATACTCTTGATGAATATGTTCTATCTACGTCACCCTGAATAAAGTATTTAATGTTTACCGTTTTATTCACTAAACCAACACTATCCGTGATAAAATTGGTTGCGGTTAAATGGTTTGGCCAATCGTTCCATTGGGTTGAACCTAAAACTAAAGAGTCGTAAACACTCGCGTGGAAAGTTCTAATCATTGTTGTAGTATCTATTTTTTTCATACCACTTACGTTAGCGTAAATTAGATATGGGTCACCACCGTCTAATTTTCCGTTTTGGTTCATATCACCAATAAGGTACGCTAAACCATTTTTTAAATATTGTTGACCAAATCCTTGGTTAACATCTGTAATAGTATATTCATCGTAAGTCTTAACCGCGTCTGATATTGTAACAGCATAATCCCTAAAGACTTCCATACTGTCAGCGGGGAATCTCACCAATAATTTATATTTGGTGTTTTTGTCTACGTTGTTTAGTGAATAGTTACCCGCGGTATCACATAAAGACGATGAAACAAAAGTACCTGTATTAAACTTTGTACATATAACTGTTGGTCTTCTACCAGCCAATTTCATTGTTGGTGGTAATTCAACAACGCCACTAATCACCAAGTTACCTAAAAGTTCAAGGTGCATATCTTGTACATTCAAGATTGCGATGTTATCACCAATTGTAGAACCGTCATATTTGAACATTCTAGCCCAGTTAATTTCAACGCTATCGGCGTCAAAGTTTGATTCGACATCATTAATAATAAATTTGTTATGTATTAAAAATGTGTCTTGTGTTATTTGAGAACCACTTGAAAGAACCAAGAAATTTCTCGCTACGGTGTAGTTAGTATCACTCGTATATGAATACAAACCTGTACCCGAACTATAACTTGAGTATTTGTAATTGCTAAAGAATTTTATCGAAAGAGCCGGAGTCATAGTACTCACAGTTGGGTCAACAGTAGTTGATACGTGAGTGAAAAGTTGTTTTCTATACTGAAAATCAACTTGGAATGTTCTTACGTCAACCGCAGATGCTGGTGTGTATTTAAACACAACATCTAAAGTGTCACCTCTTTTGATAGTTTTATACGCAACGGGATTACCTATTTGAGGTGTTTGTGAAAACGCCATTGTCGTGAGAAATAATGTAATTAGGAAAAGTGTTATTTTTTTCATAGTATTAATTTGTTTATTAGGGTTTGAGTTGTTTTCTTTAATGCCGAACTAGCAGATTGTTGATTGAATTTACCACCCTCATCAATCATAATAGTTGAGGTTGAAATTTCGGTAGATTTACCTTCCGAGAATTCCTGTTTAATTTTTTTATCACCTTTGTATAAAACACCTTTCATTCTTATCACAGTCGTTGTTTTATCTTCGTGAAAAATACTAACCCCCGAGTTAGTTGTTACAATGTCAAAAAATATAAGTTCAACTTTAATTTTGTAGTCGGCTTTATTTTTATCTGTAATCAGAATTAAACTATCCTGTTCGTTTATGATTTCTTCAATGATGTTTTTTACACCAAAAGCTAAATTTTTGTTTTCAGTAAACGGACCAATTTTAATGTTATTGATAACAGTATCAACAACAATAGTTTGAGCATTTAGATTAGAAAATCCAAATGATATTAAAAATAATAGTAATATGATGGGTAATCTTTTCATCACAAAAAAGAAAAAAAGGAAAAAACGGGGTTATTAGACCCCGTAATTCTTATTCAGAAACTTCGTCTTCTGATTTTTTCTTATGTGAGAACTTGTCTAAAGTATCTGCACCCATTCCAATTGCAGTAATTACCATTACCGCATTTACCAATTCTTCTGATGGTTTAATGTCACCATGTGTAAAAGAGTTTGCCATCATGGTTCCGCAAAGGAATAACGCACCTAAGAGCGCGATTACCGGTTTGATTGAAGTTGACCCTCTTTCGTCTTTGAATAGGTCAATAATCCATTTTTTAAAGTTCATAGTTGTAATTTAGTTTAGTTTTATTATTTGGTTTACTATAAATACCACGGCAATTCAGATTTTCATATATATTATTTTAAAAAAATTTTAAACTTTTCTTGTTTTTCCGAATACTTATTGTTATCTTTGTAAAAGATTTTAAAAATTAAATAAACTTTCGATGATACGCTCAACACATACAATGTCGTTTACAATCTGTTCAAAATGGGCAGAGGTGGCTGATATTTGCATGTCCCGAGGTGTCTTGTGAGTTGTTTAGTTTAAAACGATACTTTAAGAACCTCGGGAGAAATCTCGAGGTTTTTTTGTTTTATGGGCCTGATGTCAACGGCAGACCGTCTGATTTGCAATCAGAACGATTGGGTTCGATTCCCACAGTGTCCACAAAGATGTTCTTTGACATATTGGTTTAATTTGGTACCGTAGCTCAGTAGGTAGAGCACCAGACTGAAAATCTGGGTGTCACTGGTTCAAATCCAGTCGGTACCACACTTGTCTTCGTAGCTCAGTTGGTTAGAGCACCTCACTTTTAATGAGGGAGTCACGCGTTCGAGTCGCGTCGGGGACACAAAGGTTGATTGGGGAATGGTTATGTCTATAGTTCGAGAGTGAATACTGACTGATATAATCGGAGTTTGGAGGTATTCACCTAAGTAACGCCAATCGTAAAAGGAGATGTCCACTGAACCATCTTCTCCTTTCCTTGACTTAGTTCCTTAGCTCAGTTGGTAGAGCATCTGCCTTACATGCAGAGGGTCGTTGGTTCGAATCCGACAGGAACTACATTATACACAGGTGTGGTGAAAGGGTATCATACCGGTCTCCAAAACCGTTGTTGGGAGTTCGAATCTCTCCACCTGTGCAAATTATATGTAAAGACATATAAAATAACGGTACATAATAAAATTATATCTAAAAACATATAAAACTAAAAACTATGAATAATCAAATGGGAATCGAAGCAGCAAAAATTAAATTTGAGGCTGAGAAAATGAAACTAAAGGAGGAAAGAGAACAAAGGATTAAAGATTTTTGGGAAAACGGAATACCCAAATTAAATAATCCTGAAGACGTACCAACCCTTCCAAGAGTGAATGAAAAAGAATGGAAAGAGTATTATGTACCAAGATTGATTGATGCGGGTGCAATCCCCAAAAAAGATTTAATCCACGGACAAGTTTATATTGGTGACCATCGAAACACAGATGTTGCAAGATGGAATCAAGAAACAAATAAATTTGACCATATGAGATATAAATTTGGTTGGAGGAAAGATGACTGTAACCATTTTGAAGATGATGATGGGTTTGCGTTATTTGTTCCGATTAGATTAGGTACTGAAGATGATTGGAATGAAAGAATTAAATAAATGATACTCTCGTAGTTCAATGGATTAGAACATTTCACTACGGATGAAAGGGTTGGGAGTTCGAGTCTCTCCGAGAGTACAATAAGGTCAGTTTGGTCATGGAGGCCGGTTAGTCTGCAAAACTAACGGAGTTGGTTCGATTCCAACATTGACCTCAATATAAGGTCTGAACCTAATAGTGGGGGATTATTAGGTCTAGAACTTATAATATGGTAGATATAGTTCAGTTGGTTAGAACGTCTGATTGTGGTTCAGAAGGTCGTCGGTTCGAATCCGATTATTTACCCTTTATTGGAATATAGCTCAATTGGTTAGAGCATTCGTCTGATACGCGAAAGGTTATAGGTTCGATTCCTATTATTCCAACCAAACATTGCGGGGTGGACTGGAGAGGTTCCAGCTCAGTCTCATAAGCTGAATGACGTGGGTTCGATTCCCACCCCCGCAACTTTTTCATTGAATATTTTGAAATATGAAATTTCATGTTTATATTTTAATTGTTCGTTTGTTCTTTGAAATAAAAATATGGGTATAACTAGGGTCGAGCCAGATTTTGCCACGGTTATATCAAGGGTTGGAAGGACCAGAGCTGGCCGTGACTACTCCAACCCACTATCGCCTCCTTAGCTCAGTTGGCCAGAGCGCCTCACTTGTAATGAGGATGTCGTTGGTTCGAATCCGACAGGAGGCTCTGCAGGGTTTTCGGTGTAAAGGGTGTCACAACCTACCTGAGCAAAACCTAACACATGTCCACTATGTGTTAGGGTAATGTGGATAAAACCGAAATTGGTCTCATAGTTAAACGGCTATAATGCAGCCCTGTCACGGCTGAGTTCGGGGTTCGATTCCCCGTGGGACCGCAATGGGTAAGAGATACTCAGGAAGATTGGCTACATTCTTTAAAAAAGTAGTGGTGGTAAAAAAATCCTCGACCTTAATGAGGTATCGATTCGGATAAAACGGTAGCAAGACTCTGCACCGCCGACGTATAGAGTTGACAGGTTTTTATGTGGTAAGACACTAATGAGAAAGGCCCAATGATGGAGGACACTTTTAAGCAATATGTTCAGAGAGCGTTGGGGGATATGGTTCTCGAAACAGTGAGAGAAACCCGTTAAAATCTACTTATTGTAATCTCAGATAAGGAAATTGGAGAGTTGGCAGAGCTGGTTGAACGCGGCGGTCTTGAAAACCGTTTTATCGAAAGGTAACGGGGGTTCGAATCCCTCACTCTCCGCAAATTATGGCCCTTTCGTCTATCGGTTAGGACAGGTCCCTTTCACGGACCAGAGACGGGTTCGATTCCCGTAGGGGCTACCAAACAAAAAACCAATATGTTAGAGAAAATTTTAGAACAATACGAAGGTGAAGAAATCTTAATCGCGGATGGATTTGATAATGCTGTTATAGGTATTGACGAATCTTCAATGAGATTAATTTATTCTGTTGAAAAGTGTATAGAAATCCTTATGAAACAAGGAATGGATATGACTGAAGCCGTTGAATACTTTGATTTTAATGTGTCAGGTTCATATGTTGGGGAGAAGACACCAATATGGTGTGACGATTTATTTTAAAAAATAACACCCTATGTTACCCTATTGTTAAAGGAATTTATTAATATGTTTTTTTTATTATATTACAATATCTATAAGTAATAATAAAAAATAAAAACAAACAAAAGAAAATTATGCAAAAAGAACAAATACTAGGAATCGTAAGACACACATTAACATTTATTGGTGGTGCATTAGTAGCAAAAGGATTAACAACAGACGTTTTATCTAATGAATTAATTGGTGCTGCAATGACATTAATTGGTGGTGTGTGGTCAATCATATCAAAAAATAAATAAAAAAATTTTAAAATTACTTGTAAATAAAAAAACTTTTCGTATCTTTGTAATAGTTATTTAAGAAATGATGAACTTGGTATACATACAACAACCGTCAAACAATCCACTTAGTGGTAATGGGAGAGGTATATATTTATGTGGCCCAAGTTCGGAGTTAAACAAGTTGTAAGAAAGTAAAAAACTTATAGACAGGTGAAACCCGAACTCAAAAAAAGTTCGGGTTTTTTGTTTTTTAAGATTTTCGCTCTTATATTTTGATTATATTTGTTCTTTGACATATTGGTTTAAGTAGATGCCGAGGTGATGGAATGGTAGACATGAGGGACTTAAAATCCCTTGGACAGTAATGTTCGTGTGGGTTCGACTCCCATCCTCGGTACAAAAGAAACATCCTTACAGAAGGTGATAATGCTTCACTGAAAGGACTACTGACTTCCAAGTGGGTCGCAACCACAATCGGAAGGTACGACACGGCTCAGTAGACTCTGTAATGGACCCTGATCTATGGTGCACACATAACAGGTGATGGGGAACAAACCATCGGTAAAATCTAAACCTACGGTGAGCGTAGAAGGATTGTTTCTTTTTTTTGTCTCCGTAGCTCAGTTGGATAGAGCAACAGCCTTCTAAGCTGTGGGTCATTGGTTCGAATCCAATCGGGGATACTAAGATAGTGGTCACTCTTACAATGAAAGTCGACAAAGTAGTTGTAAGGTTCATAGTGTTCAGCACCCTCGGCCAGTGCACTGATAAAACTCAGAAGAAGCCGTTAAGATTGGAGCGAGATGGGTACTCCATCACTATCTTTTTATAGGGAAGTAGCGCAGTTGGTAGCGCACTTGGTTTGGGACCAAGGGGTCGCAGGTTCGAGCCCTGTCTTCCCTACACAATCCTCGATAGCTCAGCGGTAGAGCACACGGCTGTTAACCGTGTGGTCGTTGGTTCGAATCCATCTCGGGGAGCAAAAAAATCGCTGATAGAAACATCGAAGGTGTACAATGCTAGCAACACCGTAGGTTAAGCGATATCCTACAATAGGCCTTGGTGGTGGAATGGTAGACACGCTAGTCTTAGGAACTAGTGGCGAAAGTCGTGTCGGTTCGAGTCCGACCTGAGGTACAAAATTGAAAGGTGGGTGAGTGGTTAAAACCGACAGACTGTAAATCTGTTCTCTTTGGAGTACGGCGGTTCGAATCCGTCCCTTTCAACAAAAATATTAATATGGGAACTAGAAGTAAAAAAATTTCAGAGATGTTATCAAACATAACACCTGAAATGAAAGAGAAATGGAAACAAGAAAGAGTTGAGAGTAAAAAGAAATTAACTCTTGAATATCAACTTGGTTACTATGTTGGTTTGGAGATTGTTCACAGATATCTACCAACACTTTCCACAGATATGTTACAATCTCGTACCGTGATTGAAGTTTCTGAAGAAGATACTTTAGAAAATGAAAGATTGGATACCGAATGGTATTCAACAACAACACACGGTGGAGAATGGAATGGTGTTGATGAAAATGGTAATAAAGAAAAATGGGAGTTGTACCATCAACACAATAAGATGTTAGAGAGGAAATACCTACCAAATCCATTAGAGTGTTACATGAGTTTATTAAATGTTCAAAACATGGATGAATTTAAAAAAGGTTTAAGGTTCGCTTTGTGGGATTGTGATATGTGTTCATACAATATTGAACCTGAAAACATAAAAATTTACGATGATGAACAATCAATGTTTACAATCATCGAATTACAATTAGATTCAGTGGTGTAGCTCAATTGGTGAGAGCAGGACTCTTATACAGTCAAGGTTATGGGTTCAAATCCCGTCATCACTACCAATTATCGTCGATTTGAACGATACGGTCCCTTAGCTCAGTTGGTTAGAGCAACTGACTCATAATCAGTAGGTCCACGGTTCAAGCCCGTGAGGGACCACGGAGATATTTATATAATAAAAAAACTATGGGAATTGAATTAAAAAAGAAAAAACAACTTATTGAAAGATTAAATAAAAGATTATTATCTGAAGCTGAGATGGAATGCCCCAAATCAACAAAAGATACTGAACTTAACGACACCAATAAGAAAAAAATCGAAAAGACACATCAGTACGGATTACCAACTGAAGAAGCAAAAGAAAAAAATCAAAATTGTGGAAATTGTGTTGCGTTTGATATTTCATCAAGAATGAAAGATTGTATGAGTGATAATAGTGGTGAAATTGGTTATTGTTGGATGCACCACTTTATGTGTTCAGGAAAAAAATGGTGTGACACATGGGTTGAAGGTGGTCCAATCACAAAAGATTCTGTTTCATACGAAAAACAACAATAAATGTAGTCGTACCCTTAACTCCAAAACTCACCTATGAGTCTCCGTTATGGGAAGGCTACTCCCGCGGAAATAGCTCAGTTGGTAGAGCATCACCTTGCCAAGGTGAGGGTCGCGAGTTCGAGTCTCGTTTTCCGCTCTAAGTAAACCTTAAAAAGGGCCCTTCCGTTGGTACGACAACGGCTTGTTGGGCCCGGGTTTACTTTTTGCGAATATCGTATAATGGTCATTACTCCTTCCTTCCAAGTAGGAGATGTCGGTTCGATTCCGGCTATTCGCTCAATCATTATAGAGACTACTAAATCGGGTTAGTGAGAATCTATTTGTTATTATTGTCCTGTGGTGTAACGGCAGCACATCTGGTTTTGGTCCAGAGAATTGAGGTTCGAATCCTTGCGGGACAACAAAATTTTTAAATCATAAAAAAACCAATATGTCGAGAGGAAAGTTACCCAAGTTGGTGAAGGGGACGGTTTGCTAAACCGTTAGGTCGAGTAATCGGCGCGAGGGTTCGAGCCCCTCACTTTCCGCAAAATACTTATAACTAGAATAATATGTAATATGACAAAATTTAGAACATTGTACGGAACACCCATAACTGACGTTATTGGTTACATCAAAGATTATTTGGTGGATAAAACTGATGTTGAGATATTAATTGGTTCGGATTCACAATCATTTAGTAATTCAAAAACGGTTTATGGAGTGGTTATTGCACTTTACACAACAGGTAAGGGTGCACACGTATTATGTACTAAAGACGTTACACCATTTGAAAAAGATACATCAAGTAGATTAATGACCGAAGTTTGGAAAGCTGTTGAAGTTGCTGAACATTTGAGAAATAATGGTTTACCAAAAGCCACATGGATTGATATAGACTTAAATCCTGACCCAAGATATAAATCAAACAAAGTTTTAAGACAAGCGGTTGGTTTGGTTGAGGGTATGGGATACAAGGTAAGATACAAACACGCAGGTGCTATGGTGACTTACAGTGCAAACCATTTGGTAAGAATTTAAATTTTTTTTATTTTTTTTTTTGAAAGGGCTTGTTTTTTAAAAAAAGTTTCTTACCTTTGTACCACTACAATAAATTACAACATTTAATACGACATATATGACAACAAGAAATTTAGTTGCATTTCAAAAGAATTTGGTGTGTTCACCAAACGACGGTCAAGATAACAGAATCGCCGTAGCAACCGTACAATCCCACCTAATGCAATGGGGTTACATGTTAGACGAAGACGCTTTCTTCGCATTATCCAAATCAGATTTATCGTTTATTCAAAACTTCAATGACGAAGTGTTGAATCATTTGAAAAATGTAATGGGGGGTAATCGTAATTACCAACCTTTATATAAAAATTTCCCACAAGAAGTAATGGTTATGTCCGACTTCGAATTGTACATGAACGCAATCATGCACTATTGGAGTAACGGTCAATGGGAACCATCCACCCATACTTATGAGAAAGAAATCAAGTTTGAAAAAATCAAATACAACTTGATTAAGTATGGTACTTCGGAAAGATTCTCAAAAATTTTCACTGATTTAGTGTCAATAAACACATCATTAACTCCTCAAGACCTTGAGATTGTTAAATGGTTTGTTGAGAGTGGTGAAACATTGGTCTTCCCTGACACAATTCCCTTTAAAGAGAACTTGTGTACATTGGCGGCCATGGGAATCGCGGGATTACCAGTTAAGACTTCAACCGATGTGTTAAGAATCGCCGTTCATCTTTCAGGTGGTGATATCAGTTTACCAAAAGTTCCTGAAAAGGAAATTAGAGCAAACAGATGGACTACTCAAAGGATTACAAATCCCGAAAGAGAAAAGTTTAAATTCAAGAAATTCTCTCGTAAAGAAAGAAAATACATCTTGGGTTTACTTGAGAACACAAACTGCGACCCACGTGAAATGGTTTTAAGAGACCAACGTTGGGTTCGTTTAGGTGAAATATTACACCCCGGTGAATATAAAAACCAATTCCCTAAGTCTTTCGAGGCCTTCAACAAAATCCGAAACGAGAAAGTAAAATCTTGGTTCGCACTTGTTAATGAAGGTTTCAATAAAGGGTTAGAGAATGGTTTGAGAGTATTGTCTCAAAGACCCGGTGAATTCTCTCGTAGAATGGATTGGTTGGTTCGTACATATCCAAAAGATATCGAACTAATTATGAAGTTCTTCGGGGAAGTGGTAAAAGGTACATCAAACAAAGTATTGTTTGAGGTTTACACTCACTTTGAAAATCGTACTGAACCTGTAGATAATAGGTCTATTATGATTAAAGGAGCGAGAAAACGTACCACGTTACCATCACTACCAGCAATCCCTAAAGAAATTGTGGAAACCATCCACTCTAAATTATTTGAAACACTTAGAGATAAGTTTTCGGTAATGGAATCTTTAGGTAACTGTTGGATTGATGAGGAATTGAAAAAAATTCCTTTACCAACCAACATGAGAAGTATGAACTTCTCAACTAAACCAACAATCAGAGGTCAAAGAGTTCCACTTGAAAACCCTGATGCAAAAGTTATCAGACCGTTTGTTCATTGGATGGATAAACGTGGTAGCGAAGACTTGGATTTAAGTGTTACGTTTGTTGGTGAAAAAGTGTCAGAAGTATTATCTTTCAGTAACTTGAGAGTTGGTAAATCTTGTCACTCAGGGGACGTGAGACATAGACAGGGTCCTTGTGCCGAGTACATCGACATCGATATCCAAGATGCGTTAAAACAAGGATTCAAATACGCCGTTATTGACGTGAGAAACTTCAATGGTGGTACTTTGAGTTCACTTGAAACATCTTTTGGTATCATGGAACGAGAACATCCTGAATCAAACAAAACATGGTTACCTGAAACAATTTCAAATTGTCAATCATTGGAATCGGCGTCGTCAAACACATTGATTTCTATTATTGACCTTGAAACTAAGGAGTACATCATGTTGGATGTTGATTCATCAGGTTTCGTTACCGCGAGAGGTGACTTCAAAAACACACTGAAAGTAATTCAACAATACGCGGAATTACCAAAAGTAAGTGTTTATGACCTTATTCTTCTACACGTAGAAGGTCGAGGAAAACAAGTTACTCTTGATGAAAATGTCGACGTACATTTTAAGTACGAGGACTTCTGTTACTCTTATGAAGAGACAGGTAAATTGATGGGTGTCTAAACCCACCCATCAGTTCTTTGAAATACTATATGTGGCTATGTGAGCCATTGAGAGGATAGTCAACTGCCCATCACACCAAACCACGAGGTGGTTCTGTTTTGGGCCTTAGCGGTGACAAAAGTATCAATGCAAACGTCTTACTTCTAACATACAACTATCAGATACATCGTTAGACACACAATCTCCACATAAACTTCTTTGACGGCTATGTACTAAGTTACTTCTAGCTAAACAATTGGATGTTATCACACTTGTACCCTTTCCGTCTACCATCTTAAGTGGCTATCTACCAACTTACTTCTATATTATATCAGATAAAATAAAAATTAGTTGTAGTCTTTCCACTTTAAAAATCTTAATGGCTATGTGATTAGTTACTTCTAACTTTGACTGATTATCAAACCAACGATACTAACACAATTCCCATTTTTAAAAACAACATTTAAAACAACAATTATGGCAACAAAAACAACAACCGACGAAAAAGTTAAACAACTGTTTGACCTCGTACAAGAAAAAAAATTAGCAATTGAAAAGGCGGAAAGACCTTGTTGGAAAACAAGTTGTAATTTCGGATTTTCAGCAAATTCTGCACACGACAGAACATCAATTCCATTAGTAACTGATGTTCGTAAACTTGTAGAAATGTACGCTTTCTTGATGGAAAGACGTGATAAATCTGAAAGTGCAGCAAAAGAGCTTGGAGTTGATTACAACTTCACTTGGTTAGGATTTACCGTAGAAGAATGGAAAGATGATTTCCAAACTCGAGTAAATCAAATTTCAATTCAAGAAAAACGTAAAGAACTCGCCGAATTAGAATCTCGTTTGAATGCAATTATTTCACCCGAATTAAAAGCACAAATGGAATTAGAGGCAATTGAAAAATTATTGAGTTCTAAGTAAAAACTTTTCTTGGTTTAGTAAAATCAAGTGGTGGAGTCGTACCGAAAAACCGGTCGTCCTGTTAAGGGGTTGGGCAACTAACCCCTTTTTTAAATAAAATAATTTATATATATTTACAATATATGAGAATAGTTTGTATATCCGATACCCACTCTTTGCATCCGTATATGTCACATGACATACCGAATGGTGATATATTAATACATTCTGGTGATTGTACAAATATTGGTGAAGAAAATGATGTTCGTGAGTTTATTACTTGGTTCCAAAATATTCAGGGATTTAGTCATAAAATTTTTATTGCGGGAAATCATGATTTTGCATTTGAAAGAGAACCTTCATGGTTAAATCTCTACATTGACCCAAATATTTTAACAGAACACAATGTAACATATTTGGAAGACGGTGAATTAGAGATTGTAAGTTCCGAATTTTCGAGACCGATAAAAATATACGGTAGTCCATGGCAACCTGAATTTTATGATTGGGCATTTAACTTACCGAGAAATGGTGAGGTTTTAGCATCAAGATGGGCGGACATACCTGATAATACAGATATCTTAATCACCCATGGACCTCCACACGGTATTAGAGACTTTACTCCCACAAATTTACAAGTGGGATGTGAGTTACTGAGAAGTAGGGTTTTTGAAATAAGACCGTTATTACATGTTTTTGGACATATACACGGTGCTTATGGTGGTGTTGAGGTAGACGGTATCACTTTCGCAAACGCATCAATTTGTACTGAAAGATATAAACCAACTAATAAACCATTAGTTTTTGATTTAACAGAAAATAATGGTAATTTTACAATTACATACGTAGACGAAGAAAATTAATTATCTTTGTTTCGTTCTTTGATTTATGGGGGTGTATGGAATTGATTGGCATTGATATTCTAAATGGGCACGTAGTCGGACTTCATCTACGACTTAAATCTACGGTGGAAAAATTCAAACGGCAACGTTTACAACAACATGGAAGTAGCAGGTCTTCTTGCAACTTCTAAAGTTGCTGCCTAATCGGTAGTAACTAACGGGTCGATGGACACATAACCTTGGAACAGAAGTCCTTACAGTGTAATACCACTTAGAGTGTTAGGAGAATGGCCTGATTGTCTCTTTAAATTATAGTCAGGAACAGGTTTGTTGTTTTTCTGTATATGAAATCAAATATTTGTTGGTTGTGAATAACCAAATAAACGTGTAGTCCATTTATGGTATGATGAGCAAGACGCGGGTTCGAAACCCGCCACCTCCACCAAATAAGAAGGGGACCCTTAAAAGGTCCCCTTTTTTATTGTTTTGTTGGATTTATGTTTGGTTCAGACATATTTTGAATGTAACCATCTATAATTCTACTGACCGCTTCAGGTTTGTCATCTGATTTAAATTTAACTTTAATCTTAGCCATTCCATAGTCGTCAATATTTTTACCCGAATCAACTTTTATTCCTCTGATATTGTGTTTATAATCTTTTTTCTTAAAAATCCCTAAAAGTGATTTTTTTAAATTAGATACGTCACATGAATCATCATCAAAAAGAAGTCTGGCGTCAAATTCAACATCCAATTCATTTAATCCAATTGAAGAGTGGTCCGCTAAAATATAATAAGGAACCACTATTTCTTTTTCCCCAACTTTAAAAGTTGTTGTTATTGGTGTACCATCCTCATTGAAATAATTTTTTAAATTATCAATGTGTTGTCTTTCACTAATACTTTGAGCAACCATAGCCGCTTCTAAAAGACCACCAATAAGTTCTTCAATATTTAATTTTGACATTCTTAAAAATTATGTTAATTAAATATAACACAATTTTTTGACAAAATCAAATATCTTATTTACTTGGGTCTGCGGTCAAAGGAATCAAAGATGGTTCTAACATCTGAGTAAGATAATCAGACAACTTTAACATACCTTCAGTTGGTGGTAATTGTTCAGCATGAACTTTAACTTCATATTTAGCTGAGTTATCCGTACTTCTTGTATTTTCCTTATGTGTAGCGACTTTACCTGCAACAGTTGCTGAGAATTTCATACCCCACCAACTAGCTGATGCTGTTGCTGAATATGATGATTCACTATCAGAACTCTCTTGAGATGTTTCTGAAGTTTTAACTTCCATTGTAAACCCAATATCAGCAGAAGTAATCGCTAAAGCTGGAAGTGGCACCAATGGTAACATTGGAACTTTATTGTATAATTTTTGAATTTCTTGTTGACCTGTTTCACCGTTTGTTACAACTCTATTCATTTCAACGTCTAATGAACGAGCAGTAGTGTTACCGTCCTTATCTTTTTCAAATGCAACTTCAGAGATGTATCTCCAAGTAACTTCATTTAATTTCGCTTGTCCTTTAGCCATACCGACAATTGGGGACACGATTAAGTCTTCAATAGGAAGACCTACAAATTGGTCTGCAATTCCTGCCATAATTTTGTTTTTTTAGTTAATTTATATAACAATAAATATCACGAGTAATGGTAAAGTCGTTTTACCCAAATTTGACCAAACCTTTATATTGTTTTTTGATTTTATCAATTTCATTCATCGCTTCGGTATATGTTTTTTTAATCTCTTCATTTACCGTAAAATCCAAAATTGTTTTACAATGTGGACAAGCAGAAACAGGATGTTTGATAATAAACTCTAAAGTTAATCCGAGCGGATTTTTACACATTGGACAAGGAAGTGCCATGATATAATATAAGAATTGAGATTTTGATTATCAAGGATAAATAAATGGGAGGTATATAACGAACAAAGGAGTCGATTAAGACTCCCTTGCCGAGATGTGGATACCTCCTTTCGTTTTTTAGTCTAATTATCGTCTCATGGCGACCAAACCATTTGACTCTAATTATAAATATCTTGTAATCTTAAATTATACGTATTTTTTTGCTAAAGTTTTTAATAAACCTATACCAATTACGCCCGAAAGTGGATTAAACCCTGAACCCTGTCCTTGAGATTCAATTTGACTTAAATCTTCAGTGTTAGTGTTCTGTGCAATATATTGACTAACTTGTGGGTCATTCGCTAACGCATCTCTGAATTTAGAGTTATTCATCATATCATCCAATTGGTCCATACTTAAATCGGGTAAACCAAACATTTTAGCAACCTCACTAGCCGCAACTATTGACCTGAACATATCTCGTCTTGATTGTCTGCCCGCTCTTGTGATATTCCACCATTTACTTAACCAATTACTTGGTTCCATGCCTTTTTTTGCAACATACTGTGCTAATTTTTCATCTCTGAAAAACGCTTTCATTCCTGTAGCAACAGGTCCTTTACCCATCATCATTTTAAGATACCCTGCGGGTTGTTGAGTTGCAATTTCTTTACCAATTCTTTGTGTCATTTGAACTGGTCTTAATTTTGATGCTGTTGCTTTTAATGACCCGAGACCATCTGACATTTTTTGTGCCCAAGATTTGTTAATACTACCCACTGAATTAATTGTTTGTTTAACCCCTGCGTCGTCAAAATGTTTTGACATTTTTAAAAATTGTTCTTTAGCACTTGGATTCTGCATCAAATATTTTGCCAAATCATCACTACTTCTCATAGCGGTTTTTCCAGCAATACCAGCACCCTTTAACACTCTAATAAATGGTTTCGCAATAAAGTCACCCACGGTTGGTATTAAAGCGATTAACATTAGTGCAGCATAGATATATTCTTTCTTATAGATGTATCTAATAATTAAGATTATATCGGCAATCTCACCAATAACAGGGACAAATCCTGCAACCATTAAAATATTCTCAAGAGTATCCTCTTTTAATACTTGTCTATTTTCTAATATTTGTTTTTTAGTAAGTTTCATTAATGAAT